>Ga0247666_1000014_pt1 | contig 134472 bp, 111 predicted proteins | sample CNK07_metaG_FD_183025 | JGI IMG/M metagenome (GOLD analysis project Ga0247666, IMG submission 183025) | Soil microbial communities from Purdue University Martell Research Forest, Indiana, United States - CNK07 | ecosystem: Environmental > Terrestrial > Soil > Temperate forest > Bulk soil...
CCACCCCCTCGTAACCATCATCGACGAAGGCCATCGCCGCACCATCGATCTCGCGCTCGAAATCCCGCGCTCGAACGTCGAGACGGTGATGTCGAACGAGGTTTGGGGCGAGTATTACGACCGGCTGACGCAGCTCATCGGCGAGCACAAGACCACGCTCGTCTTCGTCAACACGCGGCGGATGGCCGAGCGTGTGGCGCGGCATCTCAGCGAGCGGCTCGGCGACGATGCGGTGACGGCACATCACGGCAGTTTGTCGAAAGAGAAGCGGCTCGATGCTGAATCGCGTTTGAAGAGCGGGCGGCTCAAAGCGCTCGTGGCGACCGCGTCGCTGGAGTTGGGCATCGACATCGGTCACGTCGATCTCGTCTGCCAGATCGCGTCGCCGCATCGCATCGCTACGCTGCTGCAGCGCGTCGGACGGTCGGGCCACTCGGTCTCCGGATTGCCGAAGGGACGCCTCTTCCCCACCTCGCTCGACGACCTCATCGAATGCGCGGCGTTGATGCGCGAGGTGCGGCGCGGTGAGCTCGATCGCATCGTCACGCATGATGCGCCGCTCGACGTGCTCGCGCAGCAGATCGTCGCCGAGACGTCGTGCGAGGACTACACCGAGGATGAGCTGTTTGCGCTGGTGCGCAGGGCGTGGCCGTATCGCGATCTGACGCGCAAGAACTTCGATGAAGTGCTGGCCATGGTCGCGGAAGGCTTCGCCACGAAGCGCGGCCGGCGCGGAGCGCTCGTTCATCGCGACGAAGTCAATCATCGTGTTCGCGGACGCCGCGGCTCGCGCATGCTGGCCATCACCTCAGGCGGCGCGATCCCCGAGGTGGCGGATTACAAAGTGGTGCTGGAGCCGGACGACACGGTCGTCGGCACGCTCAACGAAGACTTCGCCATCGAGAGCAACGCCGGCGACATCTTCCAGCTCGGTAACGCCTCCTGGCAGATCACGCAGGTCGTGAGCGGCACCGTGCGCGTGTCCGACGCCAAAGGCGCGCCGCCGACGATCCCCTTCTGGCTCGGCGAAGCGCCCGCGCGCAGCGATGAGCTGTCTCGCGCGGTGAGTGGGATGAGGGCGGATCTGGGGATGATTCTGTGCGGGAGTCGGGAGTCGGGGGTCGGGAGTCGGAGCGGGCTTGAGCCTTTCACGCTTCGCATCGAGGAATCCGGCGACGAGTCTCCTGACGTAACCAACCTGCCAGCCACTGCCAATCTCCGACCCCCGACCCCCGACAACCGACTCCCGGCGGAGAATTGGCTCATCGAACAAACCGGCATGCCCATCGAGGCCGCGCGCGAGATCGTTGCCTACCTCGACGACTCACGCCGCGCGCTTGGCGCGCTGCCGACGCAGGACACGCTCATCCTCGAGCGCTTCTTCGACGAATCGGGCGGGATGCAGCTCGTTCTGCACGCGCCATTCGGCAGCCGCATCAACAAAGCGTGGGGCCTCGCGCTGCGCAAACGCTTCTGCCGGCAGTTCAACTTCGAGTTGCAGGCCGCGGCCACCGAGGATGCGATTCTGTTGTCGCTTGGGCCGCAGCATTCGTTTCCGCTCGCGGATGTCTTCCGCTATCTGCATCCGGCAACGGCGCGCGACGTTCTGATCCAGGCCATGCTGGCCGCGCCGGTTTTTCCGACGCGCTGGCGGTGGAACACCACCATCTCGCTGGCCATCCCGCGCAATCGCGGCGGACGTAAGACGCCGCCGCCGTTGCAGCGGGCGATGGCCGACGACCTGATGGCCGCCGTTTTCCCCGACGCCGCGGCCTGCCCCGAAAACCTTGGCGGCGACCGCGAGCTTCCGGATCATCCGCTCGTCAACCAGGTCGTCCGCGATTGCCTCGAGGAAGCGATGGACTTCGACGGCCTCGCCCGCGTGCTCACGCGCATCCACGCCGGCGAGATCGAATGCATCGCCCGCGACACCACCGAGCCGTCGCCGCTCGCGCACGAGATCCTCAACGCCAAGCCGTACGCGTTCCTCGACGACGCGCCGCTCGAGGAGCGCCGCACCCAGGCCGTCATGACCCGCCGCACCACCGCCAACGACCTCGGCGCCCTCGATCCCTCCGCGATCGCGCGCGTCCGCGAGGAAGCGCGTCCCGATCCGCGCGATGCGGATGAGTTGCACGATGCGCTGTTGACATTCGGATTCCTGCTCGAAGGCGAAGTCGATGCGCCGGAGTTGTTCACCGAGCTGGCGGCGGCAAGAAGGGCAACTTTTGTCCTTGGTCAGGAGCACAGACAAGAGTGTCTGTGCCACACCAGCTCCGGATTTACTGCACAGACAGTGGTACGTATTGGGAGTACACAAACATTAGGCAGTGGTTGTGTGGCACAGACACTCTTGTCTGTGCAGACCCCAGCAGGTATCTGGATTGCCGCCGAACGCATCCCCGAGATCCTGGCCATCCATCCTTCGATCAACACCGACATCGACCCGCCCGCATCGTGTAAGAACAAGGAATGGTCCCGCGAAGAGGCAATCGTCGAGATCATCCGCGGCCGCATCTCCCTCCTCGGCCCGACAACAGCACCCGAGCTGGCCGCATCGATGAACATCACCGAATCTGACGCCGATGCCGCCCTTCTCAAACTCGAGCAGGAAGGCCTCGTCCTCCGCGGCAGCTTCACTCCCACTCCCCACCCCCCACTCCCCACCCCCCAACAGTGGTGCGACCGCAGACTCCTGGCCCGCATCCATCGCTACACGCTCAACCGGCTGCGCGCCGAGATCGAGCCCGTCACCGCCACCGACTTCACGCGCTTCCTCTTCGCCTGGCAGCACGTCACGGCGCGGCTCACGGGAATCGACGGGCTTCATGAAGTCATCAAGCAACTCGACGGCTTCGAGATCGCCATGAACGCGTGGGAGAGGCACATCCTCCCGCTGCGCGTCGATCGCTACGAAACATCGCTGCTCGATTCGCTCTGTTTCAGCGGCGAGGTCGGATGGGCGCGGCTCACCACCGGCGTCGCACTCGCACCTCGGTCGCACATCTCCGCCTGGCTCACGCCTGAGTCCCCGCCGCCAGCCTTGAGCGAAAACACGCAGCGCGTTCTCGACGCACTCCAAACACGCGGCGCATCTTTCGCTCGCGATCTCGATGCCGATCAAAAAACGGCTCAGGAAACGATCGACGAGCTGGCGAACGCAGGCCTCATCACCTCGGACGGCTTCATCGGACGCCGCCCCGAGCGCGCCGGCCGCTGGTCGTTGCTCGCTGCTAGCACCGACCGCGAAGAATCTGTCGAAATACAAGCCCGTACCTTGCTGCGGCGATACGGCGTCATCTTCCGCCGCCTGCTGACGCGCGAGCCGAACGCCGCCCCCTGGCGCGAGCTGGCCCGCGTCTACCGCCGCCTCGAAGCACGAGGCGAAATCCGCGGTGGCCGCTTCGTCGCCGGCATGTCCGGCGAACAATTCGCGCTCCCCGAGGCCGTCGAACGGCTGCGCGAAATCCGCCGCAGCGCGCCGGACGGACGCCTCATCGTCATCAGCGCCGCCGACACACTAAACCTCATCGGCATCCTCACCACCGGCGAACGCATCCGCGCCATCCCCGGCACCCGCATCGCCTACCGCGACGGCATCGCTCTCTCCGTGATGGAAGGCGACTTCCTGCGTCCTTTAGCCGAGCCGGATATGGATGTAGCGATGGCGCTTGCGGGAAGACGAGTGCCGGTGGCCGCCGGGTTCGTGGGACGGGCGTAACACGGAGGGACGAAAGAGAAAAGTGGAAGCGGTTCGATAATGAGATCGGCACTCCTGCCGAAGCAGGATTCTAGCTCTGAGCTAATCGATGCCCCAGGACAAAGATCTCGAACCCGGTATTTCGATCATTCGTAACCGCTTCCGTGGGGAAATCTATATCGTCGCTGTCTCGGAGGCAAACGTTCGATTAGCGCAACAAAGCGGCGGCGAGACGCCGCCGGGCCAGCCGCCGAGACGGCGGCGTTCCGTCCAAAGGATCATTTGCCACTTTGCGCGCGGCGGGCGGCGTGGCGCCCTCCAAAGAATGATGTGCCACTTGCTGCGGAACGCTGGCGTCCCGCCGGCTGGCTCGGCGGCGTCCTCGCCGCCGCGGGTGCAACGGCTGCGCCGCCTACCGCCCGATCACAAGCAGCGAGAGATCGTCGTATCGCGCGCCGTTGGCGTGTTGCGACACCGCGGCGTGAATCGCGGACGCGACGTCGCGGGAAGACGACAACGAGGGCAGTGCTCGCACGATCCCTTCGACGCCGAACTCTTCGCCGTCCGGCGACGCGGCTTCGATGACGCCGTCGCTGTAGAGAATCAACTGATCTCCTGCGTGCAGCGTGAACGTCGCTGATAGCCAACCCGAGGCGGCCATGATTCCGATGACTGGTCCGGTCGAGTCGATCTCTTCGATGCGGCCATCGGCGCGGACGAGCATCGGCGGGCAGTGGCCGGCGTTGACGATCGTCAACGTGCCGTCGTTGCCGAGCCAGCCGATGACGGCGGTGGCGAAGCGGTTCGATGGCAGGAGCGGCTCGAGAAACTCGTGCAAACGTCGCATCGTCGTCGCCGGATCACAGCCTGCGTGCGCGCACGAGGCGATGCGGCGCTCCAGCTCTTCCTGGATCATCGCCATCACGAGCGCGGCGGGGAGTCCCTTGCCTGCTACGTCGCCGAGGGCGAACCAGAGACGGCCGGCGGCGCGGTGGGTGAATAAGAAGTCGCCGGTGAACATGCGCGCTGGGACGGAGATGGCGTGAACGTCGAATGGGGTTCGCGAGGTCTCGCGATTACGCGTGCGTGGTCTCGGCGTCCCGAGGTTGCTCGGTCTCGTGGGAAGTTCGAGATCGAAAACTGATGCCGTCATCACGTCCTCCGCAGAACAAAGAATCTGATAGCTCACGCCGCCACCGGCTGGCAGTGGCGGCATGGGCGGTAGCCGTGCTCCATCGCGTCGTCGGCATCGCGGAACGGCATCCGGTTCTTCTCCTGAATCCGTTTTGCATCGCGGCAGGTCGGGAAGCAGAAGATGTGCGTTGTGCGGGAGCCGATGTAGCGCACGTGCTCCCGCGCCAGCGCGTCGAGCTCGTCGACATTCACGCCCTCGCGCTCCAGCAACGCGCGCTTCGTGGCGCTGCCGAAGATGTAGTTGCCGACGCCGCCCGCCGACGGCACGACGCGATGGCACGGCACGACGTAGGGAACAGCGTTGCGGGCGATGATGCTGGCCACGGCGCGGACGGCTCGAGGACGGCCGGCCTGGCGGGCCACCCAGGCGTAGGTGCGCACTTCGCCGCGCGGAATGCGGACGAGTGTCTGCATCACATCGTGCTCGAGATCGTTCGCGGCATCGAGATCGACCTTCGGCGTCGCTACCCCTTCGCCGTTCACCGCGGCTTCAACCTGCCGCCGCAACGCCTCGGGGATGGTTCCGGGCTCCAGCACGCGGCCATACTTTTTCGCATACGCCTCGCGAACGTCATCGATCGATTCCGCTTTGGCAATCATGCGGATGCGGCCGTTGGAAAACGCTACCCAGGCATCGCCGACGCGGTCGAAGGAATCGGCAATCTGCTCCTTCACGGCTTCACGACACGACCGCTCCGGCGCGACGGCCAGCGATTTGATCGCGTCCGCGAGGTCGACGACGTCGGCCTGCGAATCGTTGCAACTGCGGCAGGTCTTGAAGTGCTGCTCCACCGCCGTCTTCTCGATCGAGGCAAGCTCGCGTGTGCGCAGAGCATCGATCCTAGTCAATACAGTTCTACATTGCATACGCCACCCCCTTCTGGGTTGCTGGTTTCTCCAGCGCATCGCGCAACAGCTTGAGCGACCGGAACACCTTGCCTCGGAGCGCCGCCTCGGACTGGCCTACCGTCTTTGCGATCTCCGCGTAGGACATCTCCTCCATGAACCGCAGCACGATCAGCTCGCGCGCGTCGACCGGCAGCAGGGCCATGGCCCGCCGCAGCAGCTCGATCTCTTCCTTCCGCTCCAGATCCGATCCCTCGAGACTGACGAACGGCCCGATCCGGCCATCGTCGAACGTCTCCAGCGGTTGCTCGAGCGAGCTGCGTTTCGAGCGCCGTTTGTTGAGACAAAGATTGCGCACGGTCTTGAAAAGCCAGGGACGCAACGCCAGCGCCGCGCAGCGAGCCTCGTCGTACTGCCGCGTGAGTGCCTTGTGCGCGCGCATCATCGCGTCCTGCACGACTTCCTGCGCATCGAAGGCGTTCTGCAGAATGCCGTGCGCGTAGCCGAAGAGCGGTTGCTCGAACCGATCGATGAGCCTCTCGAACGCCCCCGGCTCGCAGCGATGGACGGCCACCGCGAGATCGCCCCCCTCGCGCCGATCAGGCTCCCCCGCCAATTCGCCGCCTGTCCAACTGTTCTTCATATTGCTAACAACACGGGTGGAGGAGGTTTCGTTCGGGGATTGTGGTTTTGGGATCTCGGCGAGCCACTCTGGTTACAATTCCGTCAGCAGGCAAGAACTATCGGCGGTCTTAGCGCAGTGGCCACTCGCATGGGTTACCATTCCATCGGTCCTTCCATGCATCCCGACTTCGATCTTGTAGTCACGGCAGATGGTGACGCGCTCAGGGCGGAGTTGCGCCTGTTGGATTCCAGCGGATCGCAGATCGCGTTCAACGAGGTCGACATCGGCAAGATCGCGGCTGCGACGCGGCAGGGGTTGTTCGATCTGCGCGAGTTCGTGCAAACGTATGCGGCCCGACCGGGAGAAAGTGGGCGCACGGCCGAGGAGATGGTTGCCGATCTTGGAGTGAGCCTCGCCGAGGATGTGCTTGGCGACGAGATCTTCGGGGCGCTGTCGAAGTCCACCAGTCCTCGCACCCTGCGCATTTGCCTGCCTGTGGCGCAGACTCCGCTTGCGGCGGCGCTGGCGCGAGTGCCGTGGGAGATCGCCCGCGGGCCAAACGACAAGAAGACGCTGGCGGAAAACAACCTCATCGTCCGCGCGATCGTAGGCGGAGCGGATCCGGAGCGGACGCCGCTGGTGCTGGACGCGGGAGAGGCGCTGCGTGTGCTCTTCATCTTCGCCGAGGCGCCGGGCTCGCGTCCGCTGGCGGCGCGGCAGGAGCGTGAGCAATTGAAGGAGCTATTCGAGAAGGAAATCTATCCGCGTCGTCGGATCGAGGCAGACTTCCTGGCGCACGGCGTGACGCGGGAACGGCTGACCGGGATGATCACCGACCGTCACGGCTATCACATCGTCCATTGGAGCGGGCACGGACATCGGAATCTGCTGGAGCTGGCCGGCATCGACGGGAAGCCCGATCGTCTGTCCGGCGAGGATTTGGTGGAGTTGCTCATCGACGCGGGCGGATTTAAGCCCCATCTCTTTTTTCTGAGCGCCTGTCATTCCGGCGACGTCGTACGCATCACCGATTGGGAGTCGTTCCAGGCGGTAGCTGCGGGACGCGCTTCGGAGCGGAGCGTAGAAGTCGTTCGTGAAACCGAGCTCCGTGACAAGCTGGAGGAGACCACCGGCTATACCGGAACCGCCCATGCGCTGTTGCGGGCCGGCGTCCCGAGCGTGGTGGCCATGCGCTACTCGGTGGGGGACGACTACGCGCGCGATCTGGCCGTGGACTTCTACCGGGCCACACTCGCGGCGACGAACCCGCCCAGCGTAGCCGAGGCGCTAAATCTCAGCCGGAAACGCCTCCGCATTGACGGGCTCGACGATGATGAGCTCAACTATGCTGCCTGCGACCACGCCACGCCGGTGTTCTACGGGTTGGCCGATCCGTCTCTGCCGTTGCCGAGGGGGAAGAGCGCCTACAAAAACCATCGAGATCCCCTCGGTGCTCGGATCGCGGAGTTGGACATTCGCTCGCACCCTCACTTCGTCGGCCGCACTTGGGAGCTGGCCGGCTTGGGCGCCCACTTCATCGGTTACCAGAAGTCCGCCGGCGTGCAGCCGGTGGCGCTCATTCAAGGCATGGGAGGGATGGGGAAGACCGCGCTGGCGGCAGAGGCTCTGGGTCTGTGGAGCACGCAGTTCGACTGGGTGTTGACCTTCCAGGCCAAGCCGAATGCGTTGAACCTCGACAACACTCTGCGCGACGTCCACGGGTTGCTGTGGGCGGAGCTGAAGAGCTATCACGCGCACGTGCAGGAGAACCCCGCCGATGCCATCTGGCGTCCAGCGGAAGGAGATGGGGAGCACGCCTTCCGCGGCGAGCGCCGGCTCCAACGCCTGCGCGAGAACCTGGTGCGGGCGATGGAGGACGAGGCGATCCTGCTGGTGCTCGACAACTTCGAGACCAATCTCAAAGAGGCGCCGGTTGCCGCATCCTCGAGCGAACCGGTATGGGCCTGTCAGGACCCGGAGTGGGACCGGCTGCTGACCTTACTGGCTACCGATCTGCGGGACACTGCATCACGCGTGTTGGTCACATGCAGGCGTCCGCTTGCCGCGCTTCCAACGTCCCAACACTACCGGTGCATCCTGGGCCCCTTGCCCTCGGGAGAGGCCGCGCTCTATCTGCGCGAGCATCCCGCACTACGCCGACTGATGTTCAGCAAGGAGAAGGACGACCAGAAACTGCTGTCGCGACTCTCCGGTGCCAGCCGCTTTCACCCGCTCCTGCTCGATCGGCTTGCCAAACTCGTCGCCGGCGGCTCGGACTTTCGTCTCCAATTGGAGGAATTGCTGCAGGCGTCGGAGAGCACCGAGGGGTACGCCAGACTTCCGGAACTCTTCGCCGCGCGGCAGGCTGGCGTCGCGGATGCGAAGGAGCTCGAATACCTGAATGATGCTCTGCAGAGCTCCATCGATCTTCTCCTCGATTCCGTGGGCCCGGATGCTCGCCTCCTTCTCTGGATTATCGCCCTCGCCAACGATCCTGTAGCGCTGGGGCTCCTGCGCAGTGTGTGGAGCGGCGAGAGCGAAGAAGAGGAGCAAATCAGGCAAATCAGAGCACTTCTGCAGAATTTCGACCAGCTCCCGGTTGAGCTCAAAGCGCAGTTGGAGGCTCAGATACCCGCGGAAGTCCGCGAGGCGATCATGGCCGCGCCGGAGACCGCGCCAGCTCCCGATCTCAAGTCTCTCCTTCGGCTTCTCATCACTGTCGGTCTGGTAACCGACGAACGGCAGGGGCCGGCGGACGAGAACCCCGACTACACCTGCCATGAGCTGGTACGCGAGCGGATCGCCGCCTGGATAGCCGCCCACGCGAATGAGCGTCTGGGCCGCGAGGAGAACACAGTCCGGCTGGCATACGCGGAGCGGCTGGCGCAGGCGTTCAAGAATTTGCAGCACCAAGATGCGACCTCTGCATTGGAGGCGGGGCGACGGGCTCTCGTGTATTACGTTCAGGCGGGGGCCTACGACCGGCTCGGCAGCTTCGCGAGCAGGCTCGTCACCTCCACCACCGACCCACGGCTACTGGACGCACTCCTACCGCACCTCGAAACAGCGGCCAAGTCCGCGCCCCCAGGCAGACCTCACTGGTCGTGCCTGACATATCTCGCGGATACGCTCCGCAACGTTGGACGCCCTGACGCGAGTCTCCCGTTCTACGAACAAGCCGCAACCGAGGCAACGGCGGCGGCGAATTGGAGCGATGTTGCGTCGATCACAGAGAACTGGGCGAGTGCGCTCGCCCGCGCAGGTCACCCCGACCCGTCCCGCGCGAAGCACCTGGAGAGTGCGGAGGCCGAGCGTCGAGCGGGTAACCCGCTGGTGAATGTCCTGGGTAGCGAGCTGGAGGCCTGCCGCATCGACATCATGCAAGGCCGTGCGTCGGAGGTGCTGCCAGAGGTCGAGCAACGGATCGCCAAAGTGGAGAGCTGGTGGCGCCGGAAGGCGGGCGAGACCGTTCCGGAAGCTCCCGATGTCGAGTACCTCGGGCGTGTCCTCATCGGCGCGCTCGACATCGCGATGACCGCCCACGTCGCCCAGCAGGACTGGAATGCGGCGCTGGCCCGGATCGACCGCATCCTAGAGATCAAGCGCGAACTGCACCGCCCCGTTTATGACATCGCAAACACCCGGATGAACCGCGCCAATGTCTTGACGAGACTCCGAAGATATAGCGAAGCCCAGGCCGAGTTGGAGGCATGTCTGGAGATCTTCGCAGGCGATCCCACACGCACCGCTAAGGTCCTCAATTCCCTGGGGGATCTCTTTGACGATCAGGGTGACGCTCTTCAAGCGGTAGAACTCGGGCGCCGCGCGCTGGCCATGCGCCAGCAGCTTCCCGACCCGGTGGACCGCGTAAGCTCGCACCACAACCTTGCGATTTACTTGGCAAAGATCGGCACTCCATCCGCACTGACCGAGTCGGCGTGCCATCAACTGGCCGCCCTGGCTTACAGAGTCGTCACGGGTTTGGGCGCGGATACGTCCATTCGCAACTACGCCATCGATTTCCGCCGAGCGAAAGCCGCAGGGACGGCCTTCACGCCACCTCGCCTCGCCGGCCTCCTCGCCCAACCCGCCTTCCGCCCGCTGGCACAGTGGCTCGACCAACGAGGGGTCAACCGGGAAGAGCTCCAGTCGACTCTCGATCAGTATCTGGAGGTGGCTCGCGAAGCCAGCGAGTCCTGACGGTTTCTCTGAGCCGCTGAACTGGGTCGATCGTGTCGGAAATTCGGAGCAGGTGGGGTCACACCTTCGGGGAGCCAGTGGCGGGGACCATGCGGGGGCACGCCTTCGCACTTGGTCGTTCCGGATCACGCTCGCGCAAGCCACTGTCTGTGAGTGACTTACAACTCGGACACGATTCACGGCCCTGCGGCGCACAAGATTCCACAACGCAGCCAAGCGATGCGTTTGCAGCAACTTAGACACGAATTCGAGCCGAGCGCGCGCCGATGCCTTCCGCGTGTGGCTAACGCAAGTCAATGAAGCCGCGCGAGTTATGCCCACGTTCGAGGAGATTAGCGAAGACCGAAGGTGTGACCCCAGGGACACGCGCTTGACCCCAGGGACACGCAGTCTCTTTCTGGGGAGCCACTATGGTTACAATTCCATCGGCAGGTAAGCGCATCGAATGAGAAAGCTCAAAATCATCGAACACATCTCGCTCGACGGCGTGATCCAGCACTCCGCCGATGACGGCGATTTCCCCTACAGCGACTGGACCGCGCCCTATCGAACTCCCGCGGGCCGGGACGCAGTGCTCGCCGCGCAGGGCGAGAGCTTCGATCTGCTGCTTGGTCGTCGCACCTATGATATCTGGTCGGGCTTCTGGCCAAAAGCGCCGGGCGGTCCGATGGCGGACGGCATCAATGCGGCCACAAAATTTGTCGCTACCCACCGTCCGGAGAGTCTTGAATGGGGCCCGGTCGAGGGCCTTGGACCGGACATCGTCGCGGGCGTTCGCCGCATCAAGTCGCAGGACGGCCCGGACATCATCCTCTGGGGTAGCTCCACGCTGACTTCGACGCTGCTCGAACATGGGCTTGCGGATGAAGTAATGCTGATCGTCTATCCGCTCCTGTTGGGCACGGGTAAGCGCTTCTTTGCGGAGGGAACCCCGGCCCGCTCATTCGAGCTCGTCAGCACGAACGCAATGCCGTCCGGCAACATCCTCAGTGCCTACAAGGTTGCCGGGCCTTTGAAGACCGGATAGTTCAACGACGAGGGAGCTGGTGGGGTCACACCTTCGCACTTCGGTCGTTACGGATCGTGCTTGCGCAAGTCTCTGTCCAAAAGTGACTTACCACTCGCATACAACTTCACGGCACCGCGGGCTACGAGAGCCCACAACGCAGCCAAGCGTTGCGTTTGCAGCAACTTAGTCACGAATTCGAGCCTGCGCGCGCGGCGACGCCTTCCGGGTGTGGCTGCGCAAGTCAATGAAGCCGCGCGAGTTATGCCCACGCTCGAGGAGATTCGCGAAGACCGAAGGTGTGACCCCAGAGACGCCGAGCCCGCGAACCGCGCGGCGTCCAGCCGGACGTGTGTGGCGTCCGGTCCCAGGTGTGCGGCGTCGATCCGCAGGTGTGGGACGTCCGGTCAGACGTGTGCGGCGTCCATCCGCGCGTGTGTGGCGTCGTGTCAGACGTGTGCGGCGTCCATCCGCACGTGTGGGGCGTCCGGTCAGACGCGTGCGGCGTCCATCCGCGCGTGTGAGGCGTCCGGTCAGACGCGTGCGGCGTCCATCCGCGCGTGTGAGGCGCCCGGTCAGACGCGTGTGCGGCGTCCATCCGCGCGTGTGTGGCGTCGTGTCAGACGTGTGCGGCGTCCATCCGCGCGTGTTGGGCGTCCAGTCAGACGCGTGCGGCGTCCATCCGCGCGTGTGGGGCGTCCAGCCAGACGGGCGCGGCGTCGATCCGCACGTGTGAGGCGTCCGGTCAGACGCGTGCGGCGTCCATCCGCGCGTGTGAGGCGTCCGGTCAGACGCGTGCGGCGTCCATCCGCGCGTGTTGGGCGTCCAGTCAGACGCGTGCGGCGTTGATCCGCACGTGTGCGGCGCCCGGGCGGACCTGTGGATCGTCCAGCTCAGACGGTGAGTCGCTCAGCCGGCGCGGACGGTCATCGGGTGTGAGCCGTCAGCCATCACGACGGAGCAGTTTGGCGCCGGGTCTACGCGAAGAGTCGTCGGGTTTGCGCGGACAGTCATGGGTGTTTGCCCATTGTCATCCCCTCGGCATGCCACGACCTACCCGGCCACCCGATCCAGCGGTCCACGGCCCCACTTGACATCCCCCACCAGGCTCTGCTGCAATACGCGGCCTCGTGGGGCTGGCTTGCCGGCTTCTCGAGACTGGAGCCGGCGCTCGTGAGAGTCCCACGCTCCTGGCGGCCAACGGGTGAGAACGACGGCGCTGGAAAGTGCGACTGGTCTCATCCCTGCGGGAGTTGAGTGGTGCTCCTCCTGCCGCGGGCTCTCGAAGTGCGCGTGCACTTCGGGGAACATCAACCGGAAGAGCGGCGCGTCGCCGTCTTTTCCAGCCGGTGGCCGCCTGCACTTGTGCACAGGTGCTCGTCGTTCCCCTCCGGCCTTTACCGACATGTTCTGAGGAGAACGATATGAATCCCAATCAGGAAACCATGAATCCGTCTGCCGCCGCGGACCTTCCACAGGCGGCTCCCACATTATCCCCCGAGGGGGTCGTCGATCAGTTGCGCGCCACGCGGGCGCAGATCGGCGAAATGACACCGTTGACGGTCGCACAACGAAAAGCGCTGCACGGGCGCATCCGTACGTCCAATCCGATTCTGCAGGCGTCGATCAATGTCATCGGTGCGCACGACATCGTCGCGAAGGCGATCGGCCAGCCGGCAGACGACATGCGTCTGTTGTGCGACGAGACCAACCGCTGGACGGCAGTGGAGGATGAGCTGCGGATGATGCTGAACGGCGTCTCCGGGGCGAATCTCATTCGCCGCCACCGCCTCTCTCTCATCGCCGGGCAGGCGTACAACATCGGTTCCAAGTTGGCGCGCGATCCGGCCCACGCCGTTCTCGTGCCGCATGTGCAGGAGATCAAGCGCTTGAGGAGCTTCCTGCGCCGCAAGAAGGTGTCGCCGGCTCCCGGCTCGCCGGCGTCTTCGGAACCCGATGGGTCGCCAGCGGCGTCCGAGACTCCGCAGATGTGAGTGATAGAAGTGTGTGAGACCGGGCGTGCCCATGCGCGCCCGGTCGTTTCCTCACGCGAAGCCGCGAAGACGCGAAGGCTTGATGTTTGCGATGCTCTCCTTCGCGACCTTCGCGGCTTCGCGTGAGAAATGGGTTGCGGCTATGTTGCGCTGTGCCTCAGTGGTGAACATCAGACCCGAACGCGCAACCTACTCGTACCGCAACGCATCGATCGGATCGAGTTTCGCCGCTTTGTACGCGGGGTAGATTCCGAAGAAGAGGCCGATCGAGATGGAGACGACCAGGCCGACGACGATCGACCAGAGCGGGGTTTCGGTGGTCAGGGGGCTGACCTTTCGTACGATCAGGGCGATGAGCATGCCGGCGGCGACGCCGATCACGCCGCCCATTCCGGACAACGTCATCGCCTCGGTCAGGAACTGCACGACGATGTCGCGGCGGACGGCGCCGATTGCTTTGCGCACGCCGATCTCGCGCGTCCGCTCCGTCACCGAGACGAGCATGATGTTCATCACGCCGACGCCGCCAACCAACAGCGCGATGGAGGAGATGAAGAGCATCGCCAGCGTGATGCCGCCGGTGATGGCCTTGAAGTTGCCGATCAGCTTGTCGGGCGTCAGCAGGCCGAAGTCGTTCGGCTTGTTGAAGGGCACCTTCCGCCGCGCGCGCAGAACCGCGGTTCCTTCCTCGGTAATGCGATCGACCCACTCAGGCTTGCGCGGCACCGTGGCGATATTGACGCCGGTGGTTCGCTTGATCGCGGGGAAGTGCGCGTCGAACGTCGTGATCGGAATGTAGATGTGCGAGTCGGTCGACTCGAAAAACGTCGCTCCCTGCTTTTCCATGACGCCGATGACCGTGAACTTGCGGCCGAAGATCGTGACGTCTTTGCCGAGGGGATCGCGGCGTTGGAAGAGCGAGTCGCTGATGCCGGAACCGATCACGATGACCGGCGCGGCGGAACGCACATCGCCGTCGTTGATGAAGCGTCCCTCGGCGACAAAGTGGTTGTTGGCGATGACGTAGTCCTGCGTCACGCCTCCGAACTCGTCGGGCGTGGCCTGCTGGCTCTTGTAGATCACTTCGAGCGAGGCGTTGTCGCCCTGCCAATAGCGCTCCGGCGAGACGGCCAGCATCGAAGGGCACTGCCGCTTCATCGCCAGCGCATCCTCGTACGTCAAATCCTTGCGCAAGCGCTGCGATTCGTCGTTACTGCCGGGTCCGAATCGGGGATCGAATTTCTGGAACTGCACGAGCGTCGCGCCGAACGATTGGAAATCGCCCGTGACCTTGTTATTGAATCCCACGATGATCGAGACCATGGCGATGACCGTGGTGACGCCGATGACGATGCCGAGAACCGTAAGCGCGGAGCGGAGTTTGTAGGTTGTCAGCGCGCGGGCGGCGAAGCGGATGTTCTCGCGGGCGGCAAGGATGTGATCACGTGCGCGCATGGCTCACTCCGACCTCAGCGCATCGATCGGCGGCAGGTTCGCGGCGCGCATGGCCGGGAAGAAGCCGGCGGCGACGCCGGTGATGACCGCGATCATCAGCCCGCTCACGACGAGCGATGCACTCACGCGTGTCGGCAGCGGAAACGCCGCGGAGATCCCGAAGCTGACCAGGACGCCGAGGAGCACGCCTGCGATGCCGCCGCCGAGCGAAAGCAGAATCGCCTCGGTCAGGAACTGGAACTGGATGTTGCGCTTGCGAGCTCCGAGGGCACGGCGGATGCCGATCTCGCGCGTCCTCTCGACGACCGACACCAGCATGATGTTCGTGATGACGATGCCGCCGACGACGAGCGAGATGCCGGAGATGAAGATCATGACGGCGAAGCCGGCCGCGGTGATGCTCTTCCACAATGCTTGCAGCGCCTCGGCGGAAACGACACCGAACGGATCGTCCGAGCGAAACCCGGTCTTGCGCCGGCTGCGCATCACCACGCGAACTTGATCGAGTGATTTCTCGAGCCCTGGAACTCCGCCCGCCGCGCGAACGAAAAGATTCAAGCCGCCTCTCGTACCAAAAGCCTTCTGGTAGGCCGAAAGCGGCATGTAGAGCTGGCTGTCCTGACTTCGACCGAGGACGGAGCCCTGCTTTCGCAAGAGTCCGATGACGCGCGCCGGATGACCGGCGATGTGTATCGTGCGTCCGAGGGGATCGAGCTTGCCGAACAGCTCATCCTTCACGTCCGACCCGATCACGGCCACCATCGCGGCATGCTCATCCTCGGTTCGCGTAAAGAACCGTCCCTCTTCGATATCGACGTTGTTGATCTCTCCGATGTTTGCAGTCCCGCCCTGGATCCGGACGCCGCCGAGTTTTTGCGAGCCGTTCTTGACCGTCATGCGCGTGTTTTCCTGCGCGCCCACCGCCGCGCAGCGCGTGCACTGTTGGCGGATGGCCTCGTAGTCGTGCCAGTCGATCTTCTTGCGCTTCACGGCGACAAGGAATTGCTCGCGGCTGGTGATGATCCCGAATTGCGTGACGATGTAAACGTCCGGGCTGAGCGTGAACACTTTCTCAGCGATGTAGGCGTTGAGACCGGAAATGATCGAGACGACGGAGATCACCGTCATGACGCCGATGATCACTCCGAGCAGCGTCAGGAAGCTGCGAAGCTTGTGCGCGGCAAGAGCGGCGACGGCGATGCGGAGGGTGTCCATGGCTTTTTGATGTCGGGAGTCGCTGGTCGGGGGTCGGGGGTCGGAGCAGAGACCGAAGCTCTATCTCCGACTCCCGACTCCCGACTCAGGTTTCGGGTGTCGAGTGTCAGTTGTTGGGTGTCGGAGCTGAGACTGGACCGAACTCTCTCCGACTCCCGACTCCCGAACCGCGACCCCCGCAACTAGCTCTTCTTGTCTCCGCCCGTCCCTTCCCCTTCCTTCTCTTTCTGCTCCTTCACTTTCGTCCCATCCTTGATCTCCCGCAGCGCGCGGAACGGGCCGGTCACGATCTGCTGTCCTTCTTTCGCGCCGCTCACGAGCTCGATCATGCTGTCGCCGGAAAGACCCGTCTTCACCGTCTCGAACTTCACGGTCCCGTTCTGGTGGACGAAGACTCCTTCCTCGTCCTGCGGCTTGCCGGGTGTACTGCCCGGTTTCTCGCGCACGACCAGAGCCTGAATCGGAATCGCCAGCGCTTTCGCGCGCGTGCCGGTGATGATGTCGGCTGACGCGGAGAATCCCGGCCGAACGTCCGGCGGCGGATTCTCTACCTGGATCTTGACCTCGAAGTTCACGGCCTCGGTGCTGCCGCTTGCGGTGACGCCATTGCGCTTGATGGGACTCGACGCCACCTCGGTGACCAGGCCCGGGAACGTCTTGTTCGGATAGGCGTCGATGGTGACGCTGGCGCGCTGTCCGACTTTCACGGAAGGCACGTCGGTCTCGTCGACCTCCATCACCGCTTCGACGACGCTCATGTCGGCGATGGTCATGAGCACCGTGCCGGCGTTGTTCATCGTGCCGATCACGGCCACTTCGCCCTCTTCGACCGGAAGTGCGGTGACGATGCCGGCCATCGGCGCGCGCATCGTAGTCTTGGAGAGGGTGTCCCGCGCGGCATTGAGATTCTCGCGGGCCTGGCTGATGCGCTGCTCGAGTGCCATCACGTTGGCGCGCGCGGAGTCGCGCGAGCTTTGTGCACGATCGAGATCGGCGCGCGGAATGATCTTCTGATCGTAATTCTTCTGCGCGCGCTGGAAGTCCTGCTCCGCGGCGATGGCCATCGCCTTCGCGGCGTCTCGGTCCGAGAAAACGGCTTGCAGCGCAGCATCGGCGCTTCGAGCGGTCGCGGCGAGCTGCTTCTGATCGATCTGCAGGAGGAAGTCATCCTTCTTGACGACGTCGCCTTCGCGCACCGCGAGGTTGATGACCTGCCCCATCACGTTCGCGGAGAGATCGACTTTGCGCTTCGCGTCGATCCGCCCGTTCGCTGAAACCTTGCTGGTCAGATCCTGCCGCTGCACTTTGCCGAACGTGACAGATGTGACGTCCTTGCCACGCTGCGACACGAATCCGGCCGTGACCACGCCGGCGATGACCAGCGCGACAACTCCGATGATGATCTTGGTACGACGCCGCATGAAGATCTCCTTGGTGGAAGAGCTATACGGTAACGCAGCCGCGTAGTTGCGATGCGCCTGCGATTGAAGGAATCGCCGCCTCGACGGCGACCGGGCGCCCCGCGTTTACTCAAACGAACCTTAAACTATCGCTACTCATGCGCGCGCCGCTCGCCGTTCTTCTCCTCTTCATCGCCACGTCGGTCAGCGCAGCGATCGTCGACGACCTCGATGACGTTGCGAAATGGACTGCGGCTCCGTCGGACGGCGTGTCGCTCAACCTGGTCCCCGATCACGGCGCGATGCGGATGGACTTCGACTTTCGCGGTCATGGTGGGTGGGCGGCGGCGCGGCGGCGTTTCGATATCGCGCTGCCGGACAACTATCGCTTCGCCTTCCGACTGCGCGGGGAAACACCGCCGAACACGCTGGAGATCAAGTTCATCGATCCATCGGGCGAGAACGTCTGGTGGGTGCGGCGGGTGGCGTGGGAGTTTCCGCGTGATTGGACCGAGGTCATCGCGGACAAGCGGAACATCGAGTTCGCGTGGGGACCGTCGCCGAATCACGCGCTGACGAAGATCGGCGCGATCGAGGTGACCGTCACAGCGGCGAGCGGCGGCAAAGGAAGCGTCTGGCTCGATCGGATCACGTTCGACGAACTGCCGGTCGACGCATCGATCCCGATCATCACGGCGAGCAGCTCAGCGCCGGGAGAGACGCCCGATCGCGCGATGGACGGCCGCACTGATACTGCGTGGCGATCGGCAGCCGGAGGATCGCAATCGCTGACGATCGACTTCCGCAATGTGCGCCAGTTCGGCGGAATGATTCTTCAATGGGCCGGCGGCTTCGCGACGAATTACGATGTGGCCACATCGACCGACGGCAAGGACTGGACGTTGGTTCACACGGTGACGGGCGGAAACGGCGGGCGCGATTACCTGCAGACGCCGAACGCCGCGGCACGCTACGTGCGGCTCGATCTCAAGAGTGGCAGCGGCGATTACGCGATCAGCGAGATCACGATCGAGCCTCCCCGCTTCGGCGACCGGATGATCAATGTGTATCAGGCGATGGCGCACGACGCGCCTCGCGGACGCTACCCACGCGGCCTGATCGGCGAGCTGGCGTACTGGACGATCTTCGGGGTCGATCGCGACGAAGGGGCCAAACCGCTGCTATCGGAAGACGGCGCGATCGAGACGCCGGCCGGATTCACGCTCGAGCCGTTCGTTCGCATCGACGGGCGCCTCATGACCTGGGCGGACGTGACGACGACGCAATCGCTCGAACAGAATTCGCTGCCGCTCCCGGCGACGACGTGGCGTCATCCAAAGTTCACGCTCGAGATCGCACCGTTCGGCGCCGGCAAGCCAACCGCACCGATCGGCTACGCGCGCTACAAACTTCGCAACACCAGCAACCACACCGAGCGCGCGCAGTTCTTCGTCGCCATCCGCCCACTTCGCGTGACGCCGCCATGGCACGAACTCAACATCGCCGAGCTGACGGCGCCGATCCGAACGATCCACTGGAACGGAACGGAGCTGTCCGTCGACGACACGCGCGTTGTTCCGCTGACGAAACCGACGGCGGTCAGGGCGTCGACGTTTGATGAGGTGGAGTCGCTGGTCGGGGGTCGGGAGTCGGAGAAAAACCTGGCGTCAAATCGGGACGCCTCATCTCCGACCCCCGACTCCCGACAAACGACACCCGCGGATCCGACCCCCGACTCCCGACAAACGACTCCCGCTAATCCCACCCCCCACTCCCCACCCCCCACCCCCCCGATCACCGATCCCCAGCGCCACGCCTCCGCCGTCCTGATGTGGGACCTCACTCTCGCGCCCGGCGCGGAGCGCATCATCGACATCGCCACGCCGCTTCACGCGCACGACGCGCAAGCGATTCCGACCGACGTCGCGTATCAGCGCGCGAACGCGATCACTTACTGGAGCAAGATCGTCGATCACGTTCAGATCGACATTCCCGCCGCACGCGATCTCGTCGACACCGCCCGCGCCAACGTCGCCTACAACCTCCTCGGCCGCGACGGTCCGGCCATCCGCGGCGGCGCGCGCAATTACCGCCGGAGCTGGATACGCGACGGCTCGCTCGCCTCGACGATGCTGCTGCGTTTCGGGCTCGACGACGACGTCCGCGACTACATCCGCTGGTTCGCCCCGTATCAGTTCGCCGACGGCAAGGTCCCCTGCTGCGTAGACAGCCGCGGAGCCGATCCGGTGGCCGAGCACGACAGCCACGGCGAGTTCATCTACCTCGTCGCCGAGTACGCGAGACTCACCGGCGACCTCACGCTCGCGCGCGAGATCTGGCCGCATGTGTTTGCGGCGGCGAAGTACATAGACGGACTGCGCGAGGGGGTCGGGGGTCGGGGGTCGGGAGTCGGAGAAAGGGCCGCGGCGGATGCTGGGAATCAGAAATCGGTGTTCGGAGCAGGCTCAGGTTCTAGCTCCGACCCCCGACTCCCGACTCCCGACTCCCCATTCACAGGCCTCCTCCCCCCATCCATCAGCCACGAAGGCTACTCCGCGAAGCCGATGCATTCGTACTGGGACGATTTCTTCGCGCTGCGCGGACTCAAAGACGCGACCTGGCTCGCGGAGCAACTCGGCGAGCGCAATGCGGCGTCGCGCTTCGCCATCGTGCGCGATGCGTTTGCGCGCGACTTTCACGCGTCGATCCGCAACGCCATCGCGCAGCATCACATCGACTACATCCCCGGCTCCGCCGACCTCGGCGATTTCGATCCGACCTCGACCACGATCGGCATCGAGCCTGGCGGCGATCTCGCGAATCTGCCTCACGACGCCGTCATCCACGAGTTCACGCGCGCATGGAACGATTCGCTCTCGCGCATGGAAGGCCGCCGCGAATGGAAGGACTACACGCCATACGAGCTCCGCCAGGTCGGCACGTTCATCCACCTCGGATGGCGCGACCGCGCGCAGCAACTCCTCCAATTCTTTCTCGACGACCGCCGTCCGCGCGGATGGAATCAGTGGGCCGAAGTGGTGGCGCAGGATTACCGGGCCCCAACGTACCTCGGCGACATCCCCCACCTCTGGGTCGGCTCCGACTTCGCCCGCTCCTTCATCGACCTGCTCGCCTACGAGCGCGAGGAAGACGACGCGCTAGTCCTCGGCGCCGGCATCCCCGATTCATGGCTCGAGCGCGGCGTTCACGTACGCGGACTTCGCACGATCTACGGCCCGCTCAACTTCTCCGCGCAGCGCAAGGGACGGCGAGTCATCGTGACAATCAGCGGCGTGCGCGTGCCGAAGGGTGGGATCGTGGTAATGCTGCCGGGATCTCGCGAGCGCGTCGTTCGAAAAGTGCCGGCAAGAATCGTATTCTCTCAATAGCGAATTGCTGGGTGTGAAGTTGATGTGTCATCCTGAGGCTGCCGGAGCCGCCATCCGTACTCGAGCGGTCGCGCTGCAGGATGTGGCGGCGGAGGACGCCGAAGGATCTCAAGTTACGACGCATATGCCACACGCCTTGTATTCCGAGATCCTTCGCCGTCCTGCGGCGCCATCTCATCATGCGTGAAAGGCGCGAGCAGCGCGGGCGCCTCCGGCAGCCTCAGGATGACACATCACGTTTAGTCGCAGCGCGCTTCTTCCTGGTCCGTGGTGCTTCGATCAGCGCGGCGATGACAGCCCGAAGTAACTGGTTCACCGACTCCGAATTGCGGAAAACCGACGCGACATCGGGATCGAGTAGAACGGCCACTGAGCCCTCATTGATCTGAGGCGCGAATCGGTTTGGCTTCGATGCCGAGTAATCGAATCGGTATTCGGAGCGCGTCCCATCTGATGTTCTCTTACGAGAGCTTTTCTTCATAGTCTGCTCGTTCAATGACGTGTTTATTCGGAGCTGATGATAAGCCTCGCCATGGAGAACGGCTTTCAGCCACCTCCGCACCCGCATGAGTTACGATTGGGTGTGGCCATTCCTCCTGACGTTCGCGCTGATGCCGAAATTGCCCTCGCTGAGTTTTGCAAACAGAACTCGAGCGAGGCGGTCGCCGATCAGTCGCGCTACGAGTTTGAGATTCTCGAAAACCACGCGCTCCTGGTCGAGCGCCGGGCTGGCTTTCTGAGCCATCTCGAATGGACGACAGTTCCGGTGGCGAAGTTCCGCTACTCGCCGGCGAAGTTCGTCTGGTCGCTCTACTGGCCCGATACGAACGAGCGGTGGCACAGGCTGTCGAATTCGAAGGCGGCGAAGGACATCCGCACGCTACTGGCGGCCGTGAAGTCGGATACCTCCGGCGTGTTCTGGGAGTAGATCCGCTTACTTCGGCGCGTGCAGAAAGGAGCAGGCATCGATCGACTGCAGATCGAGCTGCAGCGATGCCATGCTCTGGATGATCTCGATGCGGAAGGGGATGCGCCGCGCGTCATCGGAAAGCCAGATCTTCATTCCGCCGGGCCACTTCTTTCCGCCGGGAGCATCGACCAGCTCGAATCCGATCGCGGCGATCTGCTGTCCTGCGACCGAAAACGTCTGGCGCTCCGCGGGCCGGACGATCACCGGGTACGCCTTCCCATCCGAGTAGATCGTCGTGGCAAGAGGACCGTGGATGTTGCCGGCGCTCAATCGCAGGAAGTGAATCACGCTCACGACGTCATGAAACGCGCCGGCCGGAATCGGATCGTTGCGATCCCATGCCTTCTCCTGCGTCTCTTTGTGCCGGCGCGCGACGCCAGCCGGATAGTCGAAAAGCGTTCGGTCCTTGCGTGATTTGTCCTTCCACGAATACGCGTGATACGTCATCAGCGTGCGCAGCCCGGCCGCATCCATCTGCGTCTCGTAGGCGAAGAAACCGCTTTTCCCATCCGCGGCGGTGATGAGGAGCGAGCTGTCGACCGTCTTCGGGCCCGCGGTCTGGTACGTCGTCTTGAGCTCGCCGACGCCCGTGGTCGGAAACATGATTCCGGCGACCCAGGAGAGTCCGCCGCGAAGATGCCAGGAGTATCGAAACGATTCGAGATTCGCAGCGCCGCGGCAATTGAGCTCGATCGCTCCCGCCGTGGGAATCGTGCAGGCTAGCGCGAGTGCTACGGCCCCGAGGCGAGAGAGCTTCATGAACGCGATGGAAAACACGCCACAGAAGGTTGCTATTGCTGGCTTTGTGCCGGAGCCGCTACATCGTGCTCAGCCGTTCCTCGACCTCGACGATCACATAGTCGGGAGTCGACGAGCCGGCGGTCACGCCCACCGTTCGTGCATTCGCAAACCATGCCGGATCGAGATCGCTCGCTCCCTGCACGAGGAACGAAGGCTTGGCCTCGCGGCAAATGTCCCACAGATGTTTCGTGTTCGCGCTCATCTTTCCGCCGATGACGACGATGGCATCGACTTCGGGATCGAGAGCCAGCACGCGCGCGGCATCCTGATTCTCTTTCGTGGCGTAGCAGATCGTGTCGCCGCGCTCCACCTGAGCAGCGCGGCGCTCGATCGCTTTGACGACATCTTCGAACTCTTCGGCGTTGAGCGTGGTCTGGTAGAAGACCTTCAGTTTCGGATACTGCGACCAGTCGATGGCATCCGCCTGATCGACCTTCGTCACGATGTGGTACGACGCGGGATCGAGGTCGTGTGTGTAGCCGATGACCTCGCGGTGCTTCGGATCGCCGATGAAGATGAGGTGGTAGCCGTTGGCGAGAGCCTGCTTCGACTCGCGATGGATGTCGTACACGAATTTGCAGGTCGTATCGAGGACCTGCAAGCCCGCCGCGGTGGCACGCTCGTGAAACGACGGCGGCACACCATGAGCGGAAAAGACGATGGTCGGCTCCGCGACTTCCTCGATCTCGTCGATGGTCCGCACGCCGAGCTGTTCCATTTCCTCGACGACGCGCTCGTTGTGTACGACCTGTCCGAGGATGGCGCCGCGGCCGCCGCCGGCAGCAAAGCGTTTCACCTTCAGATCAGCGATGCGGACACCGGAGCAGAAGCCGTACTTGGCCGCGCGTTTGACATTCATCGGACGTAGGGAACGCATGGAATGGGCGGGACATTCTGGGGAGGGAACCAACGATGCCGATCGAGGGGAAGTACCCTCAGGAAGAACGGTGTTGATGGCAACGGTTGCGGCCATGATGTATATTGTGATGTATGAAGGCTGGCTCAATGATACGAAAGCAGGTCTACATCGAAGCCCGTCATGATCGAATGCTGAAACGACGGGCCAGTCAACGCGGCGTAACCGAAGCGGAGCTCATTCGGGAGGCCCTCGATGGTGTGGAGGTCGGTGCTGTCGTCCGACGCCGTGAGCCTGATGCGGCTGCCGCACGAAAGGCTATCGCATTCATGCGCTCCCTCTCTGCCTCACGCCGAGGATCGCCCTCGGATACCAAGTGGACGAGAGACTCGCTTTATGAAGATCGGATCGGTCGATGGACGAAGTCCTGATCGATACGAACATTCTCATCTACGCACACCAGCCATCGGAGACCGTAAAGTACGACAGAGCGTTACGCGCCATCGAGACTCTGACGACAAGCGGACTTGGACGGCTAAGCGCGCAGGTGTTGGGGGAGTTTATGGCCGCGACGATCCGCGGTCGCCGCTCCATCCTTGGAATCGACGACGCCTTGAGGCAGGCGACATTGCTCGCCAGCGCTTTTCCCGTTCTTGATCAGACCGCAATGGTTGTTCTGGAAGCCGGCCGAGGAGTTCGGGAGCATCAACTCAGCTACTTCGACGCACAGATCTGGGCCACAGCACGACTAAATCAGGTGCCAACCATCTTCACCGAGGACTTCACAAGCGGACGCCGCCTCGAAGGTGTGCACTTCCTGAATCCGCTTCTGCCCTCGTTCGACCTCGAACGATGGTCGTAAAGAATCCTTTCGCTGGCAGATAATTCTTACCGGTGGAGGTAAGAAAACATACGCCCATGCGAATCACTTCGAAGGGACAGGTGACCATCCCGCAGGAGATCCGGGAGCGATTCGGACTTCTGCCGGGCACGGAAGTGGAGTTCGTCGCGAACAGGCACTCTGTTCAAATCGTGAAATCGAAGAACCCGGCGCGGCCAACAGACGGCGAAGCGATGGTTCGCCGTCTGCGAGGCCGTTCAAGCGTAAAGATGTCGACCGACGAGATCCTGGCACTGACACGGGCTTCCTGAATGTATACAGTCATTGCCACCAGCCTCCCGCATCAGAGGCAGCCGGACGCATCGGCCGGGCGAATACAATCCGCCTTCCGATGACCGCCGCCCCAGCCGAACCCCTGTTCACGCCCCGCTTTGCGATGCTGTGGGTGTACGCGTTCGTCACGTTCTTTTCTGCGTTCCAGCTTCTTCCGGCCATTCCGTTTCGGATCCTGGAGTTGGGCGGCTCGAAGGCCGAGGCTGGGTGGTTCCTCTCCGTCTACACCTTCTCCAGCGCATTCGCCGCGCCGATCATGGGAACCATCGCCGACCACCTCGGACGTCGGCGGCTCCTCATCACCGCGTCGATTCTGTTCATCGCGTTTTCCGTCGCGTACGGTGTGGTGCGCAACCTTCCGCTCCTCTTTCTCATCGCCGCTATTCACGGTGCGATCTGGTCGGGGATCCTCGCCTCGGCATCGGCACTCATGAGCGAGTACATTCCGGAGTCGCGGCGCACGCAGGGGATGGCGTACTGGGGTCTGGCCAGCACCGGCGCGATCGCCATCGCACCCGCGGTCGGGCTCTGGGTCTACCACTTCGGCTGGATGACACTCTGCTTCGAGCTGGCCGCGATCTCGGTGGTGATGGTGTTCGGTGCGTTGCTTCTGCGTGTCGACGAAAAACCGGCAAGCCCGCGCCGCCTCGCCGTGTCCGACGCGTGGGACTGGCGCGTCATCGCCACCGCGCTCTCGCTGACCGTGGCATCGTTCGGCTACGGCGGGATGACCAGCTACGCCGCGATCATCGCCGTGGAGCGCCACATCACACCGGTAGCTGTCTATCTGACGACGTACGCGATCTCGATTGTTCTCTTTCGCGTCTGTTTCTCACACCTCGGCGACCGCATCGGACCGAAGCGAGTGCTGTATCCCGCACTCGTGCTGGTTCCTCTCGCATTCGCCTGGCTCGGCATCGCGCACACACGCTGGGAGATGATCGCCTCGGCGACGCTTTTCGGCATCGGCTTCGGTGCCGCCTACCCGGCGTTCGTCACGATCATCCTCGGCAGCACCGACCCGGCGCGGCGCGCACGCACGTTCGGCTCAATCGTCTGGGCATTCGATACCGGCATCGGAACGGGTTCATTCGCAATCGGCGCGATCGGCCAACATTACGGCCTGACGAAGGCGTTTCTCGTTGCGGCGGCGCTGAGCTGCTTCTCCATTCCCATCTTCGCCTGGGCCTCGGCTCGCCTCACTGGCAGTTCATTTGCTACCGAACCGGAGCATGCCCGAGCCAACTGAAGACGAACGCCTTAACGACCGCGAAACAGTCACCACCAACGCAGGCGACGACGATGAACGCGTCTCGCGCAAAGTGATCTACGAGCACACCGCGACAAGCGGCTCATCGCAATCAGCTTCGATCACGATCATCGTCATCGTGGTGCTGGCGCTGGTGCTGATTGGATACATCCTGATGCATTTGCATCGGTAGTGGAGTTTTCCAGACCGGTCGCTCAGCGAATAAACTCGCATCGATGAAGACGATCACGATCTCGATCGACGAGCAAACGCTCGGCGCGCTTAACCGGCTCGCAGAAAAGTTGGGTGTTCCTGGCAAGCGCTCAGAGTTGGTGGGGATCGCGCTCAGCGAGTTCGTGGCGCAGGACGCAAGTGAGCGAGCCGTGATTGCGAAACATCGCTCGCTGCTAGCGCGCGCCAGGCGAAGGCAATGGTCGCCGAGCAACCAAGCGGCGAAGTTAGATAGAAGCTGGGCCGGCCGGGGTATCTAGAAGCTCCGCCACTCGACACTCCACTTCCGCAGCCGTCGAGCAGACCTCGTCCGCGCCTTCGCCGTAACCACCGGGCTTCGCGGACACTCCGAAGCCACGATCAGGGCTCCATTGAATCGTGAGCGCCTGTTTGTTATGGCGGACGTCGACATACCAGATTCCAACCGCGTTCGACGGAGCGTCGATCGCAACCATCACATGCGGGAAGTGCGCACGAAGGTTACGTTCGAGGACTTCGATGTCGTTCAAGGTTCCCATTCGATGTGGCCATTTTAGCGCCACGCCTTTCCGCCCTGTGCCGCTGTTCGCCGAACTGAGTGTCGCCGTCGAGCCGACGGCCGTCCAGCCGGCGGGGCCGCCGGCGCTACGAGGGTGGGGCGCCACGCATTACCATTCGCGCATGATTCGACTTTCGGTCGTTGCGCTTCTTCTCGCCGCCACCTCCCTCCACGCCGCCGAATTCGATGCGAAAGCGGCCGAACGATTTGCGAACCTTGCGCTGGCGTGCGTACACAAGGAGTATCCGAACAAGATCGGGCACAACCTGAACAGCGACAAGGACGTCGCGCCGCCGCGGTTGTTGACTCCGGCCTTCTACGGTTGTTACGACTGGCACTCGTCGGTTCACGGTCACTGGCTGCTGGCGCGGCTGGCGCGAACGTTTCCGGACGCGCCGTTTGCAGCGAACGCAAGGGCCGCGCTGAAGCAAAGTCTGACGCCGGAGAACATCGCGCAGGAGGCGGCGTATCTGCGCGGCGACGGTCGGGCGAGTTTCGAGCGGCCGTACGGGTTGGCGTGGCTGCTCCAGCTGGCCGCGGAGTTGCGCGAATGGGATGACCCGCTCGCGCGTGAGTTGTCCGCGAATCTGAAGCCGCTCGAGCAGGCGGCGAACGAAAGGCTGGCGACGTGGCTGCCGAAACTCTCGCATCCAGTGCGCTCCGGCGAGCATAGTCAGTCTGCCTTCGCGCTCGGGCTCATCATCGATTCGGCGAGCGATCCCGCACTGAAGCAACTCGCCCGCGACGCCGCGCGACGCTTCTTCTCGAACGACAAAGCATGCCCGCTGACCTACGAGCCCTCGGGCGAAGATTTTCTCTCACCATGCATCGCCGAAGCCGACGTGATGCGCCGCGTGATGCCGCCGAAGGAGTACGCGGCGTGGCTGCGGGCATTTCTGCCGAGTTTCTCATCGCTGCATCCGGAGATCGTCACGGACCCGAGCGATCCGAAACTCGCACACCTCGACGGACTGAATCTCAGCCGCGCCTGGATGCTGGAAGGGATCGCGTCCGGTTTGCCGAAGTCCGATCCGCGCGTTTCTCTAATCCGCAAAATCGCAGCCGCGCATCGCGAGGCCGGTCTTGCCTCGGTCACCGGCGAGCACTATGAGGGTGGGCATTGGTTGGGGTCGTTTGCGGTGTACCTGACGACCGGGCGGGGGATGAAACAGCAATAGCGGCTTGTTGACCTTCTTGACCTAGATGACCATCTGGATCAATCATGGCGTCGAAGAGGAACCAATGGAAAGACCACGTGAAGAAACGATCAACGTCGCCGAGGCAAAGAAGCAGCTTTCGAACCTGCTGGGACGCGTGGCGTTTGGCAGGGAAACGATTCTGATTATGAGGCGAGGCCGTCCGATGGCCAGACTCGTTCCTCCGGATGAGCAACCTGCTGACCAGGGGCTCGGTGCGGTGCGGGGATGGATGTCCGACGATGATCCTTTCCTGGCTGAGATGGAGCAGATTGTCTCCGCGCGCGTCCGACACCGTCCTCGGACGTTGCGCAAACCGCGTGGGAATGGCAAGCGGTGAAATACCTCCTTGACACCAATATCCTTTCTGAGGTGATCCGCAAAGATCCGAACGGAGGGGTTTTACAGCGATTAAACGAAGTTGCGCCGCGAGACTTGGTGACTTCTGTGGTGTGCGTAGCCGAGCTTCGTCACGGAGCCGCCCGCGTTGCCCATGGCGCACGCCTTTGGAAACGGATTCGTGATGAGATTCTGAGCCGCGTCAACGTGCTCCCTCTGGGCGAGGCGGAGGCCATTCGTGCCGGAGACCTCCTAGCTACACTCGAAGCACGAGGCGAGCCGATCGGCATCGAAGACGTATGGATCGGCGCGACGGCCCTCGAATACGGACTACAGGTGGTGACGCGAAATCTGAAACATTTCAGGAGAATCCCCGACCTCACATCCGAGTCGTGGTGGACCTGACCGTTGAGAGCTGCGGCGATCGAGGCTCGTCCTACGTCAATCGCATCCGTTCGGCCATGTTCCGCGGATTGACGTCGTGCTGCATCTCATTCGTATCTCACGGAGGCTGCCATGCAAATTGCCAAAGTATTCTGGTCGGGCCGCTCGCAGGCGGTGAGACTGCCCAAACGATTCCGTTTGGAATCTCGAGAAGTGCAGATCAGCAAACGCGGGAACGAGATCATCCTCAAACCACTGCCAGACACCTGGGCGTGGCTCGACGAGATCGCAGGGCCACTGGATCCAGATTTTGTCGAGGCCGCTCAAGAGCAGCCGCAGACAACCATCGGCCGGCTCTCGCGAAACTCTTCAGGTCGTAAGTGACTTGCTGAAGACGCGTTACGGCGTCTTCCCCTTCCGCAGCGTCGCCGCACTCACATCCAGTTCATCGATCGGGATTACATCGACGGTCTTGAACCGCGCCTGCAGCGTGGGCAGGAACTTCTTCGCGTCGCCGACGATGACGATGCTGGCGTCGTTGCCGGGGACGTGAGAGGCGGCGAACTTCTCCACATCGTCGGCGCTTACGGCCTGCACGCCGCTGATGTAGCGATTGACCTCGTCGAGGTTCAACCCGTACAAGGCCAGGGTGCCGAGGCGGTTGACGAGGCCGGCGTTCGTCTCCAACTGGCGGCCGAAACTTCCGATGAGCACGGCCTTTCGCGGACCGAGCTCCGTGGGATCGACGACCGTCGTGCCGAGCTTGTTCATCTCGTCGATCATCAATCCAGCCACCTCACCCGCCGATTCGTTCTTCGTTTGGGCAGAGGCGGTGAACGGACCGGTGTCGCGGCGGAGATCGAAAGAACTGCCCGCGCCGTAGCTCAGGCCGCGCTTGATGCGGATCTCTTGATTGAGCCGCGAAGAAAAGCCGCCGCCGAGGATTGAATTCGTGACGAGCGCGAGGTAATACGCGGGATCGGCCCGGCGCATCCCCGGGCGGCTGACAACGACTGCTGCCTGTCCGGCCGAGGGCATGTCCACAACAACGACGCGCGACGGCGGAAGAGCTTTCGGCGAAGGCGGCTCCGCCAGGTGCGAGCCGGCAGCAGGCTTCCATCCGCCGAACAACTCCTGCGCCACTGCGAACGCTTTCGCCGGGGTGATGTCGCCGCCCATGATGAGGATGGCATTGTCGGGGCGGTAGTAGTCGCGGTGAAACGCGACGATGTCGTCGCGCGTGATGCGGGCCAGCGATTGCGGCGTGCCGCCGAGGTTGTGACCGTAGGGCGCGTCGCCGAAGATCACGTGCGTGGCCACGAAGCTGGCGAGGCGGCCCGGCTGCTTCATCGCCACCGCAAGCGCGTCGCTGTTCCGTTTGCGCAGACGGTCGATCTCTTCCTGCTTGAACGCCGGATGGAGGAGAACATCGGCCATGAAGGCCAGCGCCTGCGGCAGCTTCGACGACATCACGCTGATGTCGGCCGACGACTGATCCCAACCTGCGCCCGTATCGAGTGTGGCGCCAAGCGCTTCGACGCCGCGCGCAATCTCTTCCGCGGTGCGGGTGGCAGTTCCCTGCGTGAGGAGGGATGCGGTTGTGTCGGCGAGACCGGGCAGTGCGGAGGGATCGGCTTCGCCGCCGTTCTTGATCAGCACGCGCGCGGCGACGAGCGGCACGCCCTGTTTCTCGATGACGATGACGCGCAATCCGTTGGCGAGCGTCTTCTCGGCCGGCTTCGGGATCTGTACTTCGCGCGGGGCGGCGGGCGGCGGAGGCGTGGTCTCGATCTGCGCGATGGCAGATGTCTGCATCACGAACATCGAAGCGGCGATGACGCCGATGACAGTGGCGTTCTTCATTTCGCCTCCGAGGTGTACGTGATGACAACGGCTTTTCCGTCGACCAGATACTTCTTGACTACGCGCTGCACATCCGCGGCACTCACAGCCTGCAAACGCGCCAGCCCGCGGTTCACGTAAGTGGCGTCGTGATTTTGCGTGATCGCCTCACCGAGCGCGCCGGCTTTGCCGTCGTTCGTTTCGCGCTCGCGCAGTGCCGAGGTGATGATGAGGTTCTTCGCCTTCTCCAGCTCCGCAGCGGTGACCGGTTTCGCGGCCAGCGCGGCAATCTCTTCGCGCAGCGCGGCGATGCCATCCTCCGGCTTCTTCCCGCTGGCCATAATCGCTCTGGCAGTGAACAGGCTGACATCCTCCTGCAGATTGGCCGACGCTCCCGCGCTCTGCGCCAACTGCTTGCGATAGACGAGCGATTGATAGAGCCGCGATGAGTCGCCGTCGGAAAGAATCGTCGCGGCGATCTCCAGCGGCTCGGCGTCGTCGCTGCGGGCCGAGGGGATGAGCCACGTCAGCGCTCCGGCCGGCAGCGGCACGTTCGCGCCATGCTCGGCAAAGTGTTTCTCTTCCGTGCGCGCCGGCTCCTGCACCGTGACGCGAGGAATCGCCGTCGTTGGTTTCGGGATCGTGCCGAGATAGCGGTCCACCCAGGTGTCGAGCTGTTTGGGTTCGAAGTCGCCGGCCACGATGACGACGGCGTTGTCGGGCCGGTAGTACGTCGCGTGGAACGCCGTGACGTCAGGGACAGTCGCCGCGTCGAGCTCCTCGATCGAGCCGATACCCGGGCGCCGGTACGGATGGACGGCGAAGGAGTCTTTCGTGATCGCGTAGCTCAGCCGGCCGTAGGAGGGTGCCAGGACGCGCGTCCGGTATTCTTCTTTGACCACGTCGCGCTCCGACTTGAACGTGTCCTCGTCGATCTTGAGCGATCCGAGCCGCTCGCCCTCCGCCCACAGCAGCGTCTGCAGGTAGTTCGACGGAACGATCTCGTAGTAGACCGTCCGGTCGGGATGCGTGTACGCGTTGTTCATGCCGCCGACATCTTCGGTGAGCCGGTCGAGCATCTCCGACTTCATGTGCGCGGTCGCCTTGAACATGATGTGCTCGAAGAGATGCGCGAAACCGCTGCGCCCTTCCGGATCGTTCTTCGAGCCGACGCGATACCAGACCTGAATCGAGACGGTCGGCGTGGCGTGATTCTCGATCGAGTAGACCTCGAGACCGTTCGCGAGCGAGCGGTGCTGGTAGTTGATCGGCGCGACGGCCGGGCTCTTGGCCGGAGTGGCCGCGTATGCGATTGAGGCGAGCGCGAGAACGATCAGAGACTCTGCGAGACGGCGCGGCTTGCTCATAAGACTTGGACTATATCAACGTGAGCAGAAGGACTTTCATTAGCGCACCCGCTCGGCGACGCCTTTGCGAATCATCTCGCGGATCATCGGCTGGAGTTTGTGCTCGATCTCGCGGCTGAGCTCCGACTGACGCTCGCCGAGTCGGGATTGCTCCTCGCCGAGTTTGGATTGTTCGCGTCCCAGCGCCGACTGCTCGCGTCCGAGCTCGTCCTGCCGGCGTGAGAGATCGCGTTCCTTCCGTTCCAGTTCGCGGCGGCGTGCGGAGAACGCCGGGTCATCGTCATCGTCGTATCGCCGGGACATACGCGCTTGTTCGACGCCGATACGAGCTTGCTCGCGCCCCAGTTCGCCTTGCCGGCGACCGAGCTCACCCTGCTGACGTCCAAGCGCACCTTGCTTGCGGCCAAGCGCGCCCTGTTCGCGGCCAAGCTCACTTTGCGGACGATAGAGCTCAGCCAGCTCGCGCACCATTTCCGGGTCGCGGACGATGTACGACGTTCCATCGTGCCGGAACCAGAAGAAGTTGCGGCCGTAGGTGTGACGGAGATGTTCGAAATTGGTATAGCCGTCGCCGTTGACGACGTTCATGTCGCCAAAGGAGAGGACGTACTTGGCGTCGCCATCGCGTTCGTGCCACGCGGCGGGAGGCTCCGGCGGCTCGGGTGGTTCCGGTGCTTCGGGCACCTCTACATCCATTGATGCCATTTCCACCGGCTCGGGAGGAGTGGGCGGCTCCGGCGCTTCCGGCGGCTCCGGCACGACATCGATCGACGACATCGCCGGAGTTGCTGGCGGTGTCGGAGGGGTGGGAGGCGTCGGTGGGGCGGGAGGCAGGACCAGACCGAAGTACGGAAGAGCCTGCAGATTAGGCAACATGACGATTGACAAGCCAACAGCCGCGAGGACGGCCACTACGCGCACGATCTTCATAACTCCTCCTCGTATTGCTTTGACGCTTCCGGCGTCGAGAAGTTAGTCACGCGAAGACGCGAAGTCGCGAAGAAAACCCCTTCGCGTCTTCGCGCCTTCGTGTGAGCGGCTTCGCGTGTCACCGCGGCAACGACGCGTGCAGTTCCTTCATGAACCCCACATCTGGCCGGAAGTAGAAGCTCTTGATCGGGCACACCTCGGAGCCCTTCCCCCCGCACATGGCCACGACCGTGCGGTCGCCGGCAGCATCGAGCGACCAATCGTCGCCGGCCTTCATGATCCGCGAGAGCTCCGCGCGGAACTGCTGGTACCCCTCGCCGAGCCAGACGTCGCGGAGCGATTGCTTGTAGACGTTGCCGAGCGGTGAGCCCTGCAGGATGCAGCATGGCGCGACCATCCCGCTGGTTCGTACGAGCATCGAGTGCCAACCGATGATGCACGGCTCATCGAGCCCCGCGGTCTCGCGGTCGACGCGCCGCATCTCCGCGACGCGGCGGCGGTGCGCGAGCTTTTCGCGCAACGTCAGGTCGCGCCGCGCGGCCAGGTGAATGAGGCGCGCCAATGGATTGCGTGCGCGGCGCTCGGCATCGAGGCGGGCGCTCATCTCCGCCAGCATCGGACGGATGTCGCTCTCGAAGCTCTCGATCGAAGTGATGCGGCGGAACTCGTCGATGCGCACGACCTCTTCGTAAAGACGCAGCATCTCGGCGATCTCGCCCTCCGTCATCTTCTCCTCCGGCTTCAGGAACGACAGGCCGTTGAAGATGATGGAGTCGGCGCCGAGCTCGCGCGCCAGCGCATACATGCGCGGGATCGTCCGGAAGTTGTCGCGCCACACCAGGAACTGCAGGTTGACCTTCGGAGTGGCGCTCTTGCGCCGCGTCCGCTCGTCGATGAGGTGACGGACGTTCTTCAGCACGCGGTCGAAGTTGCGCGCCGGCGTCTGCATCATGCTGGCGTACGTCTCGGCATCGCCGGTGTTGAGGCTGACGGTGATCTGATCGCAGCAGTCGATGAGGATCGAGGCGATCTCCTCACCCATCAGCACGGCGTTCGTCGTCATGTTCTCGATCGGAATGCCGCTGTTTGCGATGGCCTGCAGAACATCTTTGACTTTGCGATGAAAGAGCGGTTCGCCGCCGCCGGAGAGACGGATCGAGCGCGTACCGCACTCCTTCAGCTCGGCGATCAACTCCTCCAGGCGCGTGAGCGGCAGCTCATCCGTTCCCCGAAGCGTGGCCGTCGAGCAGAAGAAGCACTCGATGTTGCAGCGGTCGGCCGGATGGATCTCGACGTGATACGGCCCACCGTACGCGACGCCATCGCGCACGCCGCGCAGAATCTCCTGCTTGTCGGCAGCGGTGAGGTATTTCCAGCCAAGTTCAGACATGCGGTAGCTGATGAGAACCCTAACATTGGGACACACGTTCCCATCTGCGGTCTATCTGCGTCATCTGCGGATAAAGCCTTTACTCGTACCGCAGCGCCTGAATCGGATCGAGCTCCGAGGCGCGCGCGGCGGGATAGATTCCCGACACCAGCCCCACCGTGATCGAGACGCCGCACGACAGCAGCAGCGAGCTCACCGTGATCACCGTTGGCCATCCCGCGTACGCCGCCACGAGGCGCGCCAGGATGATGCCGATGATGATGCCGGAGATGCCGCCGATCAGGCTGATGGTGAACGACTCGATCACGAACTGCGCGCGGATGTCCCGCTTGCGCGCTCCGATGGCACGGCGGATTCCGATCTCGCGCGTCCGCTCCATCACCGAGGCCAGCATGATGTTCATGATGCCAATGCCGCCGACGAGGAGCGAGATGCCGGCGATCGAGCCCATCACGATCGAGAAGATCCTCTGCGTCTGACGGCTCTGTTCGAGCAGCGCTTCCGGCACGACGATCTCGTAGTCGTCGGCGCCGCCGTGCAGCCGCTCCAGCAGTGGACGGATGAGCGTCGCGGCATCGCGCGTGGACGCGCCTTCCTTCAGCTCGACGAGCAGCTCATCGACCGGCGCATCGAGCGGATCGCGGTCGAACTTGCGCATCGCCGTCGACACCGGAATCCAGATCTCCTGCGCGTTCGACGCGACCGGAACGTCTTTCGACGACGCCGATCCCGGCTCATCGCCGGTGAAGAGTCCGATCACTTCGAGCCAGACATCGTTGACCTTGAGATGCTTGCCGATGGCCGGGCCGTAGCCGAAGAGACTGCGGCGCACTTCCTGGCCGATGACGCAGACCTGCACGTACTCCTGCTCGTCGCGCATGTCGAACATGCGTCCCTCAGCAAGCGACACAGTTGCCACGCGCGGATAGCGCCATGAGATGCCGAGGACTTTTGCCTTGGTCTTAGTGCCGGGGGCGATGATCTTGTATGGCTTCACCTCGACGCGCGGAAGGACCATCTCGACGCCCGGCACCGCTTCGCTGATGGCCTCGCCATCGCGCAACGAAACGCCGAGCGATTTCTTGCGCAGCTCGGCGCGCTCTTCCGGCTTGACGGTCTTCGCGCGGACGATGACGTTGCGCAGTCCGAGGCGCCCGATCGCTTCGAGCGCCTTCTTCTCGCCCCCCGCACCAATCGACAGCATCGCGATCACCGCCCCGACGCCGAAGATCATCCCGAGCATCGTCAGAGCCGTCCGCAGCTTGTGCGTGGCCAGGTTCTGAAGCGCGGTGGTAAAGGTTTCGGTGCCGGTCATTTTGAAAAAACCTTCACCACAGAGGCACAGAGGTCACAGAGAAACCTCCGTGTCCTTTGTGTCTTTGTGGTTGCCTTTGTTTGCTGACCACGCGACAACCAAACAAACCATCACTCATCCTTCTCCTCGGTCGGATCGCGCAGTGCAATCTCATCGCCGTTCTTTAATCCCTTCATCACAACGACACGCCCCGCAGACGACGAACCGATCTCGATGACGACCGGCTCGAACTTGCCGCGCCGCTTGCAGTAGACGAGCTTCTTTCCCTGCTTTTCGAAGATGGCCTGGCGCGGGATCGAGAACGCGCTCTGGCGGTCTTCGACATCGAGCACAGCGCGGACGCGTGCGCCCGGCTTCATCATCGACGGATCAGTCTTGTCGAGCGTGATCGTCGCGCCGAAGTACTGCACCGGCACGCGCGGAAAGCGCGGTCGAGCCAGCTTGTCGACCTGCGTGATCTTGCCGGTGATCACCGAGCCCGGCTTCCCTTCGACCGACAGCGTGGCCTTCTCGCCGACCGCCAGTCCGGCGGCATCGGCTTCAAGGACGAAGACCTCCGCCTTCATCGAGTTGAGATCGGGAATCTCGCCGATCGGACTGCCCGGCCAGACGGAGTCGCCGACGCGAACGATGTCGCCGCGCCAGTCGTGCTGCAGCACCAGAATGCCGTCGTACGGCGCCCGCATCTCCAGCGCGTGCAGCCCCTGCTCGGCGTTGCGGATCTTCAGATCGGCCTTGCGCTGCTCGATCGAAACGAGATCGCGGTCGGCCGCGGAAAGCTTGGCGCGCACGCCGAGTACACCTTCCGCGTGCTCCTTCTTCCGGCCCGCCAGAGTCTCGTCAATTTGCGACTCGACGCGTTGATAGCGCGAGAAAATCTCAGCATCGTCAAACTTGAATTGCCGCGCCGCTAGCAGCTCATCGCTGGCCTGATGCGCATCGCGGCGAAGGTTCGTGTTCGTCGTCGACGACTCGCTGTTCGTCTTGAGCATCTTGTTGCCGGCGGTGTCGTGATCCTCGCGTCCCGCTACGAGTTGCGTCTCGAAGTCCGTGGGATCGAAGCGAACGATGACTTCATCCTTCTTCAACAATGAGCCGTCCGGAACGAGCCAGGCGATCTTGAGTTGTCCCGGCGCCTCGGTTGGCGCGGTGAGCGGCGTCGCCTTCGTCGACTTCAGATTCCCTTCCGCGGTCACGCGACGTGCGAAGCGAACGGGCTCGACGCGAAAGGTGGGGATCTCATTCGATTGCTGACAAGCGGCGGCCGCGAAGAACAGAAATAACAGCGCCAAGCGTGACGCGGCCTTGGGCAACCAACGCTGCCGGCCGTGTCCGCTCACCGCTTCTCCGACTCCTTCGCGAGCCCGCGTTTCTCGCACTCCTATTAAATTGATCCCTGTCCCAATCGAGCGCCTTCTCCCCCACGGTTTTTGTGGGGGAGAAGGTGGCCGAAGGCCGGATGAGGGGGCGTTGCCACGAGACGACACCCGTGTATCTGCCGCGCTTTCATGCAATTCGGACGACGCTTGGTTGATCGCCCCGCGTACTTGCTCCCCCCTCATCCGTCCTTCGGCCACCTTCTCCCCCCGCAAAAAGCGCGGGGGGAGAAGGCGCTCGAGGGGAAGGCACTCCAAAGAAAAAGGATGAGGTGTGAAAGGCGGTGCTACACCAAACCCGTGGCCGTGCCTGGTCACGATTTCTGCGGCTCCCTGTCGGCGGCCTTCGGCACGAGCACGCGATCGCTCGCCGAGAGTCCGCTGACCACCTCGACCGTCTTCTCGTTCTCGCGGCCGAGCTTCAGCGGCACCGCCGTCACCGAGAACGCGCCGCGGCGGTACGCAACCGGTCCGCTGTCCGTCACGAACACCGCGCTGCGCGGAATCAGCAGCGCGCTCTTCGCCCGCGCCAACTCGACAGTGCCGTGAAAGCGCATTCCCGGCCGCATCTTGGCGGGGTCGGTGCGGTCGAGGACGATGTTCACCTTGAGCACCTTGATCGGATCCTTCGTTCCCTGTTGCTGCTGCACCGTGCGCCCGGCTTCTTTGATCGTGCCCGCGAACTCCTCGTCCGGATGCGCGTCGAGATTGAACACCACGCGCTGTCCCACCGCGATCTTGCCCGCATCCGCTTCGTCAACCTCGCCCTTCGCCATCATGCGGGCCAGGTCAGGGATCTCGATCACGCGCTCCATGCGCCAGCAGGTGTCGCCCACCTTCTTCTTGTCGCCGCGCCAGTTGACCACGTAGACGATCGTTCCGTTGCGCGGCGCGGCGATCGACATCGCCTTGATCGCGTTCTGCGTCTCATTGACGACGGATGCGGCAGTCAGTTGCTTGCTCGTCAGCAGCGCAATCTGCGCTGCCGCTGCGCGCTCGAACGACGCGATCCGTTGCCGGATCGATTCCGTCTCCTGCTTCGCCAACGCGAAGTCGAGCTCGATCTGCCTGCGGTCGTTCGAGCTGACGATGTCGGGCGGTCCTTCCAGCTTCAGTTGCGCCTTCCGCAATCGCGCCTCGGCGTCCGCGAGTTTCAGCTTCTCATCCTCGCGGCGAAGCGCCAGATCGGCGGTGTTCTTCTCGATCTCTTTGTGCGCCTGATCGCGTTCCGCGCTCTTTTCGTCGAGCCGCTTCTGGAGATCCGTCGTATCGAAGCCGAGGACCGGCGCTCCTACCTTCACGTCACTCCCCTCGGGGGCAATCATCGAGATCTTGTACTCCCAGACGTCGTTGACTGGCGGCGGTCCGAAACTGCCCGAATCGACGGCGGAGAGCGTGCCGGTCACGTCGATGCCGGTGACGAGATCGCCGCGCGACACGCGCACCCAATCACCCTGCCGGTCCGCGGCCAGCTTGTTGCGCGTCCATCCCGCTCCCGCCAGAACGGCGGCGATGGCGATGCCGGCACCGATCAGCGACTTACGCATGTCCCAGCGTCTCCCCTTCGCTCAATCCGCTTTTCACGACGCACTCCTGCGCGTTGCAAGCGCCGAGGATGATGTCGACGCTCTTGCCGGTGGCGAGACGAACGCGCGGTTTCGCGCTGGCGAAGTCGAGCGCCGCGCGCGGAACGAGCAACGCATCGCGCTGCAACATGGCATGCACGATGACGCGCGACGACAGGCCGGGGCGCATGCGCGATAGATCGAGCTTATCGAGTGCCACGAGCACGCGGAACGCGCACTTCAGCGACGTGCGGCTGGCCTCCTGCGCCACCGCGGAGATCGACGTGACGCGGCCGGGAAACGACATCCCCGGATAGGCGTCGATGACGATCGTCGCCGGCATCCCTGCGCCGATTCGTCCGTCGTCGACATCAGCGAGATCGGCTTCGACGCGCAACGACTGCATCTCCGGAAATTGCGCCAGCGTCCATCCGACGAAGACGCCATCCCCTTCCTGCAGTTTCCGCCCTTCCCATGGATGATCGCGGATGACGACGATTCCGTTTTTCGGCGCGCGAAGAATCAACTCGCTGATGGCTTTCTCGGCGGTCGTCAGCTCGCGTTGCGCTTTCTGCAAACTGAGCAACAGATTGTCGCGGTCCGATTTGACCGACATCGTCTGCGACTTGAGCACGTCGATCGCTTTGGCGCGCTCCACTTCGGCACGTTTGAATTTGATCTGCCGGTCGTTGTAGTCGCGGGCCGAAATGATCTCCTTCGGCATCGAGGCATCGATCTTCGCCTTGTCGTACTCGGAACGTTTGCGCTCGACGTCGAGCTGCTTTTCCAGCGTGTCCGCTGCCCACTCCGCATCCTTCTGCTGCAACTGCTGCTGCGCCTGCTCTACTGCTTGACGTTTTGCATCGAGGTTCGCCGAGAAGGCAGAGTTGTCGAGCTCGATGACCCGGTCGCCCTGCTTCATTTCCGCCCCCTCGGGCGCAATCCACTTGATCGTCGTCTGCCACTGCGGCAGCCGCGGAACCGCCAGCTCCTCGCCGCGCGCCGCGCGCAACTCGCCGGTGAGAACGACATCCCTGGCAAACGTGCCGCGATGCACGCGCAGCGCCTTCGCATCCGCCTCTGTGCGATAACCCGAGAAGCAGGATGCTGCTGCAAGCGCGAGCGCCACCGAGGCGCAGGTTCGGAACATCTTCATCGTCGAGATCCTCGATTGTACGACCAACTTCGTACAACGCTGGTAACGCTACGGTTAAGACGCATGCGACAGCAAAACGTTAGCCGCCCGGCGGTCCATCTGCCCATGTACTACTGGTTAGACGTATTGGACGCTTACTGGTTACATCAAGTTAGTTCCAGAACGCGGAAGCCGCCCCCGAATTTCGTGTGGAAGTACACTTCGCGGATGGCGAATCCGGAGCATGTGGCGAAGTTGAAGGAGGGAGAGGAGGCGTGGAACGCGTGGCGAGAGACGAGCGACGAGACACCAGACCTTTCGGGAGTGGAACTGTTTGAATACGCACTTAACTTTTACGACTTACGGTCTGCGAACTTCTCGGGCGCGGTACTAACCCTTGTGAGCTTTCGGTACGCCAAATGCCCTGGAAGTTGTTTCGAGAGCGCCACCCTCAGTTATTGCGACTTCGAAATGGCTCCGATGAATGGAGCTAACTTCAGAAACTCAAATATCTCGTTCAGTGTTTTCCATTGGTGCAGTCTCGATGAAGTCGATTTCAGCGGGGCAAGCCTGAGAGTCAATACATTCGCAGGCGTTTCGATGCAGCATGTGCGCGGTCTCGACGCAAGTCCCGACAATCGGGGAAACTCCATCGGCATCGACACCTTTTTCAGTTCCGGTGGACTCCCAGAATCATTCCTTCGCGGCGCTAGTGTCCCCGAGGAGTTCATCCAGTACGCCGCTTCGCTCGTCGGGAAGGCCATCGAGTACTACTCCTGTTTCCTCAGCCATTCCTCGAAAGACGACGAGTTCGTACGCCGCCTCTACATCGATCTTCAGGGGAAGAACGTCCGCACATGGTTCGCGCCCGAGGAGTTGAAGATCGGCGACCGCTTCCGCACGCGCATCGACGAATCCATCCGCATCCACGACAAGCTCGTGCTCATCCTCTCCGCCAACTCCGTCAACAGCGATTGGGTGGAGACGGAAGTCGAGTCAGCTCTGGAGCGCGAGCGGAAGGAAGGGAAGGACGTCCTCTTCCCCATCGCCATCGACGATGATGGCTTTACCTCGCAGCAGCCGTGGGCGGCCGACATCCGCCGCAAACGTCACATTGGCGACTTCCGCAAATGGAAATCGCACGACGACTACACGAAGGCATTCGGCAAGCTGGTGAGCGACCTCAAGAAGTCCCAGCCCCCGATCATCATGCGCTAAGTGATAGGTTAATTTGAAAAACCGGTCACCACAGAGGCACAAAGGTCACAGAGAAACCTCCGTGTCCTCTGTGTCTCTGTGGTTGCCTTTCCTTCGGCGACCACGATAAGCCGTCCAAATTGACCCACGATCAATCGATAATCACCGCCGGGCGAGACGTCACCCAAAAGACAACGAGTCTCTTGCGAAAGAACCGTAAGTTCCATGATGAGACCCGTGAGTTTCATGAATGAGACCCGGAGTCTCATGCATGAGACCAGTGAGCTTCATGAATGAGGCTCGTGGACTTCATGAATGAGGCTCGGGACCTCATGCGTGAGACTCGGCGACCTCATGCGTGAGACTCGGGGACCTCATTCATGAGACTCGGGACTTCATGCATGAGACTCGGGACTTCATGCATGAGACTCGGGGACCTTATGCATGAGACTCGGGGGACCTTATGCATGAGACTCGGGGACCTTATGCATGAGACTCGGGGATCTTATGCATGAGACTCGGGGACCTTATGCATGAGACTCGGGACTTCATGCATGAGACTCGGGGACCTCATACATGAGACTCGGGGACTTCATGCATGAGACTCGGGACTTCATGCATGAGACTCGGAGGTCTCATGAAGATTGTGAGGCAGAAGGGTTAAAACACTTCCCACGCAGCAACTTACGCCACGATCCCCTCGCTCGGCGGTATCCGGAACGATCGTTTATAGATGTCGATCACCGAAATCAGCAGCGAGAAGACCAGCGGCCCGACGACCAGGCCGACGAATCCGAAGGCCTCCATCCCGCCGAGGACGGAGACAAGTAGTGGAATGGCAGGGAGTTGCATCTTTCCCTTCATCGCCCACGGCCTCACCACGTGCTCAATGATCGGAACGACGACTACACCCCACACCGTGAGGAAGATCGCCCCGAAATAGCTGCGGTCGCCGATCGAGGCGGCCACCCAGAGGTACAGCGCCGCCGGGATCCACACCGCCGCCGAGCCGACCACCGGCAGCAGCGACAGCACCGTCGCCACCGCGCCCCACAGAATCGCGCCAGGAATCCCGGCGACGGCCAGACCGATGCCGATAAAGATGCCCTGCGTCAGCGACGTGATCACCTGCCCGCGGAACGTGGCGTCGACCACACCTTTGAAGTTCTCCGCGAATTGGGCGTTGTACCGCGCCGGCAGCGGCGACAACGCCGACGCCTCGGCCACGATCGTCTCCCCTTCCACGTAGAAAAAGTACGCCGAAAGAAGAACGAGGAACAGCGCGATCACCAGGCCGGCCACCCCGCCGATGACCGATGCGCCATGCGCCGCGATCCACGCCGGAGCCCTCTGCACCACGGGAATGATCACGTGCGCCGGATTGATCGCGGCTGGATCGAAGTTGGGCGCGACACGTTTCAGCCACGGCATCCGATTGCTGATGTCGAGACGCTGAAGCGTCCGTTCCATGTCGCCCGACTGCAGATGCTTCACGACGACATTCGCCTCCTGCACGAGAAGCACGATGATCAGAAACGCCGGCAGGAGAACAGTAAACGTGATCAGGATCAGCATCACCGAGGCCGCGCGATTGGCTCCATGCATGCGGTCGCGAAGACGCCGGTAGACCGGAAACGTCACGGTCGCCAGCACCGCGCCAAGCATGATCGGCGCAAGAAACGGCTCGAGGATGACGAAGGTGGCGTAGAGAATCCCGAGCGCGAGAATGGCGAAGAAGACAACACCGGCCAGCCGCCACTCCTGCTGTTTCTTCCTCGGCTCAGGAGCCACCAGGAGCTCGGACATGCGATCGATACCGCACTAAACCGCGATGATGCCGCGCCGCGCTGCTTCGACGACCGCCTCGGTACGCGTCTGCGCGCCGAGCTTGCCGAGGATGCCGTTCACGTGGAACTTGATGGTGTGATCGGTGACGCCGAGGCGCTGACCGATCTCCTTGTTCGTCTGACCGGAAGCGAGGAGGCGCAACACTTCGCGCTCGCGCGCCGTCAGCGGCTCGATCATCTCCACCTCGGCCCGCGGATTCCGCAGCAGCGAGTCAGCAAACGCATCGTCGATCACGATCTCCGCCTCGGCTACCGCATGCAACGCCGCATGCATCCGCCGCGGCGCAGCCGTCCGCGCGAGCACGCCTCGGGCGCCGCACGCCAGCGCTTCCGCGGCTCCGGCAGCATCGCGCACCAGCACAAGCGCGGGAACATCGACATCCGGCGCATTGCCATCGCAAAGCATCACCTCGGCATTCACAGCGCGCAACCGCGAAGGCTCCGCCTCCGTGACATCGAGATCATCGAACTCGCCCAGAATCGTGCGCAGACTGGCCCGCACCAATGGCGCGCTGCTGACGACAACCACGCGCAGAACGTCCGGTGCATGGCTTTCGAGAGCGTTGGAACTGAATGCCGGATGCGCGCGCATGGAGAAACAATACAGCAAAACGGGGGGGGAGTGTTCCCTGCCGACTGTCATCCTGAGTCGCCGAAGGACATGAAGTGCCGAAGGACGATCGAAGGACCCCCGGATTATGTGCCATGGTTTTCTTCCCTCCCGGTCGGCATCTGGGCAGGAGGTCCTTCGATCGTCCTTCGCCGCCGGCGCGTGCCGACGCAAACGTCGCGAATCTTGCGGCGGCCTCGGCGACTCAGGAAGACAGCAAAGCGTCCTGATTCCTTACTGCCGCCGACCCCGCCCACTCCTTGCTATCATCCGCGCCCTTGAACATTCGAGAAACCTCCCTCCCGGGTGTCGTCCTGATCGAGCCCAAAGTGTTCGGCGACGAGCGCGGGTTCTTCATGGAGACCTACCGGCTCGACGCCTTCCGCGCCGCGGGAATCAGCGATCCATTTGTGCAGGACAATCACTCCAGTTCGATCCGCGGCGTACTGCGCGGACTTCACTACCAGGAGCCGAACCCTCAGGGGAAGCTAGTGCGATGCACGCGCGGCGCAATTTTTGACGTCGCTGTCGACATCCGTCGCGGCTCGCCGGCGTTCGGCCGCTGGTACGGAATCGAGTTGAGCGATGCAAACAAGCGGATGCTCTGGATTCCCCCCGGCTTCGCCCATGGCTTTTGCGCCCTAGCTGATGGTTCCGATCTGGTCTACAAGTGTACGACGCTCTACGATCCCGCTGGTGATCGTTCAATCCTGTGGAACGACGCGAACATCGGAATCGAGTGGCCGATAAGGTCGCCGTTGCTCTCCGCGAAGGATGCTCGGGCACCACTTTTGAGCGAGGCAAGTTTACTTCCCGGCTACTCCTCGGCAGACGCGCAGCGCGACAAGGAAACGGCTGCTTCAGTCAACGAGGGCAATCGTCAACCAAAAGACTTCGACGTTTTTCTCTGCCACAACAGCATCGACAAACCTTCGGTCAAGGAGATCGCAAGGAAGCTGCTGGAGCGCGGACTTCGTCCGTGGCTCGACGAATGGGAGATCGCACCGTTCGTTCGATGGCAGGATGAGTTAGAAAAGATGATACCGAACATCAAATCGGTAGTTGTGTTCATCGGACCATCGTCGGCCCTCGGACCGTGGCAGGACATGGAGATCAAAGCGTTCTTGCAGGAATTCACTGAACGACAGATTCCTCTCGGCCTGGTGCTGCTTCCGGGCGCAACAAAGAAGTCAACCCTTCCCTTGTTCCTCAAACCGTTTAGATGGGTCGACTTTAACCAAGAGGATCCCGATCCCCTGGCTCAACTGATCTGGGGAATCACAGGTAAGCGCCCGTCTCCATACGGGTCCTGACCAACTGGCGTCGGCTCCGATCGGTGGGTCCCCCCCCGCTTCGCGCACGGCTTCTGCTCCCTCGAAGACGGCTCGGACCTCGTCTACAAATGCACCACGCTCTACGCCCCCCCGCCGACCGCGCCATCCTCTGGAACGACCCCGACATCGGCATCGAATGGCCGATCGCATCGCCGCTGCTCTCAGCGAAGGACGCCGCCGCGCCGCGACTGCGCGACGCGACCTTTCTTCCCACTCATCCTTGACACCCCGCTCCCCCGCCCGTAGCATGCGCGCCTCTCGGGAATGCCGCTAGCAGAGGTCAGGTTAGCGAGGTTTCCCTACGACGCGGGGTCGTAGTTCAGTTGGTTAGAACGCCGGCCTGTCACGCCGGAGGTCGCGGGTTCGAGTCCCGTCGGCCCCGCCAGATTTCGAAGCATTCATGCGCCGCGAATTCGCGGCGTTTTTGTTGCACGGCGAACTCAACGACGACTTGACCGTTTTCGACAGGAACTAGTTAGCGGGGACCGCACCTGCCAGACTGACCCTAGTTGTGGATCTCCACTCTCCCCTTGACGGCTTGCCTCCCTTCGTAGCACAAGCCAGAATACGGCTCAATGCCCCGTTATCCAAGCGTCGTTCTGCGTATGCGACGGCGGTTGCCTGCCGCTTGCGGATTGGCCCTTAGCTGCTGGAGTCTACTTTCCTGTTCTCGCAGTTTCCCGCGGACAGCGTCCTGTGGAGGGGAGAACAGCGTCGCTCTCGGAGTCGTTTGGGCAGGCGTTGTAGACCATATCGATCCCAACGACGACTCCCTTAGATCGCAAGTGCGCATTAAGGCTCAGGCTCTGGCAGAAAGTCAGACATCTGAACTGCGTTCAACTCTCGAGCTGGTTCCGCTTGCAGCAGAGTATGGAGACATGGACCTCGCGGTCAAGCTTGCTCGCGCTCGACTCGCGAAGGAGGTAAATCGGCGAGAGATTCGGAGTGTGGCTGCGGCCGCTCTACTGGCGCGTTTTCTCCACTCTGGCAAGATCAACGATCTACTTGATGCTGGCGAGTTGTTGGCCGTTGAGGGAGTCGACTCGGCATCGCGATGCAACCGATTGTTGGTCCTACACCGCCTCGGCTTAAGCTACCGACTGAACGCGAGAAAAGATGACTGCCCGTGCCTAAGTTCTCTCGGCCTGCCGGGCAAACCGCGTTTTCCTCTTGACGGCCATCGACATTCGGCGGACCAGCTTGCGGCCTCCGAGTTGGCCGAAGTAGAGACACTACTGGCCCGAGGGAACCAAGCGCAAGCTCGAGAGAAAATCCGGCGCACTGGGCAAGCGTGGCGGGTCTGGTTTGAGGTGGGCGCGCTCGAGCTATGGCGAACTGCCGGTACCGAAGTCGACCGCCGGGCCGTCGAGAAGCGCATAGGTCCGCTTACAAGGGTCTACGCCGAAACGGTCGCGAACCCTGCTCCAATGCAGCTGTGGACACAGCTAGGAGCCATTCCGCCGCACTCCAGAGCGACCGTGACAGAGAGCCTTGCCCACTGGAAGGAAGGAATCACTGCCTTATCCCGCTACGAACCCGACCGCGTGGAGAGGGAGCTTCGTCTGGCGCGGCGGGGACTGTCAGCGCGACTGCCCGCTCTTTTACCGCCCATCGATCTCGCGCTGGCGGCGGCGCGCTTTCATCTCGGAGACGACCGCGGAATGCTTGAACGATCGCTCGCCGTTCGACGCAGCGTTTCCCAAGATGCCAATCCCTGGGCCTGGGCCCGCGCGCTTTGGCTCGAAGCGTTAGCGCTCCAGGCCAGGGCGGACTGGTCGGAATCGCTGCTACGCGCCGAGAGTGCCGAGCGCCTCTTCACCCACTTGGGCGAGCCCGCAAATTCGGGCTATCAGGATGTGATCCGAGGGGTTGCTCTCGAGTCACAAGATGCGGAGGAGGCCGCTTCGTCCGCTTACTTAGCAGGCGTGGCTCGGATTCGAGAAGCGGGGGATACACGTCTGCTCGCCGGTGCCTTAGCGCTCCTCGCTCGCCAACAGAGCCGAGCAGGCCGGGTCCATATCGCGGTCGATTTGCAGAGGGAGAGTACAGCCCTGGATATCGCCGACGCTACACCCCAGCTAGTCGCCGAGGCGAAGGCAATTCTTGCCGAACAACTCTTCCGGTCCGGCGCAAGGGCGGAAGGCAATCAGGTCTTGCAGCAGGCAAGGGATGCCGCGCGGCATATCTTGAGCGCGCAGCCACGCCGCAGAGCGGAGGCCATCCTCGCTCAGGTCGAAGCTTCGGGCGCCAGCGATTTGAACCCGGTCGCGGTGGAGAGGGCGCTCGGCCGCTTTCTCTCGGAGTTTGACACCTTCGGTGAGCGATTCTTTCGCGCAGAGGCATTGGTCGAACGAGCCCAAGCGCGGCTGCTTCTTGGAAAACTGCCAGGCGCCGAAGATGATCTTGCCGCGGCATTGGGGGAGATCGCCAGTCAGAGCGAGAGGCTCGAAGACCGGGTGCAGTCGGTGGTTCTGCTGGACCGAGCTCGCGACGCGCTCGAACGCTTGGTCGGCGTACTCCTCCGTATGCCGGACGGGGACCACCAGGCACTCGGTTGGATAGAGAGGCTGCGCGCCGAGCAACTTGGACTCGGGTTTGGTTACGCGAGAACACCCAGCCAGCGCGGCCTCATCAACGCGCCACCCGGCGTCTGCATTACAGAGTATTGGGCCGCTCCGGCCGAGCTGCTTGCCTGGACCTCCTGCGACGGTGAAGCGTCGCATCTCGATCGCATCAAGGTCTCGCGGGACGAACTACTCCACGATCTTGCGGAACTTAAGAGAGCGTCCCAGCAAGGCAACCTCGCCGACATCCGAGAGCACTCCGTCAAGACATCTACCTGGCTGATCGCGCCGATCGAGAAATCGCTGGCGGGGTCCGTCTCATGGATTGTGATCCCCGACGCCCTCTTTCCCTCACTACCGTTGGCTTGGTTGACCCTGAATGGTCGCTTCGTCTTCGAGAACCGAGTCGTGAAAACTGCTCCCTCGTGGTCTCAGCTCTCGGTCAAAGCGCCCAGGGCGGCAGCTCCCTGGAAAGGTCTGGGAATCGGCGATCCCGACCCGGACCCAAAGGCCCCAGCCGACAGGTTGCCGTTTGCACGCGCCGAAGCGAAGAGACTGCCAGCTCTCTTTCCTGGCTCCACTACGAAGGTTGGAGCGGAGGCGACGTTTACCGCGATGCTCCAGCAGCGCAACTCGTTCAATCTTTTGCATCTGGCGACCCATCTTTCGAGTGGTTCCCGGGTGCCGCTGAGCGCCCGGCTCATGCTCGCGCCGGAACCAAACCGACCCGACGGCCGGGTTTCCGCGGACGAGGTCTCCCGAGCTCGGTTTACCAATCTGCGGCTTGCGGTCGTGGCGTCCTGTTCGAGCGCCGCGGGAGCCCCGGCCAAGATTGCCGGTGGTCTCGATTTCGTGAACGCCTTTCTCCACGCGGGAACGGAGCAGGCGCTCGGCACGCTCTGGGATGTTCCGGACCGCGAGGTCTCTCCGGCCCTCGCGGAGTTCTACAGATTCTTGAAAGCCGGCTTCCCCTCCGACCAGGCTTTGCAACGGGTCTGGTTCACGGCGCTCCGGAAAAATGCCAGCGATGCGGACCGGAGCGTCCGCGCGGCTCTGCAGTTGTCCACCACCACTTCTGAGCTGACCGACAAAGGAGAGAGGAAACCATGATCAAAGTCTACGTCTTCATTACAGGGCTGGTACTCTACCAATTCACCTCAGTCACAGGCGGAACGAGCTACGCAATCCTCGGCTCTGGTCATTTCGCTATTGGAGATGTCCCGATCGCCGATCATACGATCAAGATCCAGTACGGAGACAAACCGGAAACTTCTCTCAGCTCTCCCCTCGAGGCTCAATTGACTGTACGACCCTGCCCACCCAACGACGGGTGTACGGCGATCCAAAGCCCGGCACTCATCCCATCACTCAAGGACTTGATGACCTCGACGCCCGTCATTCAGCCTGCGTGTTTGCAATTCGGCGGCACGAACTGCCATCCACACGACGCACTAACGGCCCCGGGAAGAAATGGCCTCCTGGCGTTTACCGGCGACTGGTCCGTCGAGGCCTTGACCGACTGTGGCGGCAGCGCGTACCCGAAAGAGCCCACACCCACCGTGGAAATGAATTTCGTCAGGGCAGGCCGCTCTTGGGAGCTTCGCTACGCGGACCTTGGAGCACTCCCCGAAACTGCCAATACCGTACTGTTCACGACGACAGTGCAAAAGATGGAGGATCTCAAGATCTCAAATGCCTCCGACCGCGAGATGTGGACCAAGGCTCTCGCTCCAATCACCAACTGCAAAAAACTTCGCGGGTTCGAGGCTTCCGGAGCCACTCAATGCGCAGTGATCCTGATCCGAAATGGCTCGTCCGACCAATACCTCGGCGGGGGTGATCTTCACTACGCAGCTCTCTACGAGCTCCTGAGCAATACACCTCCGATCAATGAACTCTGGCTGCCTATCACCTCGACCGGCAATGTCTGCGGCGGCGGCGGCGGTACGGGCGGCATGAGCCACTGCACCGGCATGAAGGTGACATTCCCATGACCAAAGCCCGACTTCGGCTTGTTGCCTTTTACCTGACCGTGGTGTCACTCGGTCTCGGCCAGAATGCCATCGCCGACGTCCTCCCCCTGCAGCCCATCCCGCAACGGGGAAAACTCTGGTGCTGGGCGGCCTCGTCGGAGATGGTCCTGGACTATCTGGCACCCGGCCCCGTATACAGGGCTGCGGCCGGTCAGTGCTCACTCGTACGAAGTCTGCCGCAGGCAAGTTGTGACTGCTCCGCCCCGGACGGATTCAATATGAACGACCCGGGGTGCGATCAGCGTACCCCTTTCGTGCCCGATGATTTCGTTCCCAAGTTGATCGAAAATGTTCAACGCACGGCTCCCCCAGCTGGGACCTTCAAGGCCATCAGCACAAACCTTCTGACATGTGAGATCAAAACACGCAGACGTCCGATCGTCACCTGGTGGCGATACCCGCAGAAGTGTAAGGATGCAGGACACCTCGTCGTCGCCTCGGGCATCGAGCCCGGGACGAATCTGGGAAGCCTCGTTCTGATCCAGGATCCGTGGCCTGTCGAAATTGGCAATACCTATTGGCTGACATGGCGCGGGTTCGCCTGCGGACTCCAACTCAGTGGACATTGCGTTGACTATTACGATGTACAGAAGTCGGAAGGCGCGCCTGCGTCGTGTGACGCGAGCCAACCGCTCGATAACACCGACTGTAGCCAGCCGTCTGCAGAGCCGGCTTACCAACTCTCCGACGTGGCCGCGACCGTTGCCAGTACCCTTAGAGATAACCCCAGTATTCGGCACGCCATCGGCGTGCCGGATGAATTTCAAGACCTTGCCTGCAATCCACAACAGCTACTCCGGAGCGCGAGGATTACCTTTGCCCCGGACGGCTCGGAGATTGTGGATAAGATAGGAACCTCCAGGCTGCTTTGCGCGGCAAGAACCAGCCGAGCATCGATCGGAATCTCGATCTTCCTGAAAGATCGTGGCACTAATACCTGGACGATCGCAGGATTTGGTGCCCGGCAGGTGACAACCTTTCTTCAGCTCTACGCAAAACCACTCCTTCGGGGTCAACCTGGCGCTCCCGAGCTCTACGAAGTTGAGATTCCCAGCACGGGAGATATTCTCTTAATCGCTCCCAACCTTGCTGACCGCCCGACGATCCACTTCCCCCTGGATCAACCGCACGACACCCCTCTTGTGCCATCAGAGCAGCAGCCCAGAAGCTTGAAGATAGTCCTCGGGAACGATAAGGTCGGCGGAGTCAAATCCGAAACCCTCGGAAGCTACCTTTTCGCCTTGCAGAAGACCCTGCAGAGCGACAATAAAGAGTAGACTGAAAGTCTAAAGGTTAACCCCAACCAGCGCCTCGACTACTTCGTATCAGTCAGCTGCAGGCGATTCATGATCCGAGTGCCGACCGTCATCATCCGAGCCGGTGGAGCATCTTCGTGGTATTTGCGACTCGGGAAGCGATCAATCCGTAGACCATGACGTCGGTACGCTGCGACTTCGCGCCGTTTGATGCTTTCAAGCCTCTTTCCCTTCCTCGAAGGCGCCCCCCGCTCACCGAGATACTTATGGAGAGCGTCTGACGACTCGCATAAGAGCGACTACGGGGCCAGATCTTCGTTTTTCGCTCCAAGCTAAACTACTGAGCGGAGCGCGTCACAGTTTCCAGATTTCGGCGTTTGCTAGACGCGATAGTTATTCGGCGCGAAATCTGCGGTAGGCCAATCGGTGCGGACAAACGTCGGCTCCCGGTTCTCGCTGTTAGAGAGAAAGTCCATCAAAAGCCAAGGCCCAGCGACTTGCCCAACTCTTCAAGATCAGGCTCGCTTAGCAAGGCAGAGGAGTGCTAGACGGTACCGGTTACACGTAGGTCCCTGCTCGGCGAAGTAACCAGTTCCACGTCCTCAATACGTACCCTCACCAGCCCAAAGTTGAGATTTCAGCCGGTTTGGCGTATCGTGTTTTGAACACTTACTGAGCCGTCGAAGGTTGTACGAATCCGAGTCCCGTCGGCCCCGCAAAATCTAAACAGCAATTCCTTCACTTGTTTAGATTCCGAAGTCTCCATCCCCCGCAAGGAGAACGAATGTCGAAGGTTGTCGCGATCATGTCCATGTCGCTTGACGGCTTCGTCGCCGACCTAAACGATGGCGTGACCGAAGTATTCGACTGGTACTAACTCGGGCGACGTCGAATTCCACACCGGAGGGTCGTACCCCATGACGTTCAAGGTGTCCGAGGCGAGCACCGAGCACCTTCGCGGTCTCACGTCCGGACTTGGTGCCATGCTCACCGGCCGGCGCACCTTCGACGTCGCCGAAGGCTGGGGCGGAAATCACGCCTGGGTGCCAGCATTCGTGCTTACCCGCCACATCCCCGCCGGATGGCCGCGGCCCAACTCGACGGTCCACTTCGTGACGGACGGCATCGAAAGCGCCGTAAACAAGGCCAAAGCCGCCGCCGGGAAGTCCGTTGGCGTCCACGGCGTCGACACGCGAGGGCGCCAACGACGTCTTTGACAGTAGCGCCCTGCCCAATTTGACAGCGCACCGACGCGCATTCGGACAAGATGAAGCTCTTCGTGGTTGATGAGGAAACCTGATTCACAAGTTGAAATGGCGGGCGCATGATCCGGGCTGCTGGCAGCACCGCGGGGAAGGAGAATGAATGAGCCTGGTCGCACTCGTCACTGGATCGAGCCGGGGAATTGGATTCGAGGTCGCGCGGCAGCTTGCGGCGCGTGATTTCACCGTGATCGTGACCAGCAGGTCCGAGAGGGCGGCGGCGGTAGCGGCGAAAACGATCGGCGGGTCTGCAGTTGGCCACATTCTCGATATGTCGGACCCCGCGTCGATCAACGGCATCGTGGACTGGATCACGCGGGAGATCGGACAGCTCGATGTACTCGTCAACAATGCGGCCATCCTTCTCGATGAGAGCGAAACCATCCTCGCAACGTCGGCGGAGACGTTCGAGACCACCATGCGCACCAACGCGCTCGGGCCGCTGCTCATGACGCAGGCATCCGCTCCCCTGCTTCGCCGCAGCACGGCCGCGCGCGTCGTGAACGTTTCTTCCGGCGCGGGGCAGATCTCGTCGATGACTTCCTATGCGCCGTCGTACTCAATCTCGAAGACGGCATTGAACGCCACCACGGTGATGCTCGCTTCCGCCCTTCCCTTCGCACGCGTGAACTGCGCCGATCCGGGTTGGGTGCGCACGGATATGGGAGGCCCGAACGCCACGCGCGGCGTCGAGGAAGGCGCCGACACGATCGTCTGGCTGGCCACGCTGCCGGCGAGCGGTCCCAGCGGCGGTTTCTTTCACGACCGAAAACGAATCGACTGGTAACCCGGGATTGCTGTTACCGCGAAATCGATGACGCGGAAAGCTGTTCCCTCGTCAGAGTGACATGACACAGAAAAGAGAGGCGTCGCGCCTCTCCTTTCTGATCATGACGAACGAACGTTCTCAGGGGCGATCGCGATTTTCGTCGCGAAGGCCGGGGCTGCCTGCCGTGCCCGCGTAACGATACTCGTAGGCGCGGCGGATATCGCTGCGGTCGCGGTCGTAGTCCGCGCCGTAGTCCTTCCGCAATTGTGTATCGAGGTCATCGTTCCACGTCGGATACTCCTTCTTGTAGTGGCTCTGTGCCGCGTAGCCGAAACGGAACGCCTGCTCGTGATTCTCGAACGCGTCGTCCGCGCCGACAGCCTGCTTCACCGTGTCGCCCGCATCCTGGTTGAGCTCGCGCGCGGTATTCGAACCGAAGTCGTGTCTGGTCTGCTCCCAGTCATTGCCAAACGCGGCCTTGACGCGCTGCCAACCGTTGTCCTGCTCTTCCGTGTACCAACCTGGACGGTTCATTGATTTCTCCTTATTCATTGTTGTCGCTACAGGAGAACGAAAGAGCAAGGCGCGCGCCACGAGTGTGCCGTTCTTCCGCCGGCCGCCAACGTGCTGATCGCCTGCTTCCAACGTAGCTTCTCGCTCGGCATTTCGTGTTTTCAGTCGCTCGCAAAGACATCGAGCCCACCGGCCGTCTTCGACAAAAGTGATCCCCGACGACCTCGATCGCCCCACGTCGCCGCGCTCTTGACAATCCAAAAGAGAGTGGGCATCCTTCCTTAGATAGGTAAACTAAGCGAGACATCCAACCAGGAGGAGGACGAACTATGGCTACGATCCGCACGCAGGCACTCACGATCGAGAGACTCCGCCAGATCCTTGACCCGGGCCGTGTCTTCTACCGCCCGGCCGTCGACGATGTCCTCAAGCGCGGCGATCTCGTCGAGATCCAGACGCTGATCAAGGGCGCGAAGGACGCCAAAGCCAAATTTGGCGACTTCGACACCCTTATCAGAACCCTCGAGGCGGCCGCCGAGAAGGTCAAGTAAATGGATGCCCAGCGGGCAGACGCACTGCCTGTCCGCTATGCAGGGCTCGACGACATCGTCAACCGCGTCCCGGTGAGCGTGGTCTGGGAGATTACGCTCGCCTGCGACCTTGCCTGCAGCCATTGCGGCTCCCGCGCCGGCACTCGCCGGCGCGACGAGCTAAGCACTGCCGAGGCGCTCGACCTTGTTGATCAGATCGCGGAGCTTGGCGCTCGCGATGTCGGCCTCATCGGCGGCGAGGCCTATCTGAGGAAGGACTGGCTCGAGATCGTCGCCGCGATCCGCGCCGCCGGGATGCGCTGCGACCTGCAGACCGGGGGCCGCAACCTCAGCGAGGAGCGTGTCGCCAGCGCCGCCGCCGCCGGACTGTGCGGCGTCGGAATCTCGATCGACGGCATCGGCGCGACCCACGACAAGCTACGGGGCGTGTCCGGCTCGTACGAGCTCGCGCTCGCGGCGCTGCGCCGAGTCCGCGCGCACGGCCTCTCCTCCGCCGTCAACAGTCAGATCAACGCCTATACGCTGCCGCAGCTGCGCGAACTGATGGACGTGATCATCGAGGCCGGCGCGACCAACTGGCAGCTCGCCATCACCACTGCGATGGGCAATGCCGCCGATCATCCCGACATGCTGCTCCAGCCCTGGCAGATGCTGGAGGTGATGCCGCTCCTCGCCTCGCTCGCCGTCGAGGGCCGCGAGCGCGGCCTCTTCCTCCAGCCGGCGAGCAACGTCGGCTATTACGGCCCCTACGAATCGGTCATCCGCAACGTGCTCGACCCGGAAATCTATTTTCACGGCTGCAACGCCGGCGACACGGTGATGGGGATCGAAGCGGACGGCACGATCAAGTCCTGCCCCGGCCTCGGCAGCGCCTATGCCGGCGGCAACGTCCGCGAGACGCGGCTGCGCGAGATCTGGGAGAAGTCCGAAGTGATGGCCTTCAACCGCCGCCGCACCGTCGACGATCTGTGGGGCTTCTGCCGCACCTGCTATTACGCCGAGACGTGCATGGGCGGCTGCACGTGGACCTCGCATGCGTTGATGGGCCGTGCCGGCAACAACCCGATGTGCCACCATCGCGCGCTGGAGATGGACCGCCAGGGCCTGCGCGAACGGCTGGTCAAGGTGAAAGACGCCCCCGGCCGCTCATTCGATCACGGCGAGTTCGAGATCGTGGTCGAGCCGGTGCCGGCACGCCCCGCGGAGGGGATCGTCGTCAATGGCTGAAAGCGGCCGAATCCCGGTTCCCCTGCGCCTGTGCCGCGGTTGCCGGCACTTCGTGTGCGTGGACGATCGGGAGGATTGCGTTTTCTGCGGAACCGATCTGGACGCGGCGGACGCCGAACATGAGGCGAACGTGATGGAAATGCGGCGGGCGGCGCAGGCGCTGCGCGACGCGCTGGCGGCGCGCGGCTGAGCCGCGGCGCGCGGGCCGCATCCTCGACGCATAGCAACGACCTGCAGCAAGATCTTCGGCGCGCGATTGTCGAGGCCGCGGCGAATGAGTCACCTTATGCTACGGGTAGGGAAACCTCCCCCAACCACCACTCCTAGTCACAGAAAGGGGAAGCACAACATGAATCGAATTACTCGATCTCTGCTCGCAATCGCCCTCACTCTCGCCGTCATCGCGCCGCTCGGCGCAGAAACGAAGACCCGCCTCAACATCGACGATCCGGCCTTCAACGTAAAACTGTACGAGAAGGCGGTTCAGGCGCTGAAGGACCGCGACAAGGATCCCAATCACAAAGACGATCCGAACACGCCTTCGAAGAACGGCTACAAGTATTTTGAGGAGATGCACAACGGCGTCGGCGCGATGTCGTCCTGCCAGCACCAGAACGAGATCTTCCTGACCTGGCACCGCGCGGTGCTGCTCCAGTACGAGAAAGCGCTGCAGGCGACCTATCCGGGCGAGACCGACAACCTGATGCTCCCCTACTGGAACTGGGGCGTGAAGCCGAGCGGCAAGTACTACCCGGCCGCCTACGAGCGGCCAGACTCTCCCCTCTACGACAAGAACCGCGATCCGGAAACCCCGGAGAAGCCCTACACGAACGAACAACTGCGCACGATGATGCTCAAGACGACCACATGGAGAGGCTTCAGCGGCGGCGAGTGCAGCGTCGGGACGTGCAGCGACGGCAAGCCCTGCGCCGTGTGCACGCCCAAGTTCGGCGCCTTCGAATCGCCCTACCACAACATCATGCACAACTGGACCGGCGGATGGATGACGGACGACAAGACCGCGGCCAAGGATCCGATCTTCTGGTCGTTCCACGCCTACATCGATCTCGTATTCGACTGCTGGCAGAAGACGCAAAAGATCACCGACGTCGGCTGCCCGGACTGTCCGCTCCGCGCGCTGCCCGGCAATCCGACTGCGAAGGACATGAAAAGCACCGCGGCCCTCGGTTACACCTACGACTTCAGGGACACCGCCTGTGCCGAGCCGGGGCTGAACGCCAGGCCGAAGGTCCTCGCGATGGCGAGCCGCCAGAAGAAATCGACTCCCTACGTCGTCGACCTCACCATCCCGCGGCCTTCCTTCGTCACGGCGCACGTGCGGCTGGAAGGGCTGCCGGTGTTCGCTGACTACAACTACAGCGGCCGCGTGTTCCTTTACCCCGCCACCGTCACGCTCGCCTCGAGCGACGCGGACTTCCGCAAGAAGTACCAGGTCGATCGCTTCGCGGTCTGGGGCCTCGGCGACACCGAGCACGCCCCGCATCACGAAGCGGCGGTCACCGCGGACGTCGATGCGTCGACCGAGCTCGATTACCTGGCCAAGAAGGAGCCGGGAGGAAAGTGGAAGATCGCCGTTGTCGTCGACAAGCCGTCGGCGCAGTACGAGAGCACGCGCAAGAATGCCTCCGCCGAGGTGCAGCGCGAGATCACGTTCGACCACGTTTCCGTCATTTATGACCGCGACTACGCGAAGGAGCAGCAATGAGCGACCCGATCGATCCGAAGAACCTCGCCTACCGCCAAACGTGTTTCGAGATCCACATCCGGCCGATGATGCGGCTGATCGATCACGATCACATGCTCTATCTCGCGCCGGAGGGACAGACCCTGGATCTCTTCGACTACGACACGGTCAAGCAGCACGCCGATGCGATTCTGGAGCGGCTGCAGTACAACATGCCGACCATTCGCTACGGCGGCCTGTGGCCCGCGGAGTGGATCCTGCTGTTCGAGCGCTGGATGAAGGAGAAGTTCCCGCGGCTCGACAAGTACAAGGGGACGTACAAGGTGGTCATCGACGGCAAGGGGATGGTGGTGCTGACGGGAACGTTCGCAACGATCCGGAAGCGCGACCGAATCTGGTTCGAGCGGTTCACGACGAGCGACTCGCCACGCGAGTATCACGTCTACCGCGAGCCGGGAAGCGGAGATCCGAACGTGCAAGAGGTGACGATCGATGAGAGGTTCCCGCGCGTGTACGGGACAGTGATCGTGAACGACTCGGACGGAAGACACGAGCTGGCGATTCCGTAGAGAAGTGGAGGACGGGCACAGCTACCCGCAAAGTACCTGATTGGGCCTCAGGCCTGCACGCCGGAGGTCGCGGGTTCGCGCAGAGGATGGGATGGCAAAGGCCCGCGAGCCGGAGAGGCTTTGGTGTCCCATCGCATGGCCTCGATGCCGTCACGCAAAGAGTCCTCCAGAGAGTGGCAGCTTTCGCCATCGAACGCGACTGGTCTCCATGGGTGGCTTCCCTCACAACGGGAAAAAGCAAGGAATCGGGCCGGTTGCTATGGCCTCAACGTAAACAAACCCCACCTTCCCCCGTCTGTAACTGCGTAGCACCCATCACGGCACGGGTTCTGCGTCTTGGGGTGACTACTGACCTTGCTGAGCCTTGGCAAGCGGACTGGTGAGTCAAATCGACGCTGCACGTGGGGCGTTTGATGTCTCCATGACGCGAATCGCGGATTGCATCGGAGGAAATTGTGTGGCGAAGCTTTGCTTCGAGGAAGTCGGCAATCGTTGGCGCGGTCCTGCTGACCTTGGTGTGCCTTCCTGCGGCGGCGCAAAACATCACCGGGGCGAACCCGATCGGGAGGCGGCGGGCGTTGGTGGGGCCGGCGAATGACTGGACGAAGTACTGCGGGTCGCTTGCGATGGATGGGAACGCCGATGGGGAGCGGATCCTTTCGGCCACATCTGTTCCGGGGTTGCAGTTGCTGTGGTCGCAGAAATTGAGTGGGCCGGTGGCTTCGGCTCCCTCGGTTGCGCACGGCAAGGTCTACGTCGGCGATTGGGCTGGGTTTGAGTGGGCGCTCGATTCGGCTTCCGGCGACGTCATCGCATCGGCGGACCTCGGCACGACCACCAGCGCCAATTGCAATCCGTCGACTGTCGGGATCTCCTCGTCGCCCATCATCGAAGGGAACGTTCTTTATATCGCCGGCGGCGATGATGGCTTTTACGCGCTCGACGTCGACACGCTGAAGATCATCTGGCGGCGATCGCTCGGCGACAACTCCGCGGCCGGCGGCTATTACGGATGGTGCTCGCCCACGATTGCGGGCGGCAAGGTTCTGCAGGGCATCTCCAGCAACTGCGACAACCCGTTTCCGCGCGGGGCTCTGGCGTCGCTCGACCGCATGACCGGTGAGGTGTTGCAGACAACGTACTTCGTTCCCGAGGATCTTGTTGGCGGAGGCATCTGGACGTCGCCCGCGGTCGATACCGATCACAGGAAGGTCTTCGTGACCACCGGCTCCGCCCATTCGTTTGCGGATGGCGATGCGTTCTCGATGGTCCGACTCGACCTCGATACGCTGCTCATCGAAGACCGGTGGAAACTGCCGGCCAATCCCGACGAGACGTGGGACGCCGATTGGGGCTCCTCCCCCACCCTCTTCACCGATGCGGCGGGACGAGAGCTCGTCGGCGCCGGGCAGAAAGACGGCGGTTACTACGCGTTCGACCGCAACGACCTCGCCCGCGGACCGCTCTGGATCGCACCGATCGCGATCAAGGGTGAGGTTCCGCAGAATGGAGAGGGAACGTTGTCCACCGCCGCATTCGACGGCACGACTCTCTATGTAGGAGGGGGACGTCCGCCCGACAGTGCCGACGATTCCGTGCGTGGCGCAGTGACCGCGGTCTCGCCGGATGACGGCACGATCCTCTGGCGGCATACGTTCAACGGACCGGTCATCGCGCCTGTGTCGTTCGCGAACGGCGTCGTCTTCGCGGTCGGAGGCAAATCCGTCGTCGCGCTCGACGCGAGCAATGGCGCCGTCCTCTGGTCATACGAGATGAAGTCACTCGGCTTCGGCGGAGTTGCCATCGCGCGGGGCCGCGCCTTCGTCGGCGATCTCTTCGGAAACGTTTACGCGTTCGGAATCCGATAGGAGCTCGCGCGGCAGAAACTACTAAGCCGTACTTCACGCAAGCGTCGGCGAATTTCGATCTCCGCTCTGACAGCACTCGGGCGAGGACGCCCGAGTGCCCGCGGTCGAGACGACCGCACTCCTTATGCAGGGGGTCCCAATGGACGGTAGCGCCGACCTCGGCTACTATCCGCGCGGTCCAAAGTCCACTAATGCCCCGCACGATGGTCGGCGTCGTTGCCTGTCTGAACAGGTCTGCATTGCAAACGCTCTGCGTGCTCGCAGTGTCTGCAGTTCTTGTCGCGGCCACGCCCCTGAGCGCCGAGACCATTCACGAGCCCACCGTTGGAGTCACGATCACCGTCGAACGCGATGGCCACTATTCGGTCCGCGCCGACGATCCGAACTGGGTCTTCAGCGGCGTGCTTCCCTCTCCCGCCTCGGATCTGAAGATCGCGAACGGGCACGATGGCATCGGCGACTACCACGAGATCTCGTTCACATTCGGCACTGCTCGCGAAGGCTCGATCCGAACCTATCCGAGCCGGGCTGCCGTTCTATTCACCGACCGCCACACGACGAAGTCCGCGAACGATGCGGGATTCCCGACGCTCTCGACCTCGCCCGCGGCTCCGTTCCACCTATCGTTCCTCGGAAAGTGGTCGGCGTTCCAATTCGACCTCTCCGGCACTGAGGGACCATGGGTGAGTTTCGATAACGCGGGACACGCGTTCATCCTCTCCCCCGCCTCGGACTTCATGGTCGCAAATCTGAATCGCACCGCCGATGATCGGATCGAGAGCCGCATCAGTCCGCGCATCGCCACGATTCCGCAGGGACTCGCGCATCGAACACTGCTCGTCGTGGCGAACGGGATCAATCACGCGTTCGACACATGGGGGCAGGCGCTCACGGACCTGAATGGAAAAACACGTCCCGCCAACGATGCCGATCCTTCCTTGAAATCCCTCGGCTACTGGACCGACAACGGCGCGGGCTACTACTACGACTGGGAGCCGTCGCTCGGATACACCGGCACGCTCCTGGCGGTGAAAGACGAGTTTGCGAAAGCCGGCGTCTCCCTCGGCTACATGCAACTCGATAGCTGGTGGTATCCGAAAGGCGAGAACGGCGATTGGGATCGCCCGCCGGAGAAGGGACCGCAGGGAATCCTGCGTTATGAAGCGCACCCGCAAATCTTTCCCAAAGGCCTGGCGGCGTTTCAGAAAGACCTCGGCTTGCCGCTCATCACGCACGCCCGATGGATCGATGCGAAGAGTCCGTATCGCCAGCAATACAAGATGTCGAACAACGTCATCACCGATCCCGCCTACTGGGTGTCGGTCGGCAACTACCTCCGCGACGCCGGCGTCTTCGGCTATGAACAGGATTGGCTGGACGTGCAGGCCACCGCTGATTACAAGCTCGACGACCAGAACGCGTTCATGGACAACATGGCGCTGCTGGGCAACCAGTTCGGCCTGTCGTTGCAGTACTGCATGGCCACGCCGCGCCACTTTCTGCAGACTTCGAAGTACGACAACATCACCACGATCCGGGTGAGTGAAGACAACTTCACGAACGACAAGTGGGATCAATTCTTCTACAGCTCGCGCCTGGCATCCGCGCTCGGCGTCTATCCGTTCACCGACGTATTTGCGAGCAACGAGAAGGTCAACCTGCTGCTGGCAACGCTCTCGGCGGGCATCGTCGGCGTCGGTGACCGCATCGGCGATATCAATGGAGTCAATCTCCAATACGCCGTGCGGCCGGATGGCGTCATCGTCAAACCTGACGTACCTGCCGTGCCGACGGACGAAAGCATCGTGAACGACGCGCACGACGCCGGCGAACCGCTCGTCGCATTCACCTACACCGATCACGGCCCGATGCGCGCGCTGTATGTGTTCGCGCATCCGCGCACGGCGGACCGCACGGCTACCTTTACTCCCGAGGCGCTCGGCCTCGGCGGCAAGGTCTACGTGTACGACTGGATCGCAGGCAAAGGCCACAGAGTCGCCGGCGGCGTGCCGTTCACCCAATTCATTCACGGCGACCCGGCGTACCTCGTGGTGGTGCCGGAGGGAAAATCGGGAATCGCATTTCTGGGCGATCTCGGGAAATTCGTGCCCCTCGGAAAGAAGCGCGTGTCCGAGCTTTCGGATGATGGGATTCTCGAAGCCAAACTCGAGTTCGCATCGGGCGAGACGTCGATCACGGTCGAGGGATGGTCGCCTTCCGCTCCTCTTTTCGATGCCGCGGAAGGGCGCCTCGGCGCGCTCTCGGTCAACGAACAAACGAGACGTTTCCGCGTCGAGGTATTTCCCGGCAAGTCTGGTTCCGCGCGGATCCGAGGATTCGTACCCGATCCGGATAAGCTCAACGGCCCTGACACTGGGATCACGCCGTAACGCCTGATCGTCCGAAGCGCGCCCAGCGCCCATGAGAGAATCGATCTCATGCCGCGACGGACGGTGTGCAGCGTTCTTCTTGCGTTCGCGGTCAGCCGAGGAGCGGTCATTCTGCTGCTCATCATCGGCTCGCAGATTTCGTTCATCACCAAGGAGTACTCCACGGTGTGGCGGACGCAGGCGTCGGTATCGGCCGGCCGCGTCCTGCCCGAGCTCTCGCGGCTGGCCATGATCGGCGATGCCTGGTTCTATCGCTGGATCGCCATCAGCGGCTATGAGTCGCGCACGCCGGACGGCGCACCGAAAAACACCTGGGCGTTCTTTCCGCTCTATCCCCTTCTGATTCGCGCGCTTGGAGGTGGAGGGCCGCGGTTTCCGATCATCGCCATGATCCTCTCGAACGTTGCGCTGCTCTTCGCGCTCTTCGCAGTGGCAGCGGCGGGCTGCGCGCTCGGTCTTGCCGATGAGGAGGCGGAGCGCGCCGCCTGGTACATCGCGCTTTTCCCGACCAGCTACTTCTTCTCGCTTCCGATGACGGAGTCGATCTTCCTGCTGCTCTCGGCCGGAGCGTTTTTAGCCGCGGCGCGCGAGCGCTGGTGGGCTTCCGGGATTGCAGGCGGACTCGCGAGCGCGACGAGAGTCATCGGGATCTGCCTTCTTCCAGCGCTCTTGCTTCTTCCTTGTCAGCGCTCCACGCGCCTGACGCGGCGACACCTTTGGCTTCTTCTCGTCCCGCTCGGAATCGCGGCGTTCGTCGGGTTCCTGTACGTTCGGGCGGGAGATCCGCTGGCCTTCGTCCACGCGCAGACTTTGTGGGGACGGGTGTCCTCCCCGACGATCGATCTTTCGGTACTCCCCAAAGGTCTCGTCATCAGCAAGCCATGGAACTTCGTGGCGCTGAATGTTGCAGCAGGACTGCTGATGATCGCCGCGGGCGTCGCGTTTCTGATCTGCCGGCAGTGGTCGTTTGCTGCATACACATTGCTCTCGGTCGCTGTGCCGCTGAGCTCTGGCTCCGTGCAATCGCTCGCCCGCTACGCGCTCGTCGACTTCCCGATGTTCTACTGGCTCGCGATCGTCTGTCGTACGTCAACACGGGATCGCGCGGTGACTGCGACCTTCGTCGCCATCCTCGGCTGGATGATCGCGCTATTCACGCTGCGGCTCGACTTCACGCTGGCGTAGGCGATTGAAAAACAGACAACCACAGAGACACTGAGGACACAGAGTTGGACGTGCTCCTGTCGCGCTCCCGCGCTACAATCCCGCCCCTTCGATGGCTAAGTTCTACATCACTACCGCGATTCACTACGTCAACGACGATCCGCACATCGGACACATGTACGAGAACGTCGTGGCTGACGTCATCGCCCGGCACCGGCGCCGGATGGGCGACGACGTCTGGTTCCTCACCGGCACCGACGAGCATGGGCAGAAGGTCGAGCGAGCCGCGGCGAAGGAAGGGATTCTTCCGATCGAGCTGGCCGACCGCGTCGTGGCCAAGCATCGCGAGCTGTGGCACAAGCTCGACATCAGCAACGACGATTTCATCCGCACGACCGAGAACCGCCACCGCGTTGGAGTCCTCGAACTGATCCGCCGCATCCAGGAGCGGACGCCGGACGACATTTACCTCGGCGAGCATTCCGGCTGGTACTGCCAGAACGAAGAGACGTTCGTTCCCGACAATCAGGTACGAGACGGCAAAGACGAGATGGGCCATCCCGTCGAGAAGACCACCGAGCGCAACTTCTTCTTCAAGCTCGCGCGTTACACGCAGCCGCTGCTCGATCATTACCGCAACAACCCCGGCTTCATCTACCCGCCCTCGCGGTTGAATGAGGTGGTCTCGTTCGTCGAGCAGGGTCTGCGCGATCTCTCCATTTCGCGCACGGCGATCACCTGGGGCATTCCGTTCCCCGGCCATCCCGACCACGTCATCTACGTCTGGATGGATGCGCTCACGAACTACATCTCCGCGCTCGGATTCGGCAGCGCGGACCACGACCGGTTCGATCACGACTGGCCCGCCGACCTGCAGCTCATCGGCAAGGACATCATCCGCTTCCACGCCGTCTACTGGCCCGCCTTTCTGATGGCGGCCGGATTGCCGCTGCCGAAGAAGATCGTCGGTCATGGCTGGTGGCTTCGCGACAACCAGAAGATCTCCAAATCGCTCGGCAACGTCGTGCGCCCGTACAACATCATCGACGAGTTCGGCGCGGACGCGTTTCGCTACTTCCTGCTGCGCGAGATGGTCTTCGGACAGGATCAGAATTACTCCGACGAAGCCTTCCTCGGCCGCTACAACGCCGACCTCGCAAATGACCTCGGCAACACGCTGTCGCGCGCGATCAAGATGACCGACACGTACTTCGGGGGCAAAACGCCTCCGACCGCGTGCCCATCGAACGAGCTTCTGCGTGCCGCGGAACAGATCGTGCCGGAGTACCTGAAGTCGATGGACGATCTCTCGTTCCAGCGCGCGCTCGACGCCGCCTGGAAACTGCTCGTCGCCGTCAACGGCTACATCGTCAGCAAAGAGCCGTGGAAGAAGTTCAAAGAGACCGGCGCCGATGAAACGCTCTCGCGCATCCTCTGGAACACGCTGGAAGCGCAGCGCATCGTCTGGGTGATGATGGCGCCATTCATGCCCTCGACCGCGCGCGAAGCGTTGTCGCGCCTCGGCAGCGATCCCGACGCCATCGGCGTCGATGCCCTGAAGTGGGGCGGCCTACCGGCTGGAGCGCCGGTGCGCGCATCCGAGGCAATCTTTCCGAGAATCGATATCGACGCGTATGTCGGTGCAGCGCGAGCCGGAGGAGTGGGGAACGTGTCTGAAAAGAATGATCAGGAAGTGAAAGGCGCCGGCGAAGCCGTCGCCGCGGCGCCACCTGTTGCTTCACCAGCCGCAGTCGCGCCAAGCGCCACCTCGCCGGCCACCGGTGCATCAACGCCTCACGCGGGAGCGCCGATCGAGACCACGCAGGCAGCGCCGCCGGACATGGCGAAGATCAGCATCGATCAATTCATGGAGATCGATCTGCGCGTCGCCGACGTCCGCGCCGCCGAGCGCGTGCCGAAATCGAAGAAGCTGATGAAGATGACCGTCTTCACCGGCGATGAAGAGCGCACGATCGTCGCCGGCATCGCCGCGAAGTACGCCCCCGAGGAGCTGGTCGGACGAAAGATCGTAATCGTGGCCAACCTCCAGCCCGCAAAACTGATGGGCGTCGAATCGAACGGCATGGTCCTCGCCGCATCAATCGACGGCGAACCGTCTCTGCTTAGCGTCGACGCCTCGGTTCCCGCCGGGACGAAGGTGAAGTAGGGCGGAAGGAGCTTAAAAACCGGCTGTTATTCGTTCTTGTTCATTGCTCGGCAACGCGCCTGGGTTTCGGTCAGCTTGGCGCATAGCTGACGAAGCTTTTTCAAGCAGGCAAGAACGTCGACGAACTTCGCTCTCCGCCGACAGCACTCGGGCGAGGACGCCCGAGTGCCCGCGGTCGAGACGACCGCACTCCTCAGGTGGATGTCCCTCAGCGCTGAGGAGTGTGGGCGTCTCGCCCGCAGCCATCGGGGCGTCCCGCCTCGGTGGTTCGATCCGGCCTGACAACTCCAAAGTTTGAAACTGGTCCAGATCTGAGGATGCTTCGGTCGCGCCGCCGCCGCAACATCCACCGCGACCCCCGTCCCATTTCCGGACACTCCTCCGAAAATCGCACGGCGCTGAACGAAGCAAGAATGGGCTGTTCGTCTACGCCTGCAACAATTTAGCTCACTGCGTGGAAATGGCAGCGACCTTGGACCACTACTACTCCGAGTTCACGAGCGAAAGAGGGGGCCAAACCATGAGTGTCGCGGAAATCGTAGTTGATCACCATCTCTATATCCCGGCGAATGACTGGCTGCCGTCTGTGCTCATTGTCGAGGATGAGCGGAAGCTGCGGGCCTTGCTGGTGGAGGAGTTCCGGGCCTTGCACATCGATGCCCTGACGGCCAGCAGCGGCTACGAGGCCATCCGGATTGCCAGCGAACACCGGCCGGATCTCATCCTCGTCGACGGATTGCTGCCGGAGATGCACGGATTCGAGATCTCCCGCTTCATCCGCAGGATCGACGTTGACTATCACCCGCACATCGCTCTGATGACGGCCATCTACAAGCACACGCGCTATCAGAACGAGGCCAGGCTGAAATACGGGATCGACGATTACCTCATCAAGCCGGTGCATCCACAAATGCTGGCCGGACTGATTCGCCGCGTACAGGCGGCCACGCGATGAGCACCCTCAATCCGCCGCGCGGCCGTGTGCTCATCGTCGATGACCAGATCGAAATCCTGGCTGGGATGAAGGCCCTCCTCGAAGCCGAAGGTCTTGATGTCACCACACACGACTCGATGATCACGCTGCCGTTGGTTCTCCGCGACGCCAATCCCGACCTGATTCTCCTCGATCTCAGTTTTGGGGCTCTGTCCGGTGAATCGTTTTTCCGGCTGGGACGGGAACGCCTGCTTCGGAAAACGGACGCCATGGTCGTTCTTTTTTCGGGCCTGCCGCTGACGCAGTTGGCGGCAAAGGCCGAGGAGTTCGGCGCCGATGGGGTGATCCCGAAGTCGGACGACACGATGCAGATCGTGGCCCGCGTCAAGACGTTGATCAAACAACATCAATACCTGCGCATCGCGCGGGAAAGGACGGCATTCAGTGACCCAACTCGTACCGCATCTGCTCCTGCGAGCTGATCCCGGCTCATCGGCAACCGCGTCGCTGCTCCGCTCCGCCGGCTACATGGTGAGCAGGATCGACGACGACACCATCGCGGTGGAGATCGCCGGCAGCAACCACGTCGACGGCCTGATCGTCGAAATGCCGGCGCTCGCGGCAATCACTTTCGCGCGCCGGATCGAAGCGCGGCACGATCAAAAGGTAGCCATGCTCGTCGTCACGCCTTCTGTCGATGCACTCCGCCGCGCGATGCCGCACGTGCGCACGATCAGGACTTCCCAGGTCGCGGACGATCTGATCTCGACGATTGATCTGGCGCTGGTCGCGCACCAGATGCAAAGGGCCGGATAAAAAAATGCCCGTTGCTCGGCCGGCGCAACGGGCTGGCGCGCTAGAGTGCGCCCACTGGGTCGCTGCAAGAATTCGGATCAGCGACAGAACCGAACTTACGTCTCAGCGTCTCGCGCGTCTGCATGTTTTTGGAAGGTGCCGGGAAAAGGGATGCACAGAGATGCAGAGGACAGCAGGCTCGACGATCTCAGGTGACGATGTCGTCGATGATTCCGACGACGACCGAGCGGACCGGGCCGTCTTTCGAGTCGAATACCTGGCGCGCACCGTTGCCTTCGTCGAGCACGAGGACGCGCTCGTCGGCGCCAGCGCCGACCGAATCTGCGGCGATGAGATAGTCGCCGGTGGAGGCGCCGGTCGGCGACGTCTTCTCGATCACCAGCAGCTTCTTCCCCTCGTAGAACGGGTGCTTGATCGAACCGTGAATCTCGCCGATGACGCGCCCGAGGATCATGTGATGCTGACTCCGTCGACGATGGCCAGGATGGCGTGATCGACCGGCACAAATGCGGGATCGAGAGCCATTGCCGCCTCACGTCCGCCCTCGTACGAGACCAGCTCGCCTGGGCCGGCCATGCGCGTGGCATCGGCGGCGACGATCGCCTTGCCTTTCGGCTTGAGCGTCTTATCCAGCGGCTGAACAATGAGCATCGGGATGCCTTCCAGTCCTGGCGTCACGATGCACAACACAACCTGACCGATGACGCGCCCGAGGAGCATCAGCCGGCCTCCCCGTCGAGCTCGAGGAGAGGGGCGATGTCGAATCGCGTGACCGCCGCGATGTCGCGCTCCAGAATCTCGTGCGGCGCGGCGATCAGGCGATGCGAGAAGCCGCGGGGTGGCGGCGCATCGACACCGACTCCGTTGGCCGCCAGGATCGCCGCGTATTCGACATCGTGCAGCGTTCCCGCCATCAGCGCGATGCCTTTGCCCGCCAGCCCTTCGTCGGCGAGGCGCATCTCGATCAGCTCGACCGGCGTTCCTTTGAGCGCCGCTTCCACCGCGCGAACGATCGAAGCCGCGGTCTCGGTCTCGATGATGAGAAGCGAGCCGTTAATTTTCCGGCGCGCACCGAAGGCCGCGTCGAAGAGCGACGGATGCGCGTCGGGCAGGAAGGTGTAATCGATGATTGCCTCGCCGCTCGTTCCCAGCGCCTCGGCCAGCGACTCGGCAGTCGACGCGGTCGACCCGCCGAAGACGACCAGGTAGCGGCCGCGCGTCACGGTTCCGGCGCGCACGAATGCAATCGGCGCCTTTTTCAGGATGGCGTCGACCGCGCAGACGCCTGCCGGAATGTCCGCGAAGTCGAGGACGGCAAGAGCAGAAGTCCTCGGCATCACGTGATCCTGAACGCGCCAACGAGTGTGCAGCGGCGCCAGCGAGAGAAGGACCGCGGACTGGTCAGTCCGTCGCCGGTGGGACTGGCGATGGTGAAGGAGCAGTAGCCTTCGCCGTCGAGCCCGAGGCCGGCCTGCGAACGGCCGTTCTTGACGAAGATCGAGCAGTCACACGCTTTCGCCATCCGGCTCAGATTGTCGAGATTCTTCGAGTGCATCACCGCGGTGTGGCGGTTTCCGCCCTCGACTTGCACCGCCAGATCAATGGCGCGGTTCGCGTCGGGAACGCGAACGACCGGCATGACCGGCATCATCTGCTCGGTCCAAAGCAACGGATGATTCTCATCGACCTCGACGACGATGAGGCGGACGGAATCGGGAACGTTCATCCCCATTTTGGCAAGGATCACGTTGGCGTTCTTGCCGACCAGGCTCTTATCGATCCACGCCTTCTGCCGCGGGCCCTTCATCTCGGTGAAGACGACCTTCTCCAGTTCGGAGAGCCGCTCGCGCGGAATGACGATGGCGCCTTGCCGCCCCATCGAAGCGATGAGCGCGTCGGCGATCGACGAGACGGCGATCGTCTCCTTCTCGTCGGTACAGATGATGTTGTTGTCGGTCGAGGCGCCGAGAACGATGTCGCGCGCGGCCTGGTCGATGTCCGCGGTCTCGTCCACCACGACAGGCGGATTGCCGGGGCCGGCGCAGATCGCGCGCTTGCCGCTGGCCATGGCGACTTTGACGACCTCTCCCCCACCGGTCACGACGACGAGGCGGACGCCGGGATGCTTCATCAGCTCCTGGGCCGAGTCGATCGTCGGGGTGGCGATCCCGCAGATGACATTGGGAGGACCGCCCGTGGCTGCGATGGCCTTGTTGAGGAGGGCGATCGTCTGCATGCTGCAGCTCTTCGAGTACGGATGGACGTTGAAGACGACGCTGTTGCCGGCGGCGAGCATCCCGATCGAGTTGCAGATGATCGTGGATGTCGGATTGGTGACCGGCGTGATCGCGCCGATGACGCCAAACGGAGCGGGCTCGATGAGCGCAAGGCCGTAGTCGCCGGTCGTTGCGATCGGAGCGAGATCTTCCAGCCCCGGCGTCTTGTCGGTGACGAGGCGGTTCTTGACGATCTTGTCTTCGTACCGCCCGAATCCTGTCTCGTCGAACGCGGCCTTCGCCAGCATCGCGCCGTTTTCGCGCATCGATTGCCGCATCGCTTCGAGGATGCGGGCGCGATGCTCGAGCTTGAGCGCGACGAATTCCTTCTGCGCGATGGTGGCGGCGCTCACGGCATCCGAGACCGTGGTGAAAACGCCAAGTCCCGTCGCCTGCGCCTGAACGGGCGGCGGCTGTTCCGCGGCAACGCGGCCCATATCGGCGGCGATGCGCCGCGCGATCTGTTCGATTTCCTGATCGGTAAGGCGAGTCATTGACTATTCACTTCCCGGGCTGCTCACTTCTTGTACTTCACGGCATCGCCGACGTACCAACTGTCGACGATGGCCAGGATCACCGAGTCGACGGGGCGCTTGTCCGTGACCGCGGTTTGCCGCGCGGAGCTGCCGGCGGCAATCAGTACGATCTCGTCCGGACCGGCTCCCACCGCGTCGGCAGACACGATTGCGTTACCGCTCTCGCGGCCTTCTTCGTCCAGAGGGCGCACGACCAGGAGCTTGAGCCCCTGCATGCTGTCCTCTTTCCGCGTGGCGACGACGGTACCGACGACTCTCGCGAGTTGCATGGACGTGGGTCCTGCTACTTCTTCGAGCGAGCGGGTGCTGCCGGTGCCGAGGTACGGCCGAGCGGCATGATGACGTCGACCTGGTCGTGCGGCCGCGCGATCACGTGCACCGTGACCACGTCGCCGACGCGTCCTGCCGCCGTCTGCGCGGCATCACACGCCGCTTTCACGGCGGCAACGTCGCCGCGAATGACGATCGTCGTGTAGCCACCGCCTGTCTTTTCATAGGAGACGAGCTCCACGCGCGCTGCCTTCACCGCTGCGTCAGCGGCTTCGACCACCGCCGGAAAAGACCTCGTTTCGATCATGCCAAGTGCGTCTGTCATGCGTCCTCCTTAAATCAGAAGGCAGAAGGCAGAAGGCAGAAGGGTGCAAAGTCGGGAACCCTTTCAGCTTTCTGTCTTCTGGTTTCGTCCTTCTGGTTCCACCTTTCGTTTTCTGTCTTGAACTTCTGCTCTCTGCCTTCTGCCTTCTGCTTTTTCAGGGCCGTCCGGCGCGTCCGGCGATCGATTCGATCGCCTGCTCCGCCGCCCGGTATCCGACTTCGATGTCGCGTTCTTCGCCGCCGAGGTAGACGCGCCCGAAACTGCCAAACGCCCGTACCTCGAGGATATTGATGTTGGCTGCTTTCTCCGCTTCGTTCGCCGCGATGGCGGCGTAGCCGGCGGGTGCCACTTCCATTACGTACAGCGACTGCCCCGGGATGATCATGTCGCCGTGGCGCGTCCTGTTGATGAGCTGCGTGTGATAGTCGGAGATGTTGCGGATCACCTGGCTGGACGTGATCTCCGGCTTGATGCGGTCCGTCTCCTTCAAATTCAGCATGTCGAGAATGGCCTGTCCGGCCTGACGAACGTCGGCTTGTGAATCGGCGTGCAGCTCGAGCATGCCGTAGACGCGCTCGATGATCATCATCCCTGGCTTGACATCGGTCGCCTTCAGCGCGACGTCGGTGACGCGCATGATGTCCATGCCCGGCGCGATCTCGACGAAGAGCGCCGCCTGCCCCGGCACCGGAAGGAAGCCCTGCGCGACGGTTCCGAGGAACGACGCGAACTGCGGCTGCAGGCTGTCAATGAATACGTAGCAGCGAAGCTCGGCCAACTTTCACCTCTTCCCCGAGGCCATCTGAGTGGCCTCTTCCAGAATCTTGACACTATTGGAGCTGCCGACGCGCGTTGCGCCTGCCTGCACCATCTTGATTACATCAGCATAGGTACGGACGCCGCCGGAAGCTTTGACGCCGAGTTTGCGCGGGGCCACGGTGCGCGTCATGAGGGCGATGTCCTCGACCGTCGCACCCGCCTTCGAGAAGCCGGTGGAGGTCTTGACGAAGCCGGCGTGCGCTTTCATGGACAGCAGGCATCCGCGGACTTTTTCTTCGTCAGTGAGCAGGGCGGTCTCGAGGATGACTTTGCAGACGGCTCGTGCGTCGTCGCAGACTTCCACGACGCCGCGGATGTCACGGGCCACCAGGTTGTCGTCCTTGCTCTTCAGTGCGCCGATGTTGATGACCATGTCGATTTCCTGCGCGCCTTCGCGCAGTGCGCGCCGTGCCTCGAGCGTCTTGATCTCCGAGGACTGGGCGCCGAGGGGAAAGCCGACTACGGCGCAGACTTTGACCTTCGTCCCGCGAAGCAGCGCCTTCGCCTTCGCGACCCAGGTGGGATTCACGCAGACTGAGTAAAAGCCGAATTTCGCCGCTTCCTGACAGAGTTTCTCGATGTCTTCAGCGGTAGCTTCCGGCTTGAGCAGGGTGTGATCGATCAGTTTGACGAGTTGATCGGGAGGAATGACGAGCGTCGCGGGCGAGGCGGAGCCACCGGGCTGGAGAAGCTGGCGGACGCGATCCGCGATCCGCGCAATGTCTTCCCCTGACAAGTCCGTATCCCTCGAGCTCACTCCACGCCCTCCTTTGTCCATCTGCCGGATCATCTTCACCCGCGCGCGGTGCCGGTCCGCCGTGCATTCCGTTTCGAGGAAGACGTCGACGATCCGTTTGGCGGTCTCGACATCGACCTGACCCGCTCCGAGTGTCAGAACATTCGCATCATTATGCTCGCGGCTGTTTCGCGCAAGTGTTTCATTGTATGCAGCCGCGGCCAGAATCCCGGGCACTTTGTTGGCCGTCATGGCCGATCCGATTCCGGCACCGTCGACCATGATTCCGAAGCGGGCGTTCCCCGCTGCAACCAGATCGGCCACCGCCTTGGCGATGCGCGGATAGTCGACCGGATCCTTGCTGTAGGTGCCGAGATCGTGGACGGTGTGCCCTTCCTGGCGCAGATAGGTCTTGAGCGACTCCTTCAGATCAAAGCCGCCATGGTCTGCGCCCAGGGCCAGTTGGAATGTTCGGGTTTTCATAGAGCTCACGATCGGCGCGCGAGAATAGCATGGGGGGTGGGGTGTGGGGAGTTGGGTGTGGGGAGTGGAGAATCAGAGATCAGGGATGATCAGAGATCAGAGATTCGTCAGAGTTCCACGTGTGGGAGTGGGGTGTAGGGTGTGGGGAGTGGAAGAATCAGCGATCAGGAATCAGAGACAAGAGGTCAGAGGCAAGAGACAAGACACTCGGCAGAGGCCTAATCTCTGGTCTCTAATCTCTGGTCTCTAATCCCTGATCGCTGATCTCTGAAGCTCCGACACCCTACCCCCTACTCCCGTGAGAGGCCTGATCTCTGGTCTCTAATCTCTAGTCTCTGATTCTCCCACTCCCCACACCCTACTCCCCACACCCCGAAATCAACGCGACGCCCGGCGACGGTTCAGGACTTCCGTGCTCTGCCTCCACTGGCCGTTGCTGAAGATCCAGACGTCCGAAAGATAGGTGCCGGCGTAGCCGCCGAAGAGAACGAACTGGTTGAGATACGGGTCGACGGCGAAGCCGGCGTTCTCACGCGCGGGTGGCGTCAGGATGCTGCTGGTCACCTTCGTCCACGTGGTGCCATCCCATTCCCACATGTCGTTCGCGTAGACCTGCGTCTGAATGAGGTTGGCGTCCGTGTCGACGCGGATTCCACCGAAGAGGAAGACGTGACCGGTCTTCGGATCGACGACGGTTGACGCTCCGTAGCGCATGCCGGGTGTCGTGGCAGGCTTGATCTCGGTCCATCCAGTCCCGTCGAACGACCACATGTCGCTGAAGCGGGTGAGCCGGTCGTTGGCGGTGAGGCGGCCGAGGCCACCGTAGAGAACGGTCTTCTTGAGGGTCGGATCCCACCACATCGAAGTGAGGGATCGGAACGGCGCCGGATTCTTTTTCACCTGAGTCCAGCTGGCTCCATCGAACGTCCAGGTCTGGTTGAGATAGGCGGAGACGCCGTCGTAGCCGCCGAAGAAAACGGTCCTCTTCAGCGTCTGGTCATACGCCAGCGCGGAGAATTCATGTGATGGCGGCCCGCTCTTCGAAACATCGTAGGTTGTCCACGTGGTGCCGTCGAAGTCCAGCGTCGCACTGCTCCCGCAAACCATCACCAGCTTCTGATGATCGGTATCGAATGCCGCCAGCGGTGAGCCGCAATCCGTCGGCTGATTCGTGGTGCCGGTCTGCAGCCGGAACACGCCGTTCTGATACGTCCAATAGTCGGAGAAGCTGTTGGACTCGTTCAGCCCACCGTAGAGGTCGATGACGCTTCTGGCCGGATCGGCGGTGAAGGCGAACAACGACCGGGGCAGCGGATAGGCAGCGTCCGTGACGGAAAGCCAGAGCGCGTTGGCGTAGGTGTAGGTGCTCGATAGAAGGATGCCGGCCGCGTTCGCGCCGCCAAACAACACGGCCACCTGATGATCGGGATCAAAGGCGAGGGCGGAGCCGAAGTAGCGGCCTGCGAACGAGATCAGATTGATCTTCGTCCAGTTCGTGCCGTCCCATTCGTAGGTATCTTCGTTGGCTGCCGAGTCGGTGCAAACGGCGCCGGTGTAGAGAATCGTATTGTCCGAGCTCTGCCAGGTCATCTCGCCGCCGAGGGCGCATGCAGGTAGAAGGGTCGGTGACAACTGGTTCCATTTCGCGTTCACGGGATCCCACGCGTACATCTGCGTCGCGCTCTTGGTGGGCTCGGCCGCGATCATGATGGTCTGCTTGCGGATCGGGTCGTACTCGAGCGTCGGCCGGATGACGTTCGGACCGTCGCTGAGAATCTGCTTCCACGTCGTACCGTCGAACTCCCAGGTATCGTGGAGCGGGGTCTCCGTCAGCGTCTTTCCATCAGCGCTGTACGTCTGCAAATACCCGCCGAACAAAACGATGCGGTCGCGGGCCGAGTCGTAAGCCTCCGCCGAGAGCTCGCGAATGGACGGAGAGGTCGGAGGGAAGAGCTGCGTCCAATCGCTGCCGTCATAGGACCAGGTATCGTTGAGGTTGGTCTTCTGATGCCGGCCGCCGAAGATGACGATGCGGTTGCGGGCCGAGTCGAAGATCATCGTGTAGCCGGCGCGCGTCGTTGGGCTGTGAGCGGGAAAGGTCTCGATCCATCGGCTGCCCGTCCATTGCCAGGTGTCGCCCAGCTCATAGGGGACCTTGGTGCCGGCATCGGTGGCGGTCAGCCCGCCGAACAACACGCCACGGTGGATGACAGGGTCCCAGACCATGCGCGTTTCATAGCGCGCGGACGGCGAAACAGCGAACGCTCCGTTCGCGGCGAGGACTGCCAGAAAAGAGAAAAGAAGACTGCGCTTCAGAGAGTGCACGCTCATCGGATCGGTTTTTGCCCCTGAAAGTGACGTGAGACCGCGAAATTTGCTCCCGTTTCGAACCGGCATTGCCGGAGACAAATTTCTCGGTCGATCGGTGGTTCCCACCTGATCTGATCATGTGACGGATCAGGCGGCAAAAGGTTACGCGACTGATAGTGGCCGGAGAGATGAGAGGCCGCTACGTGCCCGGATTCAGGACGTAATGTCCGGCAATCGTAACAAGCGGTTGATCGTCATCACCGTTGCCGAGCCTGGTGCGGATGTTGTCGAACTCGGCGAGATGCGTGTCTTAGAACGGGAAACCAACGCACACCGTCGGGCGGGACGCCCGCCGGCCGCAGGCGAGACGCCTGCACTCCTTGTTTCAAATCTTGATGCGCAGCGTGGCCAGCGTTTCGTCGGGATGGATCTTCTTTGGCGCGCCGATGTTGTTCCGGGCACGCTCGATCGTGAGGTCGACGTTCTTTGCGAAGCCGATGCGGATGCCGGCGTCGATCTTCGTCCAGTTCCACCAGATGCTCGGTGCCGGATACTGCGCGCCGTTGCCTTTGAAGCCGTAGTGCAGCTCGCTCCAGCGCACGGCGGGCTGGACGCTCTGCAGTATGGACTCGCCGCCGACCGACGGGCCACCCGACCATCCGAATTTGTACCCGAACTCTGCCTCGGCGCCGCTGCGGTGCATACCCGCCACCGACTGACTGGTGAACTGGATCGTGGACGTCAAACCCTTCAACTCCGTGTAGATGCGCGCGCCGGTCTCTTCCTTCTTGTTGCCGCGAATCGGCAGACCGCGGTCCAGCGGGCCTTCGAGCAAGTCGAGATCGACGCCGTAGAACGTTCCGGTCAGCGGCGCGCTCTCATCGTCGCGCAACTTGCGGCGGTAGTGAAACGCGACCGCGTCGAACCCGAATGTCTGCGCGTCGTTTTGCCAGCGGTAACCCAGTCCCTGCCCGAATGATCGGTTCTTGCTGTCGAGCGCCAGGTCCTCGACACGTGTGTCGTACAGGATCGGGAATCCGGACTTCAGCCGCGGATCGGGATTCGGCTGCAGCAGTTCCTTGATCCCGTTGTCGCCCGCGAGCGCGTTCGGATCGCGGATGTAGAGCGGATTGCCGGTCGTGCCGGTGAGGCGCCAGTAAAAATTGCGCCCGACCGAACCGCCGGTCATGACGCCGACGTCCTCGAACCGGTTGAATGAGGTGGCCGCCAGTCCGTAGCTTTCCAGCACCCGGATCGGCTGGCGCTCCATCTTCACGAACTTGCCCATCTGGACGAAAAACGACGTCCGCTCGGGGCGGTCCAGGAACTCCGGCCGCGGTCCGAACTGGATCCACAGCTCATCGGCGTCGATCTTCCGGTCGGCGCTGGTGGGATTGCGGCGGTATTTGTCCAGTGCGTGCAACTGCGTATGCGCGAGGAACCAGTTGCCGTAGCCGAGGTCGAGCTTGAGCTGCGCGACGCTGAGCTCCGTATGCGCACCGGCGTCCACGGTCTCTTCGAAGGCGGTCGTCTGCCCGACCGGTAGCTGAATCGGCGGGAACGGGAACTTGAGCGCGAACTTCTCCTCTTTGCTGTCGCGGTAGTTGGCCCGCAACTCAATCCGCGTCTTGACCGTCCAGTCGCTGCTGGCCTGTCCGTCGCTTGGAGTCTGTCCGAAAAGAGGAAGGGAAGTGAATAGAAAGATAGCCGCCGCGCCGATTCGTCGCATGTGTTCTCCAGTCTTCGTCGCGGGGAGCCGGACGTGTGGATTGTAGCAGGGGACTTCCTGTTTTCCGACGGACAAACCTTCAACCACAGAGACACAAAGGACACGGAGACCTCTGTGCTCTCTGCGCCTCTGTGGTTAACGGTTCTGGATCACCAATCCCGAAAACACATCCGGCACGCGTCGTATCCCGCGTTCATCGCTTCCTGGGCGCTCATGAAGACGACGCGCGTTTCGTCCGCGAGGCGTTTGGCGCTGCCGCAGCTTGCGCGGTGAAAGCGCTTGGTCTTGCCGCTGGCGCTGGCGATCAGGATCTCGGCTTTCGAGGAGATCGCTTCGATGTTGAATGCGATCTCGTCGGCGGCGGAGGCGATGTCGTCGATGACCAGATCGGTGACGGCGTCGTCGACGATGCGCGCGACGTCGATCGCTTGCAGACCATGCGACGTTGCCTGAGCCGGCGCCGCGCGATGATCGATCTGCTGCACCACTTGATGAACAAGAAGCTCGGCGGCGTCGATGCGAAGCGGAACCAGTTGCAAAGTCGGGATCTCTTCCTCCACGAACACGAACTTCGCGTCACGCCACCCACAGAGCTCGGCGATCTCCTCCTCCGCTTTGCTGCGCATGGCATCGTGAAGCTGGTTCTCTGTCAGTGCGCCGAGGATCACCAGGATGCGGCCGAGGGCGAGGCGCGTCTCGCCCTGGATCTCCAGCGCTTTCTGCCTCTGCTCCTCGGAGATCAATCCGCTGCCGATGAGGCGCTGCGCCAGAAAGCGCGAGGGATCGTTCGAGGAGCAGGAGATGATCTTTCCCTTGTCGACGAACAGCTCTTTCTCGCGCGGACCACTGGCCACGACGAGCCGGCCGGTGCGCTCGTGCGAGATGTGCTTGACGAGCAGCTCCGCGGGATTCCCGTCGCCGAGCGATTTCCACTTGCGCGGCGGCGGCATCGACGTCGATACGATCTCCGACTCCGCGGGCGCCGGCGGCAGGACGACGGTTCGCGCGGCACGCTCGTGGATCGCGCGGAGCTCTTCCTCCGCGCGTTTCCGCCGCTCCAGCTCCTTGCGAAGCGCGTCGGTCATGATCTTGAGCTCGTCCATCGTCTGCTCGCCTGTGAGGCGCAACTCTTCGACAGCCGAGCGAAGCGAATCCTCGGTGCGCTCGCGTTTGCGAAGCTCCGCCTGCATCGACTCCACGCTCTGCTTCAACGCAGCCGTCTTCGGTTCCGGGCGCTCCGGCGTTCGGATCACTTCGACGAAGCCTTTGACGCTGCCGGCGATGCGCACCGCGGTGATGCTGGTGCGGACCCAGACCTCGCTCCCATCCTTGCGCACGCGCCAGTCTTCGAGGTCGAGGCTGCCTGACGCGGCAGCGTTGAGTTGCTGGGTGGAGACGCCGGCCCACCCTTCATTGTCGCGATAAAGCATCCGCCTCGGGCGGCCGATGATCTCGTCGCGCTTGTATCCGAGAATGCGCTCCGCACCAGCATTCCAGCCGGCGATGAGCCCCTTGTCATCGGTGCGAATGATGGCAATGTCGGGGAGCCGGTCGATGACCGCGAGAAGAAGCTCGGCGTTATGCGACGCTGTGCGGGCATGGACCGGAGTCTCCACATGTCCCTGCTCCGGTGCCGCGCGCGAGCGATGATCGACGATGTAAATGAGGAAGGGAGCGTCGTCGCTTCCGGAGATGGCGCAGAGCACCTCCAGCTCGCGATGTCGTCCCTTCTTCCCCATGATCCGTTTCTCTATGCGATAGGCCGGCACTTCGCCGGCGAGCAGCCGCCGCATCAGACGCTCCTCGCTTCGCGCGTCGTCGGGGTGCGTGAGCTCGGCAAACGTCATGCGCGCCAGTTCGTCGCGCGTGTAGCCGATCAGCTCGCAGAATCGCTCGTTGGTTTCCAGCCACGTGCCGTGCATCGAGGCGAGTGCGATTCCGACCGGCGCATGGTCGAACGCGCCGCGCAGACGCGACTCCCGCGTCTTCGAGGCCGCGGCCGAAGGCAGCGGTTGCCCAGGTTTGCGCACGAGCGAGATGACTCGATCGACCGTCGGGAGCTTGACCATGTTGAATTAAGGGAGTCGGGAAAGGGTAGCACTTTGTGAAGGGAGTCGGTTGTCGGGAGTCGGGGGTCGGAGAAAGATCCGCATGAACCGCCGGCTGTCCGCGCTTCCCTTCGCGTCTTCGCGTCTTCGCGTGACCGGTTTTCCTGGAAGCACCTACCCAAAGTACTGCTTGATCGCCGCCTCGATTCGCCCACGCGGCACGGCGCCGACGACGCGGCCGGCTTCCACGCCATCCTTGAAAAAGACCAGCAGCGGAATGCTCATCGCCCGGTACTGCGACGCTGCCTGAGGATTCTGGTCGACATTGAGCTTGGCAAAGCGCACGTCACTTCGCGACGCGGCGAGCTCCTCGATGATCGGAGCGATCATCCGGCACGGCCCGCACCAGGCAGCCCAGAAGTCGACGACGTATGCGCCGTGACGAATCGTCTCGGCGAGATTCGCGTCAGTGACATCGACGGGATGACCGTCCGATCCGGCTGTCAGAGGCGCCTTGCACCTTCCGCAAACAGCCTTCCGTCCACTCCCGACCGGAGGAACCCGATTGGCCTGACCACAACTTGCACAACGAACGATCTCGTCCATGAGAACGTGTATTGCGAAAGGTGGGCCGCTCTACGCGGGAGTCGGGAGTCGGGGGTCGGGAGTCGGAGAAGAAGCAGGACGTTGCGCGATTCTCCGACCCCCGACTCCCGACACCCCACTCCCCCACCCCGTGGTGTAATCCCACTCGTGATCCGAACCGCTACACGTGACGACTTGCCGCGCATAGTAAAGCTGCTGGCGCGGGCGAACGACGCGCCCTACGACCTTGCCCGCGTCGCCGAGGAGAAGTGCTTTGGTGCCGGTGTTGGTGGGGAACCCGAGGTGCGCGTCGCTGATGATTTTGCAGGCATCAGCGTGACCTGCGGGACGTACCTTCGCATCCTGGCGGTCGATCGCGCGCGCCGAGGACGGGGGGTGGGGAGCGCGCTGCTGCGTGAAGCGCGGGAGCGCGGACGTGCACAAATCGTCGCCGCGGAAGCGGGCAACTACTTCACGCCCGGCATCGCGGCCACCGACGAGCCGGCGATCGATTTCTTCGTCAAGCGCGGATACCGCGAGATCGCGTCGACGCAGAATCTGGTGGCAGCCGTCGAAAGTGGGACGCCGGCGGTGGGAGTGGTTCGCGCTACAGCGGCCAGGCGCGAACACATTCTCCATTTCATCGAAAAAGAATTCGGGCGCATCTGGCGATTCGAGGCCGGACGTGCGTTCGAGAACGATCCGCCCACTCTTTTCTATGTCGAAGTGGACGGCGAGATTGCCGGCTTCGCCGCGCACGATGCGAACAATCGCGGACTCGGATTCTTCGGCCCAACCGGCGTTGCCCGCGCCCACCGCGGACGCGGCCTCGGCGCGCGCCTGCTCCACGCCTCGCTCGCCGACCTGCACCGCCTCGGTTACCAGAGCGCCGTGATTCCCTGGACCGACGCGATCGAGTTCTATCGCAAAGCGTGCGGGGCAACCGTGGCGGAGCGGTTTGTGACGCTCGGAGTGTGAGCGGGGGTCGGGAGTCGGGAGTCGGGAGTCGGAGCAGAAGCCGCAACTGCCCGTCGACCTGGATGTTTTATCGGGAGATGAAGGCAAAGACCGCGGTCAACTCCGACCCCCGACCCCCGAAAACCGACCGCCGTTCAGAACGCCTGCGATGTCGAGATCGACCAGACGGGACCGCGGCGGCTGAGTGGACTGGCGTTGAACGCGTAAGCCCAATCGATCCGGATCAGCGCGTCGAGGCGGGAGATGCCGAGGCGCAATCCGGCTCCGGCATCGCTCTTCATTCCTCGGAATGGACCATCAACCGCTTGCCCGGAATCGGCGAACACCGCCACACCGGGGCCGATGAGCTGCAGCAACTCGCGCCCGAGAAAAATGCGATGCTCCGCATTCACGATCAGGCGCCTGCTTCCTTCGAAGGCGAAGTCAGGATAGGCGCGAAGGCCGTTCTGACCGTCGGCAAGAAACTGCACGTCGCGATCGAGCTGCCAGCCCAGATCGAGGTGAGCTCGCGTGACGAAAGCCTGCGGGTAGCGCGTCTGAAAGCGGACTACTGAGCGACCCTCGAGCGCGATCGTCGTGTTGCGGTCGCGGGGCGCGCGCGTGGACGCAGTGATCTGACCGATGACGAACGCGTGCTCGCTGAATGCGTAGCCCGATCCGGCGGCAGCGCGAAGCCGGAAGGTCAAGGGACGATCGCTCGATTGCGAAGGCGAGATCGCCGCGCGAATCGTCGCGTAGAGGCCGAGGTTGAAATCCTGCTCGCGGATGTCGCGGTCGACGTAATCGAGTTTGACGAAGCGGAATCCAGTTCTCTCGTAGCCGGCTTCGACGAAGCGGAAATGACGTGCACGCGGAATGACGTCGCCCGGACGCTCCGGCAACGCCGCGAACGAATCATCGAGCAGGTCGATCGCAGCGACGATGCTCGAAGACCCTTCCCGATCGGCGTGCAGCACCTTCGAGCGGGACAGCGCAAGCTCGCGATGCTCGTGCCGGAACCGCGCCGCCACTTCCCCGAGCGCGAAGATCCGTTCGTTGCGCTGCAGTTGATCGAAGAGAGCACTCGCGGTCCGGGGCGTTCGGTAGGAGTACAGCGGCCGGTCGATCGCCACCTTCTCTTCGCTGCCATCCGAGTTCTTCGCGTAGAGCGTGTCGAGGTTCCAATACGGTCCGAAGAGCGCCGGATCGGTCAGCTCGACCGACGTCCCGCTCCGTTCGATGCCGTGCTCCGTATGCAGATCGAGCGAACTGCCTGATCCGAAGAGATCCTTCTGCGTGACGTCGGCCGAATACGCGGCGATCCCTCCCTCATTCGAAAAGTCCGCGTTGATGGCCGTCGTCAGCGCATCGTGAGTGACCACCGTAACGTCGACGACGCCGTCATGCGGCGCCGATGCGGTGACCGAAGCGCTCTCCAGAAAGTCGAACAGCCGCAATGCGCGCTCCGTCTCCTCGATCAATGCAGGATCGTATGGATCCCCTTCGCGGAAGAGCAGAAACCGGCGCAGCAGGGCGGCTCGCGTCTGCACGTGAAGCATGTTCATGAGCCCGTAAAACCGCCCATGCGCCTCCTCGGCGCCACTGAAGACAGGCACGGCGTCGATGGTGATGCGCCCGACGCGCAACGGCTCCGCGGCCTGCGCGCTCACCGCGGCGAGAACGAAAAGCGCAAGCCATCGGATCACGGGCGCTAAGTATCAGCCCAAACATGACGCGACGGTGAAGCTGGGGACAGGCCGCAAATCCTCATCACCGCCACAAAAAAAACCCGGGCGCGAGGCCCGGGCTTTCGTCGACCGTGAACGAGGCTTACTACGAGTTAGTGATGACGACCGCCGTGACCACCGAAGTGGCCTCCGCGGAATCCGCCGCCGTAGAACCCGCCGAAGCCGAAGCCGAGGTAGAGGCTCGGGCGGTACCAGAACGGATCGTAGTAATAGTAAGGATCGTAGTAGGACGGCGCGACGACGACACGCGGCGACACGTACGCGCGGTCGCGGTAGTTGCTGCCGCGTCCGGAGTTATCGACCACTTCCTTGATGACCGCCTTCGGCACGTTCGCTTCCGTCATGGCGATGACGTCATCGCCGGTAACGACGATCCGAATGTCCGTCTTGTCGACATAGTTGAGCATGGCGTCCTCACTGACACCGGCCCGAGTCATACGGATGACCTCGTCGACGACGTTCCGCTGCACGGCGAAGAGCGGCGCGGCCACGATCACGAGAAAGAGCGCGGCGACTGCGTGGATGATGTGTTTCTTCATGGGTTTCTCCCTTAGATAGGTTACAAAGCTAACGGGTAGTTATGCGACGCCTGAGCCAGCCGGCAGGCTCATTCCTGTGAGAGAAGCAAAGTGTAACAAGGGGAACCGACCTCCTCGATCGAGGACGGAGCGTCCGCGAAAATGGGCAAGCGTGCCGCAACGGAAATCGCATAATCTCTCACGATGCTCAAACGTTTATTTGCGGTGACGATCCAGCTTGCGGCGACCGCCTCCGCGCTCGCTCAATGGTCCCAGTTCGGCGCCAACCAGCGGCACACCGGAAACAGCTCGGTCGTCGGACAGCCGCTTGTTCGCACGCTCGCGGACGTGGTGCACGACCCCCTCGTGCCTGATGAGATCGATCAGGGATCGGGCGACCTCTTCGTTCACTACGCCGTGCCGCTCATCGACGGCGACGACGTCTTCATGTCGTTCAAAGAATTGATCTTTATCGGACCGTTTCAAGGGATCCCCAGGTGGAGCGTGCATCGTCTGCATTGGGAGAACGGTCAGCTCGTCGAGAAGTGGGTGCAGCCAAGCGACTGGTATCCGATTCCGGACGGGGCGGGAATCTGGGAGCCGGCCATGCAGCCGGTCATCGCCAACGATTTCATCTACGTTCCGGCCGCGGGCGGGACGCTCCTGCAACTCAACCGGACTACTGGCGAGATCATCCGCCGCATCAATCCCTTCGGATCGATCGATCCCTTGACGTTCGTCTCCGGTCCACCGACCGCGGATTCCTCGGGGAACATTATCTATGGCGCCTTCCGGCTGCAGCAGGACGCCCCGTGGTTCGGCGACATCCTCGGCTCCTGGCTCGTTAGGGTGACGCCGGCTGGCACCCCCACCATCGTGCCGTTCGCGCCGCTCGTGACCAACGCTCCGGCGCCGGACGCCGCTTGCACCTGGGAGTTTTCTTTCGGCGGTCCGCTGCATCCTCCATCCCCGGACGCAGTCGCGCCCACGAGAACCTGCGGCGGGCAGCGGCCGGGGATCAACGTCGCGCCGGCGGTCGCATCCGACGGGACGATCTACATCGTCAGCCGCGCGCACTTCAACGATCGATGGGGCTTTCTCGTGGCGGTCAATCCCGACCTCACACCGAAATGGAGCCAGTCGTTACGCGAACGCCTTCACGACGGCTGCGGCGTACTGCTCCCGCCCGCAAACTGCAGCGCGGGCGCGCATGCCGGAGTCGATCCCGATGACAATCTGCCGGGGTCGGGCCGCGTCCTGGACATCTCGACCGCCTCGCCGGTCGTTCTCCCCGACGGATCCATTGTCTACGGCTCATACACCCGCTACAACGACCGGAACGGCCACCTGATGCATTTCTCCGCGAACGGCGCGTACCTCGGCGCCTATCCATTCGGCTGGGACACGACGCCGGCGGTCTGGCAGCACGACGGCACCTACTCGCTGGTGACGAAGCAGAACTTCTACGGCGATCCTCTGCTGCGGACGGATCTGGGCCATTTCATGATCCAGCTCAACCCGCAGTTGCAGGTGGAGTGGCAATTCAAGAATCCATCGCGGTCGGTCTGCCGGGGCGGTACTTGCGCCGACGAGAAGTTCGGTTTCGAGTGGTGCGTCAACGCCACGGCCATCGATGCGCAGGGCACCGTTTACGCAAACGGCGAAGATGGAATCCTTTACGCGATCGCCCAGGGCGGCATCGTCCTCGACCGCTTCTCCCTCTCCGCACCGCTCGGCGCCGCCTATACGCCCCTTGCCATCGACGCGCAGGGACGCATCTACGCACAATCCGGCGGCCACCTGTTCGCCGTGGGTGGCGTGCCTGCGCGGAAGCGGGCGGTGCGTTAGGCCGGCAACGAACCACAGAGAGACCGAGGACACAGAGAGCCGTCTCTGCGTCCTTAGCGTCTCTGTGCGTGGCGGACTTCCGAAGAATAGGCCGCAACTCCGGGCTGTTGGCCAAAAAACGGTCCAAGTCTGCAACTTTCCCGTCGCGAATCCGTTGACATCACGCAGTCCAATCACCAGGGCTGATGCCCGTCTGGAGTTGAAAGTCACATGAGCGCTGTCCTATCGTCACTCAGCAAGCCGAAGCCGAAACGCTCGCGCAAGAAGCTCTACTGGATCATCGGCATCATTCTCGTCATCGCCATCGCCGGCGTGGCCGTGGCAATGTCGAAAAAGCGCGAGAAGCCGATCCTCGTCACCACCGACAAGGCGTTCCGGAAAACGATCACGCAGCTCGTTACGGCAACCGGCAAGATCCAGCCGGAGATCGAAGTGAAAATCTCGCCCGAGGTCTCGGGAGAGATCATCGCGCTGCCGGTCAAGGAAGGGCAGATCGTGCACAAAGGCGACCTTCTGCTGCGCATCAAGCCCGACACGTACCGCGCGCAGGTCGAAGAGCAACAGGCGGCGCTGAGCAGCGCCCGCGCCGCGAGCGCGACGCAGAAAGCGCAGCTCGCGAAAGCGCAGGCCGACTATCAGCGGTCGCAGCATCTTTTCGAAGCGCGGCTGATCCCCGAGTCCGACCGGAAGGCTGCGCAGACGAACTATGAGATCGCGCAGTCGGCGCTCAACGCGTCGCAGTTCGATATCCAACGCTCCGAAGGTGCACTCCGCCAGATCAATGAGGCGTTGTCGAAGACGACCATCGTCGCGCCGAGCGACGGCTCCATCAGCTCACTCTCCAGCCGCCTCGGCGAGCGCGTCGTCGGCACCAGTCAGTTCGCAGGCACGGAAGTCATGCGCATCGCCGACCTCACCAGCATGGAGGCGCGCGTCAACGTCAACGAGAACGACATCGTCAACGTGAAGATCGGTGACACGGCGCGCATCAGCGTTGACGCCTATCCCGACCGCAAGATCGCCGGCGTCGTCCGCGAGATCGCCAGCACCGCAACCACGAACAACGCCGGCACGCAGGAGCAGGTGACGAATTTCGAAGTGAAGATCCGCGTCAACGATCCAACCGTGCATCTCCGTCCCGGCATGAGCACGACCGCCGACATCGAGACCGACACGGTGCAGAACGCGATCGTCGTGCCGATCCAGAGCGTCACCGTCCGCACTACGGATAGCAAACTGTCGCCCGAGGAGCGCGAGAAACAGACTTCGCAAAGCGTCTCCAAAGAAGACGACAACAAGGCCGAAGTGAGTAACCAGACGCTCGAGAAGCAGAAGGCGCGCGAGCAGCGCGAGAAGCTCGTGCGCGTCGTCTTCATCAAGAACGGCGACACCGTGCGCCAACAGAAAGTTGAGACCGGAATCGCCGACACGACGTTCATCGAGATCAAGAACGGCATCAAGGTCGGCGACGAAGTCGTCTCCGGCAGCTACACCGCTATCAGCCGCAAGCTGAAGGATGGAGCGAAGGTATCGATTGAGAAGCAGGCGAAGAGTTAATTCGAGATATCAGAGATTAGAGACAAGAGATCAGAGGAAAGCCGCCCCTCGTCTCTGAGCTCTTCTGTCTCTGATCTCTCACAGCATCATCAGAGAATAGGCCATAGATTCATAGACTAGAGACCAGAGAACCCCTTGTCTCTGATCTCTTCTGTCTCTGATCTCTGCTTCACAAACCACGAGGCCACACATGAGCAACCGCCTGATCGACAAACTCCTTTTCCGCGATTTCCGCATCGAGTTGCTGGAGAGTTTCCGGATTGCGTTCAGTCAGATCCGTGCGCACAAGATGCGCTCGATCCTCACGGCCCTCGGCGTGATCATCGGCATCATCGCCGTCACGCTGATGGGATCGGCCATCGGCGGCATCGAGATCGGATTCGAGCGCAGCCTTGCCGTTATCGGCGACGACATCCTCTACGTCGAGAAGTGGCCGTGGCACAACGTCGACGACTGGTGGAACTATCGTAACCGTCGCCGGATCGAGCCGCAGTACGCCGATACTCTGAAGCGACTCATCGCCGCGACGCCGAACTCCAACCTCATCACCGCCGTCCCCACGCTGAACACGAATCGCAGCGTCAAGTACGGCGACAACGAAGTGCAGAACGTCTTCACGCAGGGGACGACCGAAGAGTTTCTCGTGACGTCGACGGCCACGTTCAAAGAGGGGCGTTTCATCACGGCCATCGAGTCCCGCGGCGCGCGTAATGTCTGCGTCCTCGGCTACGACGTGGCCGATGCGCTCTTCCCGAAGCAGTCCGCACTCGAGAAAACGGTGATGATCGGCGGCAGCCCGTTCCGAGTCATCGGCGTCTACGGAAAACAGGGCACCTTCCTGGGTCTCTTCAGCTTCGATACGCAGGTCGTCGTCCCGATGTCCGCATTCATGAAGACTTTCAGCTCGCGCCTCGATACGTCGATCCGCGTCAAGGTCAAAGACAAAGAACATCTGGCCCAGGCGCGCGATGAGCTGACCGGCGACATGCGCCGCGTCCGCGGTCTGCGGCCGGAGCAGAAGGACGACTTCGAGATCAACGCGCAGGAAGGTCTGCGCAGCACGATCGAGCCTGTGAAAGCGGGCATCGCCATCGCCGGCCTGTTTGTCACCAGCCTGGCGCTGTTCGTCGGCGCCATCGGCATCATGAACATTACCTATGTGAGCGTGAAGGAACGGACGCGCGAGATCGGTACGCGCAAAGCCGTCGGCGCGCGGCGGCGAACGATCCTGATGCAGTTCCTCGTCGAGGCCATCTGCATATGCCTGATCGGCGGAGGCGCTGGGTTGGCGCTCTCCTTCCTGATGACCTCCGGCGTCGCGGCAGCTTTCCCATCATTCCCCATGCAGTTCTCGGCCGGACTCGTGATCGTCGGGATGATCGTCTCGACGCTCACCGGCATCCTCTCCGGCTTCGCGCCGGCGTTGTCGGCGTCGCGGTTGGATCCCATTGAAGCGTTGAGGTACGAGTAGTTCACTCACCATGTTCTTCACCGAAATCTTTCGAATGGCTCTGGGTTCGTTGCGGACGAACAAGCTTCGCTCCGCACTGACGATGCTCGGCGTGGCCATCGGCGTCTTTTCCGTCATCGGCGTCATGACGGCGCTCAGCGCCATCCAGGGCTCCATCGAAACGGGCCTCAGCTTCCTCGGCAGCAACATCTTCCAGTTCGCCAAGTACCCGGTCATCAACAACGGGGGAAACGCCGAACAGAAGTACCGGAACCGGAAAGACATCTCGCTCGACAACGCGAATGAGTTCATCCGCCTGATGGGTGGCGAGGCGAACGCCATCGCGCTGAAGGTGTTCGACGGCGGCCGCCCGATCAGCAACGGGCCGGTGACGTTGCAGGGACGCACCGTCGTCGGCACCAACGAGTACTTCCTTACTGCCAACGCGTACGCCATCGCTTACGGCCGCAACATCTCGCCCGACGATGTGGAGCTCGGACGCAACGTGACCGTCGTCGGCGCGAGCATCCAGAAGAAGCTCTTTCCGAGCGAGTCCGCTCTTGGCAAGACGGTCAAGGTCAACTCCAAGCCGTACACGATCATCGGCGTGCTGGATGAGAAAGGCTCTTCGTTCGGAAACAGCCAGGATGACCTCGTGCTCGTGCCGCTCACGAAATTCTTTTCCGACTTCGGCCACGAGAACCGCACCGTCAACATCGCCATCCAGTCGACGTCGCAGGCTACCTACAACGACACGTTCGACAAAGCGGTCGGAGCGATGCGCGCCGCCCGCGGTTTGAAGCTCGGGCAGGACAACGACTTCGAAATTTACTCAAATGACACATTGCTCACGGCCTTCGCACAGGTGGCCGATACGGTGCGCGTCGGCGCTTTTGTCGTCAGCGTCATCGCCCTGCTGGCTGCCGGCATCGGCATCATGAACATCATGCTCGTCAGCGTCACCGAGCGGACGCGTGAGATCGGCGTGCGCAAAGCGATCGGCGCGCGAAAGTTCGACATCATCAAACAGTTCCTCATCGAGGCCGTTCTTCTCTCGGAACTGGGCGGATTGGCCGGAATCGCGGCCGGTGTTCTCGGCGGCAACGGCGTCGCTCTTGCCTTCGACATGAGCATGGTTTTTCCGTGGCTGTGGGCGGCCACCGGCCTTCTCGTTTGCTCGATGATCGGCATCGGTTTCGGCTCTTATCCGGCCTGGAAAGCTGCCTCATTGCACCCGATCGAAGCGCTTCGCTACGAATAACTCATTCCATTTACACACGGCGAAAAGCGGAGCATAATAGTCACTCCGAACCGGAGGATTAAGCATGAAAACTGCGGCCCTTTGCCTGCTGCTGTGTGTTCTCATTTTCGTACCTGCGGCCTACGCTGATTCAATCACTTCGATCGCGCCGTCGGCATTCCTTCAAGGCGACATCGAACAATTCATCGAGATCGATGGTACCGGCCTTGTTGGGGACGTCGATACTCAGGTCGTCCTGTCGGGACCTTTCGGCACGACCACCGTTGCGGGTAGTCCCGGCGCTACCGACGGAACGGTCCTCTTCGTGAGCATCCCTGATTTCGTGCTCTCGGTTCCCGGCACGGTCTCCGTGACGGTCGACGCGATTGACAGCGGCGGCACGCGCGTAATCGGTCCCGGATCTTTCGACGTGATCTCGAATGGATCGACGGAGCCGCCGCTGCTATCGCTTCCGGAGTCCATCACCGCCGAGGCGACCAGCGCTTCCGGAGCGGTGGTCACGTTCACCGTCAGCGCTCAGAGTTTCGCTTCCGGTGATCCACTGCCGGTCACCTGCGATCACAATTCCGGCGATCTCTATCCTGTCGCCATCACCACGGTCCACTGCTCCGCGACCGACGCCTTCGGAACGACATCAGGAACCTTCGAGATCAACGTCAGCGACACGGTGGGGCCGGTCCTGCAGCTTCCGGCAACGATCATCACCAGCAACCCGGTCGTGACGTACACCGTGACCGCGACCGACAATACCGATCCTAATCCCATTGTTTTCTGCACTCCGGCATCGGGCTCGACGTTCCCCGTCGGAACGACGACGGTTCAGTGCACCGCAACCGACTCGCACGCGAACAGCACGCACGGCTCGTTCAAGGTCAGCGTCACGGGCGGAGCCACAGCACCCACGATCTTTGTGCCGAACGACATCACGGCCGAGGCAACCAGCGGAGCCGGAGCAGTCGTTTCGTTCACCGTTACCGCGACCGACAACGCCACGATCCTCTGCAGCCCGGCCTCCGGATCGACCTTCCCGCTCGGGACGACGTCGGTTGCCTGCTCGGCATCGACGGCAGGTGGAACCTCCTCCGACAGCTTCAACGTCACGGTCGTCGATACGACGCCGCCGGTGTTGACGCTCCCCGGTACGATCAACAAGGGCGCCACCAGCCCGGCCGGAGCCGTCGTAACCTTCTCTGCCACCGCCACCGATCTCGTCGATGGAAGCATCACGGTCTTCTGCAATCCGTCTTCCGGCTCCACGTTCGTGATCGGAACGACGGTCGTGCAGTGCACGGCGACGGACAGCAGATTCAACTCCACCAGCGGAAGCTTCCTGGTCATCGTATCGGCCGACGTCACGCCACCGGTGCTCACGCTGCCGGCCAACATCACCGCCGAAGCAACCAGCGCTTCCGGCGCCGTCGTCACCTACACCGCAACGGCCATCGACGACTTCGACGGACCGGTTCCTGTGACGTGCACGCCGGCATCGGGATCGACGTTCCCGCTCGGCACGACGACCGTACAGTGCAGCGCGCAGGACGCGGCCGGCAACGTCGCGCACGGCTCCTTCACGGTCACCGTGCAGGACACCACACCGCCGACGATCGTTTCGATCACAGCATCGCCAAATACCATCTGGCCGCCGAATCATCAGATGGTCGACGTGACGATCACTGTGATTGCGACCGACCTGGTCGATCCAGCGCCGACGTCGCACATCGTCTCGGTGTCGTCGAACGAAGCCGACAATGGCAACGGCGACGGAAATACGACGCAGGACTTCGTGATCACCGGCGCGCTGACGCTGCAGCTCCGCTCCGAGCGCGACGGCGGCAACAATGGCAGCCCCCGCATCTACACGATCACGATCGCGACCAGCGACTTCAGTGGCAACACGACGCAAGGTACCGTCACCGTGTCGGTCACTCAGGATCCGCACCTCAATTCTCCAGCGACGCCCACCGCCCCCTCGCGCAATCACGCGGCGAGGCCATAGCCCTTTTTGACGCAGCGCGGCCGGAGCAATCCGGCCGCGCTGTTCAGCAGTTGTTGTCACGCCGCCTTGCGCGGCGTTTTTCATTTGAGGCGACATCTTGAGGGTCAGGTCTAAAGTCTAAAGTGCCGAAGACGATCGTCGTTAAAGCGATCAGGCGTCTTCGGCACTTTAGATTCTTGGCGGTGAGAATCTGAGTGATTGGCGACGTCTTGAGGGTCAGGTCTAAAGTCTAAAGTGCCGAGGACGATCGTCGTTAAAGGCGATCAGGTGTCCCCGGCACTTTAGACTTTAGACCTGACCCTTAGAACGCCCGCTTGTACGTAAAGAAGAACGATCGCGGCACGCAATTCCGGATCGGCGGTGCGAAACGGGCGCCCCGGATCTCGCGCTCGGCCAGCGCAGCGAGGGAAGCGTCGCGCGTGTCGTTCGAGACGACTCGCGTCGACGTCACGATGCCGCGCGCGTCGACCGTCGCTTCGACCACGACCATCCCGTGCGGACCCAGTTCGGCAAACGACGGCTTCGGCGCATTGACGAACGAGTAGGCGCTGTCCGATGGGCATCCATCGCGTTTTGGCCGCGCTGATTCCCCATCCCGGACCACGAGCTGCGCCGACACCCAGCCAGTCGTGCCGTCGTGCAGCCGGACGTGCAGCCAGTCGCCCGATTCGGCGATCAGCGTCAGGCGCTCGCCGCGCCGCACATGCCCGACGATTGCCGCGGTCACCGAGGCATCGTCGCGCACGTTGAGCGTGCTGACGTTAACGCGCACCGTCCCGGCTGCAGCCTGTTCCGAAGTCGCCGCCGCCTGCGCGGGTGCCGGCGGAGCCGGCTCCGGTGAAGGCGCAGGTGCCGGCGCGGGGGTATTGCCACCACAAGACGCAAGCAGCAGCAGGCACACCGCTGCGATCGGCCGGCGCCTCACGATGCCAGCCGTCTCACGAGCACATTCATGCGCGCGGATTGTAGGGCAATGCGGCCGGGCGCGCCGCGATCGGTGCACCAGCTAATTATGGAAGATTCTCCCTCTCGAGGTTGGAGACGCTCCGTTTCGAATCCGAGGCGCCCCGTTTGACATTAGCCGCGCCTCGTTTGACATTAGCGGCGCTCCGTTCGACATTAGCCGCGCCTCGTTTGACATTAACCGCGCCTCGTTTGACATTAGCGGCGCCCCGTTTGACATTAGCGGCGCCCCGTTTGACATTAGCGGCGCCCCGTTTGACATTAGCCGCGCTCCGTTTGACATTAGCCGCGCTCCGTTTGACATTAGCCGCGCCCCGTTTGACATTAGCCGCGCTCCGTTTGACATTAGCCGCGCTCCGTTCGACATTAGCCGCGTCCCGTTTGACATTAGCCGCGCTCCGTTTGACATTAGCCGCGCTCCGTTCGACATTAGCCGCGCTCCGTTCGACATTAGCCGCGCTTCGTTCGATCACGATGCTCTGTCGATACCGAACCAGGCGCCTTCAATATCAAGACTGAAGGCTCGAATATCAACCAAAGCTTTCGGATCCGCGGATCGATGCAGATTGAAGAGTCCTCATCTGCGTCTCATCTGCGTCATCTGCGTCATCTGCGGATAAGCCTTTGGAGACTACGAGCGAATGACGTCGACACCTTTCATGTACGGCGCCAGCGCAGAAGGTACCCGCACCGAACCATCCTCATTCTGGTAATTCTCGAGGATCGCGACCAGCGTGCGCCCGAGCGGCAAGCCCGAACCGTTGAGGGTGTGAACGAAGGCGGTCTTCTTGTCGGCGGTGCGGTACTTGATGTTCGCGCGGCGCGCCTGGAAGTCGGCGAAGTTCGAGCAGGAGCTGATCTCGCGGTACGTCGCCTGGCCGGGCAGCCACACTTCGAGGTCGTACGTTTTCGCGGCGGTGAAGCTCATGTCGCCGGTCGAGAGGGTCATCACGCGATAGTGCAGCCCGAGGGCCTGCAGCAGCGCCTCGGCATCCGCGGTCAGCTTCTCGTGCTCCGCCCAGGACGTCTCGGGAGTCGTGAACTTCACGATCTCGACTTTCTCGAATTGATGCTGCCGAATGAGCCCGCGCGTGTCTTTGCCATGCGACCCGGCCTCGCTGCGGAAGCAGGGTGAGTAGGCCGTGTACATGCGCGGCAGGGTCGCTCCATCCAGGATCTCGTCGCGGTGCAGGTTCGTCACCGGCACCTCGGCCGTCGGGATCAGGTAGTAGTCACGGTCGGTGAGCTTGAAGAGATCCTCCTCGAACTTCGGCAACTGGCCGGTGCCGAGGAGGGAGTCGGCGTTGACCATGAAGGGGGGGACGACTTCGACGTAGCCCTGCTGCTCGTGGACGTCGAGCATGAAGTTCATCAGCGCGCGATTCAGCTTTGCGCCGGCACCGGAGAGGATCGAGAAACGCGCCCCGGTGATCTTCGTGGCGCGGTCGAAGTCGAGGATGCCGAGGGCTTCGCCGATATCCCAATGCGCTTTCGGCGTGAACGCGAAGGAGGGTTTCTCGCCCCAGATGCGCTCGACGCGGTTGTGCGTTTCGTCTGGACCGACCGGGACGGATTCGTGCGGAACGTTGGGGAAATAGAGCTCGATGTTGCGGAGGTCCCTTTCGATGCCGGCGAGGCGCTCATCGAGCTGCTTGATCTCGTCGCCGGCGCGCTTCATCGCCGCGATCTGTTCCGTCGCGTCCTGCTTGTTCTTCTTGAGGTTGGCGATCTCCTGGGTCGCGGCATTGCGCTGCGCCTTGAGCGCTTCGACCTGCGCGATGGAGCGCCGGCGCTCGGCTTCGAGCTCGAGGAAGCGCTCGATGTCGACGGTGGCGCCACGGTTCTTCAGCGCGGTTCGGTAGTCGTCTGTGTGGTCGCGGAGGTATTCACGGGAAAGCATGGCGCGCGATTCTAGCAGCGCGGAAAATCATTCGGGGCAATGCTCTAGCGCACCGTCGCCAGAAACTCGTCGAGGATGCGGTTGAACTCGTCGGGCTTGTCCATCATCAGCCAGTGGCTCACGCCTTCCATTTCGCGCGACGGGACCTCGGGGAACTGCGAGTGGAACGATGATGGATTCTTTGCCAGCGATGCGTTGATGATCGCCAAGCGCGGGCCTTTGAATGCGCGGACGTCGGCGCCGACGTCGTGCGCGGCAAGACCGACGAGCGCGCCGGCCAGGGCATCGACCGGCGTCTCATGGACGGAGGCGAGGACGGCGTCGCGAACGGGATCGCTGGCGTTGACGAGAATCGGCGCGAACCACGCCTTCACGACGGCGTCCTTGTTCTTGCGCAGTGCGGCGATGAACTTCTCGCCCGCTTCCTTCGGCATCGTCACGTTGCCGGCGGAGTCGGCGTAGATCACGGCGGCGACGCGATCGGTATGCGCGGCAGCGTACGCAGCCACCACTCCCCCACCATAGCTATGGCCGACGATGATGAACCGCCGGAGGTGAAGCGCATCGGCCACTGCGGCGACATCAGACGCCATCGCATCGATCGAGTAATCGCCATTCGCAGGCACGGCCGACTTGCCCATCCCGCGGAGATCGAGCGCGACTGCGCGGCGCGACTGGCGCACGTGATCGAGCTGCGCCTGCCACTGGGTGAGGTTCGCGCCGTTCCCGTGAACGAACAGGACCGGGAGCGCCGCTTGGAGTCCCGGTCCGCGGGCGCCATCGCTGATGTGAATCGATCCCGCCGGTCCGGCGATGAACAACTCCTTCGGGCGCACGTGTACGCACGCGACAGCGAGCAGAGACACGAGACCGAGGATGACGGCCGGCTTGCGCATCGCCGCCGAGAATACCAGCGCGAGCGTCATACAATCGGTGACATGACGGCGAAGAAACGAATTCTTTTTCTCTGCACGGGAAACGCGGCGCGGAGTCAGATGGCCGAGGGGCTGGCGAGGGCGTTTCACGGCGAGGTGATCGAGGTGGTGTCGGCCGGATCGCGGCCCGCGGGATGGGTTCATCCGCTGGCGATCGGCGCGTTGGCGGAAATCGGAATCGATATCCGCGATGCAGAGTCGAAATCGGCGGAGGAGTTTCTCGATCAACCCTTCGACGTCGTCGTCACCGTCTGCGACTCCGCCGCGCAGGACTGCCCGCTATGGCCTGGCGCAAAACGAATCGAGCACTGGCCGATCGAAGACCCGACGTGGGGCGAGGGCAGCGGCGCTGCAAGATTCGCGGCGACGCGCGATGATTTGAAAGTGCGGATCGAAGAGTTGGTGGCGACGTTGGGATGAGGTTGGGTCTGCGCGCGGTGCAAAGACTTTCTCACGCGAAGACGCGAAGACACGAAGGAGAATCCAATCCTTGAACCTTCGTGTCTTCGCGTCTTCGCGTGAGAAATGGCGGCGAGATCTTCACTGCAGCTTCACCCGCCCCCCGAACCCTTCCTCGTAGCCGTGAAAGTATTGGAGTGATGGTTCGGGGTGCTGCCAGCAGTAGTAGCCGCTGCCGCAATCGAAGTCGATGAGCCAGAGGCCTTTCACTTCGATGCCGAGCTCGATGATGGCGCCGGCCCATTCGGTGATGATCTGTTCGGATTCGGTGGCTGCCGACTCGGTTTCCGGGAGCGACTCGACTGCTAATACGGCATCCGCGGTAATCCGCCTCGCTTGGGGAAGCAACGCGGCCGCCTCCTCGTACGTGAAGGTCTTCCGGTCGTTCAGCGCTGGACTTCGTCGAGCCATTTGTCGAATTTCTCCTTGATCTTCTTCGCTTCCTCGGCGTGATTCGAACGGCGCAGGTCGTCCTCGATCTTCCCGACCTGCTTGCGAACGCGGTCGACATGATGATCGAGCGCATCGGCACCTTCTGCTTTCCACTCCGGAACCTTCGACTTCAGCTCCGCCAGTTCATCGTCGATATGCTTCTGATCGAGCTTGTCGATCTCGTCGTCGGCAGCTTTCTTGATCTTCGCAATGAGTGGCTGCACGGCAGCGCCATGTTTCGCCAACCAGGCACTCACGCCATCGGTTCGCGCGCGCAGCACGGCACCGTCGGCGATCGGAGAACCGACCGCGAACGTGTTCGTGACTACGACCTGGTGTCCGTGGATTGCGAAGAGCGAATCGCTGACGACATCGCGGCGATGGTCGCGGTCGATCGCGATCGATACGGCATCCGTGTCATCGAGATGCGTGATCTTGCGGACGACGCCGATCGTCTTTCCGTCCGAGACGACCGGATCGCCCTGGCGCAATGCCCCGGCGCGATCGAAAACGACCGTGGCCCTGACCTCGCCGCGATGGACCAGCGCTCTGGCGCCGAACCACACCGCAGCGACGATGACCACCAATACCAGCAGTTTTCGCATCATCGTTGCCATGTGAACTCGCGATTGACGATTCGCATTCTGCATTCGAAGTTTTTTGTGCTAAAAAACGCCCTGCATTCCCCGACTCCTGTGCGGGGAACCCAGGAGGAGATACCGATGTCGGTAGAGGATCGCGTCAAATCAATCATCGTCGAGCAACTCGGCGTCGATGCCGACGAAGTGAACCCGGAAGCGTCGTTTGTCGAGGACCTTGGAGCGGACTCGCTCGATACCGTCGAGCTGATCATGGCGTTCGAGGAGGAGTTCGGCGTCGAGATCTCCGACGACGAGGCCGAGAAGATCAAGAAGGTCAAGGACGCCGTCGAGTACATCGACAAGCGCGCCAAAGCTTCGTAGCCCTATCCCGGCACGGGCCTGCCCGGCCCGTGCCATTCCGGGAATGATCCACGGATCTCCCGTGTCCCTACCCTTGCAGATTCACGAATACGCATGAGCAAACGCCGCGTCGTCGTCACCGGAATTGGAATGATCTCGCCCCTCGGCGTCGGCAATGAGCCGACGTGGAACGGGCTCGTGGAAGGGCGCTCCGGCATCGGCCGGATCACGAAGTTTGATGTGAGCGCGTTCACCTGCCAGATCGCGGGCGAGGTCCGCGGCTTCGATCCCGAGCAGTGGATGGAAAAGAAGGAGGTCAAGAAGTCCGACACCTTCATCCATTACGCGATGGCCGCAGCCGAGATGGCCGTGAAGGACGCCTCGCTCGACTTCCCGAACTGCAACGGCGAGCGCTTCGGCGTGATCGTCGGCTCCGGCATCGGCGGCCTTCCTCTGATCGAGGAGATGCACAGCAAGATGCTGGAGCGCGGGCCGAGCCGGATCTCGCCATTCTTCATTCCCGGCCTCATCGTCAACCTCGCCGCGGGCCAGATCTCGATTCGCTACGGATGCCAGGGACCGAGCTCGGCGCCGGCAACGGCATGCGCAACCGGCGCGCACGCCATCGGCGATGCCTTCAAAGTGATCCAGCGCGATGACGCCGACATCATGTTTGCCGGCGGGAGCGAGGCAGTAATCTGCAAGCTCGCGGTTGGCGGTTTCGGTGCGATGCGCGCGCTCTCGCTGCGCAACGATGAACCGGAGCGCGCCTCACGTCCCTGGGATCTGAATCGCGACGGCTTCGTCATCGGCGAAGGCGCCGGCATCCTCGTGCTCGAAGAGATCGAGCACGCGAAGAACCGCGGCGCGACGATCTACTGCGAAATCACCGGCTACGGCATGTCAAGCGACGCGCATCACATCACTTCGCCCGCCGAGGATGGCGGAGGAATGATTCGGGTGATGAGGAGCGCGCTGAAGGATGCGCAGTTGAACCCGTCCGACATCGACTACATCAACGCCCACGGCACATCGACGTCGGTCGGCGACATGACGGAGACGGTTGCCATCAAGGGCGTGTTCGGTGCCGATGCGTACAAAGTCGCGATCAGCTCGACGAAGTCGATGACCGGCCATCTCCTCGGCGCCGCCGGCGGGCTGGAAGCTGCCGTGGCCGCGATGACGATCAAGACCAACATCATCCCGCCGACGATCAACTACGAAACGCCCGATCCGGCCTGCGATCTCGACTACGTTCCCAACACGGCGCGCGAGCAGAAATTGACGCATGTGATGTCGAACTCTTTCGGCTTCGGCGGCACGAACGCGACGCTGATCTTCAGTCGTTTATCCTGAGTTGGTCGCAAAGTCTTTAACCACCGAGACACAGAGGACGCAGAGTTACAGTTCCTCTCTGTGATCTCTGTGCCTCCGTGGTGCATTGATAAACTGACTTGATCGACCACACCTTTACACCCGCCTGGTTCCTTCGCGGACCGCACGCGCAGACGATCTGGGGCCGCATGACCCGCAGGCGCCGGCTCGTGAAGCTCCGGCGCGAGACGCTCACGACGCCCGACGGCGATGAGCTCATCCTTGATCATCTCGACGATCACCTCGACGCGCCGGCTCGCAATGACCGCTTCCGATTCGTGCTGCTGCACGGACTGGAAGGTAGCGCCAACTCGGTCTACATGCAGGGAATGTTGTCGGTCATCGCCCGGCTCGGCTTCGCTGCGACCGCCGTGAATTTCCGCTCCTGCGCGCGCGATCCGAAACGCTTCGGCGGCACCCTCCCCAACCGGCGCCCCCGGCTCTATCACTCGGGCGAGACGACCGACTTCGACTTCGTCGTCCGCACGCTTCGCGCGCGCGAGCCGCACGTTGCTCTCCTCGCGGCCGGCGCCTCCCTCGGCGGCAATGTCCTGCTGAAATGGCTCGGCGAACATCCCGGACAGACCGATGTCATCGCGGCGGCCACGATGTCCGTTCCGTACGACCTCGGCGCCGGCTCACGCCATCTCGAAATCGGATTCCTGCCTCGCTTCTACGTCACACGCTTTCTGGTGACACTCCGGAAGAAAGCGCGACAGATGGCGGCGCACTTCCCCGAGATCCGCAATCGCATCGATCTTGAGGCCGTCGCGCGCGCGAGAACGTTCCGGGAGTTCGACGATGCCGCCAACGGCCCGATTCACGGATTCACCGGCGCCGACGATTACTACAACCGCGCCAGCTCGATCCACTTTCTCAGCGCCATCACGACGCCGACGCTCTGTATCAGCGCCGCCGATGATCCGTTTCTGCCTGCCGAGGTGCTGGAGCGGGCGAAGGCGATCGCGTCGGAGACGGTGGATTTTCGTATCACGACGAACGGCGGGCACACAGGTTTCGTCGCCGGCGCGTGGCCGTGGCAATGCGAATACTGGGCGGAAGAGGTACTGATCCAGTGGCTGGCTGGGCACACCAAATGACGGCGAATACAAACGTGCGACGCGACCTCCTCGTCCGCCTTGCGGCCGCCATCTGGGGCTTCGCAATCGCCATTTCGCTACTGCCGCTCTGGCTCGGGCCGCCGTATCCCGGGCAGTTGCCAGGCTTCGCGAAGATGATCGGGTTCGACGCCCGGGCGCCGATGCGATTCGCGCTCGGGTTGATGTTCATACCGCTGCTCTGGACGCTCGCGCTGCGCCCGCTCCTCGCGCTTCTTAGCCGCGACGACACGCGCGACTGGGCGCGCAACGCCTTCGCATCGGCCAGCGCAGGCATCCTCTGGTTCGTGATCATCGATCGCAATCTGGCTTGGGTACTGATCCTGCCCGCGATCGTCCTCGCGGTATCGACGGCGCTACGAAAGAGCGACGCGCGGTTCTCGCGTCACGATCTGATCCTGCTGCCGGTTCTGGCGACCGTCTATCTGGCGCTGCTCGACTTCGTTCCGCGGTCGGTGGAGCAGCTTTTCGTCATCGCGCTGACGATCGTCTTCCTCGTGCGCATCGCCATCGTCCCGATCCGGCACAAATCCGCGCTGCCACCCGCGTTGTGCTTCGCGCTCGCGCCGCTCGGGCTCGCGTTGCAGTCGAGCTTCAATTCATACGATATTCGGCATTCGCCGTGGGGCCCGCTGATCCTGGCGATCGTCACGCCATTTCTCCTGCGCACATTCGTGAACGACACGACGGCGGTACGGTCGCGGTTTCGCGCCGCGCTTCGCTACGTCATCTATCCGCTGGCTGCGTACGGGTACCTGAGCGCAACCAGCCAGATCGCTGCCGAAGGGATGCCGCGGGCGGATATGTTCGAGGATCAGCAACACCTGATGCCCGCCGCCGAGATGTTGCGCGGCGAGAAACCGTATCGCGACATCATCCCCGCGCATGGCTTCGGACAGGACGCGCTGCTCGACTACGTAGCGCTGCGAACCGGACCGGTGACGCTCGGCCGCGCGCTGAAGGTTCGCGGCGTCGTCTCGGGAACGATTGTCATCGCCCACTACGCGCTCGTCGCCGCGGTTACCGGCTCGCCTGAAGTCGGCCTGGCCTCGACGTTTCTGGCCATGCTCTTCGGCACTGCGGGCGGCTCCTTTCGCATCCTCCCCGCGATCGCTACGCTGGCGTTTGTCGCGTATGCGATTCGCCGCCGCGATCCGCGCTGGCTGGCCGTGGCCGGCGCAGGCGCCGTGATCTGCATCCTCACCAGCCTCGAACAGGGAGCGTACCTGCTGCTCGTTCTCGCCATCACCACTCTGCGCTTTCGCGGCGAACGGATCCGCGCGCTCAAGTTCACGGCGATCGGCGGGGGCGGCGCGGCAATCATCGCCTTCATCGGGATGGGCATTTACGGCATCGCCGTCGATTTCGTCCGCGTGACGATCTTCGAGATCGCCACGCTCGGATCTGCCTACACGCTGACGCCGTACGATGCACCTCCCGCGCTGCAGCGGATCAACAACATCCCCGAAGTGCTCGGCGCGCTGCTCGACAAATCATCGTGGCAGTACGTGATGTGGCCGGTGATGATGCTGCTCGTGGTGCTGGCGCTAACCACAAGAACGACAGCGACGCCGCGACGCCGCGCGCATCGCGAGGCCATCCTGATCGTGGCCATCTTCGGCGTCCTCACCGCAATCTCGTACGCGGAACGGCATCATCTGCTCTGGCAGTTCGTGGCCGCACCGCTGATGACGATTGCGATCTTCCGGCTCTTCCGAAGCCGCATGCCGGCCGTTCGTGTCTTCGCGCCGGCGCTGCTCGTGATCGTGCTGATGATCGCGCAGCCGACTGCCCACATCGCCATCGCAGGATCACTGCGCCACGCCCGCGGTCCGCTCGAGAGCGGCTGGCAGGAGCTCGCGCTCCCGCGCGCACAGGGAGCGCTCTCGAAAGCAACCGACGCCGCGGTGATCGACATCGTCCAACGTTACGTCGCGTCGCACCTGAAGCCGGGCGAGACGTGGTTCGACTTCACGAACCGCGGCAACCTCTACTTCCTCCTCGACCGCGACTGCCCCGTGCGGCAGCTCGAAGTGGCGTTCTACGAAACGGAAGAACGGCAGCGCGAAGTGATCCGCCACATCGAAGAGAACCCGCGTATCCGCTTCGCGCTACTCCCCCCCTACCCCAACGACAACACCGCCGTCGACAACGTCGCCAACCGCGACCGCGCGCCACTGGTCTACGCGTACCTTCAAGAACACTTCACGCCCGATTACGAGGAAGGCGGCGTGATCTTCTGGCGGAGGAAGTAACACCTCAGAACCTTCCACCACTGAGACACAGAGGGCACAGAGAACCCTCTGTGATCTCTGTGTCTCTGTGGTTCAAGTCTTCTTCAGGATCTCGCAGACCTTGCCGCGTTGCGTTAGCATCGGCACATGACTGCTACAGTTGAAACCGCGGCCCGGCAGACACCGCTGCTTGCGCGGTTTGCTTCGTTCGTTGCGGAGCGGCATCCCCTCGCACTCCGGCCGGCCGTCACGGCGTTCGACATGATCGCTGGCAGCAGCGTCGACGAGCGCAACCCCGCCGCATTCGATGCCTTGCGCGATCCACTCCGCCGCATCCTCGGGCAGACTCTTTCCGACTTCCTCTCACCCGACGCCAGCGCCGCGCAGAAGCTCATGGGCGCCGTTCCCGAGTGCACGCCGGGCGTCAGCGTCGGCGAACGCCTTCACTACGCGGTCGCCGAAGTCGTCGATGCCTGCGACGGCTTCCTTCGTCGCGAGGCCATCGCGGCATCGCTCACCGCCGATGAAAAGCGCGAGATTCTCCGCGGCATGATCCTCACGCGCGCCACCGACAACCGCCTCAAACAGTTCTTCACCGGTGGCGAGGTTCGCTACGGCTCTGGCACCTTCCAGGGCAAAGGCTTTCGCTCCCTCGGGCAGGAAGCGATCTACGCGGCGGCAATCCGACTGCGCCGTAGCGACGATTTCGTTTCCGCCGATGGCTGGAAGGGCGACGTCGTTTCCCCGATGATCCGCGACCTCGGCGTCGTCCTGGCAATGCACAACGACCGCTCCACCGTGCGCATGGTGCTCAGCGCACAGATGGCCAAAGCCGGTCCCCCGATGAACGGGAAAGACCTGCACGTCGGCGACTGGTCCCGCGGCATTTTCCCCGCGATGGCCCCCCTCGGCTCACCAGCAGTCACGATCGCAGGAATCGCGTTTGCGATGGGGTGGGAGTCGCAGATCGGGAGTCGGGAGTCGGGAGTCGGGGGTCGGGAGTCGGAGAAAAACCCGCCTGCGAACCCCTCCGACCCCCGACCCCCGACTCCCGACTCCCGCGTAGACCCCCGACACCCGTCTCACGACTCCCGGGTGGCCCTCTCCTTTGTCGGCGAAGGAACCACATCCCTCGGCGAATGGCACGAAGCGATCAACGCCTGCGCTGCGAGGAAGCTGCCGGCGATCTTTTGCGTGCAGAACAACCAGACCGCGATCTCGACGTCGCCGAGCGAACAATCCGCCGTCCGCGTCTTCGCCGACAAAGCCCTCGGCTACGGCATCCCCGCCATCACCATCGACGGCACCGACCCCGATGCGATCGCCGCGGCGTTCACGTGGGCCGTCGAGCGCGCCCGCGCCGGCAACGGCCCAGCGTTGATCGAGCTCGTGGCCATGCGCATGTGCGGTCACGCCCATCACGACGACATGCTCTACCTCGGCAAGGACCCACAGCAATCGTGGAGCTATCCGCCGCTCACCGAGAGCGGCTACGCCGACCACGAGCGGTATGAGTACTGGCGCAGCAAGGATCCGATCCCGTCCTACGCGGCGAAACTTCAGGCCGAGGGAATCATCGGAGCGGGAGATCTCGAACGCTTCCAGCACGAGGCGGAGGCGCTCGTCGAAGCCGAGGCGCGCGCGGTCATCGACGCGCCGTGGCCGGACCCGGAGCTGGCCGGCACCGGCGTGCTCGCAAACGAACCGCGGCGCGTCCACATCGAAGTGCTCGACGAGAGCTGGCGCCAGAACGCGTCGAAGAACATCGGCCTGCCTCCGGTCGAGACAGGACCGCCATTCGATGCGAAAGGGAAGACGTTCCTCGAAGCGGTCATGCTCGGCGTCGGCGATGCGCTGCGCAGCGATCCGCGCACGTTCGTCTATGGCGAAGATGTCGGCGGCAAGTACGGCAACGCCTTCCTCCTCCTCAAACCGCTGGTGAAAGACTTCGGCGACCGGATCGTGAATTCGATTCTTTCCGAGGGGGCGACGCTGGGCGTTTGCACCGGAGCGGCGCTGGCGGGAATGCGGCCGATCGGCGAGATCCAGTTCAACGACTTCGTCGCGAGCGGCTTCAATCAACTCGTCAACAACGCGGCGAAGATCCGCTACCGCTGGGGCGGCTCGGTCCCGATGGTCGTGCGCATGCCGTGGGGCGGTTTGCGTCACGCCGGTCCGTACCACTCACAGAATACGGAAGCGTGGTTCTATCGGACGCCGGGGCTGAAGATCGTCGCACCGTCGACGCCACACGATGCGCGCGCGCTCATGGCCAGCGCCGTCGCCGATCCCGATCCGGTTTTGTACTACGAGCACATCGCGCTGTATCGCGACCCGAGGGTCAAGCAAGCGCTCGCGGATGAACCGCCGTCGCCGCTACCGATCGGCAAAGCTGCGCTGCGCCGCGCCGGCAACGATCTGGCGATCATCTCGTACGGCGCGTACGTGCACATCGGAATGCGCGTCGCGGAAACACTGGCGAAGGATGGGATCGAGTCATCGGTCCTCGATCTCCGCTCGCTCGCACCGCTCGATCGCGACGCCGTTCTCGCCGTCGCGCGCCATTGCAGCCGCGTCCTGATCATCCTCGAAGACACGCGCACCGGCTCGATCGGCGAATCGCTCGCTGCGATCATTCAGGAAGAGGCCTTCGAGTACCTCGACGCCCCTATCCGCATCCTCGGCGCCCTCGACACGCCCGTGCCGTATTCGCCGCCGTTGGAGGATGAGTTCCTGTCGAGCGAGAAAGAGATCGAGCGGGCGGCGCGGTTGTTGGTGGGTTACTGAGGCAGACGCTCGAGCTTGTCTGCGTCGATGAGATCAATAGGTCTGCCGCTGGCGCGCTTATTCGCGATCAGATCCTCACGTCCGATGACATTGTAGGACTTGCCGTCGACGGTCGCTTCAATTCGACGCGCCCACGCAGCGTCGAAATCGACGCCCGAAAGAGCCGTGAGAATGTCGATTCGCTCCGGCTTGACGCCGATCTGGTAAATGAGACCGGATGCCGCCAAGTCATCAACGGTCAGCCCGTGCAAAGGTGCCCCAAAGCGGACGACTGCCGCGTAGGCGCGCTTTGCATTTTCGGGCGTAGGCCGAACCCAGATGTCGAAATCCATCGTCGCACGAACGTAGCCATGTACGCCGACGGCGTGGCCACCGACGATGAGGAATTCAGCGCCGGCTGCGGATAACTCGTGCAACATCTCGACGAAATTCGGGTTTAGCGAAAGTTCCACTATGGAAGCCCCAAGCTTGGCGCGTTACATACCACGTAAGGGCTAGCCGTTCGCCCGGCGTCATCGCGAGGATCTCCTCATCGAACTCTGGCTCCTCGCCCAGCTTGTACTTCCGCACCGTCACGTTGCGTCGCGCCACGTTCCGAATTATATCCCGCGGTAGACCCGCTTGACCCAGTCCGCATCCGCATCATTCAACGCGCTTCCCACTGCTGCCGCGGCATCGACCTGCTTCGGATTGCGCTGGCCGAGGAGGATGGTGGCGGTGGGATTGCCGGCGAGAAGCGCGCCGGTCAGCGCGTGAAGCACCGGCTGACGCTGCTCGGCGAAACGGCGGGGCATCCCGTCGCGGGCGTAGCGCATGCGGACCAGGAATTCGGGATCGCGAAACTCGGGGATGCCGCTGCGGAAGTCGCCTTCGGGAAAATGCTGTGGCTCGTCGTACTTGCCGAGGAGCAGGCCGTGCTTCAACGGGGAAAAGAAGGCGACGCCGAGGTCGTGCTTCTCGACCCATGCCTTGAGGCCGCTCGATTGGTAGTCGTCGTCGATCACGTTGCGATAGGGCTGCACCACATCGGGATCGACGCGGTCGATGAACTTCATGATCTTCCGGCCATCCCAATCCGACAATCCGATGAAGCGGATCTTTCCCTCCTCGCGCAACTGACGCATTGTGGCCAGCGCGTCATCGAAGTACTCATCGTTCGGGCCGAAGTCGCAGTGGTGAAAGTAGTAAAGATCGATGACGTCGGTTTGCAGATTGCGCAGCGAGGCCTCGCATTGCTCCCGCATGTACGACGGCTCGTACCAATGGCCGCCGTCGCGTTTCCGCCAACCAAACTTCGAAGCGAGGAAGATCTCCTTCCGCGGCACCCCCTCCGCGAACACCTCCCCGATCAGCTCCTCGGCGTGCCCGCGGCCGTACGCATCGGCGGTATCCCAATGTGTGATGCCCTGCCGGTGAGCTTCGACCAGCGCGGCCTTGGCCAGGCGATCGTCGTGACCACTCCAGCCGACGGATACGCCATCGGACGTATTTGGACCACCGTGTCCCCACGTACCGAGGCTGATCGACGGAACCTGAACGTTTGTACGGCCAAATCGGAGGGTGCGCATGGCGAGATTGTTTCACGCGAAGACGCGAAGACGCGAAGAAGGCTTCGCCTCGTCTCCTTCGCGTCTTCGCGTGAGATAGAGTCATCGCGAAGATGACCTGCGTTTTCTGCCACGACCCTCGCGACGCCGGCGAGCTGATCTTCGAAGACGAGAAGCTCCTCGTAATCCTGCACAACGACTGGGCCGTCCGCGGCCACGCTATGATCGTCTGGAAAAAGCACGTCGAGAACGTGGCCGACCTGACTCCGGACGAGAACGCGCACTTTGCCGCCGTCCATCATCGCGTCGAGAAGGCGCTGCTCCAGGCGACGCACGCCGATCGCGCCATTCTTCTCAAGCTCGGTATCGTCACGCCGCACCTTCACCTCCACATCTATCCGGTCAGGGCCTCTCTCGACCGCGCGCAGGTGATGGAGATCATCGATGGCAAGACAGTCGATGCGATCAGCGACGAGCAGCGGAAAGCGTTCATCGAGGAGTTGCGGCAGCGGCTCGCTTGACAAACACAGGCCGACTGAATGAGCATTCATTCAGCAATGGCCCGGCAAGCATCCACCATCTCCGCTCCTCCCGAAACCGCGCGCGGCACAACCAAGCGCGAGCGCATCCTCCGCGCCGCAATCGAAGTCTTCGCCCAGAACGGCTACTTCAACGCCAAAGTCTCCGAGATCGCGAAATCGGCCGGCGTCGCCGATGGCACCATCTACCTTTACTTCGATGGCAAAGAGGATCTGCTCGTCACCGTTTTCCGCGAGCACACGCGCAACTACCTGCAGTCGCTGGAGAAGGCACTCGCGCACGTGCGGCGCCCCGAGGAACGGATCCGCATCGCGATCCGCCACCACCTCGAGACCCTCGGGCGCGACCGCCAGCTGGCCATCGTCGCCCAGGTCGAGCTGCGCCACAGCCTCAAGTTCATGAGCCTCCTCTCGCAGCAGGAAGTGGCCGACTATCTCAACATGCTCCGCAAAATGATCGAGCACGGCCAGTCCGACGGCAGCTTCCGACGCACGATCCATCCCCAACTCGGCGCCAAAGCCGTCTTCGGCATCCTCGACGAGATGGTGACGTCATGGATCCTGTCCGAAAAGGACTACGACCTCGCCGCCAGCGCCGACCAGATCGCCGATCTGGTGCTGACCGGTTTGTTGTAGGAGCCTTCACACTACGGATCACATCGGCGTCATTCACCTCAGCCCGCCAGTAGAACCCAGTCGGAGAATACGCGGTCCGGTGCTGCCGTTCAGGCCATACCTGACCAACAACGGAATCTTGATGTGGCGACTCTCAAGGCTACTGCTCGCAGCAGCTCTCCTATCGGCGTCGCACGTTCAAGGACGGGAGACCGCGTCCCTGAGCACACCGAGAACCCTTACTGGTGACGCACCGACAATAACGTCCATTAGTCCCTCGTCCGGTCCGGCCTCGGGCGGGACGGTCGTGACGATCAATGGAACGGACCTTTCCGGCGGAACGACCGTCGCATTCGGTGGCAACCCTGCCACAGGCGTGAGCTGCTCCTCCGCAAGTCAGTGCATCGCTACCAGTCCTTCCGGAAGTGGAATCGTCAACGTCGTGATAACGACCACATCGGGGACGGACGTGAATACGCCCTCCGACGACTTTACGTACCTGACTCCCGTGGTCACATCGATCAGCCCAGCCACCGGTTCGACGACAGGGGGAACGGCCGTCGCGATCACCGGGTCGAACTTCGTGGTTGGCGCGACGACGATGAAATTCGGCGCGAGTGCCGGCACAAACGTGAGTTGTGCTTCGGTCACGAAGTGCACGGCGACCAGCCCGGTCGGGAGTGGCACCGTCAGCGTTCGCGCTACAACGTCTTCGGGCACCAGCGCCGATACTGCCGCCGGCGACTTCACCTACGCGGCTGGTCCCGCCACCACCTGCGCCACCTTTTCGGCGGCGCCTATTGTCGCGGCAGGAACGAATCCGTTCGCGGTGGCCATCGGCGACTTCAACGGCGATGGACTTCGCGACCTCGCTGTCGTCAACAAAACATCGAACAACGTCTCGATTCTGCTCGGCACGGGCCCGGGGACGTTTGCCGCGCCCGCGAACGTCGACGTGGGAACGACACCGTTGTCTGTTGCCGTCAGCGACTTCAACGGAGACGGATGGAGTGACCTCGCCGTTGCGAACCAAGGCTCTGATAACGTCTCGATTCTGCTCGGCACCGGAACCGGGAGCTTTGGACCGGCGACGAACGTTGCAGCGGGAACCTCTCCCACCTCCGTGGCCATAGGCGACTTCAACGGCGATGGGCTGATTGACCTTGCTGTCGCGAACTCCGCCTCGAACAACGTCTCCATTCTGCTCGGCACCGGAACGGGCACGTTTGGAACGGCGACGAACTTTGCAGCCGGAGCGAGTCCGTTCTCCGTGGCCATCGGCGACTTTGACGGTGATGGAAAGAGCGACCTCGCCGTCGCGAACTTTGGCTCTACCAACGTATCGATTCTCCTGGGTACGGGGACAGGCACGTTTGGACCGGCCTTACCGTATGGAGTGGGAACGGATCCGGTCTCGATAGCCATCGGCGATCTCGACGGCGACGGCCGGAGTGACCTCGTAGTCGCAAATGAGAATTCGAACAACATCTCCATTCTGCTCGGCAGCGGAACCGGGACCTTTGGACCGGCGACAAATTTTGCAACGGGAACGAATCCACACTCCGTAGCAATCGGCGACTTCAACGGCGATGGGCGGAGCGATATCGCTGTCGCGAACGAGAGCTCGAACAATGTCTCACTTCTCCTCGGCACGGGAACTGGAGCATTTGGAGCGGCGACAGATTTTGGGACGGGAACGAATCCATACTCCGTGGCCATCGGCGACTTCAACGGCGACGGGCGCAGCGATATCGCGGTCGCGAACAATGGCTCGAACGACGTGTCGATCCTGCTCGGTTCGACGGCGACGGGAACGCTGGCCCTTTCGAGCGCGAGCTATTCGACCGGCGAAGGCGCTGGCACCGTCACGATCACCGTCAACCGCACTGGCGGAACCGACTGCAGCGTAACCGTCCACTACGCCACTGCGAACGGCACCGCCAGCGCTGGTTCCGACTACACCACAACCAGCGGCACGCTCACTTTCGGCCCCGGAGTCACGTCGCAGAGTTTCACGGTTCCGATCGCCGACGACAGCGTCAACGAAGCTAACGAGACGTTCACCGTCACGCTGATCAACCCGGGCGGCGGCGCGTCCCTCGGCGCGCTCGCGTCGGCAACCGTCACCATCATCGACAACGATCCCGCTCCGACCCTGGCCATCAACAGCGTCAGCAAGGCCGAGGGGACGGGAGGAACGACGAACTTCGGTTTTACGGTGACGTTGACAGGTTCGACGGCGCAGACGGTATCGGTGAACTTCGCCACGGCGGACGGAACCGCAACCGCGCCAAGCGACTACACCACGACTAACGGCACGCTCACCTTCTCGCCGGGGACGTCTACGCGGACCATCACCATCCCGGTTGTCGCTGACTCAGTGAGTGAGAACGACGAGCAATTCACCGTCACACTATCCTCGCCAGTCGTCGCAACGATCACCACCGCAACAGGAACGGGGACGATTCAAAACGACGACTTGCCGGTCGTAACGTCGATCAGTCCGAATTCCGGTCCGACGACAGGTGGGACCATCGTGACGATCACCGGATCGAACTTCGTCGTCGGAGCAACGACGGTGAAGTTCGGATCAGCCGCCGGCACGACCGTCAGCTGTGCGTCGGCGATTCAATGCACGGCTACAAGCCCAGCGGGGAGCGGCATGGTCAGCATCAGCATCACAACTTCCTCCGGAACCAGCGCGGACACGGCTGTGGATGACTTCACTTTCAACGCGGGCCCCGCGATCACCTGCGCCAACTTCGACGCAGCGACGACCGCTGCGGTCGGAACGAGTCCAGCCGGAGTGGCCGTCGGCGATTTCAATGGGGATGGGCTGAGCGACCTCGCTGTCGCGAACGAGACTTCGAATAGCGTCTCGATTCTGCTCGGCACCGGGACCGGACTATTTGGAGCAGCGACGAATGTCTCGGTTGGTGCGACCCCATACGCAATAGCGATCGGCGACTTCAACGGCGATGGGCGCAATGACCTCGCGGTCACGACCATCCACTCGGACGGTGTCTTCGTTCTGCTCGGTACTGGCACCGGGACGTTTGGAGTGCCTATCAGATTCCCTGTCGCAGGCTGGCTGCGTGCTTTGGCCGTCGGCGACTTCAACGGCGATGGCCATAGCGACCTCGCCGTCGTGAGCGAGACCGCGAACAGCGTCTCGATTCTGCTCGGCACCGGGACGGGCACGTTTGGAGCAGCTACGACCTATCCAGTCGGACCGAATCCATCTTCGGTGGCCATTGGCGACTTCAACGGCGATGGGCATAGCGACCTCGCCGTCGCAAACATCAGTTCGGACAACGTCTCGGTTCTCCTCGGCACGGGAACGGGAACCTTTGGAGCGTCGACGACCTTTTCGGCAGGCCAGCAGCCACACTCAGTGGCAGTCGGCGACTTTAACAACGATGGGCGAAGCGACCTCGCCGTGGCGAACAGCAATTCGAATAAGGTCTCGGTTCTACTCGGCACTGGAACAGGAACGTTTGGAGCGCCGGTGAGCTACACCGCTGGTTTCACTCCCTACTTCGTGACCGTTGGCGACTTCAACAGCGATGGTTGGAGCGACCTCGCTGTCGCGAACTACAACTCCCACAACGTCTCAATTCTGCTCGGCACTGGGACGGGTACGTTTGGACCCGCAGCGAGTGTTGAAGTCGGATCTTTGCCTGAGTCTGTAGCCATTGGCGATTTCAACGGCGACGGGCGCATTGACTTCGCGGTCGCCAATAACAGCACGACCACTGTCTCGATTCTGCTCAATGCAGGTTGCCCGCCGATTGTGGCCGCGATCAGTCCGCCGCAAGGTCCGTGCGGCGGCGGTACCGTCGTCACCATCACTGGGTCGAATTTCGCCGTCGGCGCAACGTCGGTTGTTTTCGGAGCGAACGCGGCGACGAACGTCACCTGTTCGACCACGTTATGCACGGCGACGAGCCCGCCCGGGAGCGGCGTCGTCAGTGTCCGTGTAACAACTGCTTTGGGGACGAGCGTCGATACAGCCGCGGACGACTTCAAGTACTCCACGCCTGTCGTTTCGTCGATCAGTCCCGCCACGGGTCCGACAGTCGGAGGAAGCGTCGTCACGATTACCGGCTCGAATTTCGCCATTGGAGCGACGACAATCAAATTTGGCGCTGCTGCGGCTACAAACGTGAGCTGTTCGTCAGCAACGCATTGCACGGCGACAAGTCCCGCTGGCAACGGCACTGTCAGCGTCCGCGTCACGGCCTCCTCGGGAACCAGCGCCGACACCACCGCTGACGATTTCACCTACACGGCTGGTCCTATAACAAACTGCTCCAATTTCTCGATCGCTTCGAATTACATGGCGGGAACGAATCCTGAGTCCGTAGCCGTAGGCGACTTCAACGGCGACGGGAGGAGCGACCTCGCGGTTGCGAATCTGACATCGAACGACCTCTCGATTCTCCTCGGCACCGGGGCCGGCACGTTTGCAGCGCCGGCGAACTATGCGCTCGGATCAGGGCGTCCCTCCGCCGTGGCTGTCGGCGACTTCGATGGCGATGGGAAGCCCGACCTCGCCGTCGCGAACTTCGATTCGAACAACGTTTCGATTCTGCTTGGCACGGGGACGGGATCGTTTGGAACGGCAACAACCATAACGGTCGGATCCAGCCCGGCATCCGTAGCCATCGGCGACTTTAACGGCGATGGCCGGGACGACCTCGCTGTCGCATGTCCCAACTCCGGCAATGTCTCCATCCTTCTCGGCAACGGGAACGGGACGTTTGGAGCTGCGACAAACATTCTCGCAGGATTGGTCCCGTACTCCGTAGCAGTGGGCGACTTCAATGGCGATGGTCGAAGCGACCTCGCGGTCGCAAACAACTTCTCGAATAACGTTTCGATCCTGCTGGGCAGCGGAACAGGAACATTCGGACCGGCGACGAACTTTGCGGTGGGAACTGGTCCACAGTCCGTTGCGATCGGCGACTTCAACGGCGATGGGCGGAGCGACCTCGCCGTCGCCAACCAGGGATCGAACAGCGTCTCGGTTCTGCTAGGCACCGGAACGGGGACATTTGGACAAGCGACAAATTACGACGTCGGGGCGGTTCCCACCTCCGTAGTCGTGGGCGATTTCAACGGTGACGGTCAGAGTGACCTCGCCGTCGCGAACCTTACGTCGAGCACCAACGTCTCGACTTTGCTCGGCACAGGCATGGGCACGTTTGGAATCGCGACAGCCTTTGCGCTTGGAACCGGCTCGTCCTCCGTGGTTATCGGCGACTTTAACAGCGACGGGCGGAGCGACCTCGCTCTCGCAAACGTCAATGCCAACAACATCTCGATTCTGCTCAACATCGGCTGTCCGCTGTCCGTGACGTCCATCAGCCCCACTTCCGGTCCGACCGCGGGCGGAACAGTGGTCACGATCCACGGTGCGAACCTGCTCGGGGCCACAGTGACGATCGGCGGAAATCCTGCGGCTGTTAACAACAACACTGGGACGACGGCGACATTCACCGCTCCAGCGCATGCCGCGGGAGCGGTCGACGTCACCGTGACGACGACGAGCGGCTCGGCAACGTTGTCCGGTGGTTACACATACGTCGCCGCACCGACGATCGCCAACATCAGTCCTGACAGCGGCCCCACCACAGGCGCGCAGTCGGTAACGATCACCGGCACGAACCTGACCGGCGCCAGCGTCATGATTGGCGGGAACACCGCGGCGGTCACGAGCACGACCGCAACGACAGCCACGTTCACGACACGCGACCATATCGCAGGCGCTGTTGATGTTCTGGTAACCACAGCGGGCGGCAGTGCGACATCAGTAGCGGGATACACGTACGTTGCCGCCGTCCCACCTGCTCCAGTGGGCGTCGCTGCCAGCGCGATGACAGCGACTTTCGTCCGCGTCTCGTGGAATCAGGTCTTTTCCGCCGACAGTTATCAGGTCTTTAGAAATTCCGGCAGCGGATTCTCTCTGATCGGCACTGCATCCACCCCTGCTTACAACGACTTGGCGGTCCCGCCTGGCGCGGCCTACTTGTACAAAGTGCGCGCAGTCACATCGGGCCTTGTCTCATCAGACAGCAACATCGATCTGGCTACCGCAATCATCTTCACGGACGATCCACTCCTATCCGGAACGACCGTCGTCAAGGCAGTCCACCTGACCGAAATGAGAACGGCCGTCAACGCCGTCCGCGCGCTCGCAAACCTCGGCGCTGCAACGTGGACCGATCCTTCGGCGTCGGGACTACCGATCAAAGCGACCCACGTCGCCGAGCTTCGCACCGCACTCAATGCGGCGCGGAGCACGTTGGTCCTGCCTCCGCAGTCGTATACGCACACCATTTCAGCCGGAACGTCCCCCGTCGCGGCGGCCGACGTCTCGGAAATCCGCAACGGGACGAAGTAGGAAGGGCAGTTCCACCCCCTACCGACACGGTAGTGCGATTCCTGCTCAACCTGCGGTTCGCCGGCGCCTTCGCTCCCACAGCAAGCCGATAGCAACGATCACTACCCACCAGAAGGATAACGCCGCAAGCACGCCGACTGCGTTCGGAACCGGCTTGCCGAGATACTCAAGCCACGACCTGAGGACAAAGCCTATGTAGAAGACGGCGTGGGGGCTGACTCCGAACAGCAGGAGCACGCTGACCACGACCGCCGCTGCGACCGGCGCGAGCACGCACACGAAGATTAGGCGGTAGAAAGGGTTGTCACTTTTAGCCGGGCTCATTAGCGCGTCCCCTCTTGAACGGAATGTTCTCGATTTCCAGAACCTCGGCTACGAGGCGGACCAAAGACTCGTGCTTGAATTGATACCAGGCCTCGATCCGTCCGGTACCCTCAAGCACGGACCTGAACGCGCGAAAAGCGCCTTTGCCGTGGATTGCGTGCTCGAGACTTGACGACAGCGGTTCCGGCATTTCGAGTGCGAAGCGCTCCATGATTCGCCACTCGTTCACGTCGAGCTTTGATGGCAAACAAACCCAATTTTCAGTTTCCGCGATATCGCGAAGCTTCTGGAGATCCTCGCCTTCCCACGGCCACTCCAGCTCCTCTTCGTCTTCGAGATCGTCCTCGATTACGCCGAGGTCGTGGTCGGGAACCGTGAGGAACTCGCCCGTTTCCCGATTCAGGTAGAGGCTGGTCTCGTCCATGAGAGCATCAAGCTCTTCGGCGAGTCGGTCGATTGCGACGGGTATCGGCATGGCAGCGGCTAGCGTTCCTTGAATCCAGGAACCAATTCTAGCGTACCCGTCCGAATGAAGATCTACTGCGGCTTTCTCTCGTCTTTGGAGCGCTCGATCACCGTGGCGCGATTCTGCAATTTCCTCAAATCGCCCTCGACGACAGAAAGCCGGTTGCTGAGTGATCCGATGGCCTCCTTGTTGGCATTCGCTGCCTGAACATCGGAATTTACCATGTTGCGGATCGACCCCAGCTCCTTCGTCACCGCCTGTTGAAACTCCTGCATCTGCCTGCGGGATGCCTCCAGGTCATTGGGCACCGTCGCAAATTTGTCAATCTTCATTGACAGGGCCTGAGTCGACTCGCGAGTCTTCGCAAGGTCCTGACGAAAGCTCGCCTGCTCGCTACTGATGGTCTTGAACGTATTGTCATGCTGATCGACCAGTCCCTGAAGCGCGGAAAGACGATCGCCGAGCCCCGATACGGCTTGCAATTGTGGCGTCGCGCTGGCAACGAAGTCCGATACCTTCTGCGTTGTCTGCTGCAGGTTCGTAATGTCTTGTTTGAGATTGTCGACTGCTGCGAATCGAGGCTCGACGGTTGCAGACACCTCGCGCGCGACGTTCTTCTGGATCAGCGGCTGCGTCTGGGCCATAACATTGTTCGTAATGCCTGCGCTGATATCGGCGCCTACGCGTTGCGTGACGATTGGCGCGACATCGGTGGCAACCTTCTGCGCTTCTGTGGGCGCCTTACTGAGCGCGTACGCGCCGATGGCGATTGGCACGAGCAGCAATACCATGAAGGTTGAAAACACGCGCTTGCGTCGTTTGGTCTCGCGTGCCACCGCCTCTTGAACCGATTCGTCATACGGTGCAGTCGTCATCGACGATCCTCCTTCAGAAGACATCAGATTTCAGGAATAGCCACAAACCGGCAAACATGCTTACGCCGCACGCGAATATAAGGGCAAGTTTTCCCATCGGAACACCCATGAGCGTACCGATGACCACGCCGGTGATCGTCACCAGCGCTACCACAGCGCCGCTGATGAGGACAAAGCGGTCTTTCCACTGATTGCGCTCCCACTGGCCGCTCGTCCAAGCCAATCCCGCATCGGTGATCCACTTTCTCAGATCGGCGATTGCTGCGCTGATCATCTGTGGTGTGTCATGGAACCTGCGGATCCAGCTGCCGTCGCGAAAGGCGACCGCGCGCGCGATGAAGGCGGCCTGGCGCGGATCAGCATTCGGGCCCAGCGGATCTTTGACATAGCCCTTCAGCTCTTTCTTCTCCGTTTTCGCGTAGTCGTACTCCCACTCCACGATCGATGTCGCACGCCCGGGATACTCGGAGCCGAACTTGTCGCCGAGGATGAGCAGAAAGATCTCCGAGCCCTGGAGCACCTTCCTGAGCCTCTGTTCCGGCGCCTCGGTTCCCGCCGCCTCGGCCTCGTAGATATAGGCATCGAGCCGGAGGTCTGGCAGGGCCTCGATCTCTTGCTTCAGCTGATCGCGCTCAGTGGCGAATTCGCTGGTCGAGCTGATGAACACCCGCGGCATCATGATCGACATGGTTGACTCTCCATTTTAGGAGTGTTCAGGCGGGTGGTTTCCCTACCCCGCCGCGGCAGCGAGCGGCACGGTCGGCTGAAGCGTAATTCCCGGCAAGACTATAACTTCGGCCGATCGCGGGGAACCTCGCGCAGGTACTCGTCGACGTCCAGGCTTCCAAGCGGCTTGATCATCACCCGCGAAGTGTGGGTCATGCTGCCAAGCTGTTCGGGTACGCGCTGAACCTCCTTGTAGCCGGCCTTCTCCCAGAATCGTTCGGCCTGCAGGTTGCCGACCACGACACCGAGGCGCAGCCAGGACGCGCCTCCATCCTTCGCCCACTTCTCGAGCCGTGCGTACAACAGCCCGGCGGTGCCGGTGCCATGCAATGCCGTCGCGACGATGAAAAGGCTGATATGCCACACGCGGGGTGCCAGGAGGCCGGTCATCACGGAGGCCATCGCCACCATCTGACCGCTGGAGTCTAAGAAGCCGAGGATGTGCACCTTGTCGTATGGCACACTCGGAGGTGGCCGAGACTCGAACTCCTGCCTGGCCTCATCGGGTCGAGGCGGAGATCCAGTGACCGCCTGGAAGTACTCCGGATTGGCGACGAAGAAGGCCTGAAGGGCAGGCAGATCTTCCTCGTCCAGCTCTACAGCTTCGTACACACCGGCTGCGAATAGTCGGCGTGGTAACAGGTTGGATGAGTTCACGCGCTCTGACGAAATAGTAACGCACGCGGGATACAGCAACTTGCGCCTATGAATCAGGCGGAGCGCCGCCAGCCTCGTTCGCTTCCGCGCGAAGCCGGGCATAAATGTAAAAGTCCCGTGGCACCCCTCTCGCGACGCGGTACTGCTGCAGCATGCCTTCGCGCGCAAAGCCGAGGGCCTCGATGAGTCGTATCGATGGGGCGTTGCTGGTCATGACAAACGCGTGCACGCGGTTGAACCGTGCGGTGTTGAACGCCCAGGACAATACCTGGCGGGTCGCGGCGCGCATCAGACCGCGGCCCCAGAATGCCGGCGCGAGGTCGTAGACCAGCTCGGCGTGAGCGTGCGGCAAGGACCAGTTGGAGAAGCCGCAGGTGCCGATGAGGCCATCCGTAGCGTCAGCAAGAGCCCAGCGACACGAGGTACCAGCCGCGTAGCCGTCGATCTCGCGAGAAAGCATGGCTTCGACGGCGGATAGGTCGAGCTCGGGAAAGCTGGCGTGCTCGATGACATGCGGATCGGCGAGGTACGCAAGCCACGCCCGCGCATCACCGGCGCGGAGCGGACGAAGGCGGAACTCGCCCAGCGACCATGACGAGGGCAAAAGCACGTCTGCAACAGAGGGTACGGTAACCACGATCGTTTGTCAGCGACGCCTCACGTTTGCCGATCAGCCGCACAGTACTCGCGTGGCTAGAGCGACAAGCATTCATGGTAACGCGGAACATGGCAGCGCCCGGCACGGCGCCGGCTCCAAGTCGTGGGTCAATTTGGACGGCTTATCGTGGTCGCCGAGGCAGATGCGCTCGCGAGATCTTCCAGAAGGGTATAGAGCGGATGAGTCATGGGATTGGACGTGCTACGGTTCGGGCTTCAGCCGCGGCGCGTGCGAGCATCGTCGCGCTCGGCGGTGTCATCTTTGCGACCCCCGCGATCAGGCAGTTCCCAGGCAAAGTCGTAGAAGACTCGAAACAGATTGCCGTCCAGATCCTTCGCAGTGAACTCGTGCAAATTCCAGGTCTTCGACTCAGGCGCGGCAACAATCCGGGCACCGTTTCCACTCCATGCCTTATACAACTCGTCTACTTCTTCCTTGCTGTCAAGGTTCAGCCAGATCACCACTGGTGTCCCCGTGTTTTCATCTCCGCGAAATGCGTTGTCGGTTAAGAAGATTCTGCAGGCTCCTCTGGACACCTGACCGAGCCCCTCTACACCCCAGTCCCAGCGGAAGCCGAGGCAGTTCTCGTAGTAGACAGCAGCTCGCGCCACATCACTGACACGTAACTCGGGAACTGCGCTCGGAAATTGTTCGCTCATTGTGCCCCCTGGAAATCAGGAAGTCGGAGTCGGTGAGTCCCATCGCGCCTGTGCGGTTACGACCCGTCCGACGCTGCCGTGGGCGGCCATGCGCCGATCCGCTGTCGTAACGCTACGATCTTGCCAAGGTGATATGCGTTATGTACCGCCACGCTATTCAGCTCGTCGGCCATTGTCACGCCCGGCTCTATTTCGCGCGCCAACCGCTCAGGAGCCTGCCCCATCGCTGCGGCAGTGCGCGCGCCGTCCATGAACACTCGCACCAGGTCGTGCCATTGGTGCTCGTGCTCCGGCGCCGCGCTCGGGTAGTGGTCGCCGGCCGGGTCGCCCAGCCCGATGACACTCTGCTGGTACGCCACAACGTGCCACAGCTCCTCGTAGATCGAGTGCGACGCGCCGTCCGGGCATAGCGTGACTTGCTCGAGCGTCAGCCCGGACAACAGGCGGGCTCGCTCGGGAAACTCGCCGGCCAGAAACAGATGTTCCAGGTTATGCATCGCATCGCTCCTTTTCGCCCTATGTTCGTCACCGCAACACGGCACAACGACGCACCCGGAATCGGAAGCGCCGCACATCTTCGAGTCTTCGAATCCATCCAAACTCTGCGTTTCGAACTGTTCAATCGGCCGTCTGCTGCTTTATCCCGCCGGCCGCGGAGAGTGGGATGGTCTGCCTAGCGATACACCTCCCGTCGATGAGCGACGCGGACGACCAGAACGATATCCGCCGATAGGGAGTAGATCACGCGATAGTCTCCCACACGAAACTTGCAAAGCCCTTCGAAGGGACCGGCCAGGGGAATGGGACGAAGATCGGCGGAAGTCAGCTCTTGCTCGATCTTGTCAATGATGCGCGTTGCGACTTGACGGTCAAGCCGGCGCAGATCGCGATCGACGGAGGCCTTGTATTCAATCTTCCGCAAAACGGCGTCGAAGCTCCGCGGAGGAAATAACCGCATCGGATGGGTCGTCAAGCCGCTGCAATGCGATACGACCGTCGATGTAGTCGGCGACGAGCTCTTCCACTGCTCGGCGAATGAGCGCGTCGGGCGTTTCCGCGGTCACTTCAGCGATCTCGCTCAGAGTAGAGGCGGTGTCGTCGGCAAGATCGATCGAGTACGAAGTCATGAGAGCGAATTCTACTCCGCCACCGCCGCCCCCACACCCGCCCCTGCCACATCCCAATTCGCGTGGGGCTTGCGATTCAGGATCAGCCATCCCCATAAGAGCGCGCCGTAACTGTGTGGGGTCATGCCGCGCTTTTCGTAGAACGGGAGGAGGAGCTTCTGTAAGCGTGGCAGGTTGTAGAACGGGACGCCGGGGAAGTAATGGTGCTCGAGGTGGTAGTTCGAGAAGAGATAGATGACATCCCAGAACCAGGAGCCCTTGACGAGCGTCGACCACTTCGCGGGATCGGTGGGGTCGATGTCGTAGTGCTGGCCGAGGCGGTTGAGAGCGAAGGCGATGGGGAAGATGAAAAAGACCGGGACGATATAGAGCTTGAACGCGATGCTCCAGCCGCCGATGAAGGCGATCGCGGCGAGGACGCTGAGCTGGAAAACGATCGTGAAAAGGCGCTCGCGGGCGATGCGGCGGCGCAGCTCGGGCTCGTAGGACGCGGTCTCCTTCGCCGCGGCGCGAAAGTAGATCGGGAAAAGCGCCGGTGTGAAATAGAGCGCCTTGAGCCAGCGGACGTTCTTCTTCGGCGAGAGGTAGTGGCGCTTGGGATCGTCGATCGACGAGCCGAGCGCGGCATGATGATCGAGATGCCACTTCGTGAACTGCGAGGCGGAGATGCCGCTGGGGACGGCGTAGAGCAGGCCGAGGATGCGGTAACCTCGCTCGCTCGCCTCGGCGAGCACGGCGCGATGCACGACCTCGTGCAGCAACACGGTAAAGTCGAAGATGGCGAAACCGGCGATGACCGCGAACGGCAGCCAGAGGTACCAGCGGTCGAAGTGGACGATGGCCACCCCGGCTCCGACGAGCGCGGCGACATTCAGGAGCGCGATGACGGCATGCAGCAGCGGGCGCTTCGTATGCAGCACCCGCAGCTCATCCGTTGGCACCTCGGCAGCAAGGTCGCGTTTGAGCTGCTGGGCATGCTCGCTGTAGTAAGCCATGAACGGGAAATAGAACCACCCTCGGCGGAGCATTATTCAACAGATCGGTCTCATGCAGATCCTCACCATCGGTCACTCCACGCGCTCGCAGGATGAATTCCTGGCGCTCCTCCGCGAGCAAGCGATCGAGCTGCTGGCCGACATCCGCCGCTATCCCGGATCGAAGCGCTATCCGCACTTCGGAAGCGACGCGATGGCGGTCTGGCTCCCGGAGAATGGCATCCGCTACGTCCACATGCCCGAGCTGGGCGGCCGGCGCAAGCCGCTTCCGGACTCACCGAACACGGCCTGGCGCAATGAGCAGTTTCGTGCCTACGCCGACTACATGGCCACGGATGAGTTCCGGACAGCGATCGATACGCTAGTTGAGTTGAGCGCCGGCGCGCGGACCGCGGTCATGTGTGCCGAGGCGGTGCCGTGGCGCTGTCATCGCAACCTTGTTTCCGATGAGCTGACGAGGCGCGGCATCGACGTCGTTCATATCATCGGCGGCGGTTCGTCACGCCCCCATGTAATGAACAGTCATGCCGTCATCAAAGAGGAACATCTCGTCTATCCCGCGGAGCAACAGACCCTGCGGCTATAATCGCCGCACCGAATGGCCATCCCAATAGTGGCTGATCCAATAGTCCCCGAATCGAAGCGCGACCTCGTCCTCGCCGTCGACGACAACGAACAGAACCTCCAGTTGCTCGAGGAGTACCTCTCCACCTGGGGCTACGACGTCGTGATGGCACGTGACGGCCGCGAAGCGCTGCAGCTCTTTCCCGAGATCAACCCCTCGGTCATCGTGCTCGACGTGATGATGCCGGTGATGGACGGCTACGAGGCCTGCGGCTCGATCAAGGATCAGCCCGGCGGACGGACGATTCCGATCCTGATGCTCACGGCGCTGACCGGTACGGAAGACAAGATCAAGGCGCTGGAGTGCGGTGCCGACGATTTCCTGAACAAGCCGATCAACAAGGACGAGCTTCGCACCCGCATCCGCTCGCTGATCCGGATCCGCGCGCTGCGCGAGGAGCTCGATTCGAGCGAGAACATCATTCTCACGCTCACCAACGCGCTGGCGAACAAAGACCCGCGCAGCGGCGGTCACGTTGAGCGCGTGGCGGCCTATGCGGCTCGCTTGAGCGACAAACTCGGCATGTCCCGCAGCGAGCGCGAGACGATCGTGAAAGGCGCGCTGCTTCACGACATCGGCATGATCGGCGTCCCCGACGCGCTGCTGGCGAAGCGGGAGTTGACGGACGAAGAACGAGCGCTCGTGGCCGCGCACACCCGCGTCGGCGCATCGATCCTCGACCCGATGACGAGCTTCCGCCCGCTCGTACCGATGGTGCGCTGGCATCATGAGAGGAAAGACGGCCGCGGCTATCCCGATGGGTTGGCCGGCGACGCGATCCCACTCGAAGCGCAGGTCGTCGCTCTCGCCAACCGCTACGATGAGATCCGCCACGACAATGATTTGTCGCAGGCCGTGGCACTGGCAACGCTGCACGATGAAGCCGTCGATGGTGCGTTCGATCTCGAGCTCGAGTCGTTGTTCGCGGCGGCGCTCGACGAAGAGTCGCCGGTCCGGGCCACGACACGCCACATGCGGCCGAAGCCGGCACCACCGGCGCACGTGCTCTGCGTGGACGACAATCAGATCAATCGGGATCTCGTCGCTGCCAGCCTCACCGACGCCGGCTTCCGTGTCTCGTTCGCCGAGAACGGTGTCCAGGCAGTCGAGATCATCGACAACGACGGCATCGACGTCGTGCTGCTCGACCTCCTCATGCCGGTCCAGGACGGCGCCGAGACGCTGCGTTTGTTGCGCGCCGATCCGCGCCACGAGTTCCTGCCGGTCATTGTCGTCACCGCGCAACGCGGCGGCACAATGCGGCGCGACGCCATCATGGCCGGCGCCGACGATTTCATCGTCTACCCGCTGAACCGGCTGGAGCTGATCACGCGTATCCGCTCGCTGCTGCGGATCAAGGACTATCACGCCGATCTCGAACAGACCCACAGCGTGATCTGCGCGCTGGCGCTGGCCCTGGAAGCGAAAGACCAGTACACACGCGGTCACTCGCAGCGTGTCGGCGACCTCGCCCGCGCCTTCGCGCTGTACCTCGATCTGGGCCAGGACGTGGCCGACCGCGTCCGCGTGGCCGGCCTGCTGCACGACATCGGCAAGATCGCCGTTCCGGAATCGCTCCTGAACAAACAGGGTCCGCTGACCCGCGACGAGTTCCTGCGCGTCATCGGCCATCCGGTGATCGGCGAAGAGATGGTCCGTCCGCTGAACACGCTCTCGTCGGTGCTGGGAATGATCCGCCACCATCATGAGCGCTACGACGGCCGCGGCTACCCCGACGGCCTGCGCGGCGAGAACATCCCATACGAGGTCCGCCTTCTCTCGATCGTCGACGCCTACGATGCCCTGACGTCACACCGTTCGTATCGCCCCGCACCGCTGTCGCATTCGGCAGCGCTGGAAACGCTCTCCCGCGAAGCCGCAGGCGGTAAATGGGACCCAAAGATGGTCGGCCAGTTCGCCGCGATGCTGGGGCCGAACGAGCCGGACTGGGCGTCGATCACGCAGCCGTTTCCGTCGCTGCCGGTGTTGTGAGGGTGACTGATCCGTTGAGATCCTTCGACCGTCCGTCTACACCGATTGAGAGCAGCGAATCTTGCGGAAAAACCGGTCACCACAGAGGCACAGAGGTCACAGAGATCCCCTCTGTGTTCTCTGTGTCTCTGTGGTTGCCTTTGCTTCAGCGACCACGATAAGCCGTCCAAATCGACCCATTACACGGCCCCACCGATTGGTTTGGCGTATCTTTTCCACCAATTTTGTCATCAGCATCATCCAGATTCTGGTCATCAACAACCAGATTCTGGTTATCAACAACCAGATTCTGGTCATCAACAGCCAGATTCTGGTTATCAACAGCCAGATTCTGGTCATCAACATCCAGATTCTGGTTGAAGAACTCCAGATTCTGGTCAACGACAACCAGATTTTGGTTGACGATATGCAGCTCGTCGCTAACGTCCCCGAACGTTTGAACGCAACTCGCCAACCTGATCTTGACGATTCCTTGACGGCAGGGTGTTTCCGAGACGATCGCTGGGTGATCCGCAGATGACGCCGATGGACGCAGATGTCGATCGTCTTCTATCTGCGTTTCATCTGCGTCATCTGCGGATCACGCTTCCGAAACAGATCGGAGTGATGCGCGCATGCTTTAGACTCGCCGCGCCGCATGATTCTCATCAACGACCCACTTCGCCAGACCGATCTGCCGCGCGGCTGTGTGGCCACCATCGGCAACTTCGATGGGATGCACATCGGGCATCAGGCCATCATTCGGGGCGTCGTCGCGCGGGCGCGGGAGACAGGACGGCCGTCCGCGGTCATCACGTTTCAGCCGCATCCGCTCTCGATCGTCGCGCCCGACCGCGTGCCGCCGCAGATTCTGACGCTGCCGCAGAAACATGAGCTGCTGCGCGACATGGGCGTCGACGCGCTGCTCGTCGTCCCCTTCACGCACGAGTTCTCGCGCTGGACGGCCGACCGCTTCATCGCCGAGTTTCTCGTCGCGGCGCTGCAGATCACCGACGTGCGCATCGGACGCGACTTCTACTTCGGTGCCGGACGCGAAGGGAATCTCGCCAAGCTAACGGCGGCCGGCGAGCAATATGGCTTCGCCGTTCAGGGCGTCGACGAGGTGAAGATCCGGGGCATCCGCGTTTCCAGCTCGCTGGTGCGCGACGCCATCCGCAAAGGAACGATGCGCACGGTGGCCGCGGCGCTTGGCCGCACCTACTTCCTCGATGGCCGCGTCGCCACGGGCCGGCGGCTCGGGCGCAAGATCGGATTCCCGACCGTCAACGTCGATCCGTCGAACGAGCTGCATCCCGGCGGCGGCGTCTACGTCACCACGTCGCGTTTCGAGAGTTTCAGCCGCTCGTTCGAGAGCGTGACCAACGTCGGCGTCCGACCGACGCTCTACGAAAACTACGCCACGACGATCGAGAGTCACATCCTCGACTTCGACTCCAACGTCTACGGCGACACCGTTCGCGTCTACTTCCACGAGCTGCTCCGCCGCGAGCAGCAGTTCCAGTCGGCGGTGGAGCTGACGAATCAGATCCGCATGGACATCGAACGCTCGCGCCGCTACTTCCTCAACCATCACACGCGCTATGACGAGGCTGGATACTCGTTTCCGTAAACCATGTCCGATCCCGTTCTCTGCATCGTCGTCTACGCTGTTTTTCTGGCCGCCATGGTGGCCATGCACTTCTTCAAAACGCTCGACAGCGGCTTCGGGCCTGCCTGGCGCACCGCGCTGGCGATGGGCGTCGCGGTCGCGATCGTGCTTTTCTTCGTGCGCGGCTTCTACCCGATCGTTGGCGGTGTAGCGCTGACGCTGGCCGCGCTGTATGTCCGCCACACCGGCCAGGAAACGGAAGCGATCGACGGGATGATCGTCGGCAGCGCCATGGGCGCCTCGGCGGCCATTCCGCTGGTGATGACGGACGCACCGGTGGCGCGGATGATGGCCGCGATGATGATGGCGGGCGCTGTGGCCGGTTACGGCATCACCTTCGCCGTTTTTCACGTCGCCGACAAGCGGAAGCAGATCGCTTTCGATGCCGCAACCGCGGCTGCCGCCATCTTCGTGGCGTGGTTGCCGTCGATCGCCGCCCGCTACCGGATCCCCGATCGATACACTCTTTTCACCGTCGCCGGCACGCTGCCGGTCATCGTGATCGCCGCGGTTTTCCAGCAATGGCCCGATGTCCGCGCCGAGCTGCGCCACGAAGCCTCCCTCGGATTCATGAGCGACCGCGACGTACGCGCCACCGCGCATCCCTTGCTTCGCTTCGGCCGAGGAGGGTGGGCGGACCGGCGGGCTCATCGTGAATTCGTGCGGCTCGCCAATCGCATCGCCCTTCGCAAACGGCAGCAGCGCGGTCGCACCGACGAGGAGGCTCGTCTTTATCAGCTCGAGATCATCAAACTGCGCATGCAGATTCAGGAAATGAGCCGCATCGACCACGATGTGCTCTCAGCGAACGTCAGAGATGAAGTGTCGTCGGATACAATGACGAAGACGCATGAGGGTTGATACCACCCCGCAACGCCAGGCCGCCTCACGCAGCACAACGCCACAACTGACGGCGCGCCTCCTCGTCGCCGCCCTCGTGCTCGCCGCCGCGCCCGCCTTCCTCTCCGCACAGGTCAAGGACATGGGGCCGGCCGGCCAGTACTACAACCAGCCCAAGCCGAAGTTCCGCGTCATGCCCGGTCTGAAAAAGAAGGGCGGCGAGGTGAAGTTCAGCGCGAAGGTGAACGAGCAGTTCGTCCGCGAGGAGTACGCCATCCTCGACGGCGACGTCGTCATCGAGTACCAGGACGTCGTCATTCATGCCGACAAAGTGACCCTCAATTTCAAGACCAAAGATGTCGTGGCCGAGGGGCACGTCATCATGGATCAGGGACCGACGAGAATCAGCGGCGATCACATCGTCTTCAATCTCGACTCGAAGACCGGCACGTTCTTCAACGCCACCGGCGCGATGCAGCCGGACATGTACTTCATCGGCGACAAGATCGAGCGGCTTGCCGAGGATCATTACCTGCTGACGAACGGGATGTTCACCTCGTGCGATCCCGACCATCCCTCGTGGTCCTTCCACGTCGCCAGTGCCGACATCACGCTCGACGACTACGCGCATCTGCGCAACGTCACCCTCCGCGCGCATGACATTCCGCTGATCTACGCGCCGCGGCTCATCTGGCCGACGAAGAGCGAGCGGTCGCAGGGATTGCTCATTCCGCGCGTCCTTCTTTCGAAAACGTACGGCGACCGGCTGGAGATGGGCTACTTCATTCCATTCGGAGACGCTGCAGACGCCACGATCTACGCCGATCTCAACGACAAGGGTTACGACGGCGTCGGCGTGAGCACGCGCTACCGGCCATCGGACGACGTGAAGCTCGGGGATCTCAGCGCCTACGTCGTTCACGATGTGCAGGCCGGACGCAATCAGTGGAAGTACAAGTACCAGCACTCGCAGACCAATCTTCCGGGCGGCTTCCGCGGCGTCGTCGACATCGAAGACTTCTCGAACCTGGAGTTCTTCCGCCGCTACGACCGCGATCCGCGTCTGCACACACTCTCGCAGATCTACTCCTCGGCCTATCTGACGAAGAACAGCAGCCGCTATTCGTTCAACATCCTCACCGACCGCCGCGACATCCTGCTGAGCAACGTCGATCCGAACAACCCGCTTGCGGCCCCGCCGCGTCAACGCTTCGAGCAACTCCCCACGCTGCAATTCCGGCTCTACCCGAACCGCATCGGCGAAACGCCGTTCTATTACTCGCTCGAATCGTCGATGTCACATCTGGCCACGAGCGGATTCGTCAACGGCCCGACCGCAAACTACTACCGCGCCGACGTCTTCCCGACGCTCTCGATGCAGCTCCGGACGCCGACGTGGTTGTCGATCCGCCCGCAGGTCTCGGTGCGCGAGACGTACTACTCCGACTCCCTCGACGATGCCTCGGTCGCCAACCCCTTCGGCAAGCTCAATGCGGTAAGCAATCCGGTCGAGCGTTTCTACGCGCAGGGCCAAGTCGAAGTCGTCGGGCCGTCCTTTTCGAAGATCTTCCTCAAGCCGCTTGGCGGTTTCAGTAAGTTCAAGCACGTGATCGAGCCGCGCTTCCGCTATCTCTACACCACCGCCGTGAACGACCAGCAGCGCATCATCCGCTTCGACACGGTCGACTCGCCGTTTCTGCCGATCGTGCGCAACTCGGTGGAGTACTCGCTGACGCAACGCCTGATCGGACGCGAGACGGGCCCGAACGGCAATTCGCGCGAAGTGGCGTCGTTCTCGTTGACGCAGTCAGTCTCGCTCGGCAACGCCTTCACCAGCGCGACGGCGGGTGGGCTGAACGGCTCGAGCGTACCGCAGACGGGCAAGTTCACGCCGCTCGTCGCAGCTCTGCACGTGAATCCGTATTCGACGGTGACGCTCGACGCATCGGCGACGTTCGGCAACGTCTCGCATCAGCTCGATCAAACCAGCCTCTCCGCGAACCTCGTCGGGACCGGCACCCGCGCCGACAAGTACCTGAGCTTCACCTGGTTCTCGTCGTACCAGCAGCCGCCCGTGGCCGGCGTGCCCACCTTCGATTCCAGCTCGAGCCAGATCCGCCTCAACAGCGGCTCGTCGTTGTTCAGCAATCACATCCGCGCCGATGCGCAGCTCAACTTCGACGCGAAAAAAGGCACCTTCCTCGAACAACGCTACCTCCTCGGCGGCACCGCCTCCTGCTACGGCGTCGCCATGGAGTTCCGCCGCTACCTGGTCTTCGTCCCCGAAGAAAAAGCGGAATGGAGCTTAGGCCTCTCGATCTCGCTGAAGAACGTCGGGACGATCGGCACGCATTGAGACGTATTGCCGCGTGCGTGCTGTTGCTCGCCACGTTCGCATGCAGCCGAGTGGAACAAGATCGCAGTCGCGATGAAGCAACGCTTCGTACGGAACTGTCATCGATGCGACGCGCAATCGCCACGTACACGAAGTCGCACAACCGCGGCCCATCGACGCTGCACGAAGCGATGGCCCACGTCCCGATCGATCCATTCACGCACTCCGCAACAACTTGGCGCCTGACCACCGAGGAGACCGTGCAGGTTGACGACTTCACGACGAGCACCGCCGCCAAACGGATCGAGATCCTCGAGATTCACAGCGCGGCGGCCGGGCGGGACGGGAGCGGGAAGCGGTATTCGGAGTACTGAGTCAAGGAAGCATCAGCTCAAGGAAGTCACCGGGCCCGAGCTCGTCAACCGTTTTGGCGATCTTCGCTACACCCCTGTTAAATTGATCCCCTCTCCCATCGAGCGCCTTCTCCCCCACGCTTTTGTGGGGGAGAAGGCGCTCGATGGGAAGGCACTCCCAAGGGAATGAGAGGTATGCAAAGAGAGGCGAGTCAAGCGCGTCGCATTATTAGGCAACCGCCAAGCTATGCTCGGCGTGACGCAGCACGGCTTCAACTTGTTCTCGAGTTACGCCGAGAAACCATTCGAGAAAGTCATCCACACGCGCCGTCTTCGAGATTTGCGAATAGAGCGTGGACCGGAACCCGCGTGCCAACGAAAACCCAGGCTCCGCCGACTTTCTCGGGGGTCCGTTCAACCGCAAAGCATGTGCTCCAATCAAGCATGAGAAAAGGCTAACTGATGCAATGTATGGCGGCAAGTTCGTAAGCAACGTCTCACAGTCTGCCCATTACAATGGCCATCGCATGAGCAGCCCAATGTCGAAGGAAATGGCTCGAGGGTGGCTGAAGGCGTGGCAGGAAGTGGAAGATCGTCAGCGCCGGGAGCTCCAAAAAGAAACCTTCGATGAGAAGTTTGAGTCGCTCGCGTTTCTGATGGAATCAGGCGGGCGTTTTGATCTCTCGCAACTCGATCAGGAAGATCAGGCAGCGCGAGAGCGTTGGGCGCTTCTTCAGTCTCGATGGAACCGGCGGATCTGACCGCTACGCACGTAGGACTACTGAGCCGACCCTCGATATGGCGTTGAAGTGCTCGTCGTAGGTCAAGAGGATGGCGCCGTGCCGAGCCGCGGTCGCTGCGATCCAGATATCGTTCGTTGGAATGGGTGTGCCGGCCCGACGCAGCTCTACGAAAATTTCCGCATAGTGTCTGCTGACTTCGGCATCGACTCCGACTACCTCAACGACGCGGTTCGAGAGAAACTCGGCGAGTTGCTCCTCGTTCGGTCTTCGGTGCGCTCCGTGAAGGAACCCCGCTCCCAACTCGCCTAATACGATCGTCGAGATTCCCAGCCACTCGGCTCTGTCAATGAGCTCCACGGCTTGCGGCTCGCCTCGTTTGAAATGGCTGTATGTCGACGTGTCGAGACAGTAGCGACTCATCGCCAGAGCTCGGCGTCGATCTCTTCGAACGGCGCGATGCTCTCTTCAAACATTCGATGGTCCTCCGCAGTCCAGGTACCAGCGAGACGCGCCAAACCATTCGAACGGGACAAGCCAACGCCGAGGCCTTGGCTAAGCAGCTCGATCACCGTCTGGTTAAGAGATTCTCGTCGGCGGCTCTTCTCCCTCTCGAGGGCGTCGGCGAGATCATCGGGCACGTTTCGGATCGTGAGGTTCTTCAATCAAGCTCCCGTGCAGTCAACACATGCATCCTATGACTGCATTTCTATGCGGTCAACCTTCTAACGGTAACTCTCACGCGAAGAGACCCTCCGTCAATGTTGTGTTCCCACACCCCATCCACTACCCTCCCGCGATCGTGCCGAACGTCTACACATTCAAGGATTTCGAGGGGAGCAGCCATCGGATCCTCATCGATCTGATTCGCCGCTTTGCGCCTCGCGGCGGAACTCTCCTCGACCTCGGCGCGGCTGGCGGGGAGCTCGGGGCGGCCGTGCGCGAGCAGTTCGATCAGACCATCGGCTTCGAGTACGACGCCGATCGAATCGGACAGCTTCGCAGCCGTTTCGATCAGATCGTCATCGCCGATCTGGAAACGGTTCGGACTCTGCCATCGAACGTCAATGCGATCGTTCTGGCCGACATCATCGAGCACCTGCGCAACTCGACGAACCTGCTGCGCATGGTCAAGCAGTCACTGACGAGCGACGGCGTCCTGTTTCTCTCCGTGCCGAACATCGCCAACATCACCGTCCGACTCGGCTTGCTATTCGGCGTGTTCGAATACCGGGACCGAGGAATTCTCGATTTCACCCATCTCCGGTTTTTCACGATGCGCACGATCCGCCGCGAGATCGAGAAGGCCGGCTTTCACATCGTGGCCATCCGCGGCTCGTCGGTGCCGATCCGCCTGATCATCGGCTGGATGCCGGACGTGTTGCTGCGTATGGGCGAGCACGTGCTGACCTGGATCACGCGCGTGTGGCGGGGACTGTTCGCGTATCAGATCATCCTGGTGGCGAAGGTGCGGTGACGCCTGGCTTCACGCCCGAACCACCGCCGGGCAGGGACGCCCGGCGGATGCAGGCAAGGACGCCTGCACTACGCCGAATGTGACACTCGTTTGCGCTTCGCGCTCACGATGTCGAAGGCCGACAACCCGAGGAGCAGAACCGTCGCGATTCCGGCGACGGGCCACCATCCGCGGCCGAGGCGTCTCGCGAAGATCACGCGGTGATTGCCGGCGGGAATGGGGACGCCGGCGAAGAGGACGTTGATCTCGACCGGTTGCACGACAGAGCCGTCGACGGTGATATGCAACTCCGGCGTCAGTTTCTCTGATGATGCGAGAAGGGTCTTTGCAGGGGCGGCGACGTCGATGACCTGTTCGTTCGTCGCGTAGCTGCGCAGCGAAACGACGGCGTCAGAGGCTTCGACAGTCATCGGACGACGATCCGTGACGATTGCTTCATCGGCGTAGTCGATGTCCTTTGTGGCCAGCATCTCGTCCGCGCTCATGCGGCGCACGCGCGTGACGGCGTGGAAGCGCGGAACCTCGCCGACGTTGCGGAAGATGCGGCCGTCGGGCAGCTCGCGGTCGAAGATCAGCGGCGTCGTGACGCGGCCGTAGAACAACGGCGCGTCGCCCGCTACATCTGTTGCGCCGGTCAGGACGCGCACGCGCACGTCGTTGGATGCAAGACGCAGAACGACGGTCTCACCGAGCCTCGCGTAGGGGCGAAGCGGGATGTAGATTTTGTTGAGCGCGGCCATGTCGCCCGGCGTGAACGCGCGCGCGTAGACGACGTTTGCGCCTTTGATCAGCGACACATTCAAAACCGGGTTATGGCCGAGCGCCGCTTGAACTTCGACAGGTATTTCGATGGCGAAGAAAGGCTCTTCGACGACGCTCACATGCCGTTGCATCACGCGGCCTGGTTCGAGGACGGTCGCGGCGATCTCCTGGACGCCCGGCTTCGTGTACTTGAAGATCGTCCATTTCATGACGTCGATCGTTCGCTGCTCGAGCAGGTAGCGGATGCCGAGCATGGAAACGAGCGGATCGTTGAAGTCGAATTTGAGGCTGTTGAAGTTGATGACGGTCGACCCCGTCAGCGCGGAGCTCGGATCGATTCGTTCGAGCAGACGGCGGTAGCTCGCCTCGGAGGAGAAGTGGCTGCGGACGTCTTCGAGGTGATAGAGCTCAGAGCTGTTGGGCCAGAGATCGTCGAAGAAGGGCGCGATGCGAAACGGTTTCGGCTGCGACTGCAGAAACGCGATCGTCGGCGTGCTCGGCGGCGAACCTACCGCCGGATCGACGTAGGGATAGAAGCGGCCGGCGAAGACCGCGAGATCGGCGGCGCAGGCGACGGCGAGCAGCATCGCGATCGCGTTACGGAACCGGCCGCGCGCGATGAACGCGGCGCCGGCAGCCGCAAGGTACGCCGTGGCGATGGGGAGCATCATCTGGATGCGCGTCAGCGGCGAGAATTTGAATCCCGGAAGCATGGCCACGATCTTCGCCACCGGCATGAAGCCGAACATCGCCGCGAGCATCACAGCGAGCATCGCAAACCAGAACCAGCGCGATCGGGCGCGGCGATTGGCGAAGGCGATGAGAATCAGCGGAAGCGCGACGATGCCGAGGTAGACCGTTGCTTCGATGTAGTTGTTGAGGACGCCGAGGGTACGGTCGCCGCGCCAGTCGTGGAGTGCCCAATTGCCGAGGTGGTCGGGATTGAGAAAGAGAAGGAAGTGGCGGAGCGGAAAGACATGTTCGGCCGCCGCGTTGGCGCGCGAAACGAGATAACCGCTGTGCTGCACGAGTTGCGCGAGCGGGATGAACGACGGCGTGGCGATGGCGATGCCGAGGACGGTAGCGATCGTGGCGATAAGGATGGGGAGTCGGGGGTCGGGGGTCGGGGGTCGGAGCGCTGCGTCGTCCTTGGTTTTTCTCCGACGCCCGACTCCCGAAACGCGACTCCCGATCAGCACGAACACAAAGTACGCCGCTGCCGCATACGCGCCGTACGCCATCGCCGCCGGGAACGCCGAGAGCGCGTAGCAGAACGCGACGATGCCGATTGCCCACGCCGGCGTTCGCTTGGCCCGGCCTGTTCGTAACGCGATCCAGAGCAACGCGGGATAGAGGGGCGCGGCGTTTGTCACGTGCCACCACCAGCGCACCGCAATCGGTCCCGCGGCGGCAAAGAGAATCGCGCCGATCGCAGCGCCGCGTTTGCCGAGGCGTTCCTCGCGCAGCCAGAGGTAGGCGAACCAGAATCCGACGTTGAGCTTCAACAGGATGATGCCGGTGTAGACCCACGGCAGCGGCAGCAGTAGCGCCGGAAGGAAGCTGAACGGCGCGAGGAGCGTCGAGCCGAATCCCGGCACGCCCGATCCGATGAACGGATTCCAGTGAAAGGCGCGCCAGTCCGTTTTGATCAGCGAGAGGACGGTGTAGTAGGCAGTGGGCGGATCGTTGATGAGCGAGTTCTGCACATCGAGCGGTCGCATGACGCTCTTCCACGGCTCGAAGTTGTAGAAGACGTCATTCGGCGACGCGATCCGTCCCATGAACAGGGTCGGGAAGAAGAAAACGACGTGATAAACCGCGAGCGCGATGAGGGCGATGCGGTGTTTTCGAAGAGTGCGCAAGGTCAGTCGAAGTCTACCCCGTGAATGGTGAGAGACGGGTTCACGCGGAGACGCGGAGACGCGAAGAAACACCGACGACAAGCGCGCCTGCTCCGTATTTGCGTCCATGAAACGATTCCTCCTGCTCCTCTCCCTTTCCCTGGTCACGATCCCCCTGCAAGCCGAAGTACGCGCCGACGCGCGCGCTGGAGTCTTCGCTGGCAGCGATACTCACCCCGCTGGTTCCGCCGAACTGGATGTACGTTACGGAGACTGGTCCTTTGCACCCGCGTACGAGCTCATCCAGGGCGGATACGGTCTTCACGCAATTCACGTGGACGTGCGGCGTCTGGTCCGGAACGAGCACAGCACTTTCTGGCTCGGCGCCGGCCCCACCTTCGTCAAGTCAAACAATCCTTCATCGATGACGACTTGGAACGTCGATACCGGGTTCGAGTGGCGCACGAAGAACCGGTTCGAGCCTTTCATCGCAGCGCGGTTCTTCAGCTACCGGCTGCCGGTCTTCCGCGACGTCATCAACGGAAGTGGCGCGGTGATTTCGGTCGGCGTATCCGTACGACTGCGCTGAAGAGACCGGCGCGTCGGGATAGAGTTACTCCGACCATGAAGCGCCTCCTCATCGCCGCCGACGTCGATCGTTCTCTCCTCACGCGCGCGCACGCCGACGACCGTTTTGCGATCGTCGACCAACCTGTGAAGACGGAAGACGAGCTCGCGTCGATCGTCCGCGACTGCGAGATCCTCGTCACACGCTCCTACAACCGCGTCTCGAAGCGCGTGATCGACGCGGCACCATCGCTCGAGCTGATCGCCCAAGGCACGAGCGGAACCGACAACATCGACATCGACGCCGCGCGGGCCCGGGGCATCACCGTCATCAATATGCCGGGCGAGAACGCCAACGCCGTCGCAGAGCTCGTCATCGCGCTCATGATCGCACTCACGCGCACGTTGCCCGCGTACGGCCGCGAGATGCGCGAGGGCTTGTGGGGCCGCGATGATTGCGCCACGCGCCACGAGCTTCGCCACCATCGCCTCGGCATCATCGGACTCGGCCAGGTCGGGATGCGCGTTTCCCGCCTGGCCGCAGCATTCGGCATGCGCGTCACCGCGTTCGATCCGTACATCACCAGCGACGATTTCGCGCAGCGCGGCGCGATGCGCGCGAACACACTCGATGCGCTGCTGCGGGAGAACGACATCGTCACGCTGCACGTCCCGTTCACCGCCGAGACGCGGAGCATGATCGGTGCGAACGAGATCGCTTCGATGCCACGCGGCGCGATCGTGATCAATGCCGCGCGCGGCGAGGTGCTCGACGTCGACGCCGCGCTCGCCGCCCTCTCCCGCAACGACCTCGGCGGACTGGCACTCGACGTCTACGACCCGGAGCCTCCCACACGCACGTGGCCCGACGATCCCCGCCTCATCCTCACCCCGCACATCGCCGGCTGCACGACCGAGGCAAAGAGCGCAATCGGCGCGAAGCTGTACGAGAAGATCTGTGCGCACTACGCCGCGCGGTGATTGTGAGAAGATCGCCCATCAATGTTCTGCCCTGAATGCCAGAGCGAATATCGCGACGGGATCACGCACTGTTCGGATTGCGATGTGCCGCTCGTCACCGACCTTTCGGAGGAAGTGCCTGAGCACCTTGGCAATCTTCTGCCGCTGGCCGAGGAGCGATCGTCGGAGCTTGTGGCGGAGCTGATCGACCGACTCGAGAAAGCAGATATTCCGTACGTCATCGAAGCGGGAACGGCGCTGGCGATGTTGACCAGTGAGGAAATCGTTTTCGATAAGCCCCAACCGTGGGAAGCGCGTGTTTGGATTCCTGCGTCACTTGGAGAACGCGGTACAAGCATCCTGGCCGAGGTCGACGAGCAGTTTGGCCGGCGGCGTGCGGGGATTCGACAGGCACCGCGGCCGCTCTAAACGACCCACGTCCCATCGCGCATCACGCGCGTGATCAGGTTCACGCCGAAGTGATAGACGAGATGGAGATAGTTCGGCGCGTCCAGTAAGACGAGATCGGCGCGCTTGCCCGCTTCGATCGAACCGATTTCGTGCGCGAGCCGCAGTGAGCTGGCGCCGTTGAGCGTGGCCGCGGTCAGCGATTCCTCGACGGTCATCTTCATCTGCAGCGTGGCCAACTGCATCACCATCGGCATCGACTCGGTCATCGACGTGCCGGGATTGCAGTCGGTAGAGAGGGAAACGATGGCATCGGCGTCGATCAGCTTGCGCGCAGGCGCGTAGCGGTCGGACATCAGAAAGAAACTCGTCGCCGGCAGGAGGTTGGCCACGGTGTTCGACGCCGCCAGGGCGTCGATACCCGCGTCGGAGACGTGCATCAGGTGGTCGGCTGAGGCGCAGCCGAGGGCAGCGGAGAGGGAGGCGCCATCCGTGTCGGAGAGCTCGTCCGCGTGAAGCCGCGGGAAGAGGCCAAGCGCCGCGCCCGCGCGCAGCACCGCGTCGCCCTCTTCGATCGTGAAGACGCCGCGCTCGACGAACGCATCGCAGAAAACCGCCAGCTTCTCGTCGGCTACCGCGGGAAGAATCTCGCCTATGATCATTGACACATATCCGCGCCGCGCCGCCGCACTCGATCGTCCCTCGGGCGGAAAATCGTGCGCGGCGAGACAGGTGGGGACAAGCCGAACGAGCGAGGACGTGCTCGCGTCGCGGATGGCCCGCAGTTGCTTGAGCTCCCCTTCCACGCTCAATCCGTATCCGCTCTTCGCCTCGGCAGTCGTTGTTCCGTAGCGGGCCATCGTGCGCGTGCGCGCGAGGATGTTTCCGGTCAGCTCCTCCTGCGATGCGCAGCGTGTCGCGTGCACCGACGAGGCGATGCCGCCTCCGCTCGCGGCGATCGCCTCGTACGTTTCCCCCTGCAACCGCCGGTTGAATTCCGTCTCGCGAAAACCGGCGAAGGGAATGTGGGTGTGCGAATCGACGAAGCCAGGCACGGCCGTGGCGCCGCGCGCATCGAAGTCCTCATCGATGATGCTGCGAAGATCTGGATCGATATCGGACTCGCGTCCGACAAACGCAAAACGGCGGTCGCGAACGACGATGACGGCGTCATCAAACACCGCGACGTTGCGCATGGACTCGCCGCGCGCGGGAACGAAGCCGAGGGGTGTAGCGATCTGCGAGAGGTTACGGATGAGGAGGGTCGGGGAGTGGGG
>Ga0247666_1000015_pt1 | contig 132745 bp, 120 predicted proteins | sample CNK07_metaG_FD_183025 | JGI IMG/M metagenome (GOLD analysis project Ga0247666, IMG submission 183025) | Soil microbial communities from Purdue University Martell Research Forest, Indiana, United States - CNK07 | ecosystem: Environmental > Terrestrial > Soil > Temperate forest > Bulk soil...
CGTTGCATGGGCCAAGTCGTACGCCAAGCGTCCCGATGCCGCTCAACTGCATCCGTATGTCGCGGCGATGGATCACGTGGTGAAGAAGGTTATCAACCGTCGCAAGCCGGCGCCGGCTCACCCCGTCCCGGCACCCGCGCCTGCCACGGGATCGTCAGAACTACCACCCGGAGCCAGGGGTTTCCTCGCTTCGAATATGGTTCCTTCCAAGCCGGTAGTTGAGTCCAAGCCGGTAAGTGAGGATGAGTATGACGAGTACGACGATTACTTCAACGAGGCGTTGGACAAGGCGGTGAAGGAGTAGTTCGCTCGTTTTGTCGTTTCATGCCGCCCCTCGCTGGTGCAGAGGAGGGGCGGCGGTGTTGGTGGGGGACTCGGTTGTCGGGGGCTGTAGCATCCGAAACGATCAACTGGCTCCGACACTCGATCAACGACTCCCATTGACGGTGCGACAGCGAGGGACATCGTTTTCGGGTGGGCGGGTGACTCACGCGTACGAGCCGGGAAAAACGCGCGGGTGATGACGAGTGCACGTCTGCCACGAGCCACCCCTCACTCACCATCCCCGCGAGGCCGAACAGCCCTTCGATCGAGACCCTCCGGCACGCGTTGCAGAGAGAGAGAGGTAGCTTCAGCAATGTCCACGGAGGCACGCCCATACGCCAGCTCTTCCGTGGTTGGGTCCGAGGTGGGAGCGTAACTGAAGGATCTCGATCCAAAGGTTGTTCGAATGTCAAAGAAACTAAAAAAGGGGCATTACGCCCCTTTGTCTGCCTTGCGGCTGGTTGCTGTGGCCGTCAGTCTACGTTCGCAATCTTAGAAGGATAGTGATCCAGCTCACAAAACTCAAGTCGCCTTCTTGTAGTAGTCGGCGTTGATCTGCGTGTACTGCTTCCACTGCTCCGGCACGAGGTCCTCCGGGAAGATGGCCTGCACCGGGCAGGCAGGCTCGCACGCGCCGCAGTCGATGCAGACCTCGGGATCGATGTACAGCATCGTATCTTCGGCAAACCCTGCCTCGTCTTTGCGGGGATGGATGCAGTCGACCGGGCAGACGTCGACACACGCGGTGTCTTTCGTATTCACGCACGGTTCGGCAATCACGTATGTCATCGGGATAGGCTCCTTGGACGCTGGAACTGCGGCGGCATTTTAAGTGAAGAAGTAGCGGGTCAAGTGAAAAAATATAGGGCCTGCGAAACAGATGGAGTCGATGCGGTCGAGAACGCCGCCGTGTCCCTGGATCGATGATCCCCAGTCCTTCACGCCGCTGTCCCGCTTGATGGCCGACATGGTCAGTCCACCAAGGAAGCCCATGATCGTGATGATGAATGCCATTCCCATCGTCTGCCACACCGTGAACGGTGTCGTACGCCACAGCGCCGTACCGATCAATGTGGCAGAGACGGTTCCTCCGATGAATCCTTCCCACGTCTTGCTTGGACTGATGACGGGCGAGATTTTGTGCCGTCCGAGCAGCTTGCCCCAGACGTACTGCAGCACGTCGCTGAGCTGAACGATCACGACCAGAAAGAAGAGCAGGCGCGCGTTCTTGCCCGCGTAGCCGGGAATCTCCAACATCAGCAACGCCGGAACGTGACTGACGCAGTAGACGCAGACCATGAGCCCCCACTGGATCTTGGAGCTCCGTTCCAGAAACGCGTTCGCGTCGCCGGAGATGGCGATGCGCGACGGGATGAAGAGGAAGGCGTAGACCGGAATGAGGACGCTGAAGAAGCCGTACCACTGCGTGGCCACGAGGTAGTACTGCAGCGGCAGGATGATGAAGAAGACCCAGAAGAGCGCGGAGTGATCGGCGGGGCGTGTCGGCGTGAGCGTGATGAATTCGCGCAACGCGAAGAAGGAGAGGAGCCCGAAGAGAATCACCGACCCGAGGCCGCCGGTGAGGAGCGAAAGAGCGAAGACGGCCGACATCACCCACCACGCTTTGATGCGCGCGTTGAGGTTGTCGACGACGTCGTTGCGCCGGCGCCACCGCATGATCTGGCCGATGAGCGTCGCCACCACGAGCAGCGCGAGGATTCCGGCGAAGAGGAGCAGCGTCTGCCGGTCGCGAATCATGGTCACCATTGCCGCAGCTCCAGGATTGCGTTCCGCGCGCGGTCGAGAAACGCGTTCTTGTCCTCGTCTTCGCCGACACGCATCGGCTCACCGAAGCTGACCGAGGCCAGCATGGGAACCGGAACGAACTCCCCTTTCGGCAGAACGCGGTTGACGTTGTTGATGTACGACGGAATCAGATCGACGTCCGGACGCGCCTTTCCCAGCCGGTACAAACCGCTCTTGAACTGCGCAATCGTCGTTCCGTCGCCGCGCGTCCCTTCGGGAAAAATGATGAGGGAGTGCTTCTCGCCGAGGCCGTCGAGAAGGACGTCGATTGCGTTCGCCGATCCGGTGGTGGGGTTTCGTTCGACCAGCACGGCATTGAATACTTTGACGCCGAGATAGCGGCGCAAGCCGGGCTTGTCCCAGTAATCCTTCGCCGCAACCGGACGAGTCATGGTGCGCAGACGCGGTGGCAACGCGGCCCAGACCAGAACAAAGTCAAGGTGGCTGGTGTGGTTGACGAAGTAGATCCTCTGTCGATCGTCCGGCGTGAAGCCGACGCGCCTCACGTTCCCGCCCGCGAGAACACGAGCGATTCCGACGACACCTTTTGCGACGACGCGTCTCACCGCGACTCCAGCTCCGCAGCCATACGGCTCGTCCGGCGAATCATCGTGATGATCGTCCCGACGATGATGACGATCAAAGCGAGCATCAACGCGTAGTCGCGGAAGCGGAAGTAGCCGGCGACCGCATCGACGATCGCGGCGAACGTGAGAGTGGCCATGCGATGAGGCTTCGCCATCGGTCCGACGAAGTCCTGCTTCGCGCGCACCGAGCCTGCCAGAACACGCACGTATGCCGTCATCACTGCGAGCAGTCCGGCACACCATCCCAGCGTCGGCCCGAGCGAATAGAAACGAATGATGGCGTAGCCGGCCGCGACAATGATCACGGGATCGGCAATGCGGTCCGGCAGTTCGTTGAAGATGTCGCCTGTCTTCGACCCCATCTTCCCTTCGACGGCGACCATGCCATCGAGCATGTTGCAGATCAGACGGAGCTGAATCCCTGCTGCCGCCGCAATCAACAATACGACGCGAGTTACACCCTCGGCGTCCCTGCTGGTGACGAACGCCAAGCCCGCTCCGAGTGCGAAGACGACGCTGAGGACCGAGATCGTGTTCGGGCGCACCTGCCAGCGCACCAGCAGCGCCGCAAGCGCTTTCGCCCAGCCGCGGTCACGCGTCTTGAGAGGACGACGATCCATGAATCAAGCGATTGTAGTCTCGACGGACTGAGCGGTAGAAGTGAAGGAGTGATATGTGACCCGAACCTTGCTGCGTCGCGGCACGCAGGTAGTTCGGTTAGTCAGACATAGCTCAAATGCGGACGAACGTAGGTCGGACTCTCCAGTCCGACAAAGGAATGTTCGTAGCGGAAACGTGCGAAGTCGGACTGGAGAGTCCGACCTACATCAACCACTAACTCGCCCACATGCGGATCGACTCGATCTGATAATCGTTCCCCATGAAGGTCACCAGATCGCCGGTGGCGTGGCCGAGGAGCGCTTTGGCGACGTCGGACTGATTGGAGTAGACGCCATGCTCCGGCGCGGATTCCCACGGCCCGAGGATCGTTACCTCGCGGCGCTCGTCGCCGTTCGCCAGACCGACTTTCGTTCCGACGCGGACCACCGACGTGTCGACCTGATCCGGATTGAGCACCTGCACGCGTGAGATCTCGGCGGCCAACTCGCCGACGCGCGCGGAGAGATACTCGGCTCTCGCTCTCGCCGCCTTGTACTCGAAGTTTTCGCGCAAATCGCCCATCTCGCGCGCCGCCTGCAGCGCGCGTGAGTTCGCGGGAATCTCCACCATCTTCAGATTCGTCAGCTCGGCGCGCTTCTGCTCCAGCATCTGCGCCGTGGAGTAGACCGGCTCGGCCTCGGGCTCGCGAAGGTGCGGATACTTCATCATCGCGGCGTGCTTGGCGATCTCGCGCCGGTACTCTTCGATCGCGCCGTAGCGGTCGAGTGTATCGACCAGCTTGCGAGCCTGTTCCTCGTTGTCGACGCCGCTGATGATGCGGAGCACGAGTCCGCCCTGATCGAACATGTCTTTGAGCCGCGCGCGAACCGCGGAGAACTCATCGGAGTTGATCGCGTCGATGATCTGGAAGAGCAGGTTGTAATTCGTCTTCTCGGTCAGCGTCTCCGATTCGTTGAGCTGCTTGACGAACCAGTAGAAAGCGCGCGGATGGCGGCGTGGGTAGCGAAGGGTCTCGTCGATCAGACGATCGCGCAGGTCCGTGTGGCCGCCTTCTTCGAGCGCGGCAACGATGAGCGACATGATGCGCGGTTCTTCATCGAGGAAGAAGACCTCGGTGTAGACCTTCGGCCACTCCGGGTGCATCTCGCGCACCTGTGTGAGCGCGCGCTCGCGCAGCGGTTTGTCGGTCATGGCGGCGATGACGCGTGACGCCAGCGGCCCGGTGATGAGTGATTTCGGATCGATCAACGTGGTGTATTCGCCGGGCAGCGTTTCGAGCGTCGCAGCGATCTGCCACGCCGCCGCCGGATCCCTCGGCGCAATGCGCGCGGCCTCGGCAGCGAGCTTGCCCGAGAAGTAATCCGCCAGATCCTTGCTCCGTGCGCTGTGCTTGCGTGCGAGATCGAGTTTGACCTTCGGCTCCGCGCGATCGAAGTCGCGCTTGATGGTCTGATCGGCCTCGCCGGTCGACGAGCTCCACGAGTAGTTTGCCTTCGCGCCGCTGCCGCTGATGACGATCTGCGTGTTCTTGCGCGCCGCGGTCCACCAGGAGCTCCACTTCTCTTCGGGGACGATGCCGATCACGGCATCGCGTACTTCGGCCATCTGCATCGGCCGGCCGAAGCTCTGGAGGATTCGGGCGAAGAACTGCGACGGTGACTTCTTCGCCTCGGCCTGCAATTTCTCGGCGTCGGTGAACTTCTCGCGAAGCACGTGGCCCGGCGGCAGAGGAACCAGATATTTCGCCGCTGCCCCGATGGGCATCGATACACGCTCGCCCTTGTCGAAATCGAGCCGGGCGATGCCGAGCTCGGGATTCAGCTCCGTGACGATGCCAGCGCCGCGGCCGGCCATGAAGTACATCTCGCCTTCGTCGTACCGCAGCCAGGTCTCGATCTTCTCCGCTTTCTCGACCGGGTTGCTGGTCGGATCGGAGAAACCAGCGAAGTCGTAGACCCGCTGAAAGTTCTTGTGCGAGCCGTGCGCGCCCCGAAGCGCCTGTTCGATCGCCGGACGCAGCGTGGCCGGATGCCGGGAAAGGCGGCCCAACTCCTTCAGCACCTGAAGGCGCAGCGGCCAGGCCTTCTTCTCGAGAAACGTGTCGGAGAGAAGCCCGAGGAGTGTGTCGGATTGCGTGCGCTGCTCCGCCTTGCGAAGCGATCTGGCGATGACGAGGAATGAGTCTACGTCGCTCGGATCTTTTTCGAGCTGCGACATCCAAAGAGACTCGAGGTCGTCGAATTTTTTCTGATCGATGAAACGCTGGGCATCTTCGCGGAACGGCAAAGTCGAAATCCCTCCGGGCGGAATAGAGCGGGCCATTGTAGTGCAGCACACGCTAGAATCCCGCGCTTGAGCAACACTCCCGAGTCCGGCGCAGGCACGGGCATCCGCGCGCTACGCCTTGGACTGGCCACTTTCGCCATCCTCGCTCTCGAGCTGGCCATCATCCGCTGGATGTCTCACCAGGTACGGATCTTCGCGTACCTGAACAACGTGCTGCTCATGGCCAGCTTCCTCGGTATGGGCCTCGGCATCGCCATCGGCCGCCGCCGGCCGCGCCTGATCGACCTGGCGCTGCCGTCACTAGTGGTGCTTGCCGCAATCCTGACGTTCTCGGCTCAATTGCATCTGCTGCGAATCGCCTTCCCCGATCCAACGCTCTCGATCTGGGGCGCTGAGACACTGCGCGGCAACGAGACGTTCATCACCAACCTGGCAAAGATCGTGGCGCTCTTCGCTCTGGTAGTCTGGATTTTCGTCTGTGCAGGTAGCGCCGTCGGACCGCTGTTCGCCAGCCTGCGTCCACTGCAGGCTTATACCGCCGACCTGGTTGGGTCACTTCTCGGCGTCGTCGCCATGACCGCTGCGGCGGTGCTCGGAACGACGCCGCCACTCTGGCTGGCGCTGGCCGTGATTCCACTGGTGGTCTTGTCTCCGCGCATTCTTTCGATCGTCAGCGCGCTCGCCGTGGTGGTCCTGGCGCAACTGTCGGTGCAGCATGCGTTGTTCTCGCCCTACAACCGGCTCGATATAGGCTATTCGACGGTCATCCCCGGCCATCCGCTTGCGCTTGCTGCCAACCGCGACGCCCATCAACTGATGCTCGACCTGAGCGAGTCGAATATTTCCAATCCTCGATTCACGCCAGAGCAGCAGCGCTTCCTGGCTACCTACCGGTATATGTACGACCTGCCGTTCCGCGTGCCGACGGGGAGAGGGCGGGCTCTCGTGGTGGGGGCAGGAACGGGGAACGACGTCGCAGCCGCGCTGCGAAATGGTTTCGGTCAGGTCGTCTCTGTCGACATCGATCCGACGATCATCGCCGTCGGTCGACGCTTACACCCCGAACACCCCTACAACAATGCTCGTGCGGTGCCGGTGGTCAACGATGCCCGCGCCTACTTCGAGCAACATCCGGACGACCGCTTCGACATCGTATGTTTCGGTCTGCTCGACTCGCACGCCATGTTTTCGTCGATGTCGTCTTTGCGGCTCGACAACTACGTTTACACCGTTGCGTCCTTGCGCTCGGCTTGGAGGCACGTAGCTCCCGGCGGAGCGTTGAGCGTCTCGTTCTCCGTTTATGCGGGAGAGTGGATCGCAGACCGGATCTTCGCGGTGATTACGGAGGCCACGGGCCAGCGTCCCCGCGTTTTTGCGTTCCCAATCGCCACGGCGAAGACGTTCATCATTACAAAGGGGCCTTCCCGGATGCCGGACCGCCCTCTGATTCTCGAGGTTTCGCAGGTCACGGACCTCGGCGCCACGCGTGTGACCACCGACGACTGGCCCTTCCTCTACCTGAGGCCGGACAGCTTTCCCACGGGCTATGTGACGATGCTGGCGTGCATTCTCGTCCTCGCCGCCGCGGGCGCGCGCGTGGCCTTTGGCAAGCGAATCTTCAGCAGCGGCTTCGATCCAGTGTTGTTTCTGATGGGAGCGGCGTTTCTGCTGATCGAAACGCGCGGCGTGACCGATCTCTCGCTTCTTTTCGGCTCGACGTGGATCGTCAACAGCTCCGTATTTGCAGGCGTGCTGGTGATGGCGTTGGCTGCGAATCTGGCGGTCGTGCGTTTCCGCCCGCGCAATCTGACTCCCTGGTTCGTGGCATTGTTCGCCGCGCTCCTGGTCAGCTATCTCATCCGGCCGTCGCTGCTTCTGACGCTTTCCCTGCTGACGCGCGGAATCGCCGGCGGATTGCTGAACGCGCTGCCGGTCGCGTTCGCCGGCGTGATCTTCTCTACGCTCCTGGCACGCTCTGAAGACGCGACATCATCGCTCGGCTCAAACCTCATCGGAGCGATGGCGGGCGGATGCCTCGAGTACACATCGATCGTCACCGGACTGCGTTTTCTGACCGCGATCGCGATGGCGCTCTACGGCGCGGCATTCGTTCTCGTGGCGCGGAAAAGGAAAGTCGATTCGTGATCGGGGATCAGAGATCAGAGACAAGAGACAAGAGACAAGAGACAAGAGATCAGAATGCCACGCAGCGTTCGTCTTCTGATTTAGTAATCCACTGATCTCTAGTCTCTGATCTCCACAGATCCAACCCACATCCCCGCTTACCGGCGCAGCTTGACCAACGCCTTGAAGACGTCGAACGGCAGCTCCTCGGAGTGAACGATGTGGCGAAGGTGGTGCAGCGTCGTCCGGCGTTGTTTCACGTCGTCGAGCGAGATGTTGTGCCTACGAAGAAGGTCGTGTGCTTTCTGGTCAGACATAGCTCTCCCCACAAATGGTTGATTCGGAGCTCAGTCGAACAGGTCCAATCCGAAAGCTATTTCACTTGATGTCAACAAGTACTTGACTTGAAGCAATTTCGATCCTACATTGCGTTCATGCGACGCCTTGCCATTCTCATCCTCAACGTCATGGTCACGCTGGCCTGCCACCTCGGTCCGGCCTCGCCCGCCACATCGGCCGCGAGCGCGAACGACCTGGCTAAAACGAAGCGCATGCTGGACGCCGGACTCGATCCGAACGCTCACGATGACGCCGGCTACACCCCTCTAATCGCCGCGTCCCGGGCCGGAAAGGTGCCCATGATCCGGCTTCTGCGCAGCCACGGAGCCGATCCGAACCTCCGCGACGCTGCAGTCAACTCTTGGACGCCGTTGCTTCACGCGATTCACAAAGCGCAGCCCGCATCGGTCGCCGCTCTGCTCGATGCAGGTGCCGATCCCAACGGCACCGAAAGGGACGGCACGACACCGCTGATGATGGCCGCCGGCTACGGCTACTCCGACATCGTGAAACTTCTCCTCGCCCGTGGAGCCAACCCGCGACTCGCCACGAGCGACGGCATCACCGCTCTCGACCTCGCCCGATCCGGCGTCCCCGACATCGATCGCTTCACCGTCTTCGCTTGTCAGGACGATACGGTGGAGGCACTTCTCGCCGCCGATCCAAAGCTCCCCGACCACACCGCAAATCTGCCGTTGCCGGCGCGCATCGCGATGCACGCGAAGAGGTGCAAAGCGTAGCCCGCAGCCTCACACTTTCAGCACGATCTTCCCGAAGTGAGCTTCCTTTAACGCGCGATGTGCCGCAGCGGCCTCGGCGATCGGAAAGACGCGATCGATGACCGGTCGGATCCGGCCCGCGCGCAGGTCGTCGCCGAAACGCGCGATGAATGACGCCACGATCGCCGCTTTCTCCTCGTTCGGCCGGGCGCGCAATGTCGATCCGATGATCTGCTGGCGCTTGCTGAGGAGCGATCCGACGTTCAGATCGATGCTGCCCGGGCCGCCCATCGATCCGATGACGACGACACGGCCGCCGATGGCGAGGCATTCGAGGTCGCGAGCGAGGTAGCGCGCGCCGATGTGATCGAGAATCACATTCGTGCCGCGTGCCCGCTCGACGAAGTCCTCCTCGTTGTAATTGATGGCTTCGTCGGCGCCGTGCGCCAGACAACGCTCGCACTTTTCGCGCGAGCCGGCGGTCACGATTACGCGCAACCCTGCCAGTTTCGCAAGCGTGGTCGCGGCGGTCCCGACGCCGCTTCCACCGCCGTGAACGAGGAGCGTCTCGCCCGTGCGTGCACGCGCAAGCTCGAAGACGTTGAGATACGCCGTGAGGAAAACCTCCGGGATGCCGCCAGCCTCGTCATCGCTCAAGAGATCCGGCACACGCATCGCCGATCCGTGGTGCACGACCGTCTCCTCGGCGTAACCGCCGCCGGCGAGCAGCGCCATCGCACGGTCGCCGGCCCTCCAACCTGTGACATTCGAACCGACTTCGATCACTTCGCCCGCGCATTCCATGCCGAGGATTGGCGAGGCGCCGGGAGGAGGCGGATAGTGGCCCTGGCGCTGCAGCAGGTCGGCGCGATTCACTCCGGCAACGCGTACGCGAATGCGCAACTCCTCCGCCCCGAGCGGAGGCGGATCGACTTCGCCGAGGTGAAGAACGGATTCATCGCCAAATTGATCGAAGATGACTGCGCGCATTTCTCCTCCTCGTCACAACGACACTACTAGGCTGCCCCGGCTGGTCCGGGAAGCCGTCTCTCCCAACGATCGAGAACGATGAGTGCTCCTTCGAAGAGCGACAGCGCGAAGTAGCCGGCCAGCGACGATGACGCAAGCTTGTACCCTGCCGCCGGCGTGATTCCTCCCAGCGTAAAGACCGCCGCGATGGAGACCTGGAGCGTCAGCACGATCCACGCCGCGACGGCAAGAACACATTCGACGATGAACGGCCAGATCAGCGCGCGAGCTCTTGGGCTCAACACGCGGGCCAGAAGAAAAACAATCGGCCAGACAAAGCACAAGATCGTTCCGATGTTGTCCGTCGTCAGCTCGATGCGGTGCTCCTGAACCGACTGACGGAACGTGCACGTCGTCATCGGCAGAGTCAGCGCGAACAGAAGCGCGCCCGCGACGAGCAACTTGCCCGCAAGGAAAAAGAACGTCAGGCGAGAGGCGTCGAGCATGCGCACGCAGCCATTCTCTCCCGCGGTGGCTCGTCAAATCTTGTTGTATCGTTTCCGTCCGCATGCCCGACGTCATCGCCTGCCGCAATTTGCGCAAGTACTACGCCGACGTCAAGGCGGTCGACGGACTCGACCTCTCTGTCGCCAGTGGCGAATGCTTCGGACTTCTCGGGCCGAACGGCGCGGGCAAGACCACGACGATCGAGATCCTCGAGGGTCTGACCGAGTCCGACTCCGGCGACGTCGAGATCCTTGGCCTCACATGGCGCAAAAACGAGCGCGAGTTGCGCGAGCGCATTGGCATCTCGCTGCAGGAAACCCAGCTCACTGAGAAGCTCACCGTGTTCGAGACACTGCGGTTGTTTCGGTCGTTTTATCGCGTCGGAGCCGATCCCGAGGAGTTGCTCCGCGATCTGTCGCTCGATGAGAAACATGACGCACGCGTCGGCAAGCTCTCGGGCGGTCAGCGGCAGCGGCTCGCGGTGGCATGCGCGCTGGTCGGCAATCCCGATGTTCTCTTTCTCGACGAGCCGACGACCGGCCTCGATCCGCAGAGCCGCCTGCAGTTGTGGGACATCGTGCAACGCTTCCGGCAGAAGGGTGGGACGGTCCTTCTGACGACGCACTACATGGAAGAAGCGGAGCGTCTCTGCGACCGAGTCGCCATCGTCGACCACGGTCACCTCATCGCCCTCGGCACGCCAGCCGAGTTGATCGCAAAGCTCCAGGCGCGCAATGTGATCGAGTTCACGAGCGAGCCGCGGCTCGAGCAGGCTGTCGTCGAAGCTATCGATGGCTGCGCGGGCGTTACGGCGCATCGCGAGGGTTGGCTGCTGCGCGTTCATTCGCTCGCCGAGGCAGTGCCGCGGTTGATCGACACGGTCGAGAAGCAGGGGGCGAAACTCGTAACCCTGTCGACGCATGAAGCGACGCTGGAAGATCTCTTTGTATCGCTGACCGGAAGGGAATTGCGCGATGCCTGAGAAAACGCGCGTCCGGCCACCGATCATCGAGCTGGCCCTGGCCCGCACGAAGGAGTTTCTGCGCGAGAAGGAAGCGATGTTCTGGGTCTTCGGCTTCCCGCTGATCCTGGCCCTCGCTCTGGGATTTGCCTTTCGAGAGAAGCCGCCCGATCGCATACCGGTCGGTGTCGTTGCAGGACCGAACGCGCAGCAGCGACTGGCAGCGCTGCAGAAATCGAAAACGCTGCTGCCGCGCATCATGAATGAGCAGGAGGCGCGCGACGCATTGCGGCGCGGCAAGGTCTCGCTGCTGATCGAGGGAACGGACACCGTCGTCTATCGCTTCGACGCCACGCGTCCCGATGCGCTGGGCGCACGCAACGAGACGGACGATGTGCTTCAGGCCGCGGCCGGACGTCGCAACGTTCTGGCGCCGCGCGAGGAGCGCGTCCACGAGCAGGGCGCTCGCTATATCGACTTTCTGATCCCCGGTCTCCTCGGCATGAACCTCATGGGCACCGGGATGTGGAGCATGGGCTTCACGATCGCGAACGCGCGTATGAAGAAGCTCCTCAAGCGCCTCGTGGCCACGCCGATGCGCAAGACGGACTATCTGCTGGCGATGTTTCTCTCGCGGCTCATCTGGCTTCTGCTCGAGGTTTCGGTGCTGGTCGCCTTCGGTTGGATCGTGTTCGGCGTGCGCGTCAATGGCTCGCTCGCAGTGCTGGCCATTCTTTGCATCGTCGGCGGCTACGCGTTCTCAGGGATCGGCCTTCTGACGGCATCGCGGGCGAAGACGATCGAAGCGGTGAGCGGCCTGATGAACCTGATCATGATGCCGATGTGGCTCTGTTCCGGCGTCTTCTTCTCGTACGAACGATTCCCCGATTCGGTCAAGCCATTCATCCGGGTCCTGCCGCTGACGTTGTTGAACGACGCGCTGCGCGCGGTCGTCAACGATGCCGCCGGCCTACCCCAGATCTCGCGCCAGCTCGGATTGCTGGCGGTGTGGGGCATCGTCACCTTCATCATCGGGTTGAAGATCTTTCGATGGCAATGAAACGACTCTCAACGATCGTCCTGCTGCTTCTGACGGCATGCGCCACGTCATCATCAAACGAGCCGAACGCCGATGTTCTGTTGAAGGCCGACCGCGAGTTCGCGAAACAGTCGGCAGCCCGCGGCCATCTTGCCTGGTACGAATTCATGGCGCCGGGTGCCTCCAAGCCGGCCAACGGCGGCCGCGTGCTGACCGGGCCTCAGGAAATCTCCGACAGCATGCTTGCCGCATTCGGAAGCGGCTTCACGCTGTCGTGGGAGCCGGGCCGTGCGCAAATCTCGCGAGGTGGAAAGCTCGGCTATACGTGGGGTCGGTACCATTCGGTCTTCCGAGGCAAAGCACGCGACGGCACATACATCACCGTGTGGGAGAAGCAGGCGGACGGTTCGTGGAAGGTGTTGTTCGATACGGGGGATCCTGATTAGGGGGTGGGGTGTGGGTTGTGGGGAGTGGGAGCGAAACGGACAGGTTTCGTCGCTCCCACACCCCACCCCCAACTCCCCACTCCCTCAGACAATCATGAAAATCACCACTTGGAACGTGAACGGAATCCGCGCCCGCGAGGCGCAACTGCTCGAGTGGGTCGTGAGCGCGCAACCTGATGTGATCTGTCTACAGGAGCTCAAAGCCTCGCCTGCGCAGATCCCCGAGTCGATCTGCAATCTCAATGGCTACTGGTGCTACTGGCATGGCGCGGTTGCGTACTCCGGCGTTGCGCTGCATATGCGGCGTGAAACGTTTCCTGAGGAGCCGAAGTTCTCGCATCCGCACTTTGACCTCGAGACCCGCATCGTCGAAGCGCGTTCCGGCGACACGGTCTTCGCATCCGTCTACGTCCCGAACGGGGGCAAGGACTACGTTGCCAAGATCGACTTCATGAAAGCGCTCATCGGCTATGCCCGCGCACAGAAAGAACAGGGACTGAAGCTGGTCATTAGCGGCGACTACAACATCGCCCGCACCGACATGGACGTCCATCCCAAAGAGCGCAAGCCGAACATCATCGGTCAGCGCCCCGAGGAACGCGAGCTGCTCGAAGCGATGCTGGCCGAGGGTCTCGTCGATGTTGGAAGGAAGCTCTATCCCGAGGATGAGGAGTACTTCAGTTGGTGGGCCCCATGGCGCAATCTCCGTCAGCGCAACATCGGCTGGCGCCTCGACTACGTGCTGGCCAGTGAAGCGCTGGCCGAGCGCGCGGTGTCATGTCCGTCCTATCGCGAGATCGGAACGAGCGACCACGCTCCGGTGGTGGCGACGTTCGAGTAGACGCCTTTGCGGGCCCAACAGCTACGCCTGTGCTGATGCTCTGAGTCACGCCACCTTCGCGTAGATACTTCCGCAAAACACTAGCTCGCTTGACTGTAGTCGACATCTTGGCCGTATGGCCAACGATGATCCATGATCCGCAGATCATGAAGACATGCGATGAGATTGAGTCACTCGTACACGGTAAACTCAAGAGTCAGAGTGAGACGGCGGATTGGTTCATCGTCAGCGTGACGATGGATGGTGGATTCGACGTGATCGTCCAAGTGAGTGACGACGCTCGCCCGTGGTGGCGCTTCACGCTCCCCGCCGCGCCGTGGCATTCGGACACCCAAATCAGCGATGCGTTCGATGGAGCCCTACGCGCTTGGGTCAATGGGAATGAAGTTCCAAAACCCGATTCAAACTAAACCACTACGAGTAATCCGACACCTCCGCCGCATTTTCGATGGTGTAACGATCACCGGCTGCGACGCGAAAACACGCCGCGCAACTATTCCGGCGATGGCGGAGAGAAGCACCTTGCTATCGGCGGCGACGCTTCTTAAATTCTGCGAAGTCACGCTCGATCTCTTCTTCGGTGACATTCTGGGCGGCGAGTTTCTTCGCGATCTCCCCAGCCATTGCCACATACAGCTTCCGTCGAACCTCCAGCGGGATTCCTGCCGGGTCTCTCAGGGGATACATGATCGCCGCAGGTTTGCCGTGCTTCGTGACGAGCACGGATTCGTCGCTGTCAATCAGTTTTGCGATGTTGCCGCGGAATTCGCGAATCGTTGCCGTCTTCATGGTGTGGCCAAATAAGACACGCGAGTGCGTACACAACTTCCAGCGACGCAAAAAAGGCGGACCCGAAAGTCCGCCCCGTTCATCGTTCGTGAGAATAGGAACTACTCGAGCACAACGATCACGACTCGCCGGTTCTCGGCGCGGCCCTTTCTCGTCTTGTTCGATGACACTGGCAGCGAATCGCCGTACGAGATCGTCGACATGCGGTTCAGTGGCACTTGCTGCGAGCGGGAGAGGTAGCGGCGCACTTCGTCGGCACGGCGCTCGCCCAGCTCGTCGTTGAGCTTGCGGCCGCCAGTGTCGTCGGTGTGGCCCTGAATCTCGATGTAGTACTGCTCGTTCAGCGCCTTCACCTTGCCGGCGAAGTCGTCGAGTGCCGCCTGCGCGTCCTTGTTCAGCTCATAGGAGTTGACCTTGAACTTGATCCGGTCTTCCTTGAACGTCTGTTCGAAGACGACCTTCCCCTTCGCCAGCACACCAGCCTCCTGAGCGCGCTTGAGCGCGTCCTTCGATTCCTGGCTGAGCTGCGCGATGGCGGCGTCGTTCTGTGAGAGGTGCGTGTCGGTAGCCTTCTGTTTGGTCTGCAGATCCTCGACCTGACCCTCGACCGATTCGATCTTCTTGCTCGACTGTGCCTGCGCCTCAGCGATCTTCTGATCGACTGATTTTGAGGTGGCGCATGCGCCGAGCATGACGGCGAGTGCCGTCGTAGTGACGATGCGGAGTCCTGTTTTCTGATTCATCAACTCTTCTTCCTTTCGTTATTTTTGTTGCGGGATGCGACCTGGGGAGGTTCGGTACCGAGGTATCCGGCGCGTACGTGCACGGAGCGTGCGCGGCCTGTCAGCTTGAGTGAGATCGTCCGGTACTTTACCGCACCCTTCCCTGTGGGCGCGAACCCGATGAGGTACTGCGCGCGAAGATCGTCTTCGATGTGCGAGACGGCCTCCGCGATCTGTTGAGGCGTAGTTCCGAGGTATAACTTTCCGCCGGTCAGCGTGGCGACTTCGTTCAGCAAGCCGATGTCCGAGAGATCTTCGCGAGGAACTTTGCGATCGTCGGTCCTGGCGCCGGGATCGCGAAGGCCGAGCGGATAGATCGGAACAGAGATTCCCTGAAGCCGCGAAGCAAGCGCTCCGCGCGTCATCGACGAAGCGTTGTCGATTCCATCGCTGAGCAGGATGATCGCCCGCGACGGATTCTTGCCCAGGCTACTCCGCTCCGGCATCGTCACCAGCGCGTCGAAGAAAGCCGTCTTGCCGTACGGGTCGACCTTTGCCAGACCGTTGGTAATCTCGGCGACACTCTGGGTAAACGGAACGACTTCGACCGCCTTTGATGCCGCGAAGACGTACAACGCGAAGTCGTCGCCAGGCCGGCGATGTCCGATGAGCGCGCCGATCGCCGCCCGCGCCGAGTCCATCTTTCCCGCGAGAGCCATCGAACCGGAGCCGTCGAGCAGGATCGTGAACGAGACCGGCGCGTTCTCCGATTTCTCGAACATGTCGCTCCGCACCCGTTGCCCATCGACCATCAGATCGACCTCGGCATCGCGCAGGTCTTTGAGCGGGCGGCCCTTGTCGCCGAGGACCGTGAAGGGAATCATCACGTATCCGACTGACACCGTCTCGGACATCACGCCTGGCGGTGCTGCGCTCTCTGCCGTGGGTGGGCTGGACTGCCCAGCGACGGGAACCGCGAGCAGCAGTAACGCCGCCGTGCACATCAGGAGCCTGTTCATCGGTTTTGTGAACAAATAACTATCCAATCTGCATTTCGGAAAGGGTGGTGCAGAGCTCGCTATCCCTTTTTCAGCGGAATGAACTTCTCGTCCTGCTGCTGCTCTCGCTCCCAACTGAGAAAATCGTAGTAGCCGCACGTGGGGTAATCGGGGTACTCGTGGCATACGCCCGGCCGCGCGTTGTAGATAGTGCATCGGCGCGTTTTCGTATCAAGAAACATACAAACACTGCCGTAGATCTTGTCCTTTTGATGGCGAAGGACTACTTCCCCCTCACGAGTTTTCGTGAAGCGCTTGGCCGCCACTTCGGGATCGAGATCGAAGTGCTTCGCCAACTTTTTGAGATCGCGCTTGTTGACGATGATCCGTTCGTAGCTGCAGCAGTACGCCGGACACTTCGTGCAGTCATAGTTCGCCATGCGCATTCGAGTGTACGGGAATGGACAGAGATCAGGGAAGCAGAGATCAGAGATCAGGGGGTGATAGCGACACATGCTCCTCGGTCCCTGATCTCCGTTGTCTCTGATCTCTGCTCCTCTGATCTCAGCTTTCACTATGATGCATTCATGGACCACGCAGTCGCTCTGGTGCAGGCGTATCTGCAGCTCAACGGTTACTTCACGTCGGCTGAATATCCGATTATCGCCGCCGCCGGACGGAACGGATTCCGGACGCTGACGGACATCGACGTGCTTGCGTTTCGCTTTCCGTCCGGCCTCCCATCGCCTGACACGGGCGCCTCGCGGAAGACGCCGCGCGGACTCGAGATGAACGACGTCGATCCCGGACTCGGCGTTCCTTCCGACTCGATCGACATGCTGATCGGCGAGGTGAAAGAAGGGCGGGTCGGAATCAACAGCGGCGCGCGCGATCCTCAGGTTTTGAAGGCTGTGATCAGCCGTCTCGGTGATTCGACGCTCGATCGCGATGGCATCGTCGCGGATCTGTTGGCGCACGGGTCGGCGACGCTCCCTTCCGGCTTCGTGATCCGTCTGGTCGCCTTCGGCTCGTTTCCTCCGGGCGCCGAGGTTCCTCCCTGTCGCATCATCAGCCTCGGGCACGTGCTCGACTTCCTGCAGCGCTACGTGCGAAAACATTGGAACGTGCTGCGGCATCTTCAGTTCAAAGATCCCGCGTTCGGTTTTCTGATGACGCTGGAGAAAGCGAAGCGTGGCGGTGCGGGCCGCCGAGGGGAGGCTGGGGTAGAGATCGTTTCGTCGACACCGCGAGCGACGGGGCCGCGGCGGCCCGGGAGGTAGCCACTGCCTTTTCTCACCGACGATCCGATCGACTCCGCGGCGCTCGTGCGCAGCGTGATGCGTCCGTCCGATGGCGCGTACGTGCTGTTCGAAGGAGTCGTTCGCAACCACCACGAAGGAAAAGCGGTCGAGTCGATTTTCTACGACGCCTATCGCCCGATGGCAGAGAATGAGATCGCGCGAATCGTAGATGAGGTGCAGCGAGCAAATGAGGACGTCGCGATCGTTGTCGTCCATCGGCTCGGCCACCTCGTCGTCGGCGATGCGTCGATCGCCATCGTGGCCGCGTCGCCGCATCGTGCCGAGGCATTTGCGGCCTGCCGCATGATCATCGACCGCATCAAAGAGACCGTTCCGATCTGGAAGAAAGAACGCGGCCCCGGCGGCGAAGAGTGGGTTGGATGGCAGGGCAAGTGCTGAGGGAATCGGCGTGACATCTCACGAAGTATCGAACGACCAACTTCCGCGCGGTGCCGGCGATTCGCCCGAAGTGACGCCGCTTCCGGCAGCGAGCGTGATCCTTCTTCGCGATTCGCCGCTACAGGTATTGATGATGCGGCGCCACGCGAAGGCGTCGTTCGTACCGGACGCCTGGGTCTTTCCCGGCGGTATGGTCGAGCCGAGCGACCATGAGCTTGGCGATGGAACCGAAATCGGCACGATGCGCGTGGCAGCAATACGCGAGCTGTTCGAGGAGAGCGGCATCTGGCTTGGCGCGCCGCTCGATGACGTCGTTGAAAAGCGTCGCGCGTTGTTCGCGGGAGATATGACGTTTGCCACGCTTGCCCGCGAAGCTCCGCTCAATCTCGACGCACTCGTATTGACGTCGCGCTGGATCACACCCGTCGGCGTTCCGAAGCGCTTCGACACCTGTTTCTTTCTCGCTATCGCTGCCGCCGGCGCCGTTCCTTCGGTCGACAACGGCGAAGATGGCGAAGCAGTCGAAGTCCGCTGGATCACACCGTCCGCGGCTATCGAGACGTTGCCGATCGTTTTCCCTACGCTGAAAAATCTCGAAGCGCTCGCCAGATTCGACACTGCGAAACAACTGCTCGACTCACGGCGCGGAATCAACGTCCCGACGACGCGGCCGGTGCTCGTCGTCGAGAACGGGAAGAAGAAGATCATCCTGCCGTGATCATTCGCGACATCACCGCGCCGAATCCCGGACCGTTCACGCTGAGCGGCACGCGCACGTACCTCCTCGGCGAATCGACCGTGATCGATCCCGGCCCGCCGATCGACTCGCACATCGAGGCCATCCGCGATGCGATGCCGGCGCTGCGCACGATCCTCCTCACGCATCGCCACGAAGATCACGCGCCTGCCGCAGTCCCGCTCAAACGCGCTACGGGTGCGCGAATCCTCGCTCCGGCAGGTGTTCTCGATGACACGATCGTCGATCAGCGCATCGCCGGCGGCGAGAGTCTCCTCATCGAGAGTGAAGCGTTACGGGTCATCGCCACGCCCGGCCACACGAGCGAGCACGTCTGCTTCCTCACGTCCGCCGGCGATCTCTTCACCGGCGACACGGTCCTCGGCGAAGGAACAACCACGATCTTCCCACCCGACGGGTCGATGCGCGACTACATCGATTCTCTCCGCGTTCTTCTCGCATATCAACCCAAACGCATCTTTCCCGGCCACGGTCCGACGCGCGATGACGCCTGCGCCGTGATCGAGCAGTACATCGCTCACCGCCTCGAGCGCGAGCAGCAGGTCCTCGACAGCCTCGCCGACGGCGCCACCTCGGCAGCCGCGATTCGCGAACGGATCTATCCCGATCTCGATCACCGCCTCCGCGGCGCAGCGGAGATTCAGATCAACGCACACCTGGACAAGCTGAGGGAGGAAGGGCGGGTCGTTGAGCGCGGTGGCGAATACAAAGTCATTCGCAAATGAGCACGGAAGCAACCGCGGAGCTGTGTTTCACACCCGCCAGGAGCTGTTCTCACACCATCGCGGTACGTTTTGAGCCATCGACGGTTCGTTTTGAACCGTCGACCGTGCTTCTTGATCGTCTGTGCCAGTCCGGCCGCTGGTAAAGTTTCTCCATGCGACTGATGTTGCGAATCGTCCTTCTTTTCATCAGCGGGGTTGCGATGGCCTCCGAATTGCCGAAGACAGTTGCGGAGACGACGGACTACAAATCAACGTCGCGATACGACGACGTCATCTCCTTCGTCCACGCAATCCAATCAATCGATCCTGGCATCCGCGTCGAGACCTTTGCGACGACGAACGAAGGACGGGCGCTGCCGCTTGTCATCGTTGGCCCGGCGGGCGTCGTCGATCCGCGGACTGCCCACGCCAGCGGATTGCCGATCGTCTTCATCATGGCGAACATCCATGCGGGTGAGGTGGAAGGGAAAGAGGCGGCGCAAATGCTGTTGCGCGAGCTCGTTTCCTCGAAGCGCAAACTGCGCGAGAAGCTCGTCATCCTCATCGCGCCGATCTACAACGCCGACGGAAACGAGAAGATCTCCACCGAGCATCGCAAGGAACAGGTGGGGCCGGTGAACGGCGTGGGCGTTCGCGAGAACGGGCAGGGGCTCGATCTCAATCGCGACTACATGAAGCTCGAATCGCCCGAAGCGCGCGGGCTCGTGAGCAAGGTGCTCGACCGGTGGGACCCGCTCGTCACCGTCGATCTGCACACCACCGACGGCTCGTACCACGGCTACCAACTCACCTACGCCCCGATGCTGACACCTGACGCCGACTCCGCGCTCATCGACTTCGAGCGCGAGACGCTACTTCCCGGAATTCGCACGCGCATGAAGACGCGGTACGGAAAAGAGACGTACTACTACGGCAACTTCGTCGACCAGCTGAAACCGGAGAAGGGTTGGTACACGTTCGATAACCGGCCGCGCTTCGGCAACAACTACGCCGGACTGCGCAACCGTTTCGCGATTCTGTCCGAGGCGTATAGCTATATCGACTTTCGGACGCGGGTCGAAGTGACGCAGCAATTCCTGAACGAGATCCTCGCCTCGGTCGCGCGGCACGGCGGGACGATGATGAAGATCGCTGCACGCGCCGATCAGCGCACCAGTCTCGCCAAAGCGAAGAAGCTCGGTACTCGCTTCGAGATCAAACCGTGGCGCAAGAGCACGACGATTCTGTGGGAGCGCTCGACGCCCGCCAAACCGGGAGAAGGAATTCAGAACCCGGAGACAGGAAGCGGCCCGCGCATCGTCCGCTCCGGCAAGATCGTTCCGATGAAGATCACCGACTACGGCATATTCGCGCCAACGGAAAAGTCTGAGGTGCCGTACGCCTACCTGATCGATGCGCGCGCCAAACACGTCATCGAGAATCTCCGGACGCACGGGATCGTCGTCGAACGGCTGGATGCAGCGGCGAAACTGCACGTCGAGCAATTCACCATCACGAAAGCCGATCACGCCGCACGCGAGTTCCAAAAACACCGCGAGTTGACTCTTACCGGCGACTGGAAGAGCAGTGACGTCTCATTCGACGCCGGCACCTACGTCGTCCGCATGAACCAGCCGCTGGCCCGCCTCGCCTTCTACCTGCTCGAGCCGCGCAGCGACGACGGCCTCTTCGACTGGAACTTCTTCGATGAGCTCCTCGGCGATGTCGCGCCCGTGTCGCGGTTGGTGACGGTGACGCCTTTGAATGCGGGTGTGGGGGGTGGGGAGTAGGGAGTGGGAGTGAATCCGGTTTATCGGGTGTCGGCGAGCTACATGAAGTTGTTGTCGGCACGCTCTCCGACTCCCGACCTCCGAATACCGACACCCGCGCATACAATCCCCACCCCATGAACCACAAAGACTTCATCGAAATCCATGACTACAGCGCGGCCGAGGTTCGGGAGATCTTCGACGTCGCTAAGGACATGAAGGCCAATCCGGCCAAATACCACGACGCGCTGAAGGGCCAGACCCTGGCGATGATCTTCGAAAAATCGTCGACGCGAACGCGCGTCTCCTTCGAAGTCGGGATGTTCCAGCTCGGCGGGCATGCCCTTTTTCTTTCGTCGCGCGACATCCAGATCGGCCGCGGTGAGCCGATCTACGACACGGCCAAAGTCCTCTCGCGATTCGTAAGCGGCATCATGGCGCGGACGTTCGCGCACAAGACGGTCACCGAGCTGGCCGAGTATTCGAGCGTTCCGGTCATCAACGGACTCACCGATCTCTCTCACCCCTGTCAGGCCATGACGGATTACTTCACCGCCTGGGAGCACCTCGGCGATCTCAAGGGCCGCAAGATCGCGTACATCGGCGACGGCAACAACATGGCGCACTCGCTCATGTTCGGCGCGCCGAAGGTCGGGATGAATATCGCGGTGGCCACGCCCGGCGGCTACGCACCCGACCCGATGATCGTCGCACAGGCTCAGGGCGACGCAGACAACGCCGGTACGAAAGTCATCGTCACCAACTCGATCGAAGAAGCCGTGCGCGATGCCGACGTCGTCACCACCGACGTCTGGGCGTCGATGGGACAGGAAGCGGAAGCTGCAAAGCGGCAGAAAGACTTCGAAGGCTGGCAGGTCAACAACCGCGTGATGTCGTTCGCAAAGAAGGAGGCAATCTTCATGCACTGCCTCCCCGCGCACCGCGGCGAAGAGGTCGCATCCGAGGTGATCGACTCGGAGCGGTCGGTAATTTATGACGAAGCGGAGAACCGGCTGCACGTACAGAAAGCGATCATGTTTGTGTTGATGAAGAAGTGATTAGGCAGAGATCGGGGACAAGTGATCAGAGATCAGGCTGCACGAACAAACTACACCTGACCTCTGATCTCTTGTCCCTGATCTCTGCTTTCTAACCATGCCCGATTCCCAAACCCGTCACACGCGCGGCCTCACGGTCGTCATCATCCTCGGCGTGATCTTCTTCGCGCTGCTGGCGCTGCTCATCGTGCGCAGCGGCAAGCGTCCTGAGGCGCCGCCGGTGGCTTCGGAAACGCTGTCGGTGCTGTCGCTGCGGGCACGCCTCCGCACGCAGCCGACTGCGAGTGCGCCGGTGGTTGCGACCGCGGCGAACGGTGAGAAGCTCATCGTGCTCGAAGACCGCGGCGCGTGGGTTCGCGTGCAGGACGATGACGGCATGACCGGCTGGGCCGAGCGCAATTCGCTCGAGCGCACATCGGAGCGCGCCCGCCGTCTGGCGCGATACGAAACCATCCGCAAACTGCCCGCGCTGAACGCCATCGTCAGCGGACGAACGCCGCTCTACGCCGGCCCCGGAATCTTCTATCCGATCATCGGCGAGCTACCCGCGGACACACAGGTCAAGGTCTACACGCGCGATCACGACTTCTACGCCATCGATCACGACAACCAGATCGCGTACGCCGACGTCGACGCGATCGATGTCAGCTCTGCCGGAACGCGGCAGGTGGACGTACACACTGATACGGCCGCCACCGACACCGCGGCGGCGACCGCGACCTCCGAACCTGCTGTGGGTGCGGCGGTGCCGCAGCCAGCCGAAGCGCCGGTCCAGACCGCGCCACAGGTACCTGTGACGGCCGACAATACGGGCGTCTACACCGCGGTGCCCGCCGGCGGAACGCAGCCGGAGGAGACCGACCGCGTCGTGCCACGCTTTCCGATGATGGCCCGCCGAGCCGGAATCCAGGGGCCGGTCGTCGTGCGCGGCATCGTTCGCAAAGATGGGACGATCGATAACGTCGAAGTGATCAAGGATCTGCCGATGGGACTCGGCGACGCGGCACGCGAAGCAGTGAGCCAGTGGCATTTCCGGCCGGCCACCTATCGGGGCGATCCGATCGATGTCTACTACACCGTGACGGTGAATTTCCGCCTGCAGTGACGCGTTCTGCGGCGCGTCTACCCACCCGGCTCCATGTCTCGCTTCGCATTCCCTGACATTCACGGCGATCTACTCGGCGCGCACATTTCGACGAAAGGTGGTTTGCACACCGTCTTCGAGCGCGCAAGCGAGATCAACGCCTCCGCGATCGCACTCTTCGCGAAGAACTCGAATCAGTGGAAGGGCAAGACGATGTCGGATGACGACGTCGCGCTCTTCATGGACAAACGCAACCTGCGACCGATCCTCACGCACGCGTCGTATCTGATCAATCTGGCAACGACAAACGCGGAGTTCCATCGCAAGTCGATCGACGCCATGATCGACGAGATCGATCGCGCCGAGCGGCTCGGCATCCACGCCGTGGTCCTCCACCCGGGCGCCCACCTCGGCGCCCGAGCAGATGCGGGAATCGAGCAGATCGCGCGGTCGCTCGATCAGATCCATGCCGCCATCCCAAATCACAAGGTCGTCACGCTGCTCGAGACCGCGGCCGGACAAGGCTCCTGCCTCGGCTGCACGTTTGAGGAGCTCGGGCAAATCCGCGCGCTCGTCGACGACAAGACCCGCGTCGGCATCTGTTTCGACACCTGCCACGTATTCGCCTCGGGATACGAGTTGCGCAACCGCGATGACTACGAACGGACCATCGACGCTCTCGAAGAACACGTCGGTATCGACAACGTCGGCGCATTTCATTTGAACGACTCGAAAAAGCCGCTCGGTTCGCGCGTCGACCGGCACGAGAACATCGGTGACGGTGAAATCGGCGTCGATGCCTTCGCCTTCCTGCTCAACGATGAGCGCTTTCGCGGTATCCCGAAAGTCATCGAGACGCCGAAAACGGTGGAACATGAGTCCGACCGAAAGAACTTGACGCTGCTCCGATCCCTGCTGTCGCGATAGACTCTTCACCCTATGGCAGACCGCATTCCCAAGCCGCAATCCGGCACGCGCATCGACTACAAAGACGGCAAGTTGATCGTACCCGACGATCCGATCGTTCCATTCATTGAAGGAGACGGAACCGGCGCGGATATCTGGCGCGCCACTCGCTATGTGCTCGACGGCACCGTCGAGAAGATTTACGGCGGAAAGAAGAAGTTCCACTGGCACGAAGTGTTTGCCGGCGACAAGGCCAGCACACAGTTCGGCGAGTACCTGCCGCAGGAAACGCTCGACGCGATCGCGCACTACCGCGTGTCGATCAAGGGTCCGCTCTCCACGCCGGTCGGCGGCGGCATCCGCTCTCTCAACGTGACGTTGCGCCAGGTGCTCGATCTTTACGCCTGCGTGCGACCCGTAAGGTACTTCGAAGGTGTCCCTTCGCCCGTGAAAGAGCCCGGCAAGGTGGACATGGTGATCTTCCGCGAGAACACCGAGGACGTTTACGCGGGCATCGAGTGGCCGGCGGAATCCGAGGGGGCGAAAAGCATCATCGAATTCGTCAACGGGATCGAGCGGCGCGGCGGTGCCAAGATCCGCGAAGGATCAGCCATCGGTATCAAACCGGTTTCAGAGTTCGGCTCGAAGCGGCTCATTCGCAAGGCGATCGAATACGCGATCGCCGCGAAACGCGATTCAGTCACGATCGTACACAAAGGCAACATCATGAAGTTCACCGAAGGCGCGTTCAAGGATTGGGGTTACCAGCTTGCGCGCGAAGAGTTCGGCGACGTCACGGTTCCTGAGTCGGAAGTGGGCCCGGAAGGTGCCGGCGGAAAGATCGTGATCAAGGACCGGATCGCCGATTCGATGTTCCAGCAAGTACTGCTGCGTCCGAGCGAGTACTCGGTCATCGCCACGACGAACCTGAACGGCGACTATCTTTCCGATGCCCTAGCTGCGCAGGTCGGCGGCCTCGGCATGGCTCCAGGCTCGAACGAGTCCGACGAAGTGGCCATCTTCGAAGCGACACACGGCACGGCTCCGAAGTACGCGGGCAAAGACATGATCAATCCGGGCTCGCTGATCCTCTCCGGCGTGATGATGCTTCGTCATATGCGGTGGTGGGACGCGGCCGACGCCATCGAGCGCGCGATCGCGGCAACGATCGCTCAGAAGAAGGTTACCTACGATCTGGAGCGCCAGATGACCGGCGCAACGAAGGTCTCGACGAGTGAGTTCGGAAGAGTAATCGTAGACAACATCTAGCTCCGGGAGGCTGTCATGAAACGTCTGTTGCTCACCGCGGTTGTTGCAACATTTCCTCTCATGGCGGCCGCGCAAACCGACGCTCCCGATCTGATCATCCACCACGGAAAGGTCTTCACCGCTGATCCGGCGCACCGCTGGGCCGAGGCTGTGGCGATCCGCGGAAACCGGATCGTCGCGGTCGGAACGAACGCCGAGATCACGGCGTTGGGGCAGGATTCGACCAAGCGTGTCGACGCTGGTGGGCGCGTCGTCGTCCCCGGCTTCAACGATGCGCACACGCATCAGGGGCCGAAGCCGGAAGGTTTCGGCTTGTCGCTGGAAAGCGATCCCACATGGGCATTGACGAGCGCTGCTCTCGTGAACAGCGCCGAGGAGACGGCAGGCGATCTGTGGATTTTCGGAACGATCGGACCCAAACTTCTGGCCGATCCATCGGTGACCGCGCAGGCACTCGACAAGGCTGCCGGCGGTCGGAAAGTCGTGCTGGCATCGTGGACGGGGCACGGCGTGATTTTCAGCACCGCGGCAATGGACGCGTTGCGGATCCGGGACACGGCGACCGATCCTCCGGGCGGCTGGTTCGAGCGCGATGCCAAACAGCACGTAACCGGAAAGATGTTCGAGTACGCCGGCTGGAACGCCGAACGGCGTCTCGCAGACTCAGTCGCCGACGCCGATGCGATCGAACAATTGAAGACGTTCTCCGATCAGTCGCTGGCCTTCGGTATCACGTCAGTTCAGAACATGTCGATGCTGCCTCTGGCGCGCTACGAAAAGATCGAGCGCCACGGCCCCGCGGCGATCCGCATCCGGATGATCCGTTTCCCGATGACGGAAAACGGTCGTGTGACGGAAGGAACCAACCTGTCAGCCAGGGACAGGGAGCGGCCACTCTCGATCATCAGCGGAACGAAGTGGATCCTCGATGGCACGCCGGTTGAGCGGGGGGCTGCGATTCGCCGGCCATATCCGGGCGGTGGAGAGGCTGTGGGGAAACTCGACTTCCCGCCGGACGACATCAAGGCCATCCTGAAAGAGGCCTTCGAATCAAACGAACAGACGTTGCTTCATGTCGCCGGCGATCGCACTGCAGCGGCGGTGTTCGATGCCATGCGCGCTGTTGGCCCCGCCGAGGAGTGGCGTAAGAAGAGGCTGCGCTTTGAGCACGGGGATGGACTGGAGCCGGATCTCCTCCCGCTGGCGAAGGACTTCGGCATCGTCGTCGTCCTCAATCCGTCGCATATCGTTGCGCACTCGCTTTATCCGGCTGGTGGATACATGCCGTTCAAGTCACTGCTGAAGGCCGGAATCCCGATCGCGATCGGCTCCGACGGCCCTGCAAATCCGGGCCTCAACATCATGCTTGCCACCACACTTCCGGGCAATCCTGCCGAGGCGCTTTCCCGCGAGGAAGCGGTCGAGGCGTACACTCGTGGCTCCGCATATGCCGAGATGATGGAAAATGACAAAGGCACGCTCGCCCCAGGGAAGCTCGCCGATCTGGCGATCCTCTCGCAGGACATCTTTCGCGCTTCCGCGGACAGGCTGCCGGCCACTGTGAGCAATATGACGATCATCGACGGGAAAATTGCGCTTGACGACGGGACGCTCAAGCGCGAAGGCTTCCCCGTGGCTCCGAGATTCAGAGGTAATCAGTGATGTTTGGTCCGTCCGTGCGCCGCATTCTCATCGCTTCCGCTTTCGGGCTTGCTCTCATCGCGGCGCGGCAGCGCGTCGTGCTGCACCCGGCTCCGCCGAAGATCACGAACGGCCCGACGTTCAGTAACGAAGTCGTGCGCGTCTTCCAGGACCGTTGCCAGAGCTGCCATCACCCTGGCGACATCGCTCCGTTTTCGCTGATGACCTACGCGGACGCCGCGCCTCACGCCGACGCCATCAAATACATGACACAGACGCGGCAGATGCCGCCCTGGAAGCCGACACCGGCCTGCGGCGACTTCGCCGACGCCCGCGTCCTCACGCAGGCCGAGATCGACCTCCTCGCGAAATGGGCCGACAACGGCGCCCCCGAAGGCAACGTCGCCGATCTTCCGCCTGCGAAAAACTTCGACGGCGGCTGGGCTCTCGGGCAGCCGGACCTAGTCCTCTCGTACCCCGAGCCGTACACCCCACCGCTCACCAGCGACATGTATCGCTGCTTCCCGATGCCGACGAATCTGCCGTCGGACAGCTACATTTCGGCCATCGACATCAAGCCCGGCGACCGGCAGACGGTGCATCACGTGATTGCCTACATCGATACCACCGGTGACTCGCAGAAGCTCGACGAGGCAGATCCCGGCCCCGGCTACACGTCCTTCGGCGGTCCCGGTTTCTCGCTCAACAGCCTTTCCTCAACCCTCGGCGGTTGGGCCCCCGGCGCGAGGCCTGCAGTTCTTCCGGACGATGTGGCCATGTCGCTGCCGGCGAATTCGCGCATCGTGCTGCAGGTCCACTATCACCCGCACGGCGTCGGGGCAGTCCCTGACCAGACGCAGATCGGCCTTTACTTCGCCAAGAAGAAGCCGAACAAGATCGTCTACATGCTGCCGCTGATCAACCAGAATTTCACGATCCCGCCGAACAATCCGAACTATCTCGTGTCCGCCAGCTACAACGTTGCACTGCCGGTTCATCTCTATCTCGTCTTCCCGCACATGCACCTCCTCGGGCGCAAGATGCACGTCACTGCGACACCATTCGGCGGGAACGAGCAATGCCTCATCAACATCGACGACTGGGATTTCAACTGGCAGGGACAGTACAAATTCAGCCAGCCCATCGCCGTTACGGCCGGGACGCGGCTATCGCTCGAGGCGTACTACGACAATTCGACAGACAACTGGCGCAACCCGAACAACCCGCCGAAGCCGGTCTCGTGGGGTGAGCAGACGACCGATGAGATGTGCATCTCGTTCTTCGGTTTCACGATCGACAGCCTCTTCGCGACGGACCAGCCGCCCTCGGCGACACAGATATTTCGCGCGGTCCAATAGTCGAACCGACGCCTATACGATGCGCAACCTGGAGAGTGCGGCCAACTTTCCGGCTTGCGCACCATATCTCCGGGCGTACACTTCGCCATCCCCATGACATCCGATCGCGAGAGCGTGCTTCGCTTCGATCTCGCTGTGCAGAGGAGCCATCCGCTCGTCTACACCGCGGCGTTTTTTGCCGCGCTGGCTGCGCAAGCACTCGGCGTTTTCGTCCTCAACCTTCCCGTCGCAGTCTCGATCCTTGCGATCGAGCTTGCCGTCACCGCGTCGCTGTATGCGCTGTTACGCCGCGGCGTTGACCGGCGCATCCTCAACCCCGTCTGGATCGTGACTGACATCGTTCTCGTCACCCTTGGCGTATATGCAAGCGGCGGCGTCGCCAGCCCCTGGTTCATCTGGTACCTCGGCACCGCAGCATCAACTGCCTTCGTACTGGGTAAGAAAGCGTCATACCTGGTCAGTCTCGCGAACGTAGTTGCGTACGTTGCCGTGCTGCTGCTCATGGGGCAGGCGGCGTTCGTGAACTCGGTGCTGCTGCTCGCTGTCGTCCGGATGCTCTTCCTCTTCGGGGCTTCCTTCTTCTTTCTCGCCGGCATCGCCAACCTGCTACAGAAGCGCCTCCAGATCCGCGAGTTGGAAGCTGAGCAGGCCCGCGAAGTCGCCGAGCTCACGCGGCTCACGCAGGAGCTCCAGCGGCGCAGCGCCGAGCTGGAGGATGCCAGCCTGCGCGTGCAGGAGACCGATCGTCTCAAGAGCCAGTTCCTGGCAAACATGAGCCACGAACTGCGCACGCCGATGAACTCGATCATCGGTTTCTCCGAGATCCTGATCGAGCGGCTCGGCGACAAGATCGAAGAGAAGCACCTCAGCTTCCTGCGCCACATTCTGACGTCCGGCCAGCACCTTCTCGGCATCATCAACGACATCCTCGACCTCTCCAAGATCGAGGCAGGGCGGATGGAGATCTACGCGGAGAAATTCGAGGTCCGCCAGGTCATCGAAAGCGTCTGCGCCGTGATCCGCGGAATGGGCCGCACGAAAGTGCCGGTATTCACCATCGACATCGATCCGCGTCTTCCGATCATCGAAACCGATCTGACCAAGTTCAAGCAGATCCTTTTCAACCTGTTATCCAATGCCGTGAAGTTTTCGCCCGGCCACGCTCCGATCGCCATCTCCGCGTTTCACTCGGGCAACAGCCATGACGAGGGGACGATCACCGTGTCCGTGCGGGATGAAGGAGTCGGCATCGATCCGAAGAACCACGATGTGATCTTCGATGAGTTCCGGCAGATCGACGGAAGTGAGCGCCGCGAGTTCGGTGGGACGGGCCTCGGGCTGGCGCTGGTCAAGAAATTCGTACAGCTCCAGGGCGGCTGGGTGCGCGTCGAGAGCTCGCCAGGCAAAGGAAGCACGTTCTCGTTCACGCTTCCCGTCCGCTCGCGCGCTGCCGTCGTCAGCGGTGCGCAGGAGCTCGCGCCCGCTGAGTCGCGCACCGAACCACGTGCGGAGCGAGTGCTGGTGGTCGAGGACGACGCGCAGGCCTACGCGCTGATCTCGTCCGCCCTCGGCTCAGCCGGCTATCTGTCGATTCGCGCCCGCCACGGCGAAGAGGCGCTCAACCTTGCCCGCGAAATGCGCCCGGTCGCGGTGACTCTCGATCTGGTCCTTCCCGGTCTCGACGGCTGGGACGTGCTGAAGACGCTGAAAAGCGACGCGGCAACCTGCGATATCCCGGTCGTCATCATCTCCCGCGTCGACGAGCGCGACCTCGGCGTCGCCCTCGGCGCCAACGACTATTTCGTCAAACCGGTCGATCGCGAGCGCCTCCTCGACCGCGTCCGCCAACTTACCGGATCGAGCCAATCGAAAGCCCGCCTGCTCCTGATCGACGACGACGTCTCCCTCCACGAGCTCCTCGAAGAAGAGCTGACCACCCTCGGCTACACAATCGAAAGCGCCTTCACCGGCGAAACCGGCTTCGCTGCCGCCAAAGCGAACACCCCCGACGTCATCATCCTCGACCTCATGATGCCCGGCATGAGCGGCTTCGAAGTCGCCGGCCTCCTCAAAGACGACCCCTCCACCGCCAAAATCCCCATCCTCGTCCTGACCTCAAAAGAGATCTCCGCCGACGACCGGCGCGACTTGCAGACGAAAGTCGCTGCCTATGTGCAAAAGGGAGGGAGCGCGCGCGATCACCTTGTGGCCGAGATACGAAGGTTGCAGCGAACGGGCAAAGAGGGCGGCCTTTTGCAGGCTTAAACGAGCACAGCTTGGGATCGCGATAGACCTCGCCGCTGTTTACCTGAGATGTGACATGCAGACGCCTGAGCGATAAGATGTTTATCCCCTTCCCCGAGGAGGTTGATCATGACGGCAAACAAAGCGCATAGCTCACTCGCCGCGGAGCTTCAGACGTTCGCCATGCATCGGAATGAACTTCTCGGGCGAGCAAAAGGAAAATACGTCCTCATCAAAGGCGAAGATGTGGTCGATGTTTTCGAGGATCGGACTGACGCACTCGTGCGCGGATATCGAGAATTCGGCAATCACCCATTTCTCGTCAAGAAAGTGACTGATGTGGAAGCACCGCTGAACTTCACGTCCTTCCTCCTCTCGAACTAGCGTTATGCCGTCCTTCACCGGCACCGTACCCAACCTGGTTGATGTCGGTCCGCTCGTAGAGATCCTCATCAGCCCGTCTCGCGCTTTTGCCGACACGGTCCGCGCGTCGAATCCGTCAGCCGCGATTGCAGCACCTCTACGCGCAACGGCGATGATTGATACTGGCGCATCGGGCACGGTGGTCAACCCAAACGTAATCGCCGCGCTTGGCCTCAGCCCAGTCGGAAGCGTGCCCATTCATACGCCTTCTACGATCGAGCCACTGGACTGCGACCTGTACCATGTGGACATCAGTTTTCCGAATGGTGTGTCTTTCTCAAATGCAGTCGTGATTTGTGCGCCGCTCGGCATGCAAAACATCGAATGCCTCATTGGGCGGGACATTCTTGAAAATGCTGTGCTTACCTACATCGGCTACATCAATCAATTCACAATCAGCTTTTGACTCGCAGCGTCGACAAGCGTGGCTTGGTCTGTTGTCGAAATCACGGCGAACGAAGCGCCTTCTCGTATCCCGTCATCTCGACGTATCCCTGCCCGTTGATCGCCACATTTCCGAACGAGCCGGCGACGTCGACGGCGCCTTCCCAGTAGGTGACTTGCGTCGAGCTTCGCGTGACCAGTTCCTGATCTTTCATCAATGGCTGGAGCACGAGCGCGATGCCAAACGATGGGACGGCTACGCGCCAACCCATCGGATACGTTGCGCCTGATTTCTTCGAGTGCCAGGTGCCGACGGGGGTGATGACCATCTGGTCGCGGCGGAGGTGAATGACGTTGCCTTCGCTGCTGATGAGCGAGCCGGACGACGGGGCGTCGGGCGTGCCGTCTTTGCGGCGGATCTGGTAGAGCATCAGTTCAGCGTCGTTGTCGAGTTGGACGGAGAACCAGTCCCAACCCTGCTGGCTCTCGCGAAGCTGCGAACTGCCAAACTCGTGATCCATCCACGCCAGACCGTGGCAGTTCGCGCCGTTCACGCGGCCGCGAACTTCCAGCCGCGACATCGAGTAGTAGTACGTCGCGTATCCCACTCCCTCGGCCTTGATGCTGATGCCGTTCTCGCCGTGAATCGCCGGAGCTTTGCGCGAGGTCATGACGAGATCGATAGCGTCCTTGCCGCCATACGCGGCAATCCGCCACGAGCCATCCGCAAGCGTCGTCGCCCGCCATCCTTCGTTGAAGACATCGAGCACGCCGGCCGACGCTCCGGCAGTGAATGGCGACGAGCGATTGAGCTTCTCGTAGTAGCGGAACTCGCCGGCTCCGATATCGCTGATGGCGAAGTGAGCCAGCGAGAGATTGCGCAGATCCCATCGCGTTGCCGTCGGATTGCCCGGCGGAACGATCCCGACGCGAAAGAACGTCAGCTCGAACCCGTAGCGCTTTCCTGCCTCGGTCTCGAGGTGGCCGGTGTAATACCACCACTCCGTTTTGTATTCGTCGTGCGCACCGTGATCGCGCGGAAAGGAGAAGTCGTAGCCTGGCAGCGCGGGGAGGAATGCGTTCTCCGCAGCAGTCGCAGGAGTGAGAATCCCGAAGATGGGCAGCAGGAGCAGGAGGGCTACCCAGCGCATCACGCCCACGGAACGTGCAACATTCGGCATCCGAAGCTCATAATATGCGCTCGCCATGGCGGAACAGCCGGTCACGATGCCTCCTCGCGCGCGCTTCCGGACGCTCGCGGCGGAGACGAGCATTCCCATCAGCGCCGATGAGCTGATCGCGCTGGCGCGGCGCTACGCCGACCAGGGGATGTACGACGAGGCCATCCATCTGTACGAAATGGCCGAGAAGCTGAAGCCGGGCTCGGTGGCCGTGCGCATCAATCTGGCGCGCACACGCGATCAAAAAGAGAAGGCCGAGGCGTCGCGATATGAGGCCGTGCGCCACGAGGTCGATTCACAGCGCGCCCGCGATGAGATCGATGCCTCGCAGTACGTTGGACTGGCCCAGTACTACATGGCCAAAGATCAGACTTCGAAAGCGATCGAGCTGCTCGAGATCGCCAAGCTGAAGACGCCGAACAACTACCGCCCCTACGAGATCCTTGGACGTCTCCACTACTCCCAGGGCGAGTGGGACTCCGCGCACGAGGAGATCGTCAAAGCGCGCAAGCTCAATCCCTTCGACCGCGGACTGGCTGAGATCTCCGGGCGCGTCGAGTTCGAGAAGCGCAATTACGAGCGTGCGCTCGAAGACTTCATCGACGCCTTTCTTCTCTCCACGGATCAAAAAGGCGAAAGCACAGAGCCGGTCCGCCGGATGATCAACACGCTGAAACGCATCGAGACCATCGAGACGAAAGATCTGAACGCGCGCATCAAGCTGCGCGTGGAACAACTTCAGAACTGTACTGAGCGGCTTGAGCTGCGCAAGGACAATCTCTTCAAGCTTGAGTCGAAGAAGAGCCTTCGCGAGATCGTCGACAAGATCTCGCGCGACGCCGAAACGCGCGACAACCTCATCACGATGGCCGCCGATTTGCGCGGCCTGGCCGTCTTCCAGCACATCAAAGACGAGCACTTGATCCGGCTCTCGAAATTCGCGCGCGTCGAGCATCTCGCCGAGAACGGGCTGGTGTTCAAGGAAGACGACCGGTCGATGGACTTCTATGTCGTCAAGGACGGACGCGTCGAGATCCGCAAGGACACGCCGTTCGGACCGCAGATCCTCGGGTCGCTCACGTCGGGTGTGATCTTCGGCGAGATGAACTTCATCGACCGCACGCACCGTTCCAGCGATGCCGTCGCTGTCGTTCCGTCGAGCTGCTACACCTTCTCCTTCAGCGCACTCGATCAGCTGATGGACGAAGACAAACAGCTCGCCGTCGGCCTGCACTGGGCGTTCTGGCGCTCGCTCACGGAGAAGGTTCGCGACGCCAACGAGCAGCTCAAGCTCTTCTTTCAGGAGGACGCGAAGAAGGGTCAGGGCCGCAAACGCGCCATCGAGGGAAAGCGCGAAGTACAGCAGATCACCGTCAAGTCGGAAGACAAGGTCGACCTCTTCAAGGAGCGTGGCCTCTCCGCCGGCGAAATGAAACTACTGGCGACGTTCTCCAGCGAAGAGCGGATCCGCGACGGATCGATGGTCTTCCGCGAAGGGGAATCGGGCGACAAGCTCTACATCGTCCTCGACGGCCGCGTGCGCATCTCCAAGTTCATCCCCGGCGTCGGTGAGGAAGCGTTGGCCGTGCTCGACCGTGGCGACTTCTTCGGCGAAATGGCGCTGATCGACGACAAAGTGCGCTCCGCCGATGCCAAAGCACACGACGGCGACGCTACCGTTCTCTCGATCGACCGGGCCACGTTGAACGAGATCCTCTCGATGGATCCCCACGCCTCGCTGCAGTTCCTGAATCTCCTCTGCCGGATGATCAGCCGCCGCTTGCGCGAGATCAACGAGAAGATCGTACAGTGGAAGTACATGAGCGGCGGGTTCTGAGCCGGGAACCACCGCAAGTGACAAACGCTCCCCAACCCCCTAGAATCCAAAAAACACCTCATGCGCGTTCTGATCGTCGGTCAGGGGGCACGCGAACATGCTCTCGCGTGGAAACTCCGCCAGTCACCTTTAGTCAGGGAGGTCTACGCGGCCCCGGGCAATGCCGGGATCGCTGAGATCGCCGACTGCGTGAACATCGGCGTGGCCGACATCATCGAACTGGCTGATTTCGCCGAGAAGCTCAAGATGGACCTCACCATCGTCGGTCCCGAGCTCCCCCTCACCCTCGGCATCGTCGACGAGTTCCAGAAACGCGGCATGGCCATCTTCGGCCCGACACGCCTGGCCGCGGAGCTGGAAGGCTCGAAGGCGTTCTCCAAAGAGTTCATGCGCAAGTACGGGATTCCGACGGCCGAGGCGAGGGTGTGTTCGTCAGCGGATGAGGCGAAGGCGGCGCTGAAAGAGTTTCGCTATCCGGCCGTAATCAAGGTCGACGGTCTGGCTTCCGGTAAGGGTGTCGTCATCGTCAATTCGAAGGCCGAGGGCGAGGAGTATCTCAAGCTCGTCTTCGAAGAGAAAAAGTTCGGCAACGCCGCCAACCGCATCCTCGTCGAGGAGTTCCTCACCGGCGAAGAGGTGTCGTTCATGGCGCTGACGGACGGGAAGAAGTTCGTCTCGCTCGCTCCCGCCAAGGACTACAAGAAAGCCTTCGACGGCGAGACCGGCCCGAATACGGGCGGCATGGGTGCGCACTCGCCCGCGGTCGTCCTGAGCGGTGAAGCGGCCGCCGAGATCGTGAAGACGATCATCATGCCGACGATTCAGGGCATGGCCGAGGAGGGACGTCCCTACACGGGATGCCTCTACGCCGGCGTGATGCTGACGCCGAACGGCCCGAAGGTGCTCGAGTACAACTGCCGCTTCGGCGATCCCGAGACGCAGGTGCAGATGCTCCGCCTCGAAGACGACCTCGCCGATCTCTGCCTGAAAGTCGCGCAGGGCGACCTCGGCGACACCAGACTGACCTGGAAAAAGGAGGCCGCCGCCTGCGTCGTCGTCGCCGTCGACGGCTACCCCGACGATTTCCCCAAAGGCCAGGAAGTATCGATCGATCCCATCGACGACCCGAACGTCACGATCTTCCACGCGGGCACCATCCCCCGCAACGGCAAGATGATCAACGTAGCCGGCCGCGTCGCCAGCGTCTGCGCGAACGCACCAACGCTCTCCGAGGCATTGGCGAAGGCCTACGAAGCCGCGCCGAAAGTGCGGTTCGAAGGGGCAAGATACCGGAACGACATCGGGTACCGGGCGCTGGAGCAGAGGAAGGGGTAGGCGGCGTCATTCACGTCTACCGAGCCCAGTCGCCAAGTGAGCCAAGTTCTCACCATCTCGTCCACGCGGTAGAATGACGGACAGAAACCGAGATTACACACCGTGGCCACATCCCACTACCGCATCCAGAACCACCAACCTGCTCAGACACTCGACTTGTACGAGGGTCGGGATCCGCGGGACGTTCCCGCGTATTCGTTTCGAGAAGTCGCGCTCAGCATAGGCGTGCCGACGTCTACCTTGCGCGCATGGTTCGTCGGTCAAAGCAACTTTGATCAGGTGCTGTCGCTTCCCTCGGATTGGAGCGAGAATCAGTCACTATCGTTCTTCAATCTAATCGAAGCAAATGTGGTCGCGGAGCTTCGGCGCGAGCATGGAGTGGCAATGAAGCGCGTGCGCACCGCCCTGGAGTTCTTGTCTGACAACATTCCTGTGGCTCATCCGCTTGTCGAAAAAGAGCTGTTAGTCACGCCGAACCAGCGGGTCTATATCGTTCATGATGGCCGGCGAATCGACATTTCCGCCGGTGGCCAATGGCCTTTGGATGTCGTAGTCAGAAATCTTCTTCGACGGGTTCACCGTAGTCAGCGTGGCATTCTGACCTTCTTTCCTCGAGTCACGCCTCCCAGCCACAGCGTTGTGCTCGAAGAGGATTACGCGCCGATTGTCGTAGATCCTGAAGTATGCTTTGGTCGGCCTCTGATTACCGGCACCGCAATTCCTGCGGATGTCGTCGCGGACCGGTACCTGGGTGGCGACAGCATCCCGAAGATGGCGGAGGATTACGATCTCTCGGAAGAGCAAATCGAAGCCGCGCTCCGATTCGAGCGATTACTCGAAGCTGACGCAGCTTGACCTGCCGGGATTCACCTATTTCTTCGATTCGACAAACATGGTGCGCGAGCTTGCGGATGCTCTTCATCAGCGCGGTCGCCTCGTTCACATGCACAACGAAGTGTTTCCGGACCGGACACCCGACAGAGTCTGGATTCTCGATGTAGCAAAGCGAGGCTGGATCATTTTGACGCGTGACAAGCGTCTACAGACAAGACGCTTGGAGTGGATTGCCTTTCTTCGCGCGAAGGCTCGCGTCTTGTGGTTCAAAGGTGACCGCGCGTCGAATGTTGAGATTACCGAGGGTTTTCTTGCTGCGCTGCCCAAGATCGATCGCCTCGCCCTCAGCCTTCTTCCTCCATACATCATCAAAATCACGCCATCAGGACACGTCGAACAGATTTACCCCGAAGAGTAGAACTATATTTATTGTTTACGTGACGACCCTCACCCCACCGTCTTAACCGCAATCATCTTCACATTCCTGATCCATCGCGCGGGTCTTTTTTCAGCGGGAACCACGATTCGGAACGGGCCTTCCTTCTCGGGGAGCGGTTTTCCGTCCTTCTTGTCGGCCAGGATGATGAGCCGGTCGTTGAAAGCGGGATCGGTTTCGGCGACGGTGAAGACGACTTCGTATCCGTCGGTGGCAGTAATGATGACGATTGCGCGGAGGCCCGGGCCGCGAAGTTTCTCGCCCCGAGGGACGCCGGCGCGGTCGAGGATCGCGCCGAGGGTGACGCCTTCGTAGGTTGCGGCTGGATTCTCATGCTCTTTGGCTTCCGCTTTCACGCGCGGCAGGCCGGCGAACGTTTGCGCGGTGACGGTGATCGTTTGATCGGGGACCGGCTGTGCTGCCGCGTGTTCGGCGGCGAAGAGAGGCGTCACGGAAGCTAACGCCATCAGAAGCATCGCTGTTTTCTTCATCGGTTCTCCTTGAATCTGGTCAAAACCGCCAGCGGGCCGCTGACGATACAGCCGACGGGCCGTCGGCGCTACGTCGCCGCAGCGCTCCGTCAATCAACCGGGCGCGTCTTGCGCGTCTACCACCGCGATCGCGGCCATGTTCACGATATCGCTCACGTCGACGCCGCGCTGGAGCACGTGTACCGGCTTGGCCATGCCTTGCAGAATCGGGCCGATCACTTCGGCCCCGCCGAGGCGCCAGAGGAGTTTGTAGGCGGCATTGGCGGAGTCGAGGTTGGGGAAGATCAGGACGTTCGCGTCGCCCTGGATTTTGCTCCAGGGGTAGTCGGCGCTGGCGATGTGCGGCTCGACGGCCGCGTCGGCCTGCATCTCGCCTTCGATGATCAGCTCGGGACGCAGGCGTTTCACGATCGCCACCGCTTCGGCAACCTTCTCGGCGTTGGGATGCTTCGTCGATCCGAAGTTCGAGAACGAGATCATGGCGATCCGCGGCTCTAAATTGAAGCGCCGCGCCGTCTCGGCGGTTAGGATGGCAATCTCAGCGAGCTGCTCGGCCGTCGGCTCGATGATCACCGTCGTGTCGGCGAGGATGATCATCTTCCCCTTGAACATCAGCAGGTACGCGCCCGAGACGTTCTTCACGCCCGGCCGCGTCTTGATGATCTGCAACGCCGGCTTGATCGTGGCTGGGTAGTAGGCGCGCAGGCCGGCGATCACGCCGTCGGCATCGCCCGCTTCGACCATCATCATGGCGAAGTAGTTGCGGCCGTTCAGAACGCGTTGTGCATCGGCGACGGTGATGCCCTGCCGCATGCGCAGCTCCGCGAAACGCCGCACGTACTGGTCGCGCTGCACACACGTCTCGATGTCGATGATCGTCACCTTCGATTCGTCGACGTGATGCTTCTGCAGCAGCGGCGCGACAACCTCGCGGCGGACGAGCAGGATGGGATGGGCGAGTCCTTCCTCGATCAGAATCTTCGCCGCACGGATGATCTTTTCCTGATCGCCCTCGGGGAAGACGATTCGTTTGGGATCGCTCTTGGCGCGATCGTAAACACCGTGCATCATGCCGCGAGCGCGCCCGAGGAGCTGCTCGAGTCGGCGGCGGTAGGCGTCGTAATCGGTGATCGGTTCCTGCGCCACTCCGGTCTCCGCGGCCGCGCGCGCGACCGCGACCGGCACGTTGAGCAGCACGCGCGAATCGAACGGCTTCGGGATCAGGTAGAGCCGCCCAAACGTGAACTTTTCGTTGCCGTACGCGCGCAGCACGGCGTCGGGCACCTCTTCCTTCGCCAGTTCGGCCAGCGCCAGCGACGCAGCCAACTTCATTTCGTCGTTGATCGTGGTGGCGCGGCAATCGAGCGCACCGCGGAAAATGAAGGGAAATCCGAGGACGTTGTTGACCTGGTTCGGGTAATCGGAGCGGCCCGTGGCCATGATCACGTCGGGCCGCGCGGCCACGGCGTCGTCGTACGGAATCTCCGGATCGGGATTGGCCATGGCGAAGACGATCGGATCCTTCGCCATCGATTGGACCATGTGCGCCTTGACGATGCCGCCGACCGACAGCCCCACGAACACGTCCGCATCCACAAGAGCCTCGGTCAGCGTTCGCCGCGACGTCTCGGCTGCGAACTCCTCTTTGTACGGCGTCATGTCGATCGTCCGACCCTTGAAGATCACGCCCTTGCTGTCCACCAGCATCACGTTCTCTTTGCGCAATCCCATCTTGATGTAGAGCCGCAGGCAGGCCATGGCCGCGGCGCCGGCCCCGGAGATGACGATGCGAACGTCTTCGATTTTCTTGCCGGCCACTTCCAGCGCGTTCTTCAGCGCTGCCGCGGAGATGATGGCCGTGCCGTGCTGGTCGTCGTGAAAGACCGGGATCTTCATCACGGCCTTGAGCCGCTCTTCGATCTCGAAGCACTCCGGCGCCGCAATGTCCTCGAGGTTGATGCCGCCAAACGTCGGCTCCATGATCCTCACCGCGTTGATGAACGCCTCGGTGTCGCGAGTGTCGAGCTCGAGATCGAAGACGTCGATGTCTGCGAAGCGCTTAAAGAGGACGGCCTTCCCTTCCATCACCGGCTTGCCCGCGGCAGCGCCGATGTTGCCGAGCCCGAGGACTGCGGTGCCATTGGAGATGACCGCGACGAGGTTGCCCTTGTTCGTGTATTTGTAGACATCGCCCGGCTCCCGCGCGATCTCCAGGCAGGGCTTAGCAACGCCCGGCGTGTAGGCCAGCGCCAGGTCGCGCTGCGTCGCAGTCGGCTTGGTCGGAACGACTTCCGTTTTCCCTGGACGCCCCCCCGAGTGGTACTCGAGAGCGTCATCGCGGTCGTTGTCTGCCATCGGTTCGATCTCTCCCGTGAAACGGGGGAGTCTATCAACATGCACGGTTCTGCCCTACCGGGCTTGCTCACCGTGTGCTGTGATCCGTACGCGCCACGTTACATTGTCCGATTCCGAACAATCTCCTTCGAAAGCGCACGGCGACGAGGTGTTGCGAGTGTCGCAACTCCTTTGTTTTCAATAATCCGTCCATGGCATCCCGCTTGGTATGTAGCGGTCTCACATGGATCGCGAAATCGCCCAGGAAGTCCGTACCCGGCGCACGACGAAGCGCGTTGTGATCGCGGCAGTCGCTGTAGCTTCGGTGATCTTCTGCGTCGCGGCAACGGTTAGCTGGCTGAGACCTTCCGTGAAGCGGTCAGGTATTCAGATTGCTCGCGTGGAGCGGGGGTCGATCGATGCGACGTTGCAGGCGACCGGCACCGTCGTGCCGGAGATTGAGACGGTCATCTCCAGTCCGGTCGAGGCGCGGGTGTTGCGGATTCAGCATCGGGCGGGGGACCGGCTGCGCGCTGGTGACCCAATCCTCACGCTCGACACCTCGGCCACGAAGCTCGATCTCGACAAATTGAACGACGCTGTGGCGCAGAAGGAGAGTGCGCTGATGCAGGCGCGGCTCAAGGCCGAGGAAGACAACGCCGGGGCGCGTGCGGCGCTGGAGCAGAAGCAGCTCGATGCTGACATCCTAAAGCTCAAGGCCGAAGAGAACACGCGCATGCATGCCGAGGGGCTGGTGTCGTCGCAGGACGAACTGGTGGCGGTGACGGCGAAGAAGAAGAACGACATCGAGATCACTCAGTTGCGCGATGCGCTGGGGCGCGTGCGGCGCTCAACGGCAGCGCAGATCGCGGCGGCGCAGCTCGAGCTGAGAACAGCCCAGAGGGAGCGCGATCAATCGGCGCGGCAACTCAACCTTGCCATGGCGCGCAGCGATCAGGACGGCGTGCTGACGTGGGTGTTACCCGAGGTGGGGGCGACGGTGCGGAAGGGGGACGTGATCGCGCGCGTGGCCGATCTCTCGGCGTATCGCGTCGTCGGCACGATCGCCGACGTGCACGCGGCGAAGCTCTCGGCCGGCATGCGCGCGCACGTGAAGCTGGACGATACGACGTCGATCAACGGCACGATCTCGAGCATCGATCCGCGCATCGAGAGCGGCATTGCGAAGTTCTACGTCACGCTCGACCAGCGCGCGCATCCCGGTCTGCGCAACAACCTCCGCGTCGATGTTTTCCCCATCCTGGGCAGCCGCAACAACGTGCTGCGCGTGCGGCGCGGGGCGCTCGGCGGCAGCGAGCGTGAGGACGTGTTCGTCGTCCGCGACGCGATGCTCGTGCGCACGTCCGTGCACTGGGGACTTGCCGGCGACGAGATGGTTCAGCCGATCGAGGGCCTGCGCGAAGGCGACAACGTCGTGATCTCGAATATGAAGGATTACGAGGGGATTCGTGAATTGAGGATGAAGTGAAGTGGCCAGCGGCTACTGGTTCGGCCAACCACTGACTACTGCCATTAATCAGAGCGCCAAACGAGGAGACACACAATGATCACACTCAACAACATCGACAAGGTTTATCGCACCGAGCGCGTCGAGACGCTGGCGTTACAGAACATCAACCTCGATATTGCAGACGGCGAGTTTGTTTCGATCATGGGGCCGTCGGGCTGCGGGAAGTCGACGTTGCTCAATCTCATCGGGCTGCTCGACAAGCCGACGAACGGCAAACTGATGATCGACGGACAGCACATCAACGGCGCGAAGGATGGGTCGCTGGCGAAGATGCGCAATGAGAAGCTCGGCTTCGTTTTCCAGAGCTTTCATCTCGTGCCGGATCTGACGGTTCTCGATAACGTCGAGATCCCGCTCCTTTACCGGAAGATGGCCGCCTCCGAGCGCAAGTCGCGCGCGCTTGCGGCGCTCGACCGCGTCGGCCTCTCGTCGCGTGTCCATCACTTTCCGACGCAGCTCTCCGGCGGACAGCAGCAGCGTGTCGCCATCGCGCGGGCCATCGTCGGACGGCCAACCATCGTCCTTGCCGACGAGCCGACCGGCAACCTCGACTCGGCCATGGGCGACGAGATCATGGGCATCCTCGAGGAGCTGAACGAGAAGGACGGGACGACGGTGGTGATGGTCACGCACGACGACCGATTCGCGGAGCGGACGGTGCGTACCATCCGCTTGTTCGATGGACGGCAGGTGGCGTGAGGTTCGGGGTGTGGGGTGTGGGGAGTAGGGGGTCGGAGGAAGACCTGGCGGTTGCACTGGCCACGTTCCCGACTTCCCAAATCCTGCCGAACACCTCTCCGACACCCCACACCCGACTCCCCACTCCCGATTGGAGAACAACACAATGCTGAAAAGCTCACTAAAACTCGCAATCAAGGTGCTGGCGCGGCGCAAGGTCTTTACGGCCATTTCGCTCGTCGGCATCGCCATGACGCTGGCAGTGCTTATGATTGCTACGGCTGTCCTCGACAACATCCTTGCACCACGTGCGCCGCAGTCGAACCTCGACCGCATCGTCTCCGTCAGTCGCGTTCGTAAACATGGACCGCACTCGACGGAGCAAAGCAATCCAGGCCATGGCTTTCTCGATCCGACCATACCGAATCTGCCCGGCACGGAGCGCGTGACGTACTACAAAGAGATCCAGACAGTCGTCGTGTATGACGGGCAGCGGCGTCTCGAGCTGCCGTACCGACGCGCCGATGCCGAGTATTGGAAGGTCCTCGATTTCCATTTCGTCGAAGGTGGTCCATACAGCGCGGCGGATGAAGCGGCGAACCGGCAGGTCGTCGTCATCACCGAAGACGTGCGACAGAAGCTGTTCGGCGGGATGGCGGCGGTCGGGAAGATGGTCAACATCGGCGGGGAGCCCCATCGCGTCATCGGTGTCGTTCCCATCGTGCCATTCACCCAACAAATTGCCTACAGCACGCTATGGGTGCCCCTCGGTCCGCCGAGTGATCAGGAGAGGAAAGAGTTCATGGGCAATTTCGAGGTCTCGGTTCTGGCTAAAAGCACAGCCGATATCCCCAGGATGCAGCGGGAGTTCGAGACGCGCGTGTCGCATCTGCCGATCGATGATCCCAAGACCTACACCGAAATCACTTCGGGGCTGGACACGCCGTTCGAATCGATCGCGCGTGCCCTGACGAACAATGAGCTCGGCGCACGCGGACCGATGGTTCTGCGTCTGGTGTTCCTGGCGCTGGCGCTTCTCTTCATGACGTTGCCTGCGCTCAATCTCATCACGCTGAATCTCAGCCGCATTCTGGAGCGCGCCTCGGAGGTCGGAGTCCGCAAGGCGTTCGGCGCCCCCCGGCGCATGCTCATCGGCCAGTTCATCCTCGAAAATATCGTTCTGACCGTGATCGGCGGGGGAGCGGCCTTTGTGCTCGCATTTTTCATGCTTCAGGCATTCGCTTCCATCGAGTTCATCCCCGGCGCGCACTTCGATCTCAACCTGCGCGTCTTCGGCTGGGGAATGCTGATCGCTGCGTTCTTCGGCGTCTTCTCCGGGCTTTATCCCGCCTGGAAGATGTCCCGTCTCGATCCCGTCACTGCTCTGCGCGGAGGTGCAATGTGATTCGTCATCTATTGAAACTGGTGTGGCGGCGAAAACGCGCCAATGGGCTGCTGATCGTCGAGATTCTCTTTTCCTTCTTTGTCGTCTTCGCGGTGATCACGATGGCCACGTCGATGATCATTCGCTGGAACAAACCGCTCGGCTTCGACTACCAAAACGTCTGGCGGGCCAGCATCAGTTTTCCGCCCGAAACCGAGGAGCAATCCAACGACTCACGGCGACCAACGGTGGCAGCGATGGTGCGTGAGCTTCAGTCCCAGCCGCAGGTCGAGGCTGTTGCTAGCTCGGGCGGACCGCCGTACAGCACCTCGACATGGACCACCGACATGACCGTCAACGGCCACACCATCGACGTCAATGTCGATACCGCGAGCGATGGCTTTGCGAAGGTTCTACACGTGCCGATACTCCGCGGCCGCTGGTTCACAACGGACGACGATGCGGTCGGGAATGAACACGTGATCATCGACGCGGACGTCGCGAATTCGCTTTTCGGGACGCTGGATGTCGTCGGCAAGATGCTGCAGCCCGACAAGGACACGTCGTACAAGATCGTCGGAGTGATCGCACCGTTCCGCAAGCACGGGGAGTTGTCTCAGGACCACGAGAACATGCTCTTTCATCGTCTTTCTCTGACACAGACGCAGGGGCGTGTCGGGCGCGACCTGATCTTCCGCGTCCGCCCCGGAACGCCGGCGGACTTCGAAGAGACCCTCATCAAACGGCTGCACGGGGTCGCGCCTGACTATCCCGTACGTATTCAGCACATGGATCAAATGCGCGACCTTCTGAACAAAGTGTTCATCGCTCCGGCAGTCGTCGGCGGCATCATCGCGTCGTTCCTCATCACGATGGTGGCGCTCGGACTCTCCGGTGTACTTTGGCAAACAGTCACCCGCCGCACGCGCGAGATCGGCCTCCGACGCGCCCTCGGGGCCACCGGCGGCGAGGTCAATGGACAGATCCTGATCGAGGTGGCGCTGCTCTCGACGCTCGCGGTGGTCGTTGGCGTGATTGTCGTCGCACAACTCCCGCTTCTCGGAGTCTTTCGCTTTGTCAGCGTGCCCGCGTTCAGCATCGGTCTGGCCGGCGCGCTTGCGACGATTTATGGCCTCACGCTACTGTGCGGCGTATATCCAAGCTGGCTGGCGGGCCGCGTCCAACCCGCGCAGGCGTTGCATTACGAGTGAGGGTGCCGGTTTTCGGGGGTCGGGGGTCGGAGATAGAGATCAGAGGATCAGAGACTAGCGATCAGGAAACGAAAACGATAGCTCGCTTGATATCTGATCTCTTGTCTTTGATTCTTCTCCCACCCCCCACTCCCTACTCCCCACACCCCAACAATCATGATTCTCATCGTTGACGACGATCCTTCGATCACGGCTTCACTCGCGCTGCTGCTGAAGCAGCACGGGTATCGATCGGCGTCTGCGAATAGTGGCGAGGAGGCGCTGACGCGGATTCGGTCGGAGCGGCCCTCGCTCGTCATTCAGGACATGAACTTTTCCCGGCGCACGACCGGCGAGGAGGGGCTGGAGCTTCTCACCACCATTCGCACGGAGAATCCATCTCTGCCGGTGATTCTGATGACGGCGTGGGGCTCGATCGGGCTGGCGGTTGAAGGGATGAAGCGCGGTGCGGCCGACTTCATCACCAAACCGTGGTCGAACGCGCTGGTCGTGCAGTCGGTGGAGACCGCGCTGAAGCTGGCGGAGGTGCCGGAGGCGGCGAGCGAAGCACCAAGCCGCGCGGATCTCGATGCGCGCTTCGACTTTGCCAACATCATCGGCAGCGATCCGAAAATGTTGCGCGTGCTCGAGCTGATTGCGCGGGTCGCGCCGACCGAGGCGTCGGTACTGATCATGGGGGAAAGCGGAACGGGGAAGGAGTTGGTGGCCGAAGCGATCCACGGCAACAGCCGCCGCCGCGGCCGCCCCTTCGTCAAGGTCAACCTCGGCGGTATCTCATCGACACTTTTCGAAAGCGAGATGTTCGGCCACGTCCGAGGCGCATTTACCGATGCGCGGCAGGATCGGAAAGGGCGGTTCGAAGTCGCGGACGGCGGAACGATCTTCCTCGATGAGATCGGCGAGATCGATCCGGCTTCGCAGGTGAAATTGCTGCGCGTTCTGCAGGACCGGACGTACGAGGTGCTGGGATCGAGCCGCACGCGCTCGGTCGATCTGCGCGTAGTCTCCGCCACGAACCGGCCGCTCCACGAGCTCGTCGCCAGCGGCGAGTTCCGCGAGGATCTGCTCTATCGCCTGAACCTCATCACGATCTCGCTCCCACCTCTGCGCGACCGGCGCGCTGATGTTCCGCGACTGGCGTCACACTTTCTGCGGCTGGCCTCGGAGATCTACGAGCGCAACGTCGAGGGCATCGCGCAGCGGGCGATGGAATGGCTGAAGACACAGAACTGGCCGGGCAACATACGCCAGCTGCGGCAGACGATCGAGCGCGCAGTCGTCATGAGCAACGGCGGCGAGTTGACGCTGGATGACTTCGTTGCCGTGCGCGATCTCGAGTCGCGTCAGCGCCGCGACGCGTCGCTCCCGGACGCCGGAACGATGACGCTCGACGAGATCGAGCGCGGCATGATCGTAAAGTGCCTAAAGCACTACGAAGGGAATCTGTCGCGCGTGGCCGATGCGCTGGGCCTGAGCCGCGCGGCGCTGTATCGAAGGCTGGAAAAGTACGGGATTGCCTCGTGATCACAAAACCACTCACCACCGAGGCACAGAGGACACAGAGAAAGACTCTGTGATCTCTGTGATCTCTGTGTCTCTGTGGTTCATTGATTCTCCAACCACAATGACCTTAAGAACCAAACTGCTCCTCTGGTTCATCGTCCTCCATATCGCATTGGCGGCGGGGGCGGTGCTCATCCTGATGGAGCATCAGGACTGGCTGTTCGCGGTCGAGCTCGCGTTCGTCGTTTCGATCGTCGTCAGTTATCGCATGGTCAACGCGCTGTTCGTGCCTCTGGAGTTGATTCGCACCGGCGCGGAGCTGATGAACGAGCGCGATTTCACATCGCGCTTCGTGCCAATCGGACAGCCTGAGATGGACCGGCTCATCGGGATCTACAACCTGATGATCGACCGGCTGCGCGAAGAACGGCTCGCGGCCGAAGAGCAACAACATCTCCTGCAGAAGATCGTCGAAGCGTCTCCTTCGGGTATCGTGATCTGCAGTTTCGAAGGTGCGGTCCAGCAGACCAACCCGGCCGCCGAGCGACTGCTGCGCGAGCCTGCCGTCGCGGCAACGCTGCCGTCGCTCGAAGCGGGCCAGTCGCGGCTAGTTACCCTCGCTGGCGCGCGACGGCTGAAAATCTCACGCACCGAGTTCCGAGACCGCGGCTTCCCCAAGACGTTCTATCTGCTCGAAGAGTTGACCGAGGAGCTGCGGCTCACGGAGAAAACCGCGTACGAGAAGCTGATCCGCATGATGTCGCACGAAGTCAACAATTCCGTCGGTGCGGTACGGTCGCTGCTCGAATCGGTGCTCCATTACGCCGATCAGGTTGGTCCCGAGGATCGCGACGACTTCACGAGCGCGCTGACCATTGCCGCGGCGCGCATCGAGTCGCTGAATCGCTTCATGACCGGCTTCGCCGACGTCGTCCGGCTTCCTCCACCACATCCGCGAGAGGTCGACCTCGGCCCTATCGTCGATGACATTGGCAGGCTCCTACGTCCAGAGCTCGAGAACCACGCGATCGCGTTGAAGACAGAAGTCCCGGCCGGTGTGAGGGTGCGCGTCGACCAGAGCCAGTTCGAGCAGGTCATCATCAATGTGATCCGCAACGCTGTCGAATCGATCGGCGAACGTGGCGAGATCGAGGTGCGCTGGCTCGATGGCGTCCTTTCGGTCGCCGACAGCGGCCACGGAGTCGATGCCTCGGCGGCCGAAGAGATGTTCACCCCCTTCTTCACCACAAAGCGTGAAGGCCGCGGCCTGGGCCTCACCATCGTCTCCGAGATCCTGACGAATCATCACCTCCCCTTCTCGCTGACGAACCGAGAGGAAGGAGGCGCGGAGTTTCGCGTGAGGTTCGATTCGCAAATTCGGGGAGCCGGCACTCCCAAAACACACTCGGGATAAACTCGACTTACTCTTGGACTCCCTCCGAACTCTTTATCGCTACCGGCAGCTCATCGCCACGCTCACGGCGCGTGATCTGAAAGCGCGCTATCGCGGCTCGATCCTCGGATTTTTCTGGTCCCTCGCGAATCCGCTGCTGCTACTCGCGGTCTATACGATCGTCTTCACCTTCTTTTTCCCATCGGCTCTGATCCATCCGTATCCGCTGTTTCTATTCGCCGGAATCCTGCCGTGGACGTTTTTCTCCGCCGCCGTGCTCGAGTCGACGTCGTCGATCTCATCGAACGCGGGGCTGATCAAGAAGGTGATGTTCCCCGCCGAGGCGTTGCCGCTGGTGACGGTGGCATCGCATCTCGTGCACTTCGTTCTGGCGATGCCCGTCCTCCTTCTGGCCACGCTCGGCTTCGCGCTTCACGGCGACATCACCATCAGCATCACGATACTGCTGGTGCCCGTACTGATGATCCTGCAGACGCTCTTCGTGGCCGGCATCGCCATGACCGTTTCGTCCGCGTCGGTGCTTTTCCGTGATCTGCGCGACATCCTGACGAACCTGATGCAGCTCGGCTTCTTCGTTACACCGATTCTTTACCTGGTCGATCGCGTCCAATCGCGTCCGCTGCGCGCGCTGCTGCGGCTCAATCCGATGACGCCATTCGTCGTCTCGTACCAGGACGTGCTGTTCTTCGGACACCTGCCGGGACTGGCTGACACGCTACTCATGATTGCGTACGCGTCGTTCTCCGTGGCGATGGGCGTGACGGTGTTCGGAAGACTACGCGATACGCTGGCGGAGGCGATATGAGCGACTACGCCATCGCGCTGACCAACGTCTCCAAGTCCTACAGACTCTGGGGACGCGGATCGCAATTTGCGACGCTGAAGAGCGCGCTCCTGAAGCGCGACTTGGCGCTGACGCCGGAAACGAGCGTCGAAGCGGTGCGCGATGTTTCGTTCGCCGTCGACCGCGGCGAGGCCTTCGGCATCATCGGCCGCAACGGTTCGGGCAAGTCGACGCTGCTCAAGCTCATCTCAGGAATCCTGAAGCCGAGCAGCGGGAGCGTGCGAGTCAATGGCCGCGTCGCCGCCCTGATCGAGCTCGGAGCGGGCTTTCATCCGGAGATCACCGGACGCGAGAACATCTACATCAACGGCATCATGCTCGGTCTGTCACGGCGCGAGATCGAGGCACGTTTCGATCAGATCGTCGCATTCTCCGGCATCCCCGAGTTCATCGATCAACCGGTCAAAACCTACTCCTCGGGGATGTACGTCCGCCTCGGGTTCGCCGTCGCCGTTCATGTCGATCCCGATGTGCTTCTGATCGACGAGGTGCTCTCGGTTGGCGACGAAGAGTTTTCCGCCAAATGCGTGGCCAAGATCCAGGAGATGAAGTATCGAGGCGTCACGCTCGTCTTCGTCACCCACCAGCTCGATCAGGTGCGCAATCTCTGCGACCGCGCGCTCTGGATCGATCACGGCGAACCGGAGACGATCGGAGATCCCGTCCGCGTCGTCGATGCCTATTTGCAGGCCGTGTCATCGACGCAGACCGCGCCGGCGCGCGCTGCTGCCGATGAGCTGAAGACGCCCGCCACCGCGATCGCGCCGCGTGACGATGCCGGCGAAGAAGAGCGCTGGGGCTCCGGCGAAGTGGTCCTCTCGCGCGTGATCCTCGTCGATAGCCGCGGCGACGAGCTCGTCGCCCTCGGCCCCGGCACTCCCGTCTCGATCGAGATGGATGTGACCGTGCGCGTGCCCCAGGACGATTTCGTCTTCGGCGTCGGCATCTATCACGCCGACGGCACGTGCGTGTACGGGACGAACACCGATCTGGAAGGACTGATGCCGGAGCACCTCGAAACGAACGGGCGCGTCCGCTTCGTCATGCCCGCCCTCGACCTCGTCGCCGGAACCTACCGCATCGACGCCGCCGTCCACACCCGTAACGGCCGCGCTTTCGACTACCGCCGCGGCGTTATCCGCTTCGTCGCCGGCTCACGCGTTCACGACATCGGCGTCTATCGCCCGAAGCACCACTGGAAGTTCGAAGGCGGCATCGCGTTCCACGAGATCGACCTGGAACAGCGCAACGTGCCGGTGGAAGTGGCGGAGGCGATGCGGGAGGCAAGGAAGCCGAGGGGGAAGGTCTAGTAGTGCGGACCCGAGGGTTTTCCATGCGGACCCTTGGGTATTCTGTGCGGACCTGAAGGTTTTCCATGCGGACCCTTGGGTATTCTGTGCAGACCCGGAGGGTTTACCGTGCGAACCTGAGGGTTTACCGTGCAACCCCGAGGGTTTACCGTGCGAACCCGAGGGTTTACCGTGCGAACCCGAGGGTTTACCGTGCGAACCCGAGGGTTTACCGTGCGAACCCGAGGGGTTACCGTGCTTACCCCGAGGGTTTACCGTGCAACCCCGATGGTTTACCGTGCAACCCCGATGGTTTACCGTGCAACCCCCGAGGGTTTACCGTGCGCTACCCCTTCACCCACGGCAACTCCCACCGCCCTTCCCCCTCATCGAGTTTCGGCAGCGGCACCGGTTTGCCCATTCGCTTGAGCTGGGTCAGTTCCCACAGCTTCGCGTATTTCCAGAACGTGTAGTAGACGTGCATGCCGACGGAGATCAGGCCGCGGGTGCCGTCGAGGAAGCCGAGGTTGATGATGAAGTCGCGGGCGAACTTGGCGATGGGATGGCCGAGGATGCCGAAAAGATTCGTCGATTTGCCGTCGATGAACATTTGTGCGGCGCCCCAGTTCGCGTAGCGGGTCATCTTGGCGATCATGTGATCGAACGTGCGGATGTAGTAATGGTCCATCTTCTGCGTCAGACGACCGGTAGGTCCGTCGACAACGAGGTCGGCGTGCACGCGCTTGTTCGGGTAGCGGGCATGACCGCGGTGGAAGAGGCGCGTCACGCGGTCGCGCTGCAGGCCGGAGAATCGAACCGGCTTGCCATACATGAAGTTGAAACGCCCGACCGAATAGGCCCACTTGTCGAGCGGACCGTCGAGCGTGCTCAGGATCTCGTCGCGCAGTTTCGGCGTGACCCGCTCGTCGGCATCAATGACGAAAATCCAGTCGTGCGTGGCACGGTCGATGGCGTAGTTCTTTGCTGATGCGGCGCCGAGGTACTCGCGCTGTTCGATGCGAACGGCCGGAAAACGCTCGCGAACGAGCTCCACCGTACCATCGGTCGAAAAGGAATCGAGCAAGTAGATCTCGTCTGCCCACGCCACCGAGCGGAGGCAATCCTCGATGAAGGCGGTTTCGTCGAGGGTGTGGATGATGACGGTGACGGTCGCGCGCGGCATGCGCCGAGATCGTACACTTTGCGGATGCGAATTCGCCTCCTCGCTCTCGCCGCCGCCACGTTGACCGCATGCGCGCACACGACGCCTCCGCCGATTCCGCCTCCGGCTCCGGCCGCCGCGCAAGCAACACAGACACGCGCCTTCATCATGGGCGGGCGGAAGGCCGGAACAGAGACAGTGGTGGTCGATGGACCGACGCGTACGGTCGACTTCGAGTTCAACGACCGAGGGCGGGGCCCGAAAACGCACACGGTGCTGACGCGCGGCGGGAACGCGATTACGGCGTCGTTGCACACCAGCGGCAATGACTATTTTAAGGTGCCGGTCGATGAGACGTATGCGAACGGCGCGTGGTCGAACGGCGCCGAGAAAGGAAGCGCGCCCGCGAGTGCACCGGCGTTCTTCGTCTCGATGTACGGCCCGCCCGAGGAGACCGCGGTGCTTGCACGGGCGTTGCTGGCCGCGACGGAGCATCGCCTGGCGTTGCTGCCGGCGGGAGAAGCATCGATACGCAAGGTCGGCGAGCTCACCGTGTCCGCGGCTGGACGCTCACAACACATCAGTTGCTACGAGATCAGCGGACTTGGCTTCACGCCGTCGCCAATCTGGCTCGACGACCACAACGAACTGTTTGCCTCCGCATCCTCCTGGTCGTCGGTAATCGCCGATGGCTGGGACAGCGTCCTGCCGCAATTGCTGAAAGCGCAGGATGCATGGCGCGACGAGGCGGTCTCGCGTGAGGCCGCGCGCCTCATGCGCGTCCCAGCGGGAGGCGGCATCGTCATCACGAACGCGCGTCTCTTCGATCCGGTCACTCTGCAGACGACGCCGGGAATGACGATCGTGATCCGCGGCAATCGCATCGAAGCCGCGGGAGCCGTGATTGCCATTCCGAATGGTCTCGAGCACATCGATGCCGTCGGCCGAACGGTCATCCCCGGCTTGTGGGACATGCACACCCACAACTCAGCCGATGACGGCCTTCTCAACATCTCCAACGGCATCACCTCGGTTCGCGATCTCGCCAACGACACCGATTTCCTGCTCGACCTGCGAAAGAAGATCGACAGTGGCGCCGCGATCGGCCCGCGCATCGTCCTGGCAGGCATCATCGACGGTCCCGGCAAATACGCAGGTCCGACGAAAGTGCTCGTCGATACCGAAGCGCAGGCGCGGGAGGCGGTCGAGAATTACGCGAAGCTCGGCTACGAGCAGATCAAGATCTACAGCTCGGTGCGGCCGGAGCTCGTACCGTTCATTGCCCGCCTTGCGCACGAGCATGGGATGCGCGTGAGTGGACACGTGCCAGCGTTCATGCGCGCGGAAGATGCCGTTCGTGCCGGCTACGACGAGATCCAGCACGTCAATTTTCTCTTTCTCAACTTCTGGCCCGACATTCAGGACACGCGCACCCCGGTGCGATTCACGGCGGTCGCGGAGCGCGCAGCGACCCTCGATTTGAATTCTGCGGAGGTAAAAGCGTTCATCGAGCTTCTGCACGAGCATCACACCGTGATCGACCCGACGGTCTCGGTCTTCGAAGGGATGTTCGTTTCGCGCAAAGGGACGATGTCGCCGAGCTATGCGACGATCGCCGACCGTCTGCCGCCGCAGGTGCGCCGCGGATTTCTTACCGGCGGGCTACCGGTACCCGACGGCATGGACCAGCGTTACCGCGACTCGTTTCGCAACCTTCTGGCGATGGTAAAAGCGCTCTACGACGCACACGTGCCGATCGTGGCAGGCACCGACGCTATGGCCGGCTATACGCTGGCTCGCGAGCTCGAGCTGTATGTCGAAGCCGGTATCCCACCCGCCGAAGTGTTGCGCATCGCCACGCTGGGAGCAGCTCACGTGATGAAGCACGACGACCAGCTCGGCTCGATCGCGCCGGGCAAGCTGGCCGATCTCGACATCGTCGACGGCGATCCGGCGACAAACATCAGCGATGTGCGGAAGGTAGTCACCGTGATCAAGGATGGGAAAGTGTTCGATCCGAAGGCCCGGTAAAGGCACTTACGCCTTTTACGCCTACATTACGCTAACTTCCGCTTGACTTTCGCGTTGTTACCGCCTATATTGACCTTTCACGAGGCGGAAATGACGTATCTGACCGAGCGGCAACGCGACATTCTGCAGTTCATCCGGGATTGCCAACGGGAGCGCGGGGTGGCGCCTACGCATCGTGAGATCTGCGATCACTTCGGGTTTTCATCCTACGGCACGGTCTACAAGCACCTCTCCCTGCTCCAGAAGAAGGGGTTGATCCGGCGCGACTGGAACCAGAAACGAGGCGTCGAGCTGGTCGAAAACGACGACAAGCCGGCCTCGGCGACCGCGTCGGGAGTGCTCGAGTTGCCGTTGTTCGGCTACATCGCTGCGGGCCGCCCTCTCGACGTCGAGATATCCAACGAGACCATCACCGTCCCGGAGCGCCTCACCAGCCGCGGCGAAAACTACGTGCTCAAGGTGAAGGGCGACTCGATGATCGACGACGGCATCATGGACGGCGATTACGTCATCATCGCCCGCCGCGAGCGCGCTGAGAACGGGGAGATGGTCGTCGCCAACGTCAGCGGTGAAGTCACCCTCAAGCGTTTCTACCACGAGGGCGAAAAAGTTCGCCTGCAGCCTGCCAACTCAATGATGCATCCGATTTACGCCTCCGCCCGCGACGTCGCGGTGCAGGGAGTGGTCGTCGGTCTGATGCGCCGTTTCTGATCGCGAAAGTGAGGAAGAACCATGGATCTCGTACTCAAACTTCGTGAAGTCCGCCGCCTAAAAGGTCTGAGCCAGAAGGATGTGGCGCGCCTCTCCGGCGTCGGTGAAAAGACCATCAGCTCGTTCGAGACCGGCGAGCGCGTCGGCTCGATGAAACTGGCACAGCTCAAGCGGCTGCTCGCGGTCTACGACATGACTGAGGCCGATTTCTTTGGGGGCGGTGTGGAGAAGAAGATCGCGCCATGGGAGCTCGATCAGGACCAGTTCGCCACCGTGCGCATGATCGAAGAACTTCAGTCGCTGCCGAAGCCGTCGCAGCGTAACCTCTTGGCGAAGTTCCAGCTGATGATCGAGACAATGTCGGAGGTCCACGAGCCGCGGCACAGGCGCCCTCGCTACCTTCGCGATGATCCTGACTGGCAGATGATGGCTTCGCGGAACTGAAGGGCGCGTGCCTCCTCGGCCGAACAGAACGACCCGCGCCGCGTGACTTGATCCGACCGTTGCCGGCCCGCTCAAGTTCCACCCGCGAAATCTTCTAACGCGCAGTTTGCCGGCCGAGCCGCATCAGTTCTGCTACGCGAGAGCGATCGCGAATGCCTTCAGTCCAGCAAACCATGCGGCTACGAGAGTCGCAAACCTGAACCAATTCAGCAGTACCCACAATCGAACCATTCTCGTGAGCTGCGCCTCCGGCATCTTCGCCGCATCCGGGAGGCGTAATAGAACCGGGATGAAGTAGGCGAATGTCACGATGATGACGAAGAGAGCCGACGCGGCGGCGAAGAGCCACCATGTTCGCGCCGGTCCTGCGTACAGCAACGCCGCTACGAGATTCAGCAGCGAAATGATCCCGGTGAGCGGCGTCAGGAAGATCCAGAGACGGCGGCCGGAATCCGCACGGATCGGGACGGCGAGGTATGCCAGTACCGATTGGGGCGGAGAGCTAGCCCATAACGGCACCAATACGCGCGTCTCGAATAGTCCGGCGCCTGTTTGAATCCCGAGCGAGATGACGAGAAGCCAGAGCGCAAGGTCATTGAACGCCATGAGTTCTCTTGGCCAATTCCGCTAGTGCGCCATCGCCGCGCCCTGCATGGCCGCGTCCCACAGTTCGACCCGGTTGCGGCCGCGGTGCTTGGCTGAGTAGAGCGCACGATCGGCGCGGTCGATGAGGATCGAGGGACTGACGATTCCTTCGCCTTCCATTGAATCGATGCCGGCGATTCCGATCGATGCCGTTACCACGACGGAATCGCTACCGACGTTGAAGGAGCTCGACTCCATTCGTTCACGGATTCGTTCGGCGACGACTGTCGTGTTGCCGGCCTTGGTTTCCGGAAGAACTACGCAGAACTCTTCGCCGCCGTAACGGCCGGGAACGTCGTACACACGGCAACTATCGCGGAGTACCTGGGCAACCGCGCGCAGCACGCCGTCGCCTGCGGCGTGGCCAAACGCGTCATTCACGCGCTTGAAGTGATCGATGTCGAGCATGAGAACCGAAACCGGGCAGCCGTTACGCAGCGACCGGTTCATCTCGCTGTCGATCTTCTCCATCACATACCAGCGGTTGTAAAGGCCTGTCAGCGAGTCACGCGCCGAGATCTCGGCGAGCGTGCGGTTCTTCATAACCAGATCCAGATTGTCGCTCTCCATCTCGGCGAGACGACGCTCCAACTCGCGAACGCGTCCATCGCGCTCGCCGGCGAAGCGCACGACCGAGGCCACTTCGCGAACGAGGTCTCGTCCGGAGGTGTTGAAGGCATCGTCGTCTCGCACCGCCAGCGTCGGTGTCAGCACGAACGACCGCGCCCCATCCTCGGACGCGGGATCAACCAGGGAAAGTTCCTTGTGGAGTAACGCAGACAACGACCGCACGATGCGGCCCGCCGCGTCTTCGGCGAACGAGCTCATCTCACACACTCCCTTGTTTGGATCGCGCGGAGTATGAGTAGGGAGAGCGACCTCCGTCAAGCTCCGAAAATGGTGACGACGGAACGACGGAAGTTACCGGTGCTCGATACGAAAGCGGTTGATACCGGCGCGGATCTCGTCGCCGCTCTGGACCTTCGTGTCGTGCGCGGGCACCGTGTTCAGGTAAGTGCCGTTACGGCTACCGAGGTCGCGTACGTGGATCGACCCATCGGCGTCGGGAGCAACCTCGAAATGCCGCCGCGACAGGAACTCGTCAGGCACGCGGACGTGACCTTCGCGGCCGACAACGAGCCCTGACGGTGGAATCTCGAACTCCTGACCACTCAATGCTCCGTCGATGCAGATCAGGACGGGACGGGTGGCCGGCACCGGCGTTCGCTGCGTGATCTTGTGTCGGAGCTCCGCTTCTTCGATCGGTGCTTCCGTATCCCCGCGAATCGGTTCCACGACAACGCCCGGCTCGCCGGTGGGTTCGATGCTGACAAGCGCGGAGCCCACACGCAGCAAGTGCGTTCCGTCGCTGATCGAGGTCTCCGTGATCCGTTGGCCATCCAGAAACGTCCCCATGTGCGAATCAGCATCCCGAGCGATCAGGTCGTCGCCCTGAAGCGAAATCGAGCAGTGACGGAGCGACAGGTCCGACTCAGCCAGCTCGACGTGACAACCTTTCCGGCCGATCCAGAGTGGGTGATTTCCGATTGTGAAAACCCTGTTGACAGGCTCCTTCGCACCGCGGGCGATGATGCGGATCGATCGTGGCCGGCCCGGCGGCCGTGGTGCCGCAACGGGTGGAGCGGGCGTATCACCGGATCGCTCCACTCTGTATGGCTCGAGGTCGATCTCCTTGATCTCGCCCGGATTCATCAGGCGCGCCAGCAGCGCCGCCTTGCTGCCCGAAATCCACTCGCCGCAGTGGCAGGTGGCGATGGAATTGGGGAGGCGAACGGCGATCACGCCCGGGACGTCGTACGCCTGTCCGCATTTCGCGCAGCGGATTAGAGGCATGCGCGGATGATAGCGCAGCGCCATACGCTACACTTCCGCTCATTCGCATGCTCTCCGGCACCACCACAGAAACTCCCAGTCGCCGCCTCGGTCTCCGGCCAAAATTCATTCTCGCGTTCGCGTTGCAGACGCTCGTCAGCGCGATGCTCATCGTCGGCCTCGAGCAATGGCGTGTTCGCACAGTCATCCGCGACGAGTTGGTTGCCGACGCCGATGAGCTGTCGCACACCGTGGCCGTGGCCGCGGCTAATGCTGTGAAAACATCGCGCACGGAGGATCTTCGCGCGATTACCAGCGACCTCAAATCACGAACATGGATCGACTACGCCGACTTCGTCACCCCTGACGGGAAGATTCTGGCATCGCAGGGGACGCCACCGGATTCGCGCTCCCTCACGCCGGGCCGTTCGCAACTCGTAACCAAAGACGGTGACACGCTGCACGCCTTCGTGGTCCCGGTCGCCGGCGACACCACACTTTTCCGGCTCGTCGCAAACGAGCGCGGAGCTCTTTCCGTCACGCAACAACTCCGCTGGTCGAACCTCGGCGTCGTACTTCTGGCTCTTCTTATCGCTATTGGCCTCGCGCTGCTCTCCTCGCGCTTCATCATTCGCCCCGTCCTCGATCTCGCCGACCACGCACGCAGCCTGGCGGAAGGAGATCTCACGCAGCGAGCGACGGTTCAGTCCAGTGATGAGATCGGCGACCTTGCCGAGGCATTCAACGCCATGGCTGGCAACCTGGAGAGGACGATCACGAAGCTCGTTCGCTCGCAATCCCAACTCAAGTCCGTGGTCGAAAACGTCGGCATGCAGTCGCGCAATGTGGCGGAACGAGTGAGCGAGCAGCGGTCGATGATCGACAACAACTACCACTCGATCGATCAGCTCAACAACGGTGTTCGCAAGATCACGGACAACGTCGAGGCGCTGTCCGCCTCCTCGGAAGAAACGTCGTCCTCCATGCTCGAGATGGTGGCTTCGATCGAAGAGGTGAGCCGGCACACCGACACGCTTTTCAACTCGGTCGAGGAGACCGCCTCCGCGACCAGCCAGATGGTCAGCTCGATCAGCGAGGTCGATCAGAACGTCGACTACCTGGCCAACTTTGTGACCGACACGTCGTCGTCGATGGTGGAGATGAGCGCATCGATCGCTGAAGTGGAAGCGAACGCTGCGCGGTCGTACGACCTCGCCCTGGCGGTCGCAGATGCCGCCGAATCCGGGATGAAAGCGGTGCGCGAGACGATCGACGGGATGGAGCAGATTCGCCGCTCCGTCGCCGAGTCCAACGCCGTCATCACACGGCTTGGGGATCGATCGATCGCCATCGGCAAGATTCTCAACGTGATCGAAGACATCGCCGAGCAGACGAATCTTCTCGCGCTGAACGCAGCGATCCTCGCGGCATCGGCCGGCGAACATGGCAAGGGCTTCTCCGTCGTAGCCGCCGAGATTCGCGATCTTTCCGAGCGCACCGCATCCTCGACCCGCGAGATCGCCAATCTTATCCGCTCCGTGCAAGAAGAAGTCGGCAACGCGCTCCGCTCGATGTCTTCAGGCACCAAGCTCGTCGAAGACGGCGTATCGCTCTCGCACGAGGCAGGCAAGGCGCTGAACAACATCCTCGATTCGTCGACGAAAGCGTCGGGCATGGGGAAGGAGATCGCCGCCGGAACGCGCGAGCAAACGGCCGGGAGCGAGAACATCACGCGCGCTATCGACCGGTTGCAGGAGCTTCTAAGCCAGATCAACGGCGCCACCACCCAACAGGCGCAGGGCTCCGACCACATCATGAACGCCGTCGAGTCGATGCGCGAGGTGACGAAGTACGTGCGCCAGGCCATGACCGAACAGCGCTCCGGCTCCTCGATGATCTCTGCCTCGGCCGAAAAGATGATCGACATGATTCACGAGATCTTCCAGGTGGCCACCAATCAGGCTGCCGAAAGCGAGAAGATCGTGGCCACGATGGAGCAGGTGCGCGCGCTCGCCGAAGGCAGCGGGAGCTATGCCGCCGAGATGGGCGAATCGCTCACGCTTCTCTCTGACGCCATCCGAGGATTGGACGAAGAGATCCGCCGCTTTCGCGTGCGGGGCTGAGCGGTCGTCGGGTCAGCGCGCCTCGACCGCCTCGCGCAGCTTCTCCGCCTGGAAGTGGCCGAGGAGTGGCTCGAGGAGGACGTCGAGATTGCCGTTCATAATGTCGGGGAGGTTGTGGACGGTGAGGCCGATGCGGTGATCGGTGACGCGGTCCTGCGGGAAATTGTAGGTGCGGATCTTCTCCGATCGGTCGCCGCTACCGATTAATCCTTTTCGTGTCGCCGACAGCTCCGACTCACGCTTCAGACGCTCGATATCGTAGAGACGAGCCTTCAGGACCTTGAGCGCTTTCTGCCGGTTCTTGATCTGCGACTTCTCGTCCTGACACGACACGACGACTCCGGTGGGAAGGTGGGTCATGCGGACCGCCGAGTAGGTCGTGTTCACCGACTGGCCGCCGGGTCCGGACGAACAGAAGGTGTCGATGCGCAGGTCCTTTTCGTTGACCTGAATCTCAATATCTTCGACCTCGGGAAGAACTGCCACGGTGATGGCCGATGTGTGAATGCGGCCCTGTGTCTCGGTCTGAGGAACGCGCTGGACGCGATGCACTCCCGACTCGAATTTCAGTCTCGAATAAACCTTGTTGCCTTCGATGAGCAGGGTGGCGTCTTTGATGCCGTTGACCGAGGAGTAGTTGGCGTCGGTCATGTCGACTTTCCAGCGACGCGTCTCGGCGTAACGGATATACATGCGCATGATCTCGGCGGCGAAGAGGGACGCTTCATCGCCGCCTGTTCCGGCGCGGATTTCGACAAAGACGTTCTTGTCATCGTTCGGATCTTTCGGTTGCAGCAGGATCTGGATCTCTTTCTCCAGCTCCGGCGCGCGCGGCTCGAGCTCGGCGATCTCCATCTCTGCGAGCTCGCGCATGTCGTCATCCGACTTCAGCATCTCGCGCGCGTCGGCAAGACGTTTGCGGACGTCCTTGAGCTGGCGGTACTTGGCGACGACATCGTCGATCTCCGACACAGCCTTCATCGTGTCGCGGAAGGCTGCGACATCGACGGCAACGGCCGGATCGGCCATTTTCTGCTGGAGCTCTTCGTAGCGCTTTTCGATTTCGTCGAGTTTTTCGTACATGGTGCAATCCCGCTGAAAACAAAAATGGGAAGACGCGGCATGCGCCTTCCCACGGTGAATGTGACGAACGTTCGCTAAGCAACCGCGGCTTCGGTCTCCTCGATGATGTCGTACATCAGCGCCTCTTTGAGGGCAGTGATCGCGACCTGGAGCTGTGAGTCGTCCGGCTCTTTCGTGGTGATCTTCTGGAGCCACATGCCGGGGCGGGTCAGCATCCGGCAGACCGGATTGCCGAGGTGACGGGCCGAAAACCGGATCACTTCATAGGCAAGGCCGGCGATGAGCGGAATCAGGACCACGCGCGCCAGGAACTTCACGGCGAACGGCACGGACGAAGGGACGAGCGAGAAGACCAGGATCGAGATGGCCATCACGAACATCAGGAAGCTCGTGCCGCAGCGCGGATGGAGCGTCGACTTCTTTCTCGCGTTCTCGACGGTCAGATCCTCACTCGCTTCGAAGGTGTAGACCGTCTTGTGCTCGGCGCCGTGGTACTGGAAAACGCGCTTGATCTCATCCATGAACGAAATCGAGAGGATGTAGACGAAGAAGAAGAGCGCGCGCAGCACACCGTCGATGGCGTTGTAGGCGAGGTTTCCCATGCCCGGCGCGAAGTAGTGACGGATCAGGTTCGTGATCCCGAGCGGTGCGAGAATGAATACGCCGACGCCGAGAACGAGCGCTATCAGCATCGAGCTCGCGACGGCCCAGCTCGACATCTCCTTCTCACCCTCTTCACTCGCCGTGGCCACGCTCGCGGAGTAGTTCAGCGCACGGATGCCGAGGATGAGCGACTGGATGAGGACGACTGAGCCGCGAAGTACCGGGAACTTGAGAAACGGATACTTCGTCGTGACCGAGACGAGCTTGTCCTTCTTGATCGCGACGTCGCCGTTCGGCTGGCGGACCGCCACGGAATAGCCGGTGAGCGAGCGCATCATGACGCCCTCGATCACCGCCTGACCGCCGATCAGCATGTCGACGTTACGGTCCGCCGTTCCGGCCGGCATGGCAGCGGTGAGCCCGTTCATCACGGCGCCAAAGGTGCCGCTGATCAGTCTCGCCGAGCCAAGCCAGGCCTTCGGGGCTCGCATTATTTTGCCGCCGCTTCTTTCGGTCCGGCCTTCTTGGCGTAGCGCTGCTGGAAGCGGTCGATGCGGCCGGCGGTGTCGAGCAGCTTCTGCTTGCCCGTAAAGTAGGGATGGCACTTCGAGCAAATCTCGACGCGAAGCTCTTTCTTCGTCGAGCCGGTCATCCATTGTTCGCCGCAGGCGCAGTGCACCTGGACCTGCTGATACTTGGGGTGAATCTCTGGTTTCATTGGATTTACCTCTCTGAGGACCTTTCCGAGTCGTCCTGAAAACGGCGAGTATATCCAAAAAATTCTGGACGGCTCGGGCGCTGGATTTAGCGCTTCCTGATGATGTTGACAAACCCTTTTCACCACGGAGACACAGAGGTCTCAGAGATTCGTTTCAGCTCTGTGCCCTCCGTGTCTCTGTGGTTCACTCTTTGTCAACCTACTTCGCGCCGAACAACGTCACGATCCAGTACGTCACCGCCCCCATGATCGCGGCCATTGGAATCGTCAGAATCCAGGCCCAGACGATTCTGCCTGCCACGCCCCAGCGCACCGCGGAAAGGCGGCGCGTGGCGCCCACGCCGACGATGGCGCCGGTGATCGTGTGCGTCGTCGAGACCGGGATGCCGAAGGAGCTGGCCAGGAAGAGCGTGATCGCGCCGGCGGTCTCGGCGGCGAAGCCGCCCACCGGCTGCAGCTTTGTGATCTTCGAGCCCATCGTATGAATGATCCGCCAGCCGCCCGACAGCGTGCCTAGGCCAATCGCCGAGTGCGCGGCGAGAATCACCCAGATCGGGATGTAAAACGTTTTGAGGTACCCGGCGGTGAAGAGAACGCCTGCGATGATGCCCATCGTCTTCTGCGCGTCGTTCGTTCCGTGGCCGAGCGAGTAGGCGGCGGCGGAAACGAGCTGCAGCCGGCGAAAGGTCTTATCGACGGACTTTGGTGACTTGCGCTGAAAGATCCACATGATCGCCACTGTGATCAGGAACCCGAGGACGAGGCCGATCAGCGGAGCGATGACGATGAAGATGAGCGTCTTCGTCCAGCCCGAAGGGATGATTGCGCCGAAACCATAGCGCGCCACTGCCGCTCCTGCGTATCCGCCGATGAGCGCATGCGACGAGCTCGTTGGCAATCCGAAGTACCAGGTGATCAGGTCCCAGACGATCGCGCCGATCAGGCCACCGAAAATCACTCCGAACGTCACGGCGTGGATGTCGATCATCCCGTTGCCAATAGTCTTGGCCACTGCCGTTCCGAAGCCGAACGCGGCTACGAAGTTGAAAAAAGCCGCCCAGATCACCGCCTGCCCGGGCGAGAGCACACGGGTTGAGACGACCGTCGCGATCGAGTTCGCCGCATCGTGAAAACCGTTGATGTAGTCGAACACCAACGCCACACCGATCAAGCCGGCGACCAGCAGAAAGAGATGGCTCGGCATCAGCTATGTTTCACGACCACATTCTCGAGCAAGTTTGCGACGTCCTCGCAGCGATCCGTGGCCTCTTCGAGAAGGTCGAAAATCTCCTTCCACTTCATGACCACGATCGGGTCGCGCTCTTCGTCGAAAAGCTGTCCGACAGCCTTCTGGTGGATGCGGTCTGCCTCGTTCTCCAGCCGGTTGATCTCGACTGCGCATGCCATGACGCCGTCGCGTCGTTCGAGCGCGATGACGGCGCGCCGGACTTCATCGGCCGACGACGAGATCACCTTCGCCAGCTCGCGTGCGCCCGGACGGACGCGATCGATCTTGTAGAGCGGCACAAGGCTCGCGGCGTTGTCGATGGCGTCCATCACGTCGTCGAGCGTACGGGCCAGCGAATGGATGTCCTCTCGGTCCATCGGCGTGACGAAAGTCTTGTTGAGGCGCTGGATGATCGCGTGGGTCAGGAAATCGCACTTGTGCTCGACTTCCTTGATCTCGTGAGCCTTGTCGGCGATCGGAGGATCGGGCGCGAACATTTCTTCGAGCAGACGCGCGCCCACCTTGAGCTGATCGGACATTGCGATCATGTCGGCGTAAAACGTTTCTTCCCTGGGGAGAAGGCGGAATCGCAAGGGGGGACCTCCGTCGAAAACGCGCGGATTGTATCGGTTTTACGGCAACGGCAGCCGGATCGTGAACGTCGCGCCCTGTCCTTCTTCGCTGGTGACATGGATGGAGCCGCTGTGCGCCTCGACGATGGCTTTGGCGATGTAGAGGCCGAGGCCGAGACCGCCGTAGTAGCGGCTCGAGACGTTGCGTGCGCGGTGGAAGCGCTCGAACAGCTTCGGGATCTCGTCCGTCGGAATGCCGATGCCCTGGTCGATCACCGCCGTCAGCATCTGATTCGCCTCGATCCGTGCGACGAGCTCGATGTTGGTTCCTTCCGCCGAATACTTGATCGCGTTGGAGATGAGGTTGTCGACGACTTGCCGCATCCGGTCGGGGTCAACCGGCATTGTCGTCTCCGCGATCTCGGCGGAAAAGCGGATCGTGCGTGCAGGATTCTGCACACGGAACGCGTTCGCGCGGCGATCGAGAAACTCGAGCCAGCGCACCGGCTGCCGGTCGATCTGCAGACGGTTCGTCTCGATGCGGGAGACGTCGAGCAGCTCGGAGATCAGCCCCATCATGCGGTCGACTTCGCCGAGGACGGCGTTGAGGTACGTCATCCGCTCCTCGGGCGGCAGATCGTTGATCGTCTGCGCGAGCAATTGCGTGTAACCCTTGATCGTCGTCAGCGGCGTGCGCAACTCGTGCGATGCGACCGAGAGGAATTCGTCCTTCTTGCGGTCGAGCTCCTGCAACGCCGTGATGTCGCGAATCACGAGAACGGCGCCGACGATGCCGTTGCTCTCGATCGGCGCAGCGGCGATCGAAAGGTCGAGATCCTTGCCCGTGATGAAGTGCCGGCCCATGGCCAGGTAGTCGGGAACGGTCATACCTCCCAGCGCGCGAGCGTGCGGAAGGTCGTCCGCCGGAATGGGCCGGGCATCGGGATAGCGGAGGTTCAACTGCGCAAACGATCCATGCTCCGCCGCCTCGGTGCGCGAGCCGAAGCCGAACATCGTGATGGCAGCCTCATTGACCGACACGACCTGCCCTCCGGCGTCGTAAACCCAGAGTCCGTCCGTCATCGAGCTGAGGATCGAGTCGAGTCGCGCTGAGCGCTCAGCCATTGCCTGCGCCAGGTCTTCGATCTCACGACGTGCGTTGACCTGGTCGGTGACGTCCTGAATCAGAACCGTGAGGTTTTGAGTGATGCCGGAGAAGCGTCCGCGCACGGCGGACACGATGCGGTTGATATACGTCGGCGTCGGCCGCGTCTCCGCTTTGAACGCTTGATCGAAGCGCATCTCGCCCGACTCGGCGACCTGCTTGAGCGGCTTCTCCAGCGACGGGATGACTTCGTCGACGCGCAGGCCGACCAGCGGCGTATCGATGGCGATCTTGCCGAGGCGCTGCACGAAATCGACGAAGCGGGCGTTGGCCAGTTCGATTCGCAGCTCGTCCGCGGAGAAGACAGCGACCCCGATCGGCGCGGTCTCGATCACAGCCTCGAAGCGGACGCGCGCATCGACCTCGCGCCGAGCCAGTTCTTCGGCAGCACGATGGCCTTCCTGCGAGATGCGCGTCAGTCGATGGATGTGGCTGGCCGCGCCGATCCGCTCCGCCACCGCCTGCGCGAATTCCAGATCCTCGGCGTCGAAACTGCGCCGCTGGTCCGAGCGTGCGATGACGAGGGCACCAATGCGGTCGCCGTACGACTCGATCGGCGTAGCGATGAGTGTCTGCTGATTCATCGCGGCTACGATCTCCGCCTCGATCGGGTCCCGCGCGAAATCGGTGGCTGCCTTCTCGCCGAACTCTGAATAGAGCAAGGGTCGTCCAATCTGGAAAACCGTTCCCGGGATGCCTTCGCCGGCGTGGAACGGATTGCTCGCGAGATGGTCGCGGAAGCGCTGCACCTCGCTGGCGACGGCTACCGAGGCCATGCCGACCATGTGCAGTTCACTCGAGGGCGAGTGATAGAGGTAGATCATGGCCGTCCCGCCGACCGCATCGGCGACGCGGCGCGCCGGATCGTCCAGCTCTTCGAACGACGGCTGCATGGTTACCGTGTCGACGCCGAGATTGGCGAGGCACTCCGCGCGGCGTCGTCGCCACGCCTCGCGCTCGGCTGTCAGCCGCTCGTCCGTGACATCGCGCGACAACACCACCGATCCGATGATGTGGTTGCGGTCGTCGCGAATCGGCGCCGCTTTCAGATTGACAACCCGGTCGTCCCCACTGCGCGCATCGTGGACGAGGTAGTCCGATTTGACGACTTCGCCGCGAATGGCGCGCATCGACGGAAGGTCGTCCACCTCGAGCGGACTGCCGTCGATGTAGCGATGCCGGTTCTTGCGCACGCGGCCTTCGGGATCGTTCGCGAAGAGCGAAACGGGCTCGCGCTGCGCAGCGGCGTTCATCCGCTCCAGCCGCCCCTGCGCGTCGTAGATCGCCGCTGACTCGGGGATCTGGTCGAGGATGGCGTTGACCTTGGCCATCTCGCGGACCGCACGCTCGTGCAGCAGAGTGTTGTTGAGGGCGAGCGTGGCGTAGCGGCCGATCTCTGCGAAGAGCGAGATCTCTTCTTCAGTCCACACACGCGCGGACGAAATCTGATGGAGACCGAACGCCCACGGCTCGTCGTCCCGAGGACGGAGCACCTGCACGACCTCGGAACGCACCTGGAAAATCGCGGCTTGCTCGCGATCGAGATCGGGATCATTTTCCATGACCACAATCGGTCCGCTGGCGTCGAGGAGGCGCTGAATCAGGTTCGATGACTGCTTCAAAGACAACGTGGATGCGTAGTCTTCACTCGGAACCTCGTATTCAGGTGCGCTGACAGCGAAGCGGACTTTCGCGAACTCCGCCTGCGTGTTCACCGGATGGAGCAACCACGCGCGATCGGCGCCCAACTCCTGGCGCGTGATCGTGACGATGCGGCGCAGAACTTCCTTCAGTTCGAGCGTGCCCGTGAAGGACTCGAGGATGCTGGAGAGAAACCGGTAGCGTTCTTCGGACCCGAGCGGCTTCGGCCGCACACGCCGGTCGAGATACTGGATCATCAGCCGCCGTAGAGCACTGTTGTCGCCATTCACTTCTGGTAACTCGAGCAGTGGCGCGGCCGGTTGCCTCCGCTCCGCTTCCGCGCGCAAATGCGGGAAATCGTCGCCGGCGGTTACGGCAATCAGCGCGAATCGCTCGCGCTCGAGAAGGGCAAGCGCCTCTTCTTCGGAACCCGCCACAACCGGCGCGAAGCTGAGCGATGCCGCCACCTCAGCGGCTGCTCTTGCGGCCACTTCGGAGGCCACGATCAGAACCTGATTCGACATGCGAGATGGCGCTGAAGAAATCGAGCCGTGATGCTACCACCAGGAACCGCGCGCTTAGAATGCGGTTCATGCCGAAGCGTTCCTTTGACGAGCTCGTGCAATTGATGCACACACTTCGCGGCCCGAATGGTTGTCCGTGGGACCGCAAGCAGACGTTGGCCACCTTAAAGCCGTTTGTGATCGAGGAGTCGTACGAAGTCGTCGATGCCATCGACCGCGACGATCGTGCTGCGCTAGCCGAGGAGCTCGGCGATTTCCTGCTCCAAGCGGTGTTCATCGCCGAGCTGACGAGCGAAGAAGGATCGTTCGACATCTACGACGCGGTCACGGCGATTCACGACAAGCTCGTTCGACGGCACCCGCATGTGTTCGGCGACGTCGAAGCCAACGACGCCGAGGAGGTTCTCGTCAACTGGGAGAAGCTCAAGAACGAGGAGCGGAAAGCGGAGAACAAGAGCGTGCTGGCCGGCGTGCCGCAGTCGTTGCCCGCGCTCCTGCGCGCGTCGCGCCTGACCGAGAAAGCGGCGCGCGTCGGGTTCGATTGGCGGCGCACCGAGGATGTCTTTCACAAACTCGACGAAGAGATTGCCGAGCTCCACGAAGCCATCGCCTCCGGGGACGAATCGCACGTTCACGAAGAGCTCGGCGACGTCCTCTTCACGATCGCCAACATCGCCCGCAAACTGAACGTGAACGCAGAAGACGCGCTTCAATCCGCCAACCGCAAGTTCTCACGCCGCTTCGAGTCGATGGAGTCAAAGGTTCGTAGCGGCGGCCAGAACCTCGACGACTTGACCCTCGAACAGATGGACGGACTATGGGACGAAGCAAAAGCAGCCGAGCGCGCCTGATCTTCGCCGCGATCGTCGCCGCCTGGATCGCGCACGACCTGCTCGTCCCTCCGCGCTACGCATTCGACGCCCGCGCGACGCTCGCGGCCATCGATGAGTACCGAGCGTTCGTCTCCCCTCACCTGCGCGGCGTCGTGCAATGCCGCTTCACGCCAACATGCTCCTGGTACGGCCACGAATCAATCCGCAAACACGGCTTCCTCATCGGCGGCGCGAAAACCTTCTGGCGGATTGCTCGATGCGGCCCGTGGACAAAAGTGGGGACGTGCGATCCGCCGTAGGTTGCGCCAGCTGATCTTTAGCACCTATCAGGCTTGATCCAACCATCGAGGCGGGACGCCTCGATGGCCGCGGGCGAGACGCCCACACTCCTCGGTCGCGTCGGAAAGGAGTGCGGTCGTCTCGACCGCGGGCAGTCGGGCGTCCTCGCCCGAGTGCGGTCTGGGCGGAGGTCGAGAATTCGTCGATGTTCTTGCTTGCGTGAAGCCGGCTTCGTAATTCTGCCGCGCAAACTCCCAGTCAAAACGGGCGTGACAATCGCATCTTGCTCGTCTACATTTGATCGTAGTTCCATCTTGTCGCTCTTCCCCGATTTCGATCACCTAAAGGAGAACGGAATGGCTGCCAAGAAGAAGACCTCGAAGAAGAAAGCGTCAAAGAAAGCGCCCGCGAAAAAGAAGGCGGCGAAGAAAGCCGCGCCGAAGCGAGCCGTGAAGAAGGCGCCGCCGAAGAAAGCGGCTGCGAAGAAGGTCGCCGCGAAGAAGGCTCCGGCCAAAAAGGCGGCCGCGAAGAAAGCTGTCGCGAAGCGGGCTCCCGCGAAGAAGAAGCCGGCGAAGAAGGCCGCTCCGAAGCCGGCGGCGCCGCGTCCGAGCGAGAGCTCGCTACCGCAGACCACCACGGCACCAGCTGGTTCTGCTGCCCTGGCGCCTGACGTGGCCGACGATCAAGAGGGGTCAGACTCGGAGAATGAAAGAGGCGCGTTCGATCACTTCTAGCGAAGTGGTTTGAGGGCCGGTGGCTGGCAGAGGGCCGGCGGAGCTGAATCCGCTCCGGCGGCTCCTCCGCTCTCAGATAGGCTTGATGTGCAGGCCCGCGAACCTCCGTGTACGCTCGAATCTGCGCCACCAGCGGACTCGGTGACATGTTCGTCGCATAGAAACCGGGCGCGCGCCCGCACCTCGGCTACCGTTCGAGCCGATGCCCTCAAAACAGGACACTCTCGATTCGAAAGCCGTGCTTCGCGTCTTCGCGGCTTCGCGTGAGAAGCGTTAACCGACATCCGATCAGTAGGTTACAAGAGCGGGCATCACAGCTCCAGGGTCGCAAAAATACCTCCGAGGTCGAGATATTTATCCTCGAGGTCGAGATATTCATCTTCGAGGTCGAGATATTCATCCTCGAGGTCGAGGTATTTATGTTCGACGCCGAGGTATTTATGTTCGACGCCGAGGTATTTATCTTCGAGGCCGAGGTATCTATCTTCGAGGCCGAGGTATCTACCTTCGAGGCCGAGGTATCTACCTTCGGGGGTCGAGGTATCTACCTTCGAGGTCGAGATATTCACCTTCGAGGCCCAAGGTATTTACCTTCGAGGGCGAGGTATTTACCCCGGACGTGAACCTTTGCATCTCCAAGGTGGATGTGCGATCCATCCGAAGCTGGGTCATGGCCGCCCTGGACACCCCGCTAACCTTCCGGACTCTGCGGCGTCACAGACTGGATCACGAAAGATTGAGGCCGGCCGGCAACACATCCCCTGAGTAGGGCGGGGCCAGTCGATGTAGACGCTACGATCGAACCTACTCCGGCGGCGCTTCCGCGCTCGGACACAACTCATTCAACGCGCACTGCGGGCACTTTGGTTTGCGGGCGATGCAGATCGTGCGGCCGTGGGTGATGAGGCGGTGCGAGAAGTTTATCCATTCCTTCTGGGGGATCAGCGCCATCAAGTCCTGCTCGATCTTCACGGCGTCGTCGGTGGCGGTGAGGCCGAGGCGGGCGGAGACGCGGGTTACGTGGGTGTCGACCACGATGCCGACAGCGATCTTGTAGGCGTTGGAGAGGACCACGTTCGCGGTCTTGCGGCCGACGCCGGGAAGCGCGGTCAGTTCAGCCATCGTGCGGGGAACTTCGCCGTTGTGACGCTCGACGATCGCTTTCGAGGCGGCGATGACGGCCTTCGCTTTGTTGCGGAAGAAGCCGGTCTGTTTGACGTCGCGCTCCATCTCGACCTGGCTCGCCTCGGCGAACTCTTTCGGGCCCGGGTACTTGCGGAAGAGCGACTTGGTGACGATGTTGACGCGAGCATCGGTGGACTGCGCGGAGAGGATCGTGGCGATGAGCAGCTCGAAGGCGTTGGTGAAATCGAGCGCGCACTTCGCCTTCGGATACATGCGCTTGAGGCGAATGACGATGTCGTTGGCCCGTTCCTGTTTCTTCGTTGCCATGGGAAAAACATTCAACCACAGAGACACTGAGGACACAGAGACTTAGAATCAGTTCATGACGACGACCATTGAAGAAGCACGCGTCATTCGGGCACCGCGCGGCACCACTCTCTCCTGCCTTGGCTGGCAGCAGGAAGCGGCGCTGCGGATGCTGATGAACAATCTCGACCCCGAGGTGGCGGAGCGACCGGAGGAGTTGATCGTTTATGGCGGCATCGGCAAGGCGGCGCGCAACTGGGAATGCTTCGACGCGATCGTGCGCACGCTGAAACGCCTCAAGAACGATGAGACGCTGCTCGTGCAGTCGGGCAAGCCGGTGGGTGTTTTTCGTACGCATGAGAACGCGCCGCGCGTCCTGATCGCCAACTCCAATCTCGTTCCGCACTGGGCCACCTGGGACGAGTTCCGCCGCCTCGACGCCCTCGGCCTGACGATGTATGGCCAGATGACTGCCGGATCGTGGATCTACATCGGCACGCAGGGAATCCTGCAGGGCACGTTCGAGTGCTTCGCGTCGGTGGCAAAGACGCGCTTCGACAACACGCTCCGCGGAAAGCTCGTCGTCACGGCGGGGCTGGGCGGGATGGGGGGCGCGCAACCGCTGGCGGCGACGATGAACGAGGCGACGGCGCTTGTCGCCGAGGTGGATGAGACGCGCATTCAACGGCGGCTTGACAAGCGCTACCTCGATGAGAAGGCGCCTTCACTTCGTGCGGCTATCGAGCGCGCAATCGCGGCGCGCGATGCCGGCGAAGCGATCTCGATCGGCGTCGTCGCCAATGCGGTCGAGCTGCTCGAAGCGCTGCTCGAGCGCAACATCGTTCCCGACATCCTCACCGACCAGACCTCGGCGCACGATGAGTTGAACGGCTACGTTCCCGCCGGCCTGTCGTACGACGCGGCGCTGGCGATGCGCGATAGCAGCCCGGACGCCTACATCGAGTTGTCGTACGACACGATGGCGCGGCACATGCGCGCGATGCTGGAGCTGCAGCGTCGCGGCGCGATCACGTTCGACTACGGCAACAATCTTCGCGGGCAGGCGCTGAAAGCCGGCGTGAAGGATGCGTTCGACGTCGGCGGGTTTGTCCCTCTCTTCATTCGCCCTCTTTTCTGCGAAGGCCGCGGACCGTTTCGCTGGGCAGCGCTGTCGGGCGATCCAAATGATCTGTTCGCTACTGATGAAGCGCTGCTCGATCTTTTCCCGCACGATGCCGCGCTGCATCGCTGGATTCGCATGGCGCAGAAGCGCGTCGAGTTTCAGGGATTGCCGGCACGCATTTGCTGGCTTGGCTACGGGGAGCGCGACAAAGCGGGGCTGCTGTTCAACGACCTCGTGCGCAGCGGCAAAGTGAAGGCGCCGATCGTGATCGGCCGCGATCATCTCGATGCAGGATCAGTTGCTTCGCCGAATCGGGAGACCGAGGCGATGAAGGATGGGTCGGATGCAATTGCTGACTGGCCGATCCTCAACGCGTTGCTGAACACAGCCGCCGGCGCGACGTGGGTGTCCTTTCATCACGGCGGCGGCGTTGGAATCGGCTACTCGCTGCATGCCGGCATGGTCGTCCTGGCCGATGGTACCGACGCTGCCGCAGAGCGGCTCCAGCGCGTCCTGACGACCGATCCCGGCACGGGAGTGATGCGTCACGCCGATGCGGGATACGAGATTGCGATCGAGGCGGCGAAGAAGCGCGGCGTCGATATCCCGATGTTGTGAACGAAGACGGCACGCGAAGGCGCGAAGACGCGAAGGAGAAAGAAAGCCCTCTTCGCGGCTTCGCGTCTTCGCGTGAGCGGGTTCGCCTGATCACTCCACCGTCACGCTCTTTGCCAGATTCCGCGGTTGATCGACGTCGCAGCCGCGGCGCAGGGCGATGTAGTAGGCGAGCAGTTGCGTCGGGACGACAGTCAGGATTGGCTGGAGCGGTTCGATCGTCCAGGGGATCTCGATGACGTCGTCCGCCAGCGCTTTGACGGCGTCGTCGCCTTCGTCGCAGATCACGATGAGCTTCCCGTCGCGCGCCTTCACCTCCTGCAGGTTGGAGACGACTTTGTCGTAAACGGGTGAATGCGTGGCGATAGCGACGACGGGGAGGTTCTCGTCGATCAGCGCTATAGGACCATGTTTCATCTCGCCTGCCGGATAGCCCTCGGCGTGAATGTACGAGATCTCCTTGAGCTTGAGCGCTCCTTCCAACGCGATCGGATAGTGAACGCCGCGCCCGAGGAAGAGAAAGTCCTGCGACTTCGAATACTTGTGCGCGAGCGCCTCGATGTGCTTTTCCTGCTTGGCCAGAATGTCTTCGATCTTGTGCGGAATCACGCTCAGCTCGTGCATGGCGAAACGGCGGTCGTCGAGATCCCCGCCGCGCAGCTGGCGGATGTAGAGCGAGAGCAGGTAGAAGGCGGTGAGCTGCGTGGTGAACGCCTTCGTCGAGGCCACGCCGATCTCCGGCCCGGCGTTCGTATAGATCACGCCGTCCGACATGCGCGTCGCCGCGGCACCGATCACGTTGCAGATCGTGATCAATTTAGCGCCGCGCTTCTTCGCCTCCTGCATGCCGGCGATCGTGTCGGCGGTCTCGCCCGACTGCGTCACGCCGATGACGAGCGTGCTCTCATCGATGATGGGATTGCGATAGCGGTACTCCGATCCGTAGTCGACTTCGATCGGGATCCTGGCGGCGTCCTCGAGCAGAAACTTTCCGACCAGTCCCGAATGCCACGACGTGCCGCAAGCGATGACGTGGACCTTCCTGATCTTCGACCATTCGTCCGGCGTGAACTGCAGATCGTTAAAGAAGATCTCGCCGGACTCCTCGAACATCCGGCCGGTGAACGTGTCGCGTACGGCGCGCGGCTGCTCGTGGATCTCCTTGAGCATGTAGTGCCGGTAGCCTTCTTTCTCGGCCATCACGGCGTCCCACAGAATCCTTTTGGGGGCGCGCTCAACCTTCTCATCATCATGACCAAAAACCGAAACGTTCTTCTGATCGACGATCGCGTACTCGCCGTCCTCGAGGTAGATGATGTCGCGTGTGTAGGCGAGCAGCGGCGCGACGTCGGAGGCGACGATGTTTTCGTTGTCGCCCAATCCGATGACGAGCGGCGGCCCGTGTTTGGCGGCGATGATCGTGCCTGGCTCGTTGCCGTCGATCATGACCAGCGCGTAGTGACCGTCCAGCTCCTTGAGCATCTTCTTCGCCGCGTCGACGAACTTCGTCCCATCCTTCATGTTCTCTTCGATGAGATGGGCGACGACTTCGGTGTCGGTCTCGGTCTTGAACTCGTGCCCCGCTTTCTGCAGCCGCTGCTTCAGGGGGAGGAAGTTCTCGATGATGCCGTTGTGAATGACGACGATGGCGCCGGTGCAGTCGCGGTGCGGATGCGCGTTGTTCTCGTTCGGCTTTCCGTGCGTGGCCCAGCGCGTGTGACCCATGCCGAACGTACCGGAAAGCGGCTTCTCACTCAGCTTCGCCTCGAGATTGGAGAGCTTTCCTTCGGCGCGCACGACGTCGACGTGGCTGCCGTCCACGACCGCGATTCCAGCGCTGTCGTAGCCGCGATATTCGAGCTTTTTCAGTCCGCCGATCAGGACCGGCACAACATCACGAGTGCCGGCGTAACCGATGATTCCGCACATGAAGCCTCCAGAACGGTGAATGACGAAAGAGGAGCGGTGAACCCGCGCCTGGAAAGTTCATCGCTCATCCTTCATCGTTCATCGTTAGAATCGTGAGTAATGCTGCCGAAGAAACTGGTCGTCCTGCTTGCGGTCGCGGTTCTCGCCTGTGGTAAACGCGGAGATCCGTTTCCGCCAGTTCCCGTGATTCCGAAAGCGACGACCGATCTTCTTGTAGCACAGCGTGGTCCCAAAGTTCTTCTCTCCTGGAGCTACCCTTCGCTGACGACGTCTGGAAAAACGATGACCGGCATCAAGCGCATCGTGATCTGGCGATCGGTCGAAGAGCTTCCGGTCGCAACGAGCGCTCCCCCAGCACCGCTCGAGCAACCCGTCCAACTTTTCGCGAAAGTTCCGCCGCTCGGACCCAATCAGTTTCTGAAGCTCCGGACGAAGGTAGACAGCATAGAAAGCGCCAACTTGAAAGCAGCGACTACCGGCGCGCGGCTGACGTACGAGGATACGCCGCCGCTTCATGCCGCCGACGGAAGGCCGGTTCGGATCACGTACTCAGTCGTGACCCAGGGTCCGGTCGTGAGCGGCGATCTGTCGAATCTTCAAACCATCATTCCGCTCGATGTGCCGGTTGCGCCTACGGCTCTCGCAGCGACTGCGAAGAAAGAAGGGGTCGTGCTCACCTGGACGGCGCCCGATACGTCGATCAGTGGCGCGAAGAACCCACCGGTCGCCGGCTACAACGTTTATCGATTCCCGCACGGGCAGCCAGCGGACGAGTTTGCGTCGCCTGCGAATCCCTCGCCCGTCACCGCAACGACGTACACCGATCAACCGCCGTACGGAACGCACGATTACTTCGTGACCGCCGTTGCGGCATCAGGTACTACCCGCATCGAGAGCGAGCCATCGGCTATTGCCGGCGCCACATTCAAGGATCTCGTCCCGCCTGCGCCTCCGGGCGGACTGACAGCCCTCGTCGAGACCGGCGCCGTCCGCCTGGTCTGGGACCCGGTCGATGCGCCTGATCTCGCTGGTTACAGGATCTATCGCACGGAAGGAACAGGAATCGAGCAGTTGCGAGTCGCGGGAACGATTCCTCTGAATCCCGTGCAGTTGCTGACCGCGACGAACTACCGCGACACCGGCGTCAATCCCGGCATCTCCTACTACTACGAGGTGGTGTCCGTCGATAAGAGCGGCAACGAAAGCGCGCGGTCGAAGACGGATTGGGTGCTGGTGCCGAAGACGCCGTGAGGTGCGGCGAGGCTAGTTGACGACGTCGCAGGAGTCGTCGTCGAGGGCTTGCTCGTGCGGCCAGCGGGACGCCAGAAGGCGCTCAAAGTAGGGGCGCACGATCCGCTCGTAGCGTTGCTCGAATTCCGGATGAAGGTCGAGGATCGCTTTGCGCGCGCAGCGCACGAGACATCGCGCTTCGCGGTGCGACACGGTCATGTCACTGCCGATGAGGTTGAGCGTGAGCTCCACAATCATGCGGATGCGACGAAGGCGGCGCCGCTCGAAAATCGGGGAGCGGACTTCTGTCGTCGAATCCATCGCGTACTTGCTCATGCTCGGTTACCGCGCTCAAACGGCGATGCCTTGTCTACCATTCCAGACTCGATGAACATTCGTATGCGACATATTTTCGAGGCCGGCCTGACTACGCGTGCTCGCGGTCGCCCTCGGCCCAGATCTCGTCGGCGATCGTTGCGTCGATCTGTGATTCGTAAAACTTGATGGCGGCGCGGCCGACGGCACGGACGGAAACGTAGTTCAGCGCACCGCCGGAAAGGGCACCAACGAACGGGATCGCCTTTGTCAGCCGGTCGCGGAAGAAATTCGCGCCGAGCTTCTCGGCGATCATGCCTCCGTCCATCGTGGCCGACTCGAGCATCACGGCGATTCCCTGCTTGCCGATTCCGACTCCCGAGGCGTAGGCGAGACAGGACATTGCCTCGGCGAACCGTTCGCGCTGCGTCGGTTCGTGGCCGTAGACGGTGGCGATGCCGAGGATCAGGCGGAACTGCTGGAAGACGAGAAAGGCAAGCTCGGCGCCGAGCGTGCCGATGGCGATCAAGCCGCTCGGCAGTCCGGAAACGGCGCCGGCAGCGGCGCAGCGGAGCGCAGTACGCCGCACGAGCAGCCGCGCATGATCATCGGAGTGGAAATCAGGAGCGCTCGCTTTCAGTGCATCGACGTCACGGCGGATCTTCTCCGTATCGATCTCTTCGAACAGAGAGCGGAAGACCTCCTCGAGCATCGAGTCGGCGCGCAGCTTCAGTTCCCGGGCTCTTCCCATCGCGGTTCAGGCGGAGGGTTTGGACTCCGCCTTCGATTCCGACTTCGTCTCGCTCCTGCTTTCCGATTTCGTCTCGGACTTTGACTCGGATTTCGATTCGGACTTGGAATCCGATTTCGATTCGGACTTTGAGTCGCTCTTCGAGTCGGACGATTTGCTCTCGCCCGATCCTTCGCTCTTCCCGTCCGATTTCGATTCGGATTTCGAATCCGACTTCGATTCCTTCGACGACGCGCTGGCGTAGTCGGTCTTGTAGAAGCCCGATCCTTTGAACTGGATGGCGGGCGCGGACATCAGCTTCTTGACGTCACCACCGCACTTGTCGCAAACCGCGTACGGCGGATCCGAGAACTTCTGGATGACTTCCGTCCTGTCGTTGCACTTGGTGCACTGGTACTCGTAGATGGGCATGCGGGATGTGGAACGAGGCGGGGGTTAGCGCGATTCCGTTGGAGCAGAGATCAGGTGAGGGAGTGATCAGAGATCAGAGATCAGAGGGATTGCGGGACGCGACGTACTTCTATGGTCGTTGGTCGCAGTGGTAGTTACGAATCGGGAATCAGCGACAAGAGATCAGATCAAGCAAGAGCGAGCCGTCCTGATCTCTGATCTCTAGTCCCTGATCTCTGCCTCTACATCAACGGCGCCACTTTCGCCTGCGAGTTTTCTTCCGCAGCGAAGAGCGCGCCGTCGCGGAAGTAGACCCCGGCGATGCCTCCATCGATCCGCCGGTAGTACCACGCCTCGATGGTTGTATCGGGGCGCTCGGTGCGGATCTGCCATCCCGGGATGGGCTTCCCCAGGAGATCAGCAACGTCGCGCTGCGACATTCCTTTCTGCAGCGCCAGCAGCTTTTCGCGCGAAACGGTCAGATGGTTGGCTGCACTGCTGAGACCTTGCATCGCCGCGATGTTCTGAGGGTCGTGGGCCAGAACCGCACGGTAGATCCGGATGGCGTCCTGGTAGCGGCCGAGCGACGAAAGCTCGTGCGCGAAATCGAGCTGGATGTGCTGGTAGACCTCGCGAGCGCGGCTGTGAGTAGGGTGGTTGCGGACGAAAGTGCCGAGGGTATCGGCGTAGACCTGTTTGGCCTGGGTGGGTGCGTTCGGCGCCTGCGCGGCCTGCTTGTGGTGGAGAACGCGCAACCACTCGGAGGAGTTGTCGACGGCATTGCCGCCGCCGCAGGCCATGGCAGCGAGACTGATCAGGATGAGTGCGCGTCGCATCGGTACCAAAGTAGCACACGTTCTCTGCGCTATAATCCCCGGGTTTTGCAGGGGTTATTCAACCTTCAGCATTCGGAGGAAGCATGGCTGTGAGGGGTGACGAGGTCGCGGGCTCGATCGAGGCGCATGTCCGCGACGCGATGGAGAAGCTGGTGGGCGAGATTCGCTCCTCCATCGAAGACGTCCGCGAGGTCGTCGACTCGCAGCTCCGGGCGGCGCTTCAGAGCGTACAGGCTGACGTCAATGCCGTCTCCTTCCTGCCGCACATTCAGAAGTCGATCGGCGAGCTGGAAGAGAGCATCACCTCCGCACAGCCCCCTGCTGCCGTGCAGGCGCCCTCGGGCGGCGACGCCTCTCTTCTCAAACGAAGCATTCAGGCCGTGGAACGCGGGAAGTCGCAAGTCGACATCCTCAACGCCCTTCTCGAGCAATGCCTCGCTTTCGGCTCCCGCGCGGCGATGCTGATCCTACGCAACGAGACCTTCAGCGGCTGGAAGGGCGTCGGCTTCACTGCCGCCGGCGGCAACGATGAGATGGTGAAGCGCTTCAATGCTGCGCCGGGACTCATCCCCGAGCTCGACCGCGTTCTGCGCAACGAAGAAGTCGTGATCTGGGACGGCGCTAACCTCTCCACCCGCCTTGGCGTCCCGGCATCGTCGCGCGCCGTCCTCGTGCCGATGGTGATCAAGGACAAAGTGGCAGCCGCGGTCTACGTCGACGCGACCGAAGACGACGCCGCGAAGCTCGACGCGTCCTCGATCGAGCTGCTCGTCTTCGCAACCGGTCTCCTGATCGACACGCTCACCATCCGGAAGAAGATTCCGTCGCCGAGCCTCAACGATTCGGAGTCCGCTGCCACCGAATCGCTGCACACGACCCCAACCGCCCCGCAACGCGCGCTGCCACAACCGCCGCCGGTAGCTCCGCGGCCCGCTCCACCCCCAGCCGCGCCTCCTGCCTCGGCATCCGTGCTCGATAAACCGTCGGATACCACCGTCGCCGTTTCCGCGGCGCAGCTTCGCGAGATGATGACGCCGTCGACGCCATCCAAGCCGGCGTTCACGATGCCGGAGACGGACTTCGGAGGAGCGCCGACGCCTTCCGCCTCTCCCTCAACGGCTTCGTTTCTGACGACGGCGATTCCGTCGGTCGAAGCACCGAAGCCCGCTCCCGTTGCCCCTCCGCCGCCACCGCCACAGCCTGCCCACGAACGCGAAGAGCGGCCCAGCACGCAATACATCCCGCCGCCGAACATCACCCGCGCCAACGCGCCGAATGCCGGTCCCGCGGTCGGCGATTCGAAAAAGCACGACGAAGCCCGCCGCTTCGCACGCCTCCTCGTCTCCGAGATCAAGCTCTACAACGAGCCGAAGGTCGACGCGGGCCGCAAGAACAAAGACCTCTACGAGCGTCTCAAGGAAGACATCGACCGCAGCCGCCAGATGTACGACGAGCGCATCCCCGACGACGTGCGCAAGTCATCGAACTACTTCTACGACGAGCTGGTGCGGATCCTCGCCGACGGCGACGCGAACGCGCTGGGGCTGTAGGTTCGGCGCGCCCTTTTGCCCGCCACAAATGTCGCGGAGTGACGGCGTCAACTCTGTGTCCTCTGCGTATCTGTGGTTAACGATTGCTCTCGCGGCCCACTTTTCGCAGCGGACACTACTTGATGCGAACCAGACGTCGTCGTCCGTGGATGATCGTGATTGTTGCGGTTCTTGTTCCGGTGCTGGCGATCGTGACTTTCCGCGTGGTGCGGCCAAGGCCGAAGAATCGGGAGTTCGTCGTGCCGGCCAAGCCCGAGGCGCCGCCGGATCTGGAGAAACTGCGGCCGGCTTTCGAGGCGGGACTCGAGGCATTCCGGCGAGGCGATGGCGGCGAGGCGGTGACGCAACTTTCGTCGTTTCATTTCGGCCGGCGCGCGGTCGAAGAGTACCGGCTCTACTACCTCGGCAGCGCCCTGCAACTGTCGGGTGACCTGACCCGCGCGCGGATGACGCTGGCCGCACTTTGGCGGCGCAATCCGGCGTTTGTTCTTCGCCCCGATGCTACATCGAGCCTCGGCGCCCTTTACAAAACAGCGGGAGACTGGACTCACGCGGCCACGGTATTCGCTGACGGGGCGACGCACACCGCGGACTCGAACGTCGCCGCCACTGCGCGATGGAACACGATCGAATCGAGCTTTGCACGGGGCGACGTGGCCACGATGCTCTACGCGGCGCGCAACATCGCGATCAAGAATCCGCGCGCGCCACAAGCGCCGCTGGCTATCGAAATGGCGCGCGCCATCGCCGGACTTCCCGCCGAGGCGCCGATCAAGCTTACGGATGGCGAGCGCCTCGAGCGCGCGGTCTCCCTCATGCGAGACGGCGATCCGCAACACGCATTCGACGAGCTGGACGCGCTCCAGACCGCGGGTCCGCCCCCGGACTTGCGCTCTCCCATTCAGCTCAATCGCGGACTGGCGCTGAATCAATTGCATCGTTACGACGAGTCGAACAAAGCTCTCGACCCGTTCGCCTCCGGCCCGTATCGCTTTGCAATCCCTGCCATTTTCACCGCGTCCCAGAACTATCTGGCCTTGGCGTCGTCGATCAACCCGATGGTGACGAAGAGCGTTGTCGTCAAACAGAAGATCGGCACGATCAAATTGAAAAGCGGCAAAACGAAACCGAAGTTCAAGAACGTCAAGAAGAACGTCCAGCTCGTCGACCTGGCGAAGAAAGCGAAGCGGGATGAGTACGAACGTCTGGCCACGGAACGGCTGAAGGATCTGCTCACGCTTCCGCTCGCGGACGAGGTTCGCATCACCGTCCTGAACAGGCTGATCGCGGCCGCCGAGGCCAAGAATCAGGACCCGTATGAACAGGAGCTCATCGTTCAATTGGAGAAGGTCGATCCCTCGCAGGAGGCTGGCCTGCAGCATTTCTGGGACAAAGCGTGGGCGGCGTATGAGCGCGGCGATCTCAATGGCGCGATCCCGCTGATGGCGTTTGTCCGCGATGGATATCGCAGCCCGAACATCAAGCGCCAGGCGGAGTACTGGTCCGCGCGCTGCGACGACCGGCTCGGCAGGAAAGCCGCAGCCGCCGCGACGTATCAGAAGCTGGCCGCGGCGCCGTATGACGACATCTACGCCATCGAGTCAGAAAAGCGCGGGGCGAAACGGCCTGAAACGAATGTCAATCCGCTGACGTCGAACCGTCCGGATTGGCGCGACACCGCCGAGCAGACCATGCCCCAAGCTCTCCGCCTGGGATACGAGCTGACGGCGCTCACCGACTTTCGCGACGGACGACTCGAGATCGACAGGAACCGCAATCGTGCCAATCAGCAATTCGCAGACGCTCTGTTGGCTGAGATCTACCACGCCTCGGGCGACACCGAATCGACGCTGAAGACGCTCCGTAGCGCCTTCCCCGCACTGGCCACTGTGGAGCAGGACTCCGTGCCCTCGTACTTTCTGAGGATGTACTACCCCCTCAAGTACGACGATTGGATCCGTGGCTATTCGAGGAAGAATGATCTCGATCCCTTCACCGTCATGGGACTGATTCACCAGGAGAGCTATTTCAATCCGAAGGCAAAATCAAACGTTGGCGCAATGGGCTTGATGCAGCTCATGCCCGCGACCGGAAAGGAGCTCGCAGCCCGCTTTCACATCGCTCCACGGCTCGACAATCCCGAGACCAACATCCGCCTCGGCGCCGCACACTTCAAAGGACTCGTGGATCTCTTTGGCAACGATGAGCTGGCCATCGCCTCCTACAACGCCGGTCAGGGGCGCGTGCAGCAGTGGCGCCGCGCCGCACCGTCGAAACCGATGGACGAGTTCATCGAATCGATTCCATTCCGCGAGACGCGGACGTATGTGAAGCACGTGGTGATGATCGCGTCGTCGTATCGGAGAATGTACCCGTAGGAGCAGAGATCGGGAGAATCAGAGACAAGAGATCAGGAAAGCGCCTTTTGCCTCTGATCTCCTGATTTCTGATTCACCGGAGTGCTCTTTGCTGCGATTGCCGTAGCGACTGGAGAGAAGCGATAAGAGACCAGGAACAACGCCTTGTCTCTGATCTCTTGACACTGATTGTCTCTAATCTCTGATTCACCTTAGCACTCTTCGCGCGACCGCCGGATCGCTCCAATCCACCGACTGATCGAATCGGTCGATGATCTTGCCGTCGGCGTTGAACGCGATGGTCGTTGGAATGACGCGGACGTGGTACCGGGCGGCGAAGCGGCCGTGATCGTCTAGTAGTGTTTCAAGCGGGATTCCCTGCTGGCGCAGAAAGCGGTCTGCCGACGTGAAGTCGCGGTCGTGCGAGACCGCCACCACTCGCAAATGATGCGTGGCTGCGAATGCTACGAAGCGAGGGAGCTCCTCGCGACAAGGGCCGCACCAGGCCGCCCAGAAATGCAGCAGCGTGACGGGCGCCCCGCGCAAGTCGACATCGACCGGATTGCCGTGGCGGTCACGCGGACGCGGCGCCGGCGAACACGCGAGCGCCAGCATCAGCACAACAGCGGACGGACGGCGAAACATCACGGGATGAATCCGCGGATCGTCCGCACGGTCGTATTTGGCCGGCTCACCGTGACGTCGACTTTCCGGTACGCCTTGTCCTTACCCGTGCTCTGCGTGTTGTAGGCGATCAGGTATTGCGAACGGAGATCCTTCTCCAGTTGTGTGTACGTTTCGCCGAGCTGTTTAATGTCGTGAATGAAGTAGGCGATGCCGCCTGTCTCCGCGGCCAGCGTCTTCATCTTCGAGATGCCGCTGGCGTCGAAGAGTCCAAGCCCGACACCAATGAAGTAGAGCGGCACGCGCGCGGAGCGGGCGTACGTGAGCATGTCGTCGTAGCTTGTGCGCGAGGTCGTGTCCTCGCCGTCGGTGAGGATGATCAGGGCCTTGCGGCCCTGCAGTGTGCGGAAACGATAGAGACCGGTGACGATGGCGTCATAGAGGGACGTTCCTCCGCTCGCGTCCGGAATCGCGTTCACCTGTTGTTCGAGCGACCCAACGTCCGTCACGAATGGCGCTGACGAGACCGCGTCGAAGGCGAAACCGGTGGCAAAGGCACGGTCGCCGCCCTTCATGATCTTCTTGAAGAACTCCAGCGCCGCCGTCTTCGCCTGTGCCATGCGAGGCTTCATGCTTCCCGAGTGATCGATCAACACACCGGCTGCGATCGGCAGGTTCGATGCGTAGTTGAAGGTCGTAATTTTCTGAGGCTTGCCGTTTTCTAGAATCGTGAAATCGGTCTGCTTGAGATCTGTGACGGGAACGCCGGCATGATCGACCACCATGACCGGCAGCTCGATGAGGTTCACCTCGATCTCTTCGGAGAAACGCGCGCCGTTGAGAAAGAGAAGGTCGCTGGCCTCGTAGTTGGTTTCGTCGAGCACCGATGCGCGGACAAACTCGACCCCCTTCAGCGCGGCGGCCGACACATCGAGGGCGTACGGCGGACCACTCCACGCGTGCAGTTTCTTCTGTCCCGCAAAGAACTCCGCCGACTTGATTACGGTCGCTTTCGGATTCTGCACACTGAGCTTGAAGTGCGAGACGCCGTCGGGTGTGACCGTACGCGTGATCTTCACCTCGAGCGGCGTTTCGTGCTCGTTGACGACGAAGGCATCGGCGTCGACATAGCGGCCCTGCGCGTCGTAACCGATGGCGCGCACTTCGACGCGTTTCGGGAGAGCGCCGAGGTCGAGCTCGGCGCGGTAGGGGGGAGCGTTGCGGGCCAGGATCTTCTTGCCTTCGACCCACCACTCGACCCGTGTCACCGGCGGCATCACTTCGACTTCGACGACAAACAGGTTCGGCGCCACGTCGCGGCGCGGCGGCACGATCTTCACCGCGCCAATCCCCTCCGGCACCACCCCCTCGGCCAGTATCGCTTCCGCTGCATCGCCCTCGTGGGCTACGTAGGCAGTGCCCGTCTTCGCGACCGTGAACGTCTGTGTTGCCTTGGCCAGAATCACCGGCGTCTGCTCTTCGAGCGGCACCATCAGGCGCACGTCGATCTCGGCGGCGCCGGGCTGAAGGGTCTGGATCGACGTGATCGGACTGGTTGTGGACGGCAGAACCGGATAACGAAAGCGTTTGACGACTTGTCCGTTCTGCGAGATCGAGCCGGTGATCTCGAGCGGCACGCCGGAGGGCGCATCGGTCGGAACCGTGAAGCGAAAGCTGACGCGCGCCACAACCCCCTCAGCCGAATCGCCGAGCGGCTCGAGCGCGACGGTCAGCTTGCCATCCGCGGCAAAGAGCGGGACCGCGAAGAAGAGGAGCGCAACCAGGGCATGTTTCATCCAGCCATTCTCCACGTCCCTCATGGGCACGGCGATAGAATCCGCCCTTCCGAATGACCTTGCCACCGCTTCGTTACCGCGCAGTCCTGTTCGACCTGGACGGAACTCTGGTCGATTCTTATGCCGCGTTGACAGAGGCGGTGAACTTTGCGCGCCGTGAGCACGGCCTCGACGAGCTGAGCATCGCGCGCATCCGCGGCTCGGTCGGCGACGGCCTGGACATGCTGCTACGCCGCTCCTTCGATACCGACGACGTTCCACGCAGTGCGCACGACGCGTTCGAAACGCGCTATGACGAGATCTGCTGCGAGAAATCGACGATCCTGGCCGACGTCGAAGCTACGTTGAAGACGCTTCATGGATTCGGCGTGGTCATGGCGGTCTGCACGAACAAACGAACGTCGCTCTCGAAAAAGATCCTGACCTTCCTCGAGCTCGCGCCCTATTTCAGCGCCATCGTCGGACCCGATCTTGCGGGCGCGAGCAAGCCCGACGCTAAGCACGTCCTGCACGCACTCGAGACCACGCGTTGCGCGGTCGCCGACGCGCTCTTTATCGGTGACATGCCGATCGATGTCCGCGCCGCGCGCAACAGCGGGATGGACGTGGCCGTCATCGCGACAGGATCGTCGACTACGGCCGAGTTGACCGCAGCGCAGCCCGACTTTGTGCTGGAGAAGTTTTCGGATCTGGTCGGCGTAGTGAAGAGTGAGAAGAGCGACATTGTGTTTCGCGAGAGCACCGAAGTGTCGCGCCAACCATGACCTACCGCCTCATCTTCTTCGACGTCGACTCCACGCTCGTCACGATCGAGGGAATCGATGTCCTCGCGAACGGCGCGCCCGAGATCGCGACGCTCACGAATGCAGCGATGAATGGCCGGATTCCACTCGATCAGGTCTACGCGAGGCGTCTCGACATCATCAAGCCGACGCGCGACGACGTGGCAAAGCTGGGGAAGACCTACGTCAACTCGATCGTCGACGGCGTGCAGGAGACGATCGCTGCACTTCACGACGCAGGAGCGCTGGTCCACCTGATCACCGGTGGCATCGAACAGGCAGTCCTCCCGCTCGCGAAGTCACTACATGTTCCTGAGCGTAATGTGCACGCGGTACGGCTGCGTTTCGACGCAGGCGGTGCCTACGAAGACTTCGCCCGGCGCTCGTTTCTTGCACGTCCGGGCGGAAAGGAGCTCGTTGTGCGAGACATGCGCGCTCGTTCGCACGGAAAGGCCGCGTTCGTCGGCGACGGCGTGAGCGATCTGGAGGCGAAAGATGCGGTCGATCTTTTCATCGGCTTCGGCGGCGTTGTGGTCCGACCTCTCGTAAAGGAAAATGCGCACATCTACGTAACCGACTTTCGCGACATACTCCAGCACCTCTCATGAGCAACTCCGCAGAACGAGCCACCTACTTCGTGCCGGGCCCAACGTGGGTACGCCCTGCAATCCTTAACGAGATGACGCGGCCGATGATCGGCCACCGCTCGTCCGAGTTCAAAGAGCTCTTCGTCCGCATCATCGCCAACCTGAAGCCGCTCTTCGGCACGACGCAGGACACACTCGTCGCCACCTGCAGCGGGACGGCGATCCTCGAAGCAGCGCTGATCAACTGCGTACCGCGCCGCCTGCTCGCCACCACCTGCGGCGCGTTCTCCGAGCGCTGGCGCGCCATCGGCGAAAGCCTCGGCCTGGAAGTCGATCAACTCAATGCGGGATGGGGAAACGCCGTCGAGCCCGAGGCGCTGGCTGATCATCTGACGTCGCGGCGTGGACGCTACGACGCCGTGACGATCACTCACAACGAGACGTCCACCGGTGTCACGAATGACGTCGCGGCGCTCGCACGCGTCGTGAGCGAGCACTCGCCCGATACGCTCGTTCTGGTCGATGCCGTCTCATCGCTCGGGGGTATTCCGGTCCGATTCGACGAGTGGGGACTCGACGTCTGCCTCGCCAGCGTTCAGAAAGGTATCGCGCTGCCGCCCGGCATCACGCTCTTTGCCGTTTCGGCGCACGCGCTGGCGCGAGCGGCGAAGAAGCCGTATCGCGGAACGTACTTCGATTTTCTCAATTACAAAAAACATGCGGATGACGGCAGCGTTCCTTCGACGCCGTCGATTCCTCATTTCTACGCGCTGGCAAAGCAGCTCGACGACATCATCAACGTCGAAACGCTCGACGCGCGCTTCCGCCGGCATGAGGCCATGCGCGAGGCGACGATCCGCCGCACGTCCACGTACGCGACGCTCGCGTCCGATGCCGCGCACGCATCAGCCACGGTCTCCGCGCTGCTGCCGAATCTTCCCGCCGATCAAGTTCGCGAACAGATGAAAGCGCGCGGCTTCACGCTCGGAGGTGGCTACGGAAAGTGGAAGAACACCACCTTCCGGATCGGCCACATGGGGGACATCCGCCTCGACGATCTCAACGCGATGCTCAATGTGTTGTCCGAGGTTGCGGGATCGTGAAGATCCTGGTGACCGACACACTGGCCGACTCCGGCCTGGCCATCCTTCGCGCTGCCAGCGACATGGAAGTCGACTACCGGCCTGGTCTCAAAGATGGTCCTTTGCTCGCGGCCGTCGCCGAGTCTGACGCGCTCATCACACGCAGTGGCACAGCGGTCACCGAGGAGTTGGTGAACGCCGGGTCAAGGCTGCGCATCGTCGGGCGCGCCGGCGTCGGGCTCGATAACGTCGACGTCGATGCCTGCACCGCGCGCGGCATCCTCGTCATCAACGCGCCGACTGCGAACATCATGTCGGCCACCGAGCACACGATGGCGATGCTGCTCGCGCTTTGCCGCAACATTCCGGAGGCGCATGCCAGCGTGAAGCGCGGCGAGTGGAACCGCTCGAAGTTCCTGGGCACCGAGCTCGATGGCAAGACCCTCGGCATCATCGGACTGGGACGTATCGGCACGCGCATCACCGTTCGCGCCCGCGCCTTCGGCATGCGCGTCATTGCTTACGATCCTTACATCGCGCCGAGCGTGTTCGAGAAGGTCGGCGCCGAGCGGGTCTCCCTTGATGATCTCCTAACGCGCGCCGACGTGATCACCGTCCACACGCCGCTCACCGATGAGACGCGCGGCATGATCGGCGCCGCTGAGATCGCGAAGATGAAGGATGGCGTCGTGGTCCTCAACATCGCTCGCGGCGGGATCTACGAAGAGCAGGCACTCGCGGACGCCCTCAACAACGGCAAGGTTGCCGGCGCGGCAGTCGATGTCTATGTCGAAGAGCCGCCCAAGGGCAATCCGCTGCTGGCGGCGAAGAACATCATCCTTTCCCCACACATTGGCGCGAATACGATCGAAGCGCAGGACCGCGTTGCCGTGCAAACCGCGGAGATGGTTGTCGACGCGCTGCGCGGCTCGATCTTCGTCTCCGCCGTCAACCTGCCATTCGAAGGGCTGGCCGACGCCGACGCAGCTCCGTTCATCAATCTCGCGGAGAAGCTCGGACTGTTCGCCGCGCAAATCATCAGCGGACCAATCACGCGCGCTGCCGTCGAGTTGTGGGGCATCGACGAGCGGCTCACGAAGATCCTTTCCGTTGCCGGCTTAAAGGGAATGCTGACGCCACGTCTCGATCAATCCGTAAACTTCGTGAACGCCGAGCAGGTCGCGCAACAGCGCGGCATCGCCATCGCCGCAACCACCCACCCGCCTCCTGCTGACTACACGAACCTCGTCACGTTCCGCGCCTCATCGGCAACGGACGAGGTCTGCGTTTCGGCGACGCTCTTCAGCGAAAAGAATCAGCGCATCGTCTCGGTCAACAACTTCCGCGTCGAGTTCAAACCGGAAGGCTACGTGCTCTACATCATCAACAAAGATGTACCCGGAGTCGTTGGCAAGGTCGGAACCGCGCTCGGGGACCATGAAATCAATATCGCTGAATACAATCTGGCGCGTAGTGCATCAGGGGGACGGGCTATGGCGATCATCACGGTGGACTCCGCGCTCGACATCGAGGCAATCACCGCCCTGAAAAGCATCAAGGCTGTGGAGGAAGTGAAGCAGGTAAAGCTATGAAGCGTTGCATCGCATTGCTTCTAGCCGGTTGCCTTTTCTCGTCATGCGCGACGATGACGCGCGGACGCAACGAAGTGATCTCTGTCGATTCCAATCCATCCGGGGCGAATGCGACGATCAAGTGCGCCGGCAACATTTCCGTCAGTGGCCAAACGCCCGCACGTCTGACGATCCCGCGCAAAGCCGATCTTTGCCGCGTCTCTGTGGAGAAGAGTGGCATGAAGGCGGAGAGCGTCGTGATCGAGCGCGGGTTCAACGGCTCGTATTGGTGCAATTTCATCCCGACTCTCGGCTTGCCGACCTACGTGCTGGCATCCGGCCCCTTTGGAGGCAACGACTCGAGTGCCTTCGGCTGGCTTGCCGTTGGTCTTGCCGGCGGGGCCGGTCTGCTCGTCGATCGCGTCACCGGCGCGATGTACGACCACGAACCGAACGTCATCAAAGTCACACTCCAACCGCAGCACTGACCTTAGAATCGTTCGCGATGCAGTACCGCGAGCTTGGAAAGACCGGAATCAAAGTCAGCGCCATCGGCTTCGGCGGCTGGGCCATTGGCGGTCCGTCCGAGGCGTCCGGAGCACCGCTCGGGTGGGGACGCACGAGCGATGAAGAGTCGCTTGCCGCTATCCGCCGCGCCCGCGACCTCGGCGTCACATTCTTCGACACGTCTGACAGCTACGGCTTCGGCCGGAGCGAGTCGCTCCTCGGCATCGTCCTTTCGCGCAAGCGTCAGGACGCCGTCATCGCCACGAAAGTTGGCGTTGTCCGCGGCGCCGGCGGCGAGTTGAAGAAGGATTTCTCCGGCCAGCACATCTTCGCCGCCGTCGATGGCTCGCTCAAACGGCTGCGCAGCGATTACATCGACCTCTATCAAGTTCACAATCCCACGCTCGACGAGCTGCGCCGCGAAGAGATTCAGGACGCGATGGAGCGGCTGCAGGATGCGGGCAAGATCCGTTACTGGGGAGTGTCGGTTTCGAGTCCCGAGGAGGGAATAGAGATCATTAAGCGTGGATGGGGCCACGCGCTGCAGGTTCTCTACAACATCCTGAATCAAGCCCCGGCGCAAGAGCTGTTTCCGTTGGCAAAAGAGAAAGGTTACGGCATCATCGCCCGCGTACCGCTCGCCTCAGGCCTCCTCACGGGAAAGTTTCGCAACGACACCACCTTCACCTCCGATGATCTCCGCCAGAATTTCCTGACACCGCGCCGCCTGCAGGAAGCGCTCGACCGCGTCGACGAGGTGAAATCGATCATCGGCGGCACGGCCCGCAGCCTCATCGAGGGCGCCCTCCGCTTCGTCCTCGCCAACGACGCTGTCGCTACCGCCATCCCTGGTGCGAAGAACATCCGTCAGGTGGAAACGAATGTCACCGCCGGCGACGCGTGGCTACCGGAGGACGTCGTCGAAAAGCTCCGAACGCGCCTCGGCGACTACAACTTCTACCAGCGACATAACGTGCGAATCTGAAGTGTCGAAGCCTTAACCACAGAGACACAGAGGACACAGAGAAGACCTCGGTGATCTCTGTGTCTCTGTGGTTCATAAAACCCAGCAAACAAAGGAACACCGGCGGACTCGCACACGTTCTCACTCCGACATGCCCATTCGCACGATCTCCATTCGCGGGGCGCGGACGCACAATCTCAAGAACGTTTCGGTCGATATTCCGCAGCGCCAGCTCACGGTTCTGACCGGACCGTCCGGATCGGGGAAATCGTCGCTGGCGTTCAATACCCTGTATGCCGAGGGGCAGCGGCGGTTCGTCGAATCGATGTCGACGTACGTGCGGCAGTTCCTGGAGCGCATCGACCGGCCCGACGTCGACGAGATCGACGGCATCCTGCCCGCGATTGCCATCGAGCAGAAAAACTCGGTCAAGAACGCGCGATCGACGGTGGCAACTGCGACCGAGCTTGCGGACCACATCCGCCTTTTCATGACCTACGCGGGCGAGACGTTCTGTCCCGACTGCCAGGTGAAGGTGCGTCGCGAAACACCTGAGTCGATCACCAGCGCGATCATCGACGCGCTCGCCGGCAAGCGCGTCGTCGTGCTCGCGCCGATTTTCTTCGGCGCCGAGAACCGCGGCGAAGTGCTGATGCAGCTCGTCAAGGCCGGCTACTTCCGCGCCTGGATCGGCGGCGAAGTGCATGATCTCAACGAGACCGACACGAGCGGCTTCACGTCGCTCGAGCTGGTCATCAACCGGCTGCGCGTCGATGCCGAGCGGAGCGGCCAGATCACCGAGGCTATCGAGCAGGCGTTCGAGGTCTCGAAAGGCAACGTCAACATTCTCGAAGACGCCGGCGACGGAAACTGGATCAGCCACCGCTTTACGTCCCGTTTCTCCTGCAACAAGTGCGGCACGGAGTTTGTCGAGCCGACGCCGCACATGTTCTCATTCAACTCGCCCCTCGGCGCCTGCACGAACTGCCAGGGCTACGGCCGGATCATCGGCATCGACATGGAGAAGGTGATTCCGAATCGTGCTTTGCGCCTCGACGAGATGCCGATCGCGCCGTGGAACTCTCCCGGCTACGAAGACTGCTACGACGATCTGAAGAAAGCCGCCGCCAAGTACAAGTTCCGGATGGACGTTCCGATCAAGGATCTGACCCCCGAGGAGTGGACGCTGCTGTATGAAGGGCGCAGTAAGTGGTATGGCATCAAAGGCTTCTTTGAGTGGCTGGAGACGAAGAAGTACAAGATCCACGTCCGCGTGAAGCTGGCGAAGTACCGGAGTTACGAGCCTTGCCCGCAGTGCCACGGCTCGCGACTCAAGATCTCGGCGTCGTATGTGACGTTTCGCGACAAGACCGTCAACGATCTTTTCGCGATGAACGTTCGCGACGCGCGACGTTTCTGGGAGTACCTTCCGTTCGCGAAGTCAGAGGAGTCGAAGTTCGGACATCTCCGGCGCGAGATCGTGAATCGCCTGACCTATCTCGATGAGGTCGGACTCTCGTATCTCACGCTCGACCGCCAGACGCGCACGCTCTCCGGCGGCGAATCGCAGCGCATCAATCTCGCCGCAGCGCTCGGCAGCTCGCTGACCGAGACCATGTACGTGATCGACGAACCAACAGTCGGCCTGCACGCGCGCGACAGCGAGCGGCTGCTGGCCGTGCTCAAGCGTCTCAAGAACGCGGGCAATACCGTGATCGTCGTCGAGCACGATCCGACGATCATCGCGGGCGCGGATCAGACGATCGAACTGGGACCCGGCGCCGGCGAGTACGGCGGGTCGGTGTTGTACGTCGGACCGCCGCGGCCGGCCGCCATTCCTACTGAGTCTGATACGACGCCTGCGACGAGGAACCGCGCTGCCGACGTCGGCTTCGGCGCCATCACGATCCGCGGCGCACGCGAGCACAACCTCCAGAACATCGACGTGACCATTCCGCTCGGAAAGTTCGTCGCGGTCACGGGCGTCTCCGGCTCCGGCAAGTCAACGCTGATCCGCAACTGCCTCTACAACCGCTACCAGCGCGACGTGCGCGGCGCGACCGGACTCGACGTCGGCCGCGTGGCCGCGCTCGAAGGCACCGACAAGATCTACGACATGCAGTTCATCGATCAGTCGCCGATCGGCCGCTCCACGCGCTCGAATCCGGCCACGTACGTGAAGGCGTGGGACGAGGTCCGCAAGATCCTCTCCGCGACGACCGCGGCGAAGTTGAACAACGTCACCGCCGGCATGTTCTCGTTCAACACTGTCGGCGGGCGCTGCGACGAATGCGAAGGCGCGGGGACGGTGACGATCGACATGCAGTTCCTGGCCGACGTCGAAGTCATCTGCGACAAATGCGGCGGCAAGCGCTTCAACGAGCAAGTCATGAAGGTCACGTACAAGAGCAAGAACGTCAACGATATCCTGGAGATGACCGTCGATGAGGCGATGAAGTTCTTCGTCGACAAGCGCGCCCTCCTCAAGAAGCTCGCCGCCCTCCGCTCCGTCGGCCTCGGCTATCTCCGCCTCGGCCAGTCCACCGCTTCCCTCTCCGGCGGCGAAGCGCAGCGCCTCAAGCTCGCCTCGTTCCTCTCCGAAAGCACGAAGAGCGACAGCGGCCACCTCTTCCTCTTCGACGAGCCGACGACGGGCCTCCACTACACCGACGTCGCCCAACTCATCAAAACCTTCCGCAACCTCATCGACCGCGGCAACTCAGTCCTCGTCATCGAGCACAACATCCAACTCATCGAAGCCGCCGACCACATCATCGACCTAGGCCCTGAAGGTGGGGATGGTGGGGGCGAGCTACTCGCCGTTGGGACGCCGGAGGAGATCGCGGCGTGTGAGCGGAGCATTACGGGGCGTTACCTTGCGAAGTCGTCCCTCCTCCGTGATTTGGAGATCTCCATGAGGCAGATCGACGCCGGGCAAGTCTTGTCCAATGAAGACGCGAAGCCGGAGTTGCTTCGTCGGTTCACTCCCTAACTCGGCTGCGTTTTCCGTCAGCACACTGTCCGCTTTGCCCGTTTGAAGTTAGCCAGAGTGGTTGCTGAGTCTAACCGTCCAGAATCTGCCCCAAATGGTGCTCCAGATGATCCACGTAATCGCCCATAAAGTACCCAAGCGTCGCTGGCTGATCCTCGGGTACCGCACGCCACGCCAACTGATATAGGTTATGGCGATGTCGCGGAAGGTCGCGGACCGATGCAGGTGTCGCCTCCATCACCCGAGCGATCTGGAGATTGAATTCGCGCCACAAGGAAAGTAGCGATTCCCACGGAGCGTCCGCGTACTGGCCGAGTTCAACCCATTGCTCCTGATCGTAGCAGGGGAAGATCAGATCGTCGGTGAGGTTGGCGCGAACGAAGCGCTGGTGGTTGTTCGAGGCGGAGTCGATCAGGTGGCCGATGATCTGTTTGGGGGACCACTTGCCGGGAGAGGGCGGTTTCGCGGCATCGGCGTCGGAGATGGCGGCGAGGCGGGGGGATGCGGATGCGATTGCGGCGCGAAGGCGCTCCTCGGGCTGCATCACTGGGCCAGCTCGTACGACGCCTGGATCCACTTGCGGATCTGATCGTCGACATCTTCCGGCGCGGTGAGCCGCACTTCGAAGTGCCACCTGTTTGCGGACGTCTGTTCCGTTTTGTGGACGCGGCGGTGCTTGATGTCGCGGTCGGACTTGAGCGTCAGGATCAGCGCGTCCTTGCGGGTCTGTACGCCGGCGAAGGCAACGCGGCGGTTCAAATGGATGGATGTTTTTTTCGGGTCCTGCTCGACGGGACCGAGGATCGATGAGGCGTCAACGATCTGCTGGTAGATCCTGCGCACATGTTCGGCCCGGCCGGAGAAGTGTTGTTCGATGGTGGGATCGGGCATGGGGAAATGATAGCGCTCTGAAGCGATGAAGATGGAGGCGGGACGCCTGCGGTCCCAGGGCATCTTAGGAAATCTACCCGATGTAGAATGGCTCGCCCGATGCATGCCTGAACGGGTAAATCGGTCGGCTTCTCCAGGACAGGAGACTACATGAGCGCTGTCGAAAAGGATTACATCGCCCCGGTTCCCGCACCGGCCCCGTTTGAGCCTTACATCCCGGCAGCAACGAACATGCGGGAGCTGACGCCGTTGCCGATCATCGTCGGCACCATTCTCGGCATGATCTTCGGCGCGGCGTCCCTCTACCTCGTTCTAAAGGTCGGCCTGACGGTCAGCGCCTCCATCCCGGTCGCCGTCCTCTCCATCACCTTCTTCCGGATCCTCTCGAAGCTCGGTGGACGCGACGCCACCATCCTCGAGAACAACATCGTGCAGACGGCCGGCTCGGCCGGTGAGTCGATCGCGTTCGGCGTCGGCGTGACCATGCCGGCCATCCTGATCCTTGGCTTTGACCTCGAGTTCACGCGCGTGATGCTCGTCGCAGTCCTCGGCGGTCTCCTCGGCATCCTGATGATGATCCCGCTGCGCCGCGCCCTCATCGTCGCGCAACACGGCACTCTCAAGTACCCCGAAGGCACCGCATGCGCCGAGGTGCTGAAAGCGGGGGCGTCACCGGAGTCGATCGCGGCCGCCTCGGACAGCGCCAAAGCAGAGATGGCAAAGCTCGGCGGCCAGGCTACGAGTGCGAAGACGATCTTCGCTGGCTTCGGCATCGGCTTCGTCTACAAAGCAATGAACGTGGCCTTCCGCTGGTGGAAGGACACGCCCGAACGCGTATTCGGAGCGCCGTTCGCGGCGGGCTCAGTCTCCGCCGAGATCTCGCCGGAGCTCCTCGGCGTCGGCTACATCATCGGGCCCCGCATCGCCTCGATCATGTGCGCCGGCGGCGTGCTCGCCTATCTGGTGCTCATCCCTGCGATCAAGTTCTTCGGCGCAGGCCTTGCGGCGCCGCTAGCACCTGAAGCGACGCGGCTGATCAAGGACATGTCGCCGAACGCGATCCGCAGCGCCTACATCCTTTACATTGGAGCCGGCGCCGTGGCGGCGGGCGGGATCATCTCGATGCTCCGTTCGCTCCCAACGATCTGGCACGGTCTGAAGGAAGGGCTGAAGGACATGCGGGGCGGCAGCGCCGCGCGCGAGGGGATGGTCCGCACGGACCGCGACCTCTCGATGAAGCTCGTGCTCATCGGCAGCTTCGCGCTCGTGGCCATCATCGCACTGGCCAGCCCGCTGTACCACGGCGGCACCGGCGTGATGGCGCGCGTGATGGCGGCGATCCTGATCGTCGTCCTCGGCTTCCTCTTCGTCACCGTGTCATCACGGCTCACCGGCGAGATCGGCTCGTCATCGAATCCGATCTCGGGCATGACCGTGGCCACGCTGCTGATCACCTGCCTGGTCTTCCTCGTGATCGGCTGGACCGGTTCGACGTACTACGTCACGGCGTTGTCGATCGGCGCGATCGTCTGCATCGCTTCGTCGAACGGCGGCACGACGTCACAGGACCTCAAGACCGGCTACCTCGTCGGCTCGACGCCGAAGTATCAGCAGATCGCCATCCTCATCGGCGCACTTGCCTCGGCGCTCGTACTCGGACCATTGCTCCTCATGCTCAACAACAACGGCAGCGTCGTGCTGCCGCGCATCAGCTCCGAACCCTCCACCGGTGAAGAGGGCGCGCCGCTCAAGCAGGTCGAGAACTGGGCGCCCGGCCTGCACGCCGAACCGTCGATCCTGGCGACGCTGTCTCACAAGAGCTATGACGGAAAGGACTACCTCGTCTGGCACTACACGCCCGCGGGGGGAGCATCCGCGCAGGAGCTCCTCGTCGACCCAAGCGGCACACCGCAGTACCTTGTCGACCCGGCGATCAACGGCACGCACAAGTTCCTGGCCAATGGCAAACTGGCGCCGAAGAAGTTCGACGCACCGAAGGCCACGCTGATGTCGTACATCATCAAAGGCATCCTCAACCGGCAGCTCCCGTGGGGTCTCGTGCTCCTCGGCGTGATGATCTCGCTGGTACTGGAGATGTCCGGTATCCCGTCGCTCGCTTTCGCGGTGGGCGTTTATCTGCCGCTGTCGTCATCGAGTCCGATCTTCATCGGCGGCATGATCCGCTGGTTGTCGGACCTGTACGTGCGTAAGAAGTATCGCGACGCGAACCTCACGGAAGAGCAACTCGTGGCCGAAGGCGACAAGAGCCCCGGCGTGTTGATGGCCTCCGGCTACATCGCAGGCGGCGCGATCGCCGGAATTCTGATCGCCTTCATCGCCGGCTTACAGGACAAGGTGGCCTGGGTGACGAACTTCAACGCCAGCCTCGACAGGTTCGCCGACAAGAATCCGTTCGTTTCCGGCGCGCATTCCGACCTCTTGTCATGCATCCCATTCATTTTCCTGATCCTCCTTCTGTACCTCGTCGGGCGCGAAATCCTAATGGCGCCGAAAACGCGTAGCACCTGATCCACTCAATCGACGCTTGATTCGCGAACGGCGGCCTTTCGAGGCCGCCGTTTTTCGTTAACGCGGTATCCTTCGCCGGTCCAATGGAATCTCTTGGCTGCGTGGTTTTTCTCGTCGCGGTCTTTGCGCTGATCACGTTCGTGGTGGCGATCCGTGCGTCCGGCCGTGCCGGTGAGGCGACCAGAGAAGTCGCCGAGTTGAAGCGGCGCCTCGAGCGCATGTCGCAGCGGGTGTCGCACGCGGAGAGTGCCGCGGCGGGGTTTGCGGATGAGAACCTCCGGCCTGCGCCGGCCGCCGAGGGTGGCGACAACGTTCGGGAGCCGATGCCGGCGTGGACCGGCGCCACCGTTCACGACGAAATCGCGCCTCTTGTTCCCGAGGAGACGCAGCCGCCCGCGCCGACCCTTCCTGAGCCGGCGCCGATCGTTGTTCCACCTATCGCCGCCTTCACCGCAGACGCGCCCGAACCGGTTGCCGTCCTTGATGAAGCAATCTCTGAACCCGAACCTCCGAGGGAAACACCGCCCTCACCTCCTCCCACACCCCACCCCCCACGCCCCACACCCCCACCAAAGAAACCCTTCGACTGGGAGTCGCTCATCGGCGTGAAGCTCTTCTCCTGGATCGCGGGTATCGCGCTCGTCCTGGCTGCGCTCTTCTTCCTCAGTTACTCCGTCGAACATGGCTGGCTCAGTCCGCCCGTGCGCGCGTCCCTCGGCCTACTGACGGGCGTGGCGCTGCTACTCGTGTGCGAGCTGCGTGTGGCGCGCAACTACGCCTTCACGGCGAACGCGATGGACGGCGCCGGCATCGCGATCCTCTACGCCACGCTCTTCGCAATCCACGCGCTCTGGCATCTGCTGCCGGCTACTGCCGTCTTCGCGCTGATGCTGCTCGTGACGGCAATCGCGGTCATGCTTTCGATCCGCCGTGACTCCGTCTTCATCGCGCTCCTCGGACTCGTCGGCGGCTTCGCCACGCCGGCGTTGCTTTCGACCGGTGAGAACAAACCGATCGCACTCTTTTCCTACCTGCTGTTGCTGAACGTCGGCTTGATGTGGGTGGCCATCCGGCGGCGCTGGCCGCTCCTGACAGCGCTGAGCGTCATCTTCACTGTGATCTATGAATGGGGATGGATCGGCAAGTTCCTGACCGGTTCGCAGCTTCCTCTGGCAGTCGCGATCTTCACCGTTTTCGCCGCCGCTGCTGCCTCCTCGCTATGGATGCGCCGGCGCGCCGACGCCAAGCAGGGAAGTTTTGACCTCGTCGCCATTTCGTCAGCGGGTCTGCCGCTCCTTTTCGCGATCTATGTCGCTGCCGTGGCGAACTACGGCATGCAGTACAACGTCCTCTTCACGTTCCTCTTGCTGATCACGTCGGGGCTTTCCGTGATCGCGATCGTCCGCGGTCCCGCCTGGCTGCATCTCCTCGGCGGAGGCACAATCGCCCTGGTTCTTCTCGTGTGGCGCGTGTCGTCCTACACGCCGCAGGCATGGCCGGCGATCCTGGCGTGGGTCGCGGGATTCGTCGTCGTTCAACTCGTGCTATCGCACTTCGCCCCAAACCCGCGAGCGGTTCTCGTCCCGCTCCTGCTCCTGATTCTGCCAACTCTCGCTGCCACGCCGATTCCCGCTGCCACGCCTCTGCTTCTCTTCGGCACACTTTTCGTGCTGGTCGCGCTCATCGCCGCCTACGCCTTCATGCACCACGCCGGCGAGGCGTACGCGGTGGCGGCGTTCCTGGCCATCGTGACCGAAGGCGTCTGGTCGGCTCAAAGCATCACGCCGGCGAATCTGACGACCGCGCTCCTCATTTACGCCGCCTTCGCGCTGCTTTTCATTGGCGTCCCGATCATCGGACGCCGGCTGGGCCGCGAGATCGTTTCGCCGCGGACGATGCTCGGCCTTCTTCTCGGCTCGATCGCGATTCTCTTCTTCCTCGCGACTGGAAGCGTCGCCACGTACTCGCTCCTGGCGTTGGCGATTCTTCTCGTCATCATCAACACGGGGGCGATTGCCGAGGCGCGGAAGAAGGAGCATGCGGTGCTGGCGGCCGCGGCGATCGTCCTCTCGTGGACCGTCATCACCACCTGGTGCGCCTCGGCGATGACTGCCGCGAACCTCGTCGCCGCATTGTCCGTGATTGGCGGCTTCGCGCTGCTCGCCGTGGGCGGCGGCGTCTGGATGAGCCGCGGTACGGACGAAGACGCTGGGACGACCTATCTCGGATTGATCGGGCATCTCTTCCTTATCGTCATCGCGACACAACCTGCGCTGGCGTTTCCGCCGTGGCTGTTGTTCGCAGTGCTCTTTGTGCTCGATCTGGCAATCGGCGTCGCCGCGATCTACCTGCGCCGCGCCAGTCTCATGGCGGCGGCAATGGCCGCTTCGCAGATCGTGCTGATGGCGTGGGCAGCGAATACGAAAGCGGCGCCGTGGCCGGTTGTCGCAATCGGTGCTGCCATCGCGGTCTGCGCGATGGCGCTGGTCTGGTTCCGGATCGACCGGCGTTTCGCCATCGCCGCGCTGATCGCACTCTTCCTCGGCGACGTCGTTCTCATCATCGTCGGCTTCAATGCGGGCACCCCGCTCTTCGCCTCGCTGCTGGCCGCGCATCTGGCGATCGGGATCGCGATTCTCGCTGTGACGTGGCTGACCGAGTGGCACGAGCTTGCCGTGGTCGCAGTGGCTTTGCTGGCGGTCGCCACCGCGCTTGCTCGCACGTCGACGCCCGGAACGCGCCTGACGTTCGCCGGCACGATCTACGCGATCTTCATCCTCTATCCGCTCCTGCTCGGCGGCAGAGCGAAGCGCTCGCTGTATCCCTATCTCGCCGCCGTGCTTGCGAGTGTGCCGTTCTTCATCGTGGCCCGTGACGCGGTCCGCGACGCAGGCTACAACTACGCAATCGGCGTTCTACCTCTGTTCCAGGCGGCGTTGATGCTGCTGCTTCTGTGGCGTTTGCTGCGCGCTGAGCCGGCAACCGAACGCCTGCTTTCGCGATTGGCGCTCGTGGCCGGGGCGGCGCTTGCCTTCATCACCGTCGCCATTCCGCTGCAGCTTGCAAGGCAGTGGATCACGATCGCGTGGGCGCTCGAGGCGGCGGCGCTGATCTGGCTCTTCCGCCGGATCGCGCACCGCGGTCTGCTGATCTGGTCGGGCGCACTCTTCGCTGCGGTCTTCGTGCGGCTGTTCTTCGGCGACGACGTCTTCGTACACACCGCCAGCCGGCTGCCGATCGTCAACTGGTACCTCTACACGTACCTCGTGAGCGCGGCGGCATTCTTTGCGGCGGCGCGTCTACTGCCCGATTCCGAGGCTAAGCGGTATGCGTTCGCACGGCCGGTTCTGAGCTCCGGCGGCACGATCCTGCTGTTTTTCCTCGTCAACATCGAGATCGCGGATTTCTACTCGACGGGTTCGGTGCTGACGTTCAACTTCTTCTCGTCGTCGCTGGCGCAGGATCTGAGCTACACGATCGCCTGGGCGGTCTTCGCCGTGGCAATGCTGATCGCGGGCCTTTTTCTGCATAGCCGCGCGACGCGCATTGCCGCGATCATCCTGCTGCTCGTCACCGTGCTGAAGTGCTTCCTGCACGATCTGGCGCGCCTCGGCGGTCTGTATCGCGTCGGCTCGCTCCTCGGGCTGACTATCTCGTTGCTACTCGTCGGCGTGCTCCTGCAGAAGTTCGTGATCCGGAAGGCAGCGCCTCCGACCGGGGAGACGGCGTGATCGCTGCGGCCTTTCTGCTGGCGACGCTGACGTTGCCCGAAGTGCCGTCGGGTGCGCCGGTCGACCGTGGCGAGTTTCTCTACGCACGGCCTCTCGGCACCATCCCAACCGGCGTCGTCTCACTCACGCTCGATGCTCACGTTCTGCTGCGGAGCCACGCGCTGCAGGACGTCCGGATCGTCGACGCGAAAAGCAATCAGGTGCCTTACCTCGTCGTGCCGCTGCCGGCGCCCACAATCGTCTCGCTTGCGGTTCCACCCGCGGCCCACGAGGGCAAGCAGTCTGTCTACCGGCTGACACTTCCGTACGAGTCGTTGCCCAATGGCACAGAGCTGGAGCTGACTACCAGCGCCAGCGTGTTCGAGCGCGATGTCGTTCTTCGCCGGCCACTCGATGAGAGCCGGGGCCGCGAGGCCGAGGTGATTGATCGGCTGAGTTGGAAAAGCACGCCTTCGTTGCGGGTCGGTCTCACCAGTGGACGCGCAATCGAAGTGGTCGTCGATGAAGGTGACAACGCGCCGCTGCCGATCGTCTCCGCGAAGCTGCAGCTACCCGGTTTCGCTCTCCGATTCGTCAGCGCCGGCACGCCGCTGACGCTGTTGTACGGCAATTCGTCGATCGCCGCGCCACGCTATGACCTCGCGCTCATTTCATCGCAGCTCGTTGGACAGCCGGCGCGCGCGATCGCGCTCACGGGAGAACCCTCAACCGAGCCACCGGCGAAACATCGGGAGTCACGCCTTTTCGGGATCGCGATCGGCGTGGCGGCAGCCGTCCTGCTGATCGTGCTGGGGCGCCTCGTCAGCGTGCAGCGGTCCTGAAGAACCGCGTGCGCTCGGCAAGGCTCCACGTCGTGGCGACGCGGCGCGCCGTCCATCGAGGGATCGAGCGTGCAAGCCACAGATAGGCGACCAGCATCACGTTCAAACCGACGACGACCGTCAGCGAATCGCCGCGGTCCAGGAAGGGGACATGTGCACCCGGCCAGCGAAGAAAAAGCCCGTCGACGCAGACGAGGAGCAGGAAATCGACGGTGTCGCGAACAATTGCGCGGCGGCGTGCCCTTGCGACGACGACACGCGAATCGATAACGACGGGAGGGGGTACGGCGGCGTCTGAAACGCCGGGTAGCAGAGTGCGTCGAACGGGCTTCTCCATCGCAATGTGTTCGACGTTTGGGGGAGGTTTGTTATTCCAAATAATCGTTATGCGGGAGTCGGAGAGACGAGGGGGTCGGGGGTCGGAGGGGAGGTTGGTGGGTTGCCTGTGTTGCAGGGTGGCTGTGTTAACTAACGTCAACGTGATCAGCAAGTTAAATGAGAAGGTGGTCGAGTCTCAACATCCTGGTCTCGCCACCACATCCACCTGGCCAATCTACCGAGTGCTCCTGGTCCTCAACCACATTCACCTGGTCAGTCCACCAGGTGCTCCTGATCCGCAACCATATTCACCTGGTCAGTCCACCAGGTGCTCCTGATCCGCAACCACATTCACCTGGTCAGTCCACCAGGTGCTCCTTATCCGCAACCGCATTCACCTGGTCAGTCGACCAGGTGCTCCTGGTCCGCAACCACATTCATCTGGTCAGTCGATCAGGTGCTTCTGGTCCGCAACCTCATCGACGTGGCCGGTCGACCAAGTGCTTCTGGCAACCCACCGACCTTTACTCCGACCCCCGACTCCCGAAACGCGACAACCCTACCGAATCCTCACCGTCTGCGCGATGTAGTTTCCATCGCCGTCGCGGTAGGCCTTGACCACGATCGAGTCGCCGGCGCGGAGTTGCGCGGCGGTCGACCAGGTGCCTGCCTTCGTGCGGATGGGCAGGTCGTCGAGGGCGTAGATGCGGGTGATCAGCCGGTCGTTCTGCGTGTCGCGCACGACGATCTGGGGACTATCGGCGAGGGTCCGCGTCACGATGCCGTAGATCGTCACGACGCCGAGGTCGGCTAACGTACGCGAGGGGACGGTGTTGTTTGAGGGTGCGGGCGCCGCTTGGTTCTGATCGGTGAAGCGCAGAGTCGTTGCTACGAATGTCGATCCTGTGTACGAACCGCTGAGCTCGACCTGATCGCCTGCCTGGACATCGCGCGCGCGCACAGCCTTTCCATCAGGATCGGTAGCCGAGCGAAGATCGACTGCGACCGAGCCGCGGCCGCCATCGACTTGGATGACGTTGTTGCCTCGATCGACGCGCGTCACCCGGCCGCTCAGCGCTCCTACACCATTCGAGCGTGAGCCCGACTCCTGGGCACTCTGCGTTACCTCGATCGACCGCGCGCTGAGGTCGGTACCAGCTGCGCCGCCATCGATCTCAACACGGATCCTGTCGCCGACCTCGAGGTTCGAGATCCGATAGGTATCGCCGTGATAGCGGACCGGAGTTCGTTGGGGCGTGCGCACGGTTAGCACCTCGCGCTGGTCCGTCACGATAACAAGGCGTCCGGCCTCTGCGTTGATTTGCTGCAGGACTCCTTCGATACGGCCCGGGCGATCGGGGACGGTGCTCGGCCTCGTGCCCGATGCGGTCGGCGTGGAGACCGATGTCGGCGTGCGCGTCTGTCCCACGCCCGTCTGCGGCGCGTCTACCGGCCGCCCGAGCAGGGTTATGCGCTCGGCCCGAACCACGTTGCCTCCCGCCGCCGTACCGCGCACTTCGACCCGGTCGCCGACACGAACGTTGTTGAAACCGCTGGAGCCCATGAAGATCTCCGGCGCGCCGTTGATCGTTCCGCCGAAGCCGTTGTACTGGGTCGACACGGAATCGGTGTCGATCGTGACCTGATCGCTCAACGCATCATCGGGAGTGACGATGATCCGGTCCCGGCCGGCGATCGTGTCCGCAACCGTCCCGGTGATGCTCCCGCGCCCGCCTTCCTGCACGTCCGCACTCGTCCGCCACACAGTACGATCCTGTCCAAAAGCGGCGACAGTAGTGAGCGCCGCGAAGATGAAGACCGCTGGTATTCGTTTCATGGGTGCCTCCGAAAGCTGAGATGGCGCAAGAGCGCTGCCAGTAACGGCGTCCTCGCGCGTCTCGTGGCGGGAAAGCAGAGACCAGGGATCAGAGACTAGAGATCAGGAACGGCTGGGGAGCTCTTCTGATCTCTGATCTCTCGTCTCTGACCTCTCGCTCAATACGCGCAACCTCGAACACCGTGCACACTCCAACCGAAAAGCGCCGCCCCCCACCCGGCCAAATGGGGGGCGGCACATAACGGTGGCTACTTCTTGGTCACGTCGTCGAGGGCTTGGTCGAAGAGGTCGGCGACGCTTTCCGGCTCAGCGGTTTTGGCCGCGGCCGGACGGGGCGCCATGAGACCCTTCGCGCCGGGCGGCAGTTCGGTCGGGGACGGAGCTGGCGTCGGGGTGGGAGCCGGGGCGGAGCGCTTGCTACGGTTCAGTGCCTTCATCACACCACGCTCCATCTCGGCAAGGTAGGGGTCAAGCTCGGCACCGTCGGGTTGGGCGGCGGCGTGCTGCACCAACTTGTACGCCTGGAGTGCTTTTACCGAGGTGAGAGACAGCTTGCTGTCGATCGTGAACAGCCCGTCGGCCGCAAGCGAGGCCAGTTGCCGAAACAGCGGGGTGATCTGACTGCGCAACTCCAACGCGAACTCGGCTTCCTCCACGTTGAACAGGTTCCGATCCTTCATCATCGAAGCGGAGGTGACCATGGCGATCGTCGGCTCGATCAGGCCGGCCGCGAACTTCGCGCTGGCGGCGACACGCCTGGTCTGGCGGGAGTCGAGCTTCAGCAGAGGCATGATCGTCTGCAGCGCCGCGATGGCATCGCGATACTGCTGGGCGATCAGCTCCACTGCCTTCGCGGCCGCCGCCGCGGGGCCGTCAGGGGTGGTTGAGGGGGATAGAGAGGGGGAAGTATCCGTCACAGACATCATCTAGCTCCTTACTACAGCGTCATCAGTCAATAGCCGGGCCGGCCTGTCTACTCACCAGGCAACGGACGCGTTGCCGGGCGGTCTGTTTCTTTCTCAGACATTAGGTATGACGCAAGAGCTCGGCTGAGGTTACTGAGCTGAGATGTCCGGAGGTCGGAAGGTATCTTCCGAGGGGGGTAAAAAGCGGGATTTTGGAGCAATCCAAAGTTGCTACGGAGCAATCCAAAGTTGCTCCGTAGGAAAGAAAAGATGCTCCGCAGGAAAAAATAAGATTCTCCGTAGGAGAGAAAAGTTGCTACGGAGCAATAAGAAGATTCTGCGTAGGAAAGAAAAGATGCTACCGAGGAATCCAAAGATGCTCCGTAGCAATCCAAAGATGCTACGCAGGAATCTAAAGATGCTACGGAGGAAAAAAAAGATGCTCCCGGAGCAACAAAAAGTTTCTACGGAGGAAAAAAGAGTTCCTCCGTAGCAATTCAAAGATGCTCCGTAGCAATCCAAAGATGCTCCGTAGCAAAGAAAAGATGCTCCGAATCGGCCGTTCCGGACGGCAGAGGGTCAGGCCGTTGCTTTTCTGGAAGTTGTAACTCGTTGATAGCCAGTTACTTGTGCGCCGGAGCGCTGGCGTCTCGCCGCCGAGGGTCCCTAACTCCGCGACGCCACCATCTGTCCCCCGATCCAGCATTCGCGGACGACGCGGTCGTCGCCGGTGAAGATCAGGCCGGCAAGGAGGTCTTCGACAGATGACGCTCGCTCGCTGCGCAACTCCACCAGTGGCGTGGACTTCAGATCGAGCATCACGAAATCGGCGGATTTCTCCGGTTCCAGACTGCCGCACTCGTCGCCGAGGGAGAGGGCGCGCGCGCCGCCGAGCGTGGCCAGATACCAGAGCTGAATCGGGCTCAGCGAGACGCCCTGAACCTGCTGGACCTTGTACGCATCGGCCATCGTCGTGAACATCGACGGCGTCGTTCCCGCTCCGATGTCCGTGCCGAGACCGACGGCGACACCTGCTTCGAGCGTGTGGTGCAGGCGGAAAAGACCGCTTCCGAGGAAGAGGTTGGAGTTCGGGCAGTGAGCGATGCGGGATCCGCGGCGCGCCAGCAGCTCCAGCTCTTCTTCACTGAGATAGACGCCATGCGCGAGCACGGTCCGCTCGTCGAGCAGGCCGTAGCGGTCGTAGACATCAGCGTACTCGGCCTCAGGGAAGAGGTCGTGCACCCATTGCACTTCGTTACGGTTCTCGGAAATGTGCGTGTGCACGTAGGCATCCGGGAACTCGCGCTTGAGCTGGCCGGCGGCTTCCAAGAGTTCCGGCGTCGACGTCGGCGCGAAACGGGGCGTAATCGCGTAGCGGAGCAGGCCGCGCTTATGCCATTTCTGCAGCAGCGCCCGGCTCTGTTCGTAGGAGTCGCGCGGCGACTCCAGGAGCGAGTCGGGCGCGTTGCGGTCCATCATCGTCTTGCCGATGATTGCCCGGAATCCGCGCCGCTCCGCTTCCGCGAAGAAGATGTCGGTCGCTTCCTCGTGAATCGTCGAGAAGATGAGCGCGCAAAGCGTTCCGTTGCGAAGCAGCTCTTCGAAGAAGATGCGAGCCACCATCGCCGCGTGGACCGGATCCCGGAACTTCGCCTCGGTCGGAAACGTGTAGCGATTCAGCCACTCGAGCAGATCGCCGCCGTACGATCCGATCATCTCGAGCTGCGGCGCATGAAGATGGGTGTCGACGAATCCCGGTGCGATGACGATGTCACGTCCCAATTGCGTCAAACTGGAGCTCTGCCGCGGCACGTCGCGCCAGTCGCCGATTCCGACGATGCGCTCGCCGTCGATGGCCAGAAAACCATCGTCGTAGTACCTGTAGGACTTCGCCGGATTCGTGGTGAAGGGGTCTGCAATGGGCGTGAAGACCCTGGCCCGAAAGACTCTCACGCGCGCATTTTGTCACGCGATCAGGCGCCGGACGGAATCTCTTCTTCCGGCTCGCTCGTACCGATCAATTTCTCGAGCACGATGGCCTGATGCGATCCGCTGACGACAGCTACCTGCTCGGGTCCATCAAGCGACGCGGAGAGCTCGATCGAAGTTTTCGTCACCGACTCGATGAAGGTCATCGGCAGTGAAGGTTGCGCCTCGATCTCGCGCCGCGTCCTGGCCGCACGCTCTTCCGCATCACGGAACTCTTTGTTGAAGATGAGCAGCGATGGCGCCACCTTCTCGTACAACTCGGCCGTGGCGCGGACGTCATCGAGGCAGTAGTCGGCGATCTCGCGATGGCGCCCTGCGCGATACCACGTCTCGACCGATCGTCCGTCGAGACCTTCACCTTTCGAGGTCTCGACGCCGAATACTTTGCAGGCCAGATCGAGGTTGAATTTGAATTGCCGCGCGTTCGTGGTGCCGAAGAAGTTGAGTACTTCGCGAAGATCGCAGTTCGGATGGTAACCGTAGCGGTAACCGACGAGATCGCGCTTCGGGACGATGCCGTTGATGGCCGAGCGGATCATCAGGAAAGGGCCGTCGAACTGCCTTCCGTTGAAGGTGATGAAGCGCGAATCACTGTCGAAGAACTCCCAGAATTTCTCCAGGATCTGCTTCTCACTGCCGGACATGTACGTCCGCGAACCGCTCTTCTCAACCGCGAGCTGCGTTTGTCCGGGCACTTCATACATCGCGCAGGAACGGCCATCTTCGATGTTGATTACACCGATGGCGATGATGCGTCCGCGAAACGGCGAGAGCCCACCAGCCCGCCGCGTCTCCTCGGCGTCCCCATCGTTGAGCCCTTTGATGAGGTACTCCCGAACGTAGGCGTCGAGCTCCTCCCACGGCGTTCCAACCGTTTCGATATCAATGACGAGTTTTTTCATGGGATGGCCGGCGATTTTATCGCGCGCCGGATGCAGAAAGGCGCAACGGGTCAGACGCACCTGTCATTCCGAATTGCAGAACTGCGCCGCCCTTCACGGGGTAGTGATTGCCGAGCGCCGCGAGAGGCTCAGGCGGTCGTCTTCAGCGTATCGAACAGCTCTTTCACAGCATCCGCCGACTTCTGGAGCGCGGCCTTCTCGTCTGGCGTCAGCGTGATCTCGATGATCTGCTCGATACCGTTGCGGCCGAGCTTCACCGGGACGCCGACGTAAAGGTTGTTGAAGCCGTACTCGCCGGTGAGATACGCCGCACACGGAAGGATCTTGCGCTTGTCTTTGAGGATCGCTTCGACCATCTCGACAGTCGCTGCGCCCGGTGCATACCAGGCCGACGTCTTCAGCAGATTGACGATCTCCGCGCCGCCGGTGCGAGTGCGTTCGACGATGGCGTCGATGCGCTCTTTCGAGATCAGCTCGGTGATGGGGATGCCTGCAACCGTCGAGTAGCGCGGCAGCGGAACCATCGTGTCGCCGTGTCCGCCGAGGACGAAGGCGTGGGTGTTTTCGACGGAGACGTTCAGCTCCATGGCGATAAATGCGCGCATGCGGGCGGAGTCGAGAACGCCGGCCATGCCGATCACGCGTTCGCGGGGAAAGCCAGAGACGCGCCGGGCAACCTCGCACATCGCATCGAGCGGATTCGAGACGATGACCAGGATGCTGTCGGGGGAGCGCTTGGCGATCTCGCGGGTGACACCGGCTACGATCTCTTCGTTCTTCCAGAGCAGGTCGTCGCGCGACATGCCTGGCTTGCGGGGCAGGCCGGCTGTAATCACGACGACGTCGGAGCCGGCGGTCTCGTCGTAACTGTTCGAGCCGCGGAGGATGGAGTCGTAGTTCTCGACAGGCGCGGTCTCCATCAAGTCGAGGGTTTTCCCCTGGGGAACGCCTTCGACGATGTCGACGACGATGACATCGGCGAGCTCTTTGAGTGCGATTCCCTGCGCGACTGTGGCACCGACATTGCCGCCGCCGACCACTGTAACTTTCGTTTTCATCTCATACCTCGGGGGTGCGATATTTGCGGCGGGATCATATATCGCGGTCTCGCGGTTGCGAGGCCGCGAGGTCCCGGCGGCAGTGAGTGTAGAGATTCGCCAGCAGAGATCGGTGTCGGCTGTCACACTACCGAGCTCCGACCGCTAATCAACTCCAATTCAAGACATGCTTTCTGACTTCTGCAACACCGCCAACGCCATTGCCGCGACGACGAAGAAGTCGGAGAAGGAGCGCTTTCTTGCCGATTACTTCGTCTCGCTCGATGACGCATCCCTCGAGCGTGCCGCCGTTTTCTTTTCAGGATCGCCGTTTCCGCGCAAGGACCAGCGAGCTGCCGGAGTCGGCGGTGCTGCGTTGAGCGATGCACTTGTCGAGGTCACCGGCCGTTCGGCGGAAGATGTCTGGAGAGCCTGGTCGCAGTACGGCGATGCCGGTGACACGGCAGCGGCGTTGTTTCCGGTCGATCCGAGCCGCTCCGTGACCCTATCGGAAGCAGGCGAGACGTTCGAGTTGCTGGCAGCGACCTCGGGTGCCATCGAAAAGAAGAACCTCCTCGTGGCCCTGCTTCGCAAGCTTGATCGGGACGGTGTTCGCTACGTCGTGAAGATCCTCCTTCGCGAGTTTCGCATCGGGCTGCAGGAGGGGCTTGTGGAATCGGCGATCGCGAAGGCATTCCATCGTCCGCTGGCCGCGGTCAGGCGGGCGAACATGCTCACCGGCGACATTGGCGCCGCCGCGCTTCTGGCGCGAGCAGATGCACTCGACAGCGCACAGATGAATCTGTTCCATCCGTTTGCTTTCATGCTCGCCCAGCCGGAGGAGGATCCCGACGAGATCGTGGCCATGCTCGGCGCGGGTGCGTTCGCGGACGACAAGTACGACGGCGTCCGGGCCCAAATTCACGCCAGTGCCGGCGAGGTGCGGATCTACTCGCGGACGCTCGACGATGTGACGCATCGTTTCCCGGAGGTCGAGTCGGCAGCGCGTGATCTCGACCGGGAGGCTGTTCTCGACGGCGAGATCGTGGCGTTCTCCGATCGCGTTCTGCCATTCGCAACGATTCAGAAGCGGCTCGGGCGGCGAAAGGTCTCCGATGCACTGTTGCGCGATGCACCGGTCGTCTTTTTTGCGTTCGATCTGCTTTTCATCGACGGCGAAGTTCTTTTGGAGGCGCCGTTGCGCGATCGGCTCGCCCGCTTGCGCGAGCTCCTCAGGAACGGGCCGGCGTCGATTCGCTTCACCAATCAGACAGAGGTTCGCGACACCGCCCACGTCGATGAGCTGTTTGACGCAGCACGTGCCCGTGCCAACGAAGGACTCGTCGTCAAAGCTCCGGACTCCGTCTACACACCGGGCCGGCGGGGCAAGTCGTGGCTGAAATACAAGAAGGCGCTAGCGACGCTCGATTGCGTCGTCACCGCCGCCGAGTACGGCCACGGCAAGCGCCGCTCGGTGCTGTCCGATGTCACCTTCGCCGTTCGCCGCGACGGTGAGCTCGTCAACATCGGAAAGGCGTATTCCGGTTTGACCGATGCGGAGATCGAGACGCTGACGAAGCACTTCCAGGCTACGACGACATCGCGGCATGGACCGGTACACGTCGTCGAGCCGACCATCGTCCTCGAGATCGCGTTTGACCGGATTCAGGAGTCGGCCCGTCACAAGTCCGGCTATGCCCTTCGCTTCCCTCGCATCGCCTATCTTCGCGAGGACAAGACAGTCGATCAGATCTCCACGATCGATGAAGTGCGCCGGATTTACGAGGGACAGTTGAAGCGCGAGCGTCAGGAGTGAGATCCTTCGCGGTCCTGATGCCCGACTCATTCATTGCCTCGCCGCCGAAGGATCTCCTGCTGGACGAAGGTTTCCGCTTCGTCCACGGCCAGACCATCGCTCCCTTCACGATCCGCTACGAAACGTTCGGCGAGCTGAATGCCGATCGATCGAATGCCATTCTCGTCTGCCACGCGCTCTCGGCCAGCGCGCATGCCGCCGGCAGATATCGCGATGATCCCGATGAGAAGCCGGGATGGTGGGATGGCCTCATCGGATACGGGAAGGGGATCGACCTGCAGAAGTACTTCGTCATCTGCGCGAACCTTCCCGGCTCCTGTTTCGGGACTACGGCACCATCGTCCGTCGACCCGGCGAATGGACGAGCGTATGGATCGCGGTTCCCCTGGCCGACCATCGAGGACATGGTGCATTCGCAGAAGGTTCTTCTGGACCGGCTGGGCATCACGCGCCTTCGTGCCGTCGCCGGAGGATCACTTGGAGGAATGCAGGTTCTGATGTGGGCTGCGCTCTATCCCGAGATGATGGATTCGATCATCACCATGGCCGCGGGCGCGGCGGTCCCGGTTCAGGGAGTGGCGTGGCACGTGATCGGACGCAAGATGATCGAGAGCGACGCCCGCTTCAACGGCGGCGACTACTACGACCATCCCGAACCGCTGCGAGGCTTGCAGGTTGCGCGAATGGTGGGCCACATGACCTATCTCTCCGCACAGGCGCTGCAGTCGAAATTCGGCAGGCGCAGGCGCGGCAATACGCGTCAGTTCGAGATCGACTCCTACTTCGAGCATCAGGGGCGTAAGTTCGCCGCACAGTACGACGCCAACTCGTACATCCGCGTGCAGGCCGCGATGGATGAGATGGATCTCGAAGAGAAGTACGGTTCCCTGCAGGAGGCCTTCGCCAAGTGGCAAGGCCGAACGCTGCTCGTCTCCTTCGACACCGACTGGCTCTTTCCGGTCGGTGACGTCGAGCGCGTCGAGTCAGCAATGGCGGCCAATGGCACCGCTGTACAGCACGAACGGATCGCGTCGACGAACGGCCATGACACCTTCCTCATCGACTACAGCCTGATCACGCCTCCTGTAACCTCGTTCCTGGCATCACTTCCATGATGCTTCGAACTGGCGGAGGCGCTGTTCCAGCCGCCACTCGATGCGCGCTTTCGTGTTCTTCGCCAGAAAGGTTGCGCACGTTTCTGATGTTTTCGCGGCGACACTCTCCTTCGCACACGGCGCTGCGACTTCGTCATACTTGTGATTGACCCAGAGCGAGTCCCCCTCGGCGAACGAGTACTCGAGGCTGTTGCGCGCCAGACGCTTAAGTGCTGGGTAGTCGAGACCCTGGTCCTGCACGGCGCGCATGTACTGATTCGTCATGTCATCGCGTGAGACGCCCGGATCGTCCGTCGCGAGTGCGACCGGAACCCCCGCTGCGAGGTAAAGATGGAGCGGATGCGCTTTGCCTGAAACACCCAGGATAACGTCGTTGCTGGTGAGGCAGACTTCGACGGCGACATGACGGGTGGCCATGATCGACAGCAGTCCGGCGGCATCGTCTTCGTACGAGACATCGACTCCATGGCCGATCCGCTGCGCGCCGGCGATCACGACCGAGTCGCGAATGTGGTTGCGAAGTCCTTCAGGCGGCACCAGACCCGGCGTGAGCTCGCCAGCGTGCGTCGTGAGGTGAATGGCCGGGTAAAGCTGATGGAAAAAGGCGAACATGCGCATCTGTTCGTCGAAGTCGTGCATCGAGATGTAGCTATCCTCGGCCATCACAGGATTGAGCCCGACAACGCGCGAGTCGGCGGAGGCTAGCTCGTAGCCGACGACCATCTCGGCGAAAAGCTGCTGCAGCGGGACGCCGCGGTGCAGCTCGTAGAGATAGCGGACGGTCGACTGGCAACCCGGCAGCGCCTTCGCCGTCCCGCAGTTGAGATTCGTGCGCATATGCGCCTCGGCGTCGTCGATCACGGCGCGGGCTGCGGCGACGATCGGCGGAACCTGTCCGCTCTGCATGATTGCAGCACGCGCGTCCGCCATGCTCTGGCCCGGAGTAGTGGCCTTCATCAAGTCGCGTGCTTTGCCGAAGTCGGGCGCGAAGATCGTTTCGACGTAGTCGACGTTCTCGTTGGCGAGGCGCCAGACATCCTCAGTCAGCATCTCGGGAACGTGGGCACGAGAGACAGGGCTGAACTTCCCGAACGTGTTGAAGAAGTGATCGTGCCCCGACTCAATCCCGGACCGGAACTGCCGCATCGAAAGTGAGTCGAGCATCTGGCCGTAGAGCGAGGAGTACGGTGCAAACAGCGTGGTCGCGGGCACGATGGCCGAGGCATGGGCAGGATCAGCAGCGAGTTGGTCGGAGGTGGCGCACTGCGTAATGGTTAGCTTGACGGAATCGACGCAGATGCCGTCCGCGGCTGCGAATCGGAGATAGGACTCGGCGTAGATGGAGCCGGAGAGGTGATTGTGCAGGTCGCCCCCTTTGGGCATCGCCTGGAGAACCTGACGCAGGATGACGCGGTCGGAGACCAGCGAAGGCTGGCCTAACGCGGTCGTAGCGATAAAGAGGGATAGCGCGCCGAGGATTCGGCGTGTTCGAGAGGATAAGCGCGTCATGGAAGGACCTCCGTGAGCGGAGTGTAGCGCGCCAGGACAGCACGTTAATAGGTATCAGTTACGTACAGAAAATACTCACGAAATCGCGATCGTGAAACCGCCCTGAATATTAATCGTTAATATGCGGCTAATAACGCGCGATAACACGCAGCAAATGCGTGTTGATTAAAGCGACTTCTATTCGTTCGCTGCGTTCGGCCTTGCGGCGATTCCCGCCCGATAGTCGCACTCGGGATTGTTGCAGTACTCGATGTGGCCCTCGCGCTTCGTTTCCTTCTCGAGGAGATAGGGGGCTGCGCATTTCGGACAGGGGCGCGGTACCGGGCGATTGTTCAGGGCGAAGTCGCACTTGGGATAGCGCGAGCACGAGAAGAAGATGCCGCGCCGCGAACGGCGCTCGACCAGCTCGCCTTCCTTGCAGGTGGGGCAGGAGACGCCAGTCGGCTTCGGAGGTGTGCCTTTCCCGCCGCCGATCTTGCGGATGGTCTTGCAGTCCGGATAACCGGAGCAGGAGTAGAACGGGCCGTAACGGCCGCTCTTGAGGACCATCTCCTTGCCGCAGTTCTCGCAAGGCGGCTGGGGCTCGTTCGGGATATTCGCTTTGAGCAAACGCGGGTCTTTGGTGTTCTTGCAGTCCGGATAGCCGGTGCAGGCGTAGAACTGACCGAAGCGCGAGCGCTTGAGCTGCATCGGCTTGCCGCACTTGTCGCAGACGATCGCCTCGCCCTCAGGTGTCTCCGCCACATCACCGCGCGCCGTTTCTTTCGTGTTCTTGCACTCGGGATAGTTCGAGCAGGCCAGGAACTCACCAAAACGGCCGAACTTGATGGCCATCGGAGAGCCGCATTTCTCGCAGATCTCGTCGGTCTCGACCCCGGTGCGCTTCACTTCGACCATCTCTTTGCCGGCGCGAGCGAGGTCTTTGTTGAACTTCAGCGAGAAATCTCTCATCGCCTCGTGCCACTCGACTTTGCCTTCTTCGATCTCGTCGAGTTTCCCCTCCAGCTCCGCCGTGTAGCCCTCGTCGATGATGTCGCCGAAGGAAGCTTTGAGGAGTTTCGTGACCAGCATGCCGAGCTGCGTCGGAAAGAACTTGCCGTCATCCTTGTAGGTGTAGTCGCGGGTCTGGATGGTCGTCATGATCGAGCCGTACGTCGACGGGCGGCCGATGCCGTTCTCTTCCAGCGCCTTCACGAGCGTTGCTTCCGTGTAGCGAGCGGGGGGCTGCGTGAAGTTCTGTTTCGTGTCGAGATTGACGAGCGAGAGCACTTCGCCCTCGTTCATCGCCGGGAGCGCTTTGGAGTTCTCCGGCTTCTCGTCGTCGTCGTCCGCGCCATCGACCGATGCATCCTGGAAGACGGCCAGGAAGCCGGCGAACTTCTGTACTTCACCCGAAGCGCGGAGGGTGTATGCACCGTTGCGGATATCGACATCGGTGACGTCGAAAAGAGCGGGCTTCATCTGAGACGCCACGAAGCGGTCCCAGATCAGCTTATAGAGGTTGTACTCCTCGCGGGTAAGGTGATCCTTGATCGCGTCGGGCTCGTGCTCGAGCGAAGTCGGGCGCACGGCCTCGTGAGCCTCCTGCGCTTGTGCAGCTTTTTTGACACGATAAACGTTTGGCTTTTCTGGAAGGATATCAGCGCCGTATTTTGTGCCGATATATTGTCGCACTTCCGTGATGGCATCTTCGCTGATGCGAACCGAGTCGGTACGCATGTAGGTGATCAGGCCGACATGCCCGAACGCCCCAAGCTCTTTGCCTTCGTAGAGCTTCTGCGCAATCTGCATCGTACGCTTCACGGGATACTTGAAGCGGTTGTACGCAGTGCGCTGCAGCGTGGACGTGATGAACGGCGCCGCCGCGGTCTGCTTCTTCTCTTTTCGCGCAATCGCTTCGACTGCGAACGCACCCGACTTCAGTGCCGCTTCGATCTTGCGGGCCTGCTCCTCGTTATCGACGTCTGCTTTCTTCCCGTCGATCTTTGTGAGCTTGGCGATGAACTGCGGCGGCATGCCGGCGGCCAGCTTCGCCGCGAAGCTCCAGTACTCTTCCGGGACGAACGCTTTGATCGACTCCTCACGGTCGACGATCATCTTCAGCGCGACTGATTGCACGCGGCCGGCAGAAAGTCCGCGCCGCACTTTGTCCCAGAGCAGGGGAGAGAGCTTGTAGCCGACCAGACGGTCGAGGACACGCCGGGCCTGCTGCGCATTGACCTTGTTCATGTCGATCTCGCCCGGCTGATCGATTGCCTTGCGGACCGCGTTCTTCGTGATTTCGTGGAAAAGGATGCGGCGGACTTTCGTGGCGTCGCCGCCGAGGAGCTTCATCACGTGCCAGCCGATCGCCTCTCCCTCGCGATCAGGGTCCGACGCGATGAAGACGGTCGTGGCTTTCTTTGCGGCTGCACGCAGCTCGCTGACGACCTTCTCTTTTCCTTCGAGGACTTCGTACGTCGGCTCGAAAGTATCTTCGTCGACGCCTAGCTCGCTCTTGGGCAGATCGCGAACGTGACCGACGGAGGCTTTGACGATGTAGTCGCTGCCGATGAACTTGTTGATCGTCTTCGCTTTTGCGGGAGACTCGACGATGACGAGGTTTTTGGCCATTGCGGAACGCCCCAAACTTCCACGCCGACGCCGGAATTCCTCGCGCGCGCATCATGCGCACGCGTACGTGAGGCGGCGGAGTGGTCTGAGGCGCGGAACGATAGCACCGGAGGTCTGGAAGGCCAAAAACCGCTACGAGACGTGGAGTTTCGGCGCCAAATGGTCGATGAGGCGTGGCCAACCAACGCCGTCGAGCGTGTCGACCTACTCTTCTTCGTCCTCGTCGGCGCCACCGACGGCTTTGTACTTCTTCGTCTTGTTGTAGAGCGTCTTGTACGAGATGCCCAGAATCTCGGCGGTCTTGCGGCGGTCGCCATCGGTCATGTTCAGCGTCTCTTCAATGACGATCCGCTCGACCTCTTCCATCGGCTGGCCGAGGGGAATCATCACGCCTTCCTTCGAACGGCGCTTGCGGGCGCCGAGGAGCTTGTCAGGAAGGCATTCGAGGGTCAGGCTGCTGCCGCGAGCCATGATGAAGGCGCGGTTGATCACGTTGCGCAGCTCCCGAACGTTGCCTGGCCACTCGTACTGCTGCAGCGCTTCGATGAAATCCGTCTCGATCGTCTCCACTTTCTTCTCTTCCGTCTCGTTCAGCTTCTGCAGGAAGAAGTGAGAAAAGAGAGGGATGTCTTCGAGGCGCTCGCGAAGCGGCGGCACTTCGATGGGGAAGACGTTGAGGCGGTAGTAAAGATCCTCGCGCATCTTGCCGTCGATGATCGCCTTTTGCGGATCGCGGTTCGATGCGGCGATGACACGCGCCTCGATGTAAATCTCCTCGTTGCCGCCGACGCGCCGGAACTTTCCTTCCTCGAGCACGCGCAGGAGCTTCACCTGCAGCTCAATCGGCATCTCGGTGATCTCGTCGAGAAAGACCGTGCCGCCCTTGGCGACTTCGAAGTAGCCTTCGCGCCGCTTGATCGCGTTCGTGAACGCGCCTTTTTCGTGTCCGAAGATCTCGGACTCGATCAGTGTCGGAGAAATCGCACCGCAGTTGAAGGCGATGAACGGCTTAAGGCGCCGGCGTGAGAGCGAGTGAATCGTGTTGGCAACGACTTCCTTGCCCGAGCCGGACTCGCCGACGATGAAGACGTTCGCGTCGGTGTTCGCGACCATCTCGATCTCTTCGAAGAGCTTCTGCATCCTCGGCGACTTGCCGACCAGATGTCCCAGCGCTCCCATCTTCTGGAGCTGACGACGAAGCTCGAGGATCTCCTGCTTCATCTGCTGCTTGTCTTCGACGGTCTTGAGGATGACCTGCAGGCGCGGGAGGTCGACCGGCTTTGTGACGTAATCCTCGGCACCAACCTTGAGCGCTTTGACCGCGGAGTCAACGGTGGCGTGGCCCGTGAGAATGACGACCGACACGTCGGGATAGGTTTCCTTGATCCGGTGCAGAAGGTCGAGGCCAGAGCCATCCGGAAGTTTCAGGTCAACGATCGCGACGTCGGGGACCATCTTCGAAATGGAGCTCCAGCCGGCCTTGACGGTGTCGGCGACCTCCGCCTCGTAACCCCAGTCTTCGACCACGTCGGCCATTCCGGCACTCGTGGCGCGATCATCATCAACGATCAATACTTTTTTCATGGTTTACCCGGGAAGGACAGACGGATTACGACCTTATCACGTTCCTCGGCAGCGTTCAGCTCACCGCCGTAGGTCTCCACGATGAGTCTGGCAGCTGCCAGCGAGAGATCGGGGTTGCCGAGCGCGTCGGTGTAGTAGAACTTGAAGATCTTCGTCATTTCGAAGTCCTCGGCTGCCGGATTTCCGAAAATAGCGAGAGAGAACGATTCTGCACTCTTCTCGACCGATGCCTGCCGGTCCTCTCGACGAAAGACCCGCTCGGCTCCCTCAAAAAACAGCGTGAAGGCTTGCCGAATTCTGGATTCATGACCAGATAGAGGAAACGGTCCATCGACGGCAGCCAGCTCAATTGACGCGTCCGCCGCCGCCTCGGCGCAAAGGGCGCAGAGATCGAGCGTCGTCAGCTCTTCATCGCTTTTCGGAGGAGTGGAAAGGACGAAGAAGGCGTCGAAGATTCGCGCCATGCGGCGGAGTTCCAGTTCGATCGATCGAGCGTACGCGTTGACCTTCTCGTCGTCGCCGCCGGCCAGCTTCGACACGCGCATGCGGAGCAACTCGAGGTTGAGCACGGCGACATTCAACGGCGTCTTGAGATCGTGCGCCGTGTCGCTACTACGTCGAAAGTTCGTTTTGGCGAAGCTCTCGAGCCAGGAGTCCATGTCAGTGGGGTTCGCGGCCAATACCGATCATCGCGATCGATTCTTCAAGACGAGCCTCGACGAGCTGGAATTCCGGATCGTGCGACGAAAGGTACTGCAGCTCTTTCTCCGCCGCCGCACGCTCCGCCTCGGCTGCCGCGGGATCGATCTCCGAGGCGAGAATGCCACGCTCCGCCAGCACGATCACGCGGGCAGGCAGTACCTCGGCAAAGCCCCACGAAAGCACCATCCGGTGGAACACGGTTCCGGAGCGATAACGCATCTCCCCGATTTTCAGCGTCGTCAGCAGCGGCGTATGCCCGGGCAGCACGCCGATCTCACCGTCGCTCGCCGGCAGCACGACTTCATCGACGTCGACTTCGACGATCTTCCGTTCGCGCGTGACGACGGTGAGAGTGAGCTTGGTTGGGAGCGCGTCTGCCATTCGATTCCTTTTTACGCCGCTTCCTTCTTCATCTGTTCGGCGCGCTCGAGCACCTGCTCGATCGTTCCCATGAGCAGGAAGGCCTGCTCCGGAATGTCGTCGTGCTTGCCCTCGACGATCTCGCGGAAGCCTTTAATCGTGTCGGCGATCTTGACGTACTGCCCCTTGATGCCGGTGAACTGCTCGGCGACGTGGAAGGGCTGCGAGAGGAATCGCTGAATCTTGCGGGCACGGTTTACGATGACGCGATCCTCTTCCGACAACTCGTCGATACCCATGATGGCGATGATGTCCTGCAGATCCTTGTACTTCTGCAGGACGGCCTGGACGGCGCGGGCGGTGTTGTAGTGCTCGTCGCCGAGGATGCGCGGGTCGAGAATTTTGGAGGTCGAGGCAAGCGGATCGACGGCCGGGTAGATACCAAGCTCGGCGATCTGGCGCGAGAGAACCGACGTCGCGTCGAGGTGAGCGAAGGCCGTTGCCGGTGCGGGATCGGTGAGATCGTCCGCGGGAACGTAGATCGCCTGGACCGAAGTGATCGAGCCACGCTTGGTGGATGTGATGCGCTCCTGCAACTCGCCCATTTCAGTCGCCAGATTCGGCTGATAGCCGACCGCGCTGGGCATGCGGCCGAGGAGGGCCGAAACTTCTGATCCTGCCTGGGTGAAGCGGAAGATATTGTCGATAAACAGGAGCACGTCCTGCCCTTCGGCATCGCGGAAGTGCTCGGCGACCGTGAGGCCGGTGAGACCGACGCGGAGACGCGCTCCGGGCGGCTCGGTCATCTGGCCATAGATCAGCGCGGCTTTCGACTTCGAGGGATCGCCCGGCACGATGACGCCGGTCTCTGCGAACTCGAGCCAGAGATCGTTGCCTTCGCGCGTCCGCTCGCCGACGCCGGCGAAAACGGAGAAGCCGCCGTGCTCTTTAGCCACGTTGTTGATGAGCTCCATGATCAAGACTGTCTTGCCGACACCGGCGCCACCGAAGAGACCCGTCTTACCACCCTTGGTGTACGGCTCAAGGAGATCGATGACCTTGATGCCGGTCTCGAACATCTCAATGTTGGTGGACTGCTCGTCGAACCGCGGAGGCTGGCGGTGGATCGAGAGCGTCGTCTCGGCGTTGACCGGACCTTTGTTGTCGACAGGCTCGCCGAGCACGTTGAGGATGCGGCCGAGCGTCTCGCGTCCGACCGGAACCATGATCGGGCCGCCCGTATCGATCGCCTTCATGCCGCGGACCATTCCGTCAGTCGGCTTCATGGCGATGCAGCGAACCTGGTTCTCGCCGATGTGATTGGCTACTTCGGCGATGACGTCGATCGGGACTTTGCCCAGCTCGCCGTTGTCGACGATGCGAATGGCGTTGTAGATCGCCGGAAGGTGACCTTCCTCGAACTCGATGTCGAGCGCAGGCCCGATGACCTGAATCACTTTTCCGACGCGCTGGGTTTTGGTTTCTTCGTTTGCCATGTCTTCTCCGTTGTCTATTGCGCTGCGGCAGCGCCCGAGACAATCTCGATGATCTCTTTGGTGATGGCCGCCTGACGGATGCGGTTGTAGGTGAGCGTCAGGTGCTCGATCATGTCCGACGCATTCTTCGTGGCCGCTTCCATCGCGGTCATGCGCGCTCCCTGTTCGGCGGCAGCCGACTCCAGGAGAACGCGATAAAGCTGAAACTCGATGTGCTTCGGCAGGAGGTCCGAAAGGATCTGCTCCGGCCCGGGCTCGTAGAGGTAGTCGACGCCACCTTGCTCCGGGCCTTCTTCGAAATCGCGTGCAATCGGCAGAAGACGTTCTACGCGAACGTGCTGCGCGATGATCGACTTGAACTCGTTGTAGACGACGTAAACGCCGTCGATCTTCTCTTCGATGAAGTCTTTGATCAGGCTGTCCGCGATCTCGTGGGCCACGCCGAGAGACAGTGCCTGCGCGACCATGACGTTTTGCCGCACCGGAATGGGGCGCCGCTTGAAGAAGTCGCCGCCCTTGCGGCCGATGGTCAGGACCGAGAAGGATTCGAAGGACTGTTCGCGGATGAAGTTCTGCGCGGCGCGGATGACGTTCGCGTTGAACGCTCCGCAGAGCCCTCGATCGGCGGTGACGACCACTACGACGACGTTGCGCTCCGGCTCGCGCGACTGCAGCAGCGGATGCGCGCTGATGTCGACCCGCGTGGACACTGAGGAGAGGACCTTGCGGAGTCCTGCGGCGTACGGGCGCGCTGCGAACATCCGCTCCTGCGCACGGCGCAGTTTCGCTGCGGCCACCATCTTCATGGCCTTGGTGATCTGCTGTGAGTTCTTGACGCTGCGGATCCGGCGCCGGATATCGATCGTGCTTGGCATGAGTGATTACGCCGCCAGGGCGTTGGCGTTGTCTTTGACGTATTGCGCTTTGAATTCCTGAATGGCGGTGCGCAGCGCGCCTTCGAGGTCGGCATCGAATTTCGTCGCGGTCTCGAGACGATCGAGCACGTCGCCCTTCTCGTCACTCAGGTACTGATGCAGCGCAGTCTCGAACGGACGCACCGACTCGACCGCGAGATTGTCGAGAAACCCTTTGACGCCGGCGTAAACCGAGGCGGTCTGGAGAGCGACACGCATCGGCTGATATTGCCCCTGTTTGAGGATCTCGACGAGACGGCGGCCGCGATTGAGCTGCGACTGTGTCGCTTTATCGAGATCCGAGCCGAACTGCGCGAACGCGGCCAGCTCGCGGTACTGAGCGAGATCGAGACGCAGCGTGCCGGAGACGGAGCGCATGGAGCGCACCTGCGCCGATCCACCGACGCGCGAGACCGAGATACCGACGTTGATGGCAGGACGGACGCCGGAGTGGAAGAGGTCGGTTTCCAGGAAGATCTGTCCGTCGGTGATCGAGATGACGTTGGTCGGGATGTAGGCGGAAACGTCGCCGGCCTGGGTCTCGATGATCGGCAGTGCGGTCAGCGACCCGCCGCCCTTCTCATCGGCCATCTTCGAGGCGCGCTCCAGAAGCCGCGAGTGAAGATAGAAGACGTCGCCGGGATACGCTTCGCGGCCGGGCGGACGGCGAAGCAGCAGCGAGATCTCGCGGTAGGCCGCGGCGTGTTTGGAAAGATCGTCGTAGATGATCAGCGCATGCTGACCGTTGTAGAGGAAGTATTCGGCCATCGCACAGCCGCCGTACGGCGCGAGGTACTGCATCGGCGCGGGGTCGGAGGCGGAGGCGTTCACGACGATGGTGAAGTCCATCGCCCCGTTTTCTTCGAGCGTACGGACGACCTGCGCGACCGTCGACTTCTTCTGGCCGATGGCGACGTAGACGCAGATGACGTCTTTGCCCTTCTGATTGATGATCGTGTCGACCGCGACGGCGGTCTTTCCGGTCTGGCGGTCGCCGATGATGAGCTCGCGCTGGCCACGGCCGATAGGGATCATGGCGTCGACGGCCTTGAGTCCGGTCTGGAGCGGCTCTTTGACCGGCTTGCGGTCGACGACGCCCGGAGCGAGGCGCTCGATCGGATAGAACTCGGTGGTGTTGATCGGACCCTTACCGTCGATGGGGACGCCAAGGGGATTGACGACGCGGCCGACGAGAGCGGGACCGACCGGAACGGACATGATCTTTCCGGTACGCTTGACCACGTCGCCTTCTTTGATCGCTGAGGCTTCGCCGAGGAGAACGACGCCGACGTTGTCTTCCTCGAGGTTGAGGGCCAGTCCGGCGATGTCGTGAGGGAACTGAACGAGCTCTCCGGCCATGACGCGGTCAAGGCCGTACACGCGCGCGATGCCGTCGCCAACGGAGACGACCGTGCCGACTTCAGAGACATCGACGCCGCGGCCGATTCCGCTTAATTGCTGCCGAATAATCTCTGTGATTTCTTCTGCTTTCAAATCAACAGCCATAAAGTCTCCCGAAAATGCTTCGCGCTAAAAGCATCACGCTAATGGCATCATGCTAATGATGCGCGGAATTTCTCGATCTTCCCTGATACGGAAGCGTCGTATACCTCGCTCCCGATCTTTGCCACGAAGCCTCCGATGAGATCCGGATCGACCGTGACATTGATATCGACGTTTGCTCCGACCTTGCGCTCGAGCATCGCCCGCAGCTCGCTTTGTTCTTTCGGAGAAAGCTCGCTAGCGGAGCGAACCTCTGCTGCGACGGTTCCTGTTGCCTCGCGGATCATCGCCGCCAATCCGGCCACGATCGAGTCAAGGTCGTTGATACGGCGGTTCTGAATGAGGACGTCGAGCAGCCGCACGGCCAGCTCGGAAAGGCCGAGATGACCGGCGATCGCCGCGGTCACTTTGTGCTTCGAATCGAAGTCGATCCCAGGATTGGCGTACATCTGCTGCAGGTCGCGCGATGACTGGCGAACCTTTTCGAATGCCGTCATTTCGTCGCGAAGAGCGGCCGCCTTGTCGGACGACTGAACCGTATCCATGATGGCGCGTGCATATGGTCTGGCGAATCGTCGGATCATGAGCGTGCCCCTTCCACTTCCCGGACACTCTCTTCGAAGAGCCGCTCGCGATCGTGGTCGGTTACTTTTTCACGCAGGATCTGCTCGGCGCGCTGCGTGGCCAGCTCGCCGGCGAACTCGGTCAGTTCGTGACGCGCTTGTTTGAGCCGGCTCTCCACTTCGTTGCGGGCCGACTGCAGGATCTTCTGCGCTTCGGCTTCGGCCGCGGCGATGAGCTCGCGTTTCTGCCGCTCGCCCTCAACCTGCGCGCGCTCCTGAATGCCGCGAACATCGGCCTCGATCTGCGTCAGCCTGGCCTGAATGTCGCCGGCGAGTTGATCGGCCTTAGCGCGTCGAGCGCGGGCCTCTTCCGCATCCGTCTGAATCTGGATACGGCGCGCGGCGAGGGCGTTCTTGACCGGGCCACCGATCAGCCATCCGAGAACGCCGAAGAAGAGGAGCATGTTGACGAGCTTCAGGATCCAACCTGGGATTCCGAAATACGTCTTCGGTGGTCCCAGCTCGCCTCCGTGCGCTTCGTTCGGATGCGCTTCTTCGTGAGAAACCTTCTCGGCGCCTTGCGCGACATTGCCGGCGTCGTTGCCATGCTTCTGCGCGAATAGGACTGCCGGAACGAGTAGCAGCGTGATGATCAGGATCAGACGCCGCATCAAACCGCTCTCCCCAGAATCCGTTCCGCCGCCAACTGCGCCAGAGCTTCGGATTCGCGAACGATCTTCGCGCGCGCTTCGACGACGTCCTGTTTGAGCCGCTCATCGGCTTCGTTGACGATCGCGTTTGCTTCGTTGTGCGTTTTGTCGACGATGGAGGTGCGATACGCGGCAGCGTCGCGGCGGAAGTGGTCGCGCACGTCGGCGGCGGCGTGCCGCGCGGCGTGAAGCTGATTCTCCATCAGCGAGGTTGCTTCGCTGAAGCGAGCCATCGACTGCTCGTAGAGGTCGTTCGCAGAGCGCACTTCCTCCTCGCGCGCCTCAATCACCTGATTGATGGGCCGTAGGAAGAACCTGCTGACGATCAGATAGTTCAGGATGAAAATCACCATGATCGCGAGCAGAGAGTAATCGGGCGTCAGATTGATTTGCATAGACTGTTTTGGAGCCGGAAAAACCGGCGCGTGAGAACTGCGCCGAACCCCGAGGCGGCGGTTGTATACCACAAGGGAAAGAACGTTGTCACCTCGCCGGTTGTGCGCGGTGTGCCGGATAAAACGTCAACGGAAACCTATATCAGCGTGCTCGAGCGCGCGGATGATTTCTTTCGCGGCGTCGCCGCGGCGCAACCGCAAAGCCTGCAATGCGGACGCGGATGTTCGCTCTGTTGCTACGGCATCTTCGAGATCGGCTCGGGCGATGTCCCGCTTCTCGCGGAAGGGCTGGAGAAGCTCCACCACAAACGCCGGGCGATGATCATCCGCCGGGCACGGGAGATCGTTGCATCATCCGCGCATCCCGATCTTCGCGATTGCACGCCGGCCGAGAAAGCGGCGTTCTTCGATCGCACCGCGTCAACGCCGTGTCCGAACCTGAACGAGCGCGGCGAGTGTTTGATGTACGAGCACCGCCCCCTGGTCTGCCGCACCTTCGGTCTTCCCGTTCGCGACGGCGATCGCTACATCGGCGACATCTGCGAGCTGAATTTCCGCGATGCCTCGCAACCGCAGCGCGAGAAAGCCGCCTGGGACCTGCAGTGGGAGGACGCCCTCGGCGCCGAGGACGAGTACACGATCCCCGAGGCGATCGTGCTGATTGCGCGCATGCGCGGGTGGTGAGGTTTTGCGCTTCGCGCGTTGTCGGTTGTCGGTTGGTTGCGCTTCGCGCGTTGTGAAGACGGTTTTTGACAACGCGGCGAAGCCGCAATCAACTGACAACCGACAACGCGCGTAGCGCAACCAACCGACAACGCGCGCAGCGCAACTAACCACCAACGCGCGCTGCGCAATAATCACGCTTTCGATGCGATATTCGTCACCGTCGCCGGCTTCCTGTCGCCCATCACGCAATTGCCCTGGAAGATGGCGCCTTCTTCGATGATCAGGGCTGGTGTGTCGATGTCGCTGTAGACCTTGCCGTTGCGGTGGATCTGCACGCTCTGGGCGGCCACGATCTTTCCGACGATCGTGCCGCTGATGGCGATGCGGCCGACGTGGACGTCGCCTTCGATGTGCGCGCTCTCGCCCACGATCAGCTCGTTCTTCGACATGATCTTTCCGTTGAAACGCCCATCGATCCGCATCGTGTCTTCGAACTCGAGCTCCCCGTGAAACGACGAGCCGCGATCAAGAAAGCCGTTCAGTTCACCACTCTTGTTTTTCATATCGTTCCCCATGCCCCTCTTCACTCCCGGCATCCGGAGCCCGCGCAGGATCAGCACGAATCCCAACGCGGCAACCAGCACCGCGGCCACCACAACCACGAGCGTACCGCTAACGGCGCCTACCCATGAGCTCATCGACGACTCGGATCAACTCGTCTTCGCTGCCATAACGAATGTGGATGACGCCACCACGGCGCCTGCGATCGATTTCTACTTTCGTACGCAAAGTCCTTTGAAGCTTGTCTTCCGCGTCGCGCGTGAAGACATCCTTTTCCTTCTCTTTCTTTTCTACCGCTTTGGGGGAGCTCTCCGACGCCAGCATCTCCGTCTGCCGGACGTTAAGGTTCTTGCGGACGACGCGGTCGGCGAGCTGCTCCTGTTTTCGCGCCGACTCGATCGCCAGCAACGCCCGCGCGTGGCCCATCGAAAGCTGACCGGATGCGAGGAGTTTCTTCACTGGGTCGGGCAGCTTGAGAAGCCGCAGAAAGTTGGCGACGGTCGAGCGTTCCTTTCCGACGCGCTTCGAGATCTCCTCCTGCGTCAACTGGAACTCGTCGTGAAGCTGAGAGTAGGCAAGCGCCTCTTCGATCGGGTTGAGATCCTCGCGCTGGATGTTTTCGATGAGAGCGATTTCAAGGGCATCGCCCGCCTGCATCATCTCCTTGATGAGCGCGGGAACGGTCGTCAGGCCGGCCTTCTGCGCAGCACGGAAACGGCGCTCGCCGGCGATGAGCTTGTACTTGTCGCCCGCGCGCGTGACGACGAGCGGCTGCACGATGCCGTGCTCGCGGACGCTACGCGCCAGCTCTTCGATCGAGGCCTCGTTGAACGTCTTTCGCGGTTGGTAAGGATTCGGTTGGATCTGCGAGATCGGAATCTCGGCGAGCCCCTGGGTAGCGTGAGTCTCGGCTGGCGGCGCAGGCGCTTGCTCCTGCCGCTGAGGAATCAGCGCGCCGAGACCGCGTCCAAGAACTTTCCTTTGATTCATCAGATTACGTTCTCCGCACGCTGAATGAACTCGCGAGCCAGGCTGACGTACGCCTCGCTGCCGCGCGAACGGATGTCGTAAAGAATAATCGGTTTGCCGAACGATGGCGCTTCGCTGAGGCGAATGTTCCGCGGAATGACCGTGCGGTAGACCTTGTCGCCGAAGTGCGTGCGAACCTCTTCCGCCACCTGGCGCGTCAGATTCATCCTGTCGTCGTACATGGTGAGAACGATGCCTTCGATCTCGAGGCCTGGGTTGACCGCGCCCTGAACACGTTCGATCGTGGCGAGCAGTTGGGAGACCCCCTCGAGCGCAAAGTACTCGGTCTGGAGCGGAACGAGGACGGAGTGGGCGGCGGTGAGTCCGTTGACGGTGAGCAAGCCGAGGGAGGGCGGGAGGTCGATGAAGACGTAGTCGTAATCACGCGCGACAGGATCGAGCACGCGTTTGAGGTAGTACTCGCGGCCGATCGCCTCTCGCAGCTCGACTTCCGCGGCAACGAGATCGACCGACCCCGGCGCCACGAACAACGTGGGGATCTCCGTAGGCAGGATGATGTCCGCCAGCGGCATCTTCTCGATGAGAACGTCGTACATGGAGCGCTCGGGATCGAGGATTCCGATCCCGGACGTCGCGTTTGCCTGCGGGTCGAGGTCGACCAGAAGGACACGCCGCTCGCACGCGGCGACGGATGCGCCGAGGTTGATCGCGGTCGTCGTTTTGCCGACACCGCCCTTTTGGTTCGCAAGCGCGAGGATCTTCGTCATGCGGGGTGTTCCACGTGGAACGCAAGGGTGACCAGATAATTCGCTGTGCCACGAGGAAGAGTGAAAACATCCGTCTTCGTGAAGCCTCGTATGTAAGGAACCTCAGGCGAGCCCTGAAATAGCGCCACCCGTCCCTCGGGAGCCATCCATTTCCCCAGCGATGGCACCCACTCCTCCGGATTTCCAACTGCACGGGAGGTCACGAGGGAAAACTGAAGGTGGGAAGGAAACTGCATCACAGCGCGGGCCAATCTATCACCGTAAACCACAGCGTTCAATTCGCAGGCCCGAACGATGTGTTTCAGAAAAGCCCACTTCTTCTTGTCGGATTCGACCAGATGAAAGCGCGCCGTCGGCGAAACGATGGCCATCGGAACCGCCGGCAACCCTCCGCCGCTCCCGAAGTCGAGGACCTCACCCTGCGGCTTCAAGATCCCAGCCGCGGCAACCGCCTCGGCGATGTGGTCATCAAGATTCGCGACGGCTTCCGGCCCGATCAGGTTGATCCGGTCGTTCCAGCGAAGGAGTTCGCGCTTGTACGTTTCAAGCCGAGCCGTTTGCGCTGCGGTGTGATCCTGAGTAGAGGTGTCATCCTGAGCGTCAGCGAAGGATCTCAAAATGCCCGAATCATGGCCTGTGCGCCGCATTCTGAGATCCTTCGCTGACGCTCAGGATGACACGACTGGTGACCCGGCGACGCTCCCCCGCCGCACATGCATCCGCACGATCGAGATCGCCGCAGGCGTCACGCCCGGGATCCTGCTGGCCTGGCCGATCGAGATCGGGCGGACGGAGCTCAACTTCTCCACCATCTCGCGGGAGAGTCCCGGAAGGCGGTACGACATCTCCGCCGGGATCTTCATCCCCTCTTCTTCGGCCGATCGCGCTGCTTCGCGCTGCTGACGATCGATGTAGCCGGCGTAGCGAAGCTGCGACACGACGCCATCCAACTCCTCATCGCCGAGTTGGCCGAACGCCTTCGCAAGCTCCGGAAACGTCTCCGCGGCAGCGATCATGAAGCGCTCGACATCGAAATCGGCCCGTTGCATCAGGCGGGCGATCGTCGCTTTCTCGTTCAACGAAATGCCGGCACGGTCGAGCCAGGCGAGCGTTTCGCGGTCCGGTGTGACCGACTCCGATTCGGCTGCTTCCCTCGCCTGCCGCATTCTCTCCACACGCGCATCGACACGGCGCCTTCGCTCGTCATCGAGAACGCCGAGTGTCGCCGCGATCGGCGAAAGACGTTCGTAGACGGAGTCGCAGCCAAGAAGAAGGCGGTGCTCCGCGCGCGAGGTGAACATGCGATAGGGCTCTTCCGTCCCCTGCGTCACGAGGTCATCGATCATCACGGCTGCGTAAGCCTGATCGCGGCGCAGAACCACCGGATCGCCGCCGCGGATTTGCTGGAGCGCGTTGATGCCGGCGAGCAGTCCTTGCGCAGCCGCCTCTTCGTATCCCGAGGTGCCGTTGATCTGGCCGGCGAGAAAAAGCCCCTCAAACCCTCGCACCTGCAGCGTCGGATCGAGCTGCTTCGGATTGACGAAGTCGTACTCGACCGCGTAGCCGTAGCGGGCGACGACCGCCTTTTCGAATCCCGGCAGCGATTGCACCACGGCGTCCTGGACATCCGCAGGCAGCGAGGTGGAGATGCCGTTCATGTAGAGCCAGGGATGCTGAAGACCTTCAGGCTCGACGAATACCTGATGCCGCTCTTTGTCTGCAAAGCGGACGACCTTGTCTTCGATCGAAGGGCAGTAGCGCGGTCCGGTGGCGTGGATCTGTCCCGAGTACATCGGCGCGCGATGGAGGTTCGCACGAATCAAGTCGTGAGCGAAGGAGCTGGTGTAGGTCAGATGACAAAGGATCTGCGGCAAAGGCAGGCGATCGGTCAGGATCGAGAACGGCCGGGGACGGATATCGCCCGGCGCTTCGTCCAATTTCGAAAAGTCGACGGAGTTGCGATCGACACGCGGCGGAGTACCAGTCTTAAGTCGGCCGAGATCGAGGCCAAGCTCTCGCAACGAGTCGGACAAGGTCTCTGCAGCCGGCTCGCCAAAACGGCCGCCGACGGTCTGCGTTTCGCCCGAGTGCATGAGGGCGCGAAGGAAGGTGCCGGTCGTTACGATCACGGCGCGCGCTTCGAGCCTCGTACCATCGCGAAACGCGACGCCGCGTACGGTCCTGCCATTGAACAGAAGCGCCGAAACAGAACCTTCGACGATGCTGATGTTGGGCTCGGCGGCCAGAATCTGCTGGACGGCGTCGGCGTAAAGGTCGCGGTCGCACTGCGCGCGCGGTCCCTGAACGGCAGGCCCTTTGGAACGGTTGAGCACTTTGAACTGGATGCCGGCCTGATCGGTTGCCTCCCCCATCAGTCCGCCGAGGGCGTCAATCTCTTTGACGAGGTTGCCTTTGGCCAGGCCGCCGATGGCGGGGTTGCACGACATGCGTCCGATGGCATCGCGAAGCATCGTGACGAGCGCCACGCGCGCACCACCGCGCGCGCAAACGCGAGCAGCCTCTGCGCCGGCATGGCCACCACCGATGACGATGACATCGAGCATGTTTCACGTGGAACATGCGGTCTAGTCTCGTTCATCCCGAGGCTGGGGAGTGGGGTGTAAGGAGTGGAAAGTCGGAAAACGGTTCTGGGTGGGCCGTTCGGTTCTGGCGCGCAACCCGTCCGGAAGCCGCCTGGGTTCTTTTGTCGGCCACAACACCACCACAACTGGAAACAATACGAAATCAGATCGTTTGAATGTGATCTCGGATCGTACGAATGTGATCTAAGATCGTACAAGTATGATCCAAGATCATACAAGTGCGAGCGGGGATCATATAAGTATGATCTAAGATCGTACGAGTGTGAAACCGGATCACACGAAAATGAAATCGAATCACATAAGTGTGAAACCGGATCACATGAACGGAAGTCGGAGCCCGTCAACGGGAAGAGAGAACGGGTTCACGCGGAGCCGCGGAGAGCGCGGGGGTTCTTTCTCAGCCCCTCCGCGCCTCCGCGTGACCGTCGCCCCCGCCCCAGTTCATTTCCCGATGCAGAACTTCGAGAAGATCTCCGTGAAGACATCGTCGGTGGTAATGGCGCCGGTCAGAAGCGCGAGCGCGGAGGCGGCGCGGTTGAGGTCGACGACGATGATCTGTTCGTCGAGCCCGCCTTCGATTGCAGCAAGCGCGGCCTGGAGCGCTTCGGAACACTCCGTCACCGCACGCAACTGCCGCTCGTTGACGAGGCTCCCCTCCGGTGCCGCGAACTCGTCGCGAACCAGAGCGTCCAGCCGCGCGAGCAGTTGCTCGATCCCGAGCTCCGCCTTCACACTGATCCCGAACGCTCCCTTCGGCGCAGCCGCTCGATCGATCTTGGTGTAGATGAGAATCGCGTTCGGAAACAACGCCATCTCATCCTCGGCGCTCACGCCTTCCGATGCATCGACCAGATAGAGAACGATGTCGGCCTGGCCGGCAGCCTCGCGCGCGCGGGCCACTCCGATCTCCTCGACGACATCGCCACTCGATCGCAGGCCGGCGGTGTCGGCAATCGTCACCGGCAACCCGCCGATTTCAATCGTCTCGGACACGATGTCGCGCGTCGTCCCCGGAATGGCGGTCACGATGGCGCGCTCGCTCCCGACGAGGCGATTCAGCAGCGTGGACTTGCCGGCGTTCGGCCGCCCGAGGATCACAGCCTTCAGGCCGGAGGTCGTGGCGCGGCCGCGGCGGTACGTCTCGCCCATCGCCTTCGTTTCGGCGATCGCGTCAACGATCCGGGCGCGGGCATCCTCGCGTGTGATGAACTCGTACCCCTCTTCCGAAAAATCGAGTGCTGCCTCGAGGCGGGAAATGACGTGAAGGAGCGTGTCGCGGATCGACATGGCCCGGCGGCTCAGCACGCCGTCGAGGTTGCCGAGGGAGAGTCTGGCCTGAAGGGTGGTGCGGGAGTTGATCAGATCCGCGATCGACTCGGCCTGCACGAGATCGAGCTTTCCGTTCAACACGGCGCGCTCAGTGAACTCGCCGGGCTGGGCGATCCTCGCGCCCAACTCGACCACAGCGGCGATCACGCGCTGCACGAGCAATGGACTGCCGTGAAGGGTGAGCTCGACGAGATCGTTGCCGGTAAACGATTGCGGCGCGGCGTAACGAACGGCAACGCAATCGTCGAGCACTTCACCATTGATCTGCAACAGGATATGGGTGGCGTGCCTGATCTCCGGCGATCCGCCTCCGAGCGTTTGCAGGATGGCCGCGCTGCCCGGCCCGTCGATCCGCACAATGGCCAGTGCTCCCCTGCCGAGCGGCGTGGCGGGAGCGACGATCGTGTCGAGATCAGGTTGTTCGGTTGTCACGTTGCCCGGACGCCGATGTCCGCGGCAATCGGCAACCGGACAACCCGGCAACTATTCTTACTCTGCCTGTTTTTGACGGCGAAGAATCGCCACCCGTTTGTAGAAGCCGTCGCCGCGCGACTCGGTCGTGACATCGGCATCTTCCTGCAGTGTGAGATGGACGATGCGCCGCTCGATCGGCGTCATCGAGGGAAGGAGCTGCTCTTTCCCGCTCGTGCGAACCTCGTCAGCAAGATCGCGCGCCTTCTCCGCAAGTTGTTCGGTGCGGCGCTCTTTGAACGCCTCGCAATTCAGCTCGATCTCTTTTTCGACCGTGTTGCCGACGAGCGCCTTGTTGCTCAGAACCTGGATGGCGTCGAGCAGCTCGCCGTGCTGGTCGGTGAGCAACCGCGCATCGGCGCCGAACAGCCGCACGATGATCTGGGTCTCGTTTTCTTCAGTTCGGATCTCGAGCTGCAGGTTCGAGAGCTCGACCACACGCGCGCACCAGGCGCGCACGACGCCGGCCTGTTCCGACTCCGGTCCCTGCTCCGGGATCTCGCCAGCGAAGCGCTCGAAATCGCCGGTTTGAAAATCGTCGCCGTGCTCGCGACGCGGTCCCCGGCCCCGCTCACCGCCCGAGTTTCCGCCACGACCTCGACCGTCGCCGCCTCGCCCTCTTCCACGGTCCCGGCCCCCTCGGCCACGGCCGCGACCACCGCCACCGCTCGCGCGGCGCGACGGTGCGCCATGGCCTGAATCGCCCTGAGCAACAGCGGGCGCGTGTGCCGGACTGGCTACCGCGGCGTCATTCACTTCGGCTTCGACGACGATGCGCTTGAACCCGCCGAGGAAGCCGCGCTTCTCGAGGACGACGTGATACGTCAGTTGATCGCGCTCGACCCCGAACGCTTCGGTGGCCATCGTCAACGCTTCGTCGAGACTCTTACCTTCAAATCGCTGAGCCATTGATCTTCCGCTCGATCAACCAGCCTGCACTTCGGCCGGCTGATCCTTCCAGAATTTGTTCATGATGACCTGCTGCACGATGGTCAATACATTCTGCATCAACCAGTAAAGCACGACGCCGGTCGGAAACTCCTTGAAAATCCATCCCATGATCAACGGCATGATCATGAACATCTTCTTCTGCGCCGGATCGGCGGTCGATGGGGTGATGGCCTGCTGGATGAACATCGTGACCGTCATCAGGATCGGCGTGATGTAGTACGGATCCTTCATCGAGAGGTCCTGAATCCAGAGCATGAAGGGCGCGCCGCGAAGCTCGATGGCGTGCGTCAGCAGACCGTAGAAGCCCCAGAGAATCGGGACCTGGAGGACAAACGGGAGGCAGCCGCCGGCAGGATTGATCCCTTCCTGCTGGTAAAGCTTCATCGTCTCCGTGTTCATCTTCTGGCGCTGCTCGGGATCGGTCTTGGCCTTCTTGTATTTGGCCTTGATCGCCTCCATCTTCGGCTGCAGCTTCTGCATCTTCTTCATCGAGACGATCCACTTGTGCTGCAGCGGATAGAGCACGAGTTTGATGATCAGCGTCAGGAGGATGATGGCGAAGCCGTAGTTCTTCGTGAACTTGTTCAGCCAGAGGAGAGCGGCCAGGAAGAAGCGGGCGATGATGCCGAAGACGCCGAGCTGGAGAGTCTTCTCGAAGCCGTAGAGATCGACGACCTTGGCCTCTTTCGGACCGAAGAAGGCCGCTCCGGTGACCACGCCATCGGGGGCGGCATTGACTCCGGCGAAGATCTCGCGCCGCTTCTCATTCTTGGCGCCGGCGGGAACGTCGATGGCGCGCAGCAGTGCGCCGTTCGATTTCTCCGGGCGAAGGGCGCTGAGGAAGTAGTTGTCCTCGATGCCGACGTACTGCACGGAAGGAAAAGGCGTCAGCGAGCCGGCCTTCTCGCGCGCGATGACCTTGAGACTGTCGTCGCGCTGATAGACGCCGTTCCCCGTGGTGATGAACTGGTTGTCCTTCTCCTCGGGACCGAGGGTTCGGATCCCGGGCCCGATGACGACGCGGTACGGAATCGGAGGCACGACCGACACCCCGAAGTTGAAGAGGTACTCCCTGGTAAAGCGGAAGGTCTTCGTAACGGAGTGGACGCCATCAGACCAGCGGTACTCGATGACGTGAGCACCTTTGTCGTCGAATTCGCGGACCGCGTAAAGCGCACTATTCGCGCGGTGGCTGAAGCCGGCATCCGTGGCCTCGATGGCGAAGGGATAGTCGGTTCGGCCGGGCTCGCGCTCTTTGACGAGATCGACGTTCTGCGTGTCGGTCTTCGAGCTCGGCTTCGCCCTGTAGTTCTTGAGCTCGAAGGAGACCAGCTCCCCGCCTCGATTGGACAACCGGGCGATGAAATTGTCCGCGGCATAGGTCGTCCGCGTCTGTGTGGAGGCTTCGACCGGTTGCACGATCGGAGCGGGGACCGCAGGAGTGCTCGCTGCCGTCGTGCTCGTGGCCGTAGTCGTCGTGGTCGTCGTCGGAGGATTCGAAGCGCTCGTATCAGGAGCTGGCGCCGAAGAGGAAGCGGCCGTTGACGTGGCAGCCGGCTGCTCCACCGCCGGAACCGGCTTCTTCATCAGATCAGGAAAGAGCTTCGGAGCCACCGCGGCCCAGAGCCAGAGAAAACCGATCGAGATCAGTACAGCAGCAAAGATTCTTTTTTCCATCTCAAGGGACGGGGTCCCAACCTCCAGGATTGAACGGGTGGCAGCGGGCAAGACGCCGCAGGCCGAGCCAGACGCCGCGCAGTGTGCCGTGCTTTTCGATTGCCTGCATCATGAAAATGGAGCAGGTGGGATCGAAGCGGCACATCGGCGGCAGCAGCGGTGAGAGAAATCGCTTGTAGAAACGGAGCGGGAGGATGGCAATGGAGCGCATGAGTCATCGCGCCGCGCTTTCCGCGGCAACGCGCTGCAGCGTGCGCTGAAGGTCGGGGCTGAACTCGCTCCAGGCCGTCTGCGCCGCGTTCGGTTTCAGGTTGACGACGATGTCGATCGCGCGCGCGTCGAGACCCAGCGGGCCGCGTTGATGGCGATAGATTTCGCGCGTCCACCGTTTCAATCGATTGCGCACGTTTGCTTTGCCGCTTTTCCTGGTCGCGGTGACGCCGACCCGCGAGTACGTCAGGCCGTTTGCTGCAAAAAAGACTACGCAGTAGCGGGAAAAGAGTTTGCGGCCACTCTCATAAACGCGAAGAAACTCGCGCCGCTTGGCCAACCTCTTCTCTTTGGGCAGCGCCTGTGAATCGGAGGCGCCGGCACCGGTTGCCAAAGGCCCCTTCACCGGCTTGATGCCTCCGGAACCTTCTGGACACACCGGCTGATTAGACCGAAAGGCGCTTACGGCCCTTGCGGCGGCGGCGCGAAAGCACTGCCTGCCCGTCTTTGGTCCGCATCCGGACCAGAAAGCCGTGCGTGCGCTTGCGGCGGCGGTTGTTCGGTTGAAAGGTACGCTTCATGATTTCGTTAACCCTCTGAAAAGAAAGCGGCGAGTATAGCGGCGGGTCGGAAAGTCGTCAAACCAGCCAGCGACCGGGCGGAACGTGGGGTGGTGATGGGCTATTCCGATGGGCGGTTGCGGACTCAAAGGCAACACCACGGAGACACAGCGCGGCGTAGCCGCAACCAAAAGTAACGGCGCTTCGAACCTCTCGTAGGATGTTGAGCTGACGAAAGCAAAAGCATCCAGGAGGGGAGAAGCGCCATGCACGAGTTTATCG
>Ga0247666_1000016_pt1 | contig 130507 bp, 116 predicted proteins | sample CNK07_metaG_FD_183025 | JGI IMG/M metagenome (GOLD analysis project Ga0247666, IMG submission 183025) | Soil microbial communities from Purdue University Martell Research Forest, Indiana, United States - CNK07 | ecosystem: Environmental > Terrestrial > Soil > Temperate forest > Bulk soil...
AGCTGATAGCGATGGTGCAGATAGAGCGGCACGAGCATTTCTTCGAGCTGCGCCAACGGCGTCCCCATCGGAATGTTGCGCAGTCCGAATTGCGAGAGGGCGATGCGGCGCACTTCGATCTCGTGACGGAGCATGGCAACGTTGTTTCCCGGCGAATCCCACACCGAGGCATCGGGGTGCGCGGCGCTGACCGGGCGCGACTCCGGATCGGTGATGAAGAGCGGCGCCTCGCGGACGATGCGGTCGAGCTCCTGCTCTTCGTTCGCGCCCGGCGCAAACTGCGCGTAGGCGTAGCGGATCACCCACTTGTCGTACGAGCCGATGCTCTTCGTGTAGGCGTCGGAAAGGTCGAGCTTCCCGTCGGTGATCTTCACGTACGGCGACGGATAGTCCATCACCGAGGCGCGGCCGAAGCTGGAGGCGGCCATGTTGTGATCGAGGCCGAGGGTGTGGCCGGTCTCGTGCGCGGCGAGCTGGCGGATGCGCGCAAGAGCCATCATCGACGGCGACGTCATCGGATCGAGGTCGGCGAGCGCCTTGTCATGCAGCTCATCGAATTGCGGGATCAACCCCTCGGCGATCATGACATCCTGCCTGATGCGCAGCGACCCGAGGGTGACGTTGCCTTTGATGATCTCGCCGGTGCGCGGATCGATGACCGCCGCGCCATACGACCAGCCGCGTTGCGCGCGATGCACCCAGTTGATCATGTTGTAGCGAAGGTCCATCGGATCGGCGTCCGGCGGCAGCACCTTCACCTGAAACGCATTCTTGAAACCGGCGGCTTCGAAGGCCGCGCTCCACCACGAAACGCCTTCCAGCAGCGCGCTGCGTATCGGTTCCGGCGCACCGGCGTCGACGTAGTAGACGATCGGTTCGACCGGCTCGGAGACCGCGGCGTTCGGATCTTTCTTGATCAAACGATGCCGCGCGATCCACTGCTTCTCGATCGGCCCGGTGAACGGGCTCGCGTAATCGAAGAAGTCGATGGCGAAGACGCCAACGCGCGGATCGGCGCGCCGCGGCGTGTAACCTGGCGGCGGCAGCGCCACGAGCGAGTGATGCTCGCGAACGGTGAGGCTGTCGGGGATCGGCGTGACGCCGGCGACGAAGTTCCCCGGCCTGTCGCCGGTTTGAAAGGTCAGCACCGCCTCGACCTCGGTGTTGCGCGGAAAGACTTTCGTGCGCGGGAGATAAATCGCGCTGCGATTCTTGTCGAGCGAGTAGTTGCCCTGCTGCGTGTTGCGAAGCGATCGCGTAACACCCTGCTGATCGCTGAGAAAAAAGTCGGTGGCATCGACGAGGGCCGACGTGGCATCGCCCGCCTCGACTTTGAACGACCAGATCACCGACCGCGCGAACGAGTCCGCCACCGCACGCCGCTCCGCCTCATCGTTGCTCAGCGCACGAAACCGGGTGTTCGTCGCCGTCATCAACACTTTCGGCCCGATGCGCTCGAAGGTAACGATCTGCGTCTGCCCGAGCAGCCCGCGATCAAGCCCAATCGGATTCGATCCTACACCAGCAGGCAGCGAGACCTGGTAAAGCAGCTCTTCGTTGAACCGCGAGAGCTGCATGAACAGCTTGCCGTTCTCCGCATCCCAGAAGAGCGGGATGAACCCATCGAACTTCTGCAGCTTCGCCGTCTTCGATTCGATCGTGGACTTCTCCGTCGCTACCGCGGGCGTGGCTGGCGGTGCCACACTGACCTTTTGCGGAGGCGGTGTTGGCGTGGTCGTGCAGGCAGCGAACAGAAGGAGCGAAGCAGCAAGCCATTTCATGCCGCGATTCTAGCCGGGTATTGCTTGTCACCACAGGGCGTGCAGGTGTGCGCCGGGGAGTACGCGCGGTGAAACCGCGAGTCCGCGCGGTCAAACCCCCAGTCCGCACGGTCAAACCTCCGGTCCGCGCGGTCAAACCTCCGGTCCGCGCGGTCAAACCGCCGGCCCGCGCGGTCAAACCGCCGGCCCGCGCCGTCAAACCTCCGGCCCGCACCGTCAAACCTCCGGCCCGCACCGTCAAACCTCCGGCCCGCACCGTCAGACCGCCGGCCCGCGCGGTTAAACCAAGGGCCCGCTTGGAAAACACTCGGGTCTGCACCATTAAACCAAGGGCCGGCGTGGAAAACCCTCGGGTTCCGCAGCGTAAGACCTCGCACCTCGCAGTTGAAATCGCCAGTTGCCGTTGAGTGCATGCCGTTGAACACGACCTGCGAAGGCCGAGGCTGCTGACGCGGACAGCTGGGCGTGATCTCATCATCGGTTGCTTGCCGGAACGTTTGTGCACGACAACGGCGGGATCGCGGCTGGGCGTGCGGTCGCCGGAATCGTTCTGTCGCCCGCTGAAGCGGGCTCGGGCTGATGGGAACGTTCGCGAAGACCCCCGGCTGAAGCCGGGGGCTACGGATCTCATCATCGGTTGTTTGTCGGAACTTCGTGCACGGCGGGAATCGCTGCTGGACCAGCGGGGTCAGATGCCCGTCTGAACGGAATCGAACGTGTCATGGTTGTGAGAACGTAGCCCCCGGCTTCAGCCGGGGGGCTCGGGTGTCGCCCCAATTTGCGAAGCCCGCTTCAGCGGGCGGCAGAGAATTGGCCTTGTGGTTGCCCGGCTAAAGCAGGGGGCTCGGGGGGCGGACCAATCTCCGACGCATGCTGGCAGTGTCTTGATTTGGACGGCGCTGAATCTCCAGCTTCTCGCGCGTCACGGGACCATCAGAATCCATCCACCGGTGGATGTGCCCGCGGTTCTCATCAAGGAACGCCTGCGCTGCTTCTGTGGGTTGCTTGCGCGGTCCTTCAGGTTCTTCCCGCGCACGTTGACGCCCCAGAACTCCTCGATGAAGCCGGTGACTCCTCCCACATCGTCATCGAGGAAGACAGCAGTCAGACTGCCTGCTACGCATCATCGTCAAACATTATCGCCCCCTTGCTCTTTCGCGACTTCCGACCGTATCCACGCTTTCGCGATTCGTGCGAAGTCTGGCGACCCCTTCGCCATGCGCTGCACTTCGTCAAGCATGATGCCGTCGAGAATCGACTCTTCCACCACGGCAGACACCGTTAGGTTCCGGTCCTCCGCGCGGCGCTGAAAAACGCGAACTACGAACTCCGGTAGCGTGACCTGGAGGGCTGAATCGTGCCTTCGCTCGCTCATGACAAGCGACAGCATACTGTCTGTCATTCACCAACACAATCGTGTCTCCTCATTTTCGACACGATGGCCTCTGACGCCACCATGCTTCGCACCCTCGGAAAGCGAGTCCGCGAGCTACGGCACGAACGCGGTTTCTCGCAGGAGAAGCTGGCCGAACTCGCGAACATCCACGAGAATCACGTCCGGCGAATCGAAGGCGGGACGGCGAATCCGAGCTACCTGGTTGTCGCCAGGATCGCGCGCGCGCTCGGAGTTAGTCCGTCCACGCTGTTCTGAGGGAACGCATGAGGTTTCGAGCCTATCGAGGATTTCGTGCCGGACGCGTGGCGGGCGTAGGGTAGCGGAATGGCGGACGAGGCACAGTCACCTACACCGCGCGAGTTTTACCGAACCCTCAAGGAACGGTGGTTCATAGCCATGGCCAGCGGCATCGGAGTTCTGGCTTGGATGATAGGGGTCATCTTTCCGAAGATCGGCGCCGTTCAGATTATCCTGATATCAGCGATGACGGCCGTGATTCTCTCGGCCTACCACATCTGGGCACAGGAGCGGGCCAAGCTGGTGGTCGCTATTGGGCGACAAACACAGGCTGAAGAAACACGCGCCATGGACGTTTCCGGGCGCGATGAATTCATCGTCCTAGCGGGACAACTTAGTCAGTTCCTTAATGCTCGCCGTGAGGACTACGACTCGCAACTCGGTGATCCGATGGAGGAAATTGCCGCTCAGGTTCAAGACTCGCTAGAAAGTAATGCCTTCGGTGGTCCGCGGAAGCGGATGCGAAAACTGGCGGCGGCGCGTAGGAGTCACGACAACTCTACCCTTCGTGAATATGGCGATCGATTCGCGAGCCGTGTCATTGCCGCAAGCCGTCGGTTGCGCGAGCTTGGAATGAGCAACGCGACTACGGCCCGTCTCGGCAAGTACGCAACCACCATCGCGGATATCGAGGCGGTTATTCGCGAACTTGAAGCCGCATCAACTACGCTTCCTTCTATTGGGACTACCGAAACTGCGGAAGAACGATACTGGAACCTCAGAACTCAGGCCGAAGGTCCAGAACTGGCCATGAAGATTTTGCGGGGCGGCAACCCCAGCCCAGCCGAGAGCAAACCTAAACCTGAATTTGATTTCACCTACAGCAGCGCAAATTCGCTATTCGATCCGCCTAGAAGCGATACATATCGATTGCGCTTATTTAATCGCGCCGAAGCAACCACCGTCGATGATGTCAGAGTTCGCGTGATGAGTATCCCTACAGACAAGCAATGGGCAGGTGTGTTGCCGGTTGGCCTACGCGCGCAGCATGGCGGTGAGGCTCCGTTTATCCTCAACGGAACATCGCCATTGCTCATCGATCTGCTGGAGTACTCTGCTGAGAAAATGCCACAAGTCATGACGACGTGGTCCGAGGTTATCGACGGGCAACGGCAAACGTCGAGTCGTATGGTGCAATACGTGCTGCTATGCACAGATTCGCGGTCACCGCAAGTAATCATAGACTGTGGGGAGGGGAAGGTGCACGACATTACAATCGAAGTGCAAGGGCGGAATATTCAAACCTGTTTGAAGACGTTTCGCGTCCGGTCATTGCTACCGAATCGCGGAGCGGATGGCGGTACTTGAAATTACTGAGGTTTAACTTCGGATGCGGCACGCTTTTGCGGATCATGCTTCGGCACGTCGCCGCAGCGCCACGTAGCGGTGCTGCACAGCCATCCAATCGAGTCAGCAGGCCAAGCGGTGCGAGCCGCCATCGTGCATGAGTTCAAGAGCGTTAAGACAGCCTAAAGCAAAGAAGGTCGGTCGCCCGAAGTTGGCGAAGGGTCAAGCAAAGGCGCACATCGTGCCGGTTCGGTGCAATCCTGACTTGCTCCGGCGAATCGAGAAAGCGGCGAAGGCGAGCAATCAGAACGTTTCCGAATGGATCAGGAGCACTCTCGATGCAGCCACGAACTGAGTCTGGCAAATTTAGAAGGCTACCTGCGAAGGCCGAGGCTGCCGATGCTACCGCTGGATGTGATCTCATCATCGGCTGCTTGCCGGAACCCTTCGCGCACGATGACGGCCTGATCGCCGCTGGACGGTCGCCGGAATCGCTCTGTCGCCCGCTGAAGCGGGCTTGGGCTGATGGGAACGTTCGCGAAGACCCCCGGCTGAAGCCGGGGGCTACGATCTCATCATTGGTTGTTTGGCGGAACCTTCGTGCGCGATGACGGCGGATCTCATTGTCGGTTGTTTTGCCGGAACCTTCGTGCGCGATGACTGCGGAACTCATCGTCGGTTGTTTGCCGGAACCTTCGTGCACGATGACGGCGGGGAATCGCTGCTGGACCACCGTGGTCAGATGCCGTCCGAACGAAATCGAACGTGCCATGGTTCTGAGAACGTAGCCCCCGGCTTCAGCCGGGGGTCTCGAGGAGGTCCCTCCAATTTGCGAAGCCCCGCTTCAGCGGGCGACAGAGAAATTAGCCTTTCGACGCCCTTAACATCAGGAACTCGGACCCAACGGCCGACGCATCGCGCGCAGAGAAACAACGAAAATCGCGAAACCCAAAAATTACCCCTTGACATCCCTACCAGCCTCTGCTAGAGTGTATGGCCTCGTTTAGCTGGTCATCCAGCTCATCGAGGACGGAGTTGGCGCTCGTGAGAGCCCCATGCTCCTGGCGGCCAACGGGTGGGACGACGGCGCTGGACAGTGCGACTGTTCTCATCCCTGCGGGAGTTGAGTGGTGCTCCTCCTGCCGCGGGCTCTCGAAGTGCGCGCGCACTTCGGGCAAACATCAACCGGAAGAGCCGGCTCGTAGCCGTTCTCTTCCAGCCGGTGGCCGCCTGCACTCGTGCACAAAGTGCTCGTCGTTCCCTCCGGCCTCTACTTGTGAGGTGAATCATGAATACCAGTCAGGAAAACACCAATCCGGTTGTCGCGGCGGATCCTCCGCCACCGGCACCGGCATTGGCACCCGAGGCAGTCGTCGAGCAACTACGTACCCTTTCCGGGCAGATCGGCAATGTGGCGCCGCTGACTCCCGCGCAGCGCAAAGCACTGCGCAGAGCCGGAAACCCGTCCAATTCCATTCTGCAGTCGTCGATCAGCGTCATCGGTGCGCTCGACGTCGTGGCGCAGGCGGTCGGCCAGCCGGCCGACGAGATGCGTCAATTGTGCGACGAGAACAACCGCTGGATGGCGGTCGAGGATGAGCTCCGGATCATGCTGAACGGCGTGACCGGCGCGAACCTCATCCGCCGCCAGCGCATCGCACTCGTCGCCGGGCGCGCGTACAACATCGGTTCGCAGTTGGCGCGCGACCCAGCCCACGCCGTCCTTGTGCCGCTTGTGCATGAGATCAAGCGTCTCAAGAGCGTCAAGCGCCGCAAGAAGGCAGCGCCGGCTCCCACGCCGAAGTCTCAGGCATCCGGCACATCGCAGTCACCGGCGTCCGTTACCCCGCAGTCTTCGGCATCCGAAACGCCGGCGCAATCCGCGCCCGCGACCCCGGTGCCGGCGGGTAAGTAACGTCGGAAGTTCTCAATCGTAAATGTGAAAGGAGGAAGTGAGACCGGGCGCGTGCAAACGCGCCCGGTCGTTTTCCTCCACGAACACTGCGAGAGGAGAGAACGGCCATGAAAGAGAAATATCTCGAGTTTCTCACTACCACCGAGGAAGGGAAGCGAATCCAGTCGGTGCTGCGCAAATGGGGGTTGATGCGGGACCATGTCCCCTGGCTCCCGAGCTCGATGTCCTACACCCAACTGCGCCGGATGGTAGCGCGCCTGCGGTCCGGCAAGTTGCCCTCAGATCCGCGAGTCACGCCGGACTCGCTCGCCGATTTCATCGAAACGTCGATGGCGCAGGACAGGTTGGTGCGCGACGTAACCGTGGCAGTTCGCGCACAGACGGAGATCGAGCGCGAGTGGGAACAGAGGAAAGAAGCGGAACGCGCCACACGCGCCGTAGCCAGTTTCCACCGTCTCAAGCAAGCCGCCAAGACCGCCGATCCGGAAAGCCCAGCCGCTGAGGGCGTCCGCCGCCTCCATCGCCTCCGTAAAAAGGCGCTGGGCCGGCGAGGGAGGCGACGTGGGTGATCCGCAGATAACGCAGATGGAAGATCCTCATCTGCGTATCGCCTGCCGATGGCCGTTATCTCATGACCCGTCCATCACGCTGTGGGTCATCATTCCTGTACCCAAGGGCCGAACGTTCCTGGTGATCGACGGCTCACGCAGGCCGGACAGTCACAAGTAGACCCGCGATTCGATGACACATGCACAAGTCCGTGGAGGATTCCGTGCTTCTGATCGAAACGAGTCATTATGCGTTCAGCGAGAGACGGATCGCGACGTTCATACAACAGAAACATCGCATGCGATACGTAATCGGCGATCTGAAGGAGCCTGCTCTCCTTTGCAGCGGAAAAGTAAGGAATATCGGCCAAGTTGTTCAGGACTCCCCACTGAGTGCCGAGCCGGCGGAAGTCCTTCACCCACAGCTTCGCGCGTTGCTGATAATGGCTTTCAGCGAACACAATCAAGCCGCGTTGAGGATCGTTGTGATCATGTGCGCGACGATTCAGAAACGTGTCAAATCGCTTCACCACCTGCTCCGTAGCGCATTTGACGGCGTCTTCGCCATAGAGCTGAGCATCCTTCTCAACGACAGCGGTGAACAGCGCCAAGCCAGGCCGGTTCGCTCGTTCGATCGTTGAACCAATGTCGGACAGAACGTCCCGCCGAGTCGATTCAAGAACGGAGCGCCAAAAGCCCGAGCCCGAACGCATGGGCGAGGCGTGGAAGTCAATGGGAGGTGACGATGGCCAGTATTTGCGCTGCAAATCGTCCAGATCACGATTCAGGTAAAACGTGGTCCGCTCGAACACAGCGGCTCCACCGAGGACAAAATGGCGATCCGCTGGATTTTCTGGATTACCAGACTCGTCGAGATACAGGAAATACATGAGTCGGCAATCGGCAATAAAAAAGGCGGCTGATGAGCTTTCGCTCGGGGGGTTTCAAAAAAGGAAACCCACGTCAGACCGCACTTCGTATTCTGCCAATATATCGCCACATGTCAAGCGTTTATTCCAATTTGCTTGAGCTGGCCAACTTCGGAAACCTTGCTTGGTGAGGTCGACGAACTGGCCGGTGACGCGAACGCGGATCGGCGTGAGCAGCTCGACTTCCTGCGCCTGCAGGGCGAGGACAACCTCATCGAAGGTTCCGAAGACCTTGCGGGGTCAGCGCGGACGCGCCGAGCAGGAGGCTGCCGTCGTAGAAGCGAACCACGCCCGCCGGCGTACCCGAGACTGAGGTCACGGCCGCGGTGAAGGTGACGACCTGTCCGGGCGAAGAGGGATTCGCGGATGACGTAATCGTCGTCGTGGTGCCGGTGACGGCCGTGCTCACCGGCGTGATCGTCACGTCATTCCCGGAACCGCCGGCGTAGGAGATGCGAGACCACATCCCGTTGCCGAAGATCGCTCCCTCCGGCAGACCGAGGAACGCACCGCCCACGGGATCGTGACCCTGACTGTGGATAGACATGGCTTTGGTGCTCCGCGTACCAGAGGACATCATGGTCCGGAGCCTTGTCTTCATCGGTATGCTCGTGCTGGCCTCCCAGGCGAGCGCAGACCTCACGCCGGGCCCGGAGCGCGAGGTCACTCAACGAAAACTCGACGTGGCTGCGTTTGATCAGACGGATGCCCGGATCAAGGGCAGCCTGGCGGTGTGGGTTCAGCGCGATGTCGCCGCAAACAGCCACGAAGTCTTCGGCGCATTCGTGACGGCAAACGGCGAGCGGGCCGGTGAGCCATTCCACATCGGCACAGCGAATATCCCCAATGATCCCCGGAACCCGCATCCTCCGGCCATTGCCTTCGGAGGAGGGCGCTACCTGGTGATGTTCGAAGATGGACGCGGCCGGTTCGTAAACGTGGACGGCACGATGTCCGACGAGCTCACGCTTGCGAGCAACGCGCGTGAGCTGCACGCCGCATTCAACGGCCACGTCTTTCTGGTCACCTGGCTCGATGCGGACCGGCTCGTCTATCGCGGAACGATCATCGGCAGCGGATTCTCGTTCGATATCGGCCCATCCAATCGTTATTCCGACGCCGGCCTCCTGCTGGCCGATGTGGTCGCCCTGAACGGCGGTTTCTACGCGATCGAATCGATCCACGACATTGCTGCCAAACCAATTGGGCCGGGCTACCCACAGATAGTACAAGCGGTGCCGATCGGCACCGATGGAACCGTTGGCACCCCGATCGAGATCGCCCCAGCCACGTTGCTGGTATCTGACCTGCGAGCCTCGCCGAGCGGAAACGACATCCGGGTCGCGTGGTCTGCGGGTGAAGGGTATGTAGGAATCCCGGAACATAACGAGGTTCGAACCGCGCGGCTTGCTGGAGGCGGATTGGAGTCGTTCTCTGCTCCGGGTCTCATCCTTCAGGCGCTCAGCGGCGACCTGCTCATCTACGGCGATACGCAAAGGCACTTCGCGCGACGCGCAGGAGGCGTGGAGCATGCGCTTGTCGCCCCCGCCACCCAGTCTGTCGTCGATGATGCCTCGGGAGACATCCTCATCTTTCGAGGCCTGGGCGAGCTGTCGTCTGTCAACGTACCTAACGGCGGCGATCTCTATATCGGAAAGGTCGATGGGCCATTCACACCGCTGGTCCTCTCGCCGCGACATCAACAGAATCCCGACATGGCAGCGTCAGCCACCGGCCTGCGGCTCGCGGTCTGGTCCGAGTACATCGGAAAGGATCGTCGCCTCAGCGTTATGGCTTCGCGCATCGACGCGACCGGAGCAGCGCTCGATGCTGACGGCATAGACCTGGGGGCATCGACCTACACCCCGACCAATCCCAGTGTCGCCTCGAACGGAACGGACTGGCTCGTTGCATGGAAGGACAGGGATAGCGTTTATGCATGCCGCGTATCGCAGAGCGGGCAGTTGCTCGACACCCACCCGATTCTCGTCACCCAGACACTTGATTCGGACCAGGTTCTCTCCGTGGTGTGGGATGGCAATAGCTACGTACTGGCCTATCTAGACGGCTATTGGATCCACGGACCGCACTTCGTCGCAACAGTGGTTCGCGTCTCCGCAGGCGGTCAGATGCTCAAGCAGATCGCGCTGACCGAACCAGGCAATGCAGGCAGTGTCTCCATCGCCGCCGGTAGCGACGGATCGCTGGTCATGTGGGGCCCTGGCGCCGCAATGCTCTCTCGGACCGATACGATCACTCCGATCGCGCTCGCGAGCTCAGGCTCGATCGTGTGGAATGGCCGCGACTTTCTCGTAACCAGCTTCCTTGATTACTACACTCTTCGTTGGCAGTTCGTCAGCGGGACCGGAGTCGTTGGCGCTCCTTTTAGGCCTTCCGTGGATCAATCATGGTCGGCCAGGGCCACACCGTTCGGCGATGGATTCCTTTTGTATCGGTGGTTCTCCCGCGAAGTGTTCGTCGAGCTCATGAACGATCGCGGCGCACCCATCGATGGCCCCGTGAAGATTCCAGACGCCAACGCCCCGTTCCAAGCAGACGGCAACATGATCATCTACGCGCGGACCATTGACGATGCGATCCCCGACGTGAGCAGGGTGTTCGTGCGCGTCATCAAAGGACTGCCGGTACCGAGGCGAAGAGCGGCGCGATGACAACTGCGACGTGCAGAAACGGCTACAAATTCACCCACACGCTCTTCGTCTGCGTGTACTTCTCCAGCGCGTCGCGGCCCTGATCTCGTCCGAAGCCCGACTCTTTGAAACCGCCGAACGGCAGCGCGGGGTCGTAGAGGTTGTAGCTGTTGATCCAGACGGTGCCGGCTTTGATCGAGCGGGCGATCTTGTGTGCTTTGGAGATGTCGCGGGTCCAGACGGCGGCGGCAAGGCCATAGACCGTGGCGTTGCCTTTGGCGACGGCATCCTCGGCGTCTTTGAAGCGGATCGTGGCCAGGACGGGGCCGAAGATCTCTTCGCGGGCGATGCGGTGGCCGACCTCGACGTCGTCGAAGATCGTCGGCTTGACGAAGTAGCCTTTGCCGGTGCCGATGTCGGTGCGCTCGCCGCCGGCGACGAGTTTCGCGCCGTCGCTCTTGCCGGCTTCGATGTAGGAGAGCACGGTCTCCATCTGCTCTTTCGAGACGAGTGCGCCGAGACGGGTTTTGGGGTGGAGCGGATCGGCGGCGACCATCTTGTTCGCGCGCTCGGTGATCTTGGACATCAGCTCGTCGTGTGCGCCTTCTTCGACGAGCAGGCGCGAGCCGGCAGCACACACTTCGCCCTTGCCGTAGAAGATCGCGTTGAGCGCACCGCGGGCGGCCGCTTCGAGATCGGCGTCGGCGAAGACGATGTTCGGTGACTTGCCGCCGAGCTCCAGCGAGACTTTCTTCAGCGTCTTCGCCGCGCGGGCCATCAGTCCTTTCCCCACTTCCGTCGATCCGGTGAAGGCGATGGCATCGACGCCGGGATGATCGACGAGGGCGTTGCCGACGACGGAGCCGCGTCCGGGCACGACGTTCAGCACGCCAAGAGGCAGACCACACTCCTTCGCGTACTCGGCGAACTTCAGCAGCGAGAGCGACGTGTTCGACGCCGGCTTGATCACGACGGTGTTGCCGCACGCCAACGCCGGCGCGATCTTCCAGACCGCGAGCATCAGCGGAAAGTTCCACGGTGTAATCGCGCCAACGACACCGACCGGCTCGCGCAACGTGTAAGTGAAGGCGTTGTCGGCGATCGGAATCGTCTCGCCGGTGACCTTGCCGCTCCAGCCGGCGAAGTAGTAGAGGCATTCCGCCGCTGCGGGCGTATCGACGAACTCCGACTCGAAGATCGGCTTACCGTTGTCGATGGTCTCGATGCGGCCGATCTCTCCCGCGCGCGCGGTGAGCATGTCGGCGATTCGCCAGAGGATCTTGGCGCGGTCGCGCGGCTTCATCTTCTGCCAGGCGCTTCCGGGCTCCATCTGCGCGCGCGCGGCGCGGACCGCGGTATCGACATCCGCCTCGCCCGCTGACGCCACGTCAGTAATCTTCTCCTCGGTGGCCGGATTGGTGGTGGCGAATGTCTGGCCCGACTGTGCGTCGACGAATTCGCCGTTGATGAAGAGCTTGTTCTGGATGGTGAAGTCGTTTGCGGTTGCGGTCATAGGGGGATGCTAGCAAATGGAGAGAGCGAGTGTAGCGCCGTCGGCTCGACGGCTGGACCGCTGGCGGCTCGCCGGCGACAAAAGAGAACCGCCACCGAGCCGGTGGCGGCACAGCCGTCGGGCCGACGGCGCTACGCAAGACGGCGCTACGTTCGCGGCAGCCGGCCTACGCCGTCACCGCTTCTTCCACGTACGGCGTGATGTCGAAGTTGCGGACGTACATCTCCTGGATCCGCTCCATCTCGGTATCGGTCAGCGGCGCGTGTTCCGAGGCGGCCGCGAACTCGCGGATCTGCTCCTCGTCGTAGATGTTCGGCAGCGCAGAGAGCATCGACTTATGCGCGTAGAGCCAGAGCAGCGCGAACTGGCCAAGCGTCACACCACGCTCCTTCCGGAGCGATTCCAGACGATCGACTTTCTGTAAGCCCTCGACCATCCAGGAGCGCGGACGGTGGGAGCGGTGATCGGTCTCATCGAACTTCGTGTCGAGGGTGTACTTCCCTTCGAGCATTCCCGAAGAGTGCGTCACGCGAATGAGGAACTGGGGATCGGGATCGGCTTTCCACGCCCGGAACGACGCGTCGAACGCGGATGACGGCGTGCAAACCTTCTTGCCTGTTTCGCCCTTCATCGATTCGGTCACCCCGCCGTACGACGGGCCTTTGTCCGCGGCCAGGATGAACTCGCGTCCGGGATCCTGCTCCAGGACGTTGTAGATCATCTGCGTCACCGGGGCGTGGCGAACCGCATTCGCGTAGATGCCTTCATCGCGCCAGCCGATGGCGGGGCCGAGCGACGGGCCGTACGAGAGAATCTTCCCCTCGCTCTTCAGCGACTCCAGCGTCTCCCAGTGCTCGTCTTCCATCAGCGTGACGACGCGTGGGTTGTGCGGCTGGTAGATAGCGACGTGATCGACGCCGAGGCGCTGGAGCGATTGCTCGATGGCGAAGCGGACGAACTTTGGCGACATGTCCTGCGGCAGCTCACGCTGTCCGCGGGGACGCTCGGGGTTGTTGTAGAAGTCGTAGCCGAACTTCGTCCCAACGATGACCTCGGGATGCTCGGCCAGCAGCGGCGCAAGCATGGTCTCGCCGCGGCCGTTGCCGTACGCGTCGGCGGTGTCGATGTAGTTGATCCCGGCGTCGAGCGCGATCGAGATCAGCCGCCGCGCTTCGTCGTCAGAATAGACACCCCACCATCCGGTGGTGAGTGTCCAGGTGCCGAAGCCGAGCTCGGAGAGTTGCAGGTTGGTGCCGTGGAGGTTTCGGTAGCGCATGGGAAGGGAACGATAACAGACGAGGCCTGGACTGAGGTCAGTGCCCCGCGGCTCTCGATCTGCCGATCAGGAGTGGCTGTAGCTCTGACCCGGAATAGGCAACCGCTCGGAGTGGCCCGCGGCCGTCCGATTCCACGCCGGAGATCACCAGGCGGCCTGCTGCGTCGGCTGCCACGTCGAGGTCCTCAGGCCCGCGGCGGAATGTCGTGCCGAGGATCGAGCCGTCTCGCGCCACCAGTGTGACCATGGCCGTACCTTGCACCAGGCGAGCGACGGCGTATGCGCTGCCGCTCCAGACGACGCCGGCGTTGATGGAGTTGCGGATCGGATAGGTAACCTGAAGCTTCGTACCGTTGCGATGGACAAGGGCGATTTCAGAACCGGCGACGAGAAACTCCGTGCCGCTGCTCGCGGCCGCCGAGGGAGCGATGAATGCAGGATCGAGCGGAGTCTCGCTTCCGCCCTGCAACGCACCATCACTGGTCAGGAGCATGGCATAGGGCGTCTGCGTCGTATCCGCCCCAGTCTGGACAAAGACGATGTCCTGCTCATATACCGCTGTAAGAAGGATCGCCGATCCATCCCAGGCCAGTACCGGCGACAGCCAGAAGCGAAGATTCCGCCCCGGCAGCGAGGGGACCGATGGCGCGAGCACCCGCACCGGTCCGGCGACACCGGTCGAAGTCAGGGTTACGGAGTACATCGTGTAATCCGCGGACCAGACGATGACGTATCCGTTCGCGGTCGCGACCGCCGCGGCGCCCGAGAGGTTCACAAACGAACCGAAGATCGGCGTGTCCCCCAGGATTGATCCGTCGAAGTCGAGTCGCCGCGCGATCAGGCCATTCGAGGAAACCAGGAGCATGAGGTAATCGAGCCCGTTGCTGACGAGCGATTTGCGGACAATGGCGGCGTCTCCCTCGAGAACGGCACCGCTCGGCCGGCCGGCCGCATCAACCGGAGCCCAATGCCAGCGTGAGCCTCGCGTTCCATCCGTATCTTTCCAGGACGCCAGGAAGTCGAAACCGTTCGAGGCGATCTGCGCATCCGCCTGAATACTGGCTGTCGTGGAGATGACCTCCGGCCCCTGTGGCGCGAAGAGAGTTCTGAATACAAATGTTTGCACCTGCCGGCCGGCAGTCGTCGGCGACGTTGCCGCGAAGACAAGACCGGCACCTTCGGCAAACACGAGCTGCTCGGTTTCCGGCAGCGAGTCGATGACCGTCATCACCGGTCCCATCGCCATGCCCTTGTTATCGAGCTCTGTCGCCTCGATGCGCGCTGTTCCCCCGTCCTGGACGCCGGCGAGAAAGAGCCAGAGATGCGTGCCCGATTGCTGGATGCTGGCGCGTGAAAGCACCAGCAAAGGCATCGTGATCACGACGGGAGCGGATACGGAGCCGTCTGGCGCGAGGATCAGCGTCTCGATGCGATGGTCATTGCTCGCCACGACGACGAGAATCGATCCGGAGTCGAGCTCACGAACCGCGGCAACGAACCAGCAACTCGGCAATGTGTGGCAGAAGTCGGGCTTGAGAAGCCATTGCTGCAGTGACTGCCCGTCGCCGGAGTAGCGCGTCAGCATCAAATCGGATGTGCTCGTGACTCCGAAAAACGAGTTGTGGCCGGCGGCGACGAACGCGTGTTCGGCCAGCTCCCGAATGGGCCGCCCATCGAAGTCGACGATCGTCGAGCCGTCGGAGCGAGAGAAAACGATCCGGCCAGGCATTGCGTAGGCGCGGGTCAGGCCGGGCGGGCCGATCGTTCTCTGCGCAGTAACCCTGCCGTTGCCGTCGATCTGACAAAGCTGTGAACTGCGGTTGGCGTCATCCCACACGAGGACGAACCCGCTGCCGCTCGGAAACAGGTTCAAATACTGCGCATTCGTCGAGGGAACGATTGCGAAGGACGGCCCAAGAGGTTTCCCGGCTGCGTCGCTAAAGGCTCCCCAGATGCCGACCGTGGGCATAAAGAGCTGCCGCCAGACGGTGAGAAACTTTCCGCCTGAAAAGGCAGACGACACGAAGGAGACGTTGCCCGCGGTCGGTCCGATCGTCCTGGGCTCAAGCTCCGTGGCGGAGGCCGAAAACGCAGAAAGAGAAAGGACGATGACAGCCGCAAGGAGATGACGGTGCATTACCGCCTCGATGATAGCAGGTTGCCCCAAGGTTATCTGTGGTTTAGATCAGTGCCCTCGAACAGCGCGCGCTCTCACGGCCGGACTGACGACGAAGCCGTCGGACATTGGTGCCCCGCTGTTCGACCGAACCGTAACCATGTAGTAGCCCACCTGAAGTGCTTTGAACTGAACGACTCCTCGTGCACAGGGAACGTGGCCGGCGAATGCCGGATCGGCAATGACGGCAGGCTGATCGATCGTGATCTGGTTGCCGTCGATTGCGACATCCGGAGTCTGCAGGAATCCTCGGAACGTCGCCGTGTAGAGGATCGAAACCGGCTGGCCGGCGGCTGGGGATTGCGGCTGAATGGTGAGGCCGGGAACGCAGGGCGACGCTTCCGGGAGGGTGAAGGCGAATGGGAACGTTTCCAGCGGAGAGCTCGAGAGCGACTGATACTTCCAACTCAGCGTGTACGAACCGGAAGGCAGATCTCCGAGCAAGACGGATCGGCTGTTGCACGATACCGGCGGCGCCACGAGCGTTTCGTACTCCGTTTGAACCACGGTGATCTCGTTCCCCGCAATCGTCACCGACGGTTCGGACAGAAGAGCATTGACGGTGTCCCTGAACGTAACCCGAACGGGGCCTGTCACGAGGGCAAACATGGGCGGATCCTGAAGCCCGGCGGAACATGGTCCCGTCTGCGCCATCGCCTGCGCGGACAGGAACGTAATCGCTGCAGTGAGGAGGAAAAGCCTGGCCATGTGTTTGCCCTCAAAAGCAAAAAGAGTCTTCAGGCACCCGGCCTGAAGACCCTTTGCTGTAAGCGCGTATTGTACTACTTCCCTGCAAACTGCGGCTTGCGCTTCTGGTTGTACGCGCTGAGGCCTTCCTTCGCATCCTCGCTCTGGAAAAGCTGCTGCTGCAATTCGCGCTCGATGGCCAGGGCGGACTCGAAGGGAACTTCCCAGCCGCTCTGCACCGAACGTTTGATTCGGCCGACGGCGCGCGATGCTTTGTTCGGCGGACAGAAGCTCTGGGCGTAGGCCATGACGCGGTCCCACCACTTCTGCCCGTTCTCTTCGGCCGGCCAAAGGTAGTTGATCACGCCGAGGCGAAGGGCTTCCTCGAACTCGAAGAGGCCACCTTCGACCATCAGCTCGATCGACTTCGTCTTGCCGACGAGACGCGAGAGACGCTGGGTGCCGCCCGTGCCGGGGAGGACGCCGAGGGTGACCTCGGGAAGGCCGACTTTGCCGGCGCCCTTGAGTGCGATGCGGATGTCGGCAGCCATGGCGATCTCCAGTCCGCCGCCGACGGTGTGGCCGTTGAGCGCGGCGATGACCAGCTTCGGCGTCTGTTCGAGGCGGTTGAGCGTCTCGTTCGCATGGAGGCAGAAATAGTACTTGAACTGCGGCGTGACCTCCGAGAGCATCTTGATGTTCGCGCCGGCCGAAAAGAACTTGTCGCCCGCGCCGCGGAGCACGATGACGTACGCGTCGTCATCCATACGCGCGTTGAGGATGCACGTATCGAGCTCCTTATTCATTTCATAGGTGTAGGTGTTGGCGGGGGGATCGTTCAGCTCGAGGATCGCCACCCCTTTTTCCACCCGGTAATCGATGAGGTTTCCAGACATTGAATATCTCCTGTTTCGGTGATTGAGGCGGGCATTGTATGTGGTTTCGGGGGGTGGAGTGTGGGGGGTGGGGAGTGGGAGCAGAGACCGGGTATGCGTGGATCGGGGGTCGGGAGTCGGGGGTCGGAGATGGAGCCGGACTGAACCTTTTCGGTGAAGAAGCGCGCGTCATCACATCTCCGAGAGACGCCGTTCACCAGCTCCGACTCCCGACCCCCGAAACGCGACACCCTCAAAAAAGGCAACTCCCAAATCCCACTCCCCATACCCCACTCCCCGCCCCCTCCCATGGCACTTCACTTGCTCAACAGAAGCATGCCGGCCACCTGTGCTGGCCAACCTTGAAGGAGAAAAAATGCAGATCCTTGGATGGCTTTTATTCGGTCTCGTAGTGGGCGCGATCGCCAAGTTCCTCATGCCCGGACGCGACCCGGGCGGCTGGATCGTGACGATCCTGCTGGGTATCGCCGGATCGTTCGTCGGAGGCTTTCTCGCTTCGATGCTCGGTCACAACGAACAGACGGCCGGTTGGATCGGCTCCATCATCGGAGCGATCGTCCTGCTGTTTATCTACCGTTTAATCGTGGGAAGGCGTGCCGTCGTCTGACGGCCGCCCCAACCCGCCTTTTTTGACCTCAGGCCCCGCAAAACGGGGCCTTTTTTTCGTTTGGCGGAACGCTTCAACGGTCAGTTGTGTTGTTCGTAAGCGCAGACGAACGGGCCACGCGAAACCTTTCGCGATCTCGTTCGTCTCAAGGATAAAGGCGGCAGCGCCTCCCGCCCATTCGCCAGTCGGGGCAAATGGGCGGACAATCCCAGACATAACCGATTTACACGTTCTTTCTAAGGAGCCTCATCAACATGCACACAACCACCAAACGTATTCTGTCGACGATTGCGATCATCATCGCTTCGGTTGCCTTCGGAGTCGTGCTCAGTGCCGACCTCGGCTTCATGAAGGCGTCGAACGCGCAGTCGTCAGCCGTTCCTGCAACACTTTCCAACGCACCGGTCCCGACGGTCACGATTCCGTCATTCGCCGACGTCGCGGCGCGGGTCATGCCCGCCGTCGTTTCGATCCGGTCGACCGAGGTCATCAAGACCAGCGACCTCCGCAAAGGCACTCCGTTCGGAGGCGATCCCTTCGACTTCTTCTTCCCCGATCCGCGCGGCAACGGCAACGGCCAGCGCAGCCCTCACGGAAGAGTACCGGGAGGCGATGACGACGAACAAAAGCAGGTCGCCGGAGGATCCGGCTTCATCATCTCGCCCGACGGATTCATCATGACGAACAACCACGTCATCGACGGCGCACGAACCGTTGAGGTTCACATGGGCGCTGACGAGAACGGCAACGGCGGCCGCACGCTCGAAGCAAAGATCATCGGCCGCGATCCGGCCACCGACATCGCTCTGCTCAAGATCGACGCCGGCCAGGCTCTTCCGTACGTTCCGCTCGGCGACTCCGACCGTATCCGCAAGGGTGACTGGGCCATCGCCGTCGGCAATCCCTATCAGTTCGAAAACACGCTCACCGTCGGCGTCATCTCCGCCAAAGGCCGCTCCCTCGGCCTCAGCAAGGAGACGAGCTCGTTCGAGAACTTCATCCAGACCGACGCCGCCATCAACTTCGGCAACTCGGGCGGCCCGCTGATGAACGTCAACGGCGAAGTCATCGGCATCAATACCGCCATCCGCGGTGGTGGCGCCCAGGGCCTCGGCTTCGCAACTCCGATCAACACCGCCAAGCGCCTGCTCTCGCAGCTCAAGCAGGGCAAAGTCACGCGCGGCTACCTCGGCATGGGCATCATCGACGTCTCCGAGGATGTGAAGAACAGTTTCAATCTCTCGGAAACACGAGGTGCGCTCGTGCAGACGATCGAGCCCGGCAAACCAGCCGAGCGTGCAGGCCTCCAGCCCGGCGACATCATCGTCGAGGCAGACGGCCACCCGATCAACAACAACCGCCAGCTCATCGACTACATCTCGTACCAGCCGGTCGGGAACAAGATCAACCTGACTGTCATCCGCGACGGCAAGCGCAAAACGCTGACCGCATCGACGATCGAGCGAACCCTCGATGGCGATAAGCCGGACGTGACTACCCCCGATGAGGCCGCACCGGCCCACAACAAGCTCGGTATGTCCGTTCAGGAGCTCACGCCGCAGTTGCGCCAGCAGTACGGCCAGGCCGACACCGTCTCCGGTGTCGTCGTGACGAGCGTCAAGGAAGTCTCTCCCGCCGGCGACGTCCTCAGCGAGGGCGACGTCATCAGCGAAGTGCAGGGCGAGAAGATCAGCAACCTGGCGCAGTTCCGCGCAGCGATCGAACACCTCAAGGGTGGCCAGACCGCGCGTATCTACGTGACCTCGCCGGCAGGCCGCGGCGGCGCCGCAATCTCCGGCTACCGCTTCATCCACGTGCCATAAACCACCTCGCATCGAACGAAACAACAGTCCCCGTCACCGTGAGGTGGCGGGGATTTTGTTTTTCAGCAGCGCGCGGGTTTCTTTCAGATCGAACACGTTCTCATCCGCCCCAACTCTCCAATCGGGCGCCGGGATTGTGCTGTTCGTCAGCGCGCCGGTTTCTTCAAGACCGAACGCTTCTCATCTGGCTCAACTCTCCGATCGAGCGCCTTCTCCCCATCGCTTCTCAGATGGGGAGAAGGTGGCGAAGCCGGATGAGGGGCCAACAAGATGACATTCTCTCCACGTACAATCGCGCTCGTGGAAGACCTCATGCGACACGCGCTCGATCTCGCTGCGCGCGGCCGCTACTCCGTTAGCCCGAACCCGATGGTCGGATGCGTCATCGTCCGCGACGGGAACGTCATCGGCGAAGGATGGCATCACCGCGCCGGCGAGCCGCACGCCGAGATCGAGGCGCTGCGCGGTTGCGACGCGCGCGGTGCCACGATGATCGTCACGCTGGAGCCATGCGCGCATCACGGCCGCACGCCACCCTGCGTCGACGCCATCATCGACGCCGGCGTCGCGCATGTCGTCGTCGCCATGCGCGATCCACACGATAAGGCCGGAGGCGGCATCGAGAAGCTGCGCGAAGCAGGAATCGAGGTCCCTACGGGCCTGCTCGAAACCGAGGCGCGCCGCCTCAACGAGACGTTCATCCACGCCGTCACACGCCGGCGTCCGTTCGTGCTGCTGAAGGCGGGTATGACGCTCGATGGCAAGCTGGCCACCGTGACCGGCGAAAGCCAGTGGATCACCTCGGAAGCATCACGCGAGAAGAGCCTGGCATTGCGCGAGGAGTACGACGCGATCCTCGTCGGCGGCGGCACGGTCCGCGCGGACAACCCGCGCCTCACACGCCGCCTCGGCTGGAACACATCTGCTGCAGGCTGGACGCGCGTCATCCTCGATCGCAGCTCCGTCGTTTCGCCCAACGCAACCGTTCTGACCGACGGCGGACCGACGATTCACATCACCCGAGACGCCGATCTCGACGAGCTTCTGGCAGGTCTCTACGGACAAGGCATCCACTCGGTGATCGTTGAAGGAGGATCGAACGTCCTCTCGGAATTCATCAGCCGCGGCCTTTGGCAGAAGATGATCCTATTCGTTGCGCCGATGGTCGTCGGAGGAGCGAAAGCGCCTTCGATTTTCAGTGGAGACGGCATCGCATCATTGACAGACGCGAATCGCTTTCGCTTTGATTGCATCGAGACTGTGGGAGAGGATCTGATGATTACTTTGTATCCGGGGAGTGGGGAGTTGGGGGTGGGGAGTGGGAGTGAACCAGGAACTCCAGCGCGATCAACTGCACATCCATCAACTCCGAACGTGTCATCTCCCACCCCCCACTCCCCAAAACCCACGCCCTAATGTTCACAGGCATCATTCACCGCACCGGCATCATCGAATCGCTCGTCACAAGCGGGTCGGGCGCGCAACTGCGTCTGCGCACCGAGGATGCGGAGCCGTTCGCGCGCGGCGAGAGTCTGGCCGTCAACGGCGTCTGCCTGACTGTTCTCCCGCAGGATGACGGATCGCTCCTCACCGACGTCTCGAACGAGACCCTCGCACGCACGACGCTTGGCGCTCTGGTTCGCGGCGCGCGTGTGAACGTCGAGCGCGCGATGGCCCTCGGCGACCGGCTTGGCGGGCATCTCGTGCAGGGACATGTCGACGGCGTGGGAATGCTGGAGTCCATCAATCGCGAAGGCGCATTCGCGGTCTATCGCTGGAGCCATCCCGGCGAGTATGCGGCGCTCATCGTCGACAAAGGCTCCATCGCTGTCGACGGCGTGTCGCTGACCGTCGTCGAACCCGATGGCTCCACGTTCGGCGCGGCCCTCATCCCCGAAACACTGGCGCGTACGAACCTCGGCGACGCGGTCGAGGGCGGTCGGGTGAATCTCGAGCTCGACATGCTCGCCAAGTACGTGCAATCGCTGGTCACGCCATACCTCCGGCGCTGAGACGCGCATTACACTGTCGCGGCTTGATCGTCTACAAGAAGACGCAGCATCTGCGCCTCACGCGCGCGCACGTGCCCGAGCCACCGTATTGGGCGGCCACGACGATTGCGCCCTACAGCCCGCGGCGCGCCGCCCCGATCGCCATCGACTACATCGATCTGCGCGCGTCGTGCGCCGATCGTTTCGAAGTGGCGGTGTGCGAGAACGTGCGCGATGACCTCGAGCGCACAACGGCGCGTCATCCGCTGCATGCGCCGGTGATGATTGATGCTACCGAGTTTGCGGAAGTGATCTTCCGACGCGGCCAGGAAGCGTTGCAGATTTGCGCCGAGCAGCAGGTCGCGGCATTACACCTCGTTTCCGCCCGTGGCGAGCTGCCGGCGGAAGTTCAGGATGATGCCGTCATCGCCATCGCGCCCTGGCCGCTCGAGTTTCCGCGAATCGAAATGCTGTTCGCCGAGGCAAAGGATCGGGGACTGCGGTGGGGCGTCGTGATTCCAATCATCTATCCGGTCACGACCGATCTCACAGTGCTGGCCGAGCTGGCTGAGCTGGCAAAGAAGTACGCGCCTTCGTTCTTCGCCGGTGTGCCGGTGGAGCTCGACGCCACGGCGCGGAACGGCCTTGCGCGATCACTCACCGGGGACGACCAGAACGACACTTACGAAATGTTGTTCCACGCGGACCTCGGCCCGATTCGTCTGGCGACCGAGCGTCACATCGCCGCGCTGGCGGGCGAGATCAACGCCGAGGACTTCGTCATTCCGCCGCGATGGGACCGCCACACGAACTGGAACGGTGCGGTGCTGCTGACGCTCCTCGCCAACAGAATCCTGGCGATGAATCGCGATGAAGATCTGGCTTGGCGCCTGACCCGATCGGCCAAAGTCATCGCACAACTCGAGAAGCCGATCGAACGCGTGGCGCAGGCGGCCAGCCTCGGCATCATCGACTCGCTCGACGAGATCAGCATCGACCTCCTGACCGAGTGGCTCGAAACCGGCAGGTCAAGCTTTGCCGGACACATCGAGAAGCAGTGGCGCCTGCGAAGAGACAGCGGGATGTAGAGTTTGTCTCTGATTCTGATTCCGAAAGGCCGAAGGCCGGAAGGGCCGCCGTACCCTTGAATTCTTCCTTGGATCCTACCGGGAGAGCGGAAGGATAGCAGAAAATTCCAAAAGCAAACGAAATTCTGGAATCCATGACGCGACGACGACAGATTTTGACCCTTCTCGGCGCCACGGCGTTCATCGTGGCCATCGCGGCGGCGACCGTCTGGTTTCTCGTTCGCCGCATCGATCAGGCCGTCGTCAGTGCCATGACTTCCAAGGAGGAAACGGTCGACCTGGGGACGCTCGTGACGCGCGTCCGCGACCTCAACCGCCTGGAGACCGCAACCATGCGCGTCACCAGCATCAGCACGGTCAAACAGACATACGACCTCATTCCGAACGCGCTGGCCGGCGACGAGCTGACGCTCTACGCCACGGGCGACGTCATCGCCGGCGTCGACCTGTCGCTGCTGAAGCAGGAGGATGTCCGCCGCGAGCCTGACGGCACGATCGTCGTACGCCTCCCGCAGCCCCAACTTCTTGTCTCACGCATCGACAACCGCACCACCCGCGTCACCGGCCGCCGCACGGGCGTCTTCCGCCGCGCCGACATCGGCATGGAAGGCCGCGCACGCCAATACGCCGAGCAGAACATCCGCAACGAAGCGGTCCACAAAGGCATCCTCCCCCTCGCGCAGCAAAACGCCGAGGCGAGGATCGCCGGTCTGCTGCACACGCTCGGGGCGACGAAGGTGCGGTTTGTTGCGCCTGAGGGAAGTTCGGGGGCAAGGTAACGCGAGTCGTTGGAGACGGTTTCACGCGGAGACGCGGAGACCGCGGTGCAGAGATTGAAACGACTCCGCGCCTCCGCGTCTCCGCGTGAACCGTCTCCTGCTTCTCAACTCGCGACGACGACGCTGCAGCACGTCAGCGCGCCCTCTGCTTTCGCAAGCTCCGAGACATCGACCTTCCGCACGTTGACGCCGGCGTCGCGAAGACGCTGCGCGGTTCGGGGAAACGCAGCCGCGCAGAGTACGACGTCGCCAATCCGGAGGACATTTGCAGCGGACGATTCGGAGGGATCGACAGTGATGACCTGCATTCCTTTGAATATCGAGGCATCGACCCACTCCGGATTCATGACCACGGCGTCGTCAGAGAACGCGGTCACGGCCGATTTGAGATGAAGGCATCCTCGAGGGGTGGCGGCTCGGACGGAATAGCCGAACGGGATGAGTGCGGCTGAAAGTTGCCGGAAGCCTTCCGCGTTTGTTCTGGTGGACTGGCCGACGAAGACCTTGCGGCCTATGCGCAGCACATCACCGCCGTCGAGAATTGCCGGTTCCTCGATGAAGACCAGCTCGCGGTAGTTGCGTAGCGCGGCGGCGGTTGATGTCGTTTCTGGCCTTCGCGACTCTGCGCCCGGACGCGTGATCACCGCGATTTCGTCCACCACGATCGCTGTGTCTTCGACGAAGACGGAATCGGCGAGCTCGTCGGCGGCGGGCAGTCGCTCGATTCGGCAACCGGCGTCGGTTAGCGCGGCCTCGTACGCCTGATGCTGTTTCCTCGCGAGGTCCACGTCGATCGGGTTGCGATCGAGGTGCGTCAGTTCGCAGCGGGTGATCGACTGCGGAACGGCGCGGGTGAGCGCTACTAGCATGGTTTACACATTCTATCGGGCGCGTTCTGTAAGCCGCGAAGAGTCGCCGCCGGGCCGGTGGCGGTCCAGCCGGCCAGCGGCCGGCGCTACGTTTGGCGGGCGCTACGTTGGCTTGTTCAAGACGGTCGTCGCGATTCTGATCGAAAGTTTCAGCGCGGCGGACTTGCTCATGGTCTCCTCGTACTCGCGCGCTGGATCGGAGTCGTAGACTATGCCAGCGCCGGCTTGCACCGACGCCTTGCCGTTGGCGAGGACGATCGTGCGGATGGTGATACAGCTATCCATGTTGCCGCTGAATCCGAAGTAGGCGACGGCGCCGCCGTACGGACCGCGGCGCGTGGTCTCGTGCTCGTCGATGAGCTGCATGGCGCGGATCTTCGGCGCGCCGGTGAGCGTGCCGGCCGGGAAGCAGGAGAGGAAGAGATCGACGGGGCTGCGGTCGTCGCGCAGCGTTCCCTCGACGTTCGTGACGAGGTGCATGACGTGGCTGTAGCGCTCGATGTGGCAGAAGTCGGAGACCGACACCGATCCGCTGACGCAGACACGCCCGAGGTCGTTGCGGCCGAGGTCGACGAGCATGAGGTGCTCGGCCTGCTCTTTCGGATCGGCCACCAGCGCGCGCTCCAGCGCCGCATCCTCCTCCTCGGTCGCGCCGCGCGGGCGCGTGCCGGCGATCGGGCGCGTCTCCGCGCGCGTGCCGTCGACCCGGACGAGCATCTCCGGCGACGCTCCGACGAGCGTGCACTCCGGAGTGCGCAACAGGAACATGTACGGCGACGGATTGACCGAGCGCAGCACGCGATAGAGCGTCAGCGCCTCCGATTCCGGGAATGGAGTGCTCCAGCTCTGCGACAGGACGATCTGAAAGACTTCGCCTGCGGTGATCTCTTCCTTCGCCGCGCGCACCACTGCCTCGAAGTCCGGACGCGGGATGTTCGGCGTGAAAGCGACGTCGTCGATGTGCTCGGGGAACGCGAGCAGCTCCACACGTGCGGCGCGCAACCGCTCGATGGCGCTGTCGAGACGGGCATTCGCTTCCTCGAACGACGCATGCGCATCGGACGTGAAGAGACTGGCGATGACGTACAAGCGTTGCTTCACGTGATCGAAGACGACGACGTTGTCGAAGAAGAGCAGCCGCGCATCGGGAATGCCGCTCTCGTTCGGATGCGTGTCGGGAATGCGCTCGGTCCACCCGGCCACGTTGTAGCCAAAGAATCCGACCGCCCCGCCGAAGAACGGCGGGAAGTCTTCTTCGCGATAGACGCGCAGCGGCCGCAGCTCTTCATCGAGGATGCGGGCCGGCTCGGGAGTGGTGGCGTCGAAGCGAAGGCTGCGCCGGCGGTCAAAGCCGACGAACGAGTAGCGGCCGACATTCGCTCCCCGCTCGACGCTCTCGAACAGAAAGGCCTCGCCGTCGCCGGAGAGCGCGGCGAATGCCGCCACCGGCGTGATGGCGTCGGCGCTCAGCTCGCGCGCGACGGGAACGATGTCGTAATCCTTGCGAAGATCATCCAGATTCATTTGCATGCCTCGAGAAAGAGCTTGTTTTGGCGCACGGCCTGTGCGCGTAGAAGATCGAGTCCGGTGAACGTTGCTCGCGATTCAACGCCATAGGCCGCGTTGATGATGGTATCGGCAGGCGGTAGCGCGATGGCAACGTTTCCCGGCAACGTGTTGATGACAAGATCGCCGCGCCACGAGGGCAACTTATCGAGCGGCTGGGCGTCCAGCTTGCCCGATGTCCGGTTGAAGACGGTCGCGGCGATTCCGGCGCGGCGAAGGGCAACGAGCGCGGCACGCGCAGTACCGCCGGCGCCAACCAAGGCCGAGCTGCGTGCGCTGAACTGCCCGATGAGCGCAGAGAATCCATCCACGTCGGTGTTGTCGGCGACGATCCGTCCGCCGACGCGAACGAGCGTGTTGACCGCGCCCGCTTCGCGCGCGTTCGGTGCGATCTCTGCGCCAGAACGCTGCGCGAACGCCAGCGCCTCTTCCTTGAACGGCGCAGTGACCGACAGGCCTTTCGGCGCAAATCGCTCCCCGCGCGCGACCGGCTCGGCGATGTCGAGAAAGTTCTCCGTTTCGAAGATCGCATACGCCGCTGCGACACCGCGCTCGCGAAAGATCGCGTTGTGAATGGCCGGTGATCCGCTGTGCGCAGCGGGATTGCCAACGATGGCGAAGATCGCATCGGCGCGCAGCCCCTCACGATGCGGTCCGTAAATCGCCAGCGCCCGATCGAGTGCCAACTGCCCAGGCGCCGCAGAATGCGCCTCATCGACGCTGACGAACTGCAATGCCGATCCGAAGAACGGCGCGAGGATGCGCGCGTAAAGTCCCCGGCCGCCCATTCCGATGACCGTGAGATCGGATCTCCCGTCAAGCAAAGCAAGAAGCCGCGCGTTGTCGGCAAAATCACGCGGCGTCACCGCCAGCTTCACATGCGCGCAACCGGCAACGCGCATCGCTTGTACGAGCGTCTCGACATCCGGCGTCCCCTCGTAATCGTGATGCGACAGAACGATCCGGTCACGTTGAACGTTCGGGATCAAGCCGCCCCACTCGACATCCACGAAATCGATCCCGGCGGCAAGCGCGGCATCCACATCGACATGTCCGCCGCCGCGATTCGTCGCGATGATCGCCTTGCTCGTCGCCGCGCGCACAGCCGGCCAATCGACCGCGCTCCCGCGGAAGGCATCGGCACGCAACTCGATCGCGTCGTGATCGGCATCCAACGCATGGATCGCGTCGATCGCGCCGTCGAGTGTGTCTTCAAGAATCGTAACGACCAGTTTCATCAAACAAAAACCTCTTCCCGATTCGAGAAGAGGTTGGCTGACCGTCAGAGTTTTCGCGCCCCTTCCCAATCGCGGGGCGCATGCGCGCTGCCCGCTAGCTGCGGCGGAACCACCACGAGGTGCGAGACGCGTTCATCGGACTGCGAGAGTAACGGCGACGAAGGAAGGTGTCAATATCCCGAGAGATGAGAGATCGGTAGCCAGAGCCTGATCTCTAGTCTCTCGACTGTCCGCGGATATCGGAGAATGACAGGCATGCGCCGTTGCATCTGCATCCTCGCCTTTCTGCTCACCGCCTGCGCGTCCCTACTGCTCGATCCGCAAGATCCCCGCTTGAACACGCGAGCCCCCAAACAGTTTCGAGTCCGCTTTGCCACGAGCCAGGGCGACTTCGTCGTCGAGGTGCATCGCGATTGGGCGCCGATCGGCGCGGACCGCTTCTACAATCTCGTCAGGCACCACTTCTTCAATGGCCAGCGGTTCTTCCGCGTGCGCCAGGGCGTCTTCGCCCAATTCGGAATCCCCGGCGATCCTCGGCTTGCTCAAGCCTGGCGCCACATCACGATGGCCGACGACCCGCCGCAGCAGCCGAATGCGCGCGGAACGGTCGCTTATGCATTCACGACCGCGAACACCCGCGCAACGCAGATCTTCATCAACCTCGCCGACAACCGTTCGTACGATACCCAGGGCTTCGCGCCGTTCGGCATGGTCATCTCCGGCATGGACATCGCTGACCGCCTCTACTCCGGCTACGGCGAAACGTCCGGCGGCGGAATGCGCGCCGGCCATCAGGACACTCTGTTCGCCGGTGGGAACGCGTGGCTAAATCGCGAGTTCCCGCGGCTCGATTACATCCGGAGCGCGCGGTTGGAGTGGTGACTGGAACGCCGTCGTCGCCGCATCGCTGGTAAACTACGCAAGGCCCAATCCCCAGCATTCAATTCGACGAAGTACCAACGAAAGGCATGCCCATGTCTGAATCGATGACGACTCATCCCTCGATGGCTGTCGCACCGCGGCGCGGCTGGCTGATCACGGCCACGATCGGCGTCGCTCTCGCAAGTCTGGCAATACTGACCATCGCCCTCGTGATGCTCGACAAGACACACTTCGGATGGATGGTGGGTACCTGGTTCCTCGAGATCATCTCTTCCGGCATGATCGCTGGCGGACTCGTCCTCCTCGCCGGCGCCGCGTTTCTGCCCGAGCGAAAGACCTGGCGCGGGATTTTGCTTCTGGTCTGGGCCCTCGTCGCCGTCACATCCCCGGCGTTCGGTCTCATGTTCCTGTTTCCGTGGGGCGTTCTCGCGCTTTCACTGCCGCTCATCATCGCGATTCTGATGAGGTTTTTTCGGACGAGACGAGAGGGCCAGTTTGCCGGGTAGGTTGGCTACAGCAAGGCCCTGAACTGGGCCACTGACAAGCCTGCGTCACGGGCGATACCGCCCATCGTGAAGGCGTTGACTGGATTGTTTCGAGGAATGACGACGACGCGTGTACCGTCGCTCATCACGATGTGTTTCGCTTGACGGATCACTCCGAATCCCGCTTTCTCAAGCGCTCGCACCGCATCGAGATGATTGATCCCGGCAATCTTCGGCATCAGCTAAACCGCAACTTCGACTTCGCGCACCTCGGCGCCGGCCGTGATCTCGTTGATGGCCTCCAGATACTCTTCGATCGCCGAACGGATGTTCTCCATCGCCTCGGCCTCAGTCGCTCCTTGCGACCAGCAGCCGGGAAGTCCCGGACAGTTCACCGCGAAGCCCTCTTCAGACTCGTGAAGCACCACTCGATATCGCATCGATCCTCCGAACAGGAAGCCATACCGGCTGCTTCCATCCAATGTACTCTCCCTGCGATGCGGCCTCAACGCACCGAAGCGATCATCCTGCACACCTTTCCGGCGCGCGAGCGCGACAAGCTGGTCGTGTTTCTCACGCCGGACCACGGCAAAGTAAAGGGATACGCATACGGCGCCCGGTCGATGCGGACGCGATTCGGGGCGTCGCTCGAACCGCTGGCGAAGGTACGCATCGGCTACGTCGAGCGCGAAAACGACGAGATCGTGCGCATCGAGTCGGTCGATCTGATCCGGTCGCTCTTTCCGGCGCAGCAGAACCTTGCGGCAAGCGTTGCGGCATCGTATCTCGCCGAGACGGTCGACACGTTTGCGCAGTCGGGCGATCCGGCGGAGTTGATCTACCGGCTTCTCGATCGCACGACCGAGGCGCTGCTGGCGGGGGCGTCACCGCTGCATGTCGTAGCGTACGCTGAGGTGTGGACGTTGCGGCTGGCCGGAATCCTGCCGTCGCTGCGCAACTGCAACGTCTGCGACGAGCCCCTCGGGCGGCCTTTGCGGTTCGATGCGCATGCGCACGGATTCGTCTGCCCGAACTGCGCGCCCGGCGATGCGCAGGTGATCGCCAACGATGTCGCCGCAGCGCTCGACGCAATCATGCGCACTCCTGTTGGCGAGATCGCGGCGAGTGAGATTGCCGCGGATGTGCTGTTTGAGGTCCGTTCGCTGGCGGCGTTCTTCCGGCGTAATTTTCTCGGGCACGAGTTGAAGTCCTACGAGATTCTGAGCGGGGTGCTGCGATCGTAGGAAACCCCGGCGCCGCTCTAGATCCGCACACCCCCGCGACCCTCGGCGATGAGCTCGCGGCCGTGGTAGTGAAACTCGTTGTGCACATCGAGTAGCAGTTGGCGGCGTTCGACCCGCTCTTCTTCAGCGCGCGTGTAGACCGTCGCTTCGAGGAAGGCCGTGCCGTCGTCGCGCACATCGACTGATGGCAGATGCGTCACGATCAGTGCTCGAACGATCTGCGGCGACTGCATGCGCATCAGCGCGGCGTCGTATTCGTCAGCGGTTGCCACCAGCCGCGTCATCCGCCATGAGGTCGCGCCGACCATGTCGCTGATGACGAGCCAGTACTCGAAGACCGCCTCGGCATTCCTATCGACATCGAACGCGTCGTAAACAGGGAGTCCCCGGGAGCCGGCGATGTACGGCGTGCTCTCGTCGCCGATCACGTCGTAGCGGATCTCGCCGCGAACGCGCAGACCTGCTGCGCACTCGACCAGAGCCGCGGCCTGCATGGCCATATGCGCCATCGGCGCAAGCGGACCGGATGCAAATGCTTCGCGGAATCGTGCATTAGCGAGATCGTGCGCGCGGGCGATGCGCTCGCGAACGCGTGTGACCGCCTCGATCGAAAGAATCGTCACTTGACCTGTTGCGTCCGGCCGAGGAACTGCTCCGCACTCTCGAACCCAGTCAAACGCGATTGCGGCTGCTCGTGTCCCGACGAATCGATGAAGACGACTGTCGGCACGCCCACGATGGCGTAGCGCTTCGTCAGCTCCTTCACAACCGGGTCCTCAGCGTTCGTCAGATCCGCTTTGATGCGAGTGAAGCGGTCGAGGTCGTGCGCCACGCGCGCGTCGCTGAACGTCTTCTCGTCCAGTTCCTTACACGGGATACACCACGTGGCGAAGAAATCGATGATGACCGGCTTGCCCTTCGCTGCCGTGAGTGCCGCGGCGTCGTACTTTTGCCACTGCACCTCCGCACCTTTGCGCGGCGGGATCGCAAAGAAGATCCCGGCGATCAGCAACAATGTCGCACACGCCAGCCGCATCGCTCTTCCCCGCGGTCCTCGGCTTGCGAAGAGAAACACCGCGCCGATCAGCAGGCTGGCAGCGACGCCGGCGCGGAAGGCCGTCTCGCCGATGACCGCGCGCAGAAAGTAGAAGGCCATGGCGATGAGAACGAAGCCCATCGCTTTCTTGACCTGCACCATCCACTCGCCCGGTTTCGGGAAGACGTTGAGCGCGATGAGATAGGGAAAGCCGAGTCCAAATCCGAGCGACGCGAACATGGCCAGTCCGATGACCGGCTTCGCGATTGCCGCCACCAGCGTGAAGAGCGCGACCACCACGGGACCGACACACGGCGCGGCAACGATGCCGACGAAGAGCCCCATCGTCAGCGCACCCGCAAGACCTGCCTTGCCCGCCGAACGACTGGTGATGAACTGCGGCACGCGAAACTCCCAGGCGCCGAACATCGACGACGCCAGGACGAGCATCAGCACGGCGAAGCCGATCAGTACCGCGGGCGACTGCAGCCACGAGCCGAACATCCGGCCGCTCAGCGCAGCGAAGACGCCGAGGGCCGAATAGGTGATGACGATGCCAATGACGTACGCGAGTGAGAGTGCGAACCGGCGCGAACGCCGTCCGTCGCTCTGCATGGCGAAGAAGCCGACGGTGATCGGGATCATCGGAAAGACGCACGGCGTCAGATTTAGAGCCAGGCCGCCGATGAATAGGATGAGGAGCGCCAGCGGAAGACCGTGCGCCGCGTAGGCCGCGGAAAGCTGGTCGTTCGCGACGGGCGCGCCATCTTTCGGGGCGGCGGAGAGGGGCGCGAAGTTCGCGGAAGTCGGCGGGGCCGCCGGTGCGGTACTCGTCGCCGCGACGACGGCAGCATCGATCGTCACCTCGGCGTCGCGCGGCGGGAGGCAGACATTATCGTTGCAGGCCTGATAGTGCAGCTTGCCCTTGATCGATGTCGCGCCGCTTTTCAACTTCGCGGTGAAGGGGATGCGAATCGTTCCTTCGTAGACGGCGAGCTTCTGGCCGCCGCTGAACGTAAATCCGCGAACTGTGTGCGGCGGGTATTCAGCAGACACGAGATCGGCGGTCGTTCCGTCGAGCACGAGCGCGCTGGGGATGACGAAGTCGTCGAGCGGCTTGTTCGAGTTAATGTGCCAGCCGCTTTCGATCGTGGCTGTGACGACACCATGAACCTCGTCGCCAGTGCGGGCGTTTACCGCGCCGCTGATCTTGATCAACTCCTGCGGAACGGCATTCGCGGCGCCTCCGACGGAGATCTGGCCGAAGGAATTCGTTGTGAGGAGGAAAAGGGCGAACGGGAGAAGACGACGCAACCGCAACGCAACACTCAGCATTCAAGGCTCAACATTTCGAAGTCCTACCGCCGCGGCGCGCCAAGCTGACGCTCGAGTTGCACGATCATCATGTCGAGATTGCGGTTGTATTGCGAATTCGGGAACTTCGTCCGGAAGGCACGGTATTCGGCCAGCGCACCCGCTGCGTTTCCTGATTGCAGATAGATGTCGCCGGTGAGAAGCCGCGAGCGCTCGTAAGCGTCGCCCTTGGTCTGAACCGTCTGAAACTTCGCAATCGTCTTCCGGGCGTCATCGAACTTCTTCTGCAGCATCTGCGTCATGGCCAGCTCGACGTATGCATCGTCGCGGACGCCCACTGGCACCGCGGATTCAGTGATGAGTTTGCGCAGGCGCGCCTCACTCTGCGAATAGCCAGCCCGCGACTCGAACTCCTTCGCCAGCGCCAGACGTTTCACGTAATCCTTGGCGATCGACGGTTCGTCGGAGACGCGTTTCATGAAGTCTTTGTATTTGCTCTCCGTGTCCTGGAGCGACAGCGCGAATTCCTTCGCCGGAGAGTAGCCCCTGAGGACACCGGCGATCAAAAGATCACTGTTCAACACGACGAAGGTCGGCAGCGAGCTGATGCCGTAGTCATGCGACAGTTTCGTCCCGTCTTTCCCGTCCTCGGTGTTGAGACGGAGGAGGACCATCTTGTCCGTGGCGTTCTGAAACGCCTCCGAGGGGATCACTTCCTGCTCGAACTTATGGCACCAGCCACACCAGTCGGCGAAGAGGTCGACAAAAATCAGCTGGTTCTTTTCTTTCGCCTTCTTCTGCGCGGCCGCAATTTCTTTGAGCCAGGGCGAGGCGACGGCTTGCTGAACGAACAGCAGCGCAATCGCGGCGATCAGAGCAGTCCTTTTCACGTGAGTCCTCCCGTCCGGGCTTCGCAAACGGCACCGGGAAAGTCGCTATTCCGAATGGGCCGCACCGACCGGTGACAATTCCGGTGATGCTGCTTCCTTCCGCGCCGCATGCCTTCGCGCGGCTTCGACGAAGGCGCCGAAAATCGACGTCGCCGACGGTTCCGAGGGCATGTCCTCGGGGTGCCATTGCACGCCGACGTAGAAGGGATGTGACGGATCTTCGAGCCCTTCGACAATTCCATCCGGGGCATGGGCGGTGACGCGGAGTCCGTCCGCGACACGGCCGACCGCCTGATGGTGCGAGGAGTTCACGTTCAGTTCCTTCGCGCCGAGGATGCTGCCGAGTCTCGTGGCGTCGTCGATGAGCACATCGTGGCGATGACGGTCGCTCGGCTCGCTGGCGTGGTCGATCTCCGTCCCGACCGCCGAACCGATATCCTGAATGAGCGTCCCTCCGGCAGCCACGTTCATCACCTGCACACCGAGACAGATGCCGAGCGTCGGAACGCCGCGCTGGCGCGCCAGCCTGGCCAACCCGAGGTCGTTCTTCTGGCGGCGAGGATCCATCGTCTCGCAAGTCGGATGCTTCTCTTCGCCATACTCTGCCGGATCGCAGTCATCGCCGCCAGCAAGGAGAATCCCGTCCAGTCCATCGAGAACGTCGGCGGCATTCTCCGGCTGCGGCGGGATCAACACCGGCACCGCGCCTGCGCGCTTCAGCGATTCGATGTAGGTCGTGTAAACAAAGGCCCGGTCGCGCTCCCCTTCGCGGTGAACGACGTCCGAGGCGATACCGATGAGAGGCTTGTTCATGGTGGTGATTATGCGGGATTCGTGCGAGGTTTGGGGAGGACTCAGAGCAACACGAAGGATTGTTCCCGATTCAGCGGCCGGTCGAAAGTAACCGTGTGCTCGCATCCGGCGCGCGTGTTGCGGCGTCCGATCACGTAGTCGGCGAAGTCACCCGGTCCGTTGAGATAGTCAATCAGAGCAGAACGCAGCAGTTCCCGGTCGTCGAACGCGAAGATCCCTGTGCTCATTAACTTGTCCAGGGCCGCGGCGATCACCGGCTTGCCGAGGCGATAGGCGGCGCGAAGAACCCAGACCAACTCGCAGAGAACGACGTCATCCACGTGGAGACGATCGCCACCCTCGATCGCGGCTGTCATAAACGTATCGACCTTCCGAGCCTGGACGGGATCGTCCTGCGTGAGGTAGCGGACGAGCACGTTCGTGTCAACTCCGATCACCGCTTCCTCGAGTGCTCCCGCAGGATCGCGGCGTTCATCTCGTCCACGCTCACGCTGCGCCGCCGATTTCTCTTCAGCAGGCCTCGAAGCTCGCGGACATCAGCACTAAGGCCCCGAACGAAGACATCTCCCTGTTCGGTAACGAAGAAGTCGATCTGGTCCCCGGCTTCGACCCGTAGCAGGTCGCGAACACTCTTCGGAATCGTCACCTGTCCTTTTGTAGTCAGCGTCGCAGTCGGCATTCCTTACTCCAAGTAAGGATTCTAGCAAAATCCTTACCCGAACGGCGTTATCGCACTGTGATTGCTATCTCATCCCGTTCCCCGCGACGATTGGTAGCCACGATCGAATGCTTGCCGGTGCGCAACGGCCACTCGCTAGCGGCCGGCTTTCCGTCGACGTTCCACGTTGCATCGCCTGTTGCACGCAAATGGATCGCCTGAAACTCGCGGTGGAGCGTTGGATCGACGAGGTACGTTGTGTCGTTGGACGGGCTGGTGATGCGGAATCGTGTTTCGCGTCCCGCCAGTGCACGAGGGGCGGACGCGGGCGTGCGGCGTTCGCGCGCGCTCGCCCAATCGCGGTACTCCTCGGGCCAGTCGATCCGACCCGCGTGATGCCACGCGCAGAACTCGACGGGCGCTTCGCGCGGCAGCCATTCGCTTTCGATCGCGGGACACGATGTCGATGGCCGCAGTCCCGACAGCGCGCAGATCGGCTGCTGCTCGAGATCGTCGGGGCGATCGACGATCTCGCGCTCGCCGTTGTCGCCGGCGCGTCGCATCGCGGCGAGCATGACCGAATGGAAGATCGGGCCGGCGCCGGTGACGCCGCTCGAGCTGCGCAGCGCCTGGCGATCGAAGTTGCCGACCCAGACGCCCACAGTGACCGCGCGCGTGTAGCCGACCGTCCAGTTGTCGTGGTACGCCTGCGACGTGCCGGTCTTCACCGCGACCGGAAACGGGAAATCGAGATTGCCGCCGCGGCCAAAGATGAACTCGCGCGCGTGCGAGTCGCTGAGGATGTCGGTGATCCAGAACGCGGTGCGCGGGGAGACGATGCGTGGGGGCCGGGAGTCGGTAGTCGGGGGTCGGAGCAGCATCGTCGTGGAGACTGCTGTCCCTCCCCTTGCGAACGTCGCGTATGCGCTCACGAGTTGCTCCAGCGTAACCTCGGCGTCGCCGAGCGTGAGTCCGAGGCCGTAGTAATCGGCGGTGTGGGTGAGATCGCGGAAGCCGGTGCCGCGCAGCATGCGCAGCAACGCCGGAGGGCCAACTTTCTCCAGCAGCGCAACGGCAGGAACGTTTTCCGATCCAGCCAGCGCGGCTCGTGCGCGCAACGGACCGCGATAGCCGCCGTCATAGTTTCGCGGCGTGTAGACGACCCCTTCCTCGGCGGTCGGAAAGTGCGAAGGCACATCCGCGAGCACAGTGGCGGGTGTGATTCCCTCTTCGAACGCCAGCGCGTAGGTGAACGGCTTGAGCGTCGATCCAGGCTGGCGCAGAGTGGTCACACCATCGATCGCGCCGCCGAAGTCGGAGCCGAAGTAATCGCCCGAACCTTCCCACGCCAGCCACCCGCCCGTCTCGTTGTCGAGAACGACGACAGCCACGCTGTGCGCGCCGTGACGCAGCAGATTCGCGCGCTCCGCCGCGATGATGCCGCGAACGTTCTGCTGCAACACAGCGTCGAGCGTTGTCTTCACGAGGTGATTTGGTTGCGCGCCGGACCGGCTCCGAACCTGCTCGACAAAATGAGGAGCGAGCGTTGGTTGGATACCGCGATCGAGGGCCAGCCGTTCGGCGCGGGCTTCGCGCCACGAGGCGTCATCGATCAATCCCAGCGAGTGCATGCGAGCGAGAACGACGCGCTGCCTTGCCAGCGCGCGGCGCGGCGTCGACGGCCGTTGCGGGAGTGACGCCAGCCACGCCGACTGCGCGGTCGTCAACCCTTCCGGCGCGCATCCGAAGTAGCGCCGGCTGGCGCGGGCGACGCCGATCGTCTGCTCGCCATACGGCGCGAGATTCACGTACAGCGCGAGGATCTGGCGTTTCGTGTAGCGATGCTCGAGACGCAGCGCGATGACGGCTTCGCGCAACTTCGACGCGATCGTTCTCGGCGGATTGCCCAGCAGCATCTTCGCCACCTGCTGCGTGATCGTCGATCCCCCTTCGACAGCGCGGAGATGGCGGATGTCGTGCGCGACCGCGCGCGCGATGGCGATCGGATCGATACCGGGATGATGCTCGAAGCGGCGATCCTCGGCGGCGATCGTCGCGGCCGCGATCGACTCGGGGACAACATCGAGCCACTCGTTGCGGGTACCCGAGGGAGTGAGTGGCTCGTACAACACGACGCCGTTGCGGTCGACGATGACGGGCGACGTGTCGGGTGTGATCGTGGGGATTGGACCGAGGCGAACCCAAGCGGCTAAGGCGAGAAGACCGGCGGCGAGGACGCCGCCGGTCCAGCCGGCGAGACGCCGGCGCTCCAGCGTTATCAAGGTTTGACCTCGATGACCTCGCTGGCGGTTCTCCCGAAGACCTCGGGCTCGTACATCTCCTCGGCATGCGTCGGCGCGGTGATGAACGTGCCGGCAGTCGTGGCGCGAACCATGTACGTGAACTCGTGCATCCCTTCGCCGAGGCGCGTGGCGAAGAGGTTGACGCGGTCATCGTGACGCTCGACGTGATCGAAGCCGCCGTGTTTCCACCACGACATCCAGTCATCGCCTTGCGTGTGGTTCTTACTCTGCTCCGCGGCCAGATCGCTCGCGGTCGTCGCGAACCACGACTCGACCGGTTCCGTGCCTGCGGGAATCGGATCGATCACTGCCACGAAGCGGCGCTCCTTCGTGTTGCGGATGCGCAGCGTGACTTTGATCAAATCACCCGCCTTGAACGTCTTCAGCGAGTACTTCCGCTCGACGCTGAAGCCCTGATTGAGCGCATCGTGCATCAGACCTGCCGGCGTGTACTTCAAGCGCATGAGATAGAACAGCGTGCCTGTGCCCTGACGATCGAACGTCACAGGCGTGTCTCCCGCCGGGCGCGCCATGAGCTGCTGCATCGGGATGTCGTGATTCTTCGCCTCGGTGCTCCGGCCTTTGAATGAGTCGTTGGCGATCGTGTCCGCGCCGATCTTCACGACAGCAGTGAAGTCCGGCGTCTCGCTCTCGTACTTACGGTAGTAATCGACGAGCGACTCCATCGCCCAGACGTTTTCCTGCGTATTGCCCCAACGTCCCTGACGACGCACTTTCATGAGCCAGCGCACCATCTGCTTGACCATCTGCTCGCTCTCGCCGTGGCGCGTGAGGGTGCCGAGGGCGATGGCGGTGGAGCGAACGCTCGAGCTCCAGTAATAAAGAAGGTAGGGATCGGACAGCTCTTCGACGTGCGCGCTGCCGCCTTCGGGCAGGATGCCGTTGGTGATGCGCCGCGTGAGATCCTCGACGCGCGCACCTTTCTCTCCCTTCGCCAGCATCGCGTCGGCGAGATACGCGATGCCGAACAGCGGCATGCGATCGACGTACGAGTAGAGCCGCGTGATGTGGCTGTCCTCGTTTCGTCCGCCTTCGGTCAGTACCTTCACCGCGAAGGCCTGCCACGCCGTGTACGCCGGCCACCAGCCTTCGTTCGTCGGACGCGGTTCCTTGAGCTTGGCGTCGAGGTAGTCATACCCGCGCTTCGTCACGTCTTTATTGACGTCGTACTTCAACTTCTCGCCGCGCTGCATTACGTGCAACACGGTCGCGGTCATATACGGCGATTCGGTGTAGCACTCGCCGGCCCAGAACGCGAAGCCGCCATCGCCGCACTGGAAATTGTTGAGCTCATTGATCGTCGCCTGCGCGATGGTGCGGCCCTTCTTCGGGTCGATGCCGGGAAGCGCGAACGCCTCGCCGAGGTCGGAGGAGAGCATGAGAGCCATCGCGCCGGACGAGCGCTGCTCCGCGCAACCGTACGGATAGTCGACGAGATACGACGCGCCTTCGGCCAGGCCGACCATCGCCGTCGACGACAGCTCGACGTGCAGTCCGCCGGACGACGGCACGACATCCTTTGGAACCGCCAGCGTCTCCTTCGCGTCGGGCTTGGCCTCGCCGTACGCGGCGACCGTCTCGGACGGCGTGAGGATGCGCACCGGCAGCGAGTCTTCGAACGCGTCGGTCTCCTTGTTGAGCGAAACGGTCATCTGTAGTTTTGCGCTGCCGACCGCTTTCGCTGACGCGTTGAAGCGCACCTCGGCAGATCCTTCAGCAGCGATGTCCACCGTCTGCGACGTCGGCTGCGTGAACTCGACGATCGACGGATCGAGCGACTTGATCGTCACCGTCGCCTTGCCCGGCTGTTTGAGCTGCGAGTGGACGACGCCGCCGAAGAACGCTTTGTCGCCGACGGCGAGGAAGCGCGGCCACGTCGGTGTCAGCAACACCGGTTTGTTGATGCGGATCTCGTTCTGTGCCCAACCGAAGCGCGAGCCGCGGTCGCCGGCGACGGCCATGATGCGATACGTCGTCAGCGACTCGGGGAGCGTGACATCGGTCTTCGCGTGACCTTTCGCGTCCGTGACGACGGAGCCGACCCAGAACGCAAGCACACGGAAGTCTTTGCGCATCACGCCCGGTCCGGCATCCTTGCCACCGCCGCCACCCTGCGTCTCGCCCTTCGGCGTCAGCACGCGGCGGCTGACGATCTTCTGGCGCGAATCGAAGTTGAGGACCTGCAGCGATTTCTCGAGGTAGATCGACTGGAGCACGTCGGGCGTTTCGTACGCGGTCAACGAAAGGACCCCGTAATCGACGGCCCACAGCGTGACCTCGGATTGCGACGGCTTACCGGCAACATCGTGCACATCGACTTCGATGCGCGCCTTCGAGGCCGGGCGGTACTCGTCGCGATTCGCCTTGACCGCGACCTTCAAACGCTTCGCTGCGTCGACGACGCTCAGCGCTGTGTAGCCGAGGCGGAAGGCGGGCTTGCCCGGATCGCTCTCGTCTTCGATGCCATCCTTCGTGCGGCCTTTGAGCAGCGTCACCGCCACGAAGAGGTTCGGAATGTCTCTCTCGGTAATCGGCACGGAGACCGTCGTCTGCGTCGAGGTCAGCTCGAACGTCTTCCACGTGCGCACGCCTTCGCGCTCGGTCGTGAGCAGCGCCGTCGCGTGCTCCCACGGCGACTTCACCATGATCCGCGCGGTCTCGCCGGGCTTGTACGTCTTCTTCTCCGGCACGAGCTCGATGCGGTTGCTGTCCGCTCGCGCCCACGCCGTATAGCCGCCGCCGACCGCGTAGAACCACGTGCGTGTTGTCGTCGAGCGGCCTTCAGCATCCTTCGCCGTCGCGATGATGAGATATTCGCCGCCTTCGCCGAGCGGGATGTGCAGCGGAGCAGGCGTCGCCTGCGTGGTCACATCCCAATGTCCGGCGGGAAGCTCTTTGCGCTCCGTTTGCCAGTTGTAGAAGCCGTTTCCGGCAGCCTCGCGCACCGAGTTCCACTGAATGCGATGAAGGTCGACACTGACCTTGACGCCGGCTGTTGCGGTGCCATCGAGCGCGGCAGCGACGATGGCGGTGTCGAGCCCCTTCGTGGCGTCGGAGAAGTAGTTCGGCGACTTCACGCCGATGTACCACGGCGCCGGATGAACGCGGAACGCCGTGCGGTTGGCGAGTTGCTGGCGCGAGACGTCGGTCACGTTGCCTTCGAGCACGTAGCTCCACGGCGCGCCCGCGGCGATGTCGGTATCGAGCGTCAGTTTCAATTCACCCTTGGCGTCGAGCTTCGGTTCCTGGGTGTTGATCGTCTCGCCTTCGCGGCGTTGCTCGGGATCCTCGCCGAGGAACTCCCACTGCCCTTCCTGGAACCGCTCGCGGATCGCGGAGGGGACGTCGTAAACAGGGACCTTCGAATATGTCCACTTCACCGGCCGCGATGCCATTGCGCCGCCGAAGAGATACTTGCCGATGATCGTGCCGTTCAGTTTCGTCCCTGCGATCGGCGGCGCTCCCTTGAGTGTCACGTCGACGCGGAACTCCGGGCGGCGGTACGCAGCAACGAGGAAACTGCCGAACGTCATCAGGCGCTGCGACTTGACTGACGCTTTGATGCCGTAGTCGCCGAGGACGCCATCGGCGGGCACGGTCCACACCCATTCCGCACTGCTCCAGTCATTCAACTTGAGCGTGCGCTTGTCGACCTCTTTGTCGTGCGCGTCGGTGACGACGATGTCGACTTCGGTGCCGGCAGGCAGGAGTTGCATGCCGGTGGGCGTGTCGCTGCGAAGCACGATCTTGGCGTGGACTTCTTCGCCCGGCTTGTAGACGCCGCGGTCGGTGAACGTCGTGCCGCGCAGAAGCGGCTTCGCTTCATCGAGGTCGAAGTTGAGTCCGAACTCCCACGGCGTGATGCCGTCGTTCCAGTCGCTCGATGCGTAGGCAGTGTCGCCGTCTTTCTCGGCAGTGACGACGAAGTGCAGGCCGAACGCTTCCCACGACTCGACCGGAACTTCTTCGCCTTTCTCGTTCTTCTTGTTCCGCTCCACGCGGAGATCGGTATCGGGCGCGATGGCGATGCCGTTCGCGTCAGTGGTTCCTGTCCAGAAGACTTTGTTCTCGATCGTCCGGATCGACACTTTCGCGCCTGCCACCGGCGCGGCGTTGTCGAGCCGCGTGACGAAGACGAGCGTGTTCTGCGGCGAGTCCTTGACGGTGATGCCGAGGTTCGTCACCTGCACGATCGTGCCCGCGGTGTCCTCGGAATACGTCTTCGACTTCGCGATCGGGTCGCCCGGCTTGATCACGGCCCAGACGATGCCGTTGCCGATCGATGAGAGTGCGGACTTGAGATTGAGGCCGTACGACTGCAGCTTGTCCGCGACGGGCGCGAGATTGCGCTGCGCGCCGCCGGTTGCCGGCGTTTTGTGGAAGCCCTCTTTCTGCAGATCGACGATCGTCGGGACGAGCTTGTCGAGCGACAAGGGCGTCATCCACTGCGTGACATTCTTGAAGTTGCGCGCATGGAACGGCAGCATCGGTCCGCCGCTCGATTCCCAGACGCCATGCCCATCGCCGAAGCTGATGTAGGCGGCTTTGTGCCAATACTCGATGACGGCCATCCACGTATAGCCAAGCGTCTGGCCGTTCTCGGACTTGAGCGACGGATCGACGCGGACGGCGTACGTGTGCGCGGGGATCACCGAATATCCGAGCTCGTCGAGGCTGTACTGCGTGGCCGGAGCGGCGCTCGGGTCGACAGCGCGCTTTGGTTCGGACGGCGTGACCGGCAGCTCATGCGCCGGATCGGTGACGTCGATGACGCTAACCGCCTTCTTGAAGTTCACGTACGGCACGCCGCCGTTCACGCGGAAGGAGATCGGGTTGTAGTAGTCGGGGCCGCACTCCGCCAGACAGTCGGCCTTCTCGATGAAGAACGTCGGGCCCAGCTCGATGGTAAAGGTTTGCGGATGTCCGCTGGCAACGCTGTTCGCGTTCTTTGCCAGCTTGTCGTCGACGAAGATCTGCAGATTCGTGTCAGGCGGCACGCCGGGCTTCGTCTCGACGATGACCATCTCCGGCACCGGCTTGAAGTGTTTCTTGTCCCACTCCGTGGCAAGGAAGGAGAGCACCGGTTGTCCGTCACTTGCCGCGGCCTGCTGCGCCTTCGCTATCTTCGCGTCGAACGCGGCCGGCTGCGCCGGCTCGAGCTTCGCCAGGCGGTCGCGCGCCGGAAGCGTGGGCTCTTTGAATTCGTGCGCGACTGTTCGCAGCACGAGGTGCGAGCCGAGTGTTGCACCATCGACCGGCTGATTGAACCAGAGCGCGATGACGATCGCGCCGTCGTACTTGCCGCCTTTGCGGTACCAGTCGGTGCGTAGAAGCTGGATCGTCGGTGTAGTGAAGGAGAAGTGATACGCCTTGCCGAGCGTCTTTCCGCTGACCGCCTTCGAAGCGGCGTCGATCGTGACGTCGTACTTCGTCGCGAACGGCAGCGGCGTCTTTGGATCGGGCGTGAAGATCAGCGTCGTCGTTCCCGACCACCGGAACGAACCGTTGATCGCCGGCTCAACGTGAAACCACGGCACTTCGAGAACTTTCGGAATCTTCCCGACGACAACCATCGGCTCGCTGAAGACGACGCGAATCTCGTTCGCCTCGGCCAGATTGGCAACTTCGCCGATCGGTCCGGCCTTGATGATGGTGAGGTTCTTGTCGGCAGCAAAAGAGGAAACAGCAGTAAGAAAAAGGACGATCGTCAGAACAACTCGCTTCATGCGGCGGAGGGTAGCACGGGAGCCGTTGCCGTTTTGTGACGTGGAACGCACCCCTCTCCTCGGGACCCGCGGTTCGTACTCCGTGCTGGTCGTGTCGCTGCTCTCCATCGCCATCTCCTTCGATCCGTCGGGACCAAGATGGCGCCGCGATGTGACGTGCGCGTGGTCAGATGAGGAGAACCAACGCAAGGAATGTGGCGGGATTGTGGCGAGGACGGCTTCGTTCCTACTTCCGCTCCGCCATCCAGTTCGAAACGAAGGTCAAAGGGGAGGAAAAATTGTCGTCGAGTGGGCGATCGACGATAAATCGTTGCCCATCGCGGGCGATATCGTAGGAGAAGCCAGGCATCCGGAAGAGCGGCTTCGGCGTGGCCGTATTGCTGGTCATGTCCACGCCAAAAACTTCGCCGTGAGAAACGTAAAAGAGCTCCCGCCCATCGTTTCGCCATCGGGGCCGATCGCCTCCGGACGATGACACTTGCCTCCGTCCGGCGTGCGATGGAAAGTGCTCGACGTACACCTCATCCCTGCCGGACTCGTCGCTCGCGTAGGCAATGTAGGTGCCGTCCGGCGACACATCAGCCGACAATTCAACGAATGGCGTTGCCAGGTATGGCTTCCCCTCGCTGCCGTCCACGGGAAACAGCCAGAGGTTGATGTCGGCTTTGTCCGCGCGCTCCGCGACGACCATCTTGCCGTCCCGAGTCCAGGAAACTGGTCTGACCTGATCGGTCGGAAAATTCGTCAGCCGCCTGACGTTCGTAGGATTTGCGGCATCGGCGACGAACAAGTTCCCAAGCCCCGTGCGCATCGAAGCGAACGCGATTGTCGATCCGTCGGGCGACCACACCGGGCTGTAGTCGCCAGCAGGATCGAACGTGAAGCGCGTGGTCACGTTCCTCGCGATATCGAGAATCCAGATGTCTTCGGAGCGGCCGTCAGCGTCGTTCCGGTCCATAGCGATCCGCTGCTGATCGGGAGAGAGGCTCACCCCCCATCCCAGCCGCCCGGCGTCGCCAACAGTAGCCAATTCGTGCCCGGACCGGTCGACCCAGATGAGCTGCGAGTCAGGACTCCCCGACCGGTAGACGAGCCGTCCGTTCTGGGACGCGCTGAATTCGAAGTGGTGGTTGTCATCGTTCGCGACCACCTGCTCGGCGAGCACGCGGGGTTCGCCGGCCAGTGAGAGCGTCTTCGGATCGAACGGCTGTGCCATCAGTGACCCTGCCCTCACGAAGAGAAGGTATCCCGGCTCGACATAGGCCACGTTCGTGATGGCTTGTACGAGATCGCGGCTGCTCCCGTCATGCAGCGTCCCGACTTTGAGATGATGATTCTCGGTCCGCGGAGCATCACCGAGGAAGACGAAATGATCGCCGTCGGGGAGAAACACCGGCCAGCGATGCGCCTCTTCACCAGGGCTGAGCCGCGTCACCGGCCGCGGTGTTCCACCGTTCGCATCGACGCGAAAGAGGGGCCCGTGCTGGCCGCAGAAAAGGATGACGCCGTCACGGTTCCACGCTGCCCCGAATGCCAACGGTGCGTCGCAGATCGTTTGCGGCGGTCCCCCGGCGATGGCGATACGCTTCAGCTTTCCCTGCGCGAAAAACCCTACCGACCTTCCGTCCGGCGAAAAGAACGGCTCGTGGGCGCCCTCTGTACCGGGCAGCAGGCGCGGCTCGGCCCGATCGATTGGTCGTACCCAAAGAGAAACTGTCGTAACGCCTGATGACGAGGAAGCGCCGGAATGCGCCATGAAGACGATGGTCGAGCCATCGGGAGACAAGGCGGCATGACCGAAGGCGTCGATGCCAGCGTGCTTCGGCAATGTGATCGACATCATCAACGGCGTTTCGGCGGCCGCCGGGCGCCGAAGCAGGAACGCCGAGGCAGCCGCGGCCCCGATGATGGCCAGAGCGGCGAGCGCGATGACCATTCCGCGGTAACGCCCTTTTCTTCGTGCGACGTCGCTGATGCTCTGCGCCTGCGAGCTCGACGTCCCGATCCACTCCATTTCCGACGCCACATCCGAGGCGCTTTGCCAGCGATGATCCGGATCTTTGGCCAGGCATTTGGCGACGACGTGCTCGAACGCGGGTGGCGTCAACGGCTGAATCTCGCGGATCGGCTTCGGCTCGCCGCCGACGATCGACGCGATCAGGCTCGTCTTCGTCTTCCCCTCGAACGCGCGGCGTCCGGTGGCCATCTCGTAGAGCAGCGCGCCGAGGGCGAAGATGTCCGTGCGCGCGTCGGCTTCCGTTCCTTCGAGCTGCTCGGGCGCCATGTATTGAAACGTTCCGAGAATCGTCCCTTCCTGCGTGAGCGCCTTCTGCTGCGTCTCACCATCGGCCGTGATCTCGAGCGCGCCGCCTTTGGCCAGCCCGAAGTCGAGCAGCTTGGCGCCCGACTTGGTGATCATGACGTTGCCCGGCTTGAGGTCGCGATGCACCACCCCGGCACGATGTGCTCTGTCCAGCGCCTCGGCGATCTCGCCGCCGTACCGAAGCACGTCGCGCATCGGCAACGGTCCGCGAGCGATGCGGTCCGCGAGCGTCTCGCCATCGAGAAGCTCCATGACCAGGTACTCGACACCCTGCTCGTTCCCGACGTCGTAGAGCGTGCAGATGTGCGGATGCGTGAGCTGCGAGATCGTCTTCGCTTCGCGCTCGAATCGGAGTTTGAGCTGCGCATTGCCGGCAAACGCCGGCGGGAGAACTTTGATCGCCACACTGCGGTCGAGCCGCGTGTCGCGCGCTTTGTACACTTCGCCCATCCCGCCCGCGCCAATGAGCGCGACCATCTCGTACGGACCGAGGCGGCTGCCAGTGGTGATGGCCATGGAAGTGGGGATGATCGCACAGGCGATTGCCCGGGTCTCGCGGATCTCGCCACGACCACGGCTCGAAGGCGCCCTTTGGCGGGCTTCGCCGGCGATGGCGACGCTAACACCTACTCCCAAGCCGGTCGATATGAGGGCAACGCCGGCAACAAAGGAGCGAGGAATCGACGATGCGGGGGCGAAGGATCTTCTGCGCGCTGCGATTGATCTTCTACGTGCTGCGAAGAGTCTTCTACTGGTTGCGAAGGATCTTCTAGCCGCTGCGAACGACCTTCTAGCCGTTGCGAACGACTTTCTAGCCGTTGCGAACAACCTTCTAGCCGCTGCGAATGAGCTTCTAGCCGTTGCGAACGAGCTTCTAGCCGTTGCGAACGAGCTTCTAGCCGTTGCGAACGAGCTTCTAGCCGTTGCGAACGAGCTTCTAGCCGTTGCGAACGATCTTCTAGGCGTTGCGAACGAACTTCTAGGCGCATCGAAGGATCATTGATGCACATCGGCAATCCTAGGCTGCGTATCGTCAGATCGACTGGGCGCATCGTCGAGTCCACGATCAGCATGGTCACATCAATGATGTGGATTGTCATTTATCGCTCCACATTGTCAGATCGACGATGCACAGAGTCGATGGATCGTTCTGCATCGTCAGATTGTCGATGTGGATCGTCGATTCACTGCTCCGCATCGTCGAATCGACAATGCAGCTAGAACACTCGACGATCCGATTCCCAAAGACTGGACGAATCGGTCCCAAGAGCACCCTAAATCACCAGAAGCGGCGACTACCCCGCGCGCTCACGACCCTCTCTTACGCCGATGTAACTTTCTGCCAGGTAGTTTCGTCTCAATCAATAGGTCGATGGATGACCTCGCTCGCCAGCGTGTCGCTGACGAGATGTCGAGATGGCTTGAAGTACCTCAACCCATTCACCCACGCGGGTCACGGCAAGCCGGACCAGCGTGATTCTTCGAGGATCTTATGAGCAACCAGAGAGAGATCGCCGCCACCACAACCGAAGCTGCCGATGCACCACCTGCCGATGGATCCATGCCGGATATCGCTGCCGTGATGGCCCTGATCGGCCAGATCGAAGCGCAGATCCCCGGGTTCACTCCCCACGACAGCAACCACGCCAAACGCGTCGCCAATATGACCCGCTTTGCAAAAGACCTGATCCCGCAGATGATCGCCACGGTCTCTTCTCTTCCCTCGGTCGTTGGAATGAGCACGTTCGACGTCGCCGCAGGGAAGACCTCCCTGGCGTTCGACACCGCCATGCAGCCGGTCATCCAGGCCCTGTCGGCGTTGCTCGACGGCGCTCAATTCACTACCAAGAGCCGTCTTGCCAGATCCACGGGACAGGCATTGGCTACCTTCGCCTGGATGAAGAAAACCGCCAAAGGTCCCGACGGCGTCGCGCTCCGTCCGCATGTCGATGACATGGCCCTTACGATGAAGAAGGCCTTGAACCGCCGCACCAAACCGGCATCGAAGCCTCCAGTACAGGAAGCTGCGCAAGACTCTTCCGCGCCGAATCCCGACCATGGCAATGCAACGGTCAGCGACGACGACCTGCCGGACGATTCCCCCGAGGCGCTCGAAAAGACGGTGAAGGAGTAAGACTTAGCGTTGAGGTCATCCTGAGTGATCGTCCAACCGAGCTTAGTGTCATCCTGAGACTGCCGGAGCCGCCCACGCGAATCGCGAGGTTTGCGCAGTATGTGCTCGGCGGCGGAGGACGTCGAAGGATCTCAAACTTCGCAGATCGTGTTCGTCCAGCGCGAGCGATCGTGATCAATGACGCCCGAACTAGACCGTCGCATTTTGAGATCCTTCGACCGTCCTTCGCCGCCGATGTCTGCCGGTTGCAAGTGTCGCGAATCTTGCGGCGGCTGCGGCGGCTCAGGATGACACTAACGCGTGATCGCATCATTCGTTGCGCAGCGAAGAAACTCGCTCAATCAACCTGAAAAACTTGTCGCTCCGGAACCCTATGTAACCTTGCTCGACCGAGCTCGTCTAAGGAAACAGGTCTCATCGATGAACCTCGCCGTCAGCGCGTCGCTGCCGGCGTACAGAGCTGGCTCGAATTGACTAAACCGCTAACCCACGCGGTATACAGAGAGAGTCTGTCCCACGTGGTTTCGAGGAACGATCATGCGAAAAACGAAGAAGAGTGTTGCCAACCCGTCCAACCCAGTCACCGCCGCACCATCGGCCGATGATGTCGCCGCCCAGCTCATGGGCATAATCGATCAGATGGAAGCTCTCGTCCCCGGCTTCACGCCGCACGATACGAATGACGCCAGGCGCGTAGCCAACGTGGCGCGCTTTGCCAAGGATCTCATCCCACAGGTCATCACCACCATCACCGCTCTCCCGTCCGTCGGAAACGTGAACATCTTCGACATCGAGGAGGGGAAAGCCGCTCTGGAGCTCGATGCCTCCATGCGACCGGTCGCGCAGCGTCTGGCATCGCTGCTGGACGGCGTCACATTCACCGTCGGCAGCCGGCTCGCGAAATCCACCGGACAGGGACTGGCGATGTTTGCCTGGATGAAGAAACACGCGAGAACCCCCGAGGGCGTGGCGTCGCGTCCGTATGTGGATGAAATGTCACGAACGATGAAGCGGATCATGAACCGCCGTAAACCAGTCCATCCACCGACGCCGGTGCCGGCAGGCGCGCAAAGCCTTCTCGCGCCGAATCTCGCCCAAGCCGCCGCAACAGCCCCCGACGACGACCTTCCGGAAGATTTCCGCAAGGCCCTCGAAGAGGCCGTGAAGGACTAACCCGAAGCCGCCCCTCGCGCGAGCTCGCGCGAGGGGCGGTGTTTTGGGCGTCGGTCGCGCACGATCTGTGTCCGCTCAACGATGGACTCCAGCGCGACAACCTGGAGCTGCGCGCGACCGTAGATCAGGGAAGGAGCACAAACGCTCGTATGTGTTTCGGACGTACAACAGTAAAGTGCCGTCGATCCAGCGTCGCGATGACATCGTGCCCCAACCGTTCGGCAAGCGCGACTACAGATGCGTCGACGGTTCCCAAGGGCAGATCGCGGTAGCGGGCTACGAGCTCTGCGATCCGTATCCAATCGCCTGGGAGAACCGGTGCCGTAGCGAAGTTTCCAGAAGCGAGATCGCCAAGGAATCGCGTTTCTGCGATCCAACCGAGTCGCGTCTCGATGAGATAGGAAACCTCGGCGATGACGAGTTGGGGCACGAGCAGTGGCCCCGGATGGGATTCAAGAAGCTCCAAGCTTGCGTCATGGTCGCCGTCGTCCTCGTCCACGTAAGCGTAGAGCGGTCCGGAATCGACGATCAGCGTGATTGGCGAGCCTCCCGCCTGATGATCTCCTCAATACGGCGCGCCGTGTCACGCCGTCCGCTTCGCCCCGCCTTGGCCGCAATCAACCGCCGCCGCGCCACTCCGCCCACATGAATCTCGATCGCCTCTCGGGTGACGTCTGCGATCGTGCTACCTCGGCGTGCGGCTTCGTGGCGCAGTTTCGCGTCGAGATCGTTGGGGAGCTTCACCGTGGTGCGCTTCATGATATGCCAGCATACCTGCTTCAGCAGCACACATCAACGCGTGGATTGAACACATCGCGAGACCACGAGTCACAGCAACCGCGCTTCCAGCGCCTTCAACACCGCCCTCGTTCGATCGCGCACGCCGAACTTCGACAGGATGCTCGATACCTGATTCTTGATCGTTCCCTCGGCGGTGCCGAGGGCGTGGGCGATCTCTTTGTTGCTGTAGCCGCCGGCCATGAGGCGGACCACTTCCAGCTCGCGCGCGGTCAGCTCTTCGATCGGCACCGCGTCGGGAGCGGGCGTACCAGCGGCACGAAGAAGACGCTGTGTGATCGCCGGTTGAAACACCGTCCCTCCCGCGGCAATGGCGCGGATGGCGCTCATGAGTTGCTGATACGAGATGTCCTTGAGCAGGAAGCCGCGCGCACCGGCCCGAATGGCGTCGAGCACGACCGGCGTGTCGTCGAACGTCGTCAGCACCAGCGTCGGTGGGAGCGCGTTGGCCGAGGAGAGCTCGCGAAGAACATCGACGCCGCTTTTCTTCGGCATCCGCACATCGAGCAGCAGCACGTCCACCTCGGCAAGCGGAACCCGCTCGATCGTCTCGGCGCCATCTTCGGCCTCGCCGGCGATGACGATCTCCGCGTCCATCTCCAGCAGCGTGCGGATGCCCTGGCGAATAAGGAGTTGATCGTCAGCGATGAAGACGCGGATCACGGCGCACTCACCGTCGATCACGATGCGCTCCGCGAGGGCAGAAACGCGGTCAGCGCGAAGCCGTGGCCCGTGCCGCTCTCGATCGTCAGCGCGCCGCCGGCGTTCTCGATGCGCTCGCGCATGCCGCGTAAACCGAAGCCGTCGCGCGTGCTGGCACGTCCGCGGCCATCGTCTCTTGCACGCACTTCGAATCCCTCGGCAGTGCGACGCACGGTAATCCAGAGATTCTCGGCGCCGGAGTGGCGCGCCGCATTCGTCACCACTTCCTGCACGCAGCGAAGAATGACCAGTCCCTGTTCGGGATCTTCGACGCGCAGCGATTGATCGACCTCGAGCTGCACGCGGGGCCTCGGCAGATCGGCCACGAGCGTGCGCAGTGCGCGCCCGAGGTCGAGGCAATCGTCGGCATTCTTCTCGGCGACGATCGAGCGGACGTCGGCCAGCAGTGTTCGCGCGAGCGACTGGGCCTTCTCGACGTCGCCGTGCGCCGCTCCATTGGTGCGAACGAGTGCGGCCTCGAGGTTCAGCGTCAACGCGGTGAGGTGATGCCCGAGCGCATCGTGCAGTTCACGGGCGATGCGAAGGCGTTCCGCGAGGCGGCCGCCATCGGCCACTAGATCCTGCATCGCCCGAAGCTGCGCGTTCGTCCGCACTTCGCGGTCGAGAATCTCGAACGTGAAGAAGGCCAGGATCTGGAAACCGAAGTACGGCGGCGCGAGTAGCCACGCCGAGCGGCCGTTCCAGTGAAAGGCGACCGCGCCGGCGAGGAGCAGAGTCTGGATGACGATCCAGGCAAGGCCGCGCTTCCGATCCATGAGCGACGGAAGGCGCATTGCGATCAGCACGAGCAGCGTCCCTTCGAAGCCGTCGCATAGAAGGAGCACCATCACGACGATGCACAGCACTTCCATCGCCATCAACGAACGGCGAGGCCGCGCGAGATCGGCCACGAAGAGCACGCCGAAGAGCACGTACGCGACCGCCCATCGCAGCATCGTTCCGGGCACGGTGCCGCCCTGGATGATCACCGGAAGGCCGACCATCAACCAGGCGGTCAGGCCGGCGACGCCGAGGATGCGCGTGTGCGGCATGGCGGGAGGATGACACAGCGGATCGGGCCCGTGAATAGGCCGGAAGTCACATGCCGCGCGTTGCCCCGAGCGGCACATGCGCGGAAGCGCGGCGGTGCGTACCTTGTGCAGCGGAGGATTTCATCATGCGATTCGCTGGACTCTTTTTGTTCCTCATCATCGTCGCCCTTCCGCTGACCGCCGACGATGCCGCCGATTTTCTGAAAGCCGTGGCCGGCGGGGACGCCATCACGGTCAAGTCGATGCTGGCCCGCGATCCTGCGCTGGCCAATGCGCGCAGCCCGAAAGGAACGGGCGCCGTTACCATCGCGCTCTTCATCAACAAAGGTGAAGGTTTCACCGATCCGGCGAAAAACGCGGTCCTGCAGGAGCTGCTGGCTCACGCGAAGCTCGATCTCTTCGAGACCGCGGCCCTCGGCACGGCCGCTCAACTCGATTCGATGCTCACCGATCCTGCCGCGCTCACGAGCCGCACGGCATTCGGATGGACGCTGCTGCACATGGCGGCCTTCGGCGGCAACGCCGCGACGACGGAGTTGTTGCTGAAGAAGGGCGCAGCGCTGGAAACCCGCGCCAAGTCAAAGTTTCTCAACACGCCGCTGCAGGCTGCGCTGCTTTCCGGCCAGTACGCGACCGCGAAGATCCTGCTCGATCACGGCGCCGATGCGCTCGTACGTCAATCGAAAGGGTTCGCCCCGCTGCACGAAGCCGCTCTCCTCGGCCGCACCGATCTCGTCCAACTCCTGCTCGACCACGGCGCCGAGATCAACTCCGTCGCCGACAACGGCCAGACTCCGCTGGCCGAGGCAATGCGCGGAAAACACGACGAGCTGGCGGCGTGGATGAAAGCAAAGGGTGCCGTGCTCGGTGTGCAACCGGATGACGAGGTGTTGAAGAAGTAGGCGAATCGAAGCGTTAAGTTAAGCCATCCTTCGTGTCATCCTGAGACAGCCGGAGCCGCTGCTCGTACTCGATCAAATTGCGCAGCGTGACGTGGCGGCGTAGGACGGCGAAGGATCTCTATATGCCAGGCATGTGGCATGTGCATCGTAATTGGAGATCCTTCGCCGTCCTCCGCCGCCACTTCACGCAGCGCGAGAGTGATTGAGCCCGAATGGCGGCTCCGGCTGTCTCAGGATGACACGATTGGATGACCCGATCGGATGACACGATTGGGTGACTCGACGATGGATGACACGACGGCGGACGATGTCATTACGGTCATTGCGGCGGCGGCCCACACGGCGTGGTGTTCGTGAGCGGAACCGGAGTCACCGTGACGGTTGCACCGTTCACTGCGACTTGCAGCCAGTGGTAGTACGCGCCCGGACGGCCCTTGTCGGGGCATCCCGAGAGCGGCGCGCCGCCGCCTCCGGTGACGACGAATCCTGTCTTGCTGGAGGTGCCTGCAACGGCCTGGTAGAAACGGTGATCGTGCGAAGCAAAGACGTAGACCACATTCGGATTGGTCAGCGCGTTCACATAGTTGACGAAAGCCATGATCTTCTTGCCGTACTTTGTGCCGCTGTCCGGAGGGTCCGGGCGCATCGCGTGCGAGTTGTTGTCCTGCGTCGGGCGGTGCATGAAGAGAAAGACATTCGTCCCCTGCGGCAGTTCGGCGATCTTCGCCTGTATGAGCGAGAGTTGGGTCGTGCTGACATACCCGTTGAAGCAGCCGCTGGGCTGAGAATCCTTCCCCGGAACCTCCTCGGTGTTGATGCCGATGAAGACAGAGTTCCCGTACTGGAACCAGCCGTTCGGCTGCTGGGAAACGGAAGCCGTGTAGTCGGCGAGCAGCTTGCCGTTGTCGTCGGGACCTTCTTTGCAGTCGCCGCTTACCTTTTTGTCCAGCTCATGGTTCCCCGGAACGTTGAACACCGGTACGCCGAGCTTGGCGAACAACGGCAGCACGAGCGGATACTGCGTTTTCGCGTCGGACGATTTTTTGCCCTTGATGATGTCGCCGCCCCAGAGCACGAACGCGGCCGGCGTCGTCTTCATGGCGTTCTGCATCGCCGGGATCAACGCTTGAAACCCAGGCGACGGAGCGTCGCCGGAGTCGGGACGGTTGTCGCCGCCGACGTAGAAGGTGAACTGAGTCGGATTGGCCGGAGTGCCGAGGGACCCGGTGCCGGACATTGGTGGAAGTGACGGGAGGGCGGCGGTGGCGGCGGCGAAGAAGAGTGCGGTAAGCATGCAGGGGAGAGTCGCGAAAGAGGTAGATCCCTACCCTGCTTTCCAGCTTGATCGGGAGGGCCCGCTGACCTTGTCGTTGCGAACCCGCATTACTCACATTCTTACCGCAACCCTCCAATCGAGCGCCTTCTCCCCCCGTGCTTTTCGGGGGGAGAAGGTGCCGAAGGCGGATGAGGGGGGCGTTGCAAACACCATAACCACGAGTCCCGATTGGCGATTCGTGCCTGGTGCGCCTGCTGTCGGCGTAGCGGTGCCGCGAAGTCGGAACGCCCCCTCATCCGGCTTCGCCACCTTCTCCCCCACAAAAGGCGTGGGGGAGAAGGCGCTCGATGGAAGGACTCGCGATAAGAAAGTGCGAACAGCGCGTTAAGGAGGGTCGCGTCCGGCGTTCGCCTATCATGGGCTCATGTCACGCCGCTTCAACTGGCAGCTCTGGTCCGGCTTCGCGCTCAGCGTCGCCGCGTTCATCAGCTACTTTGTCCTCTTCGCCCGTTTTCCCATCACGCGCGATGTGCCGTGGGTAAATCTTGTTCTCTTCGCCGTCGCCATCGCGCTGTTAGTGATCGGACTTCGGCTCGCAACGGGACGACGGATCGGCGCCTGGATCGCCACCATCTTCGGAGTACTCCTCTGCGTCCTCTTCTGCTGGGACATCTTCATCGGCGCGAAGTGGCTTCCAGCCTCCTCGCACGCGCCGGCGGTCGGCAGCAAGGCGCCCGATTTCGTCCTTCTCGACATCGATCGAAAGCCGGTTGCGCTTTCGCGACTTCTGGCACAGCCGGCGACGAAGGGCGTCCTCCTCATCTTCTATCGCGGCTACTGGTGACCGTTCTGCAACTCCGAGTTACGGGGTATTGAAGACCATCTCGCCGAGTTCCACGCTGCCGGCATCCAACCCGTTGCGATCAGCGTCGACACTCCCGAGGAGTCGCGCGATCTCGTGAAGAAAACCGGCTACACCTTTCCGCTTCTCTCCGATCCCAACACCGAGACCATCAAGCGATACGACCTCTTGCACAAAGGAGAAAGCCCGGGCGGACACGACATCGCACGCCCCGCTGAGTTCCTGGTCGGCCGCAACGGCATCGTGCGCTGGCGCAATCTGACCGAGGACCTCCGCATCCGCGCGCGGCCGGAGCAGATGCTGGAGGCGGCGCGCGCAGTGCGCTGATCGATTGAGAGAGAACCGTCTCACGCGAAGACGCGAAGACGCGAAGGTACATCTCCGCGACCTCCGCGTCTCCGCGTGAAAACGGTTCTCACGAATTCAGAACCGAACCCCCAGCGACATCCGCACGGTTCGCGGCGTCTGGTAGGCAAGGTTGTTCAGCGGCGTTCCGAAGTTTGACGCCAACTGATAGTTCGCGCCCATCGCCGTGCATACCGCGGCCGATGCACCCGTCGGACACTGCACCGGCGTCGTTTTGGCGGGATTGAACGGCAGGAAGGTCGCTGACGTCGCTGCGGTCGTGACCGTCGTGCTGAGACGTTGCGGATCGAAGATCGCAGCATTGTTGAAGGAATTGAGCAGATCGCCCTGCGCGAAAAACTCGACCGTCGAGATGCGCACGCTGTAGCGCAGCGCGAGATCCGTCGAGCGCGTTGCGTCCGTGCGAAGCTCGCCGCGGCCGCTGAAGTAATACAGACCGTTGGGCACCGAAGCGTAGCCTAGGTTCGCGGGCGCGCCGGGGTAGCGGGTCAGGTTGATCGCGCCGGCGATCGAGTAGGGCATCCCTGATTCGTAACTCTGAAGGATTGTCGCTTCGAGCGAACCAGACAGCAGCGGCAGACGATAACCAGCCCAGGCGCGGACGCGATGACGCTGATCGCCCGCCAGGTATCCAATCGGCGCGGCGCGGTTGTACGCGAAGTACTCGGGATAGAAGAGCGCCGGATCGATGTTCGCCGTGGCGCCGGCCGTCGGGCTCTCGCTGTCGTCATTGCCTCGCAGCTTCGACCACGTGTAGTGCGTGCCGAAGTCGAAGCGGCCCGGCGTCCAGCGCGCCTGCAACTGCACGCCGCGGTACTGGCGCACCATGTTGTTGCTGTTGCGGACGAGCTGCAGATCGACGGGGATGCCGAGGGGCGTGTTCACTTTTTGCGTGGCCGTGGTCACGCTGGCGGCGTAGAAATCACGCCAATCGCGATGCACGTAATCGGCGCGAATGAAACCGTTGCTGCCGATCTGCGCGCCATAGCCCATCGTGAATTCGCGCACCGAGGGCGATGCCAGCGAGCCGTCGAAATAGGTGGCGAAACCGGGAATCGTGCGCGAGCCGTTGGCGCGTAGATTCGCAGCGGTACGGTTGGCCGTGCCGCCCTGCGTGTTGTTGAAGAAATCGAAGATGCGGCGGATCGCGTCATCCATCGGAACGGTCAGCGACGTGTTGTTGATGGCCGGACCCTTGTATGCGAAATCGATGGCCGCAGCGTTGCCGGCGGCCTGATTCGACGAGGCGATGTTGTCCGCGATGCGCGAGGCGTACTCGCCGAACGAAACGGTGAATCGATGCCGCCCGTCGCCGCGAAGGTCGTACTGCGCGGAGAGCCGCGGAGAAAGCCTGGAATCGTTCGACCTGACGACGCCGTCGGCATCGACCGCGTGATTGCGGTCGAATCGCGCCCCGACCGTCATGGTCAGGTGCGAGGTCGCGCTCCACGTGTCGTTGACGAACGCGGAATCGGTGCGCAGATCGTTCGCGCTTGCCGGCGTGAGGATCGGCGTCCAGCGGATGAACGTGCCGCCGCCGTTCGCGTTCGACGGGGTGATGACGGGATAGATCACGCCGTTGCTGTACTGCGCCTTCGTGACGAAGATCGAGAAGTCGCTGCCCGATTGATGATTGTTCGCGTAGCGGCTCTCGGTGAAGCGATCGACACCGGCCACGAGGTCGTGGCTGCCGAATGACTTCGCATCGAAGAAGTCGTGAGCTTCGAGCAGGACATCCTTGTTGTTGCGGCGCTCGGCGTCGCAGATCTCGCAGAGCGACGGCGAGTGGAATCGCGTGTTGTTGTTATTGCGGTCGAGAAGCACGGTGCCCGCGATCAGATCTGTCGTCGGCGAACCGCTGCGGTCGGAGAACTTGCGCGCCGAGTAATGGCCTTCCAGCAGCAGGTTCGTGGCGGCCATGCCGTTGTAATGGACGGCCACAAGCGACTCGGGATCGGTACGCGTCGTGAGACTGGCCTCGTCGTAAAGATTCGCCGAGAAGCGCGCGTTGGTTCCTTTCGTGTTGACGCCGAACCACGACGCGGCCAGCGTCTGACGCGCGCCAATCTGCGACGTCAGCTTCGCTTCGTATCTCTTCTGATCGTTCCCCTCGGCATAACTGATCGCCGGCGATGCAGACGAGATCGGATTCGTCGTCGATGCAGGAATGGAGACCGTCTGCCGCGACGTGTCGTTCTTCGCCAGCCGACCCGCGCCGAAGAACCAGAGGTGGTCGCGAATGACGAATCCGCCCAGCGTTCCTTCGCCGACGTGATTGAGATTGTTCTCGCGCGTTTCCAGCGCCGGCGACTGCGCCACCCAAGCCGGATTGCTGAGCGAATCGCGCAACGAGCCGGCTAACTCATTGCCGCCCGACTTCGTGATGGAGTTGACCACCCCGCCGCTGAACCGGCCATACTCGGCGGAGATCGCGCCGGTCAACACGGTCGTCTCCTGGATGGCATCTTCGACATACATCGGCCGCATCTGCCCGCGCGTCTGCTCCGTAACGGCGACGCCGTTGACCAGCACGAGGTTGTCGTAGCCCGGGCCGCCCGAGATGTAGAGCTCACCATTCGCGAGCGTGTTGCCGTTGACGCCCGGCGCGAACTGCGCGGTCGCAAGCTGATTGCGCTGAATCGGCAGCCGCTCGATGAACGGCAGCGTCATGTTCGTGGAGACCTGTGGACTTTCGATCACGGAGGGAGCAGCGGCGGTTACGGTGATGGCCTCGCTCGTCCCGGCCGGCTTCAGGACCGCATCGACGCGCGATGTCTGCGAAAGCCGTAGCGACGAACGCAAGCGCTGCGTCTCCATTCCCCCAAACGTCATCGAGATCACATACTCGCCCGGCGGCAACGCGGAAAAGCTGTACGCGCCGCCGTCGCCGGTAACCGTCATTCGCGTCCCCTGCAACGCCGGCGAAGAGATCGTCACCGCCACGCCTGGCAACGCCCGCCCCTCGGCTGTCACGATGCCTGTGAGCGAAGCGCTGGTTTGCCCGAAAAGCGAAACCGCGCAGAATGAAAGCGAGCAAACCAACGCCGCGATGGCCCTCTTCATTGTCGATCCTCTCCCGATGAATTGAAGGATGGATCGATGATAACGCGTTGCCGCTGCCAGACGAAGATTTCGGCGAGCGGCCGGCCCCACCCCAAGATCTTGCTCGCGTGCGATAATTCGTCTCGATGTCCGTACCACTTCACCAGAGCAACTTCACGTATGCGGATTACCTCGCACTCGAAGCCTCGAGCAACATCAAGCACGAGTTCCTCGGCGGCCAGATCTACGCGATGGCCGGAGGCACGCCGGAGCACGCAGCCCTCGCCGCTGCCGCGATCGGATTGCTTTTTGCGCAACTTCGCGGCGGCAACTGCCGCGTGTACGACGCCGATCTGCGCGTGCGCACGCCGTCCGGTCTGGCCACGTATCCGGACATCACCGTCATCTGCGGACCGAGCGTGCGCGATGAAGACGACCCGCAGGCCGTCACCAATCCCACGCTGATCATCGAGGTCCTGAGCCGGAGCACCGAGGATTACGACACGGGCGACAAGTTCGAGCATTACAAGACGCTTCCGTCTGTGAAGCAGTACGTCCTCGTGTCGCACCGCGACCGTTCCGTCGAAACCTGGACACGCGAAAACGACAACCACTGGCGCTCAGCCATCGTGCGAGAAGGCGCGGCCGCGGAATTGCTGGTCGGCGCTCACCTCGATGTTCACGAGCTCTACGAGGCTGCGGCCGAGCCGAGGGTGTGAACCTTGCGAGAGGGCAGAGGCCGCGCCAGCCCTCATCCGCCTTCCTCTTCGTCGAAGTAGGTCGGCCAGTCTTCGTCGAGTAATCGATCGTCCCCTCGGGCAGCCATGCTCCGAAAACTCTCTTCCCATCCCTCTCGCGGCGAACGGGCCGGGCGGATGACGATTCCTCCCGCCACGGCTTCGATTTCACCATCTGCAGTCGTCCGAGTCTGATCGAGAAGCTCTTTCGGAATCCGAACTCCTCGCGATTTGCCGGTCTGAGCGATGCGGTCTTTCATGGTTATATTGTAATGTCGTCAGAGCCTTCCGCATTCTCAGACATCGAGATCAGTGTCATTTCTCTGGCCGGTGCTGGCGCCAGATACTATGCTCTTAGCTGTGCCGAGTTACGTAAATGACAGCCCTGCGATCACGTTCCTAGACCGAGGAAAGCGACTGCTGCGATTGCAAGGACGGGTGCTGCAACAGGTGATGGCAGATACAGTTGCCGAGAAACGGGATGTCAACAGCACCGTCATTACTCCAGAGACCAACGTTAAGGAATTCGCTGATGCGACTCTCTCCCGTCTAACGAGGAGTCGTGAAAGATGGGAGGACCTTGGCCTGATGTTTCAGTTGTTCTTCTGCCGTCACGTTGACAACTTTCAAATATTCCTAGAAGAGCTGCTAAGCATCGCAGTCCGGAAAGACCCGGCGCTCGTTGAAGGAATCAAACTTCGGAAGGCGGACATGGGTCTTCATGCCGACGAGAAACTGGCGCGACGATTACGAAAACTGGCGTTCATGAGCATTCGAGAACTGCAAGAAGTACTCGCCGACCAGATGCGCTTCGATCTATTCGGTGACAAGGACACTGCGCGTGCTGTCGAGCAGAGTTTTGACATTCGGAATCTGATCACACATAGCTACGGTGTGGTAGATAAGCACTTTTTATCTCGCCACCCAATCGCGCAGGTTCAAGAGGGGCAGACCATTCCACTCACCCCCGAGTTCATACATGCAGCCGTGCAGGTGCTCGGTAAAGCAGGTGCAGACGTTCAGGCGCGGGCTCAGAAGCGCTTTGGACTGAAATTTACGACGGTTGTCAACTTACCTTGAAGACGCCGATCAACAGCTTAAGCTAATCTCGCAGACTTCGAGAACCGACCGATTTTGGCTACTCCCGGGAACGGATCTCCTGCTGTCTCAAAGGTACGTGTTCCCGCCGTACCGTAGAATAGCCACATGCGCAACCAGACCTTGAGCCACTGTAACAAGTGCGGTGCAGATACCTATCACGATGCCAGTCCCCCAATTGAAGTAAAGGGGTACGAGGTGCTGGACAAAGACTCCGGCGGATACGAATACACTGAACGGTTTGAGACATTGGATTGCCGCGGCTGCGAGCGCGTGAGTTTAAGGCACACATTCCTTTTCGGTCCATCTGGTGAGGAGACGGTGACGCTCTACCCGCCTCCTGCATGGCGACATCCTCCAAGATGGCGGTTCGAATTGCCCGAGCCGCTTCGCGAACTGATGTACGAAATCTACACTGCTCTACAAAATGATGCGCGTCGTCTTGCTCTCATGGGTGCGCGTGCGTTGCTCGATATGGTCATAACCGACCTGGTTGGCGATGTTGGTTCGTTTTCAAAAAAACTTCAGGCTCTTCAGGAGCGTGGCTTTATTGGCGCCACCAACAGCCAAGTACTTGAGGCAGCGCTAAACGCCGGGAACGCCGCTATTCATCGTGGTCATCTCCCGCTTGCGCGAGAACTTACAGGCGTGATGGATATAGTGGAGAACCTGCTCCAATCCGCTTATCACTTCAGCAAGGTCGCAGCCGAACTGCAGACCATTCCGGGACGAAACAGCGTCACAAAGCGGCCTCCGGGCTAGGGCGGTCGTCGGCCTACTCCGGGCAGTACGCTCCAAACCCGCTCGCATGCTCCCGTCGTTCCAGCGGCGAGATGTGCTGCGGCAGGATGCCGAGCTTGACCAGTTGTTGCCGGAACTCGTAGCGGATGCGGACCGAGGCGATCGGCGTGGGGTCGAGGTCCATGTCGACGCTGTAGATTTCGTGCTCGGCTTTGTCGCCCATGCCGGTTGCGGCGTAGTCGTCAGAGGTGTCGTGTCTCTGCGCTTTTGCGGATGGGGCGGCCAGGCCGGCGGGCGGGGATGCCTGGGCGCTCCCGCTTTCGGCGCCGTTGGATCGTCCCTCACCAAACGAATGGCGGTAGACCTCGGGCTCGTGCTGGCGCTCGCGGAAATAGACGGCTTCGATGACGCCGAGGTTCTCGGTCTGGCCGAGCTTGGCGCCGTAGGAATGGCGCTCGCCGGTGAAGTAGAAGCTGCGCGCGGCGCGGTCGCTGACCTGCCAGCCGGAGATCGTCGTCGACTCGTACGGCTCCAGCACCCACTTCGAGGCGCTGCGGGCGTCGGTGTGTTTGGCGTCGATCGTGTTGAGGCCGTCAACGGACAGCGCGACGGCGACGCGATACGGCGTCGGGTTCGTCAGTCGCAGGCTGTAGCTGGAGCCGCGAACGGCTTCGATGTAGACGGTGCCGCCGTGGAAGTACTCCGATCGAGCCACGTCGTCGACGAGGACGTTGAGGGCGAATCCGCTCGTGCGGGCGGCGAAAGCCTGGGTTGCCAGAAGTGAGAGAGCGAGAATCAGAATTCGGTGTCGCATGGAATCCTCCGTTATGCGATGTGAGACACCGGTGTCTTGAAAAAGAAAACCGGTCACGCGAAGCCGCGAAGGGTTTCTTCGTGTCTTCGCGGCTTCGTGTGAAGCGAAGTAGCGCGAGGGCGCCTGAAGTTGCAGAATGGCGTCCCTAAACCACGAAACCAGAGGAGAGCCCTTGAGAAAACAGTGGATATCTTGCCTGTTCCTCGTCGCGTTCGCGGCGGCGTCGTTCGCCGCGCCGGCGACTGCAAAGAAAGCGACCACGGCGGCCAAAACGCCGGCGAATGCCGCAGCCGCGAAAGTCACGTCCGTCGAGGGGATCACGGAGTACGACCTTGCCAACGGCATGCGCGTCCTCCTCTTTCCCGATCAAACCAAACCGACGGTCGTCATCAACCTCACCTACCTCGTCGGCTCGCGCCACGAGAGCTACGGCGAGACCGGGATGGCCCATCTCCTCGAGCACATGATGTTCAAGGGGACGCCGGACCACAAAAACATCCCGCAGGCACTCAAGGAGCACGGCGCCAACTACAACGCCTCGACCTGGTACGACAGGACGAACTATTTCGAGATCCTGCCGGCAACCGACGACAACGTGAAGTTCGCGCTCGCGCTCGAAGCCGACCGGATGCAGCACTCCTTCATCGCCCGCAAGGACCTCGACTCCGAGATGACCGTCGTCCGGAACGAGTTCGAGTCGGGCGAGAACGACCCGGAGAACGTTCTCGACGAGCGCGTGCTCTCTACCGCCTACCTCTGGCATAACTACGGTCATTCAACGATCGGTTCGCGCGCAGACATTGAGCGCGTTCCCATCGATCGTCTGCAGGCTTTCTGGCGCAAGTATTACCAGCCTGACAACGTCGTCCTGCTGGTGGCCGGAAAATTCGACGAAGCGAAAACGCTCGCCGAGGTCGAGAAGATTTATGGACCGATTCCGCGTCCCACGCGCAAGCTCGAGGAACCATACACGGCTGAGCCGGCACAGGATGGGGAGCGTGCCGTCACACTGCGACGCGTTGGCGACGTTCAGGCTCTGACCGTTGCCTATCACGTACCGGCGGAGGCACATCCCGATTCAGCGGCGGCGCAGGTGCTGCTTCGCCTTCTGATCGACACGCCCTCGGGCCGCCTCTACAAGGCGCTCGTCGAGCCGAAGAAGGCAACGTCGGTTGGCGGCTTCATGCCCGGCCTGCATGATCCGGGATTCGTGACCTTGTCGGCCGAGGTGAGGCAGGAACAGTCGCTGGATGATGCGAAGAAAACGTTCCTACAGACCATCGACGACTTGAAAGCGACGCCGCCGACGAAAGAAGAAGTCGATCGCGCGCGCACCGGCATGCTGAAGAACATCGACATGACGCTCAACGCCGCGGACCGGGTCGGGATTGCTCTCAGCGAGACGATCGCCGCCGGCGACTGGCGCCTCTTCTTCCTCAACCGCGACCGCATCCGCAAGGTCACGCCGGCAGACGTGCAGCGCATCGCGAATACGTACTTCATCGCCTCGAACCGAACCGTCGGCGAGTTCATCCCCGACAAGACGCCGGTTCGCGCGGAGGTCCCGCCGCCGTCAGACGTCGCCGCGATCGTCAAGGATTACAAAGGCGACGCTGCCATCGCAGCCGGCGAGGCGTTCGATCCTTCGCCTGCGAACATCGACTCGCGCACGACGCGCACGACGCTGCCGGGCGGCTTGAAGATCGCCCTTCTGCCGAAGAAGACGCGCGGCGGCACGGTGAACGTCTCCGGCAACCTGCACTTCGGCGACGAGAAGTCGCTCATGAATCGCTCGACGGCCGGGGTGGCCGCGGCCGACATGCTGATGCGCGGCACGAGCAAGCACACGCGCCAGCAGCTCAAGGATGAATTCGACAAGCTGAAGGCGCGCGTATCGATCGGAGGCGGAGCGACCCAGCTCAGCGTCAACGTGGAAACGACGCGCGAGAATCTTCCGGCGGTGCTGGCGCTGGTCGGCGAGATCCTGCACGATCCAGTCTTCCCTGCCTCGGAATTCAGCCAGTGGAAGCAGGAGCAGTTGGCGCAAGCGGAGCAGCAGCGCAGCGATCCGCAGTCGGTCGGCTCGACGGAGTTTCAGCGGCGGATGAACCCCTATCCGAAGGGCGACGTTCGCTATGTAACGACGTCCGAGGAAGACATCGCGGACATCAACGCGCTCACGATCGAGGATGTGAAGAATTTCTACTCGACGTTCTACGGAGCTTCGAATGCCGAGATCGCGCTGGTCGGCGACTTTGATCCGAAGCAGGTCACTGCGCAACTGACCGAGATCGCAGGATCGTGGAAGAGCACGACGCCCTTCACTCGCGTGCCCCGTATTTACCACGACGTTGCGCCGACGAATCAGTCGCTGGAGACGCCGGACAAGGCCAACGCCATCTTCCTGGCCGGAGTCAATCTCCAGCTTCGCGACGATGATCCCGATTACCCCGCCCTCGTCCTCGGCAACTACATCCTCGGCGGCGGCACGCTCTACTCGCGGCTCGGTAACCGCATCCGTCAGAAAGAAGGTTTGAGCTACGGCGTCGGCTCGAATGTTCAGGCCAGCGCGTTCGACAAGAACGGCGCCTTCACCACGTTCGCCATCTACGCACCGCAGAACGCCGCGAAGCTGGAGACCGCGTTCAAGGAAGAGGTGGACAAGGCTGTGAAGGAAGGCTTCACGCCGGCCGAGATCGCGGAAGCGAAGAAGGGCCTGCTCGAAAGCCGCAAGCTGGGTCGCGCGCAGGATGCCGGACTCTCACGGACGCTGGCCGCGGAGCTCTTCACGAATCGGACGCTGGCCTGGGATGCAGCGCTGGAGAAGAAAATCTCCGATCTGACACCGGAGCAAGTCAACGCGGCGGTGAAGAAGTGGATCGATCCGTCGAAGATCACGATCGTCAAGGCGGGCGATTTCGCGAAGTCGGCGGCTGCTGCGCCGAAGTCGTAGTTCAAAACCTTGTCACGCGGAGGCGCGGAGATGCGGAGAGGTTCTTCCGCGACCTCCGCGTCTCCGCGTGAAAGCCTTTACGGAAAGTACCTTCGCGTCGGTATCCCCTCGGCTTTGCTGATGCTGAGCTCCGCCATCAGCTTGATTAGGGCCTGGCCTTCGAGGTCGGCGTTCGCGAACGTTTCGCACAGCATCGCCACGTGTTCCGGATCCTCCTCGGCGGAGATCGTGAATCCGTTCATCGGCTGCTCCGGCCGTTTCGTCTCGCTATGACGCCATGTGCCGTTGATCAGCTCGTATTTCAGAAACAGCGTTCCCTTTCCCGTTTGAAACGTCTGCGCGGCGATCGGAGGGATGCCGTGGGCGTTCGCTTTCTGCTCGTCGAGCGCGCGGGCCACGATTCCGGTGATCATGTCGCGCAGCGTCATCATCGAGGCGTCGCCGCCGCGGACGATCTCCAGTCCGGCGTGATAAACGCTTTTTTCGCGGGAGTTTCGCGCCGCCTTGAAGAGCGTGCTGCGCGTGACGCGGCACTCCAGCGTTACCGGAATCCCATCCCACTCGAACACGATGCCGCAGATCGATCCCTCGGCCGGAATGTTGCTCTGATGCGCCACCCGAAGCCCGCTCAGCGATGCCTCGGTGACGTAGACACGCGCCGATCCAATCCGCGCGACCAACGGACGGACCAGCGTCACACGCTGATACTTTCTCTGCTCTTCGACCGGTCGAACCACCGCATCAAGTGTAAAACAAACCGTTACAGAAGCGACGATGCATCGACGGTGCTCCGACTAGCTGGCTCGACACCGGCTTCACGACTCCCGCCATCCGATCGCGGCAACGCCGATCGTCATGAGCTGCACGACGAGCACGAGCACGACGCACGCGGTCCATCCGCCGAAACGCCAGAAGTATCCCGGCAACACGCCGCTGACGCTGCCGCCGGTGTAGTAGCACGCGACATAAAGTCCGGCCGCCGATGCCCGTCCTCCCGGCAATGAGGCCATCTGGATGTAGCTCGTCGACGCCGATTGGCAAACGAACACACCGGACGAACAGAGCACGAGACCAACCATGATCAGCGGCAGCGAGTGAAAGAGCGTCATCGACACGCCGATCATCGAGCCGAGGACTGCGACGACGAGCACGGGACGCGAACCGAAGTGTCCGATGCCGATCCCCGCGAGCGGCGTGACGATCAGTCCTGCGAGATACACAACGAAGAGGGAGCTGAGTTGGGCCGGCGTCAGCAGGTACGGCGGCGCGGCGAGATGGAATGTGATGTAGGTGAAGACGGCCACGAGGGAGAAGAGCACGTTGAAGCCGACCGCGTACGTCGCCACCAGCTTGGGATTGCGCAGATGGCGCAGAACGCCGCCACCTGGCTGCGCCGCCGCGATGGCTACCTTGCGGTCACGCGGCAGCCAGCGGGCGATGGCGAGTCCGAACAGAAGATCGCACGCGCCGATGACGATGAAGCCGGCGCGCCAGCTCGGGGCAATCGACGGAACGATGCGATGCGTGGCTGCGTAGCCGATGACGACGCGCCCGAGAAAACCGCCTAGGACTGTGGCGCTGACGTAGAGCGACATCGTCCGCGCCACGTTCCCCGGCGGCCACTCCTCGGCGATGTAGGCGATGGCAACGCCGAAGATCCCCGGCATCACGAGGCCCTGCAGGAAACGCCAGACGATCAGCATCGTCAGCGACGTCGCCGTCGATGCCAGCAGCGTCGGGATTGCCAGCAGCAACGTCGACATCACAATGACCCGCTTGCGGCCTGCGCGCTCGGCGATCAATCCGCAGAACGGTGCGGAGAGGGCCACACCGATCGTGGCCGCACTCACCGTCATTCCGACCGCAGCCTTCGATGCAGCAAATACGTGGGCGAACATCGGCAGCAGAGGCTGCGTCGCGTAGAGATTGAGGAACGCCGCGACGCCGGCGAGCATGATGGCGATCGTGCCCGTGGCTACGGCGGTCGTTACATCGCCGCCGAGCACCTCGTCGAGCTGCGCGCTCGCGCCCGACGCCACGACTGCATCCGCCGTGTCCTTGACGACGATGCGGCGCCGGAACGCACGCTCCAGTGTTCGGCGAAAGTCGGGCATCGGCGGAGTGAAACGAAAGCGTCCCGCCGTTTCCGGCGGGACGCCGCTCCACGTTACTGCCGCCGTCCGCCGCCACCACCGCCGCCCGCGGTGACAGCGATGTAGGGCACGTTTGCGTCGCGCATCATCTTGTTGAACGCCTCGAGATCCGTCTTCGTCAGTGTCTGCGCCGCCGTCGAGACCTCGGCGAGCATAGACTGCAGCACCTTGATCTGATCGAGCTGCCACGCGGTCGGCGCAGCTGAGTAGTTCTCGATGCCGCCCATCAACTGCGTGATGCGCTGCGTCACCGTCGGCGGAATGTAAACAACGGGCGGGCCGGCCCATCCCAGCGGTTGCGCGGGCTGGCCACATTGCGCGGGAGTTCCAACCTTGAGGCAGAGATCGTCGACTTTCTTCGTAAACTCCTCGACCGCCTTCTGCACGTTCTCCGGCAACTTCGTTTTCTTGTAATCCTTGAGTGCGGTGTGCAGACCGGTGACCGATCGCCGCGTGGCCGCGCCCCGCTGCGCCATCTGCGAAAGCTGCGTCAGCGCCTGGCGGCGTGCCGTGCGGTCTGCGGCCGTCATCTCGATCCGCGGATCATCCTCGACGACGACTTTGGTCGACTGCTCGCTCTTGCCGGCCGTGACCTTCACCGTGTACTCGCCCGGCTCGACGCGGCTTCCCTGGTTTCCGCCGAAACCACCACCCCCGCCCCCGCCGCCGCCACCGGCTCCGGCCTCGCCACCCGGGCCGCCAGCCTGTTCGGACTCGGCCTCGGAACCTCCGGCTGCACCTTCCTCGCGCGGCGCCTCGTTCGGATTCCGCATACGCAGATCCCACGTAACGCGATTGACGCCGACGTCGCCGGTGCCGTCGATCTCGCGAACGAGCTTGCCGTCCTTGTCGCTGACGGTGATCTTCACCTTCTCTTTCTCGGCCGGCTTGCTCTTCAGGAAGTAGGTGATGAGCGCGCCATTCGGCGGATTAGGGCCGAAGAACGCCTTGTGCCCCGTCACGCCGCTGCGGTTGGCGACGCGCCACTCCGTCGCCGTTCTCGTATTGAAGACATGCAGATCCTCGGATGGAATTGCGTCGGTCATCTGCTCGATCGCCCCGAGGTCATCGAGTATCCAGATCGAGCGGCCGTGGGTCGCCAGCACGAGGTCATTCTCGCGAGGATGGATGGCAATGTCGTCGACCGGCACGGTCGGGAGATTGAGTTTGAGGCGAATCCAGTGACCGCCCTGATCGTTGGAGATGTACAAGCCGCGCTCCGTGCCGAGGAACAGCAGCTTCGGATTGCGGTGATGCTCGCGGATGACATGAACCGTGCCCGCGTCGTCGGTGATCCCGTTGCGGATCAGCTTCCACGTCGCGCCGTAGTCAGCCGTCACGAACACATAGACCGCGAAGTCGTTGCTGCGATGCCCGTCGAGCGTCGCGTAGGCCGTACCTTCGTTGAATCGCGAGGCGACGATACGGCTGACGTAGGTTCCCTTCTTCGGCGACACGTTCTTCCACGTCTTGCCGCCATCGCGCGTGACTTGGAGGTTGCCATCGTCGGTGCCGGCGTAGAGCAGATCGCGGTTCAGCGGTGACTCGCTGATCGAGGTGATCTCCGGCCACGCCTGCACGCCGTCGTGACGCGACATCGTGAGTTTGTCGGGCACGCGTCCCATGATCGGGAGCGTGTCGCGGTCCTGATTGGTGGTGAGATCGCCGCCGAGGCGCGTCCAGGAGTCGCCGCGGTCGGTCGATTTGAAGAGGTAGTTGCCGCCATAGTAGATCGTCTTGTTGTCGAACGCCGAGATCACCAGCGGCGAGTTCCACTGAAACCGAAGGCGCTCACCCTCGGCAGCGGGGGGCCGGATCGAGCGCGATTCGTGCGTCTTGAGATTGCGGCGCAGCAGGTTGCCGTCCTGCGACTCGCCGTAAACGGTCGACGGGTCGGATGGATCGAACTGCGCGTAGAAGCCGTCGCCGCCGCCGACCGTGAACCAGTCGGAGTTGGCGATGCCGTGCGTATCGAGCGTGGCCGAGGGTCCGCACCAGACGTTGTTGTCCTGCAATCCGCCGCAGATGCGATACGGCCGCTGCATGTCCAGACCGATCTCGTAAAACTGGCCGATAGCGACGTTGTTGAGGTAGTCCCACGTCTTGCCACGATCGTGGCTCATGTAGATGCCGCCGTCGGAGCCGGCGATCATGTGATCCGAGTCGCGCGGATCGATCCAGATGGCGTGGTAATCGCCGTGGATCTTCTGCACGAGGTTGCTCTTGAACGTCTTCCCGCCATCCTCGGAGTAGTACATCTGCGCGCCGGCAACCCACAGGCGTTGATCGTTGTTCGGATCGATGACGATCTGGCTGTAGTACTGGCCGCGCGGGTTCGTCTCCGATGCGCGGGTCCACGTCTCGCCCTGATCGTCGCTGCGGAAGACACCACCGTTCGCATGCTCGATCAGCGCGTAAACGACGTTGGCGTTGCGGCGGTAGAAATTGACGCCGATCCGGCCGATCTCTTTGACCGCCTCGGGATCGACGACTTTGTCCTTGTCAGCCGAAGCCGCCGGTTTCTTCGCATCCGGATCCCACGGCAGCCCTTTCTCCAGCTTCTTCCACGTGGCGCCGCCGTCGGTCGATTTGTACAGACCGGAACCTGGTCCGCTGCCGTTGTAGCCAAAGACGGTGCGCCGTCGCTGGTACATCGCTGCGATCAACGTACCGGGTGAGTCAGGGTTCATGGCGATGTCGCTCGCGCCCGTGTCTTCATTCACGAAGAGCACGTTGTTCCACGTCTTCCCGCCGTCGGTCGTCTTGTAAACCCCGCGATCCTTCGACGGACCCCACAGGTTGCCTCCCGCGGCAACGTAGACGGTGTTCGGATCGGCGGGAGAGATGACGATGCGACCGATGTGCATCGAGGCATCGAGCCCCACGTGCTTCCAGGTCTTCCCTGCATCGGTCGACTTGTAGACGCCATTGCCCCACGAAGAGCTCTGGCGATTGTTCGCCTCGCCGCTGCCGACCCAGACGATGGAAGGATCGGAAGGCGCGACGGTGACATCGCCGATCGTGGAGACCGGCTGATCGTCGAACACCGGCTCCCACGTTGTGCCACCGTTGATGGTTTTGAACACGCCACCGGCCGCCGTACCCACGTAGATGATGTCGGGATTACTCTCGACGACCGCGAAGTCGTCGATGCGCCCACCCATCGCCGCGGGCCCGATCTCGCGGAACTTGATGCCCTTGAAGACCTCGTTGTAGTCAGCCGCGGCAGGTGCGACCTTCGGGCTGACGGCCTTCGTTGTGGCTGGCTTCTCCGCAGCGAAGAGCGCAACCGATACGAATACGAACAGCGTGAGCAGAACAGTTTTCACTCGTGCCTCCGATCAGACGATTTGCGACGGGAACACTACTCGGAGGCTGGCGCGGCTGCAATCGATATCGGAAGGTTCTTTCTAGCAAGAGTCTGCTCGGCGCTGAACCATCAGGCGGATCCAACCGCCGAGGCGGACGCATCGGTGGCCGCGTACGGAGTGCGGTCGTCTCGACCGCGGGCCCTCGGGCGTCCTCGCCCGAGGGCGGTTGGGAAGATCAAACTTCGTCGACGCTCTGTTGCTCATCGCTCGTTCAGACTTCTTTGAACGCCACCATCGCCCCAAGCGCGGCGTCCTTCTGATCCTTCCCCCAAGGAGGTCCGACGAGCTTCCCGAGCGCCGCAACTTTGCTGACCAGAGTACTCGCCTTGATGCCGAGCGCCTTCTCGGTGTGCTTCATCAGTTGCTTCTCCGGAATCGCGACCAGTTTCAGCCCGCAGGTTTCTGCGGCGCGAGCCAGCACGTCGCGGAACAGAACTCCCTCGGCCTTGTGCATGCGGAAGTGCACAGACAGGATTTCGTCGACGCTCCATTCGGGCATGGCATTTCCGGTCAGCAAAGCGCAAGCGATCACTTCGTTCTTCCGGTCCTTCTCTCGTTTCACCGCGGCCCGCATCTCCCGGACCGCGATCCGCCGCGCGGCGTCGATCCCTCGGCCGACCAGATTGCGCGCTTTGGCGCCCTTCATCTCTTCGGCGGCGTGATACGGCTGCTTTGCCCATTCCTCTTCAACAAGCTCGACGCGACGCCGGTCGACAACCGCGAATTCGCCGTCGCTGATGCCGAGGACGACGAGCGCGGCCCATCCGGAGTGTGCCTTCATCCCGAACGCGACCTTCACTTCTCAAACCTCGGCTGAGAGTACGCCACGCCGCAAATTCTAGACCGTCAGCCTAGTGAAGTCTCTCACCACGGAGACTCAGAGGTCGCAGAGAACGGTTCAACTCTGTGTCCTCAGTGTCTCTGTGGTTCATGTTTGCCCTGGCCATCGGGCGAGATGCACTCTAATGCGCCGCGACCGCGCGATCGAGCCTGCGATAGCGCACCGTTTCCGGCAAGCAGCTCTTGTGCTCGATGTGGTAGATGAACTCGTCGCGGAACTTCTTCACGGACGAAATCACCGGGCCGATGGCGGCGTCGCCGAGGGCGCAGAGGGACTTGCCGCCAATGTTGTCGGACATCGAGAGGAGGAGGTCGGCGTCCTGAGGGCGGCCTTCGCCGCGTTCGATGCGGTCGAGGACGGATTCTAGCCAGTTGGTGCCTTCGCGGCAGGGCGTGCATTGGCCGCAGCTCTCGTGGGCGAAGAATTTGGCGAGGCGCCAGACGGCGTCGACGATGCAGACAGAGTCGTCGAGGACGATGATTCCGGCGGAACCGAGCATGGAACCGGCTTTCTGGACCGCGTCGAAGTTGAGCGGAAGATCGATCTCGTCGGGCTTGAGCATGGGTGCCGAGGCGCCGCCGGGGATGACGGCTTTCAACTTGCGGTCGCCGAGAATGCCGCCGCAGTGGTCGTAGATCAGCTCTTTGAGGTTGATGCCCATCGGGAACTCATAGACGCCCGGTTTTCTCACAGAGCCCGACACGCAATAGAGCTTCGGGCCGGTGTTCTTGGGCGTCCCGAATGATTTGAACCATTCCGCGCCGTTGTTGATGATGAGGGGCACACAGGCCAGCGTTTCGACGTTATTGACGACGGTCGGCCCGCCGAAGACGCCGACAACGGCAGGGAACGGCGGCTTGACTCGCGGCTGGCCGCGGTGGCCTTCGACGGACTCGATGAGGCCGGTCTCTTCGCCGCAGATGTAGGCGCCGGCGCCTCTTGCGACGGTGATGTCGAAGTCGAAGCCGCTGCCGAGAATGTTCTTGCCGAGGTAGCCTTTGGTGCGGGCTTCGTCGAGAGCTTTGTCAAGAACGGTGGCTCCGTAATAGAACTCGCCGCGGATGTAGATGTACGCCATCGGATTGGATCCGATCGCGTACGCGGAAATGATCATCCCTTCGATGAGAAGGTGCGGATCCTTTTCCATGATGACGCGGTCTTTGAACGTGCCGGGCTCGGATTCGTCGGCATTGCAGAGCAGCCAGGTGGGCTTGGGTGCGTTCTTGGGAACGAAGCTCCACTTCATGCCGGTAGGGAAGCCCGCTCCTCCCCTGCCGCGCATCTCAGAGTCTTTGACGACCTGCGTCACTTCGTCGCGCGTCATCTTGAGCGCTTTTTCGACGGCCTTGTAACCGCCGCCGTCGAGATAGACGTCGATCGACGTCGAATTCGGCTTGTCGATGTTGGCGAGGAGGACTTTGATCTGATCCATGGTTTTATTAGTGGTCGGAGATTAGAGACTAGAGATCAGGGATAGCCAGCGTTTGGCAAGTTTTTCTGATCTCTTGTCTCTGATCTCTGCTTATTTCAACTCCGCCAACAGCGCGTCCATCTTCGTGACGTCCATGTTCTCGTGGTACTCGTTATTGACTTGCACGACCGGCGCGGTGCCGCAGGAGCCGAGGCATTCGACTTCGACGACGGTGTACTGGCCGTCTTTGGTCGTGGCGCCCGGTTGAACATCGAGCTTGTCGCAGAGATGGTCGTAAATGTCGTAGGCACGTCGGACCATACAGCTCAGATTCGTGCAGACCTGCAGGTGGTATTTGCCCACAGGCTTCTGGTTGTACATGTTGTAGAACGAGACGACGCCGAACACCGTCGCAGGCGAGAGATCCAGCAACTCTCCCACGTACAAAACGGCCTCGGGGGAGATCCAGCCCCACACTTCCTGGACGAGATGCAGTGTCGGCAGCAGCGCCGCTTCTTTCGTCGGATATCTCGTCAGGATGTAATCGAATTTCTTCTTTGCCTCGGGTGGAAACTCGACGGGCTTGTTCCGGTCGGGGAAGCGATCGGGAGCGTAGGGATTATCGGGATGGAGATCAGCCATGGCTAAAAATCGAATGCTTTCTTTTTCCAGACGTAGACGTAACCGACGGCGAGGAGGACGATGAAGACTAGCATCTCGCCGAAGAGAAACATGCCCTGGGCGCCGGTGGACGCCTCGCGGTAGATGACGGCCCACGGGTAGAGGAACGCCGCCTCGATGTCGAAGAGGATGAACAACATGGCGATCTGGTAGAAGCGAACGTTGACTCGCTTCCGGTTCTCATCGAGCGACGGCACCCCGCTCTCGTATGGCTCCTGCTTGGAAGCGGTACGGGCGTGCCCGCCGACGAACCAGGCCAGCGCGAGCATCACGACGCCGACGACGACGGCGATGAGCATCATGATCAGGACGGGAAGGAGTGTGTGGGTCATGAACGGCGGTGGATATTAGCACCTCGCCTTCGGCTCGGTGCGTTGTCCGGTTGTCGGTTGATTGCGCTTCGCGCGTTGTCGGGTTGACGTTACTGCCCTTCGCGGGTATTCGTGTCGGTGTGTTTCGCTCCGTAGCCCCTCGGTGTTGATTGCGACAACGCGCGAAGCGCAATCAACCGACAACCGACAACGCGCGGCCGCTAGGCCGCGGTATCCGTGAGGTACTCCATCGCCGTCTCCCGTGAGTCGAAGATCTTGAAGACGGTGTCGAGCTTGGTGATCTTGAGGAGGGCCAGGATGCGGTGCGACGGTTTGACGAGCGCCATCTTGCGCTGGCGGTCTTCGAACTTCTGCAGGTAGCCGATCAGCTCGCCGAGACCGGTCGAGTCCATGTAGTTGATCGCTTCGAAGTTGATCATCACCGGGCCGGTCTCATCGTTGAGCACCTTCTCGAGGTAGCTCGAGAACTCGCGCGCGCTCTCCCCCAGCTTGATCACGCCCTGGATGTCGAGCACTGTCACGTCGTCAACGCGGTTCTTGATGATGTTCAAAGCAAAGCTCCCTTTTCGAATCGGCGATGGCCCTAGTGTACGGGATTGGCTTCCGCGTGTCAGCTCGCCTGCGCTCAGCGCTCCTTCTCCGGCTTGCGGCCGATCTGGTTCGTGACCCACGAGATGATGGCCAGCACGATGGCGCCGATGAGGGCGGCCACGAAGTCGTCGATGCGGAATCCAGGGGCGAGGAACGCCGTCAGCTCGAGCATGACCGCGTTGAGGACGATGAGAAAGAGTCCGAGCGTGACGATCGTCAGCGGCAGCGTGAGAAAGACGAGGATCGGCCGGACGATGGCGTTCAGCAGGCCGAGGATCAGGGCGGCGATGGCGAGCGAGACGATCGATCGGTAGTGAAACCCAGGCACGACCGTGACGACGACGAAGAGAGCGAGCGTGTTCAGTGCCCAGCGCAGGATCAGATGCATGGACCTTATTATGCGCGCCCTGGCGGGCGCGCGTTGTCGGTTGTCGGTTGTCGGTTAGGTGCGGCGGCACGGCTGGTCAGCGCGTGTCGTGAGTGTCACGGCGACAACGCGTCGCGAAGCGACGCAATCAACCGACAACCGACAACGCGGCGGCCGCCAGGCCGCCGCAAATCAAGAGATGTGAACCACAATCTTCCTCCTCGCCAGTTCCTGCATGAACAGCTCCGGCGGGATGCAGCGCTCCTGCGGGAGGGCGCCTTTTTGCGTCGTCTGGCCGCGGGCCATCATCAGGGCTACGATCGACGCCGGGAACGCGGTCGTCCGCATCATCGCGGAGAGGCCGGTCGCTTCGTCGTAACGGTCGATGATGTCGTAGCGAAGCCTCTTCCCATTCCCGACGAACTCGACGCGGACGAGGACCACGTCCGGCTCGTCGGCGGGGAGATTGCGGACGAGGAGATCGCCGAGCACGCGGCGTGGCGCCACCTGCACGCCGTCCACCGTCATCTTATCGCTGCTGCAGAGGCCGAGGTCGACCATGGTCTTGAATTTGGCGCAGTGGCCGGGATAGCGGATCGTCTTGTAGTCCAGCTCGCGCACCTTGCCGAGGAACGTCTCGGGTAGCGTCGACGTGCCGCCGGAGGTCTGGAACGCCTCCATCTTCCCAAACGGTTCCGGGAACTCGATCTCCTCCACCTCGGTCATCGAATCGACCATCGTGATGCGGCCGTCGCGGATGACGCGGGCGCGCTCGATGTACTCGTTGATGAGCCCCTCGACGGAGAAGACGAGCTGGTAGTCGAGCGGCGGTTTCGGATTCTGCGGCAGGCCGCCGACGCGGATGTGGATCTCTTCTAGCGTCTCGAACTGCGCCGCGCCGTGCGCGACGAGCACCGCCACCATGCCGGGGGCCAGGCCGCAATCGGGAACGATGTTGACCCCTCGGGTGCGCGCCTCCGCGTCGAGCGCGAGCTCGGCGTCGACGATGTCGTTGTTGCCGCCGAGGTCGCAGAAGTTCGTGCCGGCCTCGATGGCGGCGCGGGCCAGGCGCTCGTTGAGCCAGTAGTTGACGCAACTGATGGCGCTGTCGTGACCTCGCATGAGGGCGACGACGTCCTGGTGGTTGCTGACGTCGATGGCGCGTGGCGTGACGTTGCCGTCGACGACCGAGGCGACATGGTTGGCGCGATCGGCGGCGACGTCGGCGACGGTGACTTCATCGACATCGGGCTGTTGGATGAGATCGTGGACGGCGCCAAAGCCCATGCGGCCGGCGCCCAGAACGAGTATGCGCATGAGGAGGCGCATGGTAGTTTATCTGTGTGTCTCTGCGTGATCTGCGGAGCCGTTTTTCATCCGCAGATGACGCAGATGGACGCAGATGAAGCAAAGGATGATGGGAAGGCGCCTGCTGACAGCGCCGCTGACGGCGTCGAGGAAGAATCTGTAGAGGCAGTAGCGGTCGACCCGAAGGCGATCGAGGAAGTGCCGGTCGAGGAGCCGCCGTCCGAGGAGCCGCCGGTCAAGGAACCGCCTGTCGAACAACCGCCGGCCGAGGAAACGGTGGTCGATCCTCCTCCGATCTCCGACCCCCGACCCCCGACTCCCCACTCCCGAAGCAACACCCGCCTCGTCGTCATCAAGCATCACGCCCTCGTGCGGTTATCGCACTGGCTGAACGTGCCGATCCTCTTTGCGCTCATCGTCAGTGGTTTGTCGATCTACTGGGCCTCGCCGGTCTTCCTGCACAAGCCTGATCCGGTCACACACAGCCGCGACTATCTTGCCGACCTCGGCATCGCCATCGCCCGCCACGTTCCCGGCGCCAAGGCGGACGGCTTCTGGTTCTACGATCACTTCGGCCTCGGCGTGTTCAATCTGGCCGGAGCTCTGCGCTGGCACTGGCTGTTCGTCTACCTCTTCCTCGCCACCGGCGTTCTCTACATCCTCGGCCTCCTTCTCGGCGGCGGATATCGTGCGCTGCTGCCGAGGCGCAGCATGATCGCCGACGGATTCGCAATGATTCGCTACTACGCCGGCGTGGTCCCGATGAAGATCCTGCGGCGCCCGTGGAAGCATCCCCACATCACGACGAAGTACAACGCCCTGCAGCGCGGCGCGTATGCGTCGATGCCCATCGCGGGCGCTCTCGCCCTCGCCAGCGGCTGGGCCATGCACAAGCCGGTGCAGTTCTGGTGGCTGGAGCGGCTCTTCGGCTCGTACGACGGCGCACGCATCGTCCACTTCGCCGTGATGATCTATTTCATCCTCTTTCTCGTCCCGCACGTCGTGCTCGTGCTGGTCGATGGATGGGACACGATGCGCTCGATGATCGTGGGATGGTCGGGCCGCATCGGAGGAAGCCATGACTGAAGAAACGGCTGAAGAAACGGCTGGCGAGTTGCCCGAGCGCTTTGTCGACGAGAAGAAGCTTCGCCGTCAGTCGCGCCGCGATTTCATCCTCTTCGGCACCGGCGCGTTCGCGGCGCTGGCAGGACTCTGGTGGATCGCACCGTTGGGATCGAAGAAGAAGGTCTTCGGCGAGCACACCGCCGATGCGCTCGACACGCTTGCCGCACGTCTCGGCGCGACGCGCGAGCGCAGCGAGCGTTTTCAGAATCGCGCTTTGACGTTCGATGACGACATCGCCGAGGCGTTGTACTCGCCGAATCGGACCGTACGGACGTATTCGAAACGCGACATCACCCCGCTCCGGAACAACTACGAAGGACGCACCCCGTCACCCGATTACATCAAGGAGTGGACGCTGACGCTGACCGGGCTGGCTTCCGGCAACGATGTCGTCCTGCGCCTGCCCGACGTGTCGTCCCTCGCGCAGCACGAACAGATCACGCGCCTCTGCTGCGTCGAAGGATGGAGCGCCATCGCCGGCTGGAGCGGCGTCCGTTTCGCCGATCTGCTGCGCGCCTACCCGCCGGCCCCGGGCGCGAAGTGGGCGGCCATCGAATCGTCGGTGAATCTCGACGGCAACGGCAATCCTGATCCCTACTACGTCTCGATCGATCTACCGACCGCACGGCATCCCCAAACCCTGCTGGCCACGCACCTGAACGGCGCACCCCTCGGCGCCGACCACGGCGCCCCGCTGCGCCTCGTCGCCCCGATGAAGCTCGGCCTCAAGAACATCAAAGCGATCACGAAGATCGCCTACACCGTCGACGAACCGCGCGATTTCTGGGGCGAGCGCGGGTACTCGAAGTACGACGGGTTGTAGTTTGCGCCGGCCTGGGGCCGGCGCGTTGTCGGTTGTCGGTTGGTTGCGCTTCGCGCGTTATCCCCCTGGGAGCGCGAGCATCCCGTCCGCCGTTCCTTTCGTAGTGACTTGATCATCAACGCCAATTTGGCGGGTGGGGTGGATAGAGAGGGGAAGTATCCGTCGCAGACTTGAATCATCAAGCTCCTTATTACTGCGTCATCAATCAATAGCCGGCCGGCCTGTCTACTCACCCGGCAACGGACGCGTTGCCGGGCGGTCTGATCTCTCTCAGACATAGGTTTGACGCAAGAGCCCGAAAGAAGGTTCCGCGGCAGGAAAAAATATCTGCTCAGGAGGGTGAATGGAGGGGTTCGGATCAAACCAGACTTGATCCGGATCAAACCAGACTTGATCCGGATCAAACCAGGGTTGATCGGGAGGAAAGAAAAGATGATCCGGATCAATCCAAAGATGATCCGGATCAAAAACAAGATGATCCCGATCACTCCAAAGATGGTCCAGATCCAAAAAAATGATGATCCCGATCACTTCGAAGATGATCCGGATCAAAAACAAGATGATCCGGATCTCTCCGAAGATGATCCGGACCAAACAAAAGATGATCCCGATCTCTCCAGAGATGATCCGGATCTAAGAAAAGATGATCCCGATCTCCCCAAAGATGATCCGGATCTAAGAAAAAGATGATCCGGATCAATCCAAAGATGATCCGGATCAAAAAAGAGATGATCGGAATCGGCCATTCTGGGCGGCAGAGGATCAGGCAGTTGCTTTCCAGGAAGTTGCAACTCATTGATAGCCAATTACTTGCGCGGCCTGGCGGCCGCGCGTTGTCGGTTGTCAGTTGTCGGTTGGTTTACGCGACTTCGTCGCGCCCGGGATGGCGCAAAACAACCCGTTATCGCTGTCGTTCGACAACGCGGCGCCCAGCGCCGCAATCAACCGACAACCGACAACGCGCCGGCCCCCGGCCGGCGCATCAAAGATACTGCCGCACCGAGGTCAGGAAGGTCTTCACGTCGATCGGCTTGGAGATGTAGCCGTCGCAGCCGGCTTCGAGGAAGCGGTCGCGGTCGCCGCGCATGGCGTGGGCGGTCAGGGCCAGGATCGGGATCGATTTCGTGCGCTCGTCGGCCTTCATTTCGTGGACCACGCTGAGGCCGTCGATGCCCGGCAAGTGGATGTCCATCAGGATCAGGTCGACCGGCTCGCCACCGCGCGCGATCGCCAGCGCGTCCTCCCCGCTGGCGGCTTTGACGATCTGGTAGCCACCCTCTTCGAGCAGATACTCGACAAGCTGCATGTTCATGTCGTTATCCTCGACGACGAGGACGCGGGCGCCGGTCTCGTTCATCGGCGGTCTAGGACGGCTTCTTTGCCGGCGTCTTCGCCTGCTGCGCTTCGGGGAAGAACTTCGGATCGAAATCGACCTTGGCCGCTTTGCGCATCAACTCGATCTTGTCCAGCGTGCTCTGCTGCTGCACGCGCCGGGCGATCCCCTGCTTCACCTGTTCGAACGGCTGCGCGGTGCGGGCGCCCGCTTTGAAGATGTGAATGCCGTAGCGCGAGGGTACGGGATCGCTGATCTGGCCGGGCTGAAGCTGAATGATGTGCGACTCGATCTCGGGCGGGAGCATGCCCGGGCTGAAGGGGCCGAGGACACCACCACGATCGGCGCTGCTGGCGTCGTCGGACACCTGTTTGGCCAATTGAGCGAAGTCGGCACCCTGCTTGAGCTGCTGCTCGATCGCCATCGTCTTCTTCATCGCTTCCTGCTGGCTCAGCGGAGCGCCGGATCGAGGCGGTACGGCGCCTCCCTGATAGGCGATGAGGATGTGGCTCAGCTCCGTCGCCTCGTATTTCTGCTTGTTGTCGTTATAGAACTTCTGCACCGCGGCGTCGGTCGGCGCCGGAAGCAGCTTCTGGGCAGCGGCGGCGGCGATGATGTTGGTGCGGTCGGCGGCGAGCTGGCCGGCAACCTTGGGGTCCTTTTCGACACCGAGCTTGCGCCCTTCCTGCTCCAGGATCTTCAGGCGGACGAGCTGCTCGGCGAAGGCCTGCTTCCCGGGCTCAGTTCCGAACTGGCGCTGCATGTCTTCCGGAAGCTGCGAGAAGGCAGCCTGAAACTCGGTCTCGGTGATTCCCTCGTCATTCACCTTAAGGATGACGTGGTCCTTGCCGGGCTCGGTCGTAGCCGGAGTGGCGCTGCGGAATGATGCGAACGGCTTGAAGTCGGGCTTCATGAGAGCAAGCCCGAAGCAGATGGCGGCGACGACTGCGATCCCTGTGATCGCGATGACGATGTCTTTTCTCAAGGTATCTCCGTGGATTGCGCGGCCCTGGGGGCCGCGCGTTGTCGGTTGTCGGTTGATTGCGACGGCCTGACGGCCGTCGCGTTGTCAGTATTCGTCGTCGATGGTCGATTGCCGATGGTCGGTTGCCAGCGGTTCGTTCCGGGCAGCCGGGCACTTGTTCATCCGAGTCTACAACGTACCCGACCCTCGCCGCAGCTTCTGACAACGCGGCGCGCAGCGCCGCACTGGAGTTTGGACGTTCTGCCGGCGAAGCCGGCTTGAGATCGTAGCCCCCGGTTTCAACCCGGTTTCAACCGGGGGGATTCGGGTCGGCCCCAATATTTGCGAGCCCGCTTTAGCGGGCGACAGATCCCGAGGTGACATTGCGCTGGGACTTCCGTGCCATGCCTCACAGCTACAGCAACCTCTTGACTCGCATCGTCCACTCGACGAAAAACCGGCGTCCGCTCACCGAAACCCCCGGTTGAAAACCGGGGGCTACGATCTCTCGCCGGCTCCGCCGGCGATTGCGGCGCGCAACGCCGCAACCAACCGACACCCGACAACGCGCCGGCCGCCAGGCCGGCGCAACCAACCGACAACCGACAACGCGGTGGCCGCCAGGCCACCGCAATCATTCGGCCACCGCAATCATTCGGCCGACGCAATACAGCAATCATTGACGTCCCCAAGCGCGCCGAGTATTCTCCGCGCTTGTGAAAACTTTCACGGATTCTCGTCCGAAGAGTCTTCACGAACAGCCAGCTCCACGGCCCTGATCCTGCATCCCTTCGGAGCCCCACCGAGAACAACGTATGGCAAAAATCACCATCGACGGCGTCGAAGTCGACGTGCAGGAAGGCATCAACTGTATCGAAGCGGCCAAAGCCGCCGACATCCACGTTCCCCATTTCTGCTACCACCCCTCACTCAGCGTCGTCGGCCAGTGCCGCATGTGCCTCGTCGAGATCGAAGGCATGCCGAAGTTGCAGGCAGGTTGCTCCACGACGGTTAAAGAGGGGATGAAGATCCACGTCTGGAACGACAAAGTCGACGAGGCGCGGAAGGGGCAGATGGAGTTTCTCCTCATCAACCATCCGCTCGATTGCCCGATCTGCGATAAAGCCGGTGAGTGTCCGCTGCAGGACTACGCATTCAACTACGGTTCGGTCGCTTCCCGATATGGCGAGTTCAAGCGCACCTATCCCGGCATGGACCGCACTGCCATCGGCCCGCACGTCGTGCAGAACATGAACCGCTGCATCCACTGCACGCGCTGCATCCGCTTCACCTCCGAGATCACCGAGACCGGCGAGCTCGGATTCTTCAAGCGCGGCGCATCGACCGAGGTGGGCGTCTTTCCCGGCACGCCGCTGAACAACTGGATGTCGGCGTGCGTCACCGATGTCTGCCCGACCGGCGCATTGACCACGCGCGAGTTCCGCTTCGAATCGCGGGTCTGGAACCTCGAGTCCGCCGAATCCGTCTGCAACGGCTGCGACGTCGGATGCAACATCTTCATCGGCTTCCGGCAGGGGCAGATCTTCCGTTACCGGCCGCGTGTCAATCCCGAGGTGAATGATCACTGGCTGTGCGACTTCGGACGTTTCTCGTATGAGCGCTACGACACCGACCGCGTGGTCGTCCCCAAGGTTCGCAACGATGACGAGTACCTCGGCATCTCAACGTGGAATGAAGCGTTAGACGCCATCGGCACCGCCGTACGCGGCGCATCGAAGACTGCCGCGATCTTCTCCGCGAACATGACGAACGAAGAAGCCTGGCTCGCCAAAGACGTCTTCGTCGAGCGCATGGGCGCATCCGCAGGCGTGATGGTCGACGCGATCGAGCCGATCAAGATGAAGTCACGAACGGAGTGGATCGTGGGGACGCAGGGAGCGCCGAATTATCGGGGAGTGGCGGCGGCGCTGGGAGTGGGGGGTGGGGAGTGGGGAGTGGGAAACACCCCGGCCTCAGACCCAATCTCCCACACCCCACCCCCCACACCCCACCCGCTCATCGAAAATCTCTTAACCGAGGGTGCACAAGGCATCGACGTCCTTTTCGTCACTGACGCCAACTTCAGCGAGCGCACGAAAGACCCTGCCGTCGTCGCCAATCTGCGCAAAGCGAAATTCCTCGTCGTTATGTCGTGGGACGCGAACCATCCGCTCAACGATGTCGCCGACGTCCTCATCCCATCGACGATACATGCCGAGAAGGAAGGGACATTCACCAACCTTCAGGGACGCGTGCAGCGCATTCATCAGGCCTATCCGCCGAAAGGACAGGCTGTGAGCGACCTCGAGGTTTACCGCCGCATCGGGGCGATGCTCTATCCGGATGCCGCCGAGCTTCGCACGCTCGATCACATTCCCACACTTCCGATCGCCGACGCGGCGGCGGTGCAGGCGTAGGACGACGATGCACGGGATCGATTGGGTTGACGTTGGCCTCTCGGTACTGAAGATCGCGATCGTCCTCGGCGCGATGCTGAACGTCACGCCGATCATGGTGTGGGTGGAGCGGCGCGGCAGCGCGCTCATTCAGGACCGTCCCGGCCCGAACCGCGTCGGCCCGTTCGGCCTGTTCCAGTCATTCGCCGACGCATTCAAGTTCGTGCTCAAAGAGGACATGCTGCCCGCGAAGGCCAACAAGATCCTCTACACGATCGCGCCGATGTTCGGACTGATTCCGGCGCTGACGACGATCGCCGTCGTGCCATGGGGCAGGCCGTTCGCGCTTCCGGGCGGACGCCTCTTCGAGCCGATCATCGCCAACGTCAACATCGGCATCCTGCTGATCTTCGCGCTCGCTTCGATGGGCGTTTACGGCATCGTCATGGCCGGCTGGGCGTCGGCCAACAAGTACTCGTTGTTTGGTGGCATTCGGGCCTCGGCCCAGATGATCTCGTACGAGCTGGCCCTCACACTGGCCGCGGTCAGCGTGCTGCTCGCCGCAGGGTCGCTTTCGCTTACGGACGTCGTCTGGCGCCAGACCGGATCGTTCGTTCTCTTCAACGTGATCAAACTTCCGGCCTGGAACATCTTCTCGCCGTCGATGTGGATGGCCTTCATCGTCTTCTTCGTCTCAGGCTTTGCCGAAACGAACCGGATGCCGTTCGACTTTGCGGAAGCCGACGCCGAGCTCGTGGCCGGCTATCACACCGAATATTCGTCGATGAAGTTCGCGCTCTTCTTCATGTCCGAGTACATGGCCATGGCCACGATGTCGGCGCTGGTTACCACGCTCTTCCTCGGCGGCTGGGACATCCCCTGGTACACCGAGCCGGCCACCTGGATTGGTTTCGCGCTGTCGGTTCTGTCGTTCGTGACCAAGGTCAGCATCATCCTCTTCATCTTCGTCTGGGTACGCTGGACGATCCCACGCCTCAAGTACGACCTGCTGATGAAACTCGGATGGAAAGTCTTCCTGCCGATGGCGGTGGTGAATGTCGTGATCGTGGCGCTCTTCATCGCCCGAGGATGGCTATGATCACGTTCGCGATCTTCTTCTTCTTCGCCGCCATCGCCGTGATCTTCGCGGCGACCGTCGTTCTGCATCGGAATCCGGTGGTCGGCGCGCTCTCGCTCGTAGCGTCGTTCTTTGCGCTGGCTGTGATGTACGTGCTGCTCGAAGCGCCGTTCCTGGCCGCGCTGCAGGTGATCGTCTACGCCGGCGCGATCATGGTCCTCTTCCTCTTCGTGATCATGCTGCTCAACCTGCAACATCAGGAAGAGCCGCGCACGCGCCCCGTGCAGCAGTTTCTCGGCTACACGAGCAGCGCAGCCTTCGGTCTCGCCCTCATCTACTACCTCGCCAAGTTCGGCGTCACGCAGCTTCCCGACGGCCCCTTCGTGTCGGACGCGCGGACCGTCGGCATCCGGATGTTCGAGGCCTACATCTTCCCGTTCGAGATGGTCTCGATCCTCCTGCTGGCCGCGATCGTCGGCGCGCTGCTCTTGAGTGGCCGCACGGGGGCAATGGGCGTGGCGCCATTGTCCTCATCAACAACGACTGAAAACCTGGCCGCCCCGCACGACGAAACGCCACATATCGAGGTGGCTCCATGATCCCGACCCACTGGTTCCTCATCCTGAGCGCCATCCTCTTCACGATCGGCGTCTGCGGCGTTCTCACGCGCAAGAACGGCATCACCATCTTCATGTGCATCGAGCTGATGGTGAACGCCGTGAACCTCACCTTCGTCGCCTACGCCCGCCAGTTCCACCAGCTTCACGGGCTTCTCTTCGTCTTTTTCGTCATGGCCATCGCCGCCGCCGAAGCCGCCGTCGGCCTGGCCATTTTCATTTCGTTGTTCCATCACCGCCATACGATCGATGTGGATGAGGCAAATTTGATGAGGTGGTAGGGCGGGGGTGGGGAGTAGGGAGTGGGGGGTCGGAGAAACGGTTCGAAATTGACGTTTGGCCGCTTTTTCTCCCACACCCCACCCCCTACTCCCCACTCCCCGGCACGAACGTCGCATTTTCGAGCTCGCAGGAGCGCGAACATGGACAAGACCGAAAAGCTCATTGACTGGGAAGAGAACGAACGCAAAGACAGGAATCGGGACGGCATCGACGATCGTATCGGGCCCCCCGGAGTAGACATCGCCGCCGGATCGCAGCAGCTTTCCGACCGGCTTCGCGAGAACAACGGCGTCGATCCCTCGCTCTCGGGCGGTGACATCGACGCGCAGTGGGACATGGCCGAATCGCAGGGCGACGAGGCTTCGACAGGAAGTACACCGACACCCGGCCAGAACAACACGGAGGAAACCGCAGCGGCGATGGGCATCACCTACGCCGACGACGAGACGCTGAAAGTCGGAGAGAAAGAAGAGGAGCGCGACAAACATCGCTGGGAGCTCGATCCCGCCTCTTCCGAAGACTACCGGGAACGACTGAAAGATCAAGGCTGATGCGGGGCTCTCCTCGCACCGGCGTATGCGAGGAGAAATCAAAGGATGAAGGTTGAAGGCGGAAGGATGAATTAAGGGCGATCGCGCCCGAATTCATCCTTCATCTTTCATCCTTCATCCTTCAGCCCCATGCTCAACACACTCTGGCTCATCCCCATCCTGCCGTTCGCCGGCTTTCTGCTGAACGGCTTGTTCGGCAAGCGCCTCGGCAAGGGGTTTGTCACTGCCGTGGCGCTCCTGGCATCCCTCGGCGCCGCAATCGCCGGAACCATCGCCGTCGTGCAGTATCACGCCGCCTATCCCACCGGCGGCCGTCACCTCAATCTCGTCTACAACTGGATTGCGTCAGGATCGATCGGCGCCGACATCTCCTTCCAGCTCGATCCCCTCAGCGTCGTCATGCTGATGGTCGTCACCTGGGTCGGCTTCCTCATCCATCTCTACTCCGTCGGCTACATGGCGCATGAGGATGGCTACGGGCGTTACTTCGCCTACCTGAACCTCTTCCTCTCCGAAATGCTCGTGCTGATCCTCGGCAGCAGCTACCTCCTCATGTTCGTCGGATGGGAAGGTGTCGGCCTCTGCTCCTACCTGCTGATCGGCTTCTACTACGAGACCGATTACGCGCCAGCGGCTGGCAAGAAAGCGTTCGTCGTCAACCGCATCGGCGACTTCGGCTTCCTCATCGCCATGTTCCTGATGTTCGCGTATTTCGGGACTGTCGATTTCGCGAAGGTGTCGTCGATCGCTGCCGCAGGCGGCGTCGAGCACTGGCTGCTCACCGCCATCTGCCTCCTGCTCTTCCTCGGCGCCGTCGGCAAGAGCGCGCAGATTCCGCTCTACGTCTGGCTGCCCGACGCCATGGCCGGTCCGACGCCCGTCTCCGCCCTCATCCATGCCGCCACGATGGTCACCGCCGGCGTCTACATGGTCGTCCGCTCGAACGCGCTCTTCAGGCTCGCCCCCGGCGCGATGATGGTCGTCGCACTGATCGGCGCCCTGACCGCGCTCTTCGCCGCAACGATCGGCATCCGGCAATGGGACATCAAGAAAGTCCTCGCCTACTCAACCGTCTCGCAGCTCGGCTTCATGTTCATCGGCGTCGGCGTCGGCGCCTTCACGGCCGGCATCTTCCACCTCATCACCCACGCCTTCTTCAAAGCCTGCCTTTTCCTCGGATCCGGCTCGGTCATCCACGCCATGAGCGGCGAACAGGACATGCGCAAGATGGGCGGCCTGAAGTCGAAGATCCCCATCACCTACTGGACCTTCGCCATCGCCACGTACGCCATCGCCGGCTTCCCTCCGTTCGCTGGGTTCTTCTCCAAAGACGAGATCCTCGCGTCAGCGCTCAACAATCCCTACTTTCCCAAGCCATTCAGTTGGTTGATCTGGAGCCTCGGCACCCTCGCCGCATTCTGCACCGCGTACTACATGTACCGCCTCGTCTATCTGACCTTCTTCGGCAACTTCCGCGGGACGCACGAGCAGGAGCATCACCTGCATGAATCGCCGGCATCGATGACGATTCCGCTCATCATCCTGGCCGCGCTTTCCGCCGTTGGCGGCGCGCTGCTCGGCTGGCCGCATCACCACTTCCTTGCTGCCTGGCTCAAACCGATCTTCCCCGAGATCGGAGGCGTCCCCGAAGCACAGTACGAGATCTCGCCGAACGTCGAGTACGCGCTGATGCTCGTCTCGAGCGCCATCGCCGTCATCGGCTGGTGGATTGCCCGGACGCGCTTCCGCACGCGCGGCCTCGAGGCCGACAACCAGTTCGCGCAGAACATGCCGGCAGTTGCGCGCGGGATGGAGAACAAGTGGTACGTCGATGAAGCCTACGACGCGACGATCGTCCGGCCGCTCGAGGGCTTCTCGCAATTTCTCTGGCGCGGCATCGATGCCCTCATCGACGGCACACTGGCCATCGTCGGCTACATCGTCGCCGCAATCGGCGACCTCCTCCGCTTCTTCCAGACCGGCAACGTCCGCAACTACGCGTTGATGTTCTTTCTCGGCGTGATCGTCTTCATCTGGGTGCTGGCATGAGGCGGGGTTTTCGGTTTTCGGGGGTCGGGAGTCGGAGAAAAAACACCGATCCGATCACCGCGCTCTCTCTCCGACCCCCGACCCCCGACTCCCGACTCCCGAGGGCAAAATGACGAACATACTGTCCATCACCCTCTGGCTTCCCATCGCCGCCGCGGTGATCCTGCTCTTCTTCCCGAAGACCGCGGCCTCGGCGATCAAGGGCTTCGGCCTGCTGGCGTCACTGGCCACCTTCGTCGCTTCGCTCGGCATCCTCTACGGATTCCAGGACGGCGTGGCCGGACTGCAGCTCACCGAATCGCTCGCCTGGATTCCGCAGTGGGGCATCCGTTACGCACTCGGCGTCGACGGCATCTCGCTCTGGCTCATCCTGCTGACCACTCTCCTAACACCGGTCGTTTTCCTTTCATCGTGGAACACGATCCACAAACATCCAAAGGAGTACGTCATCGCCTTCCTGATCATGGAAGCGGCGATGATCGGCGTCTTCGTCGCCAGCGACCTCCTTCTCTTCTACGTCTTCTTTGAGCTGACGCTGTTGCCGATGTACCTCGTCATCGGCGTGTGGGGCGGCGCCAACCGGATCTACGCCGCGATCAAGTTCTTCCTCTTCACCATCGCCGGCTCGCTCCTGATGCTGCTCGGCATCATCTATCTCGCCTTCGCCCACTTCCACGACACCGGCGTCCTGACCTTCACCATCACGGAGCTGTACGGCACGACGCTCGCGCCGCATGCGCAGGTACTGCTCTTCTTCGCCTTCGCGCTCGCCTTCGCCATCAAGGTGCCGCTCTTCCCGCTCCACACCTGGCTGCCTGATGCGCACGTCGAAGCGCCCACCGGCGGCTCGATCATCCTCGCCGGCGTCATGCTGAAGATGGGTACTTACGGCTTCCTCCGCTTCGTGCTCCCGTTTTTCCCCGATGCCACCGCTAAGTACTCTGGCCTGCTCATCGCGCTGGCCGTGATCGGCATCGTCTACGGCGCGCTCGTGGCCTGGGTGCAGCCCGACATGAAGAAGCTTGTCGCCTACTCCTCCGTCTCGCACCTCGGCTTCTGCGTTCTTGGCATTTTCGCTCTCAATCAGACCTCGATCGAAGGCTCGATCCTGCAGATGGTCAACCACGGCCTCTCCACCGGCGCGCTCTTCCTCTGCGTCGGGGTGATCTACGAGCGCCGCCACACGCGGTTGCTGGCCGATTACGGAGGGTTGGCGAAGACGATGCCTGTCTTCGCGACATTCTTCATCATCGCCATGCTCTCATCTGTTGGATTACCGGGCCTGAACGGCTTCATCGGCGAGTTCCTGATCCTGGCCGGCTCGTTCCAGACCTGGCCGCGCGCGACGATCGTGGCCGCGACCGGAGTCATCCTCGCTGCGATCTACCTGCTCTGGCTCATCCAGCGCGTCTTCTTCGGACCGATCACCAAAGAGGAGAACAAGAACGTTCGTGAGATCGCCTGGAACGAAGTCGTTGCCCTCGTTCCGCTGGTCGTGCTCATGGTCTGGATCGGCGTCCGCCCGAACGTCTTCCTCCGCAAGATGACGCCGAGCGTGCAGCAGTTGCTTCTGATCGTCCACAAGACCGACTCCAGCAAAGCGCTGGTGGCGGGGGTCGGGAGTCGGGCGTCGGGCGTCGGAGACCAGACCCGGTCGCACGACGCAATGCTCCGACCCCCCACGCCCGACCCCCGACTCCCCCGCCCCGGAGGTGTCCGTTGAACCTAACTCCGCTGCTCGAAAACGGATGGATGAATGCCATCCTGCCCGAGCTGATCCTCTCGATCGGCGGCATGGTGCTGATTCTTTTCGACGCCTTCGCGCCGAAGTTACGGGGCGCTACCGCATCGCTGGCCGTGGTCGTTTTCCTCGTCGCAAGCTGGGGAGAACGCCTCGTCATCGGCGGGACCTGGTTCGGCGGCACGTACCAGATCAGCGCCATCACGATCATCTTCGATTACACGTTCCTACTCGCCGCGATCCTGGCCACGCTCTTTGCGCGCGCGTACCTCGCGCGCGAGGGATTCGAGCGCGGCGAGTTCTACGCGATGCTGATGTGGGGCACCGTCGGCATGATGATGATGGCCAAAGGGCTTGACCTCCTCATCGTCATCCTCGGCCTCGAGCTTCTCTCGATCTGCATCTTCATCCTGGTCGGCTTCCATCGCCGCATCGCCGTCTCGAACGAAGCGAGTCTCAAGTACTTCCTCATGGGCGCGTTTGCGACAGGGTTCATCCTCTACGGGACCGCGCTCTTCTACGGCGCGACCGGCTCGACGAATTTCGCTGCCTTCTCGCGCTACTTCGCCACAGCCGACGCCACTAACCCGCTGCTGACGATCGCCTTCGTCCTCATGATCTCCGGATTCGGATTCAAACTCGCCGTCGCCCCATTCCACGGTTGGGCGCCCGACGTCTACCAAGGCGCGCCGTCGCCCGTTGCCGGATGGCTCTCCGTCGCGCCGAAAGCAGCTACGCTCATCGCCCTCATTCGCATTTTCTCGTCGATGACACCCGTGATCCAGCAGGCCTCGTGGATGAAGATGGTCGCCGCGCTCTCGATCCTGTCGATGATCATCGGCAACGCTGTCGCCATCGCCCAGCGCGACCTCAAGCGCATGCTGGCCTACTCCGGCATCGCCCACGTCGGCTACATGCTCATCGCGCTGCTCTCGTTGCGCGACGAATCGGTGGCCGCAATCAGCATCTACGTCATCACCTATGCGCTCATGAACATCGGCGCGTTCGGCGTCGTGTCGATGCTCGCGAAGAACCAGAACGATCCGCAGACGCTCGACGACATCGCCGGCCTCGGCTTCCGCCGCCCGTTCTACGGTCTGGCGCTGACGATCTGCATGTTCTCGCTCTCCGGCCTCCCGCCAACAGCCGGCTTCATCGCCAAGTTCTACATCTTCAAGACCGCCGTCGACTCCGGCCACATGACCGTCGCCCTCATCGGCATCCTCATGAGCATCGTCTCGGTCTATTACTACCTGCGCGTCGTCTACTTCCTGTACATGAAGGAAGGGGCGTCGGTGGCCGTCAACGATCACGCGGAACCACACGGAGTACACGAGATCTCGCAACCCCCACTCCCTACTCCCCACTCCCCACTACTCGACACCGACATCTTCGGCACCAGCGCCCTGTTGATCTCGATCGTGGGCATCCTGGCGATCGGCCTCTTCCCAACTCCTCTTTTCAACGCGGCAGGCGCGGCAGCGCGCGCGCTTCTGCCGTAGCCTCGACTTATGCCGAACGACCGGCCGAACAACAACCACGAAGTGATCTCCGAGCTGACGACCCGCAGGCTGTCGGTCTACCTCCGCTGTCTGACATATCTTCAGTTGGCCGGGCAGGAGACCGTTTCGTCCGGGGACCTGGCAGAGCAGTTCCACCTCAACTCCGCGCAGATCCGGAAAGACCTGGCCTGCTTCGGCGAGTTCGGCACTCGCGGAGTGGGCTACAACGTGCCGCGCCTCAAGGACCACCTGGTCCATGAGCTCGGCCTCGACCGCACCCGCCGTCTCCTGATCGCCGGTGCCGGCAACCTCGGCATGGCACTGGCCGACTACGGCGGCTTCAGCGAAGGCGGCTTCGAGATTGCCGCGATCATCGACAACGACGAGACCAAGATCGGCCGCAAGTCCCGAAGCGGCCTCGAGGTGATGGCGTGGGATGACCTCGCCACCATCGTCCGCGAACACCGCGTCGATATCGGCGTCGTGGCCGTGACGGCCGATGCCGCGCAGAAGGTGTACGACGCGTTCGCGGATGCCGGAATCAACGCAGTCCTCAACTTCGCACCGACGCAACTGCGAGCCAGAGAGAGCGTGAAGCTGAAATCGGTCGATCTGCGCATTAACCTCGAGTCACTCTCGTTCTATCTGAAAAACCGGGAAGACGGCGAGAGCTAAAGCGGGTGCGTAGGGCTACCGACTGGAAGTGCGCCGGCGTGGCGGAGAAGGTACGGACATCGTCGTCGCCGGCGACAGTCCTCCGTAGTTCCACGCTTTGACTCGTACGGTGACCGCAGCGCTTTCGACGAGCATGCCGGTGCCATCGCGCGTTGTTGCGTCGACCACATGGAATCCTTCCCCGGCGTCCGCGGCTTCGACGAGATATCCGAGCGCGTCCGGAATCCGATCCCACCAGACTTCGACGCCCCCTCCGGTTCGAGCGACATGGATCTGCGGCGTCGCGGGAGGCTGCGTAGGCGTCAGTTCACGCACAAACAAGAGCTCCGCCCGTTCCTGATTCTGGTTGTCGTGGCTCAAAGCCCCAACCACAACCGCGCAATCGTCATCGCGGCAGGCAACATCTGCACGCTCCGCCGCAATCGACGTTTGTCGCTCGCCGTAAACAAAGACACCCGGTGTCAGGAGCAAGACGTCCAGCACTCCATAGAAGTAGTAGCGGATTGCATAAGGATCCGACACTGATCGGATGAGCCGGTACCCACCGTGTCCGTCTGACGTCAAGGACTGCAGAACTCCTCCACCGATACGGCCCGGCACTCCGTTGACACGCAAGGGGCTCGTCGCCGAGAGCTCGAGGATGAAGGTGTCGGTGCTCTGCCGGCCCGAGATGCTCCCGTCGTAAGTACTCCAGGCCACATGCGTCGTCCCGCCGCGCGAAACCGCGCAGACCACCGACTCCCCTCCCACCTTGGTGGAGAGCAGCAGCGGTACTGGTTGAATCGGGACGCCCTGGTCCGAAAGGCGTGTGGCATAGACTCTGCCATCGTGGAATCCGTAGGCGCCGCCCTGAGAGGAGTAATAGCCGGTGATGAACGGAAGGAAGTACCCGCTTCCGTCCCACACAAGAGCGCAATCGCTGACGAGACTGGGATCGTAATCCGCGCTTCTGAATATGGTCTGCAAAACTCCGACGCTACCCTCTGTGCGCACTTCCACGGCGGAAAGGTGGCCGTTCGGTAGAACCCCGGCCACCAACCATGACGAGCCGCTCCAGGCCACTGCCATGGTCCTGCCCACTCCTGTCGGGAAGGGCTGCGCATCGACCGCGTTTCCCGCAGCATCGACGCGAATGGCCTGATTGCCAAAGGCCACCAGCCATTGGCCATTCCCCCATGCCACGTTAAGCTCGCTTTGTTTAGAGTTGGGCATTCTCAGACCGTTACGCTGGATGGTCTGTCCATCGGCGTTTACTCGTGCGGTGATCGCCTGCCAGTGGTCCGTTGCGTCATGTTCGTTCCACGCCGCGAGGTAGCCGTCGTCTCCTGCGGCGATGACGGGCTGGGTCTGCTGGTTGACCGCGTTGTCCACTTCGAGAACCACTTCTCCTTCGTCGGGACGCGTGGACGCGAGTTCGGCGGTGGGGATGACGCGCAGCGCGCTTGGATAATCGCCCGCCAGCCAATACGCACAGGTCTGCGCGTTGCAGACGATTCTCGACACGAATCGACCCTGATAGGTGTTGTCCGACTTGGTGGTGAGTTGGATGGGCGACCCCACGGCGGTCAGCGTGCCATCCTTTCCAACTTCGAAAACGTGGACGAAGGCAGCATTGAGCGCAGGGACATCCGTGGCGCGGAACTCGCCGTACGATACGAGGAGACGCGATCCTACCAACGCCGCGGACAGTGACTTGGAAGCAGAGACGGAAAGGGTCGTGAACAGGAGCTGCGGTGGTCCAGCGGCACCATTCACGTCGACTACCTGCAGAAACACATCCATCAACTTCCCCGTCTTGAACATGGCATAAAAATAGAGGTTGCGTTTGCCATCCTGAACGACCACGCCCGGAGTTGGCGGAACAATGACTGGCTTGGGATCGATCACGCCGTTGTCGCTGATGCGCTCCAGATGAGTCTCGTAATAACCGAAATTCACCGCGATGAAGCCATCGCTTGTAGAGAAAATTGGCGCGAGGTCACCGCTTCCGAATGCTTGCGCAACAGGCTTTCCAAGAGGATGACCATCTCCGTCGAGCATTTGTACTCTGCCGTGGCCTCCCGTTTGGTCTTGAGGCGTATCGTTGGACGTCAGAATCACTCTACGGCCGTTCCAACCTACCGCCAGCCATTGGCGGTGGGCCGGCGTATCCTCCCAAACGTGTTCGACCGAGACCACGCCGCCCCCACTCTGAGGAATCGTGACGACATCGACGCTATAGTCGGCATCCTGAACGATGACCAGATAGGCGTGTCCGTTCCAGACCGCCTCGGCGTGATCACCAGGGCTGATAAAGAACGGCTTACCGGAAACTCCCTGAGCCGTAATGATTCGACCATAGATGCTGTACGGAAACCAGCCGTAGACCCCTACGACCAGAAAACTCTGGCCATCGGTAGCGATCGACGCCGAGTAGTCGATCCTTTGATCCCGGAAGCGGAGCGGTGACAAGGTTCTGCCGGAAAATGCCGAGGCATGCAGAGCGATGCCAAGAAGGATCGGGATCAGTAGTGACAGCCGGCGCACGCGAACATGATATTTCAGGATGTGGAAGTTGCGGGAATTCACGGGGCCGGCCACGCCGCTGAGGAATCGTTATCGCGCCGGCCGCAGAGTCTCCCACGAGAGCAGCGTGTCGGGAACGCGGTTCACAACGCGTTCCCGTCTTCCCACTACGATGAGGCGGCGTGGCTCGGATTCAAGGGGCGCCCTGCCGTCACGCCTCTCGGAATGTGAAGTCGCAAACGCTCCCGCCCTCCCTTAGAACACCTCTCCGATCCAGAACTCCGAATGGAACTTGCCGTTGGTGCTGCGAAGGTCCGTCCGTTTGGCGAAGTCCAAGTGGAGTTCAAGACCCAGCAGATTGAATGAGATGCCGTAGCCAACCGATGCCACGCCATCCACGAGCCGATGGTTTTTCCAGAACACATACGGCTGGCCCGGAAGGCTTGCGCCGCCAACGTCCAGGAAGAGATTTGCGCGGATGCCTGTCACGGCAATGATCGGAGTAACCAGGACGTCGATCAGCGGAAAGCGAAGCTCGGCGTTTGCGTAGCCGGCTTTGGTTCCGACGATCGATCGGTACTCGAAGCCACGAACGGTATTCAAGCCGCCGAAGTAAAAGAAATTCGGGAACGAACCGTGCGAATACCCTGCGAATACGCGCGTCGCAAGTAATGCACGCGAACTGATCGGAAGATACTGGCGGGCATCGATCGTGTAGTCGTTGGTCAGCACTCCGCTGGTGCCGGCGCTCCGGTGGACGTTCGGCGCAAACACCGTATTCAGTTCGTAGCGATGCCCTGCAATCGGCCCGAATTCCTTGAACGATGTTGTATCGCCCGTAAAGCTGGCTGTCACAAACGGGAAGTTGTCGCGGCGATTGACGAAGAAAACATCTCCAGCGTCGTCTATGAACGGGTAATTGACATCACGCTCTTCGTAGCCCATGCCCGCATCGACTCGGTGATAGCGATCGAAGGGATGGCTCAGAATTCCGACGAAGCCGGTCTCGCGGTAAAGCTGGCGGCGGTCGAGCGTGAAGTCGCTGGTCGTCGAAAGCGTGGTGAAGAACGTGCGGCTGTCGAAAATCCGGAATCCCCAGTTGGTGCGATTGTGCAGGTCGAGGTACAGAAAGTCGAAATTCGAGAACGACGAAACGGAATCCAGCGAGGCGATGAAGCGCCGGTCGCCGAGCATGTCACTCATGAAGATGACCGACCGCGACAGGAAGAGGTTATCGGACGTAACGCCGGCGTTCACTTCGACGTCATCAATGAAGAGTTTGTGGCTGTTCACGGTTTCGATCTTGTCCGGATCGATCGTCACCTCGACCGGCGGCTGAAAAAATGGGCGGGCCGAGGCCAGCATCGGCGCCGAAGGCAATACGCTTTTCTCCGCCGCATGCAGAGGCTTGTCCGTCGTCGTTGAGTAAAGGCGCCAGTGACGTTTGTAGTAAGAGGCGAATACCATCCGCTCGCGGTTGTTCGTGCCGGCGAAAACCACCGGCGTGAAGCAGCCGCCTACGACGTCGGTGTATTGGAGCAGGTCGCCATTGTCGAGATTGAGCGAATAGATGTTGTAGGCGGCGTATTTTGTGAGATCGACCGGCGGTGTAGCGCTCTCCGGTTTCGCTTTGTCTTCCGCGTTCTGCAGGATCTCCACTGCCGCGGCGATATTGCGGCCCGTCTGTTTGTCGGAAGCGAAAAAGATACGCTTCCCGTCAGGCGAGAACCACGAGTCGATGTCGTTCCACTCGCCCGTGGTGAGCTGAAAGCGCTCCGAAGGGTTCGCCAGATTCAGCTTGAACAACTTGGCGTACCCATTGACGACGGATGAGTACACCAGCCATTTGCCGTCGGGCGAGAAAACCGGCGCGCCGTCGAAGAACTTATCGTTCGTCAGGTTTCTGATCGCGCCGCTGGCAATGTCATAGAGATAAATGTCGGGGACGTTTCCTTTGAACCCGGCGAAGGCAATCGTCTTGCCGTCGGGCGAATAGGTCGGCGCGAGTTGCTGCTCGAAGTCCATCTTCACCGAACGATCAATATGGCCGTTCAGAGCATTGATGAGCAGCAAGTTCCGGCCGCGCTCCTTCTTCACAAAGAGAGCGATCTGATCGCCGCTCGGCGAGAAGCCGACGTCGCGGCCCATCACCGGCCCAACCGTGAGCATCTGCGCGATCGCGTATTCGTACTTACTCGTGAACCCGCCGGTTAGATTTCGCAGCAAACGCCGCTCGGGGATGTTGTAGAGGATGACGTCGACTTGTTCCTTGTAGGTCGCGAATGCCGCCAGCAGATCGCCCGACGGCGACGGCGACGGCGACATATCCTCACTCTCGGTGCCTTCGGAAATCTTGAACGCATCGCCATACTCCTGCGGCTCACCTTTTGACACGAGAGCGGGCAGGTATTGTTTGCGCAGCCATGTGCGGAATTGCGAGTCGAACTCGTCGGGCTTCACATCAAAGGCGCGCTTGAGGGCCTTGTCGACGGAGTTGCCCAGCGTGTTGCGGTATTCGTAAATGAAATCGCGAAGCCCCTCCCAGCCGTACTTCTGCTGGATGAATGCGAACACCGCGTGACCGAAACGGTACGCAAAGTAGCCGCCGCCCTGGGCGTGCGTGATCGGCGGCACCGCATCATTGACGACGGCGTCGCGCAGAACCATGCGGTCCTTGCTGTCCTCGTCGTTCCCCATGAACGACGCCAGACCTTCCATCATCCACGTCGGCGGATTCGAAGTGACTTCCTTGCCCAGTTTGCCCTGAAAGAGAATCTCGTACTCGAACACGTGCGTCAGCTCGTGCTGCACGAGTTGGAGAAGTTTTTCGTCGGTGGTATCGATCGGGATGACCATCCGGTTGCGCGTTGGCTCCGCGAACGCGCCTACACCTTCGGGGATGAAATTCAGATCGACGTTCGTCTGCTCGAACGCCGAGTGCGTGGCGTAATAGATGATCGGGATCTTCTTGGAGACCTGGAAGTTGAACTTGCGCGAGAGATCGTCATACGCGCTCTCCGCCATGTCGACGACCTTCTCCAGCGCCGGCTTTTCCTCATCGTAGAAATAGATGTCGAAATGCGTGGCGTGATAGACGTTCCAATGGAACTTGTCGTAGACGATCTTGTTCTGGCCGAACGGAAACGCACTCGGCGCGAACAGCATGGAGACGACGAAGAGCAGAGCGATCGTTCGCTTCAAATTAGCCTCCAAAATGGGTGTGGTCTGTGGGGTGTTGGGTGTGGGAGATACGGCGATCACCTTGCGTTGCGATCTCCGTCTCCCACTCCCCACACCCCAAATCCCCCTCCCTACTCAGTGAACACATACCGTGTGGCTGACGTCTCCTGGGGCACGAAAATACCGACGAGTTGCGTCTCCATGGAGCGGAGATTCTCGAATAGGCCGAGGACTTCGTCGTAATTGCGCTGGTCGAATTCCTTGAAGTCGCGGAAATTGTCTTCGAGGACCTTCTCGCCCGTATCTGCATTGAAGACGGCGATATCGATGTCGAAGACGAAGCCGGTCGTCTCGATGAGAACCTGGCGGTAATACGTCCTACCGTCGGCGGGCGAAACATACTCTTCTGTCTTGTAGCCCGACTTGTCGTTGACGTCGAAGTCGATGACGCCGGAAACGATGAAGTCGGCACCGGTCTGGGAGCCGAGGTTGCGCCAGTAATCGCGGCTCGCTTCGAGCGATTTCATCGTGGTACCGGGAAGGCGCGTCTGCGGGACGTCGACGAGGCGCAGTTTAGTGCTCTTGGTGAGCTGCTTTCTCAGGTACCGCTGAAACTCCGCCTGAACGTCGACCTTCGAAGCGCGGTCGTTTTTCTTTTCCCGGTTGGCGATCACGAACGGGGCAATGGCGATCTTCTCTCCCCCTCCGATCGACAGCTTCGGCTTGAGAGGCAGCTTGAGTTTGACCTCCGTCACGCCGGCAAACGACACGATCGGCACGAGCAAAAAGGCTATGACCGCAGCGACTCGTTTCATGCAACACCTCCGGGAGGTTTCGGTGCTGGTGGCGGCTGCGGATTCGGCTGCGGACGATCACTCGGCGGCGCCGCAGGAGGCGCGAGCCCTGTGGCCGGCGGGGCCTCGGTCCCAATCGGCCTGTCCGGCTGTCCTGAAGTCGTGGTCGATCCGGCGGATGGAGCAGAGGCCGTTGGCGGCGTGGGCGTTCCTTTTGGCGCGATCTGCCGCTTCTTGTTGCGCGAAAGGAACTCGACGAAGCGGCTGTAGTTCTTCTGGATGTAGGAATTGGTGCGGTCGAGTTTCAGCGCCTCGAGGTACTCCTTGCGCGCCTTCTCGAAATCGCCGTTTGCTTCGTACGCAACGGCGAGGTTGTTGTGCGCCTGCGCATCGCCGGGATTGAGCTCGATGGCGCGCTCGAAGCGGAACATCGCCTCGCGCCAGAGATTCATGCGCGCCATCTCCACGCCGAAGTTGTCCTGCGAAGCCGGCCGGGAGAGATCCGACTGATGCGAACAACCGGCCGCCAGCAGCATGGCGGTAGCCAGCGTCCCTAGTCGAAGCGTCCCTTTTAGCGTCCTGTTCATCGGGAATCTCCTTCCACAGCGGCAGGCGATGCAATCCGGACTTTACCGGACACGGCTGTCAAGATTACCATTGTCCCCGGCGACGTCCCACGCATCGCTCCCTCCTGCGGCACCAACCACGCCCATGCTCGATGTCTCGCTTCGCGATCGTCTGATCGCGTATGCCCTACTCCCGCTATCACCGTCACGCATTCGTCTCCTGCTTCAAGCCTTCGATCCGCTCGCATCGTTGTGCAGCGCCTCCGAGTCCATGTTGCGTGAGCTGCTAAGTATCGACGCAGCGGCGCCTCTCGATCCGTGGCGGAATGATGAACTTCGCAAACGGGTCGATGCGCTTCGCGGTTCCGCAGTCACTCTGGCGGACGACGACTACCCTCCCCTGCTCAGGCAGATCGTCGATCCTCCGCTGGCCATGTTCTACCGCGGCGACCTGTCGCTGGCGCGGACGCCATCCGTCGCCATGGTCGGCTCCCGGCGCGCCTCGGCGTACGCGATCAGCGCCGCCACGCATCTCGCCCGCGAGCTGGTCTCGGCCGGTATCACCGTCGTCTCCGGGCTTGCCCGCGGTGTCGATGCCGCCTCGCATCAGGCTGCGCTCGATGCCTCGGGGCACACAATCGCAGTCCTCGGCACCGGAATCGACATCGTCTATCCGCGCTCACATCGGCGCCTCTTCGAAAAGATCGAGGAGTGCGGCCTCATCCTCACTGAGTTTCCTCCGGGCACGCCGCCGCTCAAATTCAACTTCCCCGTCCGAAACCGAATCATCAGCGGCCTCACCCTCGGCACCGTGATCGTCGAGGCGACAGGTCGGAGCGGATCGTTGATCACAGCGAGGATGGCAGCGGAGCAGAACCGCGAAGTCTTCGCCGTGCCAGGTCCGATCTTTTCTCCCGGCTCGGAAGGGACGCACCGCCTGATCCAATACGGAGCGAAGTTGGTTCACGAGACCGACGACATCCTCGACGAACTGCCCGGCGATCTCCGTGTTCCGAAAGCGGCAACGCCGCAACCCGACTCTCTCTTGCGCGAGGTGCTTCGCGCATTTCGCCGGGACGAAGGAACGCACATCGATAACGCCGCCGAGTCGCTGGGCCGCTCGGTCGCCGCGATCTCCGAGCCGATTCTTCAGCTCGAACTGGGAGGGTGGCTGAAAGCGCTGCCAGGAGGCCGCTATGTCCGCGTGCGCTAGCGTCTCCGAGGTAGAATTCCGGCATGAGCAAACCCGAGCCAAGGTTCAATGTGGATCCCGAAACGGGCGAAATGGTGGAAATCGACGAAGAGCTCAGTGCGGCCATCGACGAGGCGGCAGCGCAAGCGGATCGCGGCGAAGGGATTCCCTGGGAAGTCTTTCGCAAACGCTGGGAGAAGTAGATGCCCTGCCGATCAAGATAACCCCTCTGGCCGAGCAGTTAATCGATGAGGCGGAAGCTTGGTGGCTCGTAAACCGAACGGCTGCGCCCGACGCAATCGGGGAAGAATTCGGCGCAATGATCAGCATCCTCGCCCGAGCCCCGACGATCGGCCGCATCGCAACCAACGTCAAGCTTCCAAACGTTCGTCACATCCGTCTACCGCGTGTGGGATATGAGATCTACTATCGCGTAAGGGGTACACCGCCGGCGCTCGAAGTGATGGCTCTGTGGCACGTAAGACGCGGAAAGGGGCCACCAATCTAATCACAGCGACACCGAGGTAACATCCGCTCATGAGCGACGAACCGAGATTCAACGTAGATCCCAAAACGGGCGAACTGGTGGAAATCGACGAAGAGCTCAGTGCTGCTATTGACGAAGCTGTCGCGTCGTCGGAGCGGGGCGAATCGATTCCGTGGGAAGTGTTCAGGAAGGAACTCTTCGCGGACGACTAGCGGTCGAACTGAACCGCCCTCGCACCGAGGTAAAGTCATCGTCATGAGCAAACGCAAACCGAGATTCAACGTGGACCCGAAAACGGTCAAACTCGTGGAAATCGACGAAGAGCTCAGTGCGGCGATCGATGAGGCAATCGCGGCAGCGGATCGCGGCGAATCAATTCCACTGGAAGTCTTGCTGAAACGTTGGGAGGATGAGAGTCGCCAGCGGGCCGCTGGCGGCACAGCCGACGAGCCGTCGGCGCTACGCTGAGACCGGCCCTACGGCATCCACCCTGCGCCGCTGCTCCGTTTCTTCACCTGCATCGCGATCAACGTGACCGGGATGCCGATCTGGAGGATTCGCTTTACGACTTTCGGGAATCCGAAACCGACCAGGAAGCCGATCACGGCGCCGCCGGCTACGAGCTCGGTGGCATGTTCGGAAGCGAGGCTCTTGACGTCGAGCTGTTTGCGGATCCGCCGGTCGAGCTCATCGATGCGGTCGCCGACGCGGTCGCGGGCGCTGACGATGGTCTGATCGAGCTGCTGCATTTCGTCGGTCATCTACTTGCCCCTTGCCTGTGCGATGTCGCTCTTGATCGACTCCACGTCGGCCTTGATGCTCTCGATCGATTTCGACGGGACGAACTCCACCGCGGCGAACTTCTTCTTCCCCATGAGCCCGAGGACGGTTGCCGTCGCGAAAAGGACGACTGTCACGATCAACGCCGAAAGCCATGCTGGCACGCCGAGCCGAACGAGCACGAGCATGATGGTGACGAAGAGGAAGGCCAGCCCGAAGAGCGCAACGAACACCGCACCGGCAAACAGCCCGATGCCGCCCCCGAGTTTCGCGACCGTGTCCTTGACCTCGAGCTTGAGCAGCGCGATCTCGCCACGGAACAGCGTCGTAATGTCTTCGGTCAGCTCCTTGATGATCGTGCCAAGGGAGCGGTCCGTGTCCGTCTCTGAACTATTTCGAGCCATATTGCGCCGATAGGAGCAAAAGAGGTGCCTCGCCACTACAATCGCCGCCGATGCCCGACGTCGTTGAGCTGGTGAAGGAGTTTCGCTTTGAGGCGGCGCACTTTCTACCCCATGTGCCCGAGGGACACAAGTGCCGCCGCATGCATGGACATTCGTTTCGCGGCGAAGTGGTCGTGCGAGGACCGATCGATCCCGTCACCGGGTGGCTGATCGACTTCGCCGACCTCAAACGCGCCATCGACCCGGTCGTGGTCCGGCTCGATCATTACCTCCTCAACGAGATCGAAGGCCTCGAGAACCCGACGTCCGAGCGGCTGGCAATCTGGATCTGGCACCAACTGGCGCCGCACGTGCCGCAGTTGCATCGCATCACGATCGAGGAGACGTGCAGCTCGAGGTGCCATTACTACGGGGGTGGGGAGTCGGGGGTCGGGAGTCGGAGCGACGAGTAACGGGGGGTGGGGGGTCGGGAGTCGGGAGTCGGAGTCAGGCAGGTTCGGAATGAGTCGCAGATTCGGCGACGAGCAAAAAAGACTCTCCGACCACCGAACCGCGACCCCCGCGCGACGCTCAATCCCTATCAGGGAGCGAAGGGATGCAAGCCTCTCCGACCCCCGACCCCCGAACCGCGACCCCCGCAAAAACAATCAGTCCCTATCCGGGAGCGGCGGCACGCGAACGGTATCCGGAATCGTGCGATCGGGATCTGCAATCGGGCTGGTGTATGCCGTTTCCGGGAGCGGGCGGGTTCGGACCGTGTCGCGCAGCGGCCTGGTCCGAACCGTATCCGCGATTCGCGTGTTGACCGTGTCCCTGATCGGCGTGGTGCGGATCGTATCCGGCAACGTGCGGGTTCGGATCGTGTCCGGAAGCGGGATCTCGAGCGTCAAACGGGCCACGAGCTGCGGTGCCGGTGGCTGAATCTCGATCGGGAGGCCGAGCTTCGCACGCGCGGCGCGTACGCGCTCGATCAGCTCGGCGCGAATGACTTCGGCGTCATCGACCGGAAAACGGCTGCAGCGCCAGGAGTGGAATGCCAGCTCGCTTGCCAGCGCGTGAAAGCGCCTTCGGTCGATACACGCTCCGATACCCCTGCTGAAAAGCGCCTGCGACGATGCAGCGATCCGTCGCCGGACAGACGTCACGACGACAACGTCGTCATGACTAAGAACATGGTCTGCAACAACGCTCTCCAGGTGCTGGCGAATCATGATCGACTCCCGCCGCAGCGAGAAGATGGCCACGATGATGACGCCGAAGAACATCGGCACCATGAAGAACAAATAGGTGGCGAAGAACGCCAGACCGAGGTTCGTGCTGAGGTTCCAGAGGCCATGAAGGAGCATTGCGCCGGCAAGACCAAGAACCGGCGCGATGAACTTCACGACCTTCTTGTTCGTCTCCTGCGCGATGCCGAATCCGATGCCGGTCATGCTCGTGAACAGCGGATGGCAGAACGGCCCGAGAACGCCGCGCACGAAAAAGATGCCCATCGCCTGACCACCGCCAGCCGTGACCGCCCTGGCGTAGTACTGCACGTTCTCCATCATCGCGAAGCCGAGCCCCACCATCGCCGCGTAGATGATTCCGTCGGTGACGTTGTCGAACTCGTCGCGCTTCCACAGAAACAGCATCAGCAGTGCAAATCCCTTGGCGATCTCTTCGACGAACGGCGCGGCAAACAGCGGCGTCATCACCGCGGCCTGCTGCTGCCCAAGGAGCGCCGCGAAGATCCCCTCGCCGATCCCGTTGAAGATCATCGCCAGCAGGATGGCGGTCGATGCACCCCAGAACACCGCCGTAGCGAGCAGCCACGGCGGCTCCGGCTCGAATCGATCGACCAGCTTCGCGATCGCCAGATAAAACGGCAACGGCACCGCGGCCATCAGGAAGCCTGCGAGAAATCCGGTCCATCCGCTCTCGAGTCCGACCGACAACAACGCCAGCGAGCCCGCGCACAGCCCGACGACGACGAGCAGCGACAGGACGCACCCCGTGCGAACGTTCTTGGATGACATGGAGGATGACATGGACGGTGAAATGGTACGCGATCTTTGGTCCGCACCTTACGATGCAGAAGTTTGCAACCTCGCCGATCCCGGCGGCGTTAAGCTCAACCCATGCAGAAGTCACTTCTCCTCCTTCTTGCCGCCATCCTCTTCGCCACTACAGCCTCCGCCGATGAGCTCAGCGGAGCGGATCTCGATAAGCGTCGCAAGGCGCTGGCTGATCTATTGAAAGAGCAGTGGGAGTACACCCTCCGCACCAGTCCCGAATTCGCCTCCATCCTTGGCGATCGCCGCTACAACGATCAGCTCTCCGATGTCTCCGAGGCGGGGGCGAAACGCGAACTGGCCGCGGCGAAGAAGTTTCTGCAGCGGCTCGAGCGCATCGAAACCACCGGCTTCTCCGAGCAGGAGACCGTCAACAAAGCCCTCCTCGGGCACAACCTTCGCGACAACATCGAAGACATCGAGCTCAAAGAGTGGGAGATGCCGGTCACCCAGATCAGCGGCATTCACCTCAACGCCGCACAGTTGCCCTCGGTGCTGCCGTTCGCAACGACGAAGGACTACGAGGATTACGCCAAACGCCTGCGCGGCTTTCCGAAGCAGATGGACGACACGATCGCCAACATGCGCAAAGGAATGCGCGACCACCTGATGCCGCCGAAGTTCCTGCTGGAGAAGGTGGTGAAGCAGGCGGAAGGAATCGCAGCACAGGAGCCTGACAAGACGCCCTTCGCCGGACCATTGTCGAAGTTCCCCGACGCAGTGCCGGAAAGCGACCGCGCCCGGCTGCGCACGGAGATTGTCGATGCCATCCGCACCTCCATGCTCCCAGCGTATGTAAAGTTCACCGCCTTCGTGCGCGACGACTACGCTCCGCATGGCCGCAAAGACGTTGGCATGTGGGCACTCCCTGAAGGCGCGAAACGCTACGCCGTTCGCGTCCGCCAGAGTACGACCACGAAACTTACGGCGGATGAGATTCATCAGATCGGCCTGCATGAAGTGACGCGCATCGAAGGCGAGATGCTGGCCATCGCCAAGTCCCTCGGATTCGCCGACCTCAAGTCGTTCCGCGCGTCGCTCGACACGAATCCCGATCTGAAAGGAAAGACGCGCGAGCACATCCTCGAGCTCTACCGCGGCTACATCGACCAGATGTACGCCAAGCTGCCGCAGCTTTTCGGGCGACTGCCAAAAGCGAAAGTGATCGTCATCCCCGTCGAAGAGTTTCGCGAGAAGGAAGCGCCCGGCGCGCAATACGAGCCCGGTGCGCCCGACGGATCACGCCCCGGACATGTCGAGGTCAACACCGGCGAAGCGCAATCGCGCAAGACCATCAACATGGAGTCGACCGCCTATCACGAAGGCGTGCCCGGCCATCACATGCAGATCGCCATCACGCAGGAGCTGACCGGCCTCCCCGAGTTTCGCCGCTTCGGCACGAGCTACACCGCCTACGTCGAAGGATGGGCGCTCTATTCGGAAAAGCTCGGCAAAGAGGTCGGCTTCTACACGAATCCCTACAACGATTACGGCCGCCTGCAGGATGAGATGCTGCGCGCCATCCGCCTCGTCGTCGACACCGGCCTGCATTCCAAACACTGGACGCGCGAACAGGTCGTCCAGTTCTTCCACGACCACACCTCGGAGGACGAAGTCGAGGTCCAGAACGAGACCGACCGCTACATCGTCTGGCCCGGCCAGGCCCTCGGCTACAAGATCGGCTCGCTCAAAATCACGGAGCTCCGCGAGAAAGCGCGCAAAGAGCTCGGCGACAAATTCGACATCCGCGCCTTCCACGACGAAGTCCTCGGCGCCGGCGCGCTACCAATGGACGTGCTCGAGCAGCGCATCAACGATTGGATCGCGCGAACGAAGAAGTAGAAAGCAGCGCTACCCCTCGAATCGAGCGTCCTTCTCCCCCACGCTTTTTGTGGGGGAGAAGGGGTCTCAAACTAATCACCGCCTCCCAAACTCGATACCCGCCTCGACCTCGGCGATTGCATCCCTGACGAGACCGATCGCTTTGGCGCGGTGACCACCTTTGTCGGCAGTCGCCATGTCGAGCTCGCGATGCGCCCCGCGGAGATGATTCAGTGCCGCGTTCATGTGAGGCTGCGCAGCGTGGACTCGCCCAGCAACGAAACCTCCCATCAGCACAAGGGTGAAAAGAAGTGCGGAAAGAATTGATTGACGTTTCATCTGGTGGCTCCTCTCAGTGACCATTTGCGAACTCCATCCCGGCTTGCACCTCGGCGATCGCTTCGTCGATCAAGGTGATTGCCTTCTCTCGATGGCCCCCCTTGTCGGTAGCCGCAGCGTCCAATTCAGAACGCGCCGACCGGAGCTCATCCAGTGCAGCCTGCATATGCGGTTGCCCGCCGGTTGCACAGCCCACGAGATAGCCTGCGATGAGAGTAAGTACCAGAAGCCACACAAACAGAATGGGACGACGATGCATGAGATCCTCCTCCTTAATCCCCTTGCATAAGTTTGTCGGGCTCGCAGGATTCTACTCCCCGCGTGAGAAGGATCGAACGGGCTGATTTCGGAATCGCCCTGGTGCCGATAGCGACCCAAAGGCCCTTACCACAGAGACACAGAGGTCACAGAGAGAGCAGTGATCTCTGCGTCTCTGTGGTGTCTGGTCTTCCGAGCTCAATCTCCAAATAAGTCTGTGATTCTAAGAGCGAGCAAGATAGTTGCCTGGAACTCAAGGCCAAAGGTGAGGGGCCAGGCCTTTGTCTTTTGACGTAAGCCATTGATCCAGCATGCGCTTAGCGAGATCCGACGTCGCCGTTCAGGCTCGATCGGTATCTAAAAAAAGAGATCCGCATCTCGAAAAAGAGATCCGCATCTCAAAAAAGAGATCGCGATCTCCCAAGAAGAGATCCGCATCTCAAAAAAGAGATCCGTATCTCCTCGGAAGAGATCCGTATCTCCTCGGAAGAGATCCGTATCTCCTCGGAAGAGATCCGCATCTCCTCGGAAGAGATCCGCATCTCCTCGGAAGAGATCCGCATCTCCTCGGAAGAGATCCGCATCTCCTCGGGAGAGATCCGCATCTCCCAAAAAGAGATCGCGATCTGCCAAAGACAGATCGTGACCTGCCGGACAGAGATCGAGACCCCGCCGATCCCGATCGCATCCCACGCCTCCGAGATGAGCCGGCAAAGAGGCTCGATCTTGACTCGTGGAGAGGAGCTCTCCGGTAACCACTCCGACAGGCCCCGTAACCTTTCCAATCCTGATTCGTCTCAGAGAATGGGCCGGCGGAGGTTGGAACCTCGAGGCACGGCAAAAGGAGACAGGTGATGCCAACGAAAAAACGAACCGGAAACCCATCCCCACGAACCGTCGTCCAGAAGCATTCCAGGACGACGTCAACGGCCATCGCGGCCATCCCGGACCCTGCCGCGGCAGCGGCAAGGATAGTCGCGTTGCTCGACGAAATGGAGGCCGTCATCCCCGATCTGGTTCAGCCGGATATTGCGAAGATCCCTCGCATCGCTCAGAGCGCGAAGTTCGGACGCGCGCTCATCCCGGCCACGATTAACGCCGTCAACTCCTATCCACCGTTTCAACAGCGCAACATGTTCGACGCCGCCGCCGGTCAGGCCGCCCTCGACTACCGCGGCCTCATGCAGCCGATCACGAAGAGGATGGCCGCGATTGTGATGGCCATGTCGTATTCGATCGATCAGAAGCTGTCCGTTCCGAGCGAACAGGCCCTTCAGTTGTTTCAATGGGGCAAGCGTCACGTGAAACAGCCTGACGGCGGCGGGGCGCGAATCTATGTCGATGAAATGCAGAGTGTCGTCGATCGGACGATGAACCGCCGCAAGCCCCGGAAACCCGCCACCAACCCGCCCACCACACCACCCTCAAACACTCCTCCCACCACTCCTCCCACACAGGGCTTCATGGCCCCCTCCCTTGCCTCCGGGGCGAAGGCGCAAACCGATCGGACCGACGATCAGATCCTCGATCTCGTTCACGAAATCGCCAGGGATCCGAAGAAGTAACCACGCGTGAGATGGGGCGCCGCGTGAATGAGAACGCGGCGCCCCTTTTCGTAGTTGCGGGGTTGCGCGAGACGCAGGCGATCAATGTCGCGATGCGAAGCGCAGGCAGGCCCAAAGGTCTTCGATTTCAAGATCAGGCATTTCTTCGAGAATCTGAGCAGCGGAGAGACCCGCCGCGAAGAGATCGAGTACGTCACTGACCCGAATGCGCATCCCACGAACGCATGGCCTGCTGCCACACTGCTCGGGATCAACCGTAATTCGCTCGGCAAGCTGATTCATGGCGCGAGCATATCAGCGGAAAAAGTCGACGAGCCTGCGAAAGATACTGTGATCGAGGATCTGGCCGACCAATCACAAGTCTTCATCGCTGTAGTCTTCTGGGTGGTCGATTCGGTCGATCAACCGATCCTCCACACTTGAAAAACTCGCACTCGCCGCCTCGATCAGTTCACGTTCTAGACGTTCGCCTTCCCTCGGCGAATCAGCTGCGTCCAGCAACAATCGGACACGGTTAAACTCATCAACAAGCCCGTAGTAGTGATCATCGAGCACCGAAAGTATATTGTGATCCACAAGCCACTGAAGCGATACCTGCCCAACTTCGAGCACCGCGCCCTTCCTGCCAATTCGCGTCGGGAACCCTTGCTGCGTCGCGCCTAATAGGGTACGAAGATCATCCAAGAAGCCGTGCAGCTCTAGCATATGAAGAGTAGCCGTGTAAACGCGAGCACGGTCTTCGTAGGCTATGCGCCTGAGTGCATTCGTCATATCGTGGGCATCAAGAACGCCATCCGGATCGTCTTCTTCGTGTTCGATCAGATGAGAACCAAGAAGCTGAATAAGATGCGGATGGCCGCCTGAGAGTGCCACAATGCGATGGATCAATGTTTGGTCTACTCGCAGGCGCAGACCTTTCCGTTCGGCATCAACAACCACCTTGGCAAGTTTTGTTTGAACGAGATCGGCAGCATCAAACCGCGACATGGGTTCCATCGAAATAGTCTGGTAAACAAAGCGGGCGATACCAGGGTCTTCGTTTACCATTTCTTGAAAAAATGGACTTACGCCAGCAACAACGAAGCGAACATTCTTGATGCCTTCATGCTGAGTATGCGTCACTACGGTTCGTATAAGTTGAGCAAGAGGCACGGGAGCCTTGTCTGCCTCGTCAATGGCGAGAACGAGCATCTCGTCAGCCGATAGAACCCGACGAAGATATTCGTCGTCGAGAACGCGGTTGAGGGCCGCCATGTGCCTACCCTCCGCGAAGAAGCGGAGCACGTCACCGGACTCCAGCTCCAAAATCGAACCGATCTTGAGTCTCGCCTTGCGTTGAACTTCGTCGAAGTCGACAAATCTCTCCAAGAGTAGTCGTGCGGCCTGGTCAACAGTCTTGACGTCTTTGTTTGCTACGGCGACGACGGATTTGGCGCGGCGATCAGAGGCAAAGCCTTCCATCATTAGACGTCCGCGGGCCAGCAGTGATGACTTACCGATTCCCATTGGACCCTGGATCGCTACGGATCCGAGGCGAAGGGATCGCTCTAGCGTTCGAAGTTCATCGACTCGGCCAAAAAAGTCATCTGGCGCGCTCGCGATTTCGGACGGCGTGAAGGGATTCAGAAGCATCTACGCAATCCACCCAAGTTCTGAAGACTTCTCATGGCGATTGCTCTGTCCCATATCTCCGATGATCTTAGATTGACTGGTGATACGAGCTCATCGCGAGTTTGCACGTTGGGCATCGACCTTGGACAGTAGGCTCAATTGTTCTCTTACAAATATCACAACCGAATCGGCCCCCGGCGGGGATGACATTTCTTTCTTTTAATGGCGGCTTCTTCCTGCCGAAGAAAGCTTTGCTCGCAAGGGGAACAACTCGCGCCATTACTTCCGGTATCTGCTCATGAGGGAGAAGAACTTGGAGATGCCTAGCAAATTCAGTTATCGCGCGATCGAACTCAGCGTGATGACGCTTTCTTTCCCAGTATCGATATATGGTGTGAGCAAACCAACCGACAACACCTCCAATGATGCCACCGAGCAAATGCGCGAGAATGCCTTCCCACACAGGAATCGATGCCAGATTCACCACTCCTCCGTTCAGTTTCCGTCATCTTACCTCTTCCGACGGGCTACGCGCGACGCTCAACCTTCACGAGGAAGGCGTGCGCCGGTGAGCAGTTCGCGCCGAGCGTGGACGGCGACCCTCTGCGCGGGGCGACGCGACGACATCAACTTCGGAATAACCCCCTCCCCTGCTACGCTTCCCGCCACGTAATCTGATGAAGATCCACCTCGTATCTCTCGAAGACGGCATCACGGCGACCGGGTTCCGGAAGTTTGCGGCGTATGCGGAGAAGATCAATCCGGACACGCGGACCTTCTACGTCGGGACGCAGCGGTATCGGTCGATGTGGAAGTCGTTCGTGCGCAAGGTCGGCGAAGGGCGGGCGTTTGGAGCGCCTGAGGTCGAGGAGATTGCGCAGGAGCTGGCGCAGGCGGACGTCGTCGCGTTTTCGTCGATGACCGGGTACGCCGATCTGACCAAAGAGCTGGCCACACGCGTGCGCGCGATCAACCCGAAGGCGTACACGATGTGGGGCGGGATCCATCCGATCATCTATCCCGAGGATGCCATCACGGCGGATGTGGACGCGATTTGTACCGGTGAGGGAGAGCTCGCCTTCGCCGAGTGGCTGTACCACTTCGAGAACGGCAGCGACTTCCAGAAAGTCAGCAGCTTCTGGTTCAAGGATCGGGTGACCGGCGCGATCCAGCGCAATCCGTTCCGGCCGCTGATGTCGTCGGCGGAGCTCGCCTCGATGCCGTATCCGAAATACGGCGGCGATGAAGGCATCTACCAGCCGGACAAAGGATTTCGTCCCGTCACGCGCGGTGACTATCTCGCCAACAACGGCCTCGCCTATCCGGCGGTCTGGTCGATCGGCTGTCCGCTGCACTGCACGTATTGCGGCAACACGGTCTTCATCGCCAACGATCCCGAGTACCGCAAGATCCGGCACAGCGGCGTCGACTACATCATCGGCGAGGTGCAGGCGGCGCTGAAGGTCCATCCGTATCTCAAGACTGTTCTCTTTTACGACGACAGCTTCCTGGCCATTTCGCTGCGCGAGCTGACCGAGTTCGCCACGCGCTGGCGCGAGGAAGTGGGCATCGAGTTCTGCATCTACGGGATCATCCCGACCTACGTGCAGCGCGACAAGGTCGAGATCCTAACGTGGGCAGGCATGAACCGCATTCGCATGGGAGTGCAGAGCGGCAGCGAGCGGATCCTGAAGTTCTACAAGCGGCCGACGCCGATCGTGCGCATCGAACAGGCCGCGGCGGTGCTGGCCGAATTCGCGCCGTACCAGATCAATCCGTCGTACGACATCATCGTGGACAACCCGGTGGAGACGCGGCAGGACGTGATCGACACGCTGGAGCTCGTCTATCGCCTGGCCCGGCCGTTCACGCTCAACATCTTCTCGCTGCGCGTCATCCCGAACACGACGCTGGAGCAACAGATGATCGCCGAGGGGTTCGACGTCGAGCAGATCAACGAGAACTACACGGCGTTGCGGCCGACATGGGCGAACGTGCTGCTCTACATCCTCATGGTCTGGAAGCCCTCGCGAAAGACGTTCGACCGCTGGTTGCTGAAAGTGCGCGCCTACAACGAACCGCAGCCGTCGCATCCGATCCTGATTCTCTTTGCGCGCATCCCCTGGCTGATCCAGCAGGGCGTGCGGCATCTCAAGCACGGCGAGTTCTCGGTGATCACCGGTTACCCGGGTTACATCCTCTGGCGCACGGGTGTGCTGAAGCTGATCAAGCGATTGTTCAGCCGCAAGCTGGAACTGCCGGCGGAGAAGTGGGCGGGACGGATCGCGCCCGACACAATCTAACTACGCGCGGTACGTATCCAGCGCCCTTCGCAGCAACTCGATCGACGTCCGCAGATGTTCTTCGTTGAGCACATACGCGATCCGGATCTCGCGCTTGCCGAGTCCTGATGACGCGTAGAAGCCGCTGGCCGGAGAGACCATCACGGTTCCACCTTCGTGCTCGAAATCGGTGAGCAGCCAGACCGCGAAGTCTTCGGCATCATCGACCGGCAAGCGTGGCACGCAGTAGAACGCTCCTTCGGGCTTCTCAAGTTCGACGCCGGGAATCGCATGAAGTCCGTTGTAGAGCACATCACGCCGGCGCTGGTACTCAGCCACGACATCGCGCGTGTAGTCATCGCCCAACCCTTGAGCACCGACGGCGATGAACTGCGCCAGGCCGGGAGGCGACAATCTCCCCTGCGCCATCCTCAAACACGCGTCATAAACCTCGGCGTTGCGGGTGACAAGCGCACCGAGTCGGATACCGCAGGCGCTGTAACGCTTGGAGAGCGAGTCGACGACGACGACAAACTCCGAGGCGTCGCGCAGATCGAGAGCGCTGACCGCTTTGCGGCCGTCGTAGACGAACTCGCGATAGACCTCGTCGGAGATGAGAAACAAGCCATGGTCGCGGCAGAAGCTGGCCAGCATCTCCAGTTCGTCGCGCGTGTAGACCGTCCCGGTCGGATTGTTCGGGTTGCAGAGGACGACGATGCGCGTCCGCTGCGTCAGCGCGCGCTCGAACATCTCGCGCGAAGGGAGATGGAAACCATCCCGTCCCCGGCTCGTCACCGGCACGATGTTCAGTCCCGCCATCGTGGTGAAGGCGCGATAGTTCGCGTAGAACGGCTCGATCAGCAGCACGTCATCGCCTTCGTTGGCGCAGGCCAGGAACGCGAAAAGCAAGGCCTCGCTGCCGCCGGTCGTGGCCAGGATCTGGCGCGTTTCGATCGGGATGCCGAGGCGGCGCTGGTAGTAGTGGCGAAGAGAATCGAGGAAGGCGGGCGTGCCGGTTGACGGCGAATACTGGAGGACCTTGTCTTCGATCTGCTTGAGCCGCTCCATCATGCACGCCGGCGTCTCGATGTCCGGCTGGCCGATGTTGAGGTGATAGACCTTCGTGCCGCGCGAGGCCGCCAGCTCAGCAAGCGGCGCAAGCTTCCGGATCGGCGAGGCGGGCATGGCCTGCCCACGCCGCGAGATCGCGAACGTGCTTACGGTGTCTTCGGGGGCGACGGTCATGGCGCGCTTCAACTGCGAACGATGTGCCGTTATTGCGGCTGCGAGGCAGCGATGGAATCAGCCCACGGTCTCCTCCGTTTCGCGACGCATGAAACGACTCGCCTTCGCGCTTCTCGTGCTGTCTCTGACCTCGGCCACGTTCGCGGCCGACGAGCCTGAAAAAACTAAGGCACCGGCCGAGAAGCCGGCCCCGAACCTCGGCGCACGCGCCGACAAGCTCATCAAAGACGCTCTTCCCGTCTGCGCGGAAGAGATGAAGGAGTCTCGCGTCGCTCTCACGCACAAGCTTCCGGAAAACATGATCGGCGCCGTGATCCGCGAGGAGAGCAAGCATTCGCCGTGTGAAGGGCAATGGGTCGCGGCGATCTCCAATGAAGGCGGTTTCTTCATGGGCACGCCCTGGTTCCTGGATGACACCGAGGGGACGCTCGAGGAGCGGCTGAAGTCGTTCACTCTTCAGTACATGAAGCAGGTTTTCGAACCGACGATCGATCGGACGAAGACACGCGAAGGTCTCTTCCACGTCACGCTCACGCAGGCAGTCGACGGCGGAGGCAAATTGCCACTCGAGGGCGAGATCGATCCGGCCGGCACGGTCCTTTTCATCGGCCACTTCGTTCCGATGAGCGTGGATTACCACACCTCGCGCCTCAAAGCGCTCGAGCACTTCCTCAGTCTCTCGCCGACAACAGGCTCCGCGAAGCCTGACGTGACCGTGATCGAGTTCTCTGATTTCGAATGTCCGTCATGCCAGCATGCTGCCGGATATCTCAAACCGATTCTGGCCGCGCACAGCGATCGCGTCCGCTACATCCGCTACGACACACCGCTCGTGAGCATTCATCCCTGGGCATTGCCCGCCGCCATCGCCGGCCGCGCGATCTGGCATCAGAAGCCGGACCTCTTCTGGAAGTACAAAGAGCAGGTCTACGAGAATCAGGAGAAGCTCTCCGCGTTCACGATCGACGATTTCACCCGCGGCTTCGCCTCGGACCACGACCTCGATATGAAGAAGTACGACGCCGACGTCAACTCGCCCGAGCTTCGCACCGAGATCATCAACGGCGCGGGCAACGCATTCACAAACGACGTGCGCGCCACGCCGACCTACATCGTCAACGGCGTATTCGTCGACTCCGGGGTCGATGGGAAAGGGCTCATGGATTACGTGAATGGGCTGCTGAAGAAGTAATTGGGCAAATCGGCCTGCCGATTCATGGACGTCGATGCAAAAGCCGAAATCGACCGGCTGACGGATTCATTCTTCGCGCTCTTCTCCAACCGCGATGGCGTGCGGCCTCATCTTGGCAGGATCTTCGACCTCTTCGTTCCCAATGGCCTGATCGCTAAGTGCACCGGCCCCGATCCGGAGATCTCGACTCTTCACGAGTTCATCGCCCCGCGTCAGGAGCTGCTGACCAACGGCAGTCTTACGGACTTTTCTGAGTCTGAGACTTCCGAGCACACTCAGATCTTCGGCAACATCGCCCAGCGCATCAGCACGTATCAAAAGAGTGGCTATCTCGATGGCGTCCCGTTCGCGACGCGGGGAGTCAAGACGTTTCAATTCCTTCGGACACGAACGGGCTGGCGGATTCTGTCGGTGAGCTGGGACGACGAGCGCGAGGGATTGGCCGTTACTGAGGTCGTCGCCTGACTGGCGCGCCAGCATCCGATACCGTCTACACCGCGCGCCACACGAAATCGAGAAAGTGCTTGAGTATCCGGCCCGTCAATCCCCAGATCTCGTACTGTTCATAGCGATAGAAATAGGCCGGATACTGTTTGTTGCGGAACGGGACGTAACGCACTTCCGGTTGTTGAGGCGATAGAAGCGCTTCGATCGGCACTTCGAACACCTCGTCAACCTCAGAGGCCTGTAGGACGTAATCGATTCGCTGATCGATCACGCCCACGAACGGCGCGACGAGAAAGCCACTGTGCGTGACGAGATCGTCGAGCCTGCCGATCACTTCCACACGCTCGGTAGCGATGCCGACTTCTTCGTGAGCCTCGCGAATCGCCGCTGCCTCGAGCGCTTCGCCTGTCTCCACGCCACCTCCGGGAAACGAGATCTGGCCGCTATGTGCAGCAAGGTTGATCGAGCGAAGCGAGAAGAGAATGCACCAGCCATGATCGTGCGGCACAAGAGGGATCAGAACCGCCGCGCGTTTCAAGTGCGGCGCCACGATCTCGATCGCAGGACGCGTGCGCAGGATCGTGCGCAGCCTGGCTAGTGCCGCGATATCGAATCGCGAGGGTCGTGCGTCGGGTGTCGGGGGTTGGAGATCAGGCATGAGGAGTGCGGACGTCTCGTCCGCGGGCACTTGGGCGTCTCGCCCAAGTGCGTATGCGCGAGCTTCCGGCTAAAGTCAACATTTCGGCTTCCTAAGAACGCAACTCCGGCACCCTCGCAAACTCCGCAAACGCTTCCGGAACCACGATCGGAAGCCCGTCCATGGCGTGATAGAGCCGTAGTGTCCCGTTGACCGAGGGAAGAGGTACTTCAGTAACCTCGCCCGGACGAAGATCGCGCGGCAATTCGATCCAGCGGTCGTCGATTACCGTATCGCCGTCGAACGTGAGCATCATCAGCCGGTAGCCGGGCTGGCCGTAGCTGCGCGTTCGCAGCGTGAAGTCGCCGGCATTGCGCAGCGCGAGCTTGTCGCCGCGCAGTACGGCTTCAATCTTCGGAAAGAGCGGCACCGTGCGGGTGATTGCGTTGCGCGCATCGCGCGATCGATCGTTCAGCGCGGCGAGGTATCCCTGCACCGTCAAATCCATCGACGCATTCTCGGCAAGCCATGCCGCTTGCGCCTTCGAAGGATCGGCGATCTCGCGCACAAAGAAGTCAGCGAGCGACGCCACTTCCCCATCGCCGAACGGAATCTTCACGACGCAATCGTCGGGAAGCTCGGCGAACTGCGCGTAGTCGCTGACCGCGACCGGTTTGCCGGCCTCGAACGCGCGAATCAGCGTTCCCGACGTCTCGCCCGCACTCGGATAGCGAAGGTTGACGAGCCGGTCGACCGCGGCGAAGTACGCGGCGAATTCGTCGTCGGGAACGTAGCCGGTGAAGGTGATGCCGTCGCCGCGAAGCGCGTCGACATCGACATTCGGAGCCGGCTCGCCGACGACCAATAGCCGCAGTCGCGACTCGTTCGCTCGCGCCTTCGAGAAGGCCGCCAGCACGACGTCGGCGCGCTTGGCCGAGGTGAGGAAGCCGAAGAGTCCGATGACGCGGTTGTCGGATGAGAAGCCGTGCTGCGCGCGCACCGCGTCACGCCTACCACGCGCGGACGGTTGCGGCTCGAACGGATGCGGCACGACGTGGATCGGCGCCGTCACGCCGAAAGAACGAAGGCGGTCCGCGGCGTAATGGTTGTGCACGATGACCGCGCGCGAACGGTTCGCAACCTCGACCGACGCAGGCATCAGGAAGTTCCCCATCTCGCTGTGTAATCCCGCCGCCCGCCCGCGCGCCCACGCGGCGCCCGCTTCTCCATGATTCGCGGCGAGCGCCGCGATGTAGCCATCGACATCGCCGCGCGCCAGGGTCATTTCGACGATGAGGTGGTGCAGCACCAGATCGTGCAGCACGATCACGCCGGGTGTCCGCATCGCTTCTTCGTAGATCCAGGCGTGATGGGGGTTGTTGCCCAGGAAGTAAATGCGGGTGTCGGGGATCGGGGGTCGGGGGTCGGAGAGGGGCTCCGAGATTGTGACCACTTCGACCTTGTCACGTAGCGCGGGCAGCAGCATCGACGCATAGTGCGCGACGCCGGTGCGCGTCGGAGGGAGCGGCGAATACAGAGCGATCTTCATTTCCGCCTACTGTCTGGACTGTCTGGAATCGACGGAAGCATTCACCACAGAGACACAGAGATCACAGAGACTATCTCCGTGTCCTCTGTGTCTCTGTGGTGATCCGCTTTCGCGACGCATCAATCCGCCACCGTCCTCGCCCTCTGTGCAAGATACGCCTCGACGAAGCCGTCGAGATCGCCGTCCATCACGCGCTGCACGTCGCCGACTTCGTAGCCGGTGCGCAGGTCCTTGATCATCTGGTACGGCTGCATGACGTACGAGCGGATTTGCGAGCCGAAGGCGATGTCCTTCTTCTCCCCTTCCAGTTTCTCCTGCGCCTCCTGCCGCTTCTCGACTTCGAGCTGATAGAGGCGGGACCGGAGGAGCTTCATGGCCACGTCGCGGTTCTTGTGCTGGCTGCGCTCGTTCTGGCAAGTGACGACGATGTTGGTAGGGATATGCGTGATGCGCACGGCCGAGTCGGTGACGTTGACGTGCTGTCCGCCGGCGCCGCTCGATCGATACGTATCGACGCGCAGATCTTTGTCGTTGATCTCGATCTCGATCTCTTCGTCGATGTCGGGATAGACGTAAACCGATGCGAACGACGTGTGGCGGCGCTTGGCGGCGTCGAAGGGCGAGATGCGCACGAGCCGATGAACGCCGTGCTCCGACTTCATGTAGCCGTACGCGTAATCGCCGCGAATCATCACCGTCGCGCTCTTGAGGCCCGCCTCTTCGCCGGACTGGTAATCGACGATGTCCGCCGACCACCCTTTGCGCTCGGCGTAGCGGAGGTACATGCGCAGCAGCATCTCCGCCCAATCCTGCGACTCGGTGCCGCCGGCGCCGGGATGGATGGCCAGGATGACGTCGCGCTCGTCGTGCTCCCCCGAAAGCTTCATCGTCATCTCGATCACCGTGACCTCGGCATCGAGCTGGACGATGAGCGCCTCGATGTCAGCGTCGACGTTTTCGCCTTCGCGCTGCAGTTCGAGCAGCACGTCGAGCTCCTGCTCCTTGCTGGTGATCGATTGGTCGGCGGCGATGCGCTTCTCGACCCGGGCGCGCTTGCGGCCTACGTCCTGCGCCGTCTCGGGCTTGTCCCAGAAACCGGGCGCGGACATCTCGCGCTCGATCTCATCGAGCGTTTTTCGTGCGGAATCAGGGTCAAAGATAGCTCCGGACCGATTGCAGACGGTCTTTGAGGTCGGAGATTTTGCTGAGGGTGTCGTCTTTCATGTGGTGCGTAGAGTAGCCGATTCGCCTCGCTATTGATGACGCCAGACGCCAACTCCTTCGACTTTCGCTTCGCGCTCGGCGATGCGGTTCACGCACTCCGAGTAATCAGAGAGCGTGTAGGCCGGCGCCGTGACGAACGCCGCCGCTCCCGCGCGAAGCATCTCGTGACCGATATCCCGCCCCTGGCCGTCCCGCACTTCGGCAGTGATTTCGTTTCGAGGATCGGCCGACGGATTGGCCATGACCGAGACGCGCTTGCGGCTGATAAGCCGTTGGAGGAAGGTCGCGGCTTCGGGGTCTACGGGCTCCCCTATGTTCGCCAGCGAAACGCGGACGATTGGACCGCTATCGGTCCGAAGGCGGAAGGATCGAGGTCCGGTAATTTCGATGACTGTGCCCTGGATGAGACGCCAGCCCATGCTTTCGACCATCGGATTGGGGCATTCGTCGAGATGCGGAAACACGGGCGCGGTTTGTTTGGGATTGGAGCTCGTGGATTCACATCGAATCAAGGCAACGAGAGCGATGGATACAACGACGCGGCCGACCACGTCGTTAGTGTACGGCAGACGAGATCACGACGTCTTCCTCCGCACCATCCCCACGATCACCAGCAGCATCGCCACCCACGCGAACCAGTCGCCGTAGTGAACGTATGGTGTGACCGAGGTGCGCGGCTGAAAATCGGCGTAGATGATTCCCTGCTTGCCCATCTCCAGCTCCTGCACGATTCTGCCCGTGGGATCGATCACGGCGGAGATGCCGGTCGTACCGGCACGGAGCAGGTAGCGATCGTTTTCGATGGCACGCAACCGCGCTTGATTGAGATGCTGTCGGGGTGCCGAGGTGCCGTCGTACCAGGCGTCGTTGGTGATCGTGATGAGGACGTTCGCGCCGTGCACGACCTGCGCGCGCGGGATCTGCGGAAAGACCACCTCGTAGCAGATGGCAGGACCGTAACGGAACATGCCATCGAGCGGTGTGTCCTTCGTTCCGAACTCGAACTGGCCGACGGCGTGAACGAGCTTGTGCACGAAGAAGAGCATCTTCCGCAGCGGGACGTACTCGCCGAACGGCACGAGCCGGATCTTGTCGTAGTGGCCGATGGTGCGCCCTCCGCTGACAAGAAACGCCGCATTCCATAACTTCTCCGGCTGCGCCGCATCCTCGGCGACCGACCCGAGGATGACGTCGATGCCATGCGCGCGCGAGACGTCTTCGATCGCCTGACGATAGAAGTCGGTCGTCGCATACGAAAGCGGGACGGTCGATTCCGGCCAGATGACGACCTGCACTCCGTGCGATGTGGCCTCGTCGGTCATCGCCATCATGCGACGGAAGATCAGCACGAGGTTGTCGTTGTCCCAGCGCATCTCCTGCGAGATGTTCGGCTGCAGCAGCGCCGCGCGCGCCATCGGCGCCGTCGTCGGCCGAATGATCACCTTCTCGGCAACGTAGCCGGTCGTCCACCAGACGAAGGTGACGATGGCGATTGTGGCGATGGCGAAGATGGGGGTCGGGCGCCGGGTGTCGGGTGTCGAAGGTGGAAGCGCTGCGGGCACTTCTGTCTCCGACTCCCGACCCCCGACTCCCGACCCCCGAGCGCCCCCCCGCACCACCAGCCACGCGACCAGCGTCGACGGCAACAGAATCAACACGCCCAGCGCGTACGGGCCCGCCACGCGATCGAACTGCACGAGTGGTGTGTAATCGACGATCGATGCGGCGATGAGGCTCCAGGGGAATCCACTGAAGAGATAGGTTCGGATGTACTCGACCACTGCCCAGGCGAGCGGCACGAAGAGCCATCGGCGGAAGTGCATGCCCGGCGCGATGCGATGGAAGAGAAGCGCGAACAGGCCGCCGTACATGCCGAGGTAGGCGCACATGGCGACGAAGAGGAGGACGCCGGTGATGTAGGGAAGACCGCCGTAGTGCGACATCACGCGGATGACCCACGGAACCATGAGCAACCAGGCGACGCCCTGCGACAACCAGCCGAGTGCGAGCGCCCCTTTGTAACTGTTCACGCGGGTTAACGCGACAAACAGTGGCAGCAGCGCGATGGACATCAGCCATCCGGCGGCAACATTCGGAAAGGACCAGGCGAAGAGGACGCCGGAGACGATGGCTAGGGCAACGTTGATTAGGGTTCGCAAGGCGGGCGAAGGATAAACGAGATGACGGTCAGCGGCCAACGGCGCCCAGTGCGGGACCGAGTCGACTTAATCGGGAATTACTCCAAACTCCTCCTTAAGCGCATTGAAGTCATAAATGCGATAGCTGACCCCCTGCTGGGTAAGCCGTTCACCAATCGCAACCTCGCGACGCTCCCATCCTTCATTCAGATCGTCAACCACGAGTACGACCAGCAGTTGAAGCCGACCGCGGGTGTGGTTTGCGATTCCGATCACGCGACCAAGAAGCTGATCAGACACACGAATAATGCTACCGGAGGAGCGTATGTACTTGATTTCCACCGCCGTCGGAAGGATTGGAGTCTGGATCACGCCGTCGAGTTGCATGCCGTCGAGTCTTACGTTACGTCGTACAGGAAGATGAAACTCCGCTTCGAGCTTTCGCCACGCAAGTTCCTCAGCGAGTACTAGGGCTGTCCGGAGATCGTTTCGGGCCTGTTCGACAATCTTGACTGTCGCATCAGAAGCCTCTTTTAACTTTGCAGCAGACGTGGCCTCTATGTTCTTGTTTTCGTTCGGTAATGATCCATCTCGGTTCGCGATTTTTTCTGACTCATTCGCAGTGGGCACTAGATCCACCTGCGCTTCGGCGACCTGCAAAGACTCTACCTCCCCCTCAAGCCTCGCGCGCTGCTCACCTATCGTCATGGCTCGAAAGAACCCTTCGGAATCGCGATAATCCGAAGGCGCGTAAAGCTTGGTGTGATGGCGCCCGACGAGCCACCCGAACATTCCGAGCACAAGGACAGGGAACACGACCAAGAACCAGACGAGGGGCTGTCTCTCCGATGCGCTGAGGCCCTTCGCTGCCACGCTGAACACCAAGCCAGCGATCCCGTACACGAGGAGTAGAAATAGCGCGATGATACCGAGCGGATTGCGAGCGAGCTTCTGCGCGCTTGCTGAGAGATCTGATGTCATCTCGATATCGAGTTTCCGGAACCTAGAGGAACGCAAACCGTGAACTGAGGGCTGACCATCCCTACTTCTTGAACAGCGCGTCGAACGCCTTCCGCGCTTCGTCGGGCGTTTGCGCCTGGCGGCCTTTGTCTGCGGTCAGGTCGCGGACGACTTTCGGCTGGAAGAACGTGCACTCGTTTCGGGCGTGCTTGCCGGAGATGCGCGCGGGGATGTTCTCGCGGCACTCCCAGAGTGTGGTCGTGTCGAAGGCGCGGCAGTTGCCGCAGGTGTGCAGGTCGGCGCCGCACTTGATGCACGTCTCTTCCGAGGTCGGCTGGTCGAGTCCGAGGCGTTGCGTGCCGCAGGCGTTGCATTTGAAAACTTCGGGGCCGAAACCGCCGGCGGTGCGGCCGCGGGGAGCGCCTTCGATCCTCTGGTTCTGAGGCTCGTAGGGTGTGCGCGGCGGGCGCGAACTGCTGGATGAATTGTTAGAGGAGTAGCCGCCGCTGTCCTGATAGCCGCGGTGTCTGTACTTGCGATCTTCGCTCAAAGGAAATCACCTCATGAAAACGTAGTAAAGCGCCCCGGCGATGATGACGACGGCGATCACGAAGAGGATCAGACGGATCGCCACTTTCGCCAGCTTGAGGACGAACCAGATCACGATGATTGCGATCAGGAGCCCGATGAGCTCGTTCATGCTGGGCATGGTGGGGTGTGTAGTGTAACAGGAGGCGTGCGACTTTGATTGCACGAGCCCGCGATCGAGGCACCGGCGCGGACGCCGGTGCCTCACGCAAGAAAGCTACGGCGTCGCGGTCGGGATATCGAGAATGGGAAAGGTGACGTGGGCCGGCGACTGCGGATTGAAGACCGCCGGATCGTTCGTCGAGTTGTCGGTGAGCGTGTGGAAGGGAATGGCGATGACGTTGTCACCGGAGATACTGATCAGGATCGAGTCGCCGGGATTGACCGCCACGCCGAAGAAGTGATCCGCCGCATCGAGGAAGACGTAATCGGCAGGGAGATCGAGGACCTTCTCCGTCACGGGGCCTCCGGCCGCAAAGTGAGAGAAGCTGACGTGCGCATCGGTGATCGTGCGGATGCCGATGTTGACACGGAACCGTGCGGAGGGGACGAAGATGTTCCAGTCGATCGGCCGGTAGGCGTCCGGCGGCATCACCGGCGCTTCGAACGCGCCGTATGTTCCCTCGGCTGCTTCGTTGAACAGCCGTGCTTCGACCGGCAGCAATCCCACATCGGATAGAGGAAACCAATTGCCCGGAACGACGTCGATCGACCCGATGCCGCTCTGGCCGATCGCGGCAACGATGTCGTCGAACTGCAGCGTCTGTCCCCGCTCGACGCGGTACGGAATCGACGGATCGTTATCGCTGCCGCCACGTCCTGCCGGATGGAAGATGATCTTTCCTGCGCTATCCGACGTCGGCGGCCCAAGGCGGAGCGACGTCTTGAATTGCGCATTGTTCGCACCACGAGTCGAGCCGGCGACCGGAATGACGATTCTGCTGACGCGCTGATAGATCCCGCTGAGGGAGGTGTTATAGAGGATAGTCGCTGCGCCGGTACACGAAACGTCCGTTGCGTTCGACGGGTTCGACGCGATGATGCGGTAGGAGTACGGTTTGGGGGAATTCGTCAGCTCGTTCACAGTGACGCCGGTCGTACCAGCAGGAAGATTCGCCAGCGTCGTGGAATGCTGAAACCCGTCGTGCGACACCTGAACTTCATAATTCGTCGCGCTGGCGGTTGGCTGCCACGACAGTCGGATGCCGCCGCCGGCCAGGCCCGTGTTGGTCACTGGGAACGTACACGTCCCGAACGACGGCGCAATGAACACAAAGAACAAAGCAGTAGCGATCAGGACTCTTGATGATCTCATGTACCTCTCCTATTTGATTGTGCCCGCCTGCGCATGAAGACACAGCTGCCCGTGAGGATCTCCGGCGGGAAGCTGCGAGATGGGCGTCGAGCTGGGACATGGAACGAGCTCCGCGATCGAGTCACCGGCGTCAGCGCCGGTGCCTCACGAAAGAGCACTAGGGCGTCGCGGTCGGGACGTCGAGAACAGGGAAGGTGACGTGTGCCGGCGACTGCGGATTGAAGACCGCCGGATCGTTCGTCGAGTTGTCGGTGAACGTGTGGAACGGAATGGCGATGACGTTGTCGCCGGAGACACTGATCAGGATCGAGTCGCCGGGATTGACCGCCACGCCGAAGAAATGATCCGCCGCATCGAGGAAGACGTAATCGGCAGGGAGATCGAGGACCTTCTCCGTCACAGGGCCTCCGGCCGCGAAGTGATAGAAGGTGACGTGCGCGGTAGTGAGAGTGCGGATCCCAAGATTGACACGGAACCGTGCGGAGGGGACGAAGATGTTCCAGTCGATCGGCTGGTAGGCGTCCGGCGGCATCACCGCCGCTTCGAAGGCGCCGTATGTTCCCCCAACCCCTTCGTTGAACAGCCGCGCTTCGACCGGCAACAGGCCCACCTCGGGAAGACCGAAGTCACCGATAAAAGTGATGTCGAGGGACCCGATACCGCTCTGGCCGATCGCGGCAACGATATCGTCGAACTGCAGCGTCTCTCCGCGCTCGACACGGAACGGAATCGACGGATCGTCATCGCTGCCGGCACGCCCTGCCGGATGGAAAATGATCTTTCCGATGCTCTCCGACGTCGGCGGCCCAAGGCGGAGTGATGTCTTGAATTGCGCATTGTTCGCACCACGAGTCGAGCCGGCGACCGGAATGACGATTCTGTTGACGCGCCGGGCGAGACTGATTGCGATGCCGGAAAAGTTGAGGTTCATCGCCGTGCCGGTACAGGGAACGTCTGATGCGAACGGGTTCGAGGGGCTCGTTGCGGTGATACGGAAGGAGTAACTCCCGCGCACGTAGGACGTCAGCTCGTTCACCGTGACGCCACTCGTCCCGGGCCCAAGATTCGCGAGCGTCGTGGAATGTCGAAAACCGTCGGACGACGCCTCTACCTGGTAATTCGTGGCGCTGATGACTGGCTGCCACGACAACCGGTAACCGCCGAAACCAGGCAGGGCATTGGAGATATTCACCGGGAATGTGCACGACCCGAACGACGGCCCAATGACCACAAAGAACAAAGCAGTAGCGATCAGGACTCTTGATGATCTCATGTACCTCTCTCCTGTTTGATTGTGCCCGGCTGCGCATGAAGACACAGCTGCCAGTGAGGATTTCCGGCGGGAAACTGCGCGATGGGCGTCGAGCTGGGACAATGGAACGAGCTCCGCGATCGAGGCACCGGCGCGGCCGCCGGTGCCTCACGAAAGAGAGCTAGGGCGTCGCGGTCGCGATATCGAGAATGGGAAAGTACGTGTGGGCCGGCGACTGCGGATTGAAGACCGCCGGATCGTTCGTCGAGTTGTCGGTGAACGTGTGGAACGGAATGGCGATGACGTTGTCACCGGAGACACTGATCTGGATCGAGTCGCCGGGATTGACCGCCACGCCGAAGAAATGATCCGCCGCATCGAGGAAGACGTAATCGGCAGGGAGATCGAGAACCTTCTCCGTCACGGGGCCCCCGGCCGCGAAGTGATAGAAGGTGACGTGCGCGGCGGTGAGAGTGCGGATGCCGAGGTTGACACGGAACCGTGTGGAGGGGACGAAGATGTTCCAGTCGATCGGCCGGTAGGCGTCCGGCGGCAGCACCGCCTCTTCGAACGTGCCGTATGTTCCCCCGGGCCCTTCGTTGAACAGCCGCGCTTCGACCGGCAACAGGCCCCTCTCGGGAAGACCGAAGGAAGAGTCCGAAGTAATGTCGATGGACCCGATACCGCTCTGGCCGATCGCGGCAACGATGTCGTCGAACTGCAGCGTATCGCCGCGGTCGACACGGTACGGAATCGACGGATCGTCATCGCTGCCGGCACGCCCTGCCGGATGGAAGATGATCTTTCCGATGTTCAGCGACGTCGGCGGCCCAAGGCGAAGCGATGTCTTGAATTGGGCATTGTTCGCGCCGCGAGTCGAGCCGGCTACCGGAATGACAATTCTGTTGACGCGCTGATCGAATGCGGGGTCCGCAAAGGATTGGGTCGCTGCGCCGGTACACGAAACGTTCGATGCGTTCGACGGGTTCGACGCGATGATGCGGTAGGAGTACGGTTGGAAGGAATTCGTCAGGACGCTCACCGTGACGCCGGTCGTACCAGCAGGAAGATTCGCCAGCGTCGTGGAATGCTGAAACCCGTCGTGCGACACCTGAACTTCATAATTCGTCGCGCCGGCGGTTGGCTGCCACGACAGCCGGTGGACGTTCCCAAGCCCGTCCGAGACGGTCACCGGGAAGGTGCACGCCCCGAAGGACGGCACGATGAACACGAAGAACAAAGCAGTAGCTGCGAGAACTCTTATTGATCTCATGTACCTCTCTCCTGTTTGATTGTGCGCGGCGGCGTATGAAGGTACAGCGGCGCGTAAGGATTTCCGGCGGGAAACTACGAGATGGGCGCGAAGCTCGGACAACGTTGAGCCTGGATACCGATACGTTAGCCCCACTGACGCGCCGCGTCAAGTTGTCCGGAGAGCGTTTACGTCAGACAGGCGCGTGTTCCAGCCCCGCATCGAGGTCCGTTCCCCGCGCGATGAAGATGAGGGCCACGACCGCGAGGGCGATGCCGTTCACTTCCAGCGCCGTCGAAATCGACCAACGCTGGGCGACAAAACCGGCCAGGAGATTGCCGAGCGGCATGCCGCCGCGGAACGCCAGCATGAAGATCGACATCACGCGTCCGCGCATGGCGTCGCTCGTCGATAACTGCACGAGCGAGCTGTAAAGAGAGATGACGCCGACGATGGCCGCACCCGCGAGGAAAGCGATGACCAGGCTCGACGTGATGTGCCGCGAGAATCCGAACGCCACGAGCGTGCAGGCGAAGACGAGTTGGAGCATCAGCGCCAGCCTCCCCTTCTTCGCCGCATAGCTGCTGCCGGCGACGAAAAGCGCGCCGACGACCGACCCGACGCCGTAATCGGCTTGCAGGATCGAGAGTCCTTGCGGCCCGAGGTGGAAGATGCTCTTGGCCACGACCGGCATCATCGTGAAGAGCGGCATGCCGAGAAACGTGCCGGCGAACGAAAGAAAGGTCAGCATCAACAGGGATCGCCGCGATGCCACGAACGCGAATCCCTGTTTCATCTGCGCCATCATCGACGTCGATGTCGCATCCGCGTGCAGTGGCGGCATCTTGATGATGAGCAGCGCGATGATCACGGCGACGAACGACAAGCCGTTGATGCCGAAACAGGCGGTGGCACCCCAGACGCCGAAGACGACGCCGCCGATCGCGGGGCCGATGACGCGCGCCAGATTGAACTGCATCGAGTTCATGGCCACGGCGTTCGACATGTCGTCGCGCTTCACCAGTAGCGGCAATAGCGATGCGTAGGCCGGGCCGCTGAACGACTGCGCGCTCCCGGTCAGAAACGAGAGGATGAAGATGTGCCAGATCTTGACGGCATGGAAGTAGATGAGGCCCGTCAGCACGAAGGCGAACGTCATCTGCATGACCTGCGAGAGGAGCATGATCTTGCGCCGCTCGATGCGGTCGGCGATGACGCCGCCGAAGAGCGAGAAGAGCAGCATCGGCCCGGTGGCCAGGAAGCCGTCGACGCCGAGGAGGAACGCCGAGCCGGTCATCGTGTAGACCAGCCAGCCCTGCGCCAGCGTCTGCATGAACGTGCCGGTCGTCGACGCGAAGGCACCGAACCAGAGCAGCCGAAAATCGCGGTATCGCAACGCGCTGAACGTGCGTTGGAACCGGCCGCCTGGGATGCCTGCCTGCGCGTTCGCTTCGACCGTCTGTTCCTGCGGGAGCGACGAGCTCATCGAGCGATCCGCAACCTCTCGGCGGTTCCGGCGGTGTGGGCGTGGCAGATGGCGACGGCAAGCGCATCGGAGGCGTCGGTGGACATGACCAGGTTCGCGCAGCCCGGAAGGAGCATGCGAACCATCTTCGCCACCTGCTCCTTCTCCGCGCCGCCATAGCCGACGATCGCGCTCTTGACGCTGCGCGGCGAGTATTCGAACACCGCCAGCTTCGCCGCCCTCGCCGCCAGCAGAATCACTCCGCGAGCGTGCGCAAGCTGGATCAGACTCTTGATGTTCTGCCCGCCGAATGGCGCTTCGACCGCCACGGCATCGAGCGCATTGCGCGCGATGACGGCAACAAGCTCGTCGTGGATGCGGCAAAGCCGATCCGCCAGCTCAGCCCCGCGCGTCGTTCCGATCGTCCCTTGCTCGATCAGCGCCAGCCGCCCCCGAACCTGCTCGATGACGCCAAATCCTGTCGTGACGGAGCCAGGATCGATACCGAGAATGCGCACGGACGGATTGTAACGAGGATCGGTTACAGATGACTGTTGAATCGAAGACGGAACTGGGTCAGGTCTGGAGTCTGAAGGGTCAGGTCTAAAGTCTAAAGTGCCGACGACGATCGTCCCTAAGGCGATGAGCACTATTCGGCACTTTAGACTTTAGACCTGACCCCAGATCACGCCAAATCCTGTCGTAACGGAGCCAGGATCAATGCCGAGAATGCACTAAGGCGACAAAGCCTATTCGGCACTTTAGACTTTAGACCTGACCCAGATCACTCCACCCGCTTCCCTGGCACGTCCCTCCCGTTCTGGTGCAGCGTCAGGCTGGTGGCGTGTCCCGCGGCGTCGGTGACGAACGTGAGCTGCGCGTCGACGACTTTGAAGAAGAAGTCGTGCGCGCCCTCGGCGAAGATCTCGAACCGCTGCTGCCCGGTAGCTTGCGAGTAAAGCCGGTCGCCTTCCCGCGTGATCGTAAGCACGAAGTTCGGCGCGAGCTGATAGCGGCCGACGTATTCATCAAAGATCTTCGGATCGACGGCAACCTCCTTATGCTCTTTCACCGGCGGAGGCTCGCCTTCCAGTCGCTTCGCAGGATGGTCGCCGTTCTGATGGAGCACGAGACTCGTCGCGCGGCCGTTGGCATCGACGACGAACGTGAGCTGCGCGTCGAACTCTTTGACAAAGAAGTCGTTGCCGCCCTCCGCGAAGATCTCGAACCGCGGCTGACCGGTAGCTTGCGAGTAAAGGTGGTCGCCCTCACGCATGATGGTCAGGATGAAATTCGGCGCGAGCTGATAGCGGCCGGTGTATTTCTCGAGGACGGCGGCGTCAACCTTCACCTCATGATGCTCCTTCGCCGGCGGCAGTAGCGGGACAGCGGGATCGAGAAGATGGAGGCCGATGTCATCGACGCCAGCGTTCGTGGTCGTGTTCGAGAGTACGACAACGCCGGTGCGGCTCTTCGGTTCGAATCCGATCCAGGTGCGGTAACCGCCGGTGCCGCCGTTGTGCCAGATGATCTCGTGTCCGTTGCGGTTCCAGATGTGCCACCCGAGGGCGATCTCGAGGTTTGGGTTGCCGGTGGGACGGCGCGTGGCGATCATCGCGGCCATCGATGGGGCCAGCGGAGACTTCTCGATGCCGATGTTTGCGGCGAGGAAGGTCAGCAGATCGTTCGCGGTCGATCGCAGCGCGCCGGCGCCGGCCAGAGTCGGGAGGTCCCAATTCGGTACCTGACGAAGCCGGGCGTCATGCCCGGGAGTGAGATGCTCCTTCATCGACTTCGATAGTGTGATGGCGGTGCTTTTCATCCCGAGCGGCTCCAGAATCCGGGTCCGCACCAGCGTCTCGTAGTCGGTCCCGGCGCGGCGGGCCAGCGCGTGGCCGAGAAGTCCGCCGCCGAGGTTCGAGTACTCGTAGTGCGAGCCGATGTCGCGCGTCAGCTCGACGGAGGAGAGGAACTCGTACAACTGCGCCTCGGTGTAGTCGGCGTACGGATTGCCGGGATCTTTCGGATGAAAGTTCGTCGGCATGCGAGGCAGACCGGAGGTGTGCGTGGCCAGATCGACGAGGGTGATCTTCTTTCCGCCGCGCTCGGGCACCTTCACGTTCGGCGGGAGATACTTCGCAACGGGATCGGTGAGCGCCACTTCGCCACGCCGGACCGCATCCGCGAGGAGCAGCGATGTGAAGACCTTCGTTACGGAGCCGATCTCGAAGACGGTATCGGCGTCGACCGGTCCTTCTCCATTATTGATGTTTCCATACGCGACCGTGCGCCGGCCGGATGGATCGATGACGCCGACGACCATGCCGACGCCCTGCCGCTGCACGTCGATGCGGTCAACGAGGATGGCGCGGATGTCTTTGTCCGGCAACACCGCACCGCTGCCGGCATGGGCGAGAAGAACGAGACTGACGACGACAACGATGTGCTTGAGTGATGTTCTCAATGTTCCTCCTGAAGGTGAGACAGCTCGTCGATCTGTCGCTGATAGCGGCGCGCCATCCAGAGGTTCAACGGAATGGCCGCGATGATAAAGACCACGCAGGCGAGGGTTTCGAAACGGATCGGTACAGCGATTTCCGGGTGTGCCTGCGCGAAGCCAGCGAAGAAAATGAGGGACCCCGGCGCGAGGGCGATCATGCGCGACCAGAAAGTGGGGCCGCGATGGAAATCGCGCTGCCGCGCCAGCTCGGTCCGGAGGTGATCGAGTGAGGCCGTGTCGCCGGACTGGCTGGTAGCGGCTCCGCGGAAACGGCTCTGACGGAGCTGCCAGACGAGATAGCTGATGCCGATGATCATGAGAACGGCTCCCACCTTCTGCAGTGAGCCCATCCCCGCAAACATCCAGCCGGTGAAAAAGACGATCAGTACGGCGCACACCAGGTAGCCGTCGAAGTTGCGTCTCCGCACCTTGCGGTTCACTGTTTCGAGCCTCTTGCGGATGTCTTCCGTGCTCATGCGAAATCCCTCGCTCCCCTGCGCCTGCCAGAGTGTGACGACGTCATCAGGCTGCGTGTCATTGGCCATGGCGTTCTCCCTTGGAGATAGTGTTGAATCGGCCGGCCAGAATCTTCTTGATGCGATGGATCTTCGTGGCCACGTTGCCCGGCGAGATGCCGGTGATCTCGGCGATCCCGGCGGCGTCGGTTCCTTCGAGATAGAGGAGGATGACCTGCCGCTCGAGCGGATTCAGTTGCTGGATGAATTCGCGGAGGCGTCCCAGCGATTGCTGAAGGCCGAACGCACCCTCGGAATCACTACCGGCCGGCAAGTCATCGACTTCGTCGAGGCTCACCAGCGGCCGCGAACGGGCGCGCCGGTGCCGGATGACATGAGTGGCGGCCACGTTGTGCGCCACGCGATAGACCCACGTTCGCAGCGAGCAGTGGCCGGCGAAGGCTTCGAAGCTGCGCCAGATGGCGAGATGGATGTCCTGGAGCAGATCGAGACGCTTATCGCGATCGGCCTCGTAGGAGCCGGCCAGCCGTTCCAGCGCAGCGCCATACACGCCCGCCGCCTCCTGGTACAGCACATCCTGCGACATCTGCTGCGTGTCCCTCCGAATGAGGTAGTCGATGGCGGAGGATGTTTCTTACAAGCCGTCCTTCGCGTCTTCGCGTCTTCGCGTGAGTGCTTGATGAAATCACGCGAAGACGCGAAGACGCGAAGGAGATACAAAAATTGCCGCCCCCCGGGGGTCCAGGCCGAGGGGCGGCGTCTGCCATCTAGGTTGGCAACGAAGGCGAAGAACTAATCCTTCGTTGCTCGGTCCAACGCCTCGTTGAAAGCATCGGAGTACTCATCCTCGCCCTCCGCCTCGGCGGGAACCGGATTCGGAGCAGCGGGAACGAGATTCGGCGCGAGGAATCCTTGAGCGCCGGGCGGCAACTGCGTGGCTGGCGGAGGCGGTGCCGCCACTTTCGGCTTGCGGTGATTGAGCACCTTCTTCACAACGTGCGACATCGCGTCGACATACGGAATGAGCGCGGCGGCATCGGGACGTTTGATATACGCCTTGCCCCACGAGTAGAAATCGAGAGCCTGCGACCCCGCCTCGGCCGCGCCGTTGTTGACGGTGAACTGGAGCCCATCAGTCAGCGCGGTGAGGCGCTGGATCACCGGTAGAAACGCGTTCTGCCTGCGGATGGCCAATTGACTGGCCTCGATGTCGAACAGGTTCCGCTGGGCGGCCGGCGCGAATGACATGCATGCGGCGATGGTCGGCACGACCAGCTCGGGAGCGAAGCGGGCCATCGCCGTTACGCGGCGGATGTCGCGCGGATCGTGATGCTGGAAGTCGGGGATCTGCGCCTGGAACTGATCGATCATGGCGATGAACGATGCCGCGAGATCCTCGGGCGTGGTCTCAGGCTCGGGCGTGGCTGGAACGCCCGCGGCAGCGACATCGGCGCCGATGGCCCGTTTGGCGCGCTTGCCCTTCGCTGCGGGATGGGCCGGTGCGCCACGTTTACCGGCCGGCGCGCTGCTTCGAACGCGCTTGCCGGAGGGTTGAGGGGTACTGCTGCTTCTACCGCTACGATTCTTGTTCATACTCACCTCTACATCCACGCGCCTCTCCGCGCATGGGTTACCGCTACGTTCACATCTACTTCGATGAACTGGCCGTCAGCGACGCGCTGCCGGCCGGGAACTTCTGGTACTAAAGGTGAGACGAATGAGCACGGCAGAGGTTACGCGGGTGGTGGTTTCGGAGCTCGTCGGACTCACGTATCCTGTTGCAGCCACGGGACTTCGGCGTGCGAAAAAAAAGTTCCCGGTTGACGGCCCCACGACCGGTGTTGGCGTCAACAGAACTTTTGTTGAGGTCATCAAGATCGTTGATGGCGTCAACAAAACTTGTGTTGCGCTCAACAAACTTTTTGATGGCGGCAACAAACTTTGTGTTGACGGCAACAAACTTTTTGATGGTGCCAACAAACTTTTTGTTGAGCTCAACAAATCTTTTGATGGCGCCAACAAACTTTTTGATGGTGCCAACAAACTTCTTGATGGGGTCAACAAACTTTTTGATGGCGCCAACAAATCTTTTGATGGCGTCAACAAACTTTTTGTTGAGCTCAACAAGTTGTTTGATGGCGTCAACAAAACTTTTGATGCGGTCAACAAGTTTTTTGTTGAGCTCAACAAATTTTTGTTGACACGAAGACAGCTTGGTTTCGTAAAGCAACTGATTTTGGAACAAAATGGCTCAAAATCAGACTTTTGGCAGCGGCGGCGGGCTCGTTTATTCCCGGCGGGGGGTTCTGGGGTGTCGGGAGTGGGGAGTGGGGAGTGGGGGAAGGGAGGCTACTGCAACTATCCGCCATCTCTCCGAATGCAAAACGAACCGTGTCATCCTGAGACTGCCGGAGCCGCCCGCGCGAATCGCGATGTTTGCGCAGTAGGTACGCGGCGGCGGAGGACGTCGAAGGATCTCAAAATTCGCAGATCGTGTTCGTTCAGCGCGAGCGATCGGCATTGATCACGACCGCTCGCGCTGGGCAAACACGATCGACGAAGTTTGAGATCCTTCGACCG